>Ga0180221_1000065_pt1 | contig 191346 bp, 185 predicted proteins | sample eDN5th37CKraftMG_FD_151339 | JGI IMG/M metagenome (GOLD analysis project Ga0180221, IMG submission 151339) | Enriched Miracle-Growth compost microbial communities from Emeryville, California, USA - eDNA 5th pass 37_C Kraft MG (version 2) (version 2) ... | reverse complement strand
CCACGCGCCAAAGCGCAAGCCTCGCCGTTCACGGCGAGGTCAAGCGAGGCCATATCAATGCGGCGCCAAAGGCGCCCCTGCATTGTGGCGGAGAAGCTCCGGCCACAAGGCCGGAGTTCTTCACCACTTGCGGCAAAATTGCTGCCACTGCCGCACTCGCCATGGCAATGGCAGGCTGCTCGTCATGGGACACCATGAGCCACCGCCAGAAGAGCACCGTCACAGGCGCAGGCCTGGGGGGCGTGGCTGGCGCCGTCATTACCGGCGGCGGTGTGCTCGGCACAGTGGGCGGCGCCGCCATTGGGGGCGTGATTGGCGACCAGGTCGGCAAGAACCGCTAGCCGTCTTGCGAGGCGGGTTGCACGCTGCGCTGCATGTCTGGAAGCGCGTATCTCGCCTCTCAACAATAAAAAGCCGGGCTTGAGCTGATCCCAGGAAATCGGGCAGTTAAAAGCCAAGAGGCCTCAGTCCGGTGCTGTACCGTACTGAGGCCTCTTGGTTTCAGCCTGATGCTTCGCTCCAGCCATGCCGGCCATTGCGCAAGGCATGGCTGACGAGCCGCTAACGCCCTGGAATGGAGATCAGGCCTTTACGCTGTCTGCCTGCGGCATTTCGATCTTGACCTCGAGGATCTCCAGGGAGTCCTGGCGGTCGAGGTTTACCTTGATATCGTCAGGGTTGATCTTCACGTATCGGGAGATGACCTCGACCAGCTCCTTCTGCAGTCGTGGCAGATAGTCGGGCGTGACGCCATCGCCACGCTCGTTGATCAGGATGAGCTGCAGGCGATCCCGTGCAACGGTTGCGGAGGTTTTCTTCTGGCTGCGAAAAAAAGACAGGAAGGACATATTATTTCCCTCCGAACAGGCGCTTGAACAGGCCGGGTTTTTCGTAGTCGACAAAGCGCAAGGGCTTTTCCTCGCCCAGGTAGCGTGCAACCACATCCTGGTAGGCGACGGCAACGTTGCTGTCACGCAGGTGGATGGCAGGGATGCCCTGGTTGGACGCCTGCAGCACCGATTCAGACTCGGGGATCACCCCGATCAGCTTGATGCGCAGGATGTCTTCGATATCCTTGAGTGAAAGCATTTCGCCTTCCGCCACACGCTTGGGGTTGTAGCGGGTGAGCAGCAGGTGTTCCTGGACGGGTTCCTCTCCCTTCTCCGCGCGGCGCGACTTGGCCGAGAGAATGCCGAGAATGCGATCCGAATCGCGTACGGATGAAACTTCGGGGTTGGTTACCACCAGTGCGTCATCGGCAAAGTAGGCGGCCATCAGCGCGCCGGTTTCAATGCCTGCCGGGGAATCGCACACAATGTACTCGAAATCCATTGCCGCCAGATCTTCCAGCACCTTGCCCACGCCTTCGCGGGTCAGCGCGTCTTTGTCGCGGGTCTGGGAGGCGGGGAGGATGAACAGGTTCTCAAGCTGCTTGTCGCGGATCAGCGCCTGGTTCAGTGTCGCTTCGCCCTGGATGACATTGACGAAATCGTATACCACACGGCGTTCGCAACCCATGATGAGATCCAGGTTGCGCAGGCCGACGTCGAAATCGATGACCACCGTCTTGTGGCCACGCATTGCAAGCCCGGAGGAAAAGCTTGCGCTGGTGGTCGTCTTGCCCACCCCGCCTTTGCCGGAAGTCACCACAACAATTCGCGCCATGACTATAAATATCCTTATTGGTTTTTCACAAAAATCACATAATCGTAATGCATAACAGCGGCTTATTCGCCCGCCCTTGCACTAATTTAAAGAATTCTGGCAAGAATACAGAATCAGTTACGAAATCCGCCTTCATTCTTAGTCTGCTGCCATCATTTGTCCAACGGATGGATCTGCAGCCTTTCTTCGTCAAGCTGGACGATGGCCGGCCGGTTCTGCAGCGAGCTATCCAGCCGCGTTTCGATCACCCTGTATACGCCTGCGATGGCCAGCAGCTCGGGGTCCAGCTGCGTAGTGAAGATGCGTGCAGAGGTGTCGCCGCGAGCACCCGCCATCGCCTTGCCGCGCAGCGGGCCGTAGATATGGATGTTTCCGTCGGCAATGACCTCGGCGCCCTGGCTGACGACGCCGATCACGATCAGGTCGGTATTGCGCGCATAAATGCGCTGCCCCGACCGCAGCGGCCGGTTGATGACCATGGCGGCCGGTGCGATCTCCGGGACGGCAGGCTCGGCCGCGGGAGGCTGCGAGCCTTGTGCCGGCGCGGCGGAGGATGGGCGGGGCTCCCCGCGCTTGCCTGCCGCTTTCCTGCCCTTGGCCGATGGCGAGCCTGCGGCGGCGACGTCCTGCCCTGCGCCAGGTTCGGTGGGCGCAGGGGGCGGAGCCACCACAGGCATTTCCGCCTCTGAGGCGGGCTCGGGCTTGGGGCGCGGCACAGGGTTGGCCAGATCGACCGGGGCGAGGCCGGCAGCCTTGGCAGCTTCCAGATTTGCGCCTTCGGCCACCACACCGACAGGGTGCAGGCTGTGACCCCGCAGCGCCTGGAGCAGGGCGCTCCAGTCGACCACGGTCTCGAGCTGCGTGGCGTCAATCACCACAGGCTCGTTCTCGAAAAAGCTGCCTGCGTCATTCATGCGTGTATCCAGCGCCGAGATCAGGGCGGCATTGTCGCCGCTCTGCAGCACGACCCTGAGGGCATAGAGTGTGGCGCTCTTGAAGTCAAGGGCGGACCCGTTTTTGCGAGGTGAAGAGGAATCGTTCACTGCTGTCTTTCACTCATGTAGATTTCGGAACCAGGGGAGGGCGCATCGCCTTCCCCCATTGCCAGCCCGGCTCAGGCCTTCTGGGCCCAGGTGTCGCGCAAGGTTACCGATCGGTTCAGCACCGGGTTTTCCGGCGTCGAGGTTTCGCGATCGGCCACGAAATAGCCCAGCCGCTCGAACTGCCATATCTTGCCCGGCTCCGCCCGTAGCCCGGGCTCCACAAAGGCCTGCAGCACATGGCAGGAGTCGGGGTTCAGCGCCTGCAGGAAGTCTTTGTCGCCCCCGTCGGGATGCGGATCCCTGAACAGGCGATCATAGAGGTGTACTTCGGCCTCGACCGCATGCGCGGCGCTGATCCAGGTGATATTGCCCTTGACCTTCACCGAATCGGCGCCCGGCGTTCCGCTCTTGGTGTCGGGCAGATATTCGGCCTGGATCTCCGTGACCTTGCCCTCGCTGTCCCGGGTGAAGCCGGTACAGCGAATGATATAGCCATACTTTAGCCGTACCGTATTGCCCGGGAAAAGACGGAAGTATTTCTTGGGAGGGTCTTCGCGGAAGTCGTCGCGCTCTATCCACAGCTCGCGCGTAAGCGGGAACTCGCGCTGGCCCGCCTCGGGGTCGTGCGGGTTGACGGGCGCGTGACACATCTCGGACTGCCCTTCCGGGTAGTTGGTAAGCACCAGCCTGACTGGATCGAGCACAGCGACGGCGCGCGGCGCGACCGGGTCGAGATCGTCGCGCAGCGCCTGCTCCAGCAGGCTGTAGTCGATGCGGGAATCGGCTTTCGACACACCCAGCCGTTCGCAGAAAAGCCGTATGGAAGAAGGGGTATAGCCGCGGCGGCGCAGGCCAGCCAGCGTCGGCATGCGTGGGTCGTCCCAACCGTTGACGTGGCCTTCGCGCACCAGCTGCAGCAGCTTGCGCTTGCTGGTTACCACGTAGCTCAGGTTCAGGCGGGCGAATTCGTGCTGGTGCGGCAGGGGGTGCGCAAGCTGGCCGAGATCGGCCAGATGCTTGAGTATCCAGTCGTAGAAGGGGCGCTGGTCTTCGAATTCCAGTGTGCAGATACTGTGCGTGATGCCCTCGAGCGCATCTTCGACCGGGTGCGCCCACGAATACATGGGGTAGATGCACCAGTCGGTGCCGGTGCGATGATGGGCTACATGGCGTATGCGGTACAGCACCGGATCGCGCATGTTGATGTTCGGCGAGGCCATGTCGATCCTGGCGCGCAGCGCCATGCTGCCGTCGGGATGCTTGCCGTCGCGCATTTCGCGCAGCAGCCGCAGCGATTCTTCCGCTGGCCGGTCGCGCCAGGGGGAATTGCGGCCTTTTTCGGTCAGTGTTCCCCGGTTGGCGCGCATTTCCTCGGGCGACTGTTCATCAACATAGGCCAGCCCGGCTTGCACCAGCGCCTCGGCGAACTGATACATGAAGTCGAAATAATTGCTGGCAAAGTAGCAGTTTTCCTCGCCCTGCCAGTGCCAGTCGAAACCCAGCCATTGCACCATGTCGATGATGGCACGGACGTATTCGTCCTCTTCCTTTTCCGGGTTGGTGTCGTCGAACCGCAGATGGCAGGCGCCGCCATAGTCGCGCGCAAGGCCGAAGTTCAGGCAGATGCTCTTGGCATGGCCGATGTGCAGGTAGCCGTTGGGCTCGGGCGGAAAGCGGGTGCGGATGCGTGCAGCGTCGGGCTCGCCCTGCGCCTGTACGGATGCCGGGCCGGGTTGGCCAGCCCAGCGTTTTTCCGCATAACGGTTCTGCGCCAGATCGTTCTCGATGATCGTGCGCAGGAAATTGGATACCGGGGCGGGAGAGGACGGAGATGTCATACGTGGTACAAAACGGTCTTGAAGCAAAGTAAGCATTTTGCCACGTTCGCGGGAATTTGCCCCCCCGCGCCGGTTTACAAAACCCGTTCTCGCTCTAAACTAGCGCCCATGACGCACACTACTCTGTGGCTATCGCAGGTTCAGTTCTTCTCCAGCCTGGCGTTCATGGCGCTGTTTCTGGCGCTGGAACTGGGGCTGGCGTGGATGCTTGCCTATTTCCGCCTGCGCTCGCTCTCTGCGCCTGCCGGGCCCTGGATGGCGGCTTATCGCTTCTGGGTGCGTGTCTTTGCGGTTGCCTTCATTCTGGCGTTTGCAGCCGGCCTTCCAGTGCTTATTCAGTTCGGCAGCCTGTGGCCATCCCTGATGGGCAGGATCGGCGATGTCGCTGGGCCGCTGCTGGCCGCGGGGCTCACCACAGTATTCATTTTCAAATCCTGCTTCCTCGGGGCCATGCTGTTCGGCGAGCGTCAGCTGTCCGACCGGGCGCACGCCGCTGTTGTCGTGATGGTGGCCGTGGGCGCCACGGCCATGGCATTCTGGCCGCTGACGCTGGTTTCCTGGATGCATACCCCCGCGGGCGCTTATCTGCTGGACGAGCATTATCGCGTCACCGCCTGGCTGTCGATCATTTTCAATCCATCCCTGCCATGGTATGCGGGCCTGTTCGCAGGCGCGTCGATGCTCGCCGCGGCCTGCCTGGTCATGGGGGTGATCGCCACGCAGACGCTGCGCCGGCCCGCCGAGGAAAGCGAGCGCCTTGCCTTCAGGGCTGCCGCACGGCTGGCATGCGTCGTGGTGATCCTGCAGGTGGTCTTTGCCGCAGGGGCAGGCCTGGTTGCCGCGCGCTACCAGCCCGCCAAGGCGGCCGCGACCGCAGGTTATTGGCAAAGCGGCACGCAGCCCGATCTGGTCTTCTTCGGCTGGCCCGATGCGGCCACACAGGAAAACCGCGCTGCCTTGCGCTGGCGTCACGCGGGGGGGCGCTGGCTGGGCCGCGACCAGCTGGGGGCGCAGGGGCTGGACAAGTTCTCGGGCATGGCGCCGCCTGTCGCGCTCACCTTTTTTTCGTTCAGAGTCGCGGCACTGGCCGGTCTGCTGACCATGATGGCGGCCTGGCTGTCCTGGCTGAAGCTGCGCCGCCATGCCTACGATCCGGCCTGCCTGCCGAGGTGGTGGCGCCATGCGCTGGCCGTGTTGGCGTTCTCGCCCTGGGTCATGCTGCTTGCGGGTGCGGCCCATATCCTGCTGGGCGCCTATCCCTATGCCGTCAATGGCACCATTACAGTCAGCGAGATCACGGGCGACACCCCCGCCGGCTTGCTCGCCGCCGGCCTGGCCGCCTTCCTTGGCCTGTATGTACTCTTTGTGGCCGGGTTCATGCGCATGCTCGGCTATATCAGCCGCTATGGCGTCGTACCGGTGGCGCGCAGAAGGGGGCGGGCATGATAGACGCGCTGGCCGTCATTCTCGGCTTTGGGGTCGCGGATCCGTCTTTCTGGATGCCGCTGGTATTCATGGCGCTGTTTTTCGCCATTATCGTCGCCGCAGCGATACTGGACGGCTTTGACATCGGGGTGGGCTGCCTGGCGCTGCTGGCGCCCGCGCACTTGCGACCCAGGATGCTCGGCCTGCTGAGCCCCTGGCGCGATGCGAACGAATTCTGGCTGTTTCTCGGGCTCGGCCTGTTCCTGACAGCGTTTCCCGGCGCCTGGGGGGCGGTCATGGGGCATCTTTATCTGCCTCTGTGCCTGCTGGGGCTGGGTGTGCTGCTGCGTTCCGTGTCTTTCGAGATGCGGCTGCGCGCATCGCAGGGGGGGCAGACGCGGTGGCTGCGCGGCTTTGCGCTGGGTTCCGTGCTGACCGCGGTTTCTCACGGCCTGCTGCTGGCGCAGATCGTCGTGTCTTACCAGTCTGATGCAGGCTATCTGTGGTTCACGGCCTTTCTGGGCATTTGCGCTTTCGCGGCATATTGCCTGCTGGGCGCGGCCTGGCTCATCATGCGGGTGGGTGGCGAGCTGCGCGCAAGAGCCGTGGTCTGGGGGCGCCGGGCGGTGCGCTGGACAGCGGCGGGTGTGGCGGGCGTTACGGTGGTGCTGGCTTTTGCCAATGGCGGCGTATTCCTGAAATGGAGCGACGGCACCCATCCCATTCTGATGCCTGCCATCTGGGGCCTGCTGCTGGTCTGCTTTGTATCCACCGAGATGTGCCTGCAGCGCATGATACACAGCAGTTACCGCAACACGGCGCTGCCTTTCGTGATGACCCTGCTGGTGTTTCTTATTCTGCTGGGCGGGCTGGGCTACAGCTTTTTCCCTTATCTGGTCCTGGACGACATTACCATCTGGGATGCGGCGGCATCCGTGCAGTCCATGAGGCTGGTGCTGTCTTGCGCCGTCATTGCGCTGCCGGTGGCGCTGATCTTCAATCTCAGGGTGTATTGGCGCATGTTCGGCTTGTCCCGCCCGCCGGAGCCCCCAAGCTTCCAGGGCAGGCAGCTCGCCTTGGCGGGCCCCCGGGCCCCGGCTGCGCCCCAGGCACAGACACCGGGGAAAGAGGGCTGATCCACCCGGCGTTGAGGTCAGGCGCCGTGAGGTTGCAGCGCGGGCATTCGGCGCAGGAAACCGCCGGGATCAGGCGCTGTGCGCCGCTTTGTCTTCCAGCGGAAGAAAAATGCTGATCTCCAGGCCGCCTGACCGTGCCTCGCCCAGCCTCATCTCGCCATGGTGGGCCGTCACAATGGCCTCGGCCAGCGCCAGCCCCAGCCCCACGGAACCTGTCAGGGTGCGGGCGTCGTCCAGGCGCGAGAAAGGCCTGAGGGCTTCGTTGCGGCGTTCAATGCTGATGCCTTTGCCATGATCGGAAACCTTGATGAGCGCCTTGCCGCCGCTTGTTTCGAGCGAGATCTCGACAGGCGGCGCTCCGTGATTCAGCGCATTGGTGATCAGGTTGTCCAGCAGGCGGCCAAGCGCCGCGCGGTCGGCATTGAGCCGCAGCGGTTCGCGGGCGTTGCGTGTCAGGCGTACCGGGCTGCCCGCGCTTTCCCAGGCCAGCACCTGCTCTTCCAGCCATGTATTGAGCGTAAGCGGCGCGAACTTGTAAGAGCCCGGATCCGAACCGCGCACGAAGCCGATGAACTGGTCTACCATGCGCTGCATGTCCTGCAGATCCTTGCGCATGCCTTCCTGGAAAGTCGCGTCGTTGGCCATTTCAATGCGCAGCCACATGCGGGACAGCGGCCCTTTCAGATCATGAGGCAGGCCGGCCAGCAGCGTACGCTGTACCGCGCTGGTTTCCGCCAGCGTGTCGAGCATTGCATTGAAGCGTTCGCCCAGAACGCGGGTTTCGCGCGGCCCCGATGGTTCGACCCGCTGCGGCTGCCCTGCGGCAAACTGGTCCGCCGCCTTGGCCAGACGGGTGAGCGGCCTTGTAATGTGCCATGAGAATGCAGCGGAAATCAGCAGCAGCAGGCCCATTCCCGTGAGCCAGACAACAATGACCGGCGTGGACACGGGCGGTGCGATGCGATCCAGCGGGATGACCAGCCATTCCCGGTTGTACTCGCCTTCCTGCAGGCTGGCGTCGGGCAGCAGCGAAATATACATGCGCGGGGCTCGCCCCCGCGAAAGCGCCACGCGGGTATCGTCGTTCAGCCGGGCATTCAGCGCCTTGATAAAACCGCGCAGGTTGTCGCGGATATCGGAGCGCGGCGGCGGAGCATGGCGATGCGCGGGGGGAGGGCGCCTGGGGCGGCCTTCCTCGCTGGCGTCGGAGGGCAGGTTGCGCGACCACAGATGCCATTCATTCTGCGAGGCGCGCTGCACAAAGCTGGCGCGTTCCTCGGCCGGTATCTCCGCCAGGGAGGCGCGCAGGGTGCGGATGGTGGTCGCGGTGAGCTCTACCGCGACCTCCTCGGTGAATTTTTTGCGGAAGTAGGCGCCCGTCGCAAGCGTGGCGGCCTGGACCAGCAGAATGGTGCCCAGGATCAGCAGCACCATGCGGGCGTGCAGCGAACGGGGCAGCAGGGAGGGCAGTTTCATGCGTTCAGGGGGAGAATCTGTAACCGACGCCCCATACCGTCTGTATCCAGCGCGGCTGTTTCGGATCGTCTTCGATCGCACGGCGCAGGCGCAGGATGGCAATGTCTATGGCGCGGTCGTTGCGCTCGCCTTCGTCGTCGTCGCGCGCCAGGGCAAGCAGGCGGTCGCGGGACAGAGGCTTGCCCGGGTTGCCGACCAGCGCTTCGAGCAGGTTGACCTCGCCGCCGGTCAGCTTGATGGGTTCGCCGTCTTTGCTGAGCTGGCGGGTGGCCGGATCGAAGACAAAGGGGCCGAAGGCCACCGGCTTGTCTTTGTTCAGGGCGGATGCGCCTTTCTTGCGGCGCAGGACCGCTTCGATGCGAGCCAGCAGCTCGCGCGGATCAAAGGGCTTGCCCAGGTAGTCGTCGGCTCCGGCCTCCAGGCCAATGACGCGATCGACGGTTTCGTCGCGGGCAGTCAGTAAAATGACGGGAATATCCTCGCCTTGCTGGCGCAGTTTGCGGCAGGCTTCGGCGCCGTCGCCATCCGGCATCATGCGGTCCAGCACGATCAGATCAGGGCTGTAGCGTTGGATGCGTTCGGGTAGATCGCTGGCGTCCGGCGCCAGCAATGTGTCGTAATTGTGACGGTTGAGGTAGTCGGCCAGCAGTTGGCGCAACGCCGGATCGTCGTCGACGACCAGCACTTTGACGAGGGGTGTTTCCATAGATGCAAGTGTGCCTTGGGACAACATCGGCGCGCAAGCGCGCCGAAATGGATTGAAATAGATACACAGCTTAAGTTATGGTTTGCGATTGCCCCGCACCGTGCGCCCTGCGCCGCGTGTTTTCCTGGAACATCAATGATTCCCCATAGTGTGCAGTCCGTACGCCGGCAGCTTGCCGGCTACTCCTGGTTGTCCGAACTGCCGGCCATGCTCTGCTGGGCCGCGCTCGTCGGCGTCCTCGGGGCGCTGAGCACCATTGCGTTCCACAAGGGCATGCACTTGCTGCAGCACCTGGCAACGGGCCAGAGCGGCTCCATCGTCACCGTTACCACCAGCCTGCCCTGGTACGGCAGGCTGCTGTTTCCTTGCCTGGCCGGCATTGTCGCGGGCGGGCTGCTGTGGGCCGCCGCCAAAGTCGGAACCAAATCCAATTCCGACTACATGGAAGCCGTCGCGATCGGTGATGGCCGCCTGTCGATCAGGCAAGGGCTGCTGCGCTCGCTTTCCTCCTTGTTCACGGTTGCGTCGGGCGGTTCCATCGGCCGGGAAGGCGCGATGGTGCACCTGGCGGCGCTCAGCGCCTCGACCATAGGGCGCTTCACTTACTTCAATACCGCCCGGCTGCGGCTGCTGGTCGCATGCGGCGCGGCGGCCGGTGTGGCCGCCGCCTACGGCACCCCCATAGCTGGCGCGCTGTTCGTGGCCGAGATCGTGCTGGGCACCATGACCATGCAATCGTTTGGCCCCCTGATGGTAGCCGCCGCCACGGCCAATATCGTGATGCGGGCCACCGGTCATTACCACACCACTTATGCCATGGAGGGCATCCCGCAGATTCCGGGCGAGCAGGTGCTGCCGTTTATTTTCCTGGGCCTGCTGTCGGGCCTGGGCGCGCCGCTGTTCCTGAAATTCCTTGATCTGGTCAAGCGGCAGTTCCGCCGCACCGGCCTGCCGCTGCCGCTGCGGCTGGGGCTCGGGGGCCTGATGGTGGGGGCGCTGCTCCTGTATATGCCGCAGGTGGCGGGGAATGGCTACAGTGTTGTGCACGCCCTGCTGCACTCGCCCTGGACCTGGCAGGCCGTCATCGTGATTCTTGCGTGCAAGATACTGGCCACGGCATTGACGGTGGGCTCGGGCGCGGTGGGCGGGGTATTCACCCCCGCGCTGTTTGTCGGCGCAGCGATGGGGACGCTGTTCGGCATGGGCATGACGGCGCTGTGGCCGCAGCTCGAGGCGCCTGTGTACATGTACACGCTCGTCGGCATGGGCAGCTTTCTTGGCGCGGCGACCAGCGCGCCGCTGATGGCCATCCTGATGATCTTCGAAATGACGCTCAGTTATCAGATCGTGCTGCCGCTGATGCTGGCGGGCGTCATCGCCTATTTTGTTTCCCGCGCCCTGGCCGAGGTCGCCATGTACGAGGTCACGGTGGCGCGTGAGCGCGACCAGGTGTTGCGCCAGCGCCTGCGCAATACTGTCATCAGTGATCTGGTGCGGCCTGCCGACACTGTCGTCAGGACAAGCGCGCCGCTGAGCGAGGCTGTGCAGCTTTTTCTGGAGTATCCTGTCCGCTATCTGTATGTTGTCGATGACGATAACGTCTATCAGGGCGTTATTGCTCAGCAGGATCTCACCAGCCTGTTGCTGAGCCAGGCCGAGCTGGCCAATACGGCTGCGGGCGAGGTGATCAGGCGGGATTTTGTCAAAACCTTGCGGGCCGACATGTCGCTTGATCAGGCCCAGGAATATTTTGTTCAGTTTCGTGGCGAGCGCCTGCCGGTCGTCAGTGGCGACGATCAGCCCAGGCTGGCAGGCGTTGTCTACAAGTCGGCGGTGCTCGAGAAATACAGCGCGCTCAAGCGCTCCATGGATGCCAGTGCCGAAGCCATGATGGATTTTGCGTCCCGCCGGCGCGGACGCTGATGCTATGGGCTCAGCGGGAAAGCTGGCCGCATGTTGTATTGGTTGGAGCAATGTCTTTTCTTGCTGTCGTGAAAACATTATCCAGGCGTCTCGGAGCGGGCGCGGTACTGTGTGCAGGCACGCTGGCGCATGCGCAGGGCGTGTCGGCTGCCGGCGGCTACCCAATGGAACAGGGGTGGCCGGACCTGGGTGGCGTTCAGGCCTATTCAGTGCGGCCAGCGGGCCATGTGCAGGCCACGCCTCTGCCTGATGTCCCTGTGTCCGCGGGAGCGACATCGGATGATCCCATCGAAAGCATGATCGCGAGCGACGGTTCGCCCTATGGTTCGCTGATGCCCGGCAAGCCGCTGCCCGGGGCGGTTTCGGCGTCGCAATACGGGGATGACCGTATGGCCGCCCAGCCTTATGTGCCCGAGCAATATTCCTGGGGTTATGTCCGCCAGTCGTCCTGGCAGGAGCGCCAGGTATCGCGTTCCTCGCCGGGCCTGCTGGGCGGCATCCGTCTGAGCCCGGCCACGACAACCGGCGGTACAGACCTGCCCTGGAGTGTCGGGGCCAGCAGCTGGTCATTCACGGGGACAGAAGGGCCGGCAATCTCGGTCGGCAGCCAGAGCGTCGGGGTTCCGGACTGGGCTCGCGGCGCAAAACTGGGTGGCGTGAACGTTGCCGATGCCTCGCTTCCCGGGCCGGCTGTGGATCATGCCTGGAATTATTCCGTGGCGCTGGGAGCCATAGACGGCGCGCCTTCCTCCACGCAGGGCGACCTTGCGTACGGTTCCGGCGCCGGTTATGCCATGCTTGGCTATGGGCTTACACCCGACATCAAGCTGCAGTCGCAGATGGAGGTCGCGCCCTCGCTCGTGTCGACGGGGCTGGGCGGTACGGTTCAGACTGACTGGGGGGCATGGACAGCCGGGGTTTCACGCGCCACCGGAGGCCTGTACAAGGGCTGGCGCTACCAGGCGGGCTATTCGGTCACTATTGCCGAAGATATCCAGCTTGGCTGGCTCAACGAGTCGAGCACGGCAGGCTACAGCGATCTGAGCACCTATGAAAGCGGGCCCGCTGCGGGCAGCGCCACCCGGCACAAACTGTCGGCTACCATTCCCACCAGCCGCAGCGGAGCCATCAGCGGCAGCTTCGAAACCATCAGCCCCGCCTCGGGCAACCGCGTCCGCAGTTTTGGCCTTACGCAGCAGTTCTGGTACAGCCCCAACCTGCAGATAGGCCTGGACGCCAAGCGCGAAATCGTCACCGGGGACTATGATGTAGGCATACGTTTCTCCGTTCCTGTTTTCTGATTCTCCCGCATGACCTCTTCTTCCCTGGAAACATTGCAGCACGTCTTCGGCTACGAGTCCTTTCGTGGCGACCAGCAGGCTATCATCGACCATATCGTGAATGGCGGCGATGCGCTGGTGCTGATGCCGACCGGGGGAGGCAAGTCACTTTGCTATCAGATACCGTCGCTGGTGCGGCCCGGAACAGGCATAGTCATTTCACCGCTGATTGCGCTCATGCAAGACCAGGTCGACGCTTTGCGCGAGTTGGGGGTGCGTGCGGCCTATCTCAATTCCTCCCAGGACTGGCGCGAGGCGCGCGAGGTGGAGCGGGCGTTTGTCGCCGGCGAACTGGATCTGCTCTATGTGGCGCCTGAGCGCCTGCTGACCGACCGCTGCCTCGATCTGCTGTCTCAGGGGCGCATTGCGCTGTTCGCCATTGACGAGGCGCACTGTGTGTCCCAATGGGGCCATGATTTCCGCCCGGAATACCTGGGCCTGTCGCTGCTGCATGAACGCTGGCCGCAGGTGCCCCGGCTTGCGCTCACCGCGACGGCGACCTCGGCGACCCGCCGGGAAATCGCCGAGCGGCTCATGCTGGCTGATGCGCCTCATTTTGTCGCCAGCTTTGACCGGCCCAATATCAACTACCGCATCATCGAGAAAAACGAGGTGCGAAAGCAGCTGCTTGCTTTCATCAAGGCGGAGCATGTCGGCGATTGTGGCATTGTGTATTGCCTGTCGCGAGCGCGCGTCGAGGAAACCGCCGATTTTCTGTGCAACAACGGCATTGCCGCACTGCCATACCATGCAGGGCTGAGCGCCTCGGTACGTGCGGAAAACCAGGCTCGTTTCCTGCGTGAAGAGGGCATGGTCATGGTGGCGACCATTGCCTTCGGCATGGGGGTGAACAAGCCGGATGTGCGCTTTGTCGCTCACATTGACCTGCCCAAGTCAGTAGAGGGCTATTACCAGGAAACAGGGCGGGCGGGCCGCGACGGGCTGCCTGCCACTGCCTGGCTGGCCTATGGGCTGCAGGATGTCGTACAGCAGCGGCGCATGATCGACCAGTCCGAAGGCGACGAGGCTTTCCGGCGCAGGCTCAGCGCCCAGCTCGATGCCATGCTCGGCCTGTGCGAAACCGTATCCTGCCGCCGGCAGCGGCTGCTCGCCTATTTCGACCAGGCGATCAAGCCCTGCGGCAACTGCGATACCTGCCTGGAGCCGCCCGAGGCCTGGGATGGCACTGTGGCGGCGCAGAAGATCATGTCCGCCGTCTATCGTCTGTGGCGCGAGCGCGGCCAGCGTTTCGGCGCGGGCCATCTGATCGATATTCTGCGCGGCAAACAGACAGATCGTGTCAAAGAATATGGCCATGACAGCCTTTCAGTGTTCGGGATCGGCGCCGATCTTTCCGAGAATGCCTGGCGCGGTGTGCTGCGCCAGCTGCTGGCGCAAAGCCTGCTGTCGGTGGACCACGAAGGCTTCGGCACACTGGCGCTGACCGATGGCAGCCGCGCCGTGCTCAAGGGCGAGCATACGCTCATGTTCCGGCGGGAAACCGAAAAAAAGGCCCGTGGCGCACGCTCTTCATCGCCGCGAGGCAAACAGGCGGCCATTGCCCTGCCGCCGGAAGCGCAGCCGCGATTCGAGAGTCTGCGCGCGTGGCGGGCAGAGGTTGCGCGCAGCCATGGCGTACCAGCCTATGTCATTTTTCACGACGCCACCTTGCGTGAAATCGCGCTCAAACCGCCCCAGGACATGGATGAACTGGGTGGAATCAGCGGCGTGGGCGCCCGCAAGCTGGAAGCCTACGGGGAAGATCTGCTGCGCTGCGTGAACGGTGTGGTGTGAGCGGCGCGGGCTGAATGATCAGGTGAACAGGTCGGGCGTCCCGCCCGCAGATGCGGGCGCCGTCAGACCCAGGTGGCGCCACGTCGTCTGCGTGGCCATGCGGCCGCGCGGGGTGCGCTGCAGATACCCATGCTGGATAAGATATGGCTCGATCACATCTTCGATGGTGTCGCGTTCCTCGCCGATGGCGGCTGCCAGGCTGTCTACCCCCACAGGTCCGCCATCGAATTTGTGGATGATCGCTTCCAGCAGTTTGCGATCCATCAGATCCAGCCCCTGCGGATCGACCTCCAGCATGGACAGTGCCGCATTGGCGATATCCGCATCGATGCGGCCGCCGCCCTTGACCTCGGCATAGTCGCGCACGCGCCTGAGCAGGCGGTTTGCAATGCGAGGCGTGCCGCGCGCGCGCCGGGCGATTTCGCTCGCGCCTTCGGGCGTCGTCTGGACATTGAGCAGGTTGGCGCTGCGGGTCACGATATGGGTGAGGTCGGCGGCGCTGTAGAACTCCAGCCGCGACACAATGCCGAAGCGGTCCCGCAGCGGATTGGTGAGCATGCCTGCCCGCGTCGTCGCCCCCACCAGCGTGAAGGGTTGCAGGTCTATCTTGACACTGCGCGCCGCGGGGCCTTCCCCTATCATGATGTCGATCTGGAAATCTTCCAGGGCGGGGTAGAGGATTTCCTCGACGACGGGCGAGAGGCGGTGTATCTCGTCGATGAAGAGCACATCGTTGCGCTCAAGGTTGGTCAGCAGGGCGGCCAGGTCGCCAGGGCGCTCCAGCACGGGTCCTGAGGTCTGGCGCAGATGCACGCCCATTTCATGGGCCACGATGTGCGCCAGTGTCGTCTTGCCCAGCCCGGGCGGGCCGAACAGCAGGACGTGATCCAGCGCTTCCCCCCGGTTGCGCGCCGCCGTGATGAAGATTTCGAGCTGGTCGCGCACGCGCTGCTGTCCTATGTATTCGTCAAGCTGGCGCGGCCGCAGCGCGCGCTCAATTGATTCCTCATTGGGCGAGGCGCTTTGCGGCGCCACGATGCGTTCCGGCGCGGGAACGCTGGACAGCGTATCGGAATGTATGGCCATGGGTAAGAGTGCCGGTGGTTCGTGCTGAGTATATTTACAGTGCTAGATGGTACTCTAACATGCGGGTCGCTGCAGTATTTTCACTGTCGCATGCGCGCGGCCCGCGCATGCAGCATAATCATGAGCATTGGCCGCGACACGGGGTTTCTTTCTGCCTGCGCTGCTGGCGCCAAATGCTTTGCGCCTTTCGGCCATATATCTTCGAACCCTTTCCAGACGAGTGAAGCATGACTGTTGCTCTTCCCACCTATGATGATGTTTTGCGTGCCAGCCAAACCTTGCAGGGTGTGGCTCATCGTACCCCCGTGCTGACGTCGCGCACGCTGGACGAGCGCCTGGGGGCGCAGGTTTTCTTCAAGTGCGAGAACCTGCAGCGCATGGGGGCATTCAAATTCCGAGGCGGCTACAACGCGCTGGCCAACCTCGATGCGGCCCAGCGCAAGGCCGGGGTGGTGGCATTTTCATCGGGCAATCATGCGCAGGCTGTGGCGCTGGCCGCCAGGCTGCTGGGCATTTCGGCCACTATTGTCATGCCCACGGATGCGCCACGCGCCAAGAAGGCTGCCACCCAGGGCTATGGCGCGCGCGTGGTTGAATATGACCGCGCCACGCAGGACCGCGAGGAGGTCGCCCGCGGCATCATGGAAAAAGAAGGGCTGACCCTCATCCCGCCCTTCAATCATCCCCATGTCATTGCCGGGCAGGGTACGGCAGCCAAGGAATTGTTCGAGGAGGTCGGCGGCCTTGATGTGCTGCTCACGCCCCTGGGGGGCGGGGGCTTGCTGGCCGGATCGCTGCTGTCAGCTGGCGCAATCTGTCCCGACTGCGAGGTATATGGCGTAGAACCTGAGGCGGGAGCCGACGGCCAGGCCTCGCTGCGTGGAGGAAGCATCGTCAAGATCGGCCCGCCCGACTCGATTGCCGATGGCGCATTGACGCAGGCATTGGGCACACTGACCTTTCCCGTCATCCAGCAGCGCGTGAAGGATATCCTGACCGTCAGTGATGCCCAGCTTGTCGAGGCCATGCGATTCTTTGCGGAACGGATGAAAATCGTTGTCGAGCCCACGGGATGCCTGGGGGCGGCGGCGGTCATGCAACAGCTGGTTCCGCTCAAGGGGATGCGCGTCGGGGTTCTGCTCAGCGGCGGGAATGTAGACCTCGCTGCCTACGGCAGGTTGCTTCAATCGGCGTGAACGGCGCCGGAAGGGGGCCGGATGCCATGCTTTCGGGTCGAGGGCAGGCGGGAGCGTCCGGCGGCTGTGTCCGTGCCGCCGGGGCGTCGGGTTCGGGTGGCGGCGCGCCTAGGCGACCCGCGAAAGCAGCTTTAGCGCCGCGCGTATGCCTTCGGCGACATCCACATCCTCCGGCACCTTCTTGAGCGCGGTCTGCGACTCGCTGGCCGAATAGCCCAGCGATATCAGGGCGTTGAGAATGTCATCGCGTCCGCTGCTGGCTACCGTGCCCGGCGAGGCGGGCAGATCGGCGCCGAGCTTGCCGCGCAGCTCGAGCAGCAGGCGCTCGGCTGTCTTCTTGCCGATCCCGGGCACGCGCGTCAGGCGCGCCGTTTCCTGCTGGGTGATGGCGCTGCCCAGCTCATCTACGGTCATACCCGAGAGCACCGCAAGTGCGGTACGGGCGCCTATGCCCGTCACTTTGATCAGGGCCCGAAATGCGGTGCGTTCCTTGCTGGACAGAAAGCCATACAGTGTATGTGCGTCTTCCCGCACCGCGAGGTGCGTGTACAGCGTGACGCGGCCTCCTGTATCGGGCAGGTCGTACAGGGTGCTCATGGGCACGTCGATTTCGTAGCCGACGCCGCCTACATCGATGCACACAACAGGGGGCGTCTTCTCGAGCAGTGTTCCGGTGATCCGTCCAATCATGATGACAGCAACCTCGAAGGGAAATAGTTATGGAAAACGGGTATGCCGTCTGCCAGCCATGCGTCAGCGGCCCGCCCGTCAATGTTTGTGACGCGCATCAGCCGATCAGGCGGCCGCCGCGCACGCGGCTGGCCGCAAGCTGGCCCGTGCGCTGCAGGCGATCCGAAAGCGGGCTGAAGTGTGCGTGACATATCGCGCAAGCCAGCGCGTCGGCAGAGTCAGGCGCGGGCGCGCCGCTGAGCGCGAGCAGATGCTGAACCATCATCTGTACCTGCTCCTTGGCGGCGTGGCCATTGCCGACAACAGATTTCTTGATCTGCAGTGCAGTGTACTCGTGCACATCCAGCAGGCTGTCGGCCAGCGCGCACAGGGCCGCGCCGCGCGCCTGGCCCAGAAGCAGGGTGGACGTCGGGTTGGCATTCACGAACACCTTTTCCATCGCGGAGACAGTAGGGCGTGTTGATTGCACGACTTCCCGCACGTTATCCAGAATAATCTTCAGGCGGTTGGCCAGCGGCTGGTCAGCGGGTACCACGATGGTCCCGCTCGTGACGTAGCTCAGGCGCGCGCCCTGGACATCAATGACGCCGAAGCCTGTGCGGCGCAGGCCGGGATCGATGCCCAGGATACGCATCAGTGACGGAAGTGGCGGGTGCCGGTCAGCACCATGGCGATCCCGCGCTCGTCGGCAGCCGCGATGACCTCATCGTCGCGGATGCTGCCGCCCGGCTGGATGACGCAGCTGGCGCCTGCATCCACCACGACATCGAGGCCGTCACGGAAGGGGAAGAAGGCATCGGACGCCACAGCCGAGCCTGCCAGCGTCAGGCCGGCGTTCTCGGCCTTGATGGAGGCGATGCGGGCCGAATCGATGCGGCTCATCTGGCCAGCGCCTACGCCCAGCGTCATGCCATTGCCCACGAACACGATGGCATTGGATTTCACATACTTGGCCACTTTCCAGGCAAAACGCAGATCCTGCATCTGCTGTTCGGTGGGCGCGAGCCTGGTGACTACCTTGAAATCCTGCTCGGCCACCTGGAAGGTGTCGGGATCCTGCACCAGCCAGCCCCCGCCCACGCGCTTGATGTCGAAAGCGTTCTGGGCGTCGCCTTGGGGAACCTCCAGTACGCGCACATTCTTCTTGGCTGCGAATACCGCCAGCGCGCCCGAGGAATAGCCCGGCGCCAGCAGCACCTCGACAAACTGCTTGCTGATGGCGTTGGCCGTGGCTTCGTCCACGGGGCGGTTAAAAGCGATGATGCCGCCGAAGGCCGAGGTGGGGTCGGTCTTGAATGCCTGTTCGTATGCACGCAGCGGGCTGTCCGCCACGGCGACGCCGCAGGGGTTGGCATGCTTCACAATGACGCAGGCGCTTTCCTGGAAGCTGCGCACGCATTCCCAGGCGGCATCCGCGTCCGCGATATTGTTGTACGAAAGCTCCTTGCCCTGCAGCTGGCGGTAGCTGCCCAGCAGGCCGGGGCGCACGGGTTGGTCCACGTAGAATGCGGCGCGCTGGTGAGGGTTCTCGCCGTAGCGCAGTGTCTGTTGCTGCACGGCCTGGATGGTCAGGACGCCGGGCCAGTCGTTGCGCGCAGGGGTTTCTTCCTGGGCGGGCTCCGCCTGCGACAGGCTGGTGAGGTAAGCAGCGATGGCGCCGTCGTAGGATGCCGTATGGGCATAGGTCTTGGCAGCAAGCTCCAGACGCAACGCGTAGGATGGCTGGCCGGCAGGGCCATCCATGTCGGCCAGCACGCGGCTGTAGTCGGCGGGGTCGATGACGACAGCCACGCCTCCTTCGGCCGTGCCGTGATTCTTCGCCGCGGCGCGCAGCATGGCTGGACCGCCGATATCGATGTTTTCTACCGCATCTGCAAAACTGCAGTCCGGCCTGGCTATGGTTTCACGGAAGGGGTACAGGTTCACCACGAGCAGGTCGATGCGGTCGATGCCGTGCTCGTCTATCGTGCGCATGTGTTCGGCGCTGTCGCGTCGGGCCAGCAGGCCGCCGTGTATCTTGGGGTGCAGCGTCTTGACCCGGCCGTCGAGGATCTCGGGGGAGCCGGTATGGGCAGCCACCTCGGTGACCTTCAGGCCGGATTGGGCCAGGAGCTTGGCTGTGCCGCCGGTGGAAAGCAGGCGTACGCCGCGCTGGGCCAGGGCTTGGGCAAATTCAACGATACCGGTCTTGTCGGAAACCGAAATCAGGGCAGTCTGGATTTTCATGGATGAACAGAGAGGTTTGAAAGGGAGATCAGGGCTGCAGGTTGTGGGCAAGAAGCTTCTTGCGCAGCGTGCTGCGTGTAATTCCGAGCATTTCGGCTGCCTTGGACTGATTGCCGCCCGTCTGTTCGAGTGCAATCTGCAGGACGGGACGCTCGACACAGTTCACGACCATGGCCAGCATGTCGCGCGGTTCGGATTCGCCCAGGTCCGCAAGATAGCGTTCAAGCTGATCACGTACGGATTGTTCAAGGATGTTGGGTTTGCTCATTTCTCGGGTGGTCTTGTTATAACGGATGTTTCTTATCTGATATATGTGATCATTGGCATGCGAGGCGATGCGCGGCTGTCAGGCTGCCGCGGCGCCGGGCATCAGCGGCTGGTTGGCAGGGTGGCGTCCGAACCATTCTTCTATGGCCCGGGACTGCTCCCGGGTATTGTCGATCTGGTTGATGCGCGGCAGGAATTCGCGGGCGTCGGGCAAGCCGGCGAGATACCAGCCGATATGCTTGCGCGCCGAGCGCACCCCTGTGTATTCCCCGTAGAACCGGTAGTGGTCTTCGAGGTGGTCCAGCAGGCAATCCCTCAGTTCGCCGAAAGTGGGCGGCGGCAGATGGGTGCCCGTGGCCAGGTAGTGGCTTACTTCGCGAAAAATCCAGGGGCGGCCCTGGGCTGCGCGCCCTATCATCACGGCATCGGCGCCAGTGTAGTCTAGTACAAAACGCGCCTTCCCGGGGCTGTCGATATCTCCATTGGCGACCACCGGGATCTCGAGCGCCTGCTTGACCTCGCGGATAGTGTCGTATTCGGCCTCGCCCTGATACAGGTCGCAGCGTGTGCGTCCGTGCAGGATGAGCGCGGCGATGCCGATGTCTTGCGCCATCAGGCCGATACGTACTGCATTGCGCGATTCGCGATCCCAGCCCGTGCGCGTCTTGAGCGTTACAGGTATGCCGAGCGGCCGGCAGGCATCGACAACGCTGCGGAGAATCTCCGCCACACGCCCTTCATCTCGCAGCAATGCGGAGCCCGATGCCACGTTGCACACCTTCTTGACCGGACAGCCCATATTGATGTCTATGATGCGGGCGCCTTTACCGATATTGAACAGCGCTGCCTCAGCCATCATGGCGGGGTCGGAGCCAGCAATCTGCACGGCGACGGGGTCGATCTCCCCATCGTGATCCAGGCGCCGGGAAGTCTTGACGCTGTCCCAGAGGCGCGGGTTGCTGGCAGCCATTTCGGACACAGCGTAGCTCGCCCCCAGCGCCTTGCACAGCTTGCGATAGGGGCGATCGGTGACGCCCGCCATGGGAGCCACGAAGACGGGGTTGGGGAAGGACCAGGAGCCGATGCGCATGGGGAGATTTTAACCCCCTTTATGTACGCATCCCCTGAAGCAGATGGCGGGCCAGCGGCCTGCGCAATCCGGGCAGCAGGTCCAGGGCAAGCAGCGCAAGGCCGCCTGCGTGTTCCACCAGAGGGTTTCCCGTCGCGAAAACGCGGGGCAGAAAATCGGTCACACCCGCAGTGAGCAGGCGGTCGGGACGCCGCCGTCTGGCATAGTCCGCCAGCAGGTGTGAGGGGTCTGTGCCGGGGTGCGCGAGCCAGGGGCCGAGCGCGATTGCCAGCTGGGCGGCGTCGCGCAGGCCCAGATTCAGCCCCTGGCCGGCCACGGGGTGCAGCGTCTGGGCGGCGTTGCCTATCGCGATGGCGCGCTGGCCCAACAGGGATGGTCCGGCATGCATGCTGAGCGGGAAGACATGGCGCGGCCCAAGCACCCGCAATCGGCCCAGGCGGTCACCGAAAGCCTCGCCGAGGCTGGTTTCGAACGCAGTGTCCTCCAGCGTTTGCAGATGGGCCGCCCGCGCGGGGGGATTGCACCAGACAATGCCATAGATATCCTCGCCTTCCGGATGAGGCAGAAAGGCCAGGGGCCCTTGCCGGGTGAAGCGCTCATAAGCCCATCCCGGCCTGGGCCGTGATGCCCGCACCGTGGCCAGCAGGGCATCCTGCCCATATTGGCGTTCAATGCCCGTGGCGCGCGCGCCATCCGAGCGAACGAACAGCGTGCTGTCTGTGCCTGGCGGTTCCGCCCTGTCATGCACGGCGCCTTCAGGGGACGGCGAGTTGGCGGACGCCTCGAGCAGTGTGACCCCTGACTGTCTCAGGGCGGCATGCAGGCTGGCAAGGACATCGTCGTAGGCCACCACATTGCCCAGCCGGGGCACGCCCAGCTCGTCGTGCCGGATCAATGTGCGCCCGAGGCGCCCCCGTTGAGAAACGTGGACCGTAGTGATTTCCGCGGACTTGCCGGGCCAGGCGCCTATTTCCTCCAGCAGCATGCGGCTGCCATGGTTGAGGGCCAATGTGCGTGGATCCGCGGCAGGCCGCGTCGGCACCTCGGGCTTGCCCGCATGCGCGTTCGCGCTGTCAGTGGCGGTGATGCCGCGCGCCAGCACGGCGATGCGTTCGGGTTGCGGGGCGCGCGCCGCCAGCAAAAGCGCAAGCGCGCTGCCGACCGGGCCCGCGCCGCTGATGGCAATATCGTACAAAGGCATAATGGTGTTTGTCATCACGCTCCAGCGCCGGAGCAAATTACTACAATGGTTTCAATGGCCAGGGCATGCGCCGCGCGCCGCTCCGGAATGAATGACCGCCCATGCAGGGCGTCTTCCCAGTTCAGAGGTTTCGATGGAACAATTTACCACTCCGGCCAGGGAATCGGCCGGGTTTCCCGTAAAGCCCGGTTCCCAACCCGCGCGCGCCGGCGCAGGCAGGGGACCGCTGCGCAGCAAGCTGGTTGCGGCCTGGCTGGCGTCTCTGTTCGGCGTCCTGGGCATCCACTGGTGGTATCTCGGCCGGCGCCATGCCTGGGCGGTCACGCTCTTTGGCGCGCTCATGCTGGCCATTTCGCATTTGTATCCTGTCTGGTGGGACAGCGTGCCGTTCCTCGTTCTCATTGTGCCGATCACGGCGGGCTTCATCGAATCGCTGGTTTTCGCGCTCAAGCCCGACGAATGGTTCGACGCCCGCTATAACCCGGGCGCAGGGCAGGTCAACAAATCGGGCTGGGGGGCGGTGATTGCCGCCATCTTCTCGACATTGTTCGGCGCCATGGCACTCATGTTCGGGATCGCGCTCATCGTCCTGCATGTATATGTGGCCATGGGCTGGCTGGATGGCTATGTGCTCTAGCTTGCGGCCAACTGTTGTATGCCGGCCTCGATCCGGCCGCTGCTGGCATGCGGATTGCGTATGCGAGGTTGTCCACAGGATGCCTGCGGGTTACAATGTCGAGGTGTCTATTTTCATAGGAGCTGTGTGGTGAATCCCGACCCCGGCGATAGTAACAGTCGATCTTGCATCGGCTTGCTTATCTCCAGGCGCGCAATCGCGTAAGGCTTCCGCATAGCCCCATCGCCGCGCCCCTGGTCAAGACAGAGGGCGTGGCAGTCTCCCGGTAGCATCATCCCGCCGGACTTCCCGCCATTTTCCATGTAACGAGCCAGCCATCCGCATGGTGGCCGGTTCATGCGTCGCGCGAGCGGCGCAATGAGCAATGGAGGGTATTATGCGTTTCTTCGATCTCTTCCTGCGTCGTGCCGGTGTGCGTCCGGCGCCCGTACGCGTTCCCAGCGGGGTATCCCGCCTCACTGTGATCTGCCCCCGCCACCTGCTGGCTGATGTGCGCAAGCAAATCTACCTGGATTTCGAAGCTGCGGGCCTGCATGTGTCCGGGCTCAAGGTCGATAACGCCCAGCAACATGACATGGCGCGCGCCTGCGTCACTGTTGCCTGCCCTCCTGAAATGCGATCGGTGCTCATGTCCCAGGCCCGGATGCTGCGCGACCTGCCTGGCGTGCAACAGGTTCATTGGGGCGACCGTCGCCAGCATGCATTAAACTAGGGAAATTGCTCGCGCTACCCGGTTCACCCACATGGATTTGATTGACTGGCTCAGGCCCTGGGAATTCTCCCCAACGCTGCTGCTGCTGTTCCTGGCGGCTGGCTGGGTGTTCCTCAGAGGTGTCCGGGTGCATAGGGTGGGCGTGGTTCGCCAGCTGTTTTTCTGGTCCGGGTTCGTCATCCTTTACCTGTCGCTCCATACGCATCTCGATTACTACGCGGAGCGCATGTTTTTCATTCATCGGGTGCAGCATCTTGTGCTGCACCACCTGGGTCCGCTGCTTATCATGGGTGCGTATCCGGGGCAGGTGCTGCGCGCCGGCCTGCCCATGTCCTGGCGGCTGAAGCTGCGTGATTTCCGCCGCACCCGCACAGGCAGGGCTGTCGAGGCTGTGCTTACCAACAAGTATCTGGTGCCCTTGCTGTTTGTCGTACTGGTACTGGGCTTTCTTGTTCCGACTGTCCAGTTTTATTCCATGCTCGACTGGCGGCTGTACCGGTTCATGAACTGGTCGGTGGTCATCAGCGGCTTCATGTACTGGAATCTCATACTCGACCGCCGCCCCAGTCCGCCTGCTGCGCTGTCCCCGGGCGGCAGGGTGATATCTCCGATCATCACCATGGTGCCGCAGATGGTGGTGGGCGCCATCATTACTTTCACCGAGCACGATCTCTACCCTATTTTCGACCTCTGCGGGCGCGCGCTGCCGGGCATGACAGCCCTTACAGACCAGGCCATAGGCGGCCTGACCATGTGGGTGCTGGCCGGCTTCGTCGAGGTTTTCGGTCTGCTCTTTGCCTTGGCAACCCTTATGCGCCTGTCGGGAAAGAATCGCCTTCCCGACCGCCGCCGAGGGCCGGCGCCAACCGTGGCGCCAGTATCCTGATCAACGCTTAACAGGGGTTCTGCTGATCCATGGCTGGCCACACCGTTTTCCATCGAAAGCCCTTGGCCCGTGTTGCGGGCGCCTGTCTGATGTCGCTGGCCTGCATGGGGATGGCCGCGCAGTCGATTGCCCAGCCCGTCGGCATTCCCAGCATGGGGCCTGCCTCGGGTTCGGAGCTTTCTCCCGCGCTTGAGCGCACCCTGGGCGATGCCATCATGGAGCAGGGGCGTCGCGACCCCACCTACGTGGCTGATCCCGACATCAATCAGTACCTTACCGAGTTGGGGCGCAAGCTGGCAGCGGCGTCTCCGGACAGCGGCACGCAGCAGATCACCGTATTCCCCGTCAAAGATCCCCAGATCAACGCCTTCGCATTGCCTGGAGGGTATATCGGCATCAACAGCGGGCTGGTGGTCGCTTCGGAAGACGAATCCGAGCTTGCCTCCGTGATTGCGCACGAAATCGGGCACGTCCAGCAACGGCATATTGCGCGCGGCATGACGCAGCAATCTCGAAGCGGCCATGTAATGCTGGCTGCGCTGGCTGGCGCGCTGCTGGCCGCGCTGTCGGGCAGCGGCGATCTGGCCATGGGCGTGGCTGCGTTCGGGCAGGCTGCAGCGGTGGACCAGCAACTGGGTTTCTCTCGCCAGGCTGAACAGGAGGCCGACCGCACGGGGCTCGAGATGCTGCGCCGGGCCGGTTTCGATCCGCGCGGCATGACACGCATGTTTGAGCGTCTGGGCAACGCATCCCGGCTGAATGAAGGGCGCGGAGGCAGCGCCTATACCAGCACCCATCCGCTCTCCATACAGCGGTTGTCCGACATCCAGGCGCGTCTGGCAGAAGCGCCTGCCACTACGCGCCGCGACAGCGACACCTTCTGGTACGTACGCGCCAAGCTGCGTGTACTGCAGGCCAGAGATTCCCAGTCACTGCGCGCGGCCAATGACGCATTTACACAGGACGCCCAGCGCGCCACGGGTACGCGACAGTCTGCCGCCTGGTACGGGCTGGCCTACGCGGCATGGACGAAGCGGGACTATGCCGCTGCCCGTGCGGCTCTGGACAAGGCTGGCAGCGATGGTCGCAACTCGCCTGAGATGGCCAGCCTCGCCATTGCGCTGGCTCAGGCGACCGGCAACGAGCAGCAGGCCCTTGCGCTCGCGGACCAGTCCTGGAAACAATGGCCGTCCAGCCAGGGTATAGCCATGGCCCGTGCGGAAGCCTTGCAAAAGGCGGGGCGTGACCAGCAGGCGGAGCAGTTCCTGGGTCAGCTGCTGCATAAGTGGCCGGATTTGCCTCGCCTGCATCAGTTGAGGGCCCAGAGCCTGGAGCGCCTGGGCAAGCCTGTCGAGGCGCGCCAGAGCATGGCTTCGTATTACGAGCAAATCGGCGCCCTGCCTACGGCCGTCGAGCAATTGCGCCAGGCACGCGGCATGACGCGTGACTTCTACGTTCAGTCGGAGCTGGACGTGCGCATACGCAATCTGCGCGACAAGCTCGAGTCTGACCGGGCGTTGCTCGAGCGCTTTAAATCTTGATGTCAGGAGTATGCCGACCTGACGTTGCTTGAACGCTTCAAGTCTTGATGCGGGCCGTTTTGAAGCCCGGAACGCAGCTCTTCCGCTTCTGACAGCGGCGCCTGGAGCGGCCCCGCCGACAAAGACAAGGCGCGTGATGTGTGCCTGGCTAGGGCTGTGTGTCAAAAAAGCGTGCGAGCCGCATGGGCAGCCACCCGAGGTTGCCGGGAAAGCTTCCGGTCACAAAGCCTGCGTGCCCGCCTTCTGCGGGCTGGTGCAATATCACGCTGGATGAGCATTCGGCCGAACCGGGCAGGGATGCCTCCGGCACAAAAGGGTCGTTTCGCGCGTTCAGTACGAGCGTGGGTATGGTGATGTTTGCCAACAGAGGGCGCGATGCCGCACGCGTCCAGTAATCCAGCGCATTCTTGTAGCCATGCATGGGCGCGGTATAGGCATCGTCGAACTCGCGCAGCGTCCTGACCTGAGAAAGCCGCAAGGCATCGATATTTCCAGGGAATCGCTTGGCTTTTTCCTGGATCTTGGCCTTCATGCTTTTGAGAAAGTAGCGCGAATACAGAGACCTGCCCAGCCACGTCTCGGACAAATGGCGGCCGCAGGCAGCCAGGTCGAGCGGCACCGAAATCGCCGCGACGGCTTGCAGCGCCGCCTTTTCGCCTTGCTCGCCTATGTACTTGAGCATGGCGTTTCCGCCCATGGATACGCCGACGGCATGCCATCTTGCGCCCGGCAGCCGATCGCGCACGACCTTCAGCATATAGGCTATATCTTCGGAATCGCCGGAGTAATAGGCGCGCGCCATGCGATTGGGGAAGCCCGAGCAGCTGCGAAAGTGCGCGATCACGACGACCCACCCGCGCGCACGGAAGTATTGTGCGATCGCCTGTGCGTAGTGGCTGCGGCTGCTGCCCTCGAGGCCGTGGAACAGAACCAGGGCAGGGGCCCCTTCATTGGCTGCGAACGCGGCGTCGTCTTCGGGCTGCATCCAGCGGCGCGCAGCGGTGTGCGCCAAACGCTGATCAGGCGAGCTCATCTTGCCATTGGCAAGGCGATCAGAAAATAGCCCGGGTGCAGTCCAGTCGAAATCGAGAAAATCGCCATCCGGCGTGTCGACCCGCTCACGCACGAAGGCGATATGGTGGTAACGGGCCACCAGTGCGCCGTAAAGCGTCTGCAGGTGGCTGCCGGGCAACCAGACCGGGCATGGGCAGGGGCTGGTGTCTATCTGTGCTGTCACGTCCGCCTTCAGTGCAAGGTGTCCGGGAAGTCTTGCAGATCAAACAGGCCAACTTCCCGCGGCGCGTGCGAGGCATGGTGCAAGACCATTTTCCAGCCTGCCGGCCCCTTGTTGAAGACGTTGGTTGTATAGCAGTGGGCAACGTGCTCACCCTGCGCCGTCACGACAGTGATCTGCTCCAGCAGGACATGCACCGAAGTCATGACGCTGGTCATGACCATGGGACGCATCGGCAATACCGAAACCGGCCCGTTGGCAAAAATCTGCTGCCAGGCGCTGTGCATGGCATTGTGCCCCACGGTACGCATGCCGCCCGGGTGAATGCAGACGACTTCGTCTTCGTCCGCCCACACGGCCATCATCAAGGCGAGATCCGCCTGCCTGAGCGCATCGTAGAAGGCCTGTTCAGCTTCCTGGGGCGTAGTAAACATAGTCGGAATAGGGGGTTGACGTTGCGTGGGGCGCAATGGCCCTGTGGGCGGCTCAGTGGCCGTGAACTTTCTCGCCTTCCTTGAGCTGGTAAGACGCGCCGCAGTATGGGCACAGCGACTTTCCGGTCTTGACGATCTCGATATAGACGCGAGGGTGCATGCTCCAGAGCGGGGCGCGCGGCCCCGGACAGTACAGCGGCAGGTCTTTGGCCTCGACGTAGATGGTTTCGTCCTTTGGAGTTGCGGTAGTGGGAGCACTGCTCATTCTGAGTCCTGGGTGGTGATGCTGGTACGCTGACGTTGTGGAAAGATGGCCGGTGCGGCCCGCCGTCTGTCCGTGAAGCCTCACGGACAGCGGGCGCTCACACCTTGCTCAGCCAGTGATGGTATTTCGGGTTGTTGCCATTGACGATATCAAAGAACGCCTGCTGGATTTTTTCCGTTATCGGGCCCCGGCTGCCTTTGCCTATGGTGCGGCCATCGACCTCGCGAATAGGCGTGATCTCCGCGGCCGTGCCTGAGAAAAAAGCCTCGTCGGCAATGTACAGATCGTCTCGGGTCAGGCGCTTGGTGCTGACCGGGATGCCCAGATCTGCGGCAATGCTGTGCACGGTGCTGCGGGTGATGCCGGTCAGCGCCGAAGCGATTTCAGGCTCGCACAGCACCCCATCGCGCACGATGAAAATGTTCTCGCCCGACCCTTCAGCCACAAAGCCCTCGGTATCCAGCAGGATGGCCTCGTCGTATCCGTGGTCCAGCGCTTCCGCATTGGCAAGTATGGAGTTGGCGTAGGTGCTTGCAACCTTGGCACGCGGCATGGTGACGTTCACATGCTGGCGCGCAAACGACGAAACCTTGACGCGGATGCCCTGCTGCAGCGCTTCTTCGCCAAGATAGGCGCCCCATGGCCAGGCGGCTATGGCCACGTGCACTGTTGCGCCCTTGGGCGAAACCCCCATCTTTTCCGAACCGTAGAAGACCAGGGGCCGGATATAGCAGGATTCGAGGTTGTTGCGGCGCACGACCTCGAGCTGGGCCTGCTCTATGGTGTTCTGGTCGTAGGGGATGGCCATCTGGTAGATATGGGCGGAATTGAAGAGCCGCCGGGTGTGATCCTGGAGCCTGAAAATGGCCGTGCCCACTGATGCCTTGTATGCCCGTACTCCTTCAAAGACAGCCAGGCCATAATGCAGCGAGTGCGTCAGCACGTGGGTGGTCGCATTGCGCCAGGGAACGAGTTCACCGTCGTACCAGATTAAACCGTCACGGTCAGACATAGACATAAGAGTCTCCAGAATATGATGCCTGATTGTACCAAGCGCCACGCGCTTACAATAGCGCCTTTGCCGCGCGGGCTGTGCGGCGACTTCCCGGCGGGTACAGGCAATTTCCACAGGTGGTGCAGCCTTGCGTCAAATCAAATTCCCGGCATGGTGGCCCGATCCATTCCAGCGCCAGAACTTTCTTGAAGGCTTCGCCGACGTGCGGGCGGCGCTGATCGCGTCCAGCGTATGGGGCCTGGTCACCGGCGTGGCCATGGTCAAGTCGGGCCTGAGCGAAAGCATGGCCACGCTGATGACAGTGCTGGTATTCGCCGGCTCCGCCCAGTTGACGTCCCTGCCGCTGATCGCGTCCGGCGAACCCGTCTGGCTGATCTTCATGGCCGCCATGGTGGTCAATATCCGCTTTGTCATTTTCGGCGCCGCGCTGCAGCCATATTTCCGCCATCTTCCCTGGAAGCAGCGCCTGGCGCTCGGCTACGTATCAAGCGACATCACCTTCGTCGTATTCATGGGGCGCCATGGCGAAACCCAGGGCGGGGTCACACCCGGCCAGCTCTGGTATTACCTCGGGCTGGTCATCCCCGGCTGGCTGTCGTGGAATCTGTTCTCGCTGCTCGGCGTTTACCTGGGGGCATTCGTGCCTGCTTCGTGGTCGCTGGATTTCGCGGCCATCCTGGCCCTGATGGCCATCATCATTCCCCTGGTGCGCACACGGCCCATGCTGATGTGCCTGCTTGTGGCTGGCTTCATTGCCTGGGTCGGGCAGCTGCTTCCCTTGCGCATGGGTCTGGTCGGCGCGGTGATCGGCGGCGTCCTGGCCGGCGTATTCACTGACCAGCTCGGCCATCAGCAAAGGGGCAAGGCATGACCGGCGGTTCTCAGACCTGGTATGTGCTTGCCGCCATCTTCGCCCTGGTCTTGTGCAGTTTCCTGACGCGATCCTGCTATTTCCTCTTCGGCGACCGGATGCCGCTGTCCGATCGGGTACGCAAGGCCCTGCGCTACGCTCCGACCGCAGCCCTGACAGGCATCGTTGTACCTGAAGTGCTTCCCTGGCACGCGGGCACGGGGCCTGTGTTCGACGTGAAGGTCTTCGCGGCCATCATCGCCGTGCTGCTCTTTCTTCGCACACGCAATGCCGTGCTGGTCATTGTCGGCGGGATGGCCGCGTTCTGGATTCTGCGGGCAGTTTTCCCCGGAAGCGTCGGTTTTTGACGACACCAGGCCAGAATAAGGGGCATTCCGGGCTTGCGAATACGTTGCGAATATGGCAGTGGAGGCTTCTGAGGGGTAAAATAGCTGGCTTATGACAGAAAAAACCACCACCGATACCCCCGCAACCTTTGCAGATTGCGGCCTGCACCCAGGCATCCTGCAGGCGGTTTCCGATACCGGGTACACATCCCCAACCCCCATCCAGGCCCAGGCTATCCCCCAGGTCCTGGATGGCCGTGACGTCATGGGCGCCGCCCAGACGGGTACGGGAAAGACTGCAGCCTTCACGTTGCCCATCCTGCACCGGCTGATGCAGTTCGCCAATACAAGCGCATCGCCGGCCCGCCATCCTGTGCGCGCCCTGATCCTGACCCCCACACGGGAGCTGGCCGACCAGGTCGCCGCCAATGTCGCCGTCTACAGCAAGCATGTGCCGCTGCGATCGACGGTGGTTTTCGGCGGTGTCGACATAGGGCCTCAGCGCGACGCGCTGCGGCGCGGCTGTGAAGTGCTTATCGCCACGCCCGGCCGCCTGCTCGATCATGTCGAGCAGCGCAACGTCAATCTCAGCCAGGTAGGCATCCTCGTGCTTGACGAAGCCGACCGCATGCTCGACATGGGCTTTCTGCCCGATCTCGACCGCATCGTGCGCCTGCTGCCCGCGAAGCGCCAGGGCCTGCTGTTCTCCGCCACATTCAGCAATGAAATCCGCAAGCTGGGCCGCAATTACCTGAACAACCCGGTTGAAATCGAGGTGGCGGCCCGCAATGCCACGGCAGACACGGTCAGCCAGATCGCCTATCCGCTGCAAGGCACGCAAAAGCGCGCTGCCGTGGTACATCTGGTCAAGTCACGCGGCTTCAACCAGGTGATCGTGTTCTCCAATACCAAGATAGGCACCAGCCGCTTGGCACGCGAGCTGGTGCGCGACGGGGTCAAGGCCGAATCCATCCACGGCGACAAAAGCCAGCTTGACCGCATGAAGGCGCTCGATGCTTTCAAGGCGGGTGAGCTTGAAGTGCTTGTCGCCACTGACGTGGCCGCGCGTGGCCTGGATGTTGCCGGGGTGCCATGCGTCATCAATTACGATCTGCCCTATAACGCCGAAGATTACGTGCACCGTATCGGCCGCACCGGGCGCGCGGGCAACAAGGGCGAAGCCATCGCTTTCTTCTCCCCCGATGAAGAGCGTTATCTGCTCGATATCGAGAAGCTGATCAAGACCCGCATTCCGCGCGGTGAGCTCTCCCTGCCGGCCGCTCCGCGACGCAGCGGATCCGCAGGCCGTGGCGATGGCCGCAGCCGTGGCGCATACAGCTCATACAGCGCGCCCGCCAAGCCGGTGGACGACTTCTTCTACAAGCCCTACGTTCCTTCGCCTTCCTCGGCCCGTAGTGAAAGCCAGGCTGTGAAGCCCGCCGCGCCGGCAAAGCGTTCGGTCGGCGTGCTGTTGGGCGGCGGGCGCTAAGCCCTGTCTTGCGCGCCTGCGCAGGTGCGGGGCGCGTCCGGCTCAAGGGCCGGTATCATTCCGCCCCAACGGCAGCCATCACCCCTTCGCCATCACCTCTTTGCCAGCAGCCCGGCAAGAGGGGCGGGGCCTTCGCCCGTCGGCGGCGTATCCTGGTCGAAACGCTCCAGCAGCCGCTCCAGGTGCCCGATGTGCGGCAGCATGGTGCCGAAAAAAGCATTCCCCCTGCGGTTCTGGACCAGCAGGGTGGGGAAGTTCTCCACGTCTTCGTCTTCAAGCAGCTCCGGATGTTCCTCGATGTCTACCCAGGCGAAAGTGTGCTGGGGCCAGCGTGTCGCCAGCGCTTCGAAATCCGGCAGGTACTGGGTGCAGGTGCCGCACCACGCGGCACAGTAGCATATGATCAGCAGCGCATCCGGGTGGCTGGCCAGGCGGGCGGCCAGGGCGGGGCTGTCATATTCTGGGTTGAAAACATGCATGGGTAAAAATCAGTGACGGCGACAAGTCTGAATGCAGACAAACATATTCCTGTTTGACTATGATAGCCTTGTTGCCACCTCGGGTTGCCAGATGAACGAATCCAATATTGCAGTGCATGGCCGGCGCTCGGCCACCGGCCTTCCAGCCGTCACGCAGGCATTCAAGCGCGCTGCTGTCTCGCAGTGTCACCCCAAGATGCTCGGGGCGCTGTTCCTGCCTTTTGTCATCGCGCTGTTGGGCGCCATTGTACTGCTCTGGGCGTTCTGGACGCCGCTGACAAACTGGCTCAACACGCAGTCCGCCGGATGGGACATGCTCAACAGTGCCGATCAGTGGCTGCTTGCCATCGGCCTGTTTTCCATCAAGCTCTACCTCATACCGCTCATCGCCGCAGGCATACTGCTCCCGCTATCGGGCGTGCTGGGCCTGGTCATTGCCGCAGTGTTCGTCATGCCTATTGTGCTTTCCCATCTCGAAAAGCGCGATTATCCGGGCCTGAAGCGGCAGGGGCAGTATTCGACGGCCGTAAGCAGCTGGAATGCAATCTGGGTCGGCCTGCTCTTCGTTGCCGGCTGGCTGGTGACCATGCCGTTATGGCTGATCCCGCCGCTCCCCTTGCTGCTGCCGATATTCTGGTGGGCATTTGCCTTCACGCGCATGCTCAGCGTTGACGCCATTGTCGAGCATGCCAGCTCGCAGGAAAGGCGGATCCTGCTTCGCCAGCATCGCCGCTCGCTGTGGATGATCGGTGCGATTCTCGCTCTCATCAACCTTTTCCCGCCTGCCTGGCTGGTGCTGCCAGTGTTCTCCGCGCTGGTGTTCGCACACTTCAGCCTCGACGCCTTGCGCCATCTGCGCGCGCAGGACATCATCGACGTAACCACCACCAGGGTTCGCTGACATGGCTGATATTCGCAAGATCCGGCTCATCATCATTGGCGATGAGATTCTGTCCGGCCGTCGCCAAGACAAACACTTCGCCAAGGCGATAGAGCTGCTGTCCCAGCGGGGCATGCAGCTCGGCGGGGCGGAGTTCGTTTCGGACGACCGCGCAACCATTGCCGCCACGCTGGCGCGCAGCTTCGCGACCAGCGACATCGTGTTCTGCTGCGGCGGGATCGGCGCAACCCCGGATGACCAGACTCGCCAGGCCGCCGCACAGGCGCTCGGCGTGGGGCTTGCGCTTCATCCCGAAGCAGAGCGCATGATCGCTGAACGTTGCGCCGACAATGAGCGGCGAGGGCAGGGCAGCGGCGACATGTCTTTGCCGGAGAATCAGCAGCGGCTGCAGATGGGCGTATTTCCGGTCGGCGCAGACATCGTGCCCAACCCCTACAACAAGATTCCTGGTTTCTTCATCAAGGACCATACCTTCATGCCCGGTTTTCCGGTCATGGCCTGGCCCATGATGGAGTGGACGCTCGACTCCCGGTATCGCCACCTGCATCACCAGGTAAAACGGGTCGAACACTCCTTTCTCGCGTTCAGCCTGCCCGAATCCCGCATTACCCCTTCACTGGAGGCGATCGAGCGCCAGTGGCCAGGGGTCAAGGCATTCAGCCTGCCCAGCATGGGCGGCGCAGGCCGCGCCCATATAGACCTCGGCGTCAAGGGCGAACCCGACGCGGCCGCGCAGGCACTGGCGTTCCTGCGCGAAGAGGTGTTGCGCCTGGGGGGCGAGCTCAATCCCCCATCGGCTTGAGCCAGCTGGCCGACTCAAGCCGGCCGGGCAGACGCCTGGCTGCGCATGTGCCAGGCATGTCCGTGGCTCGTGCATGCCGGTCTGGCTTGCACGCCATGCAGCGTGCGGCTTTGCCTATACGAGGCTTGCGGCCAGGCAAATACCACTTGCCAAGATGGGTAATATTTCCCATAATATGGAATTGTTGCATCGCGTCAACCTAGGCCATGTCAAGAACATCCACGCATTCAAGCAGCAGAGTCAACGGCAGCGCAGCGCTGAACGACACTCACATCACCATCCAGGTTCTCGAGCGAGCCATGCTCCTGCTGGATGTTCTCGCCACCCGGCCTGATCCTGTTCCCCTTAAAGATCTCGCGGCGGCGACAGGCCTGCATACCTCTACCACCCATCGCATTCTCAATGACCTGGTCGTCGGCCGCTATGTCGAGCGGGTAGATAGCGGCCTGTATCAGCTGGGTATGCGCCTGCTCGAGCTGGGCTCGCTGGTCAAGGGCAGGCTGAATGTGCGCGAGGTCGCGGTCGACTACATGCGCGATCTGCACAAGCTCACAGGGCAAACGGTCAACCTGTCCCTGCAGCAGGGCGATGAGATCGTCTATATCGAGCGTGCCTGGAGCGAACGCTCGGGCATGCAGGTTGTACGAGCCATCGGCGGACGCGCACCGCTGCACCTGACCTCCACAGGCAAGCTGTTCCTTTCCGTCTGCGATCCGCGCCAGGTGCGTGCCTATGCCACGCGCACCGGCCTGGCCGGCACCACGCGCAACAGCATTACCGAAACCGACCAGCTCGAACGCGAGCTGGCGCTGGTGCGCCGCCTGGGATATTCACGCGACAATGAAGAGCTTGAGCTTGGCGTCCGATGCATCGCCGCAGGTGTCTATGACGACACCGGCAAGCTGCAGGCCGGGCTGTCGCTGTCGGCGCCCACCGAGCGCATGCGTGACGAATGGATCCCTATCTTGCTGGAAACGGCGTCCCGCATATCTGAAGCGATGGGCTACGAAGCCAAACACTGAGCGCTACGGCCCCAAAGAAAAAGCCCGGTTTGGCCACTTGTCGCTTGAAGGCTGGAACCATTCCAGCTTCCGGGGGCGTGGCGCAAAACCGGGTTTTTCTACAGAAAGGCCAGCATGCAGGCCCAAGAGGGCCTTCATGCAAGACCTGATCCAGGCCTTATTGGGGCTGGATATTGGCCTTTTTGAACAGGTCAGCCCATTGCGGCACCTGCTGCTTGACCTTGGCTGTCAGCGCTTCAGGGGTTGCCTCGCTTTCGAGGACTTCGGCGCCCAGGCCAGCCATGCGCTCCTTGAAGGCGGGATCAGCCAGGCCGGCTTTCAGTGCGGCGTTCAGCTTTTCGACCACGGGCTTGGGCGTGTCTTTCGGCGCCCACATGCCGTGCCATATACCGACCTCGAAGCCGTCATAGCCCGATTCCTGCATGGTGGGCAGGTCAGGCAGGGTAGGCACGCGCTGCTTGCTGGTCACAGCATAGGCTTTGACGGTGCCGGCCTTGATGTGCTGGGTGGTATTGGTCGTCTGGTCGCACAGCAGGTCAACCTGCTTGCCCAGCAGATCGTTCATGGCCGGGCCGGTGCCCTTGTAAGGGATAGTCAGCAGGTCCACGCCGATGGCGTTGGTGAACATGGTGCCGCACAGATGGCTGGCTGCGCCGATACCCGCATTGGCCAGCGTGACCTCCTCCTTGTGGGCCTTGATGTACTCGATCAGCTCTTTGATATTGTTTGCGGGGAAGTCGGAGCGCGCAATGATGGTCATAGGCACGTCGACAACCAGGCCAATAGGCTCGAAGCTGGTGTAGGGGTCATAGCCGGGATTCTTGTACAGCGAAGGAGCCGTGGAGAAACCGATGTGCATCAGGAGAATGTCATAGCCGTTCGGCTTGGCGCGGGCGACCTGGCTTGTGCCAATGGTGCCGCCGGCGCCCGCCTTGTTTTCCACCACCACAGTCTGGCCGAGCGTCGGACGCATGGCTTCGGAGAGGGAGCGCGCCACGTTGTCGGTAGGGCCGCCTGCCGAGAACGGTACGATCATGTTGATGGGCCGCTCGGGGAAATCGGCCGCATGAGCCGGTGCTGTGCCCAGCATGGCCGTTGCAAAGAGGGCCGAGCCCAGCTTGAGGGGGAGGAATTTCATGGAGTCTCCGATGTTTAAAACAGGTATTGATTGCTTATGGCAATTGAACAGGGGTCTGGTCATAGTTGGTTAATCAAACCGCAACGGATGCTATGCCAAAATAAAACCGCTGTCCATGCGGGATTTCAACTAAGCGTCAGAATGCTGATCCGGCTTGAATACCCATATTGATGGTGCAACGCAACATTTTGCTTGACACGTGAAAACAAGTCAGTAAAATAGCAATTGTGCATTGCAGCATGGAAGGTTTTCTACCAGTCTGGTGATTTGCTTAGCCTTCTAGTCCTTTTTCTACGTTTGAACTCTCCGGTTCATTTATTGCTTTACCGCTATTCACATGGCGGCTTCTATAAGGAAACACCATGAGCGCTATCCCCGAACAAGTCCTGGCTGGCCAGAAAGTCACCCTGAACAACCTGCTGGCCGTGCAAGGCGCTGTATTCAGCGGTTTCGAAAAACTGGTCGACCTCAACCTGAAGGCCCTGAAGGCTTCGCTCGAAGACGTTGCTGAAAAGACCCAGCAAGCCATTGAAGTGAAGGACGCCCAGGAAGCCCTGGCATTCACTTCCTCGCTGGCTCAGCCTGGCGCTGAAAAGGCGCTGGCCTACAGCAAGCATGTCTACGACATCCTGTCGGGTGTCCAGGTCGACCTGACCAAGCTTACCGAAGAGCAGATCGCTCAAGGCCAGCAGCAGGTTTCCGAAGCCATCGAGCAGATCGCCAAGAACGCCCCCACGGGTTCCGAAGGCGCCATCTCGCTGGTCAAGTCTTCCCTGGCTTCAGCCAACAGCGCCTACGAATCGGTTGTCAAGGCTGCCCGCCAGGCTGCCGACGCTGCCGAATCGAACTTCAACGCTGCCGCCAAGGCCGCGAGCGACGCCGCTACCGCAGCAACCAAGGCTGCTCCGCGCGCTGCCCGCCGCGCTTCGACCGCAGCCTGATTGCCGCGATCACCAGACCGGGTTCTCCCGGTCTGGGCAGCACAAAACCCGGAAGCATGTAAGCTGCATCCCGAAGCTGGATCTGTATCCAGTCATCAGGGATGCGGGTTGCATTCGCAGCCGGGTTTTTTTCGTTCATGGCGGAGCAAGCCGCCCAGAGCGCACGGCCGGCATCCGGTTTTCATCGGATCCGCCATGGGGGCGCCACGGCGCGACCGTGCGTGTTTTCCTCAACGGCCTCCAAGAGCCTTGACGCATTCGGCGATCAGGCCGGGGCCACGATAGATCAAGCCTGTGTACAGCTGCACGGCATCGGCGCCAGCCTGTATTTTTTCCTGTGCCTGCCGCCCCGATGCGATGCCGCCCACGCCGATGATGGGATAGCCGGCACCAAGCTGTTCGCGCAAGCGGGCAATAACCGCCAGCGAGCGTTCATGCACAGGCGGACCCGACAGGCCACCCGCTTCGTTGGCGTAAGGCAAGCCTTGCACCGCGTCGCGCGAAAGCGTCGTGTTGGTGGCAATGACGCCGTCAACCTCGTGACGCACCAGTGTGTCGGCAATGACATCGACCTGTTCCTGATCCAGGTCAGGCGCGATCTTCACGACCATGGGTACCCGCCGTCCCTGCCTGTCGTCCAGTTCCTTGCGCTTTTCGCGCAATGCACCGAGCAGGCCGGCAAGCTCGTCCTGGCCCTGCAGAGCACGCAAATTCTTGGTGTTGGGCGATGAAATATTCACGGTGACATAGTCAGCGTGCGGATAAACGCCTTCAAGCCCGATCAGGTAGTCTGCTGTCGCCTGCTCAATTGGCGTGGCGGCATTCTTGCCGATATTCAGCCCCAGTATGCCGCCCTGCGCGCGCCACTGGCTGCGCCGCACATTGGCGATGAATGCGTCCAGCCCCTTGTTGTTGAAGCCCATACGGTTGATGAGCGCCTGCTCGCGCGGCAGGCGAAACATACGCGGGCGCGGGTTTCCTGGCTGTGCCTTGGGCGTGACCGTGCCCACCTCCACAAAGCCGAAGCCTAGATTGCCCAGGGCGTCGATATACTCCCCATTCTTGTCCAGCCCGGCAGCCAGGCCCACGGGGTTGCGCAGCGCAAGCCCCATCAGGGTGCAAGGCTTGCCCGGGCTCGAGGCCAGCAGGTTGCGCGTGAGGCGGCAGTCATAGGCCTTGGCGAGTGCGGCCAGCGTCAGTTCGTGCGCTTTCTCGGCATCCAGGGAGAACAGGGCCGGGCGTGCCAGGCCATAGGTATCGAATAATAGAGACATGCTTTGACCGGGCGGCGCCTTATTTGATGACCAGGTCCGTCCAGTTTCCGTTTTTTAGGATCTGAGAGGGGTGATACTGCGATTTGTACGCCATTTTACGGCTTTGCTCTATCCAGTATCCCAGATAGAGCCAGGGCAGGCCCAGGCTGCGGCAGCGTTCGATCTGCCAGAGAATGCCATACGTGCCAAGGCTGCCCGGCACATCGGGATCGAAAAAGGTATAGACGGACGACAGACCGTTCTCGAGGCGATCTATTATGGAAACCATCCGCAGCGTGCCGTCGGGCAGGCGGAACTCGACCAGACAAGAGTCTACACGGCTGTTCAGCAGGAACTGCGTATATTGCGCATGGCTGTCTTCATCCATGCCCGCGCCTGGATGGCGTCGCGACTGATAGCGCTGGTAAAGCTCGAAGTGCTCGTTTTTCCAGTGCAGCGGCATCTCGTGCGCCAAAAGATCCGCATGGCGCTTCCAGCTGCGGCGCTGGCTGCGTGTGGCCGCGAAGCGCCTTGTATCCACACGGATGGGAAGGCAGGCATCGCAATGGTCGCAATGAGGGCGATAGGTGAACAGGCCGCTGCGGCGGAACCCTTGGTCGACCAGCCCGGAATAGACGTTTGCATCGATAAGGTGCGTGGGCGCCGCCACTTGTGAACGGGCTTCCAGGCCAGGCAGATAGCTGCAGGGGTAAATGGCCGTGGCGTAGAACTGCAGTGTATGAAAGCCTGGTTCGGTCAGATGTGTCATGTCGGCGTGCTCGGGCTTGGCTGTCACGGCCATTATCGAGGCATTCAGCCGCAGGGTGCAAGCTCGCCGTTGTGGAGCAGTTGCCCCCTTACCCAGTGCGGCGCAGGCAGGCGCAGCGCCTCGGAAAGCATGGTTTCGAATGTCTGGCGGCTCACCGGCCGTGCCCCCAGGCTGGCCAGATGGCTGGTCTGCTGCTGGCAATCGATATGTTCTATGCCGTTGGCTGCCAGAAACCGGACCAGATAGGCCAGCGCCAGCTTGCTGGCATCGCTGGCGCGGCTGAACATCGATTCGCCGAAGAAAAAGCGTCCAAGGTTCACTCCGTACAGCCCTCCGGCCAAGCGACCGTCTATCCAGGTTTCGACACTGTGCACGACCCCGGCCTCATGCCAGGCAAGGTAGGAATCCCGGACATAAGGCGAGATCCAGGTGCCATGCTGGCTGCGCCGCGGCGCCGCACAGCCCGAAATGACCGCGCTCGTCGCCATGTCGGTTGTGATGCGGATCGGCGCGTCGGTATCCAGCTCGGTGCGTGCAATGCCGCGCAGCCGCTTGCCCAGCGAGCGGGATACCCGGAACTGTCCGCAGTCCAGCACCATGCGGGGATCGGGGCTCCACCATAGCACCGGATCCCCCTGGTTGAACCAGGGAAAGATACCATGCCGGTACGCAGCTTCGAGGCGCGGCAGGGACAGGTCTCCGCCCGCCGCGAGCAGGCCCTCAGGCAGAGCCTGGTCGGCAGGGGGGAAGGGGGTCTTGTCATCTAGCCAGGTCAACGTACCCATGGCAATGCTCGGTTACTTGGGTGGCGGATACGGGATGTCGTAATAATGGATGGGGAAGACGCCATTTCGCCTGTCCTGCACAAAATGTTCCAGCGTTGTGATGATGGTACGGAAGGCGAGCTGGTCCCAGGGAATTTCCGTCTCGTCGAAAAAGCGCGCCTCGGATGTCTCGGGGCCCGGGGCCAGTTCCTCGTTCAGCACTTTGGCCAAATAGAAGAAATGCACCTGTTCCGCGTGCGGTACATCGATCACTGTGTACAGTGGCCCCAGTTCGATCTGTACGCCAGCCTCTTCCTGGGTTTCACGCATGGCCCCCTGAGCGGTAGTCTCGCCCAGCTCCATGAAGCCCGCGGGCAGCGTCCATTTGTCCAGGCGCGGCTCGATTGCCCGACGGCAGAGCAGAATTTTGTCCCGCCAGACGGGAAGCACGCCGACGACATTGCGCGGATTCTGGTAGTGCACTGCGCCGCATTGCTCGCAGACATCGCGCAGGCGGTTATCGTCCGGGGGGATGCTGCGGGTCAGCAATGAGCCACACTGGCTGCAGAATTTCTGGCTGCGAGGGGCGGGGAAATAAAAGTTGGGGGCATGCGAAGTCATTGCGTGATTCTAACGAATGCCCTGCGGCATGTCAGGAGCTTTCGGCGGAGGGCATGCGTACAAAGCCAAGCAATACGCCCACATCGGCAGCGCAGCATCGGCGTAATGGGGCTGACGTAACGGCTTTGGCCGACTCCGTGCCGCTGCCAGATGCCAGCAGGCTGTTTACAGCGATATCGCCCGGCGGGAGATCGTTCCGGGCGAGCAGATCGAGCATTGGGGTGTCGTCGGAAGTTTGCAACTGGCTCAGTACGCCTTCGAGATCACGCCCCTGTATCAGCCCCGGGCCTTGCTCCGTCCTGGCATAAAGCCTGCCGTCGTCGGCCAGCAGCCAAAGCGTTGCCTCGCCCGCTGCCAGATCATTATGGGTGCGCAGCGCAAGCCTGCCGTCAGGTTCTGCGGTGGTGTGCAAAATGAAAGGCGCGGCGTCCAGGCGTACATACACCCTCTGCGGGCCATTCTGGAAGAACCACTGTCCATCGGCATCCGCTGAGTAGTTGCGGCCTATGAACTGGAGGATGGGCGGGCTGCTGATTTCTTCCCCCTGGCTGTCCGGGCGGGTCAGCGCGTCGCCTGCAGGATGTAGCCTCCATAGTCCCCGCTCGCTGAGCGACAGCCAGCCATATACCGCCGGCACATCCGGCCAGCGCGCCATGGCGTCAAGTACAGTCTTGTCCATGCTGTGAATTCTCCAGGTGCATGGAGCAAGTATAGAGTCATGTGGTCCCGGCGGGTCCGGGGCGCGCAACAGCAATGGGCCGGAAGGCTAGCGGCTGCGGCCAATGAAAGAAAAGAAGCGTCCTGCCTTGCCGGCCTGTTCGCCGCCCAGCAGCCGCGCCGCACCGTAGCCCAGAACCTGCGCCGTCTCTGCCAGCACGATCAGGGTCAGCACGACGGCCAGCAGCAGGAGGGGGCGGAACTCGCTGTAGCCATGGCGGATGCCGAAGTCGCCCAGCCCGCCACCGCCCAGGGCGCCGGCCAGTGCGGAATAGCCGACCAGGCAGGCCAGTGTCAGGCCAATGCCCGCAACAATGCCTGGTGCTGCCAAAGGAAGCAGCCGGCGCAAGGCTTCACGGCTCCGGCCAGCATCCAGCGCGGCCTGCGCCGAGCTTGTGCCAGCCTGCTGGAGCGCTGTTTCCGTCTGTCGTGCCACGAAAGGCGTGGCAATGATGATCAGCGGAATGATGGCCGCCATCAGCCCGGCAGACGCACCCAGTACAAAATGCGAAAACGTGATCGCCACTGCCAGGATAATGATCGAAGGCGTTGCCCGCAGCGCATACGTCAGATAGCTGGCCAGCACAGCCACGCGCGAGGCTTTGCGCGCATTGGCCCCGCCCGCCACATACAGCGCCACCCCAAGCGGCACGCCGGCCAGCGTGCCGATCAGGCCGGACACGCCGACCATCATCAGCGTCTCGCCGAACGATGAGAAAAAAAGATCTGCCAGATTGGGGGACATGCCGAGGCGCTCCTCATTGAACTACGACGATTGTAGGAGCGGGGTCGCGGCAGCCGAACTACATATTTCTCCAGTGGTTATAGCTGGTTGTCATAACCTGTATGCCAATGGCCGGGATGTATTGTGCCGGGGTAGGGCACACCGCAATGAGGCATAACGCAACAACGAGCGAGGTGAAATCAATGGCCTGCGTGGCTGAACCATGGATTGCTATTAAGGCTCAAGGCATCAGGCTGTCTCCAGCCAGTTGGTCAGCCGTAGATCCGGTACGCGCTTGAACTCGCGTTGGTTATCAGTGACAAGCGTAGCGCCCAGGCTGCGCGCCTGGGCCGCTATCCAGAGGTCGTTGGCGCCTATCGGCGTACCCCGGGACTCAAGGTCAGCGCGTATGGCCGCATAATGGCGCGCGATATCGGCATCGATACCCACTAGTGTCAGGCGTTGCGAGAGTTCGGCCAGGCGGCTGCGGTTGCGTTCTGCATAGGCGCTTTTCTCTGCACCGAATTCCAGCTCTCCGAGTACGATGGCGGAAAGCCGCAGGCTGGCTATAGGCGTAGTTTCCAGATGCCGCCGAACCGTCGCGTGGCCTTTCAGCGCGGCGATCAGAATATTCGTATCCAGCAGAAAGGGCGTAGCCATGTCTTAGTCGTCCATGCTGGGGACGTTTTCCGCAAGTAGATCCGGCGGAGCCTGCAAATCTGTGTCCCCATCCCGCCAGAAATCGCGAAAAACGTCGGCTGCCATAACGGGGCTGCAAGGAATGAGTCGAGCAACGACTTTGCCATGCCGCGTGACGCCTACCTCCTCGCCGGCCTCGACTGCGGCCAGGAGTGCGGAGAAATGTGCCTTGGCTTCAACAACAGAAACGTTTCTCATGTATAGTCTCCCGAAATATGACCATATGACTATAATAGATGAGAAGAGCAGGGCTGTAAAACTTCCAGCCTGCGGATATCCATGTTTCTGGCCCTCTGCTGGTTTCCTGCCGGTGCTAAATGAATATATCGAGAGGTTCGCTTCTCAGCATGCGTTGCGCGGCAGGGATGTCCGGTTCATGCCGCATCTGTTAAGCGAAAGAAGCATGCTCGCCTGAAGTTATATTGAAAGGCGCCGTGTGGACATCGGATCACCTAATAGTGTAGAATCGCTGTCTTTGCGGAAAAAGACTTCCGGACGTTTTCAACCGAAACATACATAGTATTTATTGCTTTTCGGTTGGCACCGATGGCGCGATGGCAGAGTGGTTATGCAGCGGATTGCAAATCCGTGTACCCCGGTTCGATTCCGAGTCGCGCCTCCAAATGAAATCAAGGGCTTACGTGTTTTGCGTAGGTCCTTTTTTTTTATTGGGGGTGGCGATTTTTTGACATAGGACGGCCTTCCGCCATGAGGCCGTTTCTCTTGGCCTGTCGGTAGCGGAGACATGCCTGGCATGCGTCCACGAAAAAGCCCCCGCCTTGGGCATCACCTCCTGAACTGGAGATGCTGCCGCAAAACGGGGGCTTGAATTCAGCGCCTGGCGCTAAACAACCTGGATCGACTTGGCTTGCGGTCCTTTTGCGCCCGTACCGGAAACATATGACACGCGCTGGTTATCTGCCAGGCTGCGATGGCCGTCGCCGACGATTTCTGTGTAATGTGCGAAAAGGTCTTTTCCACCCGCCTCGGGCGAGATAAAGCCAAAACCTTTATCGTTGTTAAACCATTTGACGATGCCGAATTCTCGTTGGTCACTCATTTTTAACTCCTGTTGATGTGAGCGGAATGCTCGAGCAGGTCACCAGGTGTAAAAATGCAAAAATTGGCACACGTTGAAGTGCTAACTGATCCAAATGAACTTACCTAAATAATTACCTGCACCATTCACAATATGCGCAATAGCCGCGATGGTCAATGCATATTACGTAAGCTGTTGATTTTCCCTGAAAAACCACAGGTTTATGTCCTGGGCAGGGAAACCGGCTCCAAACAGGCCTTTCTTCGGCCTGTATACAGTCTCCTTGCGATCACGCGGCGCCCTGCGCAGCAGGCGCATGGCCATCAGCGCCGTTTCTTCCCTCGGCTGAGCTCGGATCCGTTACCCGTGGCATGGATACCCGATATGGGCGGCTGTGCGGCATCTATATCGTCCTGGCGCCAGTGGGCATGGGACGCCATGGCGGGGCGGTGGCCCGAGCGGTGGGCAGATGTTGCCTTGATGCCCTTTTCAGGCTGAGGCAGGCCTAGCCATTGTTCGATATGCCAGCGTTCTTCTTTGCCCTGGAGTGCCTTTACGCCAATGGCTGTGCAAAGTTCGCGCAGGGTGGCATTGGGGTTGACCTCTATGCCTTGCTCACCCAGGCGCTCGATGGCGAGCTTCTTTACTTCGTTCTGGTTCATATCCTCTCCGGGGAACAGGTACAGGGCAATTTCGCGCACAACTGCTGCATGTCGGGCTCCCGCTCCAGCGTGATGGTGTAGCGACCCACTTCAGGTCAGTGTGCGACGTTCACATAGTAAGCGTCAAGCATGATTACGATACCTTGGGCAGTCGCAGACACGGGATCCGGCTGTCCCGATGCTTCTGATGGAGATTGTGGCGTTCATTGCGCCTGCCACTGCAAAGTGGGCCCGAATGAGCCGCTGGAATCAAATCGGCACCAGCTTGCCCTGCGACTTCAGTTCGGTGAGCACGATCTGCGAGTGAATTTTGGTGACGCCCTTGAGTTTGTTCAGGCGGTTTACGACGAATTGCGAAAACTCTTCGAAATTGCGGGTGCGGATATATAAAAGGTAGTTCGCCTCCCCGGTCACGATATAGGCGTTGACCACCTCAGGCATTTCGCTGATCTCCCGGGTGAAGTAATTGTGTTCAGCTTCGCTGATCTGGCCAATGTTCAATTCGACAAAGGCCTGTATATCGAATCCCAGCTTTTTTGCGCTCAGGATGGCGTGGTAACCCTCGATGAAGCCATGCTCTTCGAGCAATTTCACGCGCCTATGGCATGCGGAGGGTGATAGCGCAACCAGGTCAGCGAGCTCAAGATTGCTTAGGCGACCATTTTTCTGCAAGGTGCCCAGAATTTTGATGTCTACAGGATCCATTCGCATAATTAAAATATTGTTCCATACTGAATCAATAAAATGAAATTATATTCAAGTTTGATGGGATAAAAATGGAATTTTCGAATAATTACCCAGGGCTCCGGTGCTAGACTATTTTCATCAGAAAACTTTGTGCAGGAGGCACCATGATCACACTGGAACAGTGTCAGGCCTGGGACCAGGCCGATGAGCTGGCCGGTATCAGACAGCAGTTTGATTTACCCAAAGACACCATCTATCTGGACGGCAATTCTCTTGGCGCCTTGCCAAGGAATGCGCTGAGCCGCGCCCAGGATGTCATCAGCCGGGAATGGGGCGCTGATCTGATCAACAGCTGGAACAAGGCAGGCTGGTGGGATCTTCCCACCCGTCTTGGCGACCAGTTGGCGCCCCTGGTGGGGGCGGGAGAGGGGGAGGTGGTCGTTACCGACACGACATCGTTGAATCTGTTCAAGGTCATTGCAAATGCGGTGCGCATCCAGCAGCGCAACCACCCGGAGAAGAAGATCATCCTGGCCGAACGAGATTCCTTCCCCACGGATCTCTATATGATCCAGGGGGTTTCGGAATTCCTCGATCAGGGCTATGTGTTGCAGCTGATCGACCAGCCTGACGATCTGAAAGAGGCAGTGACTGCTGATACAGCCGCAGTGGTGCTGTCTCATGTGAATTATCGCAGCGGATACCTTTATGACATGCAGTCGATCAATGAGCTTGTGCATGCGCAGGATGCCCTGATCATCTGGGATCTCTGCCATTCGATCGGTGCGGTTCCCATGGATCTGAAGGGAAGCGGTTCCGATTTTGCCGTCGGCTGCACCTACAAGTACTTGAATGGCGGACCTGGGGCGCCGGCCATGCTGTGGGCGCATCCGCGGCATCGCCGCGATTTCTGGCAGCCGCTTTCGGGCTGGTGGGGGCATGCGCGTCCCTTTGACATGTCGACCGACTACACGCCGGATGAGGGCATCCGCAGCTTTCTCTGCGGTACGCAGCCCATTCTGTCGATGAGCCTGATTGCCTGCGGGGCGGATATTTTTATGCAGACGGATATGCAGATAATTCGTCGCAAATCTCTGGCGCTTACGGATCTCTTCATTCAACTGGTAGAACAGGAATGTTCTGGCCAGGATCTGACCCTGGTCACGCCTCGCGAGCATAAGTATCGCGGCAGCCATGTCAGTTTCCGCCATCCTCAAGGCTATGCGGTCATACAGGCCCTGATTGCACGGGGCGTGGTCGGCGATTATCGCGAACCCGAAGTCATGCGCTTTGGCGTCACCCCGCTATACCTGGGCTACTGCGATATCTGGCAAGCGGTGCAGCATCTGAAAGCGGTGTTGTGCGTTCGCGAGTGGGACCAGGAAAAATTCCGTGTGCGCGGGCAAGTGACCTGAGGTCTGCCATCCGCCGGCCCGACCCGTGGGCGGGCCGGTCGGGCGCTAAATAAATAATAAAAAATCGCGGGCGGTGGCCATAAGCGGAACATCACGCCCCGCGGAGCCTTGAAAATCAATGTCTCATCGTGCCGTGTGGCTTCCTGATTATCTTTTGATGGCTGACAAAAAACTGAAAAAGTGTTGTTAAAACTGAACAGAAACTGAAAGAAGTTTGCCCAAACTGTTTCAATCGATAATAATTCTCATTTTTGGAATAGTTAACGGAGCATGGTTTTCAAATGTTGTCTTCTGGTAGCAAGTCGTCGAAACGTTTAGCTTTTAAGAGAAATACGCATTGGGTGGCTACATTATGTGCCCTGGGCCTGGGAGCAGCGCTCCCACAGGCTTTCGCGCAGACAGAAGCGGAAAATGCTCCTGTTACCACGCTGAATTCGGTCGTTGTCACTGCTTCCGGCTTCGAGCAAGACATTATCGATGCGCCTGCGTCGATCAGCGTAATTCCACGGGAAAAACTGGAAAAGGGCGCTTACCGTGACCTGACAGACGCCTTGCGCGATGTACCCGGCGTGATCATGACTCCGTCCGACAACAACACGTCCGACATAAGCCTGCGAGGCATGAGCGCGACCTATACGCTTATTCTCGTCGATGGCAAACGCCTGAGCACCCGGGAAACGCAGACCAACGGCAGCACTGGCACCGACCAAAGCTGGGTGCCGCCGCTGGAAGCGATCGAGCGTATTGAGGTCGTGCGTGGGCCCATGTCCTCGCTGTACGGCTCAGACGCAATGGGTGGCGTGATCAACATCATCACGCGCAAGGTGCCCAAGAAATGGGGCGGATCTCTCAGGCTGGATTCCACTCTCCAGGCACATTCCAAGTCCGGCAATATCTATCAAGGCAACTTTTATCTCGCGGGCCCGATCAAGGATGAGCTGCTGGGCCTCAGCGTCTACGGCGTGTATTCATACCGTGGTGAAGACGAAATCGAGCAGGGATACAACCGCCATTCGAACCGCAGCCTGACAGCAAAGCTGTCGCTCACACCCAATCGCGATCACGACATCACGCTGGAGGCGGGCGCCTCCGAGCAGTTCTATCGTTCCACGCCTGGAAACACCTTGCCCGTATCCGATGAGAAAAGCCATCGCGAATTCGAGCGCCAGCATTACTCGCTGACGCACACGGGGCGCTGGAGCTTTGGCACTTCAAATTCGTACGCGCAGCGGGAAGAAACAAAGAATATCGCCCGTGACATGACGATCACCAATACCGTGCTCAGCACAAGCTGGAGCATGCCTGTGCTGAGTGATCACATGGCGACTGTGGGTGCATACTACAACCATGAAGATCTCGTGGATACGACCACCAACCGTATCTCCGACCGCAGCACGGTAGACCGCTGGCAATATGCATTCTTTGTCGAGGACGAATGGCAGATGACCGATACGTTTGCCCTCACGGGCGGCGTACGCATGGATCGCGATAAAACCGCGGGTGATCACTGGAGCCCTCGTCTGTATGGCGTGTGGCATATGACCGACCGCTGGACGCTCAAAGGGGGTGTTTCCACCGGTTTTCGAGCGCCTTCCATGCGCCAGACCCTGCCTGACTGGGGCGCGACCAGCCGTGGCGGCAATATGTACGGCAACCCCGATCTCAAGCCGGAAAAGACGCTCACCAAAGAGATCGCCTTGATGTACAGCGGTGACAACGGCCTGCTGGCGGGCATCACCCTGTTCGATAATGAGTTCACCGACAAGATCACGCGGGTGCCATGCCCCGAGTGCGGTCCCGTTAACTCTTTCGGCCGTGCGGCGACTACCTATGTCAATGTCGATGATGCAATCACACGCGGGGTCGAGGCTACGCTTTCCACGCCGCTGATGGATACGCTGTCGATGAATGCCAGCTATACCTACACCTATTCAGAACAGAAGTCAGGGCAATACGCCGGCAACCCCCTCAACCAGCTTCCCAAGCATATGTTCAACATGGGGCTAGACTGGCAGCCAAACGAGCGTATCAATGGTTGGGTGAAGGTGACTTACCGTGGCAAGGAAAGCGATCCTACGCAAGGCATTTCCGCCAGTTCCACCATGGCGCCTTCGTCGACTTTTGTGGATCTGGGCGGCTCCTACGAGTTCAGCAAGCGCGTCACCATGTACGCGGGCATCTACAACATTCTGGACAAGCAGGTTAGGTATGACGACTATGGGTATGTTGAAGATGGGCGCAGATACTGGCTGGGGGTGAATTTCAAGTTCTAGCCCTGATGGATCGTGGGTGTTTTCCCTGAGGAGGGGAAACACCGGCGCTGAAATAAAGGATTTTGCCCGGCAATAAAAGGCCGGGAGCCGCGCTTTTGGTTAGGATCTCATGCATGCGAGGGTTCCTGCCTCGGCACCCCGTCCCTGGAGAACTTTGTCGGCCCTCCAGGGCTTTTTTTATCTTTGCTCACAGACCCACCAGCACGCCGTACCAGAAGTCTTCATATTCTTTTCCGCCTGCCAGATCGGTGCACAGTTGCGCCAGAGCGTCGAGCTTGCTCTGCAAGCCGGGCTCGTCGGCATAGCCTGGAATGAAGTGCTTGCCGAGCATGGTGGCGCAAGTGAGGGCATGCAGATAGGCGTCCATGCTTTCCGCCAGCCTGTCGAGAAATTCGCTGTCGCCGTGGAGCTCTGTGAACGGATGATTGTTGTAGGCCTCTATGCGCCCCGATGGCACCAGCACAATGCGCGCTTCCCCCATCGTTGCAAAGTGCCAACCCTCTGCGACTTTTCGGGGTTTGGCCAGGAAGATGGTCCACAGCATGCAGATGGAGGAAAGATCATGGTCGCAATAGAGCGCCTGTATTTCCGAGGGTGCATCGGTCAAAGACAGATGCTGTTGCCTTTTGACGGGCGTCGTATCGCTGATCTGTGAGCGGCTGTAATCCTCGTCCAGCATCTTTTGTACAACGGCCTCTTCGGGCAAGCGTAGCCAGGGAAGATAGGTGAAGAACTTCTCTGCGTTCATGTGGCTTCCTGGGTAAACGGATGAAGGGCGCTTGCCCAGTGAATATGTACCGGTGCCGGCAAAGGCACTATTGTGGGGCCTTGCATCCAGTAATGATGAACCAATGGCTTTCCTTTGAAGGCTACATGGCTTGGATTGTGCTGAATCCATTGTTCATCGATTATTGGAGGGGTTCTTGTCCTGAGGCGTTCGACATTGGTGCTGCTGAAAAGAAACGGATGACGCCGATGAAGCTCCCTGAAGTAGGCTGCACCGTCACGCCTGAAATCGAAGGCGCTCATGTAAGGCCCGAGAGCGAAGTCTTCCATGTTCATTTTCTAGCCCAAATTGCCGGGCAAACCCAGCCAGAAGTTGTCATATTCCTGGCCGCCTGCAACAGCGGCGCATAGCTGCATGATGAGTTCACGTTTTTTCTTGGTGGTTGGATCATCGGCGGGGCCTCTCGCAAAGTGTGCTTTGGCCATGGCGCCGCAGGTCATGGCTTCAAGATAGGCGCCCAGGTTTCTGGCCACCGCGCAAACGAACGGGCTGTCACCGGGCATTGCGCTTTCGGGTTCATCGCCATAGGCTTCGATGCGTCCCGATGCCACCCGTATGACTCGCGCCTGGGGCATGGCTGCGATGTGCCAGCCTTCGGTAACCTTCCTGGGTTCGGGAAGAAATGGAATAGAGAGCAGCTTGAGGGAAGACACATCATGATCCTGGAACAGCTCCCGAATCTCTAAGGGCGCTGCCTCCAATGCCAGGGGCTGTTGCCTTTTGACCGGTGTGGTTTCGGCCAGCTGCTGCTGGTAGTCTTTATTGTCTATTTCCTTCCATTCGATGGCCTCCATAGGCTGACGAATCAAAGGAAGGTAGGAGAAGAATCTTTTTGCATTCATATGAGTCAAAATCCAAAGACGCCAGCCCAGAAGTCTTCATATTCCTTGCCGCCGGCAATGATGGTGCAGAACTGGACAATAGGCTCAAGCCGGATCCGAAACTGAGGTTCGTGAGGGAAGCCGGCGGCGAAGTTTCTGCCGATCATGGCGCCGAAGATCATCGCTTCCAGATAGGCCTCCATGCTTTGCGCGATCGCGCCAAGGTATTCGCTGTCGCCATGGATGTCTCTGATGGGAAAGTTGTTATAGGCCTCTATGCGCCCGGACGGAACCAGCACAATCCGCGTATCGGACATGTCTGCGAATTGCCAGCCTTCCACGACCTTCCTGGGCTTGTCCAGGAAGAATGTCCAGAGCATATGGACGGGCGATAAGTCGTAATCGCGAAAAAGCTCGTCGATCTCTTTCGGGACGCCATCAAGGTCCAGCGGCCGCTCCCTTTTTTTGGGGGTAGTATCGCGAAGCTCGTCGTTTTCGTAATCACCAAGTAAGCCATCTTGAAGCAGGGCTTCATGTGGAGTACGCAACCAGGGAAGGTAGGAAATGAATGTCTGCGCGTTCATGGTTCTCTTCATTGATAGGGATGTAGATATCTGCTCCAGCTATTGTGTATTGGGCTAGGCAGGGGAAGCCTCGCATCCAGTGATGGTGATCCATAGGGAAATGCGCCGATTGCTGGTAGTGTGATGCGTCAGGGCATGTATACGCCCAGGGATGATGTTCACGATCAAAGTGCCCATCATGAGATCTTGCGGTTGCAGATAGATATGTGTGGTGATGAAACCGTGCTTGATGAGTGCATGTTGCATGCGTGACATGACCAGCCGAATGCCTTCCATAGCTAGACAACGCCCGAGCGCGGGATTTTTTTTGCCTTCGGGTCTGTGGCGAAGCAAGGTGCTGCCAAGATCATTGATTGTCGCCAGCCGAATGGAATCAGGCGCATCTTATTCAATGACACGAATCAGGACAAGAATCATTCTTCATTAATGAGATAAATCTGCCATACACAATTGGCGGCACATAAGCGCAGCAGCCGTATGCAGGTTCCAGAACTACGGCGACAACTGAGCGGCAGGTCGCGACGCGTGCCGCTGTGCGCCTTGCATGGCGACGGCATTACCGAATTGTCATTGGAGGGTCATCTGGCCGTCAGAGATGCTTCTATACGATTCGTATGAGCGGGTGGGTTGCAATCCGCGGCCTGGCGTTCCCAACGACCCGCGCATACGGTTCCGTGTTGTACGGCGCCGTCTTCCACTTCGTTATATAGGAGCCTGCATGACATTGGATGGTCGCTCATCTGTACCTCAACGAACACATCTCATTTCCTGTTGCCTGGCTTGCGCGCTAGGCGTAATAGTTTCAACTGCAGGGGCCGCAGAAGGCCCGGATTACTTTCCTGAACCTGTGTATGCGACTTTGACAGCCAGCAACGCAGTGGAAAGCGTATCGACAGATCGCACCTGGAACGCCCTGACGGGCGCGCACTACGATGCTGTATCGGCTGACGGGAAGCTGCTGCTGGTAAGCAGCAAAGATCAGCCTGAAGCTTATTTGGTCGATGTGAAAAGCGGCGAAAAGCTCGGAACCTTTCAGATCGGCCCAACGCCGCAAGGCGTGGCATTCAGCCCCGATGGCAAGTGGGGTATGGCCGTGAGCGCGGGTGACGGCACGGTTTCAGTAATCGACGTCAAGGCCAGAAAGCTTGTCAAGAAAGTGGCGGTAGGCAAGGTGCCGCACAATATTCGCTTTACATCCGACAGCAAGATTGCATACGTGACACTGCAAGGCGGTACTGGCGTGGCTGTGGTAGACATGGCGTCTCTCGGGAAAGTGGATGAGATCGATGTGCCAGGCATCAAGGGGCCTCACAACCTGGACCTGTCTGATGATGAGCAGACGCTCTGGGTAAGGGATCTGATAGGCAAGGTCGCGGCCGTTGACCTTGGCTCGCGCAAGGTCGTGGCCGTGATACCTGTGGGGCTTAGCCACGGCGGAATTGACGTCATACCTGGCGGAAAGTACGTATTCACCGGAGCTATCGCCGACCACGTGGTGGATGTCATTGATCCGGCAACATTCAAGGTGATAAAGCAAATCGATGTTGGCCAGGGGCCGCATGGCGTGCGGGCCAGTCGGGATGGGCGATGGGTGTATGCGGGGGTCACGGCGACTGACCGCATAGCTGTCATTGATACGCAGACGCTTGAGGTTGTGCGCCAGGAACCTGCCGGCGGGATGCTGCCATTCTGGATCTCCGTCGCAGGCAATGACTGAGGCAGCGGCGCGGCAGCTTTTGTGTGTGCTTTCCCTGCCTTTGGCCGGCTTTCATCACAGCATGAGGACATTCACCATGAAGATTCAATCTTCCAGACATATATCACGCCGGGCAGTATTACGGCACGCAGTATTCGCTGTTGGCACAGTTGCAGCCTTACCGTTGGCTGGCATCGTCAGTGCGGCAACAGCCGCCGCGACGGAAGAAGCCGGCAAGGCTGATCAAAAGGCCGTGCAATACCAGGATCACCCAAAAGGCACTTCTGCCTGTGCCAACTGCGCCAATTTCATCCCTGGCGCCCATAGTGGAGAGCCCGGCGCCTGTACTGTCGTGGCCGGTGAAATCAGCCCCAAGGGCTGGTGCCTGGCCTACGCGGGAAACGGCTGACCACGGGCCAAAGCGCAAGCCTGGCCGTTCACGGCGAGGTCAAGCGAGGCCATACGCGCGCGGTCAGCATGATAATTGGTATTTGCGACCGCGCACGCAGATCCCGGCACAAGGTCAGGCCATCTTCTCGAGGCAAATTCAAATCGAGCACGATCAGATCGATATGTTCGCGTTCCTGTACAGCGCGCATCTCACTGCCCTGGCTGGCTGTGCTGACCCGGTAGCCTGCGCGGCCGAGTCGCCGAACATCCCTGCTGAGCTATTGGAATCCTTTGGCGAGGGCCCGATGACGGCCGAAGCCATCAACGCGGCCTCGTTGGCCTTCAAGAAGGCGCTGATCGAGCGAGCGCTGGGCGGGGAACTGAACCATCATCTGGGATACCCGCTGGCGCGACCAAACCCGCTGGAGCGAACAGCCAGCGCAATGGTAAAGGGGCCAAGACGATCATGACCGAGGATGGGGCCATCCGTATCGACGTGTCCCGCGACCGCGACGGCAGCTTTTCTCCTTTGCTCATCCCCAAGCATGAGCGCCGGTTCAGGCCATAAGAGGTCGGCGCCCACTTATGACGGCGATCACTGCGTCTGATAAAGTCCGGCTTTCTGAATAAGCGGGCGCCAGCGATCGATACCAGATTTAATGGTTTCATCCATTTTTTCAGGGCTACTAGCTACGACCGAGAAACCCATGGCCTGAAGTCGATCCTTGTTTTCCAGGAGTGCTGTATTGATTGCCTTGCTCAATATTTTTACCTTAGTCAGGTCAACACCTGCAGGCATATTAAATCCATACCAAGTATCAGAATCGTAGTCCAACCCTTGCTCATCGAACGTTGCAACGTCTGGAAGCGCAGGGTTGCGTTTCGAGCTGCCTATTCCGAGAATTCGTATTTTCCCGGAGGGTTGCATATTCAATGCTGAGACCATTGGTATGTATACCATGGAGACCTGATCGCCAAGCAAGGCGTTCATCTCTGCGGCTCCGCCTTTGTATGGGACGTGCAGTATATTTATTCCAGCTGTTTCGTTCAACAACTCTCCTGCGATATGCAGCGAACTACCCACTCCCGCTGAGCCATAAGAGAGTTTGTCAGGATTGGACTTGGCGTACTGTATAACATCACGTACGTCCTTGAAAGGCGAGTCGCTCTTAACGACCAATGCGTTCGGAACCGCCACCGCCACGCTTAATGATGCAAAATCCTTCGACGAATCATAGGGCAAATTCTTATATAAGGATGGGTTCACCGACATAATCCCGTCGGTAGTCAGCATGAAGGTATAGCCGTCCGGTTTTTGTTGCTTCACATAATTACTGGCAATAATCCCTGCTGCCCCAGGCTTGTTCTCAACGATCACCGCTTGTTTTAACTGTTTTGAGACGGAGTCGCCCACTATGCGGGCCAACGTATCAGTGCTTGCACCTGCGGTATATGGAACGACCAGCCTAATAGCTTGGGTTGGATATGGCGAGTTTGCCCAACCCGCAGGGCAAACACTTATGACGGCGAACGCAAGCGTTACTCTCCTGAGTAATATACGCATCAGTTGTCTCCTTTATAGATTTTTCAAATAACTTAGCGAACAGATCTGCATTTCCAGACCCAAGGACGATCCTGTTTATCTTTTTTCTGCCAAGCCTTAATCGTTGCGTCGTGTGCGAGAGTCTGTGAAATCTCATCCCAACCTTCGAGTAATGCCTCTCGCTTTCTCGGATCAATAGTGAAAGAGATAGCATTGCCGTCCGGCAAGAGAATTTCCTGGCTTTCGAGATCCACGACTAATTCCGCGCCGCTATCTGTTGCAGATGCTATCTGCAACACTTGCTGATCTGCGAGAACGATAGGAAGCAAACCGTTCTGGAAGCAGTTGCTGTGGAATATTTCGCCGAAACTGGGTGCAATGACGCAACGCACCCCAAGGCTGGCAAGCGCCCAGACAGCACCTTCTCGTGATGAGCCACACCCAAAATTTTCGTCGGCAGTCAAGATTGGAGCTTGTCTAAACGCTTCCTGGTTGAAAGGAAAAGACGGGTCTGGAGAGCCATCACTTAGCAAACGAAGTGACTCAAATGCGTAGGCGCCAAGCTGATCTCGCTCGATGCTACTCAAACGCTCGATCCGAATGATGGTATCTGTGTCAATATTGGCGCGCCGCAGATTAGCAACATGGCCACGGACAACCTTGATTTTTTCCATCTTCACTCTCCCGTCGACCCCGAAATCACACCGCATATAGCAGACGCAGCCGCAACCACAGGGCCAGCAAGATGGGTACGCACGCCTGGTCCTTGCCGGCCAACGAAATTTCTATTTGTCGTCGACACCACTCTTTCGCCAGGTTGTGCCCGTTCCCCATTTGCAGCCACGCACATGCTGCAACCCGGCTCGCGCCACTCAAAACCTGCATTGAGGAACACTTGATCCAAGCCTAGTGCCTGGGCCTGTCGCTTCACTGTTTCAGAACCTGGTACAACCCAGGCGGTGACGTGCGAGGCCACATGACGTCCCTGAACTATCTCTGCGGCCTGCGTCAGATCTGACAGCCTGGCATTTGTACAGGAACCTATAAATACGCGGTCAATTTTGGTTCCGGCTATGCTTTGCCCCGGTATAAGCCCCATATAATCGTATGCATTCTGCCACGCACTTCGTACGCTATCGTCAAGACCACCAGACGCATCGGGAACTACCCCTGTGACAGGTATGACATGTTCAGGGCTGATTCCCCAGGTGATCATTTGACCGATCTGGCCTGCGTCAATTTCCTCCTCACGATCAAACCTGGCGTCCGCATCAGACGGTAATGAGCGCCAGGACTCGCGTGCCTGGCTCCACCATTCATCCTTCGGCGCGTATTCCTTACCACTGAGATATGCGTATGTCGTTTCATCCGGTGCGACGAACCCCATTTTTGCGCCGAACTCTATAGATAAATTACACAAAGTCATCCGCTGCTCCATGGACATCGCGCGGACCAGCTCACCTGCATATTCGACTGCGTAGCCGGTACCAGCCGCAGCGCCAAGCTTGCCTATCGTGTAGAGAATCACGTCCTTGGCACAGACACCCGGAGCCAACGTTCCACTGAAACGTATCCGCATAGACCTCGGTTTACGTTGCATCAGCGTCTGCGTGGCAAGTGCATGCGCAAGCTCAGATGAGCCCACCCCAAAAGCCAAAGCGCCTAATGCGCCATTGGTGCAGGTATGACTATCCCCGCATATGACCGTCAATCCGGGCAGGACCAAGCCCAGCTCGGGCGCCATGACATGGACAATGCCATGGCCTTCCTGGCCAATATCGAACATGCGTATTCCTTCCTGCTTGGTAAGTGTTTTGAGACGTTGCCACAGTCTTCCGCCCGTTGCATGGGTGAACACGCTGCGGCCGGGGGCCGTAGAAACTGCGTGATCGGGCGTGGCAAACACCAATTCAGCATCGTGAATACTTAAGTTGCGGGCTGCAAGTGTGCTTAGACTAGCTGTTCCAGAAAGATCATGTAAAAGCTGCCGATCAATATGCAGAAGCGCCCAGCCGTCGTTATATTGTTTGATAACATGACTTTCCCATAACTTGTCCAGTAACGTCCGGCCTGGCATTGTCAGGCCTCTTTTTTCTGAGTGTCTGACACGCAGGCCAGCGGTTCCGCACGGAACCGCGTGCGCAAGGCATCCCACTCGTCAGCTCGGAATCTACGGAAGCGATCCTGCAATGAGGCCCCCTGCTTGGATGACGGCGGATGGCCTGTTTGAAGAAGCTCTGCAAGTGCCGCCTCGCAGGACTCGATAACAGCCACCGACAAGAGGCTCGGCAAAATTGCAAGCTTGTAGCCCGCCGCCGCTGCGTCTGCGATCGTAATATCGGGAGTTTTTCCCCCCTTAACAATATTGATCAGACACGGGCCATTCACCAGCTTTGGAACCATGGAGAACTCATGGATCGACTGAGTGGCCTCAACAAAAATCATATCGGCACCCGCGGCCGCCGCCTGATTTGCCCTATCTATCGCTGCTTCGAATGTCGTCACGGCACGAGCATCCGTACGCGCAATGATGCAGAAGCTGTCATTTCGACGCGCGGCTACTGCGGCACGGATCTTCGCAATAAAGTCGTCGACAGGAATCACCTCCTTTCCGTCGAGGTGCCCACAACGCTTGGGAAATACTTGATCTTCTATATGGATTCCTGCGACACCCCGCATTTCATACTCACGAACAGTTCGCGTGACATTCAACTCATTGCCATAACCAGTATCGGCATCGGCGATCACGGGGATATTTACGGTTCTCGCAAGAACGCCCGCTGCCTCTACCATTTCCGTCATCGTCAGCAAACCATAGTCGGGATAGCCTCGTGCCGCCGATGTACCTGCCCCTGTCATGTAGACGGCGTGAAAGCCTGCCTGCTCCACCAGACGAGCCGTGAGCCCGTCATATGCTCCTGGGGCTACGATCATCTCGCCCCTTGCCAGTAGCTCTCGCAAGCCATTAGATGCTGCTGTCATTCAGTTTCTCCGCTAGTAGTTTTACTTGTTTCCCTGCGATTCTTTTCGACCGGGATATTTGCGACGTACACCTCACCCGTCATGATCCGGCGAGCAGTCCGGCTGAAGCCGAGCCGCTTTAGTTGTATCGGCGTGTTCTGTGTAGCAGGCGCAGCCTCAACCACTACGGACATAACGCCCAGGGGATGGCCAATGCGCAACGCGTCACCGGAAGTGCCCAACGCCAATTGATTCACGATTGTGCCGAGCACCCTGGACATTGCAGCCGTACACATGGAACCCGTGCCAGCCATACTCTCGTGGCATTTGTTGTAAAAAACCAAACGGGCCCGCAAATCCATATCATCAGCGCGAACTAGAACGCCATTCATGTCTGTGTAATCCGCAGGCGCAGCAACTATTACCACCAATGGCAAGCTGGGCGTTTTCTCTTCTGCCTCGGTCCAGACTGAGCAAAAGCCGGCCATGACCGCAGCCTTGCCTCTGATTTCCTTCAACCTACGTATAAGGTTCTTGTCTTCATTAATTTCTACTGGCATCTCGTTGCCGTTCAGCCCAATGCTTGCGGCTCGAACGAACACACACGGGTTAGCCAGATCACCCAACGTCACCTCCAGCGTTGTGCCATCATCAAGAGACAACAAATCCACCGAGTTACCTGTAGGTAGCAACCTACCAGTCTTGGCACCCTCTGTGAGTCGGTAGTCCATAAAAATTTCTGCACCTGTACCTGGCACACCTGGAATGGAAAAAGCCCCATGTACCCTCGCGCGCCCACGATAGGTAGGGACATAAGCGACGAGAATTTTCTGTGTATTGGTGTTGAAGATACGCACCCGAGTGACCGGCTCCTCAACCTCAACCAGCCCTGCATCGACGGCAAAAGGCCCTACACCTGAGGAAATATTGCCGCAGTTACCGGCGTAACTGACAACATTGCGCTCGGGCACAACCTGGGCATAGGTATAGTCCACGTCAGCATCGTGACGTTGCGAACGTTTGACAATCGCGACCTTGGAGGTGATCAGGCGAGAACCACCGAGGCCATCAATTTGCAGAATATCGGGGCTGCCCATGACTGCTTGCAGGAAACGGTCACGCTCGGGGCCCGGCGCTGGCACATGTTCTTCATGAAAGTACACGCCTTTGCTGGTGCCGCCACGCAGAATTGTGCACGGAACAGCGCGCAACTCTTCAGCAAAAGAGTCTGCGGATGGAGAATTTCTCAACATTGTCCCCTCATGAAATACGGCATAAGTAAGTTTTTAGTTTTTTAATTGTATTCTTTTATTGTCCTACAATCAATAAGAAATTCTTCCATTAAAGTACCAGCATCTCCCTGCCAATTCGATCTCCTGTTATCCTTATTCCATCGAAAAACCTGTTCCATAATCCATGCCAAATTCAAGCCCATCTTCGGCCACCCCACGTGGAACAACAGTTGATCTGTTGTTTGCACAGCTAAAAAAATCCATCGAGAATGGCTCTTTTGCGCCCGGCCAACGACTCATCGAGGCGGAGTTAACCAAGGATTACGGCGTGAGCCGCGGCCCCTTGCGCGAAACGTTCAGACGATTAAGCGCGGAAGGAATAATTGATTTCGTACCCAACAGAGGTGCGGTTGTCAAAAAATTCAGCCGCAAGGAAATCACCGACATCTTTCTTATTCGGCAGGTCATTGAAGGGCTGGCGGCACGGCTCGCCACAGAAAATCTGGCTCAATCCGAACATCGAGAGGAAAGGCTGTATCTTGAACACATTCGCGACAATGAGTTAGGCAACGACATTAGTTTCGCTCAAGAAAACAGTTCATTTCACAACGCGATTCTCAAGCTATGTGACAACCCCCAGTTGCAAACCCTGATCCAGCAAATGCGGCTGCCGTTCCTCAGATACCAGATTAGAGGTTCGCTAGATCGCAGCTACATCGACAATTCCAAAAAAGAACACGCACTGATTGCTGCAGCAATGCTTTCAGACGACCCAAAGCTCGCTGAACGGCTGATGAAAAAACATCTTGGCAAAGCAGTGGAGCGACTGATGACGCTTCCAGATATATTTCCCTGAGAACGACGGCGCCGGCTCACGCCGGCGCTCTTACTCGTTGTATTTAGTTGGCAGGGACCCAGTACTTATCCAGCAAAACATCCAGAATTTCGCTTTCCTTTTCAACTTGTTGTTGAAATACTTCAGGGGAACTGAAGATCGGTTCGCCACCTTCCTGCCGGATCTGTGTAAGCAGTGCCTCATCTTTGGAAACCGCCTGTATGCCCTGTACGATGGAATCGAAAACAGGCTGCGGAGTGTTTTTAGACACCAGAAGCCCGTACCAGGTTTCACCATGTACGGGGTAACCTAGCTCCGCCAATGTCGGCACATCAGGAACCTGTGCCGATCGCTTATCTGATCCTACTGCCAGTATCCGGAATGTTCCACCTTGCACCTGTGCCAGGCTAGAGGTCACTGCCGGTACGGCCATGGCAATATGCTGCCCCAAAACATCGGTCATCATAGGCGCAGTACCACGATATGGAATATTTACAGCGCTCTTCAGACCCGCAACATCCATGAGTTGCTTGCCGATCAGCTGAGCATAAGCGCTTCCCGACCCCCAGGAACAATTACGCGTTTCTTCGGACTTGCACCACTGCACAAACTCGTCCAGACTCTTTGCGGGATTTTTAGCCGACACGCCGAAAGCCAATGGCGAAGTCTGGATTTTCGACACATAGCGGAAATCCTCCAATGCGTTGATCTTATTATTGGGCACCGTTTTTTTCCAAAGCAGCATCTGACTAAGCTGAAAAAGCAATGTATAGCCATCGGCTGGAGCGTTCAGAACTTTCTGTGTCCCAATCTGACCCTCAGCGCCACCCGCATTTTCCACAACAACGGGCACTTTCCAGTAGTCTGACAGACTTTTGGCCAGCTTCCGGGCGAGTGTGTCTGTGCCCCCCCCTGCTGGGTACGGCACCATCACGGTGACAGGCCGATTGGGGAAACTGGCCGCCACTGACTGTGGAGCTAGCAGCACCCCACTCATTAACAAGGGCATCACTGCAAATGCTGTGGATACTTTCATTTAAATGTCTCCGCTGAAATGTAAAAGTGAAACTGTGTGCCACATCAGGAAAGTCGAGCCTTTCCTGAACGCCAGGATGTTGAAAATGAGTGCTACTTACCCAGAACAAAGCTGATGAAAATATGCCCTCGAATTTCCATCACCTAGCCTCATCGCGGCGGCAAAGACCCGTGCGGCATCATCAGAACGCCTTGCCCAGGTCAGACAATCCTGCACTTTCCCGATCATCTCAGCCTCGGATAAAGGTGCGGCAGCGGAACCTCTGAGCGTCTCCACTCGCTGTACATAAGAGGTACCACCCTTCATCTTGATTGACACCTCAGCCCACCGCGGCGTAGATGGCTCAAGTGTTTCCTCTGACGTGATGCGCGGCATCAGCGCAGTGATGCCTGGTCGCTGAACGGCCATATCGCTAAAGCTATCGAGCCGGATACGACCATCCAGCAAAGCTGCCGCTACGCCATATTGCATGCTGAACTTCCCTTCCAGCCCCTTCTGAGGAAACGGATGAATCAACGGTACAAGCGCGGCAGAACTTGTTTTCACATTCACAGCATCCACATTCTGAGGTTCGATGTCATGGGCTGCCATCAGGTCAAACACCGCGTCCAACGCACGGTGCGTGGCATAGCACATCGGATACTTTTTGATGTCAACACCACAACGGCTGAATTCCAACAGCGGCTCGCCAAGGGAATTCAGCACTCCGTCCGCCAATTTTTTTTGGGCGTACAGCGTGAAGTATCCGAATTCCCCATCCAATGCTTCAGTCGAAGACTCAAATCCCGCACGAGCCATCAGCGCAGACCGTACAGCTGCCGCATTAGCCTGACCTGCTTGAAACGATTTAGCTTGCGTTCCCACATTCTGTCGGATCCCTCCGGCCTGGGCTGCCGCGAGCCCGATAGCGTGCCCGGTTTCGGCTTCATTGAGCTGGAGAAGATGCGCGCATGCTGCTGTCGCGCCAATGATTCCGATAGAGGCCGTACTATGCCAGCCTGCGGCATAGTGCTCCATCGCGTACGCTCTCGCGAGTTTTATCATCACTTCGAAACCAACAACATAAGCACTTGCCAGCCGTTTTGTCGCCACATTTTCTGCCTCAGCCAAGCAAGCCAATGCTGGCCAAAGCACAACACTGGGATGCCCTCGCAATACAGCGCTCACGTCGTCGTAATCGAGTACGTGCGCTGCTATTCCGTTGACCAGCGCAGCCGCCTCTACCGGCATGACGCTTGAGTCCCCCCATGCGGTCGCTCGGTACTCAGCGATACCCTCAAGGGAAGATAAATATCTTCGGGCAGCAATATAAGCAGGCTCAGCAACGCCTGCGACAGCCACTGCGTAGGTATCCAGCAAGGTAAGCGCACAAGCTTTACGCATGTCCTCAGATACATATCCTGGGTCAAAGCCTACTGAAAAATTCGCAATTCTTGTGATCGCATTCAACCGAATCTCCTTGTTTTTATCCGCAGTGATAGACGCTATGCCGTGACGAGCAGCACAACAGGAGCGCCGAGGCTCAACCTTGCAATCTTGCGATTGATTGTCCAATGTCTAAATTTCTAAATATTGTCGTATTATATTGTCCTACATTAAAGTAGGTCAATAAAATATCAGTCGGAAATTTGTACGGAGAGATTGCCACTGACTCACTGCAGGACGTTTGTGTTGGCTGTGTCGGCATACTGAAGCAAATTCTGACGCGGGCGCTTGCCTGGGCGCGGGAGAAGGATGGTGTATGGAAGGAGGAGTTTCTTGAACGTGCGTTGTTGTCTGACGCGCAGGTTGCATCTATTCTTCAGGAAGTCATGGAAGGCGAAGCATCAATTACTGGGGCCATTTCCAATGCGGAACGAACTAGGGCAGAGGCCAGAAAATTACTGGCTGAGGATTTGAATCCAACCTATCGTCGTGTACGTGAGAGTTAGCCGGTGGCTGATCGCCTTTCCTTGGCTTAGGCGGCTACCATAACTGAAGGCCGTCAAGCTTTACCACAAGCTCGGTCGCCGGATAAACGCGACATTGCAGCAACTGGGATGTCCGATCAAGAATTCGGTTAAGACGTGGTGTGCCGAATTCACAGCCAGGTAGGATCTGCGCATGGGCTACACGGTAGGAAACTCATATACGCCATCCTAGAAGCCTCGGATGGGGAGGGGGCTGAACTCTTTGACGCATCGAGCTTCAGCCCCTTGTACTTTAGCTACCGACTTTCGGTATTACTGCTTCTGCCAATAGTTAGGCACGGAAATTTTGCCTGACGTCACTTTTTATTGATGCGTTCCATGTTTAAGTTCCGCCATGGACTCCTGAACCCAATCCGCAATCGTATCGATACCGATCCCAATATTGTCGACGCTGCAATGTTCAGCGCCTCCGTGGTTTACCTTATGCACGAACAGTTCTGCTTTCGCGCTGTTGCTGCATTCGGAAACTAGGCGCTCTGCCTGGGAAATCGGGATTTGGCGATCGTTCTCGCCATGGGTGACCAGTATCGGGCATCGAATTCTGTGGAGCACTCCTTCTAGAGTCATACGATCAGCAGTGGCAAGCATTGCTTCTATATTTTCTTGGCCAAAAACCCACATTACGTGATCCCAGTAGTGTGGAACCGGCAGGCGCTGATCTTTGCTCTCGTATCGATATCTCTGCGTTGCGCCCCAATCGTAAATCGCTCCCCATGATACGCAGCAGCACTTCAAACGAGGCTCAAATGCAGCAGCACGAGGCGCATGATAGCCACCCAGGGATAGCGCCATAATCCCGATGCGCGAAGCGTCAACGTCCTCGCGTCCCTCAAGGTAGTCTACGCAGGCGGCGGCAGGTACTTCTGCTTCGGGAAAGTTGGTCAACCCTTTTATGCGGAGCGCCTCGCCTACGCCTGGATTATCAACCAGAAGCACCGATACGCCGCGTTCACGTAAAGCAGTGCCCATCCCAACCAAATAGAGAATTTCCTTTGTAACATCCAGCCCGTCGAAATGCACCATGCAGGGGGCCACACCTTTTTCGGTGCTCACTGCGGGAACGTAGAGCGCAGGCAATGTGGTGCCCTTATATGGAACCTCGACAAACTCGACAGGCTGATTTGTAAGTTCGACGTACTGGCGAAAACACGTGATCATCTACTCGGTGATCGGCTTGATCTCGCCGTTCTGATGGAAAGGAGTGATCCTCCCCTGATCAGCGTTCCCTTATGTGAGGAAGATCTGTGGGTTCTTCGGCTATCTATGGGGGGCGCTCGGGTTGTCACAAGAGCCTGTACGCTTAAGATGCTGGAACAGCAGCCGCTAATTCAACCCAGACGGACCCAATTGGTGCGGCAATACATAGAAGGTATGGCGTTACGCCAAGGCGTCAACCTGAGTGTTGTAGTAGAAGCAGACGGCCTTCAGGTCACGAAGGACTTGGTGCGACGCGGCTTTGGCGCGACTATCTCTCCATATTCAGGTATTGGAGCAGATATAAAGCGAGGCGATTTCTCAGGCGGCCCCGTGCGGGGTCTCGTAATTTCAAGATATCTCGTCCGCCGTATTGACCGACCTGTCACGCTGGCCATTGCGAAGTTTCAAGAGGCGATGCTTGAGACCATGGGTGTTCTAAACGTTTCAGACCATGCAATCCGTTTGGTGGCGGCAAATAAGCGCGGAGGGAAGCCATGAGCCCAAGATTTCACACATCTGCCGGCCTCCCGCCTATGGTGCCCGCTGGTATGGTAAGTATGAGGGGACATGGTTGGGGATATCAGTGAGCCTAAGGAGTATGTTGAGTTACCTTCCGCCGCGCAACCATTGCATATACGCCGAGCGGGTCTGGTCGGATACCGATTCCAGAACCTTCTGGTGGTTGACTTGATGCCGCATCACCAGCCGGGCATCGGCAACCGTGCGGGATTTGCAGAACCAGTGGCAGCTGTGCTGCAGCAAGTACAGTTCTGCTGAGAGATGGTAGGCGCGGCTTTTCATGTCCCAGCCGCGTTCATTGTCCACCACATGCCGCAGCCCGGCCGCATGGATACGTAGCAGCTCGCGGAAATCTCGCGTCAGGGCGGGAAGAAAACGCTCGAGGTAAGGAAGGCAGAAGGGGAGTGTGCCCATGCTGGTGGCTGGCGAGCTTTCCTTCCGCATGGCGTCCGCCAGGGACTGCACCTGTGCAGCCATTGAGCGCTCGGCCTGGGCAAAGGTTTCCAGCACCTGGGCCTGGCGTGTTTCTTCCTTCTCATGAATGGCCCGTGTGTAGCCTTCCGTGAGGGTTTCCATGTGGCGCTCAAGCTGCAGGCTGGAAAGATAGCCTCCCAGCAGGGCGATATGCTTACGCTGGTATCGCACGCGCAGCGCCTGCCATGCCACGATGGCGATCAGCAGAGTTAATGCAGTGTCCATTGCCCGTTATCTTACATGATCTGATCAGAATCGCCGGTGCACAAAACAAAAGGCCCAAACCGGAGCCTGGGCCCTTGCGGGAATCAGTGCCCCATGGCTGTGCGCCTATGTCCAGCGCACGATAGCCTCAAGCCCGCCTGTGGGCCGATTCCGCAAGGTCAGCGTCGCATGATTGTTTTCAGCCAGTGCGCGGGCGATGGTCAAGCCCAGGCCTGCTCCGCCGGTTTGTCGCGAGCGGGACGTTTCCAGCCGCACGAAAGGTTCGAATACCTGATCCAGTTCTTCGTCGGTCAGGCCGGGCCCTTCGTCGCGTATGTATACGGTCACTGCCTGGCCGTGAGCCTCTGCCGACACGCGTGCCTTGTTTCCGTATTTCAGGGCGTTGTCGACCAGATTCACAAAGAGCCTGTGTGTGGATAGCGGGCGCAGTGTCAATGTAGCGCCGCATCCATGCTCAAACACAGCGTCGCCACCCGTTTCGGCGGCATCTTCGACGATGCTTTCAAGCAGTGAATCCAGATCCACCGCCACGGGCTGTTCCGAGCTTGTTGCGCTGCGCGCCAGCTCCAGCCCTTCTCGCACCAGGGCATTCATCGCGGCAAGATCCCCGATCAGGCGCTCACGCATTGTGTCATCCTCCACGTTTTCCAGCCGCAGCCGCAAGCGGGTGAGGGGTGTCTGCAGATCATGAGTGATGGCCGCCAGCATATGGGTGCGTTCGGCCAAGTGGCGCTGCAATCTTTTCTGCATGACATTGAAGGCATGCGCAGCGCGGCGCACTTCAATGGGGCCGTGCAGTTCCAGAGGTTCACGCCCAAGGTCGCGTCCCAGCTGATCGGCGGCATCCGCAAGCTGTCGCAAGGGCCGGCTGGCCAGACGCGCCACGACGAAGGCGAGCGATCCTATGCATATCAGCAACAGCGACAGGTATAGGGGGTCGGCAACCAGCGCTTTGGTATGAGGGACGGGCGGAGCGCCGAGTGTAAGCGTGAGCGGCGTGCCGTCGGTTAGTTGCACATCGACCATATAGCAGACGGGCGCAGACATGCCGGATTCGAAGGATTCCATTCGGGCCGGGGGCGGCACGAATTCGGGCAGGCTGGGCCGGCAGGGTTCATCAGAGACGATGCGCACGTTCGGTCTGGGTAGCCGCGTGTCATGCTCGGCAAGCAGTGTGCTGAACTCGGGATCCTCTGCCGCAATGGCAACAGGCGCATCGGGCTTGATGCGCTTTATGCCTGGGCCGCCAAGATCGATCAAGCGCGCGCGCAGTTCGGCAGGGCTGTTGTCGAGCAAATCCACATAGCCGATCAGGCGATCCGCCAGCCGAACCATATTCTGGCGGTCCGCGTCCTGCTGGCGCTTGCCCTCTGCCAGCAGGGTCGCCAGCACCGCAGCCGCGCACATGCCGAATACCAGGGTCAGAAACAGCCGGCCCGCCATTGTGGAAAAGAACTGGCGCATGGCGTTCACTCCAGTGTCACCGCCGCGGCCAGGACGTAACCTTCATTGCGCACCGTCCTGATCAGCCCGTCGCTGCCGTTTGCGGAACCGAATTTGTGGCGAAGACGGCTGATCTGAAGATCGATGGCTCTGTCTTGCCCATCATAGTCGCGCCGGGAGGTCAGCGAAGCAAGCTGCTCTCGCGAAAGAACTTTGTTCGCATGGCTGACAAGCACCCGCAGCAGGCGGAATTCAGCACCCGAGAGCATGATGACGCGCCCGCCTGGATCCACCAGGTGACGATGCTCCAGATCGAACAGCCAGCCCAGGAAATGCGCGCGCCGGATGGCCAACGGTTCCAGGTTCGCAGGCAGGGATTCGGTCCGGCGCAGGACATTGCGAATGCGCACCAGCAGTTCGCGCGGTTCGAACGGCTTGGAAAGATAGTCGTCCGCGCCCATTTCCAGCCCCAGCACACGGTCGAAAGGCTCGCCGCGCGCGGTCAGCATGATAATTGGTATTTGCGACCGCGCACGCAGATCCCGGCACAAGGTCAGGCCGTCTTCTCGAGGCAAATTCAAATCGAGCACGATCAGATCGATATGTTCGCGTTCCAGTACAGCGCGCATCTCGCTGCCCTGGCTGGCTGTGCTGACCCGGTAGCCTGCGCGGCCGAGCTGTTCGGCCAGCAGGGTCCGGATATCGGCGTCGTCATCGACAATAAGTAGGCGGTGCATGCTGGAAGCCTTGTTCAATGCTGATAGCATCCATTTTATTCAGTGACAGTGCAATCAGGTATTCTGGTCGTACTTTGTCTGAATTGCTGGTTGATACATGCGGACATATCAGGCTGGAAGCTTGATACGCTGGGACATGTTTCGTGTGTTGGCAGGCGTGCCCACGCTATTCATAATCGTTCATTCCGAACTTTATGGGCTGCTCGGCCTGCTTCAAACGACGTGCGTAAACCATCCTCGAAGAGCCGGCATTACTGGCTCGTGGCCGGCGCCGTGGCCGTGGTGGCCATGGTCGCGCTGGCACCCACTGTATTATGGCCCCGCCAGGCAATGCCGCAATTGGCAACTTCTCCTGCCATCCGGGCCGATATAGAGAATGCGGTGGTGGCCACCGGAATCATCAAACCTTCAAATCTGGTCAGCGTAGGCGCCCAGGTGTCCGGGCGTATCGAATCGTTGAAAGTGGATCTGGGCGATCAGGTCAAGGCGGGAGATCTCATTGCGGAAATCGACTCGCGCACGCAAACGAATACATTGGAGAGCGCCCAGGCCAATCTGGACAACGTCAAGGCGTCGCGTGATGCGCAGGCGGCTACTTTGCGTCAGTACGAGCAAGAGTTCAGGCGCCAGAAAACCATGCTGGCGGCCCAGGCCTCGGCGCAGGCTGACTACGATGCCGCCCTTGCCAACCTGAATGCGGCCCGTGCGCAGGTCAGGGCGCTGGACGCCTCGATCAAGGTTCAGGAAACTACCGTTGCAACTGCCCAGACCAACCTGGGCTACACCCAGATCACCGCGCCGATTGATGGTACGGTGCTGGCTGTTGTTTCCAGGCAGGGACAAACCGTAAATGCCAACCAGACCACGCCAACCATCGTGATGCTGGGGACGCTGAGCACCATGACGGTATACGCGGAGATTTCCGAAGCGGATGTAGTCCATGTAAAGGAAGGCCAGGAGGTGTACTTCACTATCCTGGGCGATCCGTCCAAACGTTACGTGAGCACTCTGCGCAAGGTCGAGCCGGCCCCGGAGTCGATCACAGATGAGGATACGTCGACCTCCTCGGCGTCTTCGGGATCATCTTCAAGCAGCAGCACAGCCATCTACTACAACGGTGTTTTCGACATCGACAACAGCGCCAACGAACTGCGCACCTACATGACGGCCGAGGTGCATATCGTGCTGGCCCGCGCCGACAACGCGCTGGTGATTCCGGCGGCTGCATTAGGCGAACAGGACCAGGATGGAAACTATATGGTGCAGGTTCTTGACGCGAATGGCCGCCCCGAAACACGCAAGCTCAGTATCGGCATCAACAACCGCGCGCAAGCGCAGGTGCTCTCCGGTCTGGAGGCTGGAGAGCGTGTAGTCGTTGGCGAAGCTGTGGCCGCTTCGTCGGCGTCGAATACTTCGAACAGCCGGCGCGGTCCTGGCGGCCCGCCTCCCATGGGCTTCTGACATGAGCGAGGTATTGCTGCAGGTTCGCGGGCTGGTTCGTACCTTTCCCGTCGGGGAGGGTACGCTGGACGTGCTCAAGGATATAAACCTGGATATCCGGGCGGGCGAAATGATCGCCATTGTCGGCGCATCAGGGTCGGGCAAGTCTACTTTAATGAATATCCTGGGCTGTCTGGACCGGCCCAGCCAGGGAACATACCGCGTAGCGGGCCGCGAGACGGGCGAGATGGGGCCGGACGAGCTGGCGCAATTGCGGCGCGGCCATTTCGGCTTCGTCTTCCAGCGCTACCACCTGCTTGGGGATCTGGATGCGCTGGGCAATGTCGAAGTGCCCGCAGTCTATGCCAGTGCGCCACGCGCAGCCCGCCGCGCCCGTGCGCGCCAGCTGCTTGAGCGGCTAGGCCTGGCCGACCGCTCAGGCCATCGGCCTGGCCAGCTTTCCGGCGGCCAGCAGCAGCGCGTAAGCATTGCGCGCGCCTTGATGAACGGCGGCCAGGTAATTCTGGCTGACGAGCCCACGGGGGCGCTGGACAGCCGTTCCGGCGAAGAGGTCATGGGCATCCTGCAGGAACTTCACGCCCAGGGCCATACGGTCATTCTCGTGACGCACGATATGTCAGTGGCTCGCCATGCGCAGCGCATCATAGAGTTGCGCGATGGCGAGCTCGTCGCCGACCATCCGAACGAGGCTGTCGCGGCTGCCGTGTCCTCTGGCGATGGCATCCCCCCGGGCAAGCTGGCTTCCCCCCATCGCCCCGGGTGGCTGCCCGCCTGGGACCGCTTTGCCGAAGCCCTGCGCATGGCGCTTCTTGCCATGCTGGCGCACCGGCTGCGAACGCTGCTGACCATGCTGGGCATAGTGATCGGCATAGCTTCGGTCGTACTGGTGGTGGCGCTTGGAAGAGGTTCGCAAGAGCAGGTGCTGAGCAATATTAATGCCCTGGGAACAAACACCATTGATATTTATCCAGGCGCCGGCTTTGGCGACATGCGCTCGGGGCGCGTCGAAACGCTGCGCGCTTCCGATGCGGCCGCGCTGTCGAGCCAGAGCTACGTGGACAGCGTGACGCCCAATGTTTCCACCTCGGCAACGGCCCGTCTGGGCAATACAGCGGTAACGGTTCAGATCAATGGGGTTGGCGAGCAGTACTCCCGCGTCAAGGGCCTGAAGATAGCCCAGGGTACGCTGTTCGACGCGGGTGCCGTCACCCGGATGGAGCGCAGCGTGGTGATAGATCAGAACACCCGCGCCCAGTTCTTTCCTGGCGGCGAGAATCCCATAGGCCAGATCATCCTGCTGGACAAAGTGCCGTGCATGGTAATTGGCGTCACGCAGAACCAGACGACCGGTTTTGGCAGCAGCAGCGACCTGAGGGTCTGGGTACCATATACGACCGCGATGCGCCGGATGCTGGGGCAGTCTTATGTATCGAGCATCACGGTGCGTGTCAATGATGATACGCCCATGAACGCCGCCGAACAGGCCATTTCCAGGGTATTGCTTTTGCGTCACGGCACCCAGGATTTCTTTCTGAACAATACGGCGGAGATTCGCGAAACCATCGAGAAAACGTCGCAGACCATGACGTTGATGATAGGCGCTATCGCCATGATCTCGCTGATTGTGGGCGGGATCGGCGTGATGAATATCATGCTTGTGTCTGTCACTGAGCGCACCCGGGAAATTGGCATTCGTATGGCGGTCGGCGCGCGCCAGGGCGACATCCTGCAGCAGTTTCTCATCGAAGCCGTCATGGTGTGCATGCTGGGCGGCATCCTGGGAGTGCTCGGCGCACTGGGCGCGGGCTCGCTGATTCGCGCCCTGGGAAGCAGCTATACCTTGTCTTTCTCCGCATCCTCGATTATCGCGGCTTTCGCATGTTCGAGCCTGATCGGGGTGGTCTTCGGATTTCTCCCCGCGCGCAACGCGGCGCGGCTGGATCCGGTGGAAGCATTGGCGCGCGAATGAGAAATTCTTATCTTCATCCTGGCATGGCGATTCTGGCAGCGCTTCTGCTGGCTGGCTGCGTGTCCATGGACAATACGTCGGTAAGGGAGCTGCGCGTTCCCACGCGTTATGGCCAGCACAGCAGCCCCCTGGGCGATTCGGCAGGCGAGGTCGTGACATTGAACGCCACCTACCCGGCCCGCGATATTGCTTCGCAAACGTGGTGGCAGGGCTTTGGCGACGAGCGCCTGCAGCGCATGGTCCGGCAGATGCTGGCGGTAAACTCCGATCTCGCCACGGCTGGCCTGACATTGCGCAAGGCCAGGCTGCAAGCCGGTCTTGCGCGTAATGACCAGTGGCCGCAGCCGAACGCAAGCGTCGATAGCAGTGCAAGCCGCTCGCTGAGTAGCGGCGGATCGCTCCAGCGCGGCAGCGGCGCCAGCGCGTCGCTTTCCTGGGAGGTCGATCTCTGGGGGCGTTTGCGCGCCGCGCGCGATGTGGCCGAGTGGGAGGCCAAAGCCAGTGCGCAAGACAGGGAAAGCACAGCTCTGGCGTTGGTTGGCGAGGTTTGCGAACAATATTGGAGCCTGGCGTATCTGAACCAGAGCATCAAAGCGGGCCAGGCGCATCTGGATCAGCTGCAACAGATACTGGCCCTTGTGAGGGTCCAGTTCGGCGCAGGCGAAGTGTCATTGCTCGAGGTGCGGGAGGCCGAGCAAAACCTGGATACTCAGCAGACTGCGCAGAGCCAGCTGCTTCAGCAGCGCACTCAAGTGCGCAATGCCTTGACTGTTTTTCTTGACGGGCAGCCCTGGCCGCTGGACGATGAACCGCAGGATCTCGACGCCGCACGCAGCCCGGAAATAGAGGCTGGCGTCCCTGCGGAGCTGCTGGGCCGGCGTCCGGATCTTCGTGCCGCGGAACTGCGTCTGCGCAAGGCGATGGCCAGCATCAAGGCGACGGCGCGCGGCTATTATCCTGCCTTGACGCTGACGGGTAGCGCCGGCACAAGCAGCTCCACATTATTCGATGTGCTGGCCAACCCAGTCGGGACACTGGGGGCAGGGTTGACACTGCCGTTTCTCAATATAGAGCGCATGAGGCTGGATACCGACATTGCCAGCACTGAATATGAAATTGCTGCCAGCGACTTTCGCGGCACGCTTTACACCGCGCTTCAGGAAGTAAATGACGCGCTTAGCGCACGCGAGCAGTTTTCCAACCAGCTCGCCGCAGCGCAGCGCTCCTTCGATGCCGCGAAAGACGTGGAGCGAATGTACGGCGTGCGATATCGTGCAGGTGCGGCAAACCTCAGAACCTGGCTGGATGCGCAGCAGACGCTGCGCGATGCTGAATTGTCCCTGGCCCAGATCAGGCGCAGCCAGCTCCAGAACGACGTTACGCTTTACCTGGCGCTGGGCGGCGATGTTTCACAGCTCCATCCGATAGCCGACGCCGTAGATTGACTTTATCCATTCTTCGCTTCCTCCGGCATCGGCTAGCTTGCGGCGAAGGTTCTTGACATGGGTATCGACGGTCCGGTCAGTGACGACGCGGTGATCGGAGTAGATGTGGTTCAGCACCTGGTCCCGCGAGAATACGCGACCCTGGCTGTTGTACAGCAGGCACAACAGGCGGAACTCCACGGGGGTCAGGTCCAGGACCTGGCCATGCAGCTGCGCGCTGTATGTTGTCTCATCGATTCTCAAGGCATTGAGGCAGGCCGTTGGATGCGGAATATGGCGATGGCGCCGCAAGACGGCATTGATGCGTGCGATGACCTCTTTCGGGCTGAACGGCTTGCAGATATAGTCGTCCGCGCCGACCTCCAGACCGAGAAGACGATCGATTTCCTCCACAAGCGCTGTGACCATGATCACGGGGGTCTGGCTTTCCTGCCGCAGGGCGCGGCATATGTCGATTCCACCCATGCCGGGAAGTATGAGATCGAGCACAATCAGATCAGGTCGCTGCGCATGAAAGGCGGGCAGGGCCAGCAGCCCATCGGCAACCCAATGATGCGTATAGCCTGCGGCGATCAGGTATTTGCTTAGTACCGCGGCAAGCCGGGGCTCGTCTTCGACGATCAGGATGTGTCCTTGTCCGGAAGTATTCATATCGCCATTGGAAGTTCAATGAAAATATCAACTCCGCCGAGCTTTGATTTCGCCGCTGTGATGCGGCCTGCGTGCGCCTCGACGATGTTGCGGCAAATGGCCAGACCCAGGCCGCTTCCGCCGCTGGCCCGGTTGCGGGATGTCTCCACGCGATAGAATCGCTTGAACAAGTGTTCAAGCTTGTCTTGTGCTACGCCTGGGGGGCCGTCCTCAATGTGAATGTGGATGGCGCCGGCATGCCCGCTGCAGCGTATATGAACTTCGCCGCCGGCGTCGCTATAGCGTAGAGAGTTTTCCAGCAGATTGGCAAAGAGCTGTTGCAGGCGCATTTCGTCGCCAAGTACGAGCAGCGGGCCTTCTTCAATAGCCATGTGCAACTGCATCCCTGCGCTCTCAAAACGCCGCTGCATGCTGGTTGCCGCTGTTTTCAGAACGGAGGGCAAGTCAATGGGAACCCGGCGGTAGGCCTGCCCGCCAATATCGGTAAGCGACAGGTCGTGCAAGTCATTGATCAGCTTGCCCAGTTGGCCGGCCTGCTGGTGTATGACCGAGAAAGATTCGGCGGTGGGGGGATTGATGCCGTCCTGAAGGGCTTCGACCTCCGCGTGGATGACCGCCAGTGGCGTACGCAATTCATGTGAAATATTCGCCATGAAAGTGCGCCGGGCGCGTTCATTGTGCTCCAGGGCCTGCGCCATGTGGTTGAAGTCCTGAGCCAGCGAACCGAGCTCGTCGCGTGGCCCGGGGTCTATCCGCGAAGAATAATTGCCTGCAGCCAGGGCGCGCGTGGCATGGGCAAGGCTGCGCACCCGGCGCAATATCGTTCGCGTGACCGGATAAGTGAACAGCGCGGCGAGCAGCACTGAGGCGATAACGATTATCCATAGCATGCGAAGCTGTTCAGACAGGAATCGCGCCTCGCCGGGGGCCAGGGCCTGTTCAAAAGGAACCATGGCTATCCATCCGACGGTCTGGCCTTCGACAGTTACCGGGATGCGTATTGAATCAGCCCCGACCATTGGGTTGCCGACGATCTGGGCGAGGTTCGTGTCGAGCAGGCCCATTCTAAGCCCGGCGCCAGTCTGATCTGCGGTTGACAAGGGCATATCGATATTGGAGGCCATTGGCGGCCGTATGACCTCCACCCATCGAGGGATATTGTTGCGCAGGTAATCCCAGCCGCCGTGTTCCCGGTAGGTGGCGGCTACGCGCGGCAGCGCCTCTTCCATGCTCTGGCGCCCCTGATCGTTCAGGTAGCCGAAGAAGCCATGCTGGACGCTGACGCGCATGGCAATGGCCTGCATCAGCATGACAGCGCTGCAAACAGCCAGTACAGCAAGAAATAGCTTGACGATAATGCTGATTTTCATAGGGTTGCGGAGAAGGGCGGTCTGTTTTCGGCGATCTTTGTCGAATATATCTAGTGTAACGATCCCTGCTGTGAATACGGTCTTGCCCAGGCGCCTGCCGAGCAATCTTCATATTTGCCTCACATTTTCTGGTCAGCATGCACAGGTCAAATTTTCATGGGGCCTGTTTATGCAGCCTTTGTCTGCGATTCGCCGCTGGCCGTTGCGGCGCTCACTACTTTTGCTGGCTGTTGCGCTGGCGTTAACCGCATGTTCCAGCCAGGATGAGATGCCGCAGCCGCCGCAAGCCGAGGTGGGGGTCGTCACGCTCCAGTCTGAAAGTCTGCCGATGGAAAGTGAGCTGCGGGGCCGCACACGCGCTTATGTGACATCGGAAGTAAGACCGCAGGTAGGCGGCATCCTGCGCAAGCGTCTGTTTACCGAAGGCGCCGAGGTACATGAAGGCGATGTGCTGTATGAAATCGAGCCCGCCGCCTACCAGGCCGCATACAACAGCGCCAAAGGCGCGCTTGCCCAGGCCCAGGCCACTCTGCGGGCGGCGCGTCCCAAGGCGCAGCGCTATCGCAAGCTGGTAGAGCTGGATGCTATCAGCAAGCAGGATAGCGAGGATGCGCTCGCCAGCCTGCAGCAGGCCGAAGCATCTGTCCTGGTGGCCCAGGCCGATCTGGAAAGCGCCCGCATCAACCTGGATCACACCAAGGTGCGCGCCCCTGTTTCCGGGCGTATTGGCACATCCACCTATACCCAGGGCGCGCTGGTAACGGCTGACCAGACGACTGCCCTGGCGACCATCAATCAGCTCGATCCCATTTATGTGGATGTAACGCAGTCCAGCGCCCAGTTGCTGAGCCTGCGCCGCAGACTGAAGGATGGAACACTGAAATCCGTAGACGGAAAGGTGCCAGTAAGCCTGATCCTGGAGGATGGCAGCCGCTACGCATACGAGGGCGCGCTGGAGGTGGTGGTGTCCGAGGTCGACGAAGCGACCGGAACGGTGAAGCTGCGCGCTGTCGTGCCGAATCCCGATCACGATCTGTTGCCGGGCATGTATGTCAGCGCCATGCTGTCGATGGCCATTGATGAAAAGGCCATTCTGGCGCCTCAGCAGGCCGTGTCGCGCAACAACAAGGGAGAGGCTACGGTACTTGTCGTGGACGATGCCGGAAAAGTGCAATCGCGTGTAGTACAGACCGGCCAGGCTGTCGGATCACGCTGGGTGATCACCACCGGGCTGGCAGCCGGAGAACGGGTAATCATTGAGGGACTGCAAAAGGTCAGAAGCGGTGACATTGTTCACGCTGTGAACGTTGAGCCGGCAGGCGTTCCGGTCCAGGACGGGAAAAGCACCTCTCCTGCGGCGCCTCAACCGAGCCCGAAGGCAGTGGCCAGCCATCAGGCGAACTAAGGGCAGACTATGGCACGCTTTTTCATCGACCGGCCCATCTTCGCGTGGGTAATTGCGATCATCATTACCCTGGGCGGCTTGATTTCGATATTCACCTTGCCGCTGGAGCAATATCCCGATGTGGCGCCTCCATCGATTTCGGTACGGGCGACCTATACAGGGGCGTCCGCCGAAACCGTCCAGAACTCAGTCACCCAGGTTCTCGAGCAGCAAATGACGGGCCTGGACAACCTGCTTTACATGTCGTCCAACAGCTCGACCGGCAGCGCGCAGCTGACACTGACCTTTGAATCCGGCACCGATCCGGATACCGCCCAGGTACAGGTGCAGAACAAGGTATCGCAGGCTGATTCGATGCTGCCGCAAGCTGTCCGGCAAGAGGGGGTGACAGTTACAAAATCCGCCACGGGCGATATGTTCATGGTGGTGACCTTCCTGTCGGAAGACGGCAGCATGGACGCAACGGATATTGCCGACTACATGGCATCGTCCATCCAGGATCCCATCAGCCGGGTCAACGGTATCGGCAATGTCAATGTGTTCGGGTCCGAATATGCCATGCGTATCTGGCTCGATCCCGAGAAGCTCAGCCATTATGGGCTCATGCCGTCAGATGTAACTGCGGCCATCGAGGCGCAGAACGCCGACGTATCATCCGGCGAGCTGGGCGGCTTGCCGGCATCGGCGGGGCAGCAGCTCAACGCCACCGTGACCTCGCGAAGCCGGCTGCGTACGCCCGAGCAGTTCCGCAATATCGTGCTCAAGTCGGACCGGAACGGCGCGACGACATACCTTCATAACGTCGGCACTGTCGAGCTCGGTTCTGAAGACTATTCCTCCGCGGCCAAATTCAACGGCCAGGCAGCGGCCGGCATGGGGCTGCAGCTGGCTACGGGCGCCAACGCCCTTAACGTAGCCAAGGCCGTCGAGGCCAGGCTGGAGGATCTGAGGCCATACTTCCCGGATGGTCTGTCTTACCAGGTTGCCTATGACACCACGCCTTTTGTGCGCCTGTCGATAACCGAAGTGGTCAAAACCCTGGGCGAAGCCATAGCCCTCGTCATCCTGATCATGTACCTGTTCCTGCAGAACTGGCGAGCCACGCTCATCCCGGTGGTCGCGGTGCCGGTGGTGCTCATGGGAACTTTTGGTGTCTTGTCGCTGCTGGGCTATTCGATCAATACCTTGACGCTGTTCGCGATGGTGCTGGCGATCGGCTTGCTTGTGGATGATGCAATCGTGGTGGTGGAGAACGTGGAGCGCGTCATGTCGGGAGAGGGGCTCTCCCCACGCGATGCCACGCGCAAATCCATGAAGCAGATAACCGGCGCGCTGGTGGGGATCGCCATGGTGCTGACCGCAGTATTCATTCCCATGGCGTTTTTTGGCGGCTCGACCGGTGAAATCTATCGCCAGTTTTCAGTGACTATTGCTGCGGCCATGATTCTTTCCGTGATCGTCGCGTTGACACTGAGCCCGGCCTTGTGCGCCACGCTACTGTTGCCGGTTGAAAAAGGCGGCCATGTATCGCCCCGGGGGCCGCTGGGGCGCTTCTTTGCCTGGTTCAACACCAAGTTCGAGCGCACAGCAGACTGCTACCAGCGGGGAGCCAGGCTTGTCGTGGGGCGCCGCCGGATGGGCGTGCTGACATATATCTTTATGCTGATCGTGATGGGCCTGCTTTTCTGGCGGCTACCGACCTCTTTCCTGCCGGACGAGGATCAGGGCATGCTGATGGTCATGTTCAACGCGCCACCTGGCGCCACCCAGGAACGCACGCTCAAGTCGATCGACAAGGCAGCTGAGTTCATACGCCAGCAACCTGAAGTGGACAGTGTTTTTTCCGTTGCCGGCTTCAGCACGGCCGGCAGCAGCCAGAGCGCGGGCATGGGTTTTGTGCGCCTGAAGGATTGGAGTGATCGCGACGCGTCGGCCCGTGAAATAGCGGATCGCATCAATGCCGAGATGGCTGCCACAATAAAGGACGCGCAGGTAATTGTCGTCATGCCGCCCGCCATCTCCAGCCTGGGCCGCAATGCGGGTTTTACCCTGCAGTTGCAGGATCTTGCCGGCGAAGGCCATGATGCCCTGGTCGAAGCACGCCAGAAGCTGTTGGGGCTGGCGCAAGGCAATGCGAACCTGTCCTCGGTACGATACAACGGCCTGGAAGACGCGCCGACGTACAAGATAGACCTTGATGACCGCAAAGCCGGAGCCCTGGGCTTGTCGATGTCGGACGTCAACAGCACGCTGTCAACGGTGCTGGGCGGGACGTATGTAAATGATTTCGTTCACAACAGCCGGATAAAGCGCGTGTATGTGCAGGGCGGCGTTTCCACCCGCATGTTGCCGCAAGACATGAACAGATGGCAGGTACGTAACAGCGACTCGGAAATGGTGCCATTCTCTGAATTTTCCAGCGGCCGATGGGAATATGCGCCTCAGACGATCACACGCTTCAATGGGTCCGAATCGATGGAGATTACGGGCAGTCCCGCCAATGGTGTCAGTTCGGGTACGGCAATGGATGAAATATCCGGGCTCGTCACCCAGCTGGAGAACGGTTTCAGCTATGCCTGGTCGGGCATGTCATATCAGGAGCAGACGGCAGGCTCCCAGACCTGGCTGCTGTATGCCGTCTCCACGCTGTTTGTGTTCCTGTGCCTTGCCGCGCTGTATGAAAGCTGGTCCATTCCGGTGTCGGTCATGATGGCGGTTCCTGTGGGCCTGGTTGGTGCATTGCTGGCCACCTGGCTGCGCGACTTGAATAACGATATTTATTTTCAGGTCGGGTTATTGGCCACCATGGGCCTTGCGGCCAAGAACGGGATACTTATTGCCGAGTTTGCCAAAGAGCTTGAAGAAAAGGGAAAGCCGTTGATTGAGGCGACCCTGCAAGCTGCGCATATGCGTTTGCGTCCGATCCTGATGACGTCGCTGGCATTCATGCTTGGCGTACTGCCGATGGTGCTGAGCAGCGGCGCGGGTTCCGCCGGCAGGCATTCGCTGGGTACCGGCGTGCTGGGAGGAACATTGTTCTCAACTGTATTTGGCATCTTTTTCGTGCCATTGTTTTATGTCGTCGTGCGGTCGCTTTTCCCTGGCCGGAAAAAATATATGTCCGGCGAGGCGACGCAGGAGGTGCCGTCGTGAGAAGCATTATTTCGACAGTGGTTCTGGCTACGCTGGCCTTGACCGGTTGCGTGAGCATGGCGCCAGACTATGAGCGTCCTGAAGCGCCCGTTCCACAGCAATGGCGTGGCGCCACCGCCGCCAGCATCGCCACCAGAGGGGAGCAGGCTTCCGTTGCGCTGGGGGACATCGAATGGGAATCTTTCTTCCAGGATGAGCGCTTGCGCCAAGTTATCGCGATGGCCCTGGAACATAATCGCGACTTGCGTATCGCGCTATTGAATATCGAGAAGGCCCGTGCTCAATATCGCATCCAGGGCGCCGAGCTGCTGCCTTCAGTCGATGTGCAGGCGAGCCAGAGCGCATCGCGCACGCCCGCATCGTCCAGCGCCACCGGAGAGTCTGTTGTCAGCCGGCAGTATTCCGCACAGGTCGGTTTCAGCAGCTACGAGCTGGATCTGTTCGGGCGCATCCGCAGCCTGAAAGACGAGGCGCTGCAGACGTTTCTCTCCACGGCAGAGTCGCAGCGCAGTACGCGCCTGAGCCTGATAGCCGAGGTTGCGGGCAGCTGGCTCAGCCTGGCGGCCGACAACGAGCTGCTGGACCTTGCCCGCGAGACGCTTGAAAGCCAGCGCAAGACGCTTGGCTTGAGCGAGCAACGCCATGCTTTGGGGCTTGATTCGGGGCTGGATCTGGCGCAGGTTCGCACCAGTGTGGAGAGCGCGCGCGCCGATGTGGCGCGTTACCAGGAACAGGTTGAGGAAGACCGCAACGCTCTGGAACTGGTGACGGGTGTTTCCGTTCCGCAAGCATTGTTGCCGGGCGGATCGGTGAAGGATGCGATCAAGCTGGCGCCAATTCCTGCCGGGCTGGATTCTTCCGTGCTGCTGGCCAGGCCTGATGTCGTATCGGCCGAGCATTCGCTCAAGGCAGCCAACGCCAATATTGGCGCTGCGCGCGCGGCATTCTTTCCGACCATTTCGCTGACCGCGTCGGCAGGGCGCAGCAGTGACCAGCTGTCTGATCTGTTTTCCGGAGCCAACCGCAGTTGGTCGTTCGTGCCCAGCATCCAGATTCCCATCTTCAATGCCGGAAGCCTGCGCGCTTCGCTCGACGTATCCGAGGTTGAGCGCGATATTACCGTGGCCGAATACGAGAAAACCATCCAGACAGCATTTCGCGAGGTCGCCGATGCCTTGTCCGTGCGCGTTTCAATGCAAGAGCGCCTGGCTGCCCAGCAGGCGCTGGTGCAGGCCAGCAGCCGGGCCTATCAGCTTGCTGATGCCCGGTATCGCAACGGGGTCGACAGCTATCTGGATGCGCTGGACGCGCAGCGGTCCTTGTACAGCGCGCAGCAGGATCTCATTTCCCTATCGCTGACCGAGGCTACCAACAGGGTAACGTTATACAAGGTTCTGGGCGGAGGCGTAAATGCGCAGCGCCAGGCCGTGCAGGCGGACCATCCGGACCAGTCCCGCTGAATTGATAGCCTGAAGCAGCTGCCGGATGCCGGCAGCTTGCCTGCAAGGGCGTGGTGCAATGCCCGACAGGCGAATTTCGGGCGCTATGTTAACGCTGGATTGTGAGGGTTGGCATGAACCATCAGAACGATCACGTATGGCTCGAACAGCAGGATAGCTGGCTCTATATGGATATGCTGGGAATTACACGAGGGCGCGTGGACAAGGTGGCCGGCAGGTCTGGCGCGCCATCGTATTGGTGGCAGACCGCACATGTCATGGATTGCGAGCCTAACCTGTATGTAGCCAAGCGCTTAGTGGAGCGCGAGATACGCAAGCAATAAAACGCCATGCGCATGGGAGATGCAAGACAGACCGCGCCGCCGGCGCGATTTGCGGGCGGCGATGCGGTCTGTCGCAGGGCAATCTTCCGGGTTTCACCGGCCAGATGGAGCCATCGTACCTATTGCTGCGCCTGCTGGTCCGGCAAGGCGTAAGCAATAACATAATCACCCCGGTCCGGGGACTGCCGGGCGCCGCCAGCCGAAATGACGATGTATTGCTTGCCCGTCTTGGGGGACTTGTACGTCATCGGACCGCCCTGGCTTCCTACCGGAAGGCGCTGTTTCCAGACCTCCTTGCCGGTTGCCGTGTCGAAAGCACGCAGGTAATAGTCCTGAGTGCCGGCGAAAAACAGCAAGCCGCCTTGTGTGGCCAGCGACGCTCCCAGCGTGGGCATCCCGACTTCGAACGGAAGCCTCATCTTGATGCCCATGGGGCCCGTATCCTGCACGGTGCCTACCGGGACCTGCCAGGCTATTTTTCGCGTCTTCAGATCAATAGCCGTCATCGTGCCAAAGGGCGGTTTCTGGCAAGGTATGCCGAGGGCGGACATGAACCTGTCCTTGATCACGGCGTATGGCGTGCCGCCAAGCGGCACCTGGCCCATGCCGGCATTGGGCGCTTCACCGCCAGAGGATAGCTTGCCGCCTGCTTCCTGCGGAACCATCTGTACCCAAAGGCCCAGGCGCATATCATTGACGAAGATCAGGTCGTTGTTAGGATCATGCGAAATGCCGCCCCAGTTCATGCCGCCCAGTGAGCCGGGGAAAGACAGGGAAATATCGGTGTCCGGCGCAGTGAATAGCCCCTCGTAGCGCATGCCCTTGAATGCGATGCGGCAAAGCAGCTGGTCAAACGGCGTGGCTCCCCACATATCCGATTCTGTCAGTACCTGGGTGCCGATCTGCGGCATGCCGACGGATACGGGTTGCGTCTTGGCATATTGCTCTTGCGGGATGCCGGCAGGCCGTACGGGCCGCTCTTGCACTTCTGTCAGCGGCTGGCCAGTGTGACGATCCAGCACAAAGATCTGCCCCGCTTTCGTTCCCACCACCACGGCGGGTACAGATTTCCCTTCCGCGGCGGGGAAATCTATCAAGGCAGGCGCCATGGGTACATCGAAATCCCATAAATCGTTGTGCACTGTCTGGTAGTGCCATTTTTCCTTGCCGGTCGCAGCATCCACCGCAAGCACCGAAGCGCCATACTTCCTGTCCAGCGCCGTGCGAGTTACGCCATATAGATCAACTGATGCGGAACCCACAGGCATGAATACTGTGTTCATGTCAGGGTCGTAGGACATGCCCGCCCATACGTTCGGCGTGGAGCGGGTGAAGTCGCCGTCCTCAGGCAACGAGGAATTGGGATCTTCCAGACCTGGATCGAAATGCCAGCGCATTTTTCCTGTGATCACATCGAAGCCCCGCACCACACCGCCTGGCATGTCTACCTGAACGTTGTCTGCCACGCGCCCACCGACGACGACCGTCGTGCCGGCCACGGTAGGCGCCGAGGTCATCGTATAGTAGGCCACATTGGCAATGGGCCCCATGTCAGCTTTCAGATCGACGACGCCATGGTCGCCGAACTCTTCGCACATGTCACCATTGTCGGCGTTGATTGCCACCAGCCGCGCATCGATGGTGTTCATCAGTATGCGCCGTTCGCAGCCGCCTTGCGCCGGAAGGTTTGCGGGCGCGACGGGCGTGGAGCCAGGTACCGTGGGCTGGACCAGCGGCGTGTTGATATCAAAATAGGCCATGCCGCGGCAGCGTTCCCACACGCCGCCAACGCTTGCATTGAAGTCGTGGCGCCACAACTGCTTGCCGGTATCGGCATCCAGCGCGATGACGTTGTTCTTGGGCGTGCACAGGAAAAGCTTGTCGCCGACCTGCAGCGGCGTGAGCTGGTCTTCGGCGCCCGCGCCTGTGGATTGGGGGATATCGCCAGTGTGGAACACCCAGGCTTGTTCAAGCTTTGCAACATTGGATGTATTGATCTGGTCCAGGGCTGCGAAGCGACCCGACCCTGGGTCGTTCCCATAGTTGGACCAGTCCCGCTGCTCATGCTCCGGCGCAACCGGAATCATTTTTGCCGCCGATGCTATGGCCGAGACTTCCGGATGTATGAAAAACATGGAGCCGAACCCCAGAAGGCCGGCGAGGAGCAATACAGCGCCGATCAGCACGCCTGGTTTTCCCGCGTGGTCGCCTGCTGTTCCATTGCGCAGCAGGGGCAGGGTGAAAGCCACCACAGCGGCCAGGAAGGTCATGGCCAGCAGCCGCGAGATCAGGCCCCAGTAATCCAGGCCAACGTCAATCAAAGCCCATGCCGCAGTGCCGGCAAACGTTGCCAGGAAGATCCACGCGCCAGAGCTTCGGCCCCGTGCGATCTGAATGGCGCAGACAAGCGTCAGCAAGCCGGCGGCCAGAAAATACCAGCTTCCACCGCGCATGAGCAGAATCGCGCCGCCGACTGCGAGAAACAGGCCAGCGGCCAGCAGCCCTAGCGCCAGGATGTAAACCCATGCCTTGGCGATGCCGGGTTTTGTGTTCAGTGATTGGCTCACGGTAACTCCGTTGAAATGACCGTATACAAACATGCCGGTTTCAGACAGATTTTAGGACATTGAGCGAATCTTCCGAACGGGCAGGCGCGATTCCCTGGCCAAGGTGCGTGATCGGCCCTGTTAACAGCCTTGGCAGGCTCTATCGTTGCGGCTGCACGGCTGGACAATGTATGTGTTCCATAAACGGGCAACTCGTAAGCACCTGACCACGCGCCAAAGCGCAAGCCTCGCCGTTCAGGGCGAGGTAAAGCGAGGCCATATCAATGCGGCGCCAAAGGCGCCCCTGCATTGTGGCGGAGAAGCTCTGGCCACAAAGCCGGAGTTCTTCACTTTCATGGCGATAAGCGGATCCATTGTGTCGCCCATGCAGATCATGGATTGCGGCTGGCGCCAGCAATTAATGCATTCAGCTCATCATGGCATGCTGATTTTGCCGTCTTCTCGCGGCCTGCCTGGTCGCATATAGTTTTTCTTTCGTCCTGCTGCCAACGGAACGGGCTCGATCCCGAAGATCACGTCGGCTATCAACTATTCAAACCATGAGCCTGGATCCCGATCCAGGCCGGTGAACCCTGCCCAATGCCATTCCATCCTTCTGCAAGACCGGCAAGCGCCAACACTATTCTTGGCGTCGTACTGACGGTCTATCTAATGATCCTCCTGGACCTGTCCATCGTCTATACCGGCATGCCGGAAATCGGCAAGGCAATGAACATGAGTCCGGTAATGCAGACCTGGGTGCAGAACGCCTATCTGCTCTGTTTCGGCGGTTTTCTGCTCCTGTCTGCCCGCCTGGGCGACACCTTCGGCCGCCGCCGGATTCTGCAGGTGGGCGTCGTCTTGTTCACGCTTGCCTCCCCCGACACTGCCCGCACACATAGGAGCCCGCAATGAAAGAAGTTACCCTGAACAACGGCATCCAGATGCCTATCCTTGGCTATGGCGTCTACCAGATCTCTGATATGCGGGAATGCGAACGCTGCGTTGCCGATGCCATTGATGTTGGCTACCGCCTGATCGACACAGCGGCCTCCTACCTCAATGAGGAAGCGGTTGGCAAGGGAATCAGGAATTCCGGTGTGGCGCGTTCCGATCTTTTTGTGACCACTAAGCTGTGGGTGCAGGATGCGGGCTATGAGCGGACCCAGCAAGCCATCGACAAGTCTCTGCGCCGCTTGCAGCTGGACTATGTGGATCTGTACCTGATCCACCAGCCCTTCAATGATGTTCATGGCTCCTGGCGGGCGATGGAAGATGCCCTGAAGGCGGGGAAAATGCGGGCGATCGGCGTCAGCAACTTCCATCCCGACAGGCTGATGGACATGATTGGGTTCAATGACGTTGCGCCGGCTGTGAACCAGATCGAGGTCAATCCCTTCCATCAACAAAAGGCAAGCGTGGCTTTCATGCGCGAGAACGGCGTGCAGCCGGAAGCTTGGGCGCCATTCGCGGAAGGGCGCAATGGCCTGTTCCAGCACGAAGTGCTGACCGAGATTGGCCGCAAGTACGGGCGCTCTGTTGGCCAGGTGGTGCTTCGGTGGGTGGTGCAGCGCGACATCGTGGTTCTTGCCAAATCAGTACGCAAGGAACGGATGGAAGAAAACCTGCGTATTTTCGATTTTGAACTGGATGCCGAGGACATGAACAGGATCGCGACACTGGAGACGGGTGAAAGCAGCTTTTTCTCGCATCGGGATCCCGCTATCGTCAAGTGGATGAGCGAGCGTCAGCTTGACATTTGATTCAACGATTTGGATTCGCAACGATTGAATCTGGTAAAGACAGGCCATGAACATGGCGTACCAAGTTTCCTCAATCAACCCAGGTAATCACGAAAGGACGAAGATGAAACTCCCCGCGGCGGCTGCCCTTGCCCTGTCCCTTGGCCTGTCAACGGCCTTGGCCGAGGAATCGGCGCCGATCAAAGTTACACCGCTCGGCGCCCAGCCATCCAGTGCGGGTGGCGACCAGAACTTCACAGGCATGGTGTTCGTGGACTCTCGCTTTCAGGGCACAGCCCCAGCCCGGGTGGGTGGGGGCGTCGTAACCTTCGCTCCTGGCGCGCACACCGCTTGGCACACCCACCCATTGGGGCAGACCCTTATCGTGACAGCCGGTGTGGGGCGGGTACAGAAATGGGGTGATGCAGCCCAGGACATCCGCCCAGGCGACATCGTGTGGATTCCCCCTGGCGTCAAGCATTGGCATGGCGCCAGCCCCACCATGGGCATGAGTCACGTGGCGATCTCCGAGTCGCTTGACGGCAAGTCTGAGGGCTAGCGCGCCGTCGCGATTGATGGAGGCGGTGGTGACGGTAAGTTGAGGCATAGATGTGCCCATAGTGCTCTCACATGAAGATTGAGTAGTGAATGGCTACGCTTGCCGGTAAGGCTTTTTCCAGAGGGGCAGGCGAGTAAGCCATAGTAGCGAGTGGCAAGATTTCTAAGCCGGCTCAGCCATAACTCCAACATGAGTTTGTGCTTTGGTGCTATAAATAGTACCATTCATGAAAAATTTGTACTTTCTATGAGGCTACGCCATGAACAATACCGTGACTGCTGCCGAAATTAAGCGACGCGGCATGGCCGCCATTGAAGAGGGGCTTCGGCACGGCCCAGTCCGAATCTTCAAGCACAATCGTCCTGCCGCTGTCATCCTCTCCGAAGATGAGTACCAGCGCCTGCTTGGCAAGCAACCGCGGGCGCAAGGGATGAGCGCGTTGAGCTGGCTGCTGTCGCAGCCGGCTGCCGGTACGCGCGATAAGACCGACATCGACGAGTCGCTGGCTGACGAGCGCGCCTGGTGATTGCCTTCCTCGATGCTTGCGCCCTCATCTACCTGATCGAGGGGAAAGCGCCATTCGCTGGCCGGGTACGGTCGAAACTAGCTGAAGCGGCTCAGGCTCATCCTGGTTTGGAGGTCGCCGTGAGCCGCTTGACTTGGCTGGAAGGCCGCGTGGGGCCGTTGAGGTACAACGACCATTCGACCTTGGCTTTGTATGACGCATTTTTTTCGCAGCGAGACTTGGTTTGGGTGGAGTTGAACCGCGATGTGGTGGAGTTGGCGACGGTGGTGCGTGTCCGGCATGGATTGCGCACGCCTGATGCCTTGCAGGCGGCCAGTTGCTTGCAGCTTGGCCAGGATCACCTGTTTTTTACGGGCGATGCCGCATTCCAGAAAGTCGCAGGCCTGAATGTCGTTGTGTTGTCTTGAGTACAGCCCGAACGGAAAACAATCGGAAAGTGGCGGTTCCCCTTTGTTTGTCGTGTCGCTTCCCGCAATGGGGTTGACTGTCGCAGTGAACAACTCGACGGTGGTGCGACATGCTCATCTTCTCCCGCCTGAACGCCAGGCGCTGCTGGCCGCCGCCTCGCCACAGCAGCAGAAGCTCAACCGGGGCTCGGTCTATACCGACTACGGTGGGCAGATCGATAAGGGCTTGCCGAACGTCGTGACGCGCGCCGCGGGCGATGTGGGAATGGCGGTCGGGGGGCTGGCGGCCATTTCGTGAGCTATACACCTTCCTGGATCCTGGCTTGTTTGCGCTCCCACGTTTCCTGCCGACGCCCCAACCAGAAGGCCAGCGTGAGCCAGAGCAAGGACAAGGGCACAGCGAGCAGCGCGATCCCGGTCAAGCTCAGGCCGATCGCCAGCAGACCCGCGTAGCTCCAGGCGGCGATCTGATCCCCGCTACGATAGACCACGGTGTCGATGAAGTTCTTGGTCTTATAGCGATCCTCGCGGGACACCGCTGTGAACAACACCCCGCGCGCGGGCCGGGTCAGTGCGTAGTTGCTCACGTTGCGCGCCACCTGAAATACTACGAACACCGCGATGCCTGGAAATGCGGCCAGGCTGGCAAAGCCCACCATGCTCAGCAGGGGAAGGGCGCATAGCGTCGCCTTCCGCGAAGGTGATTTTCTCCGCGCCAATGTGCCATCTGAGTGGTCCCGGGAATCGGCACGATCCACGGCTTTTGCGCCATCAGCCATGCAAGCGCGACTTGCGCGGGCGTGGCATTATTGCGGCGGGCCCAGGTCTTGATGAGCTGGACGAGCGTCATGTTGTGAGACAGGTTCTCGGGCGCGAAGCGCGTCTCCGTCTTGCGGAAGTCACCATCGGCGAAACGGGTGTTCTCGTCGATGGCGCCAGTCAGAAACTGGACGCCGAGCGGACTCCAGGGGACGAAGCCGATCCCCAGTTCTTCGCACAAGGGAATCACCTCGCTTGCGGGACCGCGCCACAGCATGGAGTACTCGCTTTGAACATGCCTTCCACCGCCTGCTTGATGTGGTCGGGCCGGCTGATCAGGCCGGGCCCCCGGGCCCCGGTTTTCAGGTCGATGTTCCAACCGAACTTGCTGGTGATGACCACCTTGTCGCGGAACGGCTCCACGGCTTCACTGAGGATGCGCTTGTTCTCGTGAGGGCCGTAAGCCTCGGCGCAGTCGAAAAAGGTAACGCCATGCTCAAAGGCCGATCGAATGATGTTGATCATTTCGGGCCGGTATGGAATGGTCGTCTGGTAGCTTCGGTGCATGTTCTGCACACCCATCCCGATGCTCGACACCTCCAGCGAGCCTAATCTGCGCTTTCCCGTCACATGACCGTGATCCGGCGTACGGGCATCTACAGGCTCCGCAAGCGCCGGTGCTGACATGCCGCCGAGCACCGGCACCATTGCGGCTGTTCCAACTGTCGCCAAGAAATCCCGGCGCCCCGCATCTATAAAGTTCTTGTCGGTCATTGATCTGTCCTTGGCTTTCCACTACAAAATGTTTACGAGAAGCGCCTTTGCCGGCCGCCTCAATTCTGACCACGCGCCAAAGCGCAAGCCTCGCCGTTCATGGCGAGGTCAAGCCAGGGCATATCAATGCGGCGCCAAAGGCGCCCCTGCATTGTGGCCGAGAAGCTTCGGCCACAAGGCCGCAGTTCTTCACCGTTCGCGAAGGTCAGGGTCCTCGCACAGAGCGCTGTCAACCAACCCGGGCGCCAGCCTCGACCAAATGCCCTAGGGTTTCCGCGCCGAAGCCCGAACAACTGGCCCTGCGCAAAGCAAAGAGCATTTGCCTTCATAATCTAACCGCGATAGAAGCACGCGATAAGATGCAAAATCCGGCAAACGTTTGTGAAATTGATTCAGTAATGCGGCAGGCCAATCGCCGCGCGCAACAAGACCTGAACGCATGATCGGCGTTCGCATGCAAGAGGCCGCATCCTACCGGCTCGATGAAATCTATCGCTATAGCCGTGGCAGCGGTATGATCCCGAAGGCCGTAAGAATCGTGGACTGCTCAGCCTGATGCGAAGGCATCACTGGAAGCTCTCTGCGGGGCGGAAGGAGAATTTGTATCAGTACTTGGGTCAAGAGCCGGTGCTTCGGGCACTGTACTTTGCCAAGCAGCAGCTGAACGGATTTCTGGCCATGAAGAGCCTGAAGGCCAAGCGGGCTAAGCCGATGCTGCTCAAATTCCTGGCCTTGATACGCCAGTTTGAGCAAAGCCCGGCTCGGGCATTGGCTGAAACGCTTAAGTCGTGGCTGGAACCCATCGTGCGGATGTGGCGCTTCACCAAATCCAATGGCATCACCGAAGGATTCCACACGAAGATGGAGATGCTCTCACGCCGTGTGAGCATTTGTACGAGAGCACGGCGCTTCGCTTCGAAGAGATCGACGCCGAGGTGCTGGCAGTCGCTGAACAGCGCAAGAAGCCTGCCGGCACGGTGCGTATAACGACTGCCGAGCATGCGGCCAACACTGTCCTTTGGCCCAAGCTGTCGCAAATCCTGCCTGAGTACCCGGACGTCACGGTGGAAGTCACCGTGGACTACAACCGGTCGGACATCGTTGCCGAGCGGTACGACGCCGGCGTGCGCCTTGGCGATGAGCTGGCCAAGGACATGATCGCAGTCCGCATAGGACCAGACATGCGCATCGCCGTCGTGGGTTCACCCGCTTACTTCGCAAACAGAGCCAAGCCCAAGACACCGCATGACCTGGCAGAACACAACTGCATCAATCTGCGCCTGCCCACCCACGGCGGCCTGTTGCCCTGGGATTTTCAGAAGGGAAAGCGTGAGATCAAGGTGCGCGTGACCGGGCAGTGGATTTACAACAGCATTTCTCCCATTGTGCGGGCTGCTCTCGCGGGACAAGGCCTGGCTTTCGTGCCGGACGATGCCGTGGCAGAACACATCGCTGAAGGCGAACTGATCCGCGTACTGGACGATTGGTGCCAGCCCTATACTGGTTACCACCTGTACTACCCGAGCCGTCGGCAATCGTCCGGCGCATTGGCGGTCGTGGTGGAGGCGCTGCGGTATCGAGAATCGCCTCGCCGAACCGCCAGGCGCAAACCCTGAACTCCTCCGTTAGTTGCGTCCTGGTTTGATTCAAGCGAATTGTTGAATTCAAATTAACACTGATTGCGGGTTTTAGGGATTAATCAAAACAATCCAAATCGCTATGATTTCCTTTACTGAGACTGATCGGCTGCAGGCCCTTCGCATAAGCGTGGTGGCTGCTCTCTGCACAGGAAGGAATATCCATGAGAAAGAACCTCATCGTGGCGGAGGCGACGATGGCAATGATGACTGCTGCCACGCTCGCGCATGCACAAGGCATCCAGATCACCCCGGCGGGCTTGGCGCCGTCCGCCATTGCTCCCGCCGAAAACTTCTCCGGCCATGCTGTGGTGAACAGAATGGTTGCTGGCAATAGCGGCCAATATGGCAGTGTGGGCAAGGTCGATTTCGCGCCTGGCGCGCGCACTGCCTGGCACACGCACCCGGCCGGGCAACTGCTTGTCGTGACTGAGGGCAAGGGCTGGGTACAGGAAAAAGATCAACCCAGGCGTGAGATCCGAGCCGGCGATGTGGTCTGGATTGAGCCTGGCGTCAGGCATTGGCATGGCGCTACCGATACCACCAGCATGAGCCATATCGCCGTGGCGTACATGCAGGACAACAAGGCCGTAGGCTGGCTGGAACGGGTCAGCGACGAACAGTACCAGGCACTGGACGAGGCTCCAGCAAATCCTTATCGCCGCTGACCAGCCATTCCGCCTTGCCTTGCAGGGCCGTGTGGAGAAACACATCGTCGGCGATCGAACAGGCCGAGACGCGCCGGGGCAACGACGGCGTACCGTGGGTTGGCGGCAGCAACGCCGGCGGCGCCGGCCAGCCGTCGATCAAGGTGGTGGGCGACGTGGCGCGCGCGGTCGCGACACCGGTCGGCACGCCAGCCGAAGCCAGCCACGCGGCCACCCGCCGCTCACGACGCACATAGCCCCGCCATCCACAACCAAGCCAGCGGCCAAGGCGTTCTGCGGTACTGCTACGGGTTGTCATGTTCATGGTCGTCACCTGCTGCATGTGAGATGGCTATTCCTGTTTGCTCCAATCCGGCTTGCTTGCCCGTACCAATGCGTTCCATTCGTCTGGCGGATTCCCGCGTCCGAGCATCTTCTCAAACACGGCGTACGGGTCTGACTTGCTTCCCGATGACCGTAAGGTCTGGCCGTCGTTGACCCAGGCATACACGATGACTTTTGCCTTCGAGTCGTACCGGAAGAACAGCCCATACCGTCTTCCGATCTTGGCCCGTCGCCAGTGGCGATAGGCCGGCCCCATGGTGTTGCCCTGACGGTACTCGTCGCGCGCTGGATCACCCGGCACCACGTCTTGCATCAACTGAACCAGAGCCCGGAAGAACTTGACGTTGGCGTTGGACGCGAAACCCTCCGGATCGTTTTCTTGCGCGCGCAGTACAGCCGTTCGCAGCTTCATCAACTGCTCGATCAGGTTGTCATGAAACAGCAGCGTCCAGCCATGCTGTTGCATCAGATTTCCACGTCTTCATCGAAATTGTCGTCCAAGACCACGTTGTGGCCTGCATGCTCCAGCATCGTGCGAGCCAGATCCTCCGGCAACCCACGAACATTCCGGCCAGCTTCAATATCGCGGGCCAGCAGGCTCAAGAATGCGGCAATGGCAGGGTCTTCGTGTTCGGCGTCCGCGCGGGTCACGACGACTTCGCCATCACGCAGGTCAAACGCGACCTTGCCGCCGGTGTCTACGCCGAGGGCTTGTCGGATGGACTTAGGCAGCGTGATCTGGCCTTTCGAGGTCAGCGTGGCGACTTCATGGATGGTAGGCATGGCAACTCTCCCAATAGAGACGCCTTTATTGTAAGGAATTATCCTTACCCTATCAATGTAAGGGTTCATGGTCGGCTATCCGCCTGCATCCATTGGCCTCCGCTGATATCCATGTACTGTGCAAAGCTCCATTAGTCGTCATCGCTGAGGCCCGAACGCGCAGTGCTGGAGCTGCTCTACGACACCGGCATACGGGAAAGCCTCGAGGAATCCCGCAACCTGTTCGACGGCCTGCGCTCACCGCGCAAGGACGTGCTTGGACGGCTGCTGGCCTGCTGCACCAGCGTCAAGACCGTGCGCCTGTTCCTGACCTGGGCGCGGGAAACCGGCGCCATCGACGTGGATGAGTTGCTGGCGCAATACTCGGTACGCTCCGGCAGTGCCAGGCGCTGGATGAGCCGGCTGGATGATGGAACCCTGTTGAGCCTGAACCCTCATGGATAAACACTACGCCGACACCGTCCGCCTGTTGCTGAACATCGCGCCCGACGTGTTCGACAACGACATCTTCGCCATGAAGGGCGGCACGGCCATCAATCTGTTCCTGCGTGACATGCCCCGGCTGTCGGTGGATATTGATGTGGTGTACCGCCCCTGGCAGATTCCACGCGACAAGGCATTAGAGGATATCAGCCAGGAGCTGGCCGCCATTGCGCAGCGCGTCGAACGCCTTGGCGTACAGACAAGGCTGATCCGCAGCAAAGACCTTGGCGATACCAAGCTGATAGCCGAGAACGAGGCCAGCCAGGTCAAGGTCGAGGTCAATGTGGTGTTCCGTGGCACGGTGCTGCCCATCGAGCGCAGGCCGTTGAGTTCCCGCACTGGCGATCTGTTCGGAGTCGAATTTGCGGTGCCGGTTCTCGTGTCGCAGCATCCGTAAGGCTCATGATGTCTCCAGAAAAAGGCCTGGATTGAAACATCTCTGCGGACAAGCTGCCTGAAAGTCAGTCCATCCTGCCGCGAGCGCAGCTCAAAAAATGGACTTAAAAATGGACTGAAATCGCGTGGATTTAGGTGGGTGTCAGTAGACGTCGCTGGACGAAAAAAAGGCCGAAACACAAAGTTTTCGGCCTTTTTTTATCGTCTATGGACATTGGTGGATGTCCATGGACGAAAATCTTGGAGCGGGAAACGAGTCTCGAACTCGCGACCTCAACCTTGGCAAGGTTGCGCTCTACCAACTGAGCTATTCCCGCGTGCTTGCAAGCGCTTTTTGAGGAGGCGTTGCAGCGAAGAAGCAGGATTATAGCAGGATTTTTTGTTTTGCAAAGTGGGCCCTCGACAGTGGGCACTCGGCTCCGGCGGTGGCTCAGGTTCTTCCTGATGCTATTTGGAATTAAATGATAATTATTACTATTGACTCATTAATGACTATAAGTCATTATTCGGTTTTTACGCGGGGTATCGCTGTCTCAAAAGGGCGGACGGCGCGTCGCATACTTACAAGGGGGTGTGCGTGATCCACCACGATTTATCTCATTGGCCTCTCGTCATTACTGTTGCGTCGGGGCCTGCGACGCTGGACGATCTGCGCGGCTTCACGCAGGAATGGTCCTCATGGTTGGAACGGGGCGAGCGTTTTGCGACCTTGCGGGTGTTTGCCGACAGCGAAGCACTGGCGCACCCGGAAGGGGCAGCGCAAGAGATAAAGCAGTGGTTCCAGGGCGCACGGGAGGCGATCCGCGAGCAGGTGCTGGGTATGGCGACGGTGGTTCCTCCCATGGAACTGGATCGCGTGCGCAAGATGAATGCGGAAAAGCTTTTTGGCGTACCTGCCACGGCTGAGGATGATATTGCGGAGGCGATCCACTGGCTATCTGCCCGTGCCTTCACGCCCTATGAACTGGTGCTTGACGAGGCGAGCGTAAAGGCAACCGTACAGCGCATGATGGCTGTCGAACGGGAGGGTTAGCGGCATGTCGGGCGAGTTACCCATGCAGCCGCAGGAGGCGGGTTCTCAGCCGTTCGTGGAGCGCCGGCGGCGGCCACATACGCGCCGTGCGGATCTGATGGATGCGGCCGAAGATCTTTTCGTCAGCAGGGGGCTGGATGTGGTGACGGTGGAAGACATCACCAACGCCGCACAGGTCGCCAAAGGCACCTTCTATCGATACTTCATATCGCGCGAAGCGCTGCTGCTGGCGCTGCGCGACCGCTTCATCGAAAGGTTCTGTGAAATGGCCCGGATTGCAATGGAGCAGCACCCGGAAACTGCCTTTGACAAGCGCCTGCTGGCCTGGTTTGGATCTGCGATTGATGTCTTGCTGGACAACGCCGTATTGCATGAAGTTCTGTTTCATCAGGCCAACGACAGCAGGCATCTAAGAACCGGCAATCCCGCGGTTGACCAGTTGGCCAGGCTGCTGGGCCGGGGTGTGGCTGCGGGGGTATGGCGGGTGGATGATGCGCGCCTTACTGCGCTCATGTGTTTTCATGCAATGCATGGTGTGGCCGAAGATGCCATTGCCACGCGGCGAATGGAAAACCGCACGAGCCTTGCACGCATGCTGGGCCGGACTTTCTCCGGGGCGTTCGCTGCAGCTGCGCAATAGGCAGGGAGTGAACTGGCTGTGAATACATAAGTCGGGAGGGGCGGAGACAGGCAAGCCAGCAGGCGCGACCTTGCCGTATGGCTGCTTCGCTTGGCCAAATCTTGCCCGAGTCTCGCGTCCGTATCATGCCTGAGGCCATGAGGACCTCAAGCCGTATCAAGCATTAACCGCATCAAGCATTAACATTCAGCCCCAGTTCATCCAGAATGACTTTTTCATCTTTCATGGTTTGCGCCGCAAATGCCTTGAATTCTTCCGGGCTGCGATAGTCCGGCTCCATATCGAACTGCGCCAGAATGCTGACAAACTCTGGCGTTTCCATGGCTGTCTTGAAGGCATCATGCAGCTTCTGGGTAATCTTCGGATCCAGGCCCTTGGGAGCGACGATGCCCCAGGGCGAGGTCTGGACGATGTCTACCCCCAGCTCCCTCATGGTTGGTACGTCGGGGAAGCGTTTCATGCGATTTTTTCCCCACACGGCCAGCAGACGCAGCTTGCCCGCCTCCACATGCGGTGCGAAGGCCGATGTTTCCGCGCCGGATTGCACCTGCCCCGCAAGCAGCGCCTGCAGTGATTCACCCGAGCCTTTATAGGGAATGTGATTCAGCTGTATGCCGTAGTGACGGGAGATTCTCTCCATGGTCAGGTGATTGGTCGTGGCAACACCCGGTGAGCTATATGAAAGCTCGCCAGGATGAGCCTTGGCATACGCCACAAAATCATCCATGGTCTTGATGGGCGAATCCGCAGGCACGACAATACCGAACGCATAGCCGGTCAGGCCGATAATGTAGGTCAGGTCTGTGGCCGGGTTCCAGGAAATTTTCTGGGTGTACGGCATGCGGTACACGCTCAATACCGATACGGCAAGGGAATAGCCGTCGGCTGGCATCGAATGCAGGTTCTGGACGGCCAGGGTTCCGCCCGCGCCCGGGCGATACTCCACGATAACTGGCTGTTTCAGCGCCTGGGATACATTCTTGCCCAGCAGACGCACCGGACCGTCAGTCGAACCACCGGCGCCAAATGGCAGCAAGAGCCGTATGGGCTGCGATGGATAATCCTCCGCGCCTTGCGCCCGAGCCTGGGGCAGTGCTCCCATCACGCACAGCGACGCAAGTGCGGTGCACATGGTCCGGCGTTTGCGGGAAAGCAGGTCGGAATTTTCATGATTGATCGGCTTCAAACTCGTGTCTCCTTGTAAGGTTTGCATCATGCTGTTTTTTTTGACCTGATGCATTGGGCCTGCTACAAATTTTGCCTAGAATTGAGGGGAAATGCAGTCACGAATTCCGCATTGCAGAATCAAAATAATGAACAACAGAAAATCCAAGACAATCCACGCAGAACAGCTTCCTGTGGCGCCAGCACAAGGCACGGAGCCTGAAGAATTTCAAGCCCACCCATACGAACAGGACAGGCATTTTGTGACCGCGTTAGCCCGCGGGCTGGCAGTACTCAAATGCTTCAAATCGGGTGAGGAGCGGTTGGGCAACCAGGATCTGGCCGAGCGCTGTAAATTGCCCAAATCTACAGTCACGCGCTTGACCTACACCTTGACCAAGCTCGGCTTCCTGCACCAGGTCGAGCCCCAGGGGCGATACCGACTGGGAATGGCGACGCTCGCGCTGGGCGGGACCACGCTTTCCCGTCTGGATATAAAGGAAATCGGCCAGCCGCTGATGCAGGCTTTGGCTACAGAAACTGGCAGCATGGTGCTGCTCGGCATGCGTGACGACCTGTCCATGCTCTACATAGAGTGTTGTCGGGGAAACTCCATCATTACCTTGCGTCTGGGTATAGGTTCTCGCATGCCTATAGCCACTACTTCCGTTGGCCGCGCCTACCTGGTCGGAACCAATGCCGCTGAGCGGCATGAGCTGGAGAGCCGTATCCGCGGCTTTGACCCCGTTGCGTGGCCCCGCCTGGAGCGGGGCATACATCAGGCTCTGTCCGATATGACGCAGTATGGCTGCATCCGGTCTTTTGGCGACTGGCATCCGGAAATCAATGGCATTGCGGTTCCCCTGGCCTTCGGAAAAGGCCTGCCGCTGATGGGCCTAAGCGCTGCGGGCCCGGCCTTGTCCATGACGCCGGAGTATCTTATGGATAAAGTGCGGCCCAAGCTGATCGCGACGGCACGGGAAATCGTCCGTCAGGTGAATGCAAGCGCGTGATAAGTTTCGCTGTGCGGTATCCTATTTCAATTTCAAGCACAGAATGGCTGCCACATTCGAGCCAGACGACATATTATTGGCAGAAGCGGCAGCAGACCGCCGCACAGCTGAAATAGTGGAGACATGAGTTGAGCATCACCCCGCATACGCCCGATATTGCACGCATCCATCTGGTGGTTGACCAGTGGGCGCATACCCGTCCAGAGCTTCCTGCACTGCGCGATGCCTTTGTGGCGCTTACGTATGGGGAGCTGGCCCAGGCGTCAATGCGCGCTGCGGATCAGCTGTCGGCGTTAGGCGTGCGCGGCGGCGACCGGGTGCTGATCGTGGGGGAAAACTGCGTCGCGGCCTGCGCCGTCATTCTTGCGCTCAGCCGCATTGATGCCTGGTCCTGCTTCGTCAATGCACGTCTTTCCGCCCGGGAAATTGATGAATTTGTGGCGCACTCCGGCGCACGGCGTGTGCTGTATACCTGCCACGTTTCCGCAAATGCACGCGATCACGCGCAGCGTCATGGCGCCGAGGCGATGGATTGGATCGGGCTGGGCAGCCTTCATGTAGGTCCGCTGGCGAACGACGTACAAACAGAGCCTGTTCGAGCGGAACCAGGAGAGCAGGTTGCGGCATTGGTCTATACCTCCGGTACTTCGGGTATGCCGAAGGCGGTCATGCTGACACACACAAATCTCTTGTTTACGGCTTTGTGGGCAACGCATTCGCGCCAGCTGGTACCGGGCGACGTACTCTACGGCGTACTGCCCATGGCGCACATCATCGGGTTGGCCTCACAATTTCTGGGTTCCATGGCGGGAGGGGCGGCGCTGGCGTTAGCGTCGCGCTTCGATGTAAAGGAAGCTGCCCGCGCTCTGGCGGAGGATGGCATCACGCTGTTTACCGGCGTGCCGGCAATGTTCGCCAGATTGCTCGAATACGCACAAGCCAGTGGTTCTCCGATACGGGCACCCATGCTGCGCTATATCAGCGTGGGCGGCTCTCCGCTCACGCCCAGGCTCAAGGCAGATGTCGAGACCGCTTACGGATTGACGCTGCATAATGGCTACGGCCTTACCGAGGTTGCGCCAACAATCGCGCAGACGCGGCGAGATGCGCCCAGGGCGGATTGCGCGGTTGGCCAACCCATCACCGGCGTCGAGGTTCGCATTGTCGATGCCGATGGCAAACCCGTCCCTCATGGCGAGATAGGCGAGCTGCATGTGCGCAGCCCAGGAGTGATGAAGGGCTACTACCGCGATCCTCAGCGCACAGCCGAAGTGATAGACAAAGACGGCTGGTTCAACACCGGGGACATGGTCAGGCAGAGCGAGGATGATGCGCTGCATATCGTGGGCCGCAGCAAGGAATTGATTATCCGCTCGGGGTTCAATGTCTATCCGGTCGAGGTCGAGCAAGTCATCAACAGCCATCCTGCGGTCGTGCAGTCCGCCGTTGTTGGGCGCACCGTGGATCACAACGAGGAGGTGGTGGCTTTTGTTGAATTGAATCGCAGCGTACCAGCCCCCGAGCCCGATGCCTTCCGTGCTTATCTGCGCGCCCGCCTGTCACCCTACAAGGTGCCATGCGATATTCGCTTTGTCGAGCAGATGCCCATGGCGCCCACGGGCAAGCTGCTCAAGAACGTCCTGAAATCCATGGCCCAGGACCGTAATCCGGCGCAACAGCGCTAGTTCCTGAATTTATAAGACCCTGAAAATATTCGAGGATCAGACATGGCTTTACCTGCAATTTTGAAAGACAACCTGGCGCTGCCGGTCATCGGCTCGCCGCTTTTCATCATTTCAAACCCGGATCTGGTCATCGCCCAGTGCCTGTCGGGCATTGTCGGCTCCATGCCGGCGCTCAACGCCCGTCCCCAGTCGCAACTGGATGAATGGCTCGACAGAATTACCTCCACACTGGCCGATGCGCGCGCGGCCGAACCCGCCAGGCGTATTGCGCCGTTCGCGATCAATCAGATTGTGCATGCGTCCAATGACCGGCTCGATCAGGATATGGAAAGCTGCATACGCTATCGCGTTCCGATCATCATCACCAGCCTTTCCGCACCGACTGACTACGTCAAGCCCATTCACGAGTACGGCGGACTCGTATTCCACGATGTGACCAATATCCGCCATGCGAAGAAGGCGCTGGACGCGGGCGTCGATGGCCTGATACTGGTCTGCGCGGGGGCGGGCGGTCATGCGGGCACTCTCAGCCCATTCGCTCTTGTGAGCGAAGTAAGGCAATTCTTCGACGGCCCCATCGTATTGTCTGGCGCTATTACTTCGGGTGCGCATATCGCTGCCGCGCGTGCCATGGGCGCAGACCTGGCCTATATGGGTACGCGTTTCATTGCTACGGAAGAGGCCAATGCCCAGGACGCATACAAGCAGATGATTGTCGAGAGTGACGCGTCCGAGATTGTTTATTCGCCTCTATTCACTGGCGTGCATGGCAACTATCTGGCGCGCAGCATCACGGCGGCGGGCCTGGATTACAAGAACCTGCCCACGGCAGACAAATCTTCCATGAATTTCGGTTCCAGCCGGGTCAAGCCCTGGAAGGACATCTGGGGCGCGGGGCAGGGCGTCGGCAACATCCGAGACATCCTGCCAGCGGCACAGGTCATCGAACGCCTTGGCAAGGAGTATCGCGCAGCCAGCGCCCAGTTCGCGGCCTGAGCGCCAAAGCAATGCAAGCGGCAACGAAGAGGAGACAATCCATGGCAGACAAGAAGGCCATACTGGTAATTGGGGCAGGTGATGCCACGGGCGGCGCTATCGCCAGGCGGTTCGCCAGCGAAGGCTATATCGCCTGCGTTACCCGGCGCCACGCTGACAAGCTTGCGCCGCTGGTCGACGAGATCAAGGCCGCCGGGGGCGAGGCTTATGGTTTTGGCAGCGATGCGCGCAAGGAAGATGAAATGGTCGCGCTGGTCGAGAAGATAGAGCGTGAGATCGCGCCCGTCGAGGTGGCGGTATTCAATATCGGCGCCAATGTGAGATTTGGCATTACCGAAACCTCATCGCGTGTCTATTTCAAAGTATGGGAAATGGCCTGCTTCGCGGGTTTCCTGATGGGGCGCGAGGTTGCCAAGGCCATGCTCCCTCGTGAGCGCGGTACCATTATTTTCACAGGCGCTACCGCGAGCCTGCGTGGCCGTGACGGCTATGCCGCATTTGCCGGCGCCAAGCATGGCTTGCGCGCGCTGGCGCAGAGCATGGCGCGCGAACTGTGGCCCAAGGGCATACATGTGGCGCATCCCGTCATCGATGGCGCCATAGACACCGAGTTCATCCGTGAGACCTTCCCGGAGCGCTATGCACTGAAGGAACGGGGCGGCATCGTAGACCCTGACAACATTGCCGAAGCATACTGGCAAATTCACAAACAGCCGCGCAGTGCGTGGACACATGAAACAGAGTTGAGACCCTGGCTGGAGGCATGGTGAGTAATCTGATTATTTCCGAACTGAACGATGGCGTGCTGTCGCTGGGCCTGAACCGGCCCGAACGCAAGAATGCGCTAACCCCCGAGTTGTATGTGGAGCTGGCCGATGCGCTGTTTGCGGCTGCGGACAATAAAGATGTGCGTGTGGTCGTGCTGCACGGCAACGAAGAGGTGTTCTGCGCAGGCAATGACATCGATAATTTTGCCGCCAACTCTACTGCCAATGGGGAGCGGCCTTCACGTTATTTCATGCGGGCGTTGTCAGGCCTCATGAAACCCGTGGTGGCGGCTGTCAACGGTCCTGCTGTCGGCATTGGCGCCACCATGCTGTTGCATTGTGACTTCGTCTATGCGGGGCAGAATGCCCAGTTCGTTTTTCCATTTGTGAAGCTTGGTCTTTGCCCCGAGTTCGCTTCCAGCCTGCTGCTCGTTTCGCGCCTCGGCCACCAGCGTGCGGCGGAGCTGTTGCTGCTTTGCGAGCCATGTAATGCGCAGCGTGCGCTGCAACTGGGGTTGGTCAACGATGTGTTGGACGCCGATGCAGTGCTGCCGCATGCGCGCAAGATTGCAGCCCGTCTGGCGTCGCTGTCCGAGCAGGCGTTAAGGACCAGCAAGTCATTGATGCGAGAGGGCCTGGCCGAGGCTTGCCAGCAGCAGATCGAAAGGGAAACAGTAGAATTCGTGCGCCTGCTCGACTCCCCAGAAGCCAAGGCCGCATTCGAAGCGTTTCTCAAGCGCCGCAAGGCAGCGGCCTGAATCTGGAGACCTGTCATCATGCAACAGCCTCGCGTCGAGTTTCTTTTTGACTTCGGCAGCCCCAATGCCTATTTCAGTCACAAGGTGCTTCCCGACATAAGCGCCCGCACTGGCGTAGCGTTCGAGTATGTCCCCATCCTGCTGGGAGGCCTTTTCCGGCTGACCAATAATCGCTCTCCGGCAGAAGCCTTCGCCGATATCCTTAACAAGCGTGAGTATGGCGCGCTGGAGAAGCGCCGCTTCATCGAAAGGCACGGCCTGGCTGCCTATCGCGACAACCCATACTGGCCCATCAACACCCTGCAGATCATGCGGGGCGCGATTGCCGCCCGCCAGCTGGGCGTGTTCCAGACTTACGTGGATACTGTCTTTGCCGCGGTATGGGAAAGGCAGCTGGACATGGGCAACCCTGACATCATCCGGCAGACGCTGGACGAGGCAGGCCTGGACAGCAAGGCTATCCAGTCAGGAGCCCAGGAAGCCGAGGTCAAGCAACTGCTGATCGACAACACGCAGCAGGCATGCGATCGTGGCGCATTTGGCTCGCCAACGTTCTTTGTCGATGGCGATATTTATTTTGGAAAAGATCGATTGCGCGAGGTGGAAGAGGCCATAGAGGCCCGAAAGGCTTTTCTTGTGAAACAGCCTGCGGCCTAGACTCACCGCAAACTCGCCGTCGCACTCCGATTGCCGGCAGCCGGCCATGAGTGGTTGGTACGGCTGTTGGGCATCCTGGCCGACGCGGCCAGACTTAAACAATTGTTTAAGACTTTGTGAGGACTCCGCGACCGCTCTGATCCTATCCTGCCATCAGTAACCCACTGAACATGGAGAGAGATCATGACAACGCGACGTCGGTTTCTGGGGATTGCCGCCGGTCTGGGCTTGTTGCCGCTGGGGTTCGCGACCTCAGCGCGGAGCACGCGCGGCCAGGTGTTCGAAGTCAGCCTGACCGAGGAGCAATGGCGCAAGCGCCTTACCCCCGCGCAATACCATATACTGCGCGAGGCGGGCACCGAGCGGCCATACAGCAGCCCGCTCAACGACGAGCATCGGCACGGCACTTTCGTCTGCGCAGGCTGCGGGCTCGACCTTTACTCATCCAGAACGAAATTCGAAAGCCACACTGGCTGGCCCAGCTTCTGGCAACCCCTGCCCGAAGCGGTTGAAGTCGCGGCTGACAATACCCTCGGGATGCTGCGTACCGAGGTTCATTGCCGCCGCTGTGGCGGACATCTTGGCCACGTATTCAATGACGGACCGCGGCCAACCGGGCTGCGCTATTGCATGAACGGCCTGTCGCTGCGGTTCACCCCTGCGCCGGCCTGAGGACAAGGAGCCTGTCATGTTGCTGATCCTGCTTGCCTATCTTGGCGGTGCGCTGACCATTCTAAGCCCCTGCATCCTGCCCGTGCTGCCTTTTGTGTTTTCAACAGCGGGGCAGTCCTTCAGGCGAGGCGCATTGCCGCTGCTCGCCGGCATGGTATTGATGTTCGGGCTTGTCGCCTCGCTGGCAGTCGTCGGCGGTGGATGGGTCGTCGCGGCCAATCAGTACGGGCGCTGGCTGGCCATGGCGGTAATGGCCATTTTTGCGCTGGCGCTGCTCTGGCCAGGGCTGGCCGATCATCTGGCGCGCCCATTCGTCAGTGCCGGCAATCGAATCACGCAACTGGCGCAGGCGAAGGGCGAGGGTAGCGCGCGCATGTCCTTTCTTCTTGGCATTGCGACCGGGCTTTTATGGGCCCCCTGCGCGGGCCCCATACTGGGTCTTGTTCTGACCGGCGCCGCCCTCAATGGCCCCAGCCTGCAAACAACGGCGCTGTTGCTGGCATACGCGGCGGGTGCGGCAACTTCCCTGGCGCTTGCGCTGCTCGTGGGGGGCAAGGTCTTCAGTGCCATGAAGCAGTCGCTGGGCATGGGGGAATGGCTGCGTCGGGGAACGGGCGCGTTGATGCTGGCGGGGGTCGGAGCCATTGCACTGGGGCTGGATACTGGCCTGCTGGCTCAGATTTCAGCTGGCTCAACAGGACAGCTGGAGCAGACCCTGCTTGATCGCCTGGAAGCAGGGCCACCGGCCAGGCGCGCCATGATGGCGGCGGGGGAGAAGGGCGCATCCATGGCCCACACAACGGGTGCAGGCAGCGAGACGCCCCGGCAGGCTGACGCTGAGAATGCCATGGCGCCAATGTCGCCGCAGGGGCCCGCCATGATGGCGGCCGTCGGAGGGGCTGGTGCAATGGCGCCTGAAGCAGGCGCGGCAATGAGCGCAGATGCCGGGCCAGCGATGGCCATGATGGCTGCCGAGCATGATTCAGGCCTGCCCATTGAGGGGTATCTGCCTTCCCTGGATGGCGCGCAGGAATGGCTCAACAGCCCGCCTCTATCGGCGCAGTCTTTGAAGGGCAAAGTGGTGCTCATAGATTTCTGGACCTATTCCTGCATCAACTGCCTGCGCACGCTTCCGTACATCAAGGCGTGGAACGAGAAATATCGCAAGCTGGGGCTCGTGATCATCGGCGTTCACGCGCCGGAGTTCGCGTTCGAGCGCAATGTGGGCAACGTAAAACGGGCCATGAAGCGGCTTGGAATCGAATATGCGGTGGCGATCGACAATCGCTTTGCCATCTGGAAGGCGTTTGGCAATAGATACTGGCCTGCCCACTATTTCGTGGACGCGCAGGGACGTGTGCGCCATCATCATTTTGGAGAAGGGAACTACGAGCAGTCCGAGCAGGTTATCCGGCAGCTGCTGCGCGAAGCGGGGGCGCCGGTCGATGCCGCCGCCGCGCAGGTTCGTGGGCAAGGCGTAGAAGCGGCTGCCGACCTGGAGCAGGTGGGAACGCCTGAAACATATGTGGGCTATGCACGGGCAGAGAACTTTGCCTCAGGCGCCATGGCGAAGGATCAGACCCGGGACTATACAGTTCCCCAAATGCTGCGGCTCAATCACTGGGGGCTGGCAGGTGCCTGGAAGGTGGAGCCCGAGCGGGCGACGCTGAAATCCGGCGGCGGGCGCATTGCCTTCCGTTTCCGGGCGCGGGACCTGCATCTGGTCATGGGGCCGGGGCCCGATGGCCAGCCGGTGAAGTTCAAGGTCATGGTCGACGGCAAGGCGCCAGGCGATTTGCATGGCGTAGATGTTGCCCCGGACGGGGCGGGCAGCGTGACCGAGCAGCGTCTGTATCAGCTGGTGCGCGCGCCCAAGGAAGCGGGTGAGCATTTGTTCAGCATCGAGTTCCCCTCGTCAGGTGTTTCTGCCTACGCCTTTACCTTTGGTTGACCGCCTATCGAGTCGGGGGCACGCGTCAGGACGCACGGGCCTGCGCTGGGCAGCTGTTGCGCGGGTCCGGCAAGACATGTTTCTATACCGACTCGGCCTCAGGGCCGATTGCTGCCAGCCACCGGCAACCGAAAACGGAAGATGGTCTGCCCTGATGCATCTTCCAGATGAATATCCTCGCCCTGAAGCATCAGCAGGCGCCGCACGACGATGAGCCCGAGCCCGCCGCTGGCCCCCTCTGTGCGTTGCGATGCGCGCATGAAAAGGGTTTCGCGTACAGCGGCCGGAATGGGAGGGCCATTGTCGGCCACCTCGATAGCGACCCAGGCATCGCCATCGTGCCGCAGCCGCAACTGAATATCCGTACCCGGCGGGTTGTGCCGTATCGCATTGTCCAGAAGATTGGTCAATACCCGCTCTATCATGGCCAGGTCGGCCAGCACGGCTGGCGGCGGCTGAGGCATGTCTACACGCATTGTCTGCCCATGCCGCTGTGCCTCAAGCTCATACTTCTGCGCTACATCCTGCGCAAGATCCGCCAGCGAGAAGACCTCGGGCTCGGGTTGTACTTGCCCCGATTCCAGCCTGGCCAGGTCGAACAGCTCCTGCGCCAGGCGGCCCACTTTGTTGCTCTGGTTTATCGCAATGTCAAGGTAGCGCCGCCGCTCCTGGGCGCCCAGTGTGGCATCCTTGATGCGCAACGTTTCCAGATAGCCGTGCAGCGACGTCAGTGGCGTGCGCAAGTCATGGGAAATGCCGGCAATGAGATCGCGGCGTTGCTGCTCTTGCAGTTCAAGCTCCTGCCACTGGTCCGCAATGCGGCGGCCCATCTGCGCAAAGGCATCGCGCAATACCGATATTTCATCCGAGGGCTGGCTGTCCGGGCCGGCGCTGCCCAGTGCTGCTGCCTGCTCGCCATTGGCATCGAACTTGCGCACTGCCTGCGTCAGCGCACGCAGCGGCCGTGTGATCAACCGGAAAGCCACCAGGCCCATGATCAACGCCAGCAGGGCAATAAGCCCCAAGGTCCATAGTGATGGGCCCAGCACATCGTCGGAGACATGGCTTTGCACCACGGAGTCATGCGCTTCACCCTGCAGCACAACATAGACATAACCCACGTTGCGCCCGTTCATGCGTACGGGCGCCGCGCTGAACACCTTGCGCGTGTAGGCGCCGCGCGGATCATCTCCAAGAATGGGAAGCCGCTCGCCAGACAGGAAGCGCTGAATCGGCGCCAGATCCACATGATCGCGTTTGATGTGTCCTGACGGCGCGGCATCTCCGACAATCCTGCCCTGGTTGTCCAGCAGATAGAGTTCAACGGAAGGATTCACGGCCATAAGCTGCGAGAACAGCGTGCGCACCGCATCCGGGCGCCAACCGCCGGCGTCCATCAATTGTGTCGTGCCCGCGATATGATCGGCCAGCCCAAACGAAACCCGCTGCACCACTTCTTGCTCATGCCGCATGCTGGCGTTGATCTGCAGCCAGGCCGATACCGCGCTGCAGGCGACAAGCAGCCCCACGAAGACCAGCGACAGTCGCTGGGTAAGAGACAGACGTATCACGGCGAGTCCGCTTCCACTTGGGTAAATTTGTAGCCCCGGCCCCATACGGTCGCAATCCGACGAGGCGAGGCAGGGTTGGCTTCCAGCTTGGCTCTCAGACGGTTGATATGCGTGTTGACCGTGTGCTCGTAGCCTTCGTACTGATAGCCCCAGACCTCATTGAGCAATTCCAGGCGCGAGAACACCCGTTCAGGATGTCGGGCGAAGAAATACAGCAGGTCGAATTCCCGTGGCGTCAGTTCGACCTCCCGCCCGGCCAGTGCCACGGTGCGTGCTACGGGGTCCAGCACCAGGTCGCCCTGCGTCAATACACCTGCCTGGGCGCGGGAATCCCGCAGCATGGCTTCGGTGCGCCGCAGCAGCGCGCGTATGCGCGCCACCAGCTCCAGTACCGAGAAAGGTTTTGCCAAGTAGTCATCGGCGCCCAGCTCCAGCCCGAGTATGCGATGCACTTCGCTCGAGCGTGCGCTGGTGATGATGATAGGTACGTACTGCCCCATTGTGCGGGCCTGCTTGCAGATTTCAAGACCGTCAACACCCGGCAGCATCAGGTCGAGCACCAGCGCATCCCAGTGACCGCGCTGCAGCAAACGCAAGCCCTCATCTCCATCGGCGGCATGCGTTACCGCGTAGCCTTCGTCGCTCAGATGCAGCTGCAGCAGTTCCGCGATATGCGCGTCATCCTCGACAATAAGAATCTGTTTGCCCGTGGCGGCATTACCCATGCATTCTTCCTGGTAAACACATATCCATCGTCCTATTGTGACTGATTATCGCCCGTGCAGTTATCACAATTAATTTAAGTTTGCGTGAGGACTTCGACATGCCTGCGGCGTCACAATGCTTCCAATGCCAGCTTTGGCCCGTTGCCATCGGCCATGGCGTATCTTTTAATGCGAGGTATACATCATGGTACGAATTAAAAAAGGGAAAACGGCCGCCTTGGCCTGGACGACCGGCGCAGTGCTGCTGGCTGCGGGGCTTGCTTTTTCCACATTCGAGCCTGCCAGTGCCGGGGAAACCGCGTTTGCCATCCCTGCGCCGGCGGTGAATGAACAGCCTTCTAAGGCCAGCTCCGAGACCGCCGTCTTTGCCGGTGGCTGCTTCTGGGGCGTTCAGGGGGTATTCCAGCATGTGAAGGGTGTTACCCGCGCGGTTTCGGGCTATGCGGGCGGCAGCGCTGCCAGCGCCAGCTATGGCATGGTCAGTACAGGCACGACTCATCACGCGGAATCTGTGGAGGTCAGCTACGATCCGAGCGTCATCAGCTACGGAGAGCTGCTGCAAATCTATTTTTCGGTCGCGCACGACCCCACGCAACTTAACCGGCAGGGACCGGATGTCGGCACACAGTACAGGTCAACGGTTTTCGCTGGCAATGAGATGCAGGGCAAGATTGCCTCGGCCTATATAAAGCAGCTTAATGAGGCCGGGGTATATCCCAAACCCCTGGCTACCACTATAGAGCCGCTTCAAGGCTTTTATCCGGCGGAAAGCTATCACCAGGACTACCTTACCCGCAATCCGCGCAGCCTCTATATCATGATCAACGATCTGCCCAAGGTCGAGAACCTTGCGAAAATGTTTCCCGGCCGGTATCGGGACAAGCCGGTACTTGTGGGAGGCTGAGCAGCGATGCCCCGCCGGGGCTACGCGGGGCGCTGGCGGGATGCGGCATCCCTGAGCAGGCCCGCAAGCGCACGCTCGGGTTCGCTCAGGCCGCGCTCGGCGCGATGGATCAGTACCACATCCCGGTGAAACGTATGCTGCGCAAGGTCGACGGCGCGCACCCCGGCCGGCCATCGCTGGTATGCCGCCGTTTGCGGCACCAGGGCAACACCGATGCCTTTCGCTACCAGGCTTACGATGGCTTCCAGCTCGTCCAGTTCGCATACCTCTTTCGGGCTGCAGTGCATGCGCTGCAGGAAGCGATCCACCTGCCGCCCGCCGAATGAAGCCCGATCATAGCGGATGAAGGCGTGCGTACGCAGCAGTTCCGCCCAGTCGTCGCCTTGCGCGCCGCGCGGAACGATCAGGCGGAAGGGCTCCCGCGCCAGTGTTTTGGCCTGCAAATCTCCCTGCAGCGAAAAGGGAGGCCGCAATACCGCTGCCATGGCGATTTCCCCCGCATCGACAAGGTTGATCAGATCCATGGTGACCCCGGGCAACACGCGCGTGCGACAGGCTGGATACTGACGCTGGAAGCGCGACAGTGCATCGGGCAGCAGAGATCGCTGCACTGAGGCAATGGCGCCGATATTTACCAGCGTATCCGGCTTGCCGCCATCCGGGCTGGCGCCAAGATTCTCGTACAGATCCAGCAGCTGCTGCGCCTGCGCCAGCACCTGCTGTCCTTTGCGGGTCAGCCTGGATGCGCGTCCCTTGCGGTCAAACAGGGCGAACCCCAGCTTGTTTTCCAGCCGCTGCATCTGCGCGCTGACAGCGGCCTGGCTCAGACCTATCTTTTCTCCGGCTGCGGCAAAAGTGCCTTCCCGAACGACCGCAATCAGTGTTTTCAGCTCCCGGATCATGGTTTATGGCTCGGCTTGCAAACAAGGGCTGCGGGTGCTGGACGGCGGCAGCTCCCGAAGCGCGGCGCCTGCCGACGACAGGCGTGAAATATCAGGTTTATTGATGTATTTCATAAATATATATTGATTTTAATAATCAAATATTCACATTATCATTAAACTTTCTAAGCCCCTATTATTTTCTGGTATTTGCAATGAGCCTTTCCCCTTTCCATCTGGCTATCCCCGTCTACGATCTTCCTGCCGCGCGCCGCTTCTACGGCGAGGTTTTCGGCCTGAGCGAAGGACGTTCCAGCGAGCAGTGGGTAGATTTTGATTTCTACGGCCATCAGCTTGTCATCCACGAGCATCCCAAGACAGTGTCCCAGGAAGGCGCCCATACCAACCCCGTCGACGGCCACGATGTTCCCGTGCCGCATTTCGGCATTGTGCTCCAATGGGACCAGTGGGAAGCGCTCGCGGAACGCCTGAAATCATTCAATACCAAGTTCGTGATCGAACCCTATGTCCGTTTCAAGGGCCAGGTTGGCGAGCAGGCAACCATGTTCCTGCTCGATCCCTGTGGCAACGCCCTGGAATTCAAGGCCTTCAAGGACATGAGCCAGCTTTTCGCCAAGTAATCAACCTTCGCCTGCCTGCCGGCCCTTCGCCGGCAGCGCCAGTGATTGCCGGCTCGTCAACGCCGACCCGGCCTCCCCGCTTCAGGCTTCCTGAGGCGTTCCACCAGTTCCTTCACACAGCCTGGCATCGCCTCTAGCTCCCGTACCAGCATGCTGCGTTCGCGTATTGCCCAGGGCTCTTTCAAGGGGCGCGTGACCAGGCGCATCGTACGGCAATGGCGTTGCGCGGCTGATTCCGGGATGATCCCTATGCCCACCCCTGTCTCTATCATTCGGCAAATTGCTTCATAGCTCGAGACCTGTATGCGTGTCGGAAAGGTACGTCCCAAGCGCTCTACCTGGGCGGTGACCAAGTCGAACAGGGTGCTGCCTTCCCGAAAACTGATCTGCGGATAGTCGAGTGTTTCGGCCAGGGTAATGGATTTTTTCTTGGCCAGCGGGTGCCCCTTGGGCAATGCCAGCAGCAGCCGATCCGTGCTGTAGTGAATCACTTCCAGCCCTTGCGCTTCGACAGGCCCGGCAATCAAACCCAAATCTGCTGAGCCATCGAGCACACCCCTGACAATATCCCTGGACAGACGTTCCTGCAGGTCTACTGTGATGGCCGGATGCTGCGAAAGAAACTGGGCGAGTAGTTCCGGCAAGAATTCTGTCACTGCCGTTGTGTTGGCGAATATGCGTATGTGCCCGAACATGCCGCTTTCATACTCGGCAAATTCACTTTTTACATAATCGACCTGGCGCATGATGAACCGGGCGTGCTTCAGCAGCTTGGCGCCGGCTGGCGTAAGCGTTACTCCACGGCTGTCCCGGTAGAGCAGCCGGGTTCCCAGCTGGTTCTCCAGCGCTTTGATTCTCGCGCTGATCGCCGCAGTAGACAGATGTGCACGCCGTGCGCCCTGGGTAAGGCTAGGGGACTCCGCCACGTGAATGAAGATGCGGATGTCAGACAGTTCAAAGTGCATTGGGTGCGTTCCTCGAAGAGGCCTTCAGTTTTGCTTGACATGCGGTGTACGCAATTTCCGGCATTCAGTTTTGCTGAAACCCCATCCCTGAAAAACAAGATTCTCCGAATGCTGGAGCAATAGTAGCATCCTTGAAACATCAACAAACGCTGCTTCAAGCGTTCGGAAATATGGCTGACCACGCGCCAAAGCGCAAGCCTCGCCGTTTACGGCGAGGTCAAGCGTGGCTATATCAATGCGGCGCCAAAGGCGCCCCTGCATTGTGGCGGAGAAGCTCCGGCCCTAAGGCCGGAGTTCTTCACAGGCCGGCGATACACCGCTGCGGACTCATGCGGTAGCCGACCGTCAAGGTAATCGTCAGCTGGATGCAACGTATCTATGCAATCACGAGAAGTGGGATGGAGAAATGAACAGTTCAGACATCAAAATCATTGATTCGGATGTACACCCCTGGATAAGCGGCGATATCGAGGGACTCAAGCCCTACATGAGCAAGAACTGGCAGATGCGGTTCGAGGGTAAACGCGCAATATTGCCGGATCATCCCTTACGTCCGCCATTGGCCGGCGCAACGTCGATACGCAGGGATGCCACGACACCGGATGGAGGCGTGGGTGGTTCGGATCCCGATTTTCTTCGGGAAGATCATCTGGACAAACTGGATATTGAGTACGCGATTCTCTCTTCGATCCAGGCAGGCAAGCTTGTATCCCTGCCGAATCCAGGTGAGGCTACTGTGCTGGCGAGGGCACTCAATGACTACTTCGTCGATAAATGGCTATCCGTGGACGATCGATATCGATTGGCGATGTGTGTCGCGGTACACGATCCGATGGAAGCAGCCAAAGAAATCCGCAGAATCGGTGACCAGGACAACATCGTGGCCGTTTATTTGCCGCTGATGAATATTCTGATGGGTAACCCACACTATTACCCCATCTATGAGGCGGCCGAAGAGCTGGGACTTCCTATTTTTCTTCATCCCACGGGAACGGAAGGCGCGTTCCAGACCAGTGTCGCATTTGCCGGTGGTGTTCCCAGCACATATATAGAGAGGCACTCCTGTTTTCCTCAGATAGCCATGGGAAACATCGCGAGCCTGCTGTTCGAGGGTGTATTCGTCCGCTTCCCAAAGTTGAAGGTGCTTGCAGCGGAATTCGGCTTTGGCTGGGTGCCACACATGTTATGGCGATTTGATCAGAACTGGCGGCAGTTCCGCAGGGAGGTTCCGTGGCTGGAGAAAGCGCCGAGCTCCTACGTGCTGGATCGTGTCCGCTTTACAAGCCAACCCCTCGAGGAGCCCGAAAAAGATGAATATCTTCTCCAGATTCTGGAAATGGTACATGCGGAACGGACGATCCTGTTCAGCACGGATTATCCGCATTGGGACACAGACTATCCGCAAACAACATTCCAGCGGCTGCCCGCGGCAATGAAGCAGCGCATATTTCACGACAACGCAGCCGAGCTGTTTGGGCTGAAGTCGAAACAGCAGCATGGAGTCAGCTATGGAACATAAGGTGGGGCGTCTGAAAGATATTCCTGTAGATGACGCCTTGACACTCGATATAGAGGGCAGGCCCGTCGGGGTGTTTAGGGTTGGAGAGAAGGTGTACGCCGTCAAGAATATGTGCCCTCATAAAAGGGCCCCTCTGGCTCGCGGCACGGTGGAAGGCACCATGCTTCCGACCTCATGCGCGGGTGAATATCACTACGGCATGGAGAACCAGGTTCTCAAATGCCCCTGGCACGGTTGGGAATTTGATATCGAAACAGGCAAATGCCTGTTCGGCGTAAGTAACAGCCGGATCAAGACATACGAGGTGTCTGTCAGGGATGGAGACGTCTATGTCGATATTTGAGCAGCCAGGCCGTCAGGGGCAGGTTTGACGCGCCCTCTCAACCCGGCGGGCACAACAGGCCGCCAGCGCGTTGCACCGAAGCGGCAGTGCGGTGGGGCATCATTACCAGGCAAAAACAATGACTGAATTCAATCGATCCGAAAAATTTGAGCAAGGCCTGCGAACCAGGCGGGAAGTACTGGGCGAGGAATATGTAAAGAAAGCGCTTGATGGGGCCACTGACTACACCTGGCCAATGCAGGAGTTTGTCACGGAATACTGCTGGGACGCCATATGGAACCGTCCTGGGCTGAGCCGCAAAGACAGGTCAATGCTGAACCTTGGCATGGTTTCCGCTCTCGGGCGTTCGGCTGAACTCAAGGCACATGTCCGGGGCGCCTTGAATAACGGATGGACCAAAGATGAACTGAGAGAGGTGTTCATGCAGGTCGCTGTGTACTGTGGCGTGCCTGCTGCCATCGACAGTTTTCGCACTGCCCAGGAAGTTTTCAGAGAAATGGAGCATCCCGCAAATCCATGAACACGATATTTATCAACGGCGCCTGGCAGGCCTCCGAAGATGGACGGGCCATTGATGTGGATGATCCCGCAACTGGCACAGTGTTTACCCAGATCAGTCGAGGGACAGGCAGCGATGTGGATGCTGCGGTTCGTTCTGCGCGCATGGCGTTCAACACGACATGGGGAGCGTGGACCGCCGCCGAACGGGGGAGGCTGCTGTGCAAGATCGGAGGTCGCATCCTGGAACAGGCGGAGCAGATAGCACGCGTAGAATCCTGGGATACCGGGAAGCCGCTGCATCTGGCAGAGAAAGACGCCGCGGTGCTGGCACGCTATTTTGAGTTCTACGGGATGGCGGCTGACAAGCACCATGGGGAAGTCATTCCCTATGCCAACGGATACAACGTTCAAGTTATACACGAGCCCCTAGGTGTAACCGCACACATTATCCCCTGGAACTATCCGTCACAGATGTTCGGTAGAACAGCATGTCCGGCATTGGCTGCAGGCAATGCGGTTGTCCTGAAGCCTTCCGAGGAGGCGTGTCAGTCAGTCCTTTTCATTGCGCAACTGATGCATGACTGCGGCTTGCCGGACGGCGCGCTGAATATTGTCACTGGCTACGGCCATGAGGCAGGCGCGGCGCTGGCACGGCACGAGGACATAAACCTGATTACATTCACCGGCTCTCCTGCGGTCGGTGCGCAGATTCAGGCTGCCAGCGCGCCGAATCATGTTCCTTGCCTGCTGGAGCTTGGCGGAAAATCGCCCCAGATAGTATTTGCGGATGCGGATCTTGGAAAAGCGGTGCCGGCCATTGTCAATGCCATTGTTCAAAATACCGGACAGACATGCTCGGCCGGCAGCAGGCTGCTGATACAGAAAGAGGTCTATGACGAGGTTGTGGCACAGGTGGCCGCCAGGTTCAAGACTATTCGCGCAGGCATGCCGGATTCGGGTGCGCATTGTGGGCCAATCATTACTCGTCCGCAATTCGAACGGCTGTTGGCGTTCATGAGCAGGGTCGAGCACTCTGGAGTTCCTGTCATCGCCAGAGGAACCGTAGCCGAAGCTGCCGAGGGCGGATATTTTGTCCCCCCCACATTGTTTGGCCCGGTTCCACGCGACCACGAGCTTGCGCACGCCGAGGCGTTCGGCCCCATTCTGGCTGCCATGCCGTTTGATGACGAGGCCGATGCCATTGCACTGGCCAACGCAACGGAATACGGCTTGGTCGCAGCGGTATGGACCGAAAACGGTGCCCGACAACAGCGCATGGCAAATGCCATTCTCGCAGGCCAGGTCTATATCAACTGCTATGGCGCAGGCGGTGGGGTCGAGCTTCCTTTTGGCGGAAGGAAGAAAAGCGGCTATGGGAGGGAAAAAGGTTTTCATGCACTTGATGAGTTCACCACTACGAAAACCATCGTGCATAGCTTTGAGCACTGAAGATGTGCAAAACCTGTTAGCGCCTTGCGCAATAAGAATCCGGCAAATCAAAAGGCGACTGACGCAATCCACAGGAGGAGACGACCATGAAACTTATAGGAAAATTTCTACTATGCATGCTGATGACACTGGGTGCCTCGGTGCCAGCTCATGCCAACTATCCGGATCGGCCGGTAACGCTGATCGTTCCGCAGTCGCCTGGAGGAGCATCAGATGCACTTGCACGGCTTTTCGCGCAGAAGCTGTCGGAAAAATGGGGCCAACCGGTCGTAGTCGAAAACAAGGCTGGGGCTGGCGGCAATATCGGTCTTGACCAGGTAGCAAAATCGGCTGGAGACGGATACACGTTATTGATGTCTTATGAAGGCACACAGGCAATCAATGTCAGTATCTACAAGGACCTGCACTACGATCCCGTCAAGGATTTCGTTCCGGTTGCGACAATCGCCACCGTTCCGTTCCTGTGTGTCGTCAACAATAACGTAGAAGCCAAGACATTCAAAGAATTTGTTTCCCTGGCGCAATCCAGGCCAGGAATGACTTTTGGCTCGGCAGGCAACGGATCCGTGAATCATCTCCTGGGCGAGATGGTAAACCTGGCCGCGAACACCCATCTGGCCCACATTCCGTATAAAGGGGCGGGCCCAGCGTTGACCGATTTGCTGGGCGGAAGAATTGACGCAGTGTTCACCAGTGCTCCGTCCATAGCCCAGCAGGTGGAGGCCGGTAACGTTCGACCCCTTGCAGTTACGAGTCATGAACGCTCCAGGCAATTCCCCAAGCTGCCTACCATTGCTGAATCTGGATACCCGGATTTTGACGTAAACCCCTGGTTCGGGCTGTTTGCGCCGAAAGGCACTTCAGCCGAGATCGTAGAGAAGATAAATACAGACATTGCAGTGCTGCTGAAGGAGCCGGACACCATCAAGACGATTGCCATACATGGCGCAAGCCCGCTTGCGACGACCCCCGAGCAGTTCAAGAAAATGCTGGACCGGGACATCAAGAAATGGGCAGTGGTGGTGCACGAATCAGGTGCGGGCACAGATTGACCACGTGCCAAAGCGCAAGCCTCGCCGTTCACGGCGAGGTCAAGCGAGGCCATATCAACGCGGCGCCAAAGGCGCCCCAGCATTGTGGCGGAGAAGCTCCGGTCCCAAGGCCGGAGTTCTTCACATCGTTAAGCGTTCAGCATGCCGCATTCCGGGAGAGCCCGACCAGATATGCGGTTGCCCACACGACGAAGGAGAACACGAAGTGAGTGAAAGAATTGTGATTGTGGGTGCTGGGCATGCCGGCGTTTCCGTGGCATTCAAGCTACGTGCTTATGGTTACACAGGGCCCGTCACCCTGGTCAGTGCGGAGGCGGTCTTGCCCTATCAGCGACCGCCACTGTCAAAGAAATACATTACCGATTCCATAGACATGGAGCGTCTGTATCTGAAACAGAGGGCGCTATATGACAGCGAGCAGATAGACCTTCTCCTTGAATGCCGCGTGGAAAAGATTAATCGGGAAAATAAATGCGTGGCGCTGGACAGTGGAGAGCTTCTTGAGTACAGCCATCTCGTTCTTGCTTTGGGAGCGGCCACAAGATGTTTGCCGCCGGAGCAGGGAGGGCAGGCAAACAATGTCTACACACTTCGGACATTGGAAGATGCGAAGCGTATACGTGGTGAATTCGTCGAAGGTCGAAAGCTGCTGGTGGTCGGCGGCGGCTATATAGGCCTGGAGGCCGCAGCGGTGGCCAGAAGCATCGGGATGCAGGTCACGCTCATTGAGCGGGACCGCCGGATTCTTGGCCGTGTTGCATCTGCCGAAACAGCGGCGTATTTCAAGGCGCTTCACCAGCGTCAAGGCGTCGCGGTGCGCGAAGGTGTTGAGCTTGCCAGCCTGGAACGCCTCGATGGAAGAGTGGTCGCCGTGCAGTTGGGCGATGGTACCTCAATGGAAACAGATGCGGTGATAGCGGGTATAGGCGTCATTCCTGAAACGTCGATCGCCCGCAGTGCGGGCCTGCGGGTCGGGGACGGCATTATGGTCGATAGCGTCGGCCGTACGGATGACAAATCAATTTATGCTTTGGGCGATTGTGCCTGCTTTCCTTGGCGCGGGCGCCGGATTCGGCTGGAGTCTGTTCAGAACGCAGTGGACATGGCAGATGTCGTGGCGCAGGCAATCGTCGGGAGACGTGTGTCATACCAGTCGATTCCGTGGTTCTGGTCGGATCAGTATTCGACGAAGTTGCAGATTGCGGGGCTGAACCACGGATACGCTCAGGTTGCTGTCCGAAAGACAGCCGAAGACAGCATGTCCATATGGTATTACGACGAAGAGCATAGGTTGATAGCGGTTGACGCCATCAACGATGCAAAAGCGTTCATGACGGCCAGGCGATGGCTGGGTGATGGGTTCAGTCCTTCTATCGAGGAAATCGGCAACATATCCGTCCCGCTGAGCTCTATTGCGTTGTCCGAGCAGCCGGATCAGATCACTTGAAACAGGAGTTCTTGTATGCCCACGATCATATTCATAGAGCCAGATGGAAGCAGGAGGAGCATCGACGCGGAAGTAGGCCAATCAGTGATGGAAGCCGCGGTTCAGAATGGCGTGAAAGGCATTGATGCCGACTGTGGCGGCGCCTGTTCCTGCGCGACCTGCCACGGATATATAGACGAAGCGTGGCGAGACAGGATAGCAGCGGCTGATCCGGACGAGTGCGACATGCTGGATTTCGCATATATGCGTTCAGACGGTTCGAGGCTGACCTGCCAGATCAAGGTCAGCGATGACATGGATGGACTGCTGATAAAGCTGCCTGAGGCGCAGGCCTGAGTAAGAATTTCAAATCAATCAATTACGTGGAAATTATCAACATGAGCATCGCAGTCGTGGGTCTGGGCAATATGGGTGGCCGTATTGCAAAAAGGTTAATGCAGCAAGGACATTCCATCGGCGTATATGACGCCGATCAGAAGGCAGTTAAGGCCCTTGAAGCATTGGGTGCTGAGCCATATGGTAGCTTGAAGACGTTGGGGGCTGCGCACGATTTCATACTGACGGTGCTTCCCGACGCGGAAATTGTCAGGCAGGTCGTCCTGGGAAAAGATGGGCTGTCGAGCGGGATGCGGTCGGGCTGTGTGCTGATAGACATGACGACCTCCACACCTGCCGTCACACGGGAGGTTGCGACAATCCTGTCACAGCAAGGTGTCCAGATGCTGGATGCTCCAGTAAGCGGTGGAGTGGCGAAGGCTGAGGACGGCACGCTGACGGTTATGGTGGGAGGCGATCCGGATGTTGTAGGCAGAGCCAGTCCCATACTGAAAGCTGTTGGTGAGCATATTGTTCATGTGGGGGATATAGGGGCCGGGCATACAGCCAAAGCACTCAACAATTTAATCACGGCTACCTCCCTTGCGATAACCTCCGAGGCCATTGCGTTGGGCGTGAAAATGGGGGTGGAGGCACAAAATATGCTGGATGTAATCAATCTTGGCAGTGGCCGCAGCGCAGCAAGTGAAACCAAGTTTCCCCAACAAGTGCTGTCCAGGAAGTTTTCTCCAGGCTTCTCCTTGTCACTTATGTGCAAAGACGTGGGCATAGCGCTCGACATGGCGCACAAGGCGCAGATGCCGGCGTCGGTTGCGTCGGCTGTCTACGAGCTATGGAAACATGGCGTGGCGATGGGCAAAGGCCATATGGATCACTCTGCCATTGCCCTTGTGGTGGAGGAGCTCGCACACGTGGAAATCAAGGCGTGAGGTTGTCATAAAACACGCAATAAACCAGCCGCTCCTCCACAATGCGCCGCTGATGCCTGGCGCCGGCGCGTGTTTCGCTGACTGTTTCGTCTGTGTAGAAGCGTTCATATTCCCGCACGGCAATGCGGGTCGGTACGCTGGACATCGGAGGCAGGCTGACTGTCGCGCTCCAGAATGACGGGTCGAGCAACTGGCCGATATCCGGCAGGTGGCTGCCCGGATCCAGGCGACCGAGGTCAATGTTGCCAAGATCCAGGCTGCCAAGGCTGATGTTCTGGAGGATAGCACCAGGGGCGCTGATGCCGGGCGCTCCCATGGCGATGGCGGCGGGTCCGGCGAGCCTTGGGCCTTGGCCGGTAGCTGCGCTTGCCGCAGGCCTTGATCCGCCCGCGCCGGATATCACTTGTCTGGCTTGTATGTCTGCGGACGCAGCCCTGGCAGCTGTGAACAGCGAGGGGGGCGGCAGCACGTCAGGGTGCAATGGCGGACGGTCTTCATTGGGCTCGCCTGCCAGCCCCGAAGCCAGGACGGAGACATCGTTCCAGGCCAGATCGCTGTCTATGCTGGCATCGCGCTGCTGCAGAACCACCTCGACCTTGTTTCGGCCAGCTTCCGGCGTCTGGCCGAATCCGAGTATGAAAGAAATATCCGTATATTCGGAATCCCGCAGATACTCCATCGGACCTTTTGCGGGGATATAGCCATGCAGCGAAATATCGAGCCTGGAGCCGTTGCGCGTGAACACGGCGCGCCTGCGCGGCAGCAGTTGTGCGAATTGCGACTGCACAACCTGCGAGACCTTGGCGCTGTCGATGGCATTGGGCTGGTAGCGGACAAGCGCCAGGCGCACGAAGGGCATATAACCTGCGCCAGGGTTGATGGTCACGTCGCAATACCAGAGCCTGCGCGCGTCGTCCCAATGCACTCTGTGGCCAATCACATGGAACATCTTGCCTGGATGTTCCCGCAGCGCAACGGGTTCGTCGGCGACGCGATCAGGAAAGTCTGTCACTCTGCTGCGATGGCTGGGCAGAGAAGAGTCCCACAGCGGATCCATGCCCCATTGCGTGACATGATGGCTCACGGCTTCCTCCATGCCGGTGAAGTTGTCGCCATCACCGTGGATGATGATGCCGAGCAATTCCCCATTGCCGGATGAAAACCAGGGACGGCCCAGCCAGATTCGCAGGCCGTTCCCGTAACGGGTGATGCCACGGCTCTGACCCACTGTCGAGTCATCCCAGCGGAACGTCGGGATGACATAGTGCACATCAGGCTTGTCGGGCGGTGCGCTGGCGGGCACGACAGTCTGCATCGCGGAACCATCGATTTCCAGAAAAGGAGCACCAGGGTCGTCTTCGACGCCTGTCTGCATGTTTTGCCCTGATGCCGCCGGCCCCAGGCGCGTAACCTGCTCCGCCTGCTCATACAGGGCTTCGGGAAAATATTCCCTGAATCGCGTGGTTGCCAGCAAGGCATAGCGGATCAGGCGAAATTTGGTATCCCCGAATTCATGCCGGTCGCCCCTGGCATGCGGGGCGTCGTTGCCAAGCTGGTTGACCGGGGGCGGTGGTATCTGTGCATCAATGGCGGGGCGCAGGGAAAGCTGATTGGGGCCGTTTTCCGGCAGCATGATCTCCCCGAGCGCGCCGCGCGCGGCCTGCAGACGCGGCGCAGGTTCGTCCGGATCGTCTATCCATTCCTCCCATTGGGCCTGTACTTCGATCTTCCCCGTACTGGGACCGTGCAGGCTTATGCGAGCGGAGAGGTCCGCGTACAGCGCGCCGGGATCACGCTTGATGGAAATCGCTGTCTGCCAGCGCGGTTCGCACACCGGGCGCTGGCTTGCGTGGGTCAAGACCAAGGGGACGTAGGGTGTCATCATCCACTCGCAGCCCACGCTAGCCATCTTCTTGACGAATGCGGCTGCCGCACTGGATTCGGTCCAGCCCGGCAGTCCGAATGCATCTATATATGCCGGGTGCACAAAGCTGGAGTACCGCAGGCGCACGATATGCCCCTTGGGGACGAACAGGGTCAGCGTCCGTTGTTCTTCATCCCATGCCGGCAGGCCCTCATCTTTGTAGTGCTCACTGCAAGGTGGATCGTCGACCTTGATTGCACGTTCGGCCAGAACAATACGCAAACCCTGCGAGTCCGGCCATGCACCGGCATACGACACCATCAGAACCAGTTCCTGGGTGGGCGACATGACGATGACAGCGCTGGGGCCCAGGACTATCGGCTGTGTCACGCCCGGCAGGCTGTGCCCCGGCAGACCTCGAAGCGCAAGGCCTCCGGCCGCGCAATCGGGAAGATACGGCGTTTGTGCGCTCGCGCCTCTGAAAATCACATACTCTCCCGGAGCGATGCGGTCGCCCGTGGGATTGTCGACCGAGGGAAGGCGTGGCGGAATCGTGCTTGTAGTGGACACATTTGCCAGCCGCGACGGCGTTATCAGCTCTATCGATCCCGACGGCAGGTCGTATAGGCTTTTTGCTTCGCGGGAGGCGATGGCATAGGCTTGCCTGATTCCATCGGCATCCGTCCAGAATGTATCAAACACACCGTGCGTCTCGCACTGCAGTTGTGACGATTTCGGAGGCACGAGATGCCGCTCGTTTTGCTCCGTGTATTCAAAGTCTGCCGAGGCTGGCAGGGCGATGGCTGCGGAAAATGCAGGTGTCTGCAGATACGATGCCGTGTCCTCGTTCCAGTCGCTGCGGATCACCATATGCTGGAGCGACTCGCCCTCGCTGCTGCGCGCGCGCTGTATCATGGCGGGTGGGTCCACAGGCTCGAAGCGTCCATAGAAAACAGGGTCCGTTGCTATTTCATTTTTTTCCAGTTCGGGGTCGTCCAGCGCCAGGCTATTGCCGGCCAGGTCTACCAGCCGGGCACGAAACCGATAGGTGGCGCCATAGCGCAGGCGCGGCAGGCTGCCTCTGACCGGCTTGAACTGTACCGCCAGGCCATTGCCGCCATCGAGGGCAGTGTCGGCGACTGTTTCGGGGGTTTCCGTCTGCACACCGGTATCCGGATCGTCCCGCGAGCGCAATGTGCGGCCGGGGCGCGGCACAGCGAGACTCCAGCCCGCCCAACGAAAGAGTGTCTCATGAAGATAATGGTCATCCGGGTTCTGGCCATCGTTCGTGCCGGGCAGGGCGCTGCTGGTAGAGGCTCCCTTGACATAGCCCTCATCGTCAGGAAGCTCCAGCACGTTTCCTGTCGCAACAAGCCGGTAATCGCCATGCCTCCAGCACAGGGAGCGCCATGGGCCTTGATCCTGAGCATCGACCTGCTGCACATCTATTCTGTAGCCGCGCAGAATGTCTTCGGCAAACAGCGCGATCTTGCTTGCGCTGGCCGGACCGGCTTCGATGGCCTGGTTCTTCAATGCGGCGGCTGCCGCGTTCTGGGCGACGGTACCGGCGCGTCCGTGGCGTGAAATTCCCAGGCCGGCAGAGCGCAACGCCGCCAGCGCTTGCTTGTCTCCGGTCGTATATGTGACGGCGCCATGGCTGCCAATAGCCAGGCTTCTTGCGATCAGGTTCTGGGCCGACAGGACGAAATTGACCGTCTTCAAGGCCGAGCCGTCAGGGTCTACCTGATGCACATCGAAAAGGCTGCTGCCCCTTTTTCCTCCCGCCCACTGATCATTGGCATCGCGCAGTTGCAGTCTTCCCCGTGCATGGTCCGCTGTTCTCGGGCGTGCGGTGAAGATCAATCTGTCCGCCTCCCAGGCAGTGCCAGGGCAGATATCGACCAGGCCATCCGGTGCTTGAGACCAGCTCGCCAGCACACGCATCAGCCCTTGTGCGCCTTCGGCATTGGCCAGGGCGGCATCCACTGGCGAATCCGGCGGCAGATACGCATCTATGATCAACCCTAGCCGCCGCAGCAGGGCGGGGTAGTCCGAGAAACTGGCGACAATGCGGTGGAAATCCATATCCGGCAACGCTGGCGCCGGTGGTATTCCCGTCATTGAGGGGCGGCGCATGGCCTGCTGCTGTTGCGTGGGCACGGTCCGCTGATAAAACCGATTGGCCTGATAGAGGGTGTATTCCGCCGCCGTCTTCCACTGCCCCATCAATGCAGCCAGTTCTTCATTGTCTGCTGTAGCTGGCGGCATCCAGTCCGGCGGGAGCGCCCGCACCGGAAACTTGCCGCTGGTTGACGGGTTCCCTTTGCTGTCCGTGCCTATGCCCGGAAGCGGAGCCCCAAAGCGGCTTTCCGGGTTGAAGACCAGATTATCCAGCTGCTGGGAAATGCTGTTTTTGCCATTGGGGTCAAGCAAGCGGTTGAAGCCAGGTTCCATGACCTCTATATGCAGCCTGTCCGTGCTTACCGTTTGCGTGCGGGTACCGTAATCCGACAGCATATTTTTCAGGTCTGGATGCGCATCGCGCCAGGGAAGCAGCGTGGGGTGGGTGCTTGCCGCCTGCACCGCCATGCGCCCATAGTGCCTGCGGGCCAGGTCCAGGATATTGCGTACCGCGAACGAACGCAGATTCACCTGGCTCATGTCCTTGAATACAAAGCCACTGACCGGTGTGTCGTCTGGAAACAGCGCTGCCCACAAGCCAGGATCGGGAAACGTGTTGCGCACCAGCTCTACGGTTTTCGTGCCTATCCGCACCGCGAGTTTCACCTGTTCCAGCGAAGCAGGCCAGTTGCGCCAGATATGGAAAGCCTTTAGGAACCGCTCTTGTCCGGATTCCGGCGTCAGGCGGGGAGAGATCACAATGGAAATGCGCAGCTGGCCCGCGTAGGGTCCGTCGGTTTCGCGGCCGTTGGGCAGCGCCGTCCATATGATGGTTTGCTTGGCCATGGGGTGTCCTCAGGCAAAGGCCTCGACGTATTCACGCCAGGGGTATGCGGTATCGCTGTCGATCTGGCCCAGCTCGTCTTCCAGTGGCAGGACAGGGCTCAGCCCCATCAGGTCGCGGAAGGAAGGATCGCCATTGGAGCCCGCAAACTTGCGCTCGCAGCTGATGGTGACGCTGCCCGAAAATATGAAAACCTCGATTTCTATCGTCAGCTGCGCCCGCCCGACAGCCTTGCCGCTTTCAAACTCATACCGCAATTCAAGATACAGTTCTATGGAGGCCGTGATCAGGCCCAGCACATCGACACTGCCGCCAAGACGGAAATAGCCGGTCAGCGCACATTCCGTCTGCTCCATGCGGAAGTACACGCCCGCCATCACATGCACACCGCCAGAGGCAACCCCCAGGTTCACTGAAATGCTTGCGCCGAATTCAAAAGCGGCCTCCAGCAGCTGAATGCCGCTCGGGTCCAGCGTAATGCCGAAAAAGCCGCCTCCGCCGAACATGCAGACAGACAGGTTGAAGGGCTGCTCGCGTGTGCAGAAGTTAAAGCGCACCGCCACTGGCTGCCCGATGAACGGAACGGTAAAGCCCGCGCCCAGGCTCAGGTTGGAAAGATTGAATATGCCGATGCCCACGCTGGGCAGGGCGACATCGAACCCGGCGTCTATGCCCTGAGGCGTGATATCCAGATGGGGCGGATCAGAGAATCCGTCCAGCGGTATCAGGTCGCGCAAAGTTTCCACGAAAGACAAAGGACCGACGAACTTGATGTCGTTCAACTGAACATCCACGTTCATCTTCGCACCCGTGTCCACCCGGAACTCGATCTTCTCAAAGTTCAGCTCGATGAAGCTGGCCGGTGCGATCAATACCAGATCAAAGCTCTTCAATGAACAGACGACCGACAGCTTGGGTGCGCTTTGCCCATTTTTCTTGACCTTGGCCTGCACCGCCACCAGAAAACCGTGACGGTCATTGGCGCGAAACAGCGGAGGTTTGCCCGGTTCCAGGCTCCAGCTCTTGATTTCGGGATTCCAGTCGAAGCGCACCGTAAGCTCGTCACCGGTCAGCATTTTGAGAAGATTCAGCAATGTGTCCGCACCCTCCAGCACTTGCAGCGTGGCGTCGATGGCGCTCAGCAGGACGCGTTTTGGAGATCCATCAAGCAGATGCGACGCGGCAATTGTGGCCCGTATCGGCGCAAGCGCGGCCTGCAAGGCCTGCAGTCTGGCTGCCAGGGCGTCAGGGTCTTCCAGCAAATCCGCAAACACCTCAGGGTTGCCCACAATGCCGTCCAGCGCCGTATAAAGCGTCTTGCCCTGGGAGACCAGCAAAGCCAGTCCGAGGATATCATCCAGCAATATGTCTGCCACATTGCACAACTGCAGCAGATTCTGACGCAGGCCTGAGGGCAGCGAAACGCCATTCACCTTGGCATTGGCAACGTTGCGAAGTTGCGCGACCGCGCCCCGGACCGCATTTGCCTCGCTGTCTATTGTGCCCAGAGACGGCGGTGCGTCCATATGGGCGCCCTCAAGCGCCTGAACGGCATTGGACAGGCTGGCCAGCGATGCCTGCAACTGCTGGACGGCGGACTGCGCATCTGCCACCAGCCCGGCGGCGTAGCTGCTGCCTTGCGCAATTGCATCCATCGCCGTATTGCCTATGGCCTGTATGGCGCCGCCGGCAATGTTTGCGGCCTGGTCCCCAAGTCCCGAGGCCAGGCCGTACAGGCGGCCAAGATCATTGATGAAGCTTTCCGCCTGCGTGGCGGCCTCGCTCACGAATTTCGGGACCCGGTCAGGCGTGTCGGCCAGGCTGGCGACTTTTTCGATGACATCGCCCAGTGGAATGCAGCCAAACAGATAGGGTAGCGGCAAGTCAGACAGCGATGAGGGAAACGCATCCGCACCATCCATCCTGCCCTGGACGAAGTTTTGCACAGTCCCGGTGACAGGGCCTGTAAGTCGGGAGAAGGCACTCGGCTTGAGATTAGGCTGCACGAAGCCGCCTGATTTGTCGCCCTGCACGGAAAAGTCCAGCGCAGCCATACCGGGTTCATCCTGAACATCGAGAAACACCTGGCCCTTGTTGCCTGAGGAGAAATCATTCTTCAGGTAATAGGCATTCCACGATACCGTGTTTGTCCTGTTGCTGCCTGTCAGCTGCGCCAGGGCGGGAATACGCACCTTGGCCGATGCAAACCTGGGGTAGAAGATAGGCTGTGCCAGATCTTGGGAGTATGTGCGCAGCTTGGCATTGCCGCTTTCGGACACTGCATCGAATTCGATTTCATCGACCTGCAGCGTGGTGTCGCCGGCCTTGATGCTGCGCGCCAGGGCAATCCGCTGCTGGCGGGTATCGGCGCGTCGCCATGAGCTGTGCTGCGCGTCGCGCCATGATGCGGCTACCCGCGACGCATACGTCTCGGCCAGCCCAAAATCCGGCTTTGATACCGATCCCACAGTGCTGTGCGGGCTGGCTGCGGAATTGCCCATGAATATCATGGACAGGCTGAAACGCACCTGGCGCCCATCAAGGTCGGTAGCCACGCAATCGAACTCAAAGGGCTTGGCATTCACCATGGGCCAGTGCGAACCTTCAGTATTCGGTATCACGGTTGCCGGGTCCAGATTGGGCGTGGCATGTGTAAGCAGACGCACGCTTGTGAAAGGCATCTGCAGATGCAGTCGCACCGAGCCATTCTTGTTTGTCAGTGATGGGTCGGCAAAAGTTCGCAAGGGCTGGCGAACCACAATGAATTCTCGTTGGCGCAGGGCTGCCACATTGCCAGGCTCCTGCTCGATGACAGGTATGCCACCCTTGGTGGCGCCATTATGAAACTTGCGCTCAGTCACTGTAATTTTCACAACCGCATGTCCGAAGGGATACAGTACGCCCTTGTTGACGATGCGCACATAGTGATCCCGGCCCATGCTGGCGCTGTGAACCCATTCCTCCAGGTCCAGGCCAGGAGCATCCCAGTATCCGCGGCTATCCAGCCATGCGCCTTGCGAAGAGAGCATCAGGAGATTGGCGGCGATGGGTGTGGGCTGGAAGTTGGATAAAGAGTAATTGGATGTCTCGTGGACGATCTGGTATCGGTCCCTGTCTGTCATCGCCATGCGGAAAGGCGAGGTATTCGCTGCCGGCAGTTCGCCGCTGCCTGGAAACTTCTTCGTCAATGCTTTGCTGGAACCCTCGCCGCTTCTCGCCCAGACTGCCCGCACCGTTCTTTGCGGATCGGGCGCGGGCGCCAAAATGGGGCCGCCGGCACTGTCTGTGGCATGCATGCGTGTATGCCACAGTTCGGTGCGTTGCGTCTCCGGCGAGGTAGCCGGCGCGCCAGCATGCTGCCAGCGTTCCTTGGCATGAGGGCTGATGATGAGCCGCCACGGCAGCTCGATGGCTGTCTGTTGCGCAGTCGGTGCCGAGGGCTGCTTGCGCAGGCGCTCGATAGCCCTGAGGATGGATTCATTGACCTTGAGCATGCCGGGCATCAATGCATACTTTGCCAAACTTCCCGTGTTGCCACGAGGCATGGCCACATCGGTGGATACATGGCGCATCTGCAAGGTTGCTGCATCGCCGTGAAGCGCGGCAATGCGCAGGCTGCGGAATGCAAACCCGATGGCGGCGGCGCGCTGTTGCGCGCCGAGCACATCGACGCGAACATTGAACAGATCGTGAATGTTGATCGACGCGCGCTGTGCCTGAGGCGGCAAGGCTGTGGTGCACACCGCTGGCTCGAGTCCGGCCATTGCTTCAAGCAGGCCTTTCAATGTGTAAGGTACATCAAAGCCATCCGGTATCTTGAAGGCTAGCCGTGATTCACCGGCAATGCGTGCGCGCGCCGGGCCAGGCCTTTCCGTATAAGGTGCGCCTGGGCTGGTTTCGTAGAATGCCTGTTCCGCAATCGACTGGGGCGGGAAATGTACTATTAACGTCGAGGCGCCGGAACTCTGTTTTCTTAATCGGGGCGGGTTACCGGCTACAGCAAGGTTGTGCATCTCAAAGCGCAGGGCCAGCAAATCTTCCGTGCGCACGACTGCCTTTCCGGGGCGTGTCTTTTCAAAGAAATTTCTGATGTGATCCGGCGCCAGCGGCAGAAAGGGCGGAATCTCGACGACCTGGCCGGGGATAAGTACTGCGCCAGGCACCCTTGTTTTTCTTGTAGCCATCCCGCAGCCTCCCTGTAGCCTGATTGAAACAAGCTGAATACGGCTGGAACGTTGAAAAAATACTACTGCCAGATATCAGAGCAGTCAACGATGCGATAGCGGCCAAGGGTGACAGTGCTTGCTGTGGAGCTGCGGTTTTGTTGGCCTGCCGTTCGACTATTGCTGCATGTCGTATGTTTTTTCTAGACCAAACAAACTAGGAAAAACAGCCTATGCATTTCCGTGTTTGCAGCCCCTTAGGTCGATGTTATTTCTTGCTTGCTTCGCCCAAGGGTGAAAGTTTGGCGACGCCCAGCACCAGCGTCCCCTTAAACCCCTTGTCCGAGCTGAGGGGGATGGCGTAAGACTGGTTATCACGCTGCTCGGCCATTGTTCCCGCGCTTTCGCTCCAGTTCTCGTCAGTGCGCAGATACCGCAGATTGAAGCCTTCCGCTGTCAGCGTAGCCCTGAGCGTCAGAGTGTCGCGGAAGAGATACTCGCCTTCAACGTGTTGATCCAGCCATAGCTTGTTGTCTATGGTGTAACCCGTCGAGGAAACCAGCAGCTCAAGGCTGAATACAACCGTTTTCCCCGCCGTGATCTTTCTCGTGTCCAGGAATACGGAAAACAGCACTGGAAACCTGGGCGTCGTTCTTTGCGTGTTTTCCAGCTTGAGCAGTTCATCATATCCGCGCAGGATGGCACTGTATGTATCGCGGCGCCGTTCCGTCAGGCGATAGGCTAGCGCACCCCTGGGAGCGACAGTCGCTTCGAAATAATACGAGGCTTTGATCTGCTTCCCGTTCTTCCTCGCCTTTTCAACGGACGGAGGCAAAGGCAGATCTTCGATCTCCAGCACACCATCGACACGCATATCGCCAAACAGAAAACGTACGAGATTCTGATAGCCTTCCTCTGAATTGACCACGCCATAGTGACCGCTGTGGCTGCGATACGCAAAAGCACGCGGCGCATTGTCGACGGTGGCATTCTCGATTTTCACCAAGCCGTCGCTCATTTCCCCGGCCAGCTTGCGCGACAGGCCAGCGGCCGCTGTGTAATCGCGGTGGTTGGTGCCCACAAAGCAGAAGAATCGTTGCGTGTCGAATTTGCCGCCGAGCGTGTCCACCCGCTCGCTTCCTTTTGGCAGCCCCAGGTATTCGGCCATTTTGCTTCTGTTGAAGTTATTCATGTCCCAGAGCCCGAATGCGGCGGGAACATTCATACCCGCCATTTCAATGCCATTGTGGGGCGTCGCATAGGTGAACACCTTGCATACCAGCGCGCGATCCCTGGCGCTGCTGATCTTGTCGTTCTGCAGAAATGACCTGACCACCAGACCTCCCATGGAATGGGCGACCAGATGGACCCTGAATTGCTTGAGCAGCGCGGCATCATTGCCGCACATCTGCTTGCGCAGGCGATCGATAAGGTCTTTCAGCCCGCGCGCTGCATCCGGAATGGAAAGCACCTTGCCATTTCCCAGATCCTCGTCCGCAGTATCGTAGTAGCGGTAGATAATGACGCTTCTGGACGGAATATCGCCAGCGATCTCCGCACCGTTGGCATAGATGTCGCGATAGCCGTAATCCTTCATGAGCCTGATCAGCGGCGACTCGAATACATGGCGCACCACCTTTCCGTCCCAGGTCTGGCGCACCTTGGTGGCGCCAAGGTTGAACCCCATGTATGGCGTTGCGACTGTATCCGCAATCTCGCCGGATGTCATCGCATAGCCGCGTACGTAGATGACAGGAAAGTAGGGCGGTTCAAAGTAAGGCATGTCGGCAGCTCCGTCGGCGTGGTTCTGCCCCAATTCTGCTATGGCTTGCCTCTGGAGGATATACGCCGAAATGTGGAATTGCCCTGTGGCGCGCGCGTGCTTATGTGGGCTGTTCAATACCTTTGAAACTCACCCGGCCCGCGAAGGAGATCGGGTTTCGACCTGTCTCACGAACCCTCGTCGATCACTTTCTCATACATGTTTTGCGGCGCTCTTTCCGCAGCGTCCGTGTAAAGCAGATTGAGCATGGCGCCCTTGTTGGTTGCCGCAAACACCGCCGCTGTGCTGTTATGAACACCCAGGCGCTGGTAGATGGCGTTCAGATGCGACTTGGCCGTTGCCGTCGAAATCTTGAGCTGCCGCCCTATCATTTTCATTGAATAGCCTCTGGCCAGCAGGGTGAGAACCTCATATTGGCGGGCAGTCAGGCCAAGCAGCCCCCGCTCGCCATCCGCATCGCCCGACAGCAGCCCAGGCTGAATCAGACTATCGCTTTCGTCCGCTTGCGGGGTGTGCAATGCATCGTAACGGCGGCCATTGTTGTCTGGCTGGCCGCCCGCGATGGCGGAGGGCCGGCTTCGCGGGTAGCAGTTGCCGCCAATCAGTACCAGGCTGACCGACGCCTTGATAATGTGTGACGGCGTGAATCGGGAAATATAGCCTTTGACCGACGCGGGCAAGTCAAACGCGATATCCGGCATGTTTTCTTCGTCTGCCATCAATATGACAGCCTGGGGTGAATAGTCGCTCGTGACTTGCGCGACCAGATCATGGACACGCGAGAAGTCGTTCACCGCAAGCAGGATCAATTCCACGGTTTGCTCGGGTGACGCTGTCTTTCCTGCCGTGTCTGCATAATCGGCGCCAGTGACCGCGCAGTTGGGCTCGACATCAGACAGCAGTTGGACGAGACCAAGTCTCGTGAGATGCTGGGGATCAACAACGACTATCGTCGGCATCCGCTTCTCACCATAAAATTAGTCGGTTCTTTCCGCCGCGAGGCCCCCTGCGGCACCCCTTGGCTTACTAAATTACAGTGTTCAGCTGCTGCCAGTTCCCCCGTCGACATATGGTCGAGAGGCAAGCAGGTGAATCTTCTATTCTGTTTCGGGCCTATCCATTGCGTCCTTGATTGATGAGGAAATCTACCGCGGTGCTTCACATGCATAAATAGCTATTCGAGAAGACAATGGTGGCTTGTCCTGTACCCGCCACAGTTTCTGGCATTGTCTTCAAAAATGTTACTAACTTGAAGCCCCGAGTGATATCAACCATATGGTTTAGGCATAAAGATTGAGGTTGGCCGCAAAGCCTGGCGTGTTTTGACCACGCGCCAAAGCGCAAGCCTCGTCGTTCACGCCGAGGTCAAGCGAGGCCATATCAATGCGGCGCCAAAGGCGCCCTGCATTGTGGCGGAGAAACTCCGGCCCTAAGGCTGGAGTTCTTCACCAGCAGATATAAAAGGAATCGGCCCGATTCCGGGATCTTATCGGGCGCATATAGGGCTGGCAGGGGCGTAGCCGGACGGCAGGCAGCAGGGAAGCGAAGGGCGAAACTTCGCTTATAATGCGTGATTACGTCTGTTTCATGGGTTCCCTAACCCCATTCATCAAAAAGGTGCGTCATGCCATCCTCATCCGTTCCGCAATCGCGGGAAGCGTTCTATCTTGCCCTGCTGGTAGGGTTTCACGTCCTCATCATCATCGCCAGCAACTATCTGGTGCAGTTGCCTATAGACCTGTTCGGCTTTCACAGCACCTGGGGTGCATTCAGCTTCCCCTTTATTTTTCTGGCCACTGACCTGACCGTGCGGCTGATCGGCAAGTCTGAAGCGCGCAGGGTGATAACGCGGGCCATGGTGCCGGCGCTGGTCGTATCCTATATCGTCTCTGTGCTGTTCCATGAAGGGCGTTTCAATGGCCTGGGTGCGCTTGGCGAATTCAATACCTTTGTGTTCCGTATCGCCTTTGCCAGCTTTGCCGCCTATGTGCTGGGGCAACTGCTCGATGTGCAGGTGTTCGATCGCATGCGCCGCAACTATGTGCAATGGTGGGTCGCGCCGACGGCATCGTCCGTGTTCGGGCAGGCGCTCGACACGCTTGCTTTCTTTGGCATTGCCTTCTGGCACAGCAGCAACCCCTTCATGGCAGAGCACTGGGGGGAAATCGCCCTGGTGGATTATGTCATCAAGCTGACAGTCAGCCTCGTGCTCTTCGTTCCCATGTATGGCGTGGTGCTGGGCACGATTGTTCGCGCAATGAAGCGGCGGGAAGTTCTGTCTGCTGCGGCATAATCGGGCTCCGGCTCGACGCAGGCTTTTTCAACTGGAGAACCGCGCCGGCATCGCTGCATGTCGGACTGCCTGGCGGACGCTCAAAGCACCGCGAGCATTCCGCCATCTACGTAAATAATCTGCCCATTCACATAGTTTGAAGCAGTAGACGCCAGATAAACCGCCGTACCGCCCAGCTCGTCAGGCAGACCCCAGCGCCCAGCAGGGGCGCGGCGCTTCACCCACTGATCAAAATCGGGGTTGTTGATAAGCGCCTCATTCATGTCCGTCGCCATATAGCCAGGACCGATGGCGTTGACCTGGATATTGTGTGCCGCCCATTCCGCCGTCATGGCGCGGGTCAGCATCTTGATACCGCCCTTGGCGGCGGTGTAGGGCGCGATGGTCGCGCGCGCGGCATCGCTCATGAGCGAGCCGATGTTTACGATCTTCCCTCCCTGGCCGCGCTGGATCATCCTGCGTGCGGCTTCGCGGCCGATCAGGAAAGCGCTGGTCAGGTTGATGTCGATCACGCGTTGCCAGTCTGCCAGGGCAAGCTCTGTCAGTGGTTTGCGGAATTGAATGCCGGCGTTGTTGATCAGGATATCGATGTTCAGCGCGCGGCTATCCAGCGCCTCAAAGGCAGCCGTCACGGCGTCTTCATTGCTGACATCAAACGCCAGCCCATGCGCATCATGGCCCTGGGAACGCAGCGATTGAACTGCCGTGTCCAGCCGCGCCTCATCCATACCGTTGAGAATCACGCTTGCGCCGTGGCTCGCCAGCGCCTGCGCGAAGCCAAGGCCCAGCCCTCGGGATGAACCAGTGATCAGGGCACTGCGGCCAGTAAGGTCGAATAGTGCAGTCATGTGTGTCTCGTTGTTTTTAACCGTTAAGCGGCCTTACCGCATCGATGTCCGCGTCGCGTTTTGATGCACCCCCATCATGGCGCGGGACAAGCGGCTGGCTGCGGAGAGAATCAATTCCTGGTGGCCATTCAGAATATCTTCCGTCAATCTGGATAAAGGGCCTGATATGCATATGGCGCCCAGCAGGCTCCAGTTCACGCTATATACCGGTGCCGATATGCTTGATACTTCGGCATCGCGTTCCCCCAGCGAGATCATGTAGCCGGCTCTTCGTATGGACTCGTATGGTTCACCGGCTTCTCCGGAGAATGCCAGGATGACGCGTCCAGGCCCGCCCAGGTTCAAAGGCAGGCCCGCACCCACGCGCACATGGTGGCGAATGGACTTGGGTCCCTCGACACGCACTACACAGACACGCTGCTCGCCTTCCCTGACATAAAAAGTCGCGCTTTCGCCTGTGGTCGCGGACAGTTCGCGAAGCACGGGTTCCACGACATCGTGCACATTGAATGTGGCCTGATAGCAGGCTCCCAGCCAGCCCGCCGCTCGCGCCAGCCTCCAGTTGCCGTCCGCCCGCTGCGCCAGATAGTCGTCCATTGCCAAGGTTCTTGCCAGACGCAATACCGTGGAACGGTGGTAGCCGGTGCGGCGGCTCAGCTCCGCCAGTGACAGGTGGGCGTCCTCTACACCAAAGGCCTGGAGGATACGCATCGCCCGCCGTACCGCTACGACACCTTCAACCTCGGATTCAGCTTCTTCGCTCATTTTGCCTCCGTTCATTATGCAGAACATGTTTCGACATACGAGATGCCATTGTAGTGTGTGAAACGAAACTGCACAATGCACGGACTATCACCGACAGGAGACAAAATGAAATCCCTATCCCGCTTCGTCCTCGGCGCCATCATGGCGTGCGCCATGGTTCCCGCGCTCGCAGGCAGCTACCCCTCCAAACCGATCCGCCTGATCGTCCCGTTCCCGCCCGGCGGCGGTACCGATGTCCTGGCGCGCGAAGCTGCGAACAAGGTCGCAACCGACAACGGGTGGAATATCGTGACCGAAAACCGTCCGGGTTCGGGGGGCAATATCGGCGTGGACGCAGTCGTCAAGGCTGCACCGGATGGCTACACAATCGTCCTAGGGCAAACCAGCAATCTGGCCATCAACCCGACGCTTTACCCTGAATTGCCCTACGATCCCGAAAAAGACTTGACGCCAGTCGGGCTGATCGCCAGCGCTCCGCTGGTACTCGCTGTATCAGCCGACTCCCCCTACAAGACACTGGCTGATCTCGTGAAGGCTGCCAAGGCGGACCCAGGAGCCTTGAATTGCGGTACTTCCGGCAATGGCACGGTTTCGCACCTGGCATCGGAAAAGCTGCAAAAGGCTTCGGGAATCAAGTTCACGCACATCCCCTATAAAGGCGCGGCACAAGGCGCGAACGATGTCATCGGCGGGCAGATTGAAATGTATATGTCTTCCGTCCCGACGCTGATCGGCCACATACGGAGCGGCCGCCTGAGGGGGCTGGCGGTAACGTCGCTCGAACGTTCCAATGACCTGCCTGATGTGCCAACCGTGGCCGAATCAGGGTATGCGGGTTTTGAGGCGGTGACCTGGTTCGGGCTGGCTGCGCCGGCCGGCACGCCACCGGAAGTTGTCGGCACTTTGAACGCCGCCTTCAACAAGGCATTGGCCGACAAGGACCTCGAACGAAAATTTGAAATCCAGGGTGCAAAGGCATTGACGGATACGTCCGAGGCCTTTGGCAGGCTCATCCATGATGATCGTGTCCGTTGGGCAGAGATCATCAAAGAGTCTGGCGCGCATATTGATTGAAGCAAGGCACAGGCTCCAGCCCTGAAGGATCGATTCATGTCCACCTTCGCGTATTCCGCCGGTGAAAGCAAACCTGAGGCGCAGATTTCAGGCTGCGCATGCGACTGCCACATTCATGTCTACGACGCCAGGTTCCCTGCGGCGCAGGGGGCGGTGCTGCTGCCTCCCGATGCAACCGTGGCCCAGTATCAGGCATTGCAGCGCCGGCTTGGCACTCATCGCGCCGTGCTGGTTACACCGTCGACCTACGGCAGTGACAACCGTTCCATGTTGCAGGGCCTGGCGCAGCTGGGTGGGCAGGGGCGCGGTGTTGCCGTAATAGATGGCAGTGAAAGCACGAGGACGCTGCAGCAGCTGCACGATGCTGGCGTGCGGGGCATCCGCCTGAATCTTTCACTGGGCGTGGTGGGTTCCGTTGCCATGATTGAGCCCTTGGCCAGACGAGCGGCTGAGTTTGGGTGGCATGTGCAGCTGCTGATGCCGCCCGAAAACCTCATGGATATCGAAGATGTGCTCCTGCGGCTGCCTGTACCCATTGTCTTCGATCACATGGCACGCATTCCTCCCGAGCAGGCGTTTGTCCATCCCGCTCACACACTGGTGCTCAGGCTGCTGGAGGCAGGGAAGGCTTGGGTCAAGCTGTCGGGAGCTTATTTGCTGAGCAAATCGGGCGAGGCCGAAGACCCTGCCTTGGACGGCCTGGCACGCAGCTATATCAATGCCGCTGTGGACCGCCTCCTGTGGGGCAGCGACTGGCCGCACGCAACCGCCTCGGCAGGCCGCCAGCCTATGCCTGACGATGCGCGGCAGTTGGACAGGCTTGCCCATTGGGCCTCCGACAGCCGTGTCTTTGAACAAATTCTGGTTCGCAATCCAGCGCAGCTTTATGGATTCGACGATCACATCCAAGGAAAGTAATTGCTATGAATAGCTCAACAACCATTGCTGGTATCACCCGCCGCCGCTTTCTCGCCGGCGTCGCACTGCTGTCCGTTGGCGCGGCTTCGTACGCGGCGCCGCAATGGCCAGACGGCAAGACTATTACATGGGTTGTGCCGTATCCTCCGGGCGGCAGCACCGATGTGCTGGGCCGGGCCATTGCGCGGCAGCTCGACACACTGCTTGATACGACGGTAGTCGTCGAAAACAAGCCAGGCGCTACAGGAACCATAGGGGCTGCACGGGTGGCCCGAGCGGCGCCTGACGGGCTGACGCTTCTTGGAACGTCCATCGGACCTCAGGCGATCGCGCCGCATTTGATTGCCAAGCTGCCTTACGATCCTGTTGAAGACCTTGCTCCAGTCATTCTGGTGGGGACAATTCCCCACGTTCTGGTGGTCAATGCGAAAGAGTCCTACAAATCAGTGGGTGACTTGATCGATGCCGCCAAGAAGGCGCCCAACAGCCTCGCCTATGCGTCGGGCGGCACCGGGACGATCTTGCATATGCAGGGTGAGCTTCTGCATCAGCAGTCGGGCGCGCAGTTCATTCACGTGCCATACAAAGGCGATACGCCTGCCCTGCAGGATACCCTGGGCGGCCAGGTCCAGTTCATGTTTGCTCCCGTCGCCGCAGCCTTGCCCCACATACAAAGCGGCTCCCTGCGCGCACTGGCGGTTACTTCTGCGGAACGCCTGGATACGCTTCCCGACGTTCCCACCATGAGCGAACTGAAGTTCGATGACTTCGTGGTCGAGCAATGGCAGGCAATTTTTGCACCGGCCAATACGCCGCACGCAGTGATCGGGCAACTCAATGCGGCGATAGCAAAAGCGCTGGAAACGGCCTCCCTGAAGACCTTGGCGGACAAGCTCGGCATAACCCTGGCCGGCGGCGCACCCGAGCGCCTGGATACGGTTCGCCGCGCCGATTTCAAAAAGTGGGGCCAGCTGATCAAGAGCGCCGGCATCAACAGTTGATGCCAGGCGCGCCCATCCCTTCGCAACCATTTCGTTATTCATTTTTCTGCAAGAGCACATCATGCCTAATTCAGACATTATCAAAGATTTCCAGCGCGTACCTGCCGATATAGTCAGCCGGGCCGCTTCGCTTCAACCCGCCATCCTCGCGGATGTCGCTGGAAGGCGCGGAGCACTGCACGGCCGGATCCGGCCGCTGCATTCCAGCATGAAACTGGCTGGTTCGGCCTTTACCGTAGAGGTCCGGCCGGGCGATAACCTGATGATTCATGCCGCCATTTCCCTGGCCCAGCCTGGGGATGTGCTTCTTATCGATGGCAAGGGGGATTTGACCTCGGCCCTGATGGGCACCATCATGATGAATGCCTGCCGGGAGCGAGGCATTGCAGGTGTTGTCATAGATGGCGCGGCACGCGACAGCCTGGATATCATTGAGATGGACTATCCCGTATTCGCGGCGGGAACCAACCCCAACGGCCCGACCAAGAATGTGGGCGGGCGTATTGGGCATCCCATCAGTGTGGGCGGCGTCACGGTGTGCGCGGGCGATTTTGTCATTGGAGACAGCGACGGTGTCGTCGTGGTCGAACGCGAGAAAATCGAAGGCCTTCTGCCTGCGGCAGAGAAGAAGGTCAAAGACGAGGCTGCCCGCATACAGGCTATCAAGGCCGGCGATACAGAAGCCAAATGGCTGACTGCGGCCCTGCAAAATGCAGGCGTGCTCAAGAGCGGAGAGCAGTTGTGAATGCGCATATTCCCGACGCGGGAAAGCCCGTCATCCTGGTCACGGCGGCCGATCTTGCGCCCGAAGCCCTTGCGCTGCTGAAGGATTACCATGTTGTCTTTGCCGGGAAAACTCCTACGGAGCAAAGCATCATTGAACAGTGCCAACAAACCAACCCTGTCGCAATCATCGTGCGTTACAGCAAGGTTGGGGCAGCGGCCATGGATGCCGCACCTTCCCTGAGGGTCATTTCCAAGCATGGCAGCGGAACCGACACCATTGACAAGGCTGCGGCGCGGGAGCGTGGGATCGAGGTTGTGGCCGCGCTGGGCGTGAATGCCGCTGCGGTTGCGGAGCAGGCGCTTGCGCTATTGCTGGCCTGCGCAAAGTCTGTCGTGACGCTCAATGCCCGCATGCATGCCGCCCAATGGGATAAATCCACACACAAAAGTGTCGAGCTGTGCGGAAAAACGCTGGGCCTGATCGGCCTGGGCGCCATTGGCGCGCGCATGGCCAGGGTGGCGCACGCGATGGATATGCGGGTCATGGGTTTTGATCCTTACGCGGCAAATGTTCCTGACTATATAGAGCAAGTTCCGCTTGAGACCATCTGGAAGGAGGCGGATGCCATTTCCCTCCATTGTCCGCTTACCGAAGAAAACCGTGGGCTTATCAGCGAAGCTGTCCTTGCCGCCTGCAAGCCAGGCCTCATCCTGGTCAACACGGCGCGAGGCGGTTTGATTGACGAAGCTGCCCTGCTCAAGGCAGTGCGTGCCGGACAGGTCGCGGCTGCGGGCCTGGACAGTTTCGCGGTGGAGCCCATTGCTGCCGACAGCCCCTTTCTTGGCGAAAAGAATATTGTCCTGAGCCCGCACATAGGCGGCGTCACCACAGCTGCCTATGTGAACATGGGTGTAGCTGCCGCAAAGAACCTGCTGGCTGTGCTGGAACACCAGTCGCAAGAAAACTGATGCCGATGGCAGCTCCGCTGCCTGCTTCTCGCAACAAGATATTCAGGAGAACCTAAATGAAACTGTTACCTTTATTGGGCGCGGTAGGCTTGGCGCTCGCCGGCGTCGTTGCCCAGGCCGCTTACCCGGATCGCCCGGTTCGCATCATTGTCGGCTTTTCCCCCGGAGGGCCTACCGATGTCCTTGCCAGGGCGTTTGCCGAATCGGCAGCGAAGTATCTGAAGCAGCCAGTTGTTGTCGAGAACAAGCCCGGCGCCAACACCATTATTGCCGCGGAGGCCGTTGCGAGCGCCAAGCCGGATGGGTATACGCTGCTCTTCGGCGCCTCGAACCACACCATGATTCCGGCACTGTATCAGGATCGGGTAAAGTTTGATGCACTCAAATCCTTCGCTCCGATCTGCTCTATTGCCAACAGCCCATACGTGCTGGTCACGGGGCCCTCCATGCCGGTAAAGACGCTCGGCGAATTCCTGCAGCAGGTCAAGGCGGAGCCGGGCATCCGCACCTATGCCACGCCGGGTGCCGGCAGCTCCGGGCACTTTGCAACCGAACGGTTGCTGCGAGCGGCAGGTGCGTCAATGAACCATATTCCGTACAAAGGCGCATCGCAAGCGACAACCGATCTGATGGGGGGGCAGGTGGACAGCTCCCTGGCCACGCTTGGGTCTGTGTTGCCTCAAATCCAGTCGGGAAAGCTGTCAGCGCTGGCTGTAGCGACATCTGCGCGCTCGCCCTTGCTGCCCAATGTGCCAACGTTCGATGAGGCTGGCGTGAAGGGCTTTCACGCGGATGCGTGGTACGGGCCGCTTGCGCCCGCAGGCACCCCTGAGCCTGTCTTGGCAAAGCTTCGCGAGGCGGCGACACAGTTTTCCAACGCACAGGAGTCAGCGGAAAAGCTGAAATCCCTGGGTATGGAGCCGCAGAATCTGTGCGCAGATGCCTTTGCCGGGCAACTGGATCGTGAGGTGCGCGAGTACAAAGAGCTGGCCCATGAGCTGAACTTGCAGAGCAATTGAAGTGAGCCGCAGTGAGCCATGATCCATCTTGAAGCGCAAAGGGTCCAGCTCACGAAACACGTTTTTGGCATGCGCTTCGATGCAGCTGCGCGTGCCTGCCTTGCATTGGCGGAATATGATTGAGATCAGAGAGAGCCGGTCACGACGAGGACATTCGTAATGGAAACAAAATCGACAACAGGCAGCGTCGCGCACTCTCTTGGCGCAAACAAGCCCAGATGCGTGGTGCCGCCTGACGCATGCGACAGCCACATGCATATTTTCGACCCGCGCTTTTCGCCCTCGCCACATTGGAAGCGCACACCGCCAAGGGCCGAGGTAAGCGTTTATCGGGCGTTGCAGGAACGATTGGGAACAAGCCGGGCCGTGGTAGTCACGCCATCCACATATGGCATAGACAACACCTGCACACTGGATGCCTTGAAGCAACTGGGGGATTCGGCCAGGGGCGTTGCGGTAGTCGATTCGGAGGTCGCACAGGGCGAGCTGGACAAGCTGGCTGCGAACGGGGTTTGCGGCCTGAGAGTGAATTTTGTCAGCCCGCAATCCTGGGGCGAGACGAGCCTGGACATGCTTGCGACGCTTGCCGGGAAAGTGGCACGGCTGGGCGGCTGGCACATACAGATATTCGCTCACGCCGGGCAATTGCGGGCCTTTGCCCCTGTGCTGCTGGATTTGCCCGTGCCAGTGGTGGTCGACCACATGGGGCTGATGGACCCTTCAGGCTTTGCCGGCGACGCCGAGTATGCTGCGCTGTGCCGATTGATCGATCATGGGCACACTTGGGTGAAGCTGTCCGGCGCATACATGAGATCAACGGTGGGCGAGCCGGACTACGCAGATACCATGCAGCTTGGCCGCTCCTTGGTGAAGTATGCGCCTGAACGGCTTGTATGGGGGAGCGATTGGCCGCATACAACACAGCCGCCAAACAGCGTGAACGACGCCCATCTTCTTGATTTGCTCTATGGCTGGTGTGGTACTGACGCCTGCTTTCACAGCATACTGGTTGATAACCCTGCGCAGCTGTATGGGTTTCCCGTGAAAAAGGACACGCGCCGCACTGGCTGAATGAACACTTGTTCGGGCAGCCATTCTGTTTGAAGCAACCATGCAAAGAGGCATCACATGTATTTCTTGCGTTCCCCCCAATCCAGGGATCTCACATTGTTTTCATCCATGCCGGAATCATTCCGGTGCAAGGAGCGCAGCGCCTGGGCGGATGCAAACCGTGGGGGAGCGGTTGTTGATTCATTTCTGGAGGGCCCGGTCTTTGACCGGAACGGTTATCTTTATGTATCGGATATACCCTGGGGCAGGGTTTTCCGGGTAGGGCCGGATGGAAGCTGGAGTCTGGTCGCCGAATATGACGGCGAGCCCAATGGGATGAAATTCCTGGACAGCAATAGGATACTGATCACAGACTACAAGAATGGGCTGATGCAGCTGGACATAAGCAGCGGCGCCGTCACGCCTTACCTGGAACGCCGCAACAGCGAAAGATTCAAAGGCGTGAACGATCTAGTCTTCGATGATGACGGCAATCTTTACTTTACCGACCAGGGCCAGAGCGGCCTGCACGATCCCTCCGGACGCCTGTACAGATTGCGCCCCAATGGGCAACTCGACCTTTTGCTTGATAACGTCCCCAGCCCCAATGGCGTGGCGCTATCACCTGACCGCAAGATTCTGTACCTGGCGGCGACCCGAGGGAACTGTGTATGGCGGGTGCCGCTTTTGCCGGACGGCAGCGTTTCCAAAGTAGGGCAGTTCTTCACCTCTTACGGCCCAAGCGGCCCCGATGGCCTTGCAGTGGATATCAATGGTCGTCTTGTGATCGCCAACCCTGGGCTGGGTTACGTGTGGATATTGAACACGCGGGCTGAACCCGAGCTGATCCTGCGTGGTCCGGCAGGCGCATCCACAACCAATATGGCATACGGCGGCGTGGACGGGCGCACATTGTTTGTGACCGACTCGACCCATGGCGATATTCTCTGCGCCACGCTTGATGCAGCGGGGACGCCGCTGCCCATGGGCCGCCAGTAGACACAGCCTCGGCGCCGGCCATCCGTGGCGCAGATCCCATGCTGTTCATGCGAGGGACGATTTCTTGCCCGGCAGGGCCGCCTTTGCCGGGCAAGATCGTTCATGCATCAAGCGCCACGCTCCGCCTGCACGGTATTGAGCGAGGACAGATAGCTGCCATTCATCTGGCGCAAGACCTCTATCAGCAGCGCCTCGCTGGGATGCTTGGCCACCTCTCGCGTGCATAGCACAGCGGCTACCAGCAATTGTTGAACACGGCAGGCGGATTCCGCCAGGCTGGGTTCTCTTTGATGTGTATGAATGGCCCATTCTGCAAATGATGAGGGGTTGTGGATTTTGTACATGAAAGTTCGGTAGTGGACATGGGTTGCGATACCGGGAAACCTCGGACACCCGCCCGGCTCGCATGTGAGGAAAACCTGGCGACAGTTGGTAGTCGCATTTCTTAGTTGTAAACCGTAGTTTTCATGTTCAACGTTGCTGACAACAGCCAAAAGACGGCTCAATCCCACGATTTCATGGCGTTGCCATGGATGGGCTGAATCTGTGCTCGTGATTCCCGGATGTTCTGCTTTGCGCAATAAGTTTCGTGTAACGAAACGCTATTGTGATAGATGAAACATGCGCCCACAATGCACCTAACTGAATGACCGCACAGGTGTTCAGTCAAAACAGAGGCATCAGCCAAAACAAATTTCACCTGGAGAGATGTGAATGAAAAAATTGATTATGGGTGCGTTAATAGCCGCGTCCGCCATCCCGGCGCTCGCTGCCGCTCAATTTCCTGATCGGCCCATAACGCTGGTGGTGCCCTATGCACCAGGAGGAACCGCTGACGCTCTTGCACGCGTGATTGCGCAGAATCTTGGCCAGAGGCTCGGCCAGAGCGTCGTGGTGGAAAACAAGTCCGGCGCAAGCGGCATGATTGGCGAAGCCTATGTCGCGCGGGCAAAGGCGGACGGCTATACCTTGCTCTATGACGCAACACCGCTGTCCATCAACCCGGCGCTTCATAATCAGAATTTTGATCCCGCAGTCGATCTGATGCCCTTGACCATGGTATCGGTGACGCCCAACATTCTGGTGGTTCCCAAAGCATCGCCGCTGAACAGCGTTGCCGATGTGGTCAAGACGGCGAAGGCGGAGCCGGGGAAATTGACCTTTGCATCTGGCGGCACCGGCACAGTTCAATTCATGGCGGGTGAGCTGTTCAGGCAAGGATGGGACCTCGACATGCTGCATGTGCCATACAAAAGCGGCGGTCCGGCCATCATGGCAACCGTGGGCGGCCAGGTGAACATGATGTTCACGAACATTTCCTCGACGCTGCCGCTGGTCAAGGACGGGCAGCTGAAGGTGCTGACGATCACGTCGCCGCAGCGCAGCGCGCTGCTGCCGGATACGCCCACCGTTGCCGAGTCCGGGCTGAAGGACTATCAGGTATATGAGTGGAACGGCATGTTCGTGCCGAAAGGCACACCCGCAGCTGTGGTGGATCAACTGCAGGCCGCTGTGCGCGACGTCCTGAAAGAACCCAACGTCAAGGCCAAGTTTGATTCCCTGGGCGCTGATATCGTTGCATCAGGGCCTGACGAGTTCGGCAAATTCCTCAAAGACGAATTTGCAAAGTGGAAGGCAGTCGCCGCCAAATCAGGTCTTTCCCTGCAATAGCAACCCAGCCTGCAAGGTACTGTGGCGCAGTGGTTTGCGCCGCAGTGCCTTATTCCCTGCGATCCAGCGCATGCTCCAGCGACACGCGGATCATGTCTCCGTGGCCGTATTGCGGAAAGTCTGCGTAGTGAACATGTGCGCCACCTACCGCGCAGCAAAGGCAGAAGAATGCCAGCATGTTTCGCACGACCGCGCCTACCATTGATAGCTCACGTTAGCCATGACTGAGCGCCGTGCGCCATAATAGCAACTGGCGTTGCCCGAGCAAGTGGCGACATATTCTTTGTCGGCCAGATTGGTCGCATTGAGTGAGAGCTTGAAGTTCCTGAGCGACGGGTTCAGGTGCGCCAGGTCATATCGCAGCGCCGCGTCAAACAGCGTCACCGAGCCGCTTGGATATAGGTTGGCACTGTCTCCATACATGTTGCCGGTATAGCGAACACCTCCCCCGAGGCTCAGCCCCGCCAGGGCGCCCTGGTTGAAACGATAGTCCAGCCAGAGGTTGTAGCTGTGGCGCGGAACACGCGGCAAATCATTGCCCAGGCTGGTGTCATTGCTTTTTGTGACTTCACCGTCCATCAGTGTCGCCGATGCGATAAGCGAAAGATTATCCGAAACCGCCAGATTTCCCTCTAGCTCCAGGCCGCGTATCCTCCCTTCGCCGGTCTGGACCTGGCACTGTCGCCCATCGCACAAATGAGTCGGATCGGGGTCCGGCGTGCTGATATTCTGCTGCCGGATCTCATAGGCCGAGAACGTGATCATGCTGCGGGACCCAGGCGGCTGATACTTGATGCCTGCCTCGATTTGCTTGCCTTTTGTGGGCTTGAACTGGACGCCGTCATAGTCGACGCCGTTGACCGGCTCAAAGGATGTCGAGTAACTGACGTATGGCGCAAAACCATTGTCGAACAGATAGACAAGGCCTGCACGCCATGTTGTGGCCTGATCGGAATAGCCGCTGCGCTCGCCTGTGGCGCGTGCAAGGGAGCTGTCTCGAGACCAGTCCCGCCGCACGCCGAAGGTGGCGACCCATCTGTTCCAGCGCAGCTGATCCTGGGCATACAGGCCAGTCTGTTCGCTTTTGATGCGCCTGCTCGGTGTCATGGCCCCTATCGTGACGGGTGTGCCATACACGGGCTCGAAGACATCCAGCGGCTGGGCCGTACCGCTCGCCTGCGCGACCCGGATTGTCTGTGTGCGGTAGTCCAGGCCGGTCAGCAGCGTGTGCTCGGTGGCCCCCAGGTGAAAGTTGAACTGGGCATTCGTATCCATGGACAAGCCTTCGGAGCGGATCTCGTTCGATGATGCGGACCGAAGCAGTGTACGCCCGTCGCTTTGCAGATCGCCCTGACGATTGACGCCGGCATTGTCCGTATTCACCTGCATGTAGCGCAGTTTCTGATTGACCTTGATGCTGTCGGAAAATGCGTGGCTGAACTCATAGCCTATCGAAGTCTGAGTTCTGTCGTATCGATTGAAGCCGGGCTCACCCAGAAAGCGATTCGAGCCAAAGCGCCCGTACTCGGTTGCATCTCTGGTTCCATGCGACGGCAGGAACTGATATGTGCTGCCGCCGCGATCTTGCTGATAATTGGCCAGCAGCGTCAGCGATGTGCGGTCTGAAGGGCGCCATGTGAGGCTGGGCGCCAGCATGATACGGTTAAGCTCCACGTGATCTACCTGCGTGTCGGTGTGATAGCCAGTGCCGACGATGCGATACAGCCACTTGCCCTCTGAATCCAGCGGGCCGCTGACATCCGCATTCAGGCGCGCCAGGCCATAGTTGTCTGTGGACATGCCAATCTCACCGCGCGCATAATCTGTAGGTCGTTTGCTGACCGTATTCACAAGGCCGCCTGGTGCAATCTGCCCGTACAGTACTGACGATGGCCCGCGCAGTATCTCCACTCGCTCCAGGCCATAGCCATCGAACTGCGTAGCCGATGCAGTGGCGCCGCTGCTGCTGCCGGGCGGACGCAGCCCGTCCAGGTACAGATTGTTGGCGAAGCTGCCGGTCCGGAACCCGCGCACCGATATTTCATCGACCCGGCTGTCCGTGCCATACCCGCCAACCGAGACGCCCGCACTGTAGCGAACCGCCTCAGAGGCGCTGGTGGCGCCGAGCATATCCATGAGCTCTCTGTTGACGACCGAGATCGATTGCGGCGTTTCGACAATAGGCGTATCGGTTTTTGTGGATGTCTTGCTTTCGATTGTCAGCGGCCCGATGGTGCCCGAGCTACTGCCTTGCACTGTCACAGCGGACAGCGTGACGGGGCCATTGCCCAGAGGCTTGGGCACGGATTCAATTCTGTAGCCCTCGTTGTTGGGATTTGGCGCCGCCTGCAAGCCCGTGCCCTGCAGCAGCTGGCGCAAGGCGTTATCGAGCGGGCCATGCAAATGTGTTGAGGGTGTTGTCTTGCCGCGCGTCAATTCCTCGTTGACGATAATGGTCGTTCCCGCCTGCTGACCCAGCCTCAGCAGCGCTTCATCCAGCGACAGCGCTGGCAGGCGCAGGTCGATGGGCTGCCTGCCGGCGGTCGATTCGCCGTAGACCACAGGCGCGGCAAGGGCCATGGCGCCGGCGATTATCAGCGCCAGCAAGCGCGGCGATGGACGGTTGGATAAAGGGGTTGGCTCTACGAACGTTCTGAGGTGCATTGGGAATAGGTCGTTAGGGGTGGGCTGAAAAGTACGCTTTCACTTTGTCCTAACGGGGCAAATCCTGGAACCTGCCGGATAATTACGTTTTGTTTCAGATATCAGGCCGGCAAGACCGTGACCCAGTAGCGCGTACGGTAGTCGAGCTTCAGGTTTTGAGAGGCCGCGAGCGCTTCGAGGACGAGATCCGTATTCTGAATGCGGAATGTGCCTGTGATGGGCAGATTCTCAAGCTCGGGCGCACAGCGCAGCAAGCCTGGGCGATAGCGAGCCAGCTCCGCCAGGAACTCGCCCAGCCGCATGCCGTCGGCCACCAGGACACCATTGGTCCAGGCGAATTCTCGGTCGGGCAGGCCAGATTGAACAACCATCCTGTCGCCCGTTATCCGCAGCATTTGATCCGCATGCATTTCGCCTTTTACCTGACGGCTTGTGGTGATGCTGGCGTAGCCCTTTCTCAGTGCGGCAAATGTATAAGGCGAGGTCTCGTCCCGCAGGCAACGTACCAGCAACTGCGCACTGCTCGGTTCAATGACGGCATCGCGCGTCAGCACCCTGATATCTGCGATGGAGGGCTGCCTTGTGTCATTCAGCCACAGCTCGCCGGAATAAAGATGAACATCGGTGAAGCGGCCGTTGGGCTTGATGTCGATTGCCGTGTTCGTGTTGAGCAGCAACGGCGTACCCGCAGTGCCGATCCCGACTGCACGCTGTTCGCCGACCTGCGTACGATAGTCCGCCATCCATCCATGATTGCTTGCATAGCGATAGGTGCCGGAGGCTGTCAGGCCGACTGCCAGCGTGGATAGAATGAGCTTCAGGTGTTCCCTTCGGCCTCGCCTATTCGCAACCGCCTTGACAGCTGCGGCCTGCGCCGAATCCTGCGAGCGCCGGCCATCGGGAAGCGCTTCGTGCAGCGCTGCAAAGCCTTGCCAGGCGGCGGCGTGCTCGGGGTCCGCCAGATACCATTGTTTCTATTCATGCACAGCATTGTCGTCAGCCTCGGCCTGCAAGCGCACAAACCAGCGGGACGCCTGTTCGACGATCTCGCGTTTGTCCTGCGGCGAAGTGGGGCGTGACTTACTTGTTGATGGCATAGTAGAAATGCTGCCAGGCCTTTATCATGTCTTTTTGCACGACATTCATGCTGATGTTCAACCGGGCGGCAACCTCGCCGTAAGGAAGGCCATCCATGCGTGCCAGAATGAATGCTTGCCGCATTCTTCTGGGCATCGCATCCAGCGTTTCGCAAATCGTGTTCAATTGCTCGACCATTTCCGCCACAGCTTCCGGCGATGGCGCCAATTGCTCTGGCTGCTCCGCCAGCGCCTGCAGATACGCCTGCTCGATTGCCCTGCGGCGGTGGCGGTCAATCAGCAGCCGTTTTGCAATCGTCCCGAGATAACCCCTGGGCTGTCCGCTGGCTTCCCAGGAGGGCAGTTTCAGTACCCGCTCGAACGTATCGTGGACCAGATCCCAGGCATCACTCTGCTGTCCGTCCAGGCGGCGGCGCACCATGTTGTACAGCCAGACATGATGCTGCCGGTATATGGTGGCAACCAGGCTGCGGTCGATACCGCATGCGGGTGTGAGGTTTGAAGTGGCTTGTTCCGGTTTCACGGACAAAGAGAGCTGATAATTGAATGAGAATAATTATCAATTTTATAGCATGCCGGATCTTCGGTTCGAGAGGGCGGGGCAGGCCTGGCCGCCGCCAAGCGTGCGTTCGAAGCCATGATGGGAATGCGGAAGATAGATATTGCTGCGATAGAGGCGGCCAGGAAGGGCTGATATCCACGCGCACGCAACCCGCAATCTGTGTCAGGCGCCTGGAATGCTTGGCCTGAGATGCTGGAGGGCAAACTCCAGCATTGCGTTGCTGTATGTGACATTCGATGAGGAGGAGATAAGGCACTGGATATTCGACTCGATATTCGTGTCGATTTCCCGGAAGATGACGCCTTTGATCCCTGTTGAGCGCAGGCATTCTGGCGCGATGGCGACGCCCAGGCCGATTGAGACGCAAGATATGGCGGCCAGCCAGTGGTTTACATGGTGTTCGATCCTGGGGGAGAACCCCGCTTCGATGCACAGGGAAAGGATGGTATCGAAATAATAGGGGGATGATTTCCTAGTGAAAATAATAAAGCTCTCGTCCTGATACTGCTGGAGCCTGACTGGCCCATCCCCGAGGTTGTATTTCTCGGGCATGCAGAGCAGGAACCGTTCCGGAAAAAGCGTAATGCAGCGCGACAACCGGCTGTCATTGGGTACAACTGAGTGCGTAAAACCAATGTCAATGTCGCCACGCTGGATAGCCGCCAATTGATCCATGGATGACATTTCGTGCAGGGACACTCTTATATCCGGATGTTCCTGGCGAAAGGCTGTGATCATATTGCCGAGCCCACGATATATCATCGACGAGTGGAATCCGACATTCAGGCGTTGCCGGAGATTTTCGCTGAAGCTGCGGATTTCATCGAAAGTCTGGGCGGTCTGGTTGATCAACCCCAGGGCGCGTCCATAGAATTCTCGCCCAACTTCGGTCAGGGTCACATTGCGGCTGTTGCGCTCCAGCAGCTTGACCCCTAGCGCTGCCTCCAGCTGTTGCATGGCAACGCTGAAAGGCGGCTGCGATACATGGCAGCGGGCGGCTGCCTTGCCGAAGCTGAGTTCTTCGGCAAGTGCCACAAAATATCGCAGGTGTCGCAGCTCAATGGAGTTCTTGTGCATATATCCCAGCGCTCCGACAACAGTGAAGGCTGCCTGTCGATGGCAGCTAGCTTACATCATAGACGATGCTGTCTGGCTGGGAATACTTTGTCCGGCAGTATGTCTCCGGGCGCCCGGAACATTGGCCTGGCAGCCGGCATGTGGCCTGGGGAAGGCCTGACGCCGGGCTGGCCTTTACTGATTGGCTCGGAAACCCGATTCCTTGACGATGGGCCGCCAGCCTTCTCGTTGGGTTTTAATCATGGCAGCGAGATCCGTGGCTGATGTTCCGGTGGTTACCATGCCGAGCTGAGCCATTTTCGCCGTGAAGTCAGGCTCCTTGACGATTTCTCTCAGTGCATCGCCAAGCTTGTTCACCACGGCCTGCGGTGTACCTGCGGGAACGAAAGCCCCGTACCAGGCCGCAGTCAGCTCAAACCCTTCGGCCCCGCTTTCACGGAACGTCGGAACATTGGGTATGAGCTTGGAGCGCTCGGTACCGGTAATTCCGAGATACTTGATTTTGCCCGCCCGCTCCAGTTCGCTCATGGCGGCAACAGCGTCGATGCCGATTGGGAGCACGCCACCGATTTCATCCGTCAGCATGCCGGGGGCTCCCTTGTAGGCAACCGGTATCAGGCTGAGATTGTTATGCTGATTGAAGCTCAGCAGGCCGAAATGTACGGTGCCACCCAGTGATACCATGCCCATGCTGCCTTTGTCCTGATGTTTTTTCACCCAGTCAATATATTCTGGTACCGTTGAGTACGGGCTGTCGGCGGCAGTCGAAGCTACCAACGGGACTTCGGCAAGGTGAGCGACCGGGGTCAAGTCTTTCTCCGGATCGTACGGAAGCTTGTCATAGGTCAGGGGGAACAGCACGAAGGGCGTTGCGGGGGAAATAAGCAGCGTATTGCCATCCGGCTTGGACCGATTTACGGCCTGGAGCGCAATCTGCGTTCCGGCGCCAGGCTTGTTTTCCACAATCACGGTCTGGTCCAGCTTGAGCCGCAACTTCTCGGCCATGGCCCGGGACATTGTGTCCAATGCACCCCCAGGGGGAAAGCCGATGACGATCTTCAATGGGGTAGAGCTGTCTGCGTAAGCAGCCCCGGAGCCGGCCAGCACGGCGGCCGCCAGAATGATCTTTCCCAGCTTCAGTAATTGGCGATTCAGCATTGTCTCTCTCTATTGATGATTAATACATGGAAATCGGGCAGGAATATCGAATCACATGCCGCTGCTGTTCGCCCTGTATGAATGGCATTGAGCGCGGTCCGGGGCCGACGGGCATGCCTCATGCAGCCAGCTTTTGCGATCCGAAGGAGACGTAGAACTTGGCCAGCGTGCCCGGCCAAGTGGGAAGGCCGCCCAGAGGGATGGTTCCGGACGGTGGTGCAGTTGCGGTCAGGCATCCTCTGTAGATGCTGATACCGTGTCTCTATTGCGTTTTGGTGATACTTGCCTCAATTCTATTTGGCTGCTTTGCTCAATCCATTCGAAAAAAGAATGCTGCGATATGTAGTTCGAATGGAAAGCAACAGGCATTGCTGTAGGCGAGAGTGCGTGCGAGACGAAGAGGGGGCCTGCTTCGCAAGGCCCCCACACATACAAACAATAATGATATGCCGTGCGTTCTACAGTGCCGGTTACATTGGCTCCAGGCCGGCCATGTCCATCATTTCCCGTGTGAAGCTGATCTCACGCTTGAAAGTCTGCACATATTCTTCGGAGGTGGACGGGTTGCCCTTGCTGCCAAGCGCGGTCAGCGCGCTGGTGACTGAAGGGTCGTTTAGTGCCTTTGCAAAGACAGCATGAATACGGTTTGCGATGCTGTCTGGCGTGCCTGCGGGCAGCGAAAGGCCTCCCCAGGACGATAGCTCCACATCGTCCATACCTTGTTCGGCCAGCGTTTGTACCTCAGGCAGGGCCGCATTTCTTTCCTTGCCTGCTACAGCGAGTGCAGTAAGCTTCCCGGCCTGTACCTGCGGATACGCGACGGAAAATATGGGCATGCCGAAGGTGACCTGGTTGCTCATCACGGCATGAACCAGTTCGGAGGCGCCTTTGTAAGGTACATGCGTGGCCTGTATGCCTGCTGATTTCATGAAAAGCTCAACCCCCAGGTGAGAGGGGGTTCCAACACCTCCCGACGCATAATAAAGCTTGCCTGGGTTCGCGCGGGCGCGTGCAATAAGCTCTTCCAGGCTTTTGATTCCTGAAGAAGGGTTGACGATGAGCAGCACATCCGAATGTGTGAGCTGCATGACATGGCGGAAATCTTTCAGTGCATCGTATCCCGGCGCCTTGTACATGACCATGCTGGCCGCCATGGGGCCGGCAGAATAGATCCAGGTATAGCCGTCTGGCGCTGCATTTGCGACCAGTCTTGCACCAATGTTGCCGGCTGCACCGCCCCGATTCTCAACGATGATAGGTTGTCCCAGCAGCGGCGCCACTGCTTCGGCAAGGATGCGTGCACTGGTGTCCGGGCTGCTGCCCACGATATAGGGCACGACCCATTTGATGGGGCGCTTGGGCCATGCGCCGGCAGCGCGTGCCTTTCCGGCCAGGGCCACGAGGGGAGAAGCGGCAATGGCGCGACACAATGTGCGACGGGTGAGATCAATAGTCATTTTTAGTCTCCAGGCTTGCTATTTTGATGTATGAACGGTGACGATTCAGCGGGAGTCGCCAAGCAGCTCGCGCGCAATGACGTTCTTCTGAATCTCGCTTGTGCCGGTAAGTACGCGGTACATGCGCAGCATGCGAAACAGAAACTCGACTCGGCGTCCCTGTACGATGCCTTCGCCGCCATGAATCTGCACTGCGGCATCAGCAATGCGAAAGGCCGCCTCCGAGCAGAAGAGCTTGGCAATGGAAGCCTCGGCGCGAGGGTCGCCGTCCGCATCGATTTGGCGAGCAGTGGAAAGCATAAGGGCGCGGGCTGCCATCAGTTGCGTCGCCATTTCAGCCAGGGAATGCTGGATCGCCTGAAAACTGGCAATGGCCTGTCCGAACTGGTGTCGCGTTTTGGCATAATTGCGCGCGTCTTTAAGTGCCACAGTAGCCAGGCCCAGCATTGCAGGGCAGTGCAACAGACGGTTTACAGTAATGCGGCCCAGGGCCAGGGCCAGGCCGCGCCCTTGCTCTCCGATAAGGTTGGCGGCAGGCACGCGGCAATCCTTCAGCACTATATCGCCGGTGCTCGACTGGCCGGCCATGGTCTTGTAGGTACGCTGTACCTCAACACCGGGGCCATTCAAATCGACAAAGAACGCTGTGATTTCGCGCCGTTCAGGGGAATCAGATGTGGATGTCATCAGCACGGCGAAGTCCGCAAAGGGCGATCCGGAGATAAAACGCTTGCGGCCATTGATGACATAGTTGTCCCCGTCACGAACCGCTTTTGTCTGAATAGCTCCCGCATCCGAGCCGGCCTCGGTTTCTGTCAGCGCGAAGCAGATGGATTTTTCGCCTTTCGCTACAGGATCGATAAAGTTGGCAAGCTGCACTGGGGTTGCATACCGGGCCAGCGCCCCGATGCGGGGCGGACCGCTTAACTCGCCCAAAACATGCGCCGCAAGCGGAGAGCCGCTGGCGTAAATGGATTCCTTGATCAGCACATGATCGAGCAGGGGTAAGCCCAGGCCGCCCATCTGCGTCGGCAGGGTGATTCCATAGAAGCCGAGATCGCGGGAGCGTCGCCACACACGTTGCAAGACCTCTTTGCTGGCACCGCTTTCGTAGTCTATGCCTTCCTCACGAACCAGCGCCGCCAGTTCGCCGTGCAGAAAATCCGAGATATGGTTGATCAGGCTGGCGGCCCGCTCAGAGCCTTCAAAGTGACGCTCGAACAGTGGCTCACCCAGGCTGCTGGTTTCTTGTGGGTTCATGTTCATCATATGCTCCTCAACCCACACGCCTGTCGTGGCCGGCCCAGTAAGGCGCCTGTATTGCCTTGCGTGCGATCTTGCCGTTGGGGTTTCGTTGCAAGGCGTCGACGAACTCGATTCGCCGCGGCCGTTTGAAGCCAGCAAGTTTTTCAGCGCAGAATGCGTCCAGTGTTGCGGTATCGGCTGCCGCGCCATGCTTGAGCACAATCTGTGCCGCCACCGTTTCACCCCATTTTTCGTCGGGTATGGCGAATACGCAGGCTTCATCAACGGCAGGGTGCTGATAGAGCACCGCCTCCACTTCTGAGGGGTAAACATTGAAACCGCCGCTGATGACCATGTCTTTCTTGCGATCCACAATATAGACATAGCCGTCGTCGTCAACGTGGGCAAGATCACCTGTGTGATACCGGCCATTCCTGAGCACATCGGCAGTAAGCTCGGGAGCACGCCAATATCCTGCGAATACATCCGGGCCGCCCACAACGATTTCACCTATCTCTCCCGCCTTGACAGGCTGGCCGTCATCATCCACCACCTCTACCCTGGATTCGATATAGGGCCTGCCGCAAGAGGCTAGCCGGGCGGGCATGGCAGCCCGAGCGAACAGATGATCCTCCACCGTAAGGCCGCAGACGCCAGAGGTCGTTTCCCCCGCGCCGTAGCCTTGGGAAAGCACGGGGCCAAACACATCCATTGCCTGCATGATGCGGGCCGGAGCCATAGGCGCGGCGCCATAGCCCAGTCTGCGCAGATCGGGCAGAGGGCGATACTGGCCCTGAACTGCCGCGAGCAGCATATTGATCATCGTCGGCACGAGGAAGGTGTGCGTTATGCGCTCGCGCCGCATTTCTTCAATAAAGCGGCCCGGCTCAAAGCTGTCAAATAGATAGATGCTTGCTCCTGCGAACAGCGCGGGAACGATCTGCATGCCCGAGGCATGGGTGATCGGCCCGACCAGGCCGATCAGGTCTCCCGGCCGCAGACTGTCAGCGCGCATTGTGAACTTTCGCAGCTGGGCAAGGCGATTCCCATATGTCTGCATCGCGGCCTTCAGCACGCCGCTGGAACCGGAGGTGTAGTGCAGCACGGCGATTTCGTGGGATTGTACGGACACCGAATCAAAATGTTCATGTGCGCGGGCGAGAGCGACTTCGTATGAAGCCTGGGCGCCATCCTCAGCGTCAAGAAGCATCAGCTGTGGTGTGACTGTCTTGAGCATCGGCAAAAAGCTTTCCGCACGAGCTGCCGTTGTCAGTATCAGGGCCGCTTCACTGTTCGCAACGATTTCTGATACTTCCGCCGGCGCCAGACGGGCATTCATCGGCGCTTTTACCAGGCCAGCCTTGTAGCAGGCCAGCTCCAGTTCCACGATTTCGATGCAGTTGGGCAGATAGACGCCCACACGGTCGCCACGCTTCAATCCCTGGCCAAGCAGGGCATTGGCCAGGCGGTTGGAGCGCTGCTCGAGCTGTGCATATGTGATGGTGCGCGTGGCGGTTCGGACGGCGACTTGCTTCGCGTATATCCGAGCGGCACGGGAAATAAGTTCGCCTACATTGGCGATCTCGAATGCGGGGCTATTCACCTGCCTGTCTCCTTGGAATGCATACGCCGGTGCTGGCGTGGAGACAACTATTGCATGCCAGAGAAGATCGCAACAAATACGGATTGATGATGGTCGATCATCATTTAAATTGATGGTCTTCCTCGCAATCAGGAATTTCCCTATACCTGGCTACTTCTTTTCGAGCTTTTTGGCGGTGTCTTTTGCTTGAACAGAAATTCGGCTTTCCAGCGTCCGGCATCGATCATTGACCGTGCCTCATCGACCAGTGCTTCCAGGACTGCCAACGTTGCGCTGCTGGGTTCCTGCGTTCGAGGTAGGGCAAGAAAATACCGTCGCAACAGCTCTGGCTCCATGACACGGGCAGCCATCCAGTGCCCATCATTTTTTGGCCCGTCGGCCAGGGCGCAGGCCGGCGTGAAAGTAAACCCCGCGCCGGCAAGATACAGGGAGCGGATGATCCGGGCCGAGTCGTACTCATGCTCAATGTTCAGATCGATGCCCATGTCGGCCGCTGTTTCCTCTACGCGGGAACGAATGCTGAAGCGCCGCGATTGCAGAACCAGTGGAAGCGCTGCTGCCTTGGAGAAGGGAACTTCGGGCTCAACGCCACTCTTGGCCTGGGCTTGCGTAAGCGCAGCGATTTCACCTTCTTTGTCGAAACCGCAGACATACATAGCCTCACATGCAAAAGGCCTGACATCAAGGTCAGCCAGTTCAGCGGTATCGACCAGAATGCCAATATCGGCCCGTCTATCAAGCATTGCTTTACGCACAGTGAGGCTCAGTCCATCTATTACAAACACCCGGATGCGTGGATAGGCTTTCTTGAGCCGGAACAGCAGGGGCCCCATCAGTAGTGACGACAGCAGAAAGGGTATTGCTACGGTCACCGAACCCTCAGGCCCATCGGGCGAGCGCTGCAGCCGCTCCTGCATCGCATTGGCATCAGACAGGAGCTTGCATGCATCCTGGTACAGCTGCATGCCCGCTGCGGTAGGTGTCACACCAGCATAAGACCGCTCAAACAGTTGCGTACTGAGTTCCTGTTCGAGCTTCTTGATCTGTGCGGTGAGCGCCGGCTGTGCGACATATAGCAGGCTGGCGGCACGTGACAGGCTGCCAGCCTCAAGCACAGCGACGAAGTAGCGCAGGGTTCGCAGCTCCACCTCACCACATCCCTTTCCTGTCATTCATCCAGATGAAGCCTCGCACGATTCTGTAGATATACCAGATTCCGGTGCAGAAAAGAATAACGGGGCCTATATATATGAAAACCGTGATGAATCCCAGGATGCCCAGCGCCAGGGAAATCCAGAACGTTCGTATCAGCTGTCCCATGTGCTGGGCATAGATGGTGCCATCCATCTCGCGACGTTTTATATAAGCCATGATCAGCCCGACAATGGTCGACAGGCCGCCAACGAACAGTCCGGCGGCGAAGAGCGCATACACCACCATGGAATACGTACGGAAGCTGTCCAGACGGGCCGGGTCGGCGGCAGACGCCTCACGTACGGATAGGTTGGGTTCGGTATTCACGTCGCAGGGCCTCGCTGAGAACGTATATGGAAAGCCAGGCAGGAATCAGGCTCGGTATCAGGCGATTATATAGTTGCTGTTCTTTCGCCGCTGTTCTCACGAGGGGTAGGTTATCTGTTTCGCGCAAATGAGTGAGCCGCCCTTAGCGGCAGCCCACGCGCATGAACGGCAGGCCGGCGCATCAAGCGATCAGGGCTCGCGCGGCAGTACAGTGAGTACGCGCACGATGAAAGTATGGAATTCCTTCATGTAGTTGCTCAGGAATTCCTCGGTCCGTGCGTTAGCGACCTGGCCGTCATCCGTGATGAGGCCTTGCTCGAAATGTACATAGGCTTCGACGGTATTGAGCAGCGGCGAATTGCAGAAGCACAGCACATTCCGAAGCTGTGCCTGGGCGAGCGCCGTGCCGATGGCGCCGGGCGATGTACCGATAATTGCTGACGGTTTACGGGTGAAAGAGTTCTGGCCCCAGGGGCGGGTTGCCCAGTCAATGGCATTCTTCAGGCCGCCAGGGATGCTGCGGTTGTACTCGGGGGTTACGAACAGTATGGCGTCGACGTCTGCAATCGCTTGCTTGAAGGCCCTTGCCACAGGAGGATAGTCGCTGTCGTAATCCTGGCTATACAGCGGAAGGTCGCGGATGGGGATCTCCACCAGCTCCAGCTCTTGCGGAGCGAGCTTTACGAGCGCTTTGGACAGCAGGCGGTTTATGGATGTGCTGGAAAGACTGCCTACCAGATAACCGACTTTGTATTTCGACATATAGGCCTCCTGGACGCATGCTGCGCCACAATTAAATGAAAGTCCTGCGACAGTCAGTTTGCCGGCATAGCCGCCATTGCGGAAACTCCATGCTTGCCCGGCCAATCCTGGCTTCCGGGTTGCCCTAGTGTTCCGTCAGACAGCTGCCCAGCGTCGCCAACTGCGTGTCTGCCATGATAGACCGAAAATCGGGCGGGACCCGTTCCGGTGTGCCCACGTGCGGGACAGCGCCGCCAAACATGGACGGATTCATGCCTTGATTGCTCGGCGGCCTCTCAACCATCGTCTTTCAGTTTCAATGCCCCATGCACCAATACTCTGCCTGCCGCATGCTTGCGCCGGGTGCCTCCGTTTGCTGATCGCGTCATCGATCCACGGCGTGCCGCCGATGGCGTAATGCCAAAGAAGAGCCTGAATGCAGTCGAGAAGTTGCTGGCGCTGGAATAGCCCACGGTCAGTGCAATATCGATAATATTGCACCGAGTCTCTTTAAGCATATATGCCGCCTTGCGCATGCTTTCCCGCTTTATGTACTCCGATACCGTTATGCCGAATGCATGCCTGAAAAGAGATTGAAGCGCTTTCTGGGATACCTGAAGCGTGGATGCGACCGTTGCGATAGTAAGTTCAACCGAGGCGTAGTCCTGAATAAGCTGTGTGGCCGCAATCAGCACCTGGCGCTGCGCCTCTGTAATATCATTTATCTGAAGGATGCCGGCCTTTTTAAGCCAACTATCGTCATCAATATCTTGTGGCACTGCGGAATTGACCGGCCTGTTTTGCAATAGTCCCACATGAACGCGTATCCGTTCGAAAACCTCGGAGGTATCGAATGGTTTAGTGATATAGTCTTGCGCTCCAACGCGAAAGGCGGTGGTTTTTGCTTGCGGAGCAATTTGGGAGCTCAGGAAGATTATTCCGGCCTGGCTCGTTCTTGTGTCGGATTTGAGCAGGCGGGCGACAGCCAGACCCCCAATCTTGTCGAGCGCCGTATTCATCAAAATAAGATCCGGCCGGGTCGAAATTGCGCGTGCCAGAACCTGTCGGCCATCCAGGGCGACAATAGACTCGAAAGCATGCTGTCTCAGAATTTGTAGTAATCGGCTCAGGTCTTCCGGATCTGAATCCGCGACAAGCACCTTGGTCTTGCGTCGCATACTGCATTGTTCTTGTATAGAAACATGTTCGCAAGAATGAAGGGAATGACCAGCCTAAACAATCTTATGTCTGTTCAGTAACAATATATAACAAAAATATTTGAGAATATTCAAAATATAGTTATATTTTGGCAACGTTATCCTTTATTAACAATACTGCCGGCGCTGTTTCAGTGGGAAATGCGATAAGCACGTCGCCTTGCACTGCCTGTACGATCTCCGGCAATCCGGTGATTGCTGCCGACGTCGAGTCAAGCGCGAGCCCTTCATGATTCGAGATCTGTACCGTGTCTGCTCCGGCCTTGCCCGCCCGTCTGGGAAACCCTTTTTGATCACACGCTGGCCCGTGATCTTGCCGATCAGTTCGACATCGCTCCATAACGGATAGGTCTTGAAATTCGTCCCTTGATAGTCATGCTCAGGCGGATTTCAATTCGGTAATGCGTGCAGCCGTCAAGCGGGTGTTTCAACCTACAAGGGTTTGCTGCATCCTTGGGTACTGACAGGCGCAGCGCCCACACAGGGAGCGCAAGGCGCTGTCAGAGATGTTGTGGTGGAGCGCACTTGGGTGCAGGCACAATAAGCGCATGATGGCGTCGACAGCAATTGGCGAAGGATGCAAAGCGCTCATGAAGGCGGCTTGAGGTATCTGCATGATGAAGGTTGCCTCGTTGACCTCAATATCATGCAGCGAGCGCTACTCATCCAATATGGGAACTAGATGCGCCAAATGCCCCAAGCCGAAATGGCCCACCAAATACCATTTTTCCGCTCTGCTTGACAGGCTCTCGCGTGCAGCGCGCCCGGAAATCGCTGAACGCTGCAATATCCCTCGCCTATTGATCTGTATCGCTCCCGTCTGCAAGCTTAATCGACTTCCAATTTGTTGGTAGCAATGATCGAAGCCCATCGCGCTGTCTCTTGCTGTTGATACGTGGCAGCTTCTTCTGGCGTGGTGGCCATGACTTCAAACCCCATTGATTCAAGCTTTCCCTTGACTTGGGTGTCCGCCATGGCAGACTGCAGCCCTTCCGACAGTTGCCTGAGTATGTCATCTGGCAACCCCTTAGGTGCGGCAAACGCTTGCCAGGAATATACAACCATCCCAGGTATGCCGACCTCTGCAAAGGTGGGTACGTCAGGCAGTTCGGACGATCGCTTCTCGGCTGTGATAGCTAATGCCTTCATTCGGCCAGCCTTGATCAAGCCAGAAACTGCGCCGAGGTTTTGGAACGACACATTGACCTGGTTGCCCATCAAGTCACTTTGAGCTGCGGAGCCGCCTTTATATGGAACATCGAAGCCAGTTGTATTTGTTTGCTGGCGAAACAGCACGGCGGACAACTGGTCGGAGGAGCCCGTGCCGCCGGTAGCAAAAGATACTGTATCCGGATGCTGTTTTGCATATGCGACAAGCTCTTGCACCGTATTGGGCGCAAAATTGGGCGCGGCTACCAATACGTTGGGATTGCGCACTGCTACTGAAAGATAGTCAAAGTCTTTGGAGGGATCGTACGTCAGGGATTTATATAAAGCAGGATTGATCGAGAATGTCCCGATGGAACCGATCATGAAGGTGTATCCATCTGGACTCGATCGTGCTGTGGCTGTAGCTCCAATCGCACTGTTCGCTCCGGGTTTTGTTTCTACGACGATGGGCTGGCTCCATTGAGTTGCCATCTTTTGTGTCACCGTTCTGGCAACGACATCACTGCTGCCGCCCGCCGTGTATGGAACGATGAGCGTGATTGGCCTGTTGGGGTATTCCGCCGCATGCAGATTGCCTGAAAAGGCAATGGTAAATGCCAATAAAGTGAAAGATAACTTTGGTTTGGTACTCATGTTGTCTCCGTATGAATGAGGGGAGCTGAGGCGACGGCCAGATAGCTCGTATTAATCCTGGTGATATCGGCGCACCCCAGTAATGCTTGGTTCCGGTCAATTTCCGACCGAAGAATATTGATCACGCGATGCACGCCCCGATCGCCTGCTACTGCTGCGCCAGCAAGCATGGGTCTGCCCATGAAGACCATGCGCGCGCCCAGGGCCAAAGCTTTCATGACGTCGGTACCACGACGGAATCCGCCGTCAATCATCACCGGGAAATCGCGCGGCACGGCTGCGACGACAGGTGGCAAGGCTTGAAGTGTAGATATGGAACTGTCAAGCTGGCGGCCCCCGTGATTACTTACGATCAGGCCATCCAGGCCGCACTGCACCGCCTTGCGCGCATCGGCATCATGCAGCACACCTTTTATCAACAGGTGACCTTTCCAGCGATCGCGCAGCCACCTCAAATGATCCCAGTCAAGCTTGTCCCAGCCACTGCGGAATCCGTTGGGCTGGTCCTGGGTAATGGGATTGCCAACTTCATGTGTCTGATTCGAAAATCGTGGAATGCCGTCCCGCATCAGGGTTCGAAGGAACACCTTGATTGTCCACGCCGGATGGGTGATTCCGTCCCACATCAAGCTGGGGCTGAGCTTTAGTGGCAAGACAAAGCCATTGCGCTCGTTGGTTTCCCGGTTTGCACCCACAGGGGTGTCGATAGTTACTACCAGTGTTTCAAACCTGGCTGCTTCCAAACGCAGCAGTAGGTTTTCGAGACGTGCTGTATCGCCCGGCAAATAACCTTGATACCAGGAGCCTGGCGCATGTTGAGCAATTACCTCCAGCGGCACACTGGATGATCCGCTTAGAATGAAAGGGACTTGTTCACTCACTGCCGCTCGGGCCAAGATCAGATCACAGCGGTGGCGTGCGAGTGCCGCAACGCCAATAGGGGATATTCCAATAGGCGAAGAGTACGTTCTGCCCCAAAGCTCAATGGATTGCGAACGATTACTGACGCCCGTCAGACCTTGTGGCCGGAACAGCAGGCGGTTAAATACAGCCTGATTCTCTTTTAGCGTGCGACCATCTTCAGCTCCGCCAAATAGAAACCCGCCAACTGATCGAGGCAAGAGGCGTAGCGCCTCTTTCTCAAATTCCTGAGCATTCAAAAGCCTGTCTAGCTTCATGATTCAGTCTCGCCTCGGCCGCTCAATACCCACTAGACCTGACAGATGATCCTGCTTGCGTCGCGCCAAGCGTCTCGGCGATGCGGGCCTTGCAGCTGCTGCCAAGGATGTTGGCGTCGTTGCCTGGCGTGACCAGATGGAAGCCTTCTGCCAGGCGCTGGCGGGCAATCTGGGCCGAGCCGCAGAAGATGCCAGCCAGCAGCTTGCGGGACAAAGCTGCCTTGAGGATGGCGGCGATTGCCTGGGCGACCACGCCTTCGGTTTCGGAGCCTGGGCGCTGACCCAGGCTCAATGCCAGGTCATTGGGCCCTACATAGACGCCGTCCAGCCCCGGTGTGTCGAGAATCGCGTCCAGATTCTGCAGTGCTTCGGCTGATTCAATCATCGCCAGGGTGAGGATCTGATCGTTGGCGCAATCGAAGTAGTCCGGCCCGCCATACAGCAAGCCGCGGGCAGGACCGAAAGACCTTTTCCCGGCGGGTGGGTAGCGGCATGCGTCCACAAATGCGCGTGCCAATTCCGGCGTGTCGACGGAAGGGCAGATCACGCCATAAGCGCCCGCGTCCAGCAAACGCATGATTTGCGCGCCATCCATGCTGGGGCAGCGAACCATGGGGATGGCAGGGGTCGCGCTGATCGCCTGCAGCATGGTCATGGCGGTCTCGAAGCTCATCATGCCGTGCTGCATGTCAACAGTCACTGCATCAAAACCCTGGCTCGCCACGACCTCGGCGGCGTAACTGCTGGGAATGGACAGCCATCCGTTAACGATGGCGTGGCCTGACAAAAAACGTTCTTTTACGGTATTGCCGCGCATATTGACTCATTGGGTTGTGGGTAATGGGGGAGGCTTTGGAGCGACCATTTAAGGACGTTCACTTTAAAGGGGGGCCGGCGCATTGATTCAGTGAATACTAAGAAGCGCCTGATCATATGTCCAATATATAATCTATTAACATTTGATATGTTTTTCGACTGAGTAGGCGGCAATGACGCTGGAACTGAGGCATCTGCGATATTTCACCGTGGTGGCGGAAGAGCTCAATTTCGGGCGTGCGGCGCGGCGCCTGCATATGACCCAGCCGCCTTTGAGCCAGCAGATCATGCAGCTGGAGGAACAAATCGGCGCGCCGCTGTTTATCCGGGGCCGCCCGTTGCAATTGACCGATGCCGGTGCGGAACTGCTGCTGCAATCCCGACGCCTGCTGGAGCACGCGGATGTCGTCGTGCAAAGCGCCAAGCAGGCGGCGCGCGGCGAGCGCGGGACGCTGACAATTGCATTCATCACAGGTGCGTTGCCACATCTTTTCCCTGCCATTATCAGCCGGTTTGCTTCGCAGTTTCCGCTAGTCAAGCTGGACCTCAAGGAACTGGTTTCTCCGTATCAGCACGAGTCATTGCGCGAGGGGGCGATTGATGTCGGGATCATGCGCCCGATTGGGGTGGAAGATGATTTTGAAACCAGGATGCTGCTCAAGGAGCGCATGCTGGTGGCCATGCCGGCTCATCACAGGTATGCCGACCGTCCCGTGATCAGGGTAGCGGATTTGGTGTCTGAACCTTTCGTGTCCTTCGACGCCACCGAAGCCAGGTATTTTGATCTGCTCACGCGTCGGATCTTCAGCCAGGCCAAGGCGGATCCCAAGGTGGTGCAAACTGCCAGGCAGCTGTATACCGTGTTGGCCACTGTGGCCGCGGGCATGGGGGTGACGCTGGTGCCTGCGTCCGCCAAAGACCTAGCCTTTCCGGGCGTGCTGTTTCGTGAACTTGAACTGCGCGAACCGGTATATGCGGAACTGATTCTGGCATGGCGCAGAGAGTGCGCTCAACCTGTGTTGTCGAATTTTCTCAAGACGGCGCTGGAGGTGGCTGGCGTCGGGTCTACGATCAAACGCTACGTCACGACTTGACGATTCGTTTTATATATCAAAATCAAATTTATTATATATTAGACGAATCAGATGGTCCTTTCTATACTCACCAACAGCGAAGCTGAGGCGCCGACGCGTCTGCGTCACGCCGATCAGCGCATTATCAAAGTTGGGGAGCGCCATATGAGTAATAAAACATTCCGTGCGTCCCGTCGCACGATCCTCGGGGCGACGGTGGTTTTCGCAGCGCTTGGTTTGACCACTACAGCGAGTGCTGCCGACGCCTGGCCCAGCAAGCCAATACGTTACGTCGTTCCGTTCGGCGCCGGCGGGTTGGCGGATTCCGTCGCGCGGCTGATAGCGCAACCGCTGGGCGACTGGTTGGGTCAGCCCGTGGTGGTCGAAAATCGGGCTGGCGTATCTGGCGTCGTGGGAACCCAAATGGTGGCCAAATCGCCGGGAGACGGCTACACCTTGGTGGGCGGCACGATTACCACGCACGCGGTCATTCCCTATTTCAACAAATCCATCGGGTATGACGTAGTCAAGGACTTCAAGCCCGTGCATATGTTGGGAACGGTCACCAATGTGCTGGTGGTCAATGTGGACAGCCCGTACAAGACGTTCCCCGATTTGCTGAATGCGCTGCGCGCCAAGCCGGACGAACTGACGTTTGGCACAGCAGGCCCAGGTACATCTCAGCATCTGGCAGGCGAGTTGCTGCAAAGCCTGACGAACACACGCATGCGCCAGATTCCCTACAAGGGCGGCACACAGGCCATGACAGACCTCATTGGCGGCCAGATCGACATGATTTTCGAGACCTCCACCGTTGCCAAGACATTGATCGACAGCCAGCGGGTGAGGGCTCTCGGATCTACCGGTCCCGATCCTGTCGAAGGCTTGCCCGATGTGCTGCCGCTCGCGCAGCAAGGCATCGAGGGCTTTGATGTCAGATCCTGGCAGGGCGTTTTCGCACCAGCGGGCACGCCAGATGATGTCGTCAAGAAGTTGGCCGATGGTATTGACGCGGTGCTGAAAATGCCCGAAATCCGCGCCCGTATGGCCACGCTGGGCATAGTGCCCAGCAATATGGGGCCGGCGGAATTTGCACAATATCAGGCTCAGGAAATAGAGCGCTGGGGCAAGGTCATCAGCTCGGCTGGCATCGAGGCGCAATAATGCCGCTTCCCAGCCAGATCCATGGCGAGCTCTCAATCTCAAGCTGCACGGAATTCTTGCAAAAAAATGAAAGGCGTAATTGGCCGTGAAATCGGGAGGGCGCCATGGCAGCGCTGATTGGGTGTATCGCTGACGACTTCACTGGTGCGACGGATGTGGCGGGCATGCTGGTGCAGGCCGGCATGCGCACAATCCAGGCGATCGGCGTACCGGTCGAGCCCTTGCCGGCGGATGTCGATGCGATTGTGATCGCACTGAAATCCAGAACCAGTCCGGTGGGGGAGGCAGTGGCCCACTCGCTGTCGGCACTGCATTATTTACGCGATGCCGGATGCGAACAGATCTACTTCAAGTATTGCTCCACGTTTGATTCCACAGAGCAGGGCAATATCGGGCCGGTGATTGACGCGCTCATGAAGGCGCAGGGCACATCCTTCACCATCGCATGCCCGGCCTTTCCCGAGAATCATCGCACCATCTACAAGGGCCATTTGTTTGTGGGTGACGTGCTGTTGTCTGACAGCGGCATGCGGCATCATCCGCTCACGCCGATGACGGACTCGAATCTGGTCAGGCTACTGCAGCGGCAAACAGAGCAGAAGGTAGGGCTGATCGAGTATGCGACGGTCGCACAGGGTGAGCCTGCCATTCGTGATCGCATGGCTGCGTTGCAGGCCGATGGCGTGCAGATTGCCATTGTCGATGCACTGTCCAACGATCATCTGCTGCATATCGCTGCAGCCTGCGCCGACATGCCCCTGATTACGGCGGGTTCTGGCGTTGCACTCGGGTTGCCGCACAACTTCGGCAAGCGCGGCAAGCTGGTGTCGCGGGATGCCAGCCGCTACCTGCCATCGACGCCAGGGTTGCGCGCGATCGTCTGCGGCAGCTGTTCGCAAGCGACACGGGCTCAGCTTGCCGATCTGATCGGGCGTGGCACGCCGGCTTACGCCATAGACCCAATGCGCTTGTGCGGTGGCGAGAACCTGGTGGACGAAGCATTGGCATGGGCCGCGGCTCATATGCAAGATGGTCCCGTCGTTGTCTACGCCACCGCCGAGCCCGAACGCGTGAAGTGGCTGCAGGAAAGGCTTGGGACGGAGCAGGCCGGCGCCCTGGTGGAGGATACGCTGGCCAGCATTGCCAAAGGTCTCGTGGCACTGGGCGTTCGCCAGTTGATCGTTGCCGGTGGCGAAACCTCGGGCGCAGTCGTGACCGCACTGGGCGTCCAGGCCTTGCGGATTGGGCCGCAGATTGATCCTGGCGTCCCCTGGACCGTCAGTCTGGGCGTTACATCGATTTCGCTTGCGCTCAAGTCAGGCAACTTCGGCAGCGTGGATTTTTTCAGCAAGGCATGGGGCTGCCTGCGATGAGCGAGGCACGAATGCGTGAAGAGATCTGCCGGCTGGGCGCTTCGCTGCACCAGCGGGGCCTGACAGCCGGCAGCAGCGGAAACATCAGCGCGCGTACCGAAGACGGCTGGCTTTTGACACCCACCAATACATCGCTCGGTTCGCTGGATCCCGCATCGATATCGAAACTGGACTGGAGCGGTCGGCTGCTGGACGGCGATCCGCCCTCCAAAGAAGCGTTTCTGCATCGGGCCATCTATGAAACACGCAATCTCGCGGGCGCCGTTGTGCATTTGCACGCCACACATTCAGCCGCGGTATCCTGCATGTCGGGGCTGGACCATCACGCTTGCATTCCACCCCTGACACCGTATTTCGTGATGAAAGTAGGCCAGCTTCCGCTGGTGCCCTATCATAGACCGGGAGATCCGCGGCTTGGTGATGCCATACGCCGTCTGGCCGGCAAGCACAGTTCGGTCTTGCTGGCGAATCACGGCCCGGTTGTTTCGGGCAAGACGCTGGAATCCGCTGTCTACGCGATTGAAGAGCTGGAAGAAACCGCCAAGTTATTTCTTTTGCTTCACGGGCATAATCCGCGGATTCTGACTGAGGAAGAGATCACCGAACTGAAGGTGGCGTTCAATCTATGATTCGCCATCCATAAACCGCAGCGACGATAGGCCCAGGGCCTACGGCGCCATCAAGCAGGAAGACAATGCCTAAATTCGCCGCCAACATTAGCATGCTGTTCACCGAGCTGCCCTTTCTGGACCGTATACAGGCGGCCAGAGAAGCCGGGTTTGATGCCGTGGAGTTTCTGTTTCCCTATGAGCACGCCGCAGAACAGATCGCCGAGCGCCTGAACGCCCATGGCATTGAGAACGTGCTTTTCAACATGCCGCCGGGCGACTGGGCATCGGGCGAGCGCGGCATGGCTGCGCTGCCAGGGCGCAGTGAGGAGTTTCGGGCCGGGGTAGCCAAGGCGATTGCGTATGCCAAGGTGCTTGGCACGCGCCGGCTGCATGCCATGGCAGGCCTGATTCCTGCCGGTGCGGATCGGCAAGCCTGCCGCGAGACCTACATTGAAAACCTGCACTACGCCACCGGACAGTGCGCGCCGCATGGCATAGACATACTCATCGAACCCATCAATACCCGTGACATGCCGGGCTATTTTCTGAATTACCAGGAGGATGCGCACGCCATTCGACAAGCGGTCGGAGCGCCTAATCTGAAAGTGCAGATGGACTTCTACCATGCCCAGATCATGGAAGGGGACATCGCCATGACATTCAGGAAATACCAGCCGCACATTGGCCACATACAGGTGGCCGGTGTCCCCGAGCGCCACGAGCCTGATACCGGTGAAGTCAACTATAGCTACCTGTTCAAGATATTGGACGAGCAGGGATATGACGGCTGGGTCGGCTGCGAATACCGGCCCGCGAACGGGACGGTGGATGGCTTGGGGTGGCTGATGGGGCGGATGCGGGCTTCTTCCTCTCGATGACTGCCATAAAAGCATAATCCGCCAGAGGCGCAAGCGAGATGCCGCATCAACATATCTCTACGTCTGCTCCAGCACCTGGCAAGCTCGCATGACGCCGGTGGCTCGTATGCACAGGCTCAATCCCCCGTCGCTGCCTGAACGTGCCTCAGAAAGTGCGGCAGCGATAGATTTACCTGTTTTTGCGCCGTCGATGCTGCCATGACGATGCGTGATGACGTGAGCGACCCGTGGATGCGCTTGAACGCGACGCCAGGAGGTTTTGTGGGGGTATAGATACTGGGAATGATGGATACGCCCAGGCCTGCAGCCACCAATGCGAGGGTAGTGCTGTTTTCCCGGACCTCCTGCACAATGTTTGGCGTGAAGCCTGCCTGTGCCGTGAGTGTGGAAATATGCTCGAAGAGGCCGCAGCCGGAGGCCTGGGGGAACAGAATGAAATCTTCATCGCTCAGGCGTTCCAGCCTGATGGGGTGGGCGGCCTTCGCCAGCGAGTGGTGCTGCCCCACCGCCAGCATCAGCTCATCACGCCAGAGTTCAGTGGTTTCCAGGCTCGGTGGCGCCTTGAAGCTTGATGAGGGGCGCAGGAAGCCGACATCAATGTCGCCGGCATTCAGCGCCTGCAGTTGTTCGCCTGTCGACAGATGGCGCAAAGACAGCTCAATACGCGGATACTGGCTGCGAAAGTTTTGCAGCATATGCGGAAAGGCGTCAAACATTGGAACCGAGGCCGTGAAGGCGACGCGCAGCATGCCTGCCAGCCCATCCTTAGTCCAGGCACACAGCGCCTTCGCTTGTTCGTACTGAGCCAGGATATCCCGCGCACGTTCCAGGAACAGCGTGCCCGCATGCGTGAGCTTCACCACCCGCCGCGTGCGCTCGAACAGCAGCACACCCAAATCTTCTTCAAGCAATTTGATCTGCTGGCTGAGCGGCGGCTGGCTGATATGCAGCTTCTTCGCTGCGCCGCTGAAACTCAATTCCTGTGCAACGGCGACGAAATAATTGAGTTGCCTGAAGTCCATGAGTTATCTCGAAATCGAATAAATATAAGATTTTAATAGTATTGGACAGTATAAGTCTGCACATCGACAATGCCAGTCTAACCACTGCCAATTGAACCAGGAGACAACACAATGACTCATTCCCTATGGCGTATGGCGTCAAGACTTGCCGCCGTAGCATGCATGGCGATAGCGTTGCCCGCCGGCGCCGCTGATCAATATCCCACCCATCCCATTACCATCGTGGTGCCTTATTCCCCAGGCGGTGGCGTAGATATCGTCACACGGCTGGTGACCAGCCATATGTCTGAAGAACTGGGCCAGACCATAGTCGTGGATAACCGGCCGGGCGGCGGCACGAACATCGGGATGGGCTATGTGGCAAATGCAAAACCAGATGGCTACACGCTTTACACCGCATCCAATACCCTTGCCACCAACAAGGCGCTGTATTCCAAGCTGAGCTTCGATCCGGCAACTGCATTCACGTCGGTAGGAAAGATCGGCGAAGCGCCCCTGGTTGTCGTTGTAAGCCAGGATTCTCCATTCAAAACCCTGGGGGATCTGGTCGAATATGGACGCCAGCATCCTCAGGATCTTACTTTCGGCACAGCAGGCGTTGGCAGCTCCGGGCACATGGCCAGCGAACTGCTGCTGCGTTCGGGCAAGTTCAAGGCACTGCACGTCCCATACAAAGGTGGTGCACCTGCGCTCACCGACTTGCTGGGCGGACGGATTTCATTCATGGCCATCAACCCCTTGGAAGTCGTTTCCCATATTCAGGCGGGCAAGCTGCGCGCGCTGGCCGTGTTGAACTCAGACGGTACGCCTCTGCTGCCCAAGCTGCCGACTGCGCAGGCGTCAGGTCTGGGCGATCTTGAGGCCACAGTGTGGTGGGGCATTGTTGCTCCTGCTGGAACGCCGTCAGCGGTTGTTGAAAGACTTAATGCTGCACTGAACAGCGCGATCAAAAGCCCCGATGTCAAAGCGCATCTTGCAAAGCTGGGCGCAAAAGAGCAGCCGGGCACACCCGAGCAGTTCGGGGCGTTTGTTACTCGCGAACGGGAAAAACTGACGCAAGTTATCGAGGAAGCGCATATTAAGGCCGACTAGGTCGCAGGATGTGTGGTGCAACAGGAACAGGAAGTACGTGAACATGACTCAAAGAAACGCTCTGGTCGTGAGCGCCCATTCGGCAGACTTTGTCTGGCGCGCGGGTGGCGCGATAGCCCTCTACGCTGAAAGAGGCTGGAACATCCATATACTCTGCCTGTCTTTTGGCGAGCGCGGAGAATCGGCCAAGCTTTGGAGGCAGGCAGGAATGACCATGGACAAGGTCAAGGCGGCGCGAAAAGAAGAAGCTGAGCAGGCAGCCAGCATACTGGGAGCGACAATTTCCTTTCTGGACTGCGGAGATTATCCTTTGCGGGTCAGTGACGAGCGTCTGTTCGATATCACCGCAGTCTACCGCCGCTTGCAGCCAGAGTTCGTGCTGACGCATTCATTCAAGGATCCATACAACTTTGACCATCCGCTGGCCAATCATCTTGCACTGGAAGCGCGGGTCATTGCCCAGGCGCACGGCCATGTGCCCGATGAAACGGTGCTGGGCGCGCCTCCGGTCTATCTCTTCGAGCCGCACCAGCCCGAGCAATGCGAGTGGAAGCCACAGCTGTTCCTCGATATATCGCCCGTGTGGAACAAGAAATACCAGGCATTCCAGATCATGCAGGCCCAGGAGCATCTCTGGGAATATTACACCCGTACAGGCTTGCAGCGCGGCGTACAGGCGACACGCAATTCAGGCAAGAAAATCAAGTATGCGGAAGCCTATCAGTGCGTGTACCCGCGCGTGACTGATGATCTGCTTGGATGAGCAATTGGAGGATGCGATGATCAATAGCCAGTACACCCGCGTCGATCGCGATACGCTTGCACGAAGTGCCGGCATACCAGCCTCTATTCTCGCCGATGTGGCAGGCAGGCGGGGTGCGTTAGATGGCCGCATCAAGTCAGTCGCGCCAGGCATGCGTCTTTGCGGGCCGGCATTCACAGTCGAGGTTAGGCCAGGCGATAACCTGATGATTCATGCTGCGCTCGTCCTGGCCCAGCCTGGCGATATCCTGGTCATTGATGGCAAGAATGACACCGCCCACGCATTGATGGGCGAGCTCATGTGCGCCCACGCTGCCGCAGCCGGTATTGCAGGTGTAGTTATCGATGGCGCAGTACGAGACATAGACACATTGCGTTGTGGCCCCACGCCAGTTTTTGCCTGCACCTCCAACCCCAACGGTCCGACGCGTACACAGGATGGCCGCATCGGGTATCTTATCTCGGTTGGCGGCGTGAGCGTCGAACCTGGCGACCTGATCGTGGGTGACGATGACGGTGTGGTTGTCATACCCAGGCGGGATGCCTCAGGTCTCCTGGCCGCAGCTGCAAAAAAAATCGAATCGGAAAAACGCCGCATGCAAGACATCCAGGAAGGCCGCCTCGTATACGGCTGGCTCGAGGGTGCGCTCAAGACTGCCGGTGCGCTGCGGGCCGACGGCAGCCTGGAAGGTTTGATGGAAGAGTTTCGGAGGAAGAGTTGTTGATGTTGTGCAAGCAGTTACTGGTGTATATGTAGTCAGACTCGGCGTTTTTGACTGTAACTATGCACTCAGCGCGGGGCGTTGTTTTATCTGCATCACATCGATGCAAGCATCTATTTAGAGATGGGGGTAGGCTTCAGGGCTTTACATCCGTAGCAATGGTGAGGTCTTTGTGGTTTGCCTGGGTATACTGTCCCCACACAAAACCACCCACCTTCAGGAATCTGCCATGGCCTCCCTTCCATCTGTCGCCAAATCAGTGCTTGCCTGCGCGCTCGCTTGCGCTGCTACCGTTGCTCATGCCGCCTACCCGGATCGTCCGATCACGCTGATTGTTCCGTTTCCGCCGGGGCAGGCGACGGATATCTTTGCCCGTATTGTCGCGGAGCAACTGTCCACGGAAACAGGGCAGCCTGTTGTTGTGGAAAACAAGGCCGGGGCTGGCAGCAATATTGGCATGCAGTTTGTGGCGCGAGCCAAGCCGGATGGCTACACACTGGTCGTTGGGGGAAGTGCGGCGGCGGTTAACCAGACGCTTTACAGCAACCCAGGGTATTCGCTGAAGAATGATTTTGTTCCGGTTGGCGGGATATTTACCGTGCCCTTGATCTTTCTGGCCAATCCGCACAGCGAGATTACCTCGCTGCCACAGCTGGTTGAGCAGGCCCGAGCCAAGCCGGACGAACTGGCTTATGCGAGCGCAGGCATAGGCGGCACGCAGCACCTATCGGCAGAGATGTTCAAGGCGGATGCCGGAATTGAGATCCGTCACATTCCCTACAAGGGAAGCGGCCCCGCCCAGGCCGATTTTCTTGGCAACCATGTGCCGCTGATGGTCGATTCCGTTACTGCGGCGTTGCCGCATGTTCAATCCGGAGCGGCGAATGCGCTGGCGGTGACGACCAGCAAACGGGTTGCCCAGCTTCCTGATGTGCCTACGGTTGCGGAATCCGGATACCCAGGATTCGAAGCCGTGGGCTGGGCCGCAGTCTTTGCTCCAGCAGCGACGCCTTCAGCGGTGACCACCTATCTGAATGAGAAAATCAACGCTATCCTGAAATCGCCCGAGGTCGACAAAGCCTTGACAGACCGGGGAGCCCAGCCGCTCATCTATTCCCTTGACCAGGGCCGCCAGTTTATCGATACGGAAATCGCCAAGTGGGGCAAGGCCGTAAAACAGTCGGGGGCATCGGTAGATTAACGGTGCAAGGTGCATACCTCTACATGGTATGCACTGTCAATGGTTTGCGCGTAGCGATATGCGCTGCTTCGGCAAAGTGGAGTCAGTGTGCATATCAATAAACGCTCAAGCAGAAGGCACAGGTGTTGCGCCAGGTGTTCCTGTGCTCAGTGCCGCTTCCCGCCCACCGAATGACTCGATCAACCTTTGCTGGTCTGCCTTGGCCTGGCGATCAACATCCTCTGGGTCCAGCAGTTCGTTCAGACACACGCGGAACTGTTCCAGTACCTCCGCATACGCAGGGTCGCCGGCAAGATCGTTGGCTTCATCTGGATCTGCTTCCAGATCGAACAGCTCTGGCGCATGGCCGACATAATAGTGATATGTGTAGCGGCTGTCGGCAAGCATATAGCCCGCGGACTCCGAGCCCACTGCATGGTATTCCGCAAAGACAAGGCGGCCAGGGTTATAAGGTTGCGTGGCATTGTCGATCAGAGACTGGCCCGGCAGGTCGGAATCGGCTTTGGACAGCTCGACGCCTGTTGCATGCAATATGGTTGGAAACAGATCCACCAGCGATACATTGCTGCGAACCTCCTGACCCGCTGGCACGCCGGGCCCCCTTACGATCATAGGCACCGCAGTCGACTCACGGTACAGCGTACATTTGTTCCAGAGGCCGCGTTCGCCAAGATTGTCGCCATGATCACTTGAATAGATCACCGTGGTGCTCTCATTCAGGCCCGACTCGGACAGTGCTTCGAGCACATGTCCAACCTGCTCATCCATGAACGAAGTCAGGGCAAAATAGGAAGCCAGCGCCAGACGCCGCCTGTCATCGGTGCCAAGCTGCTCGTCATGCCTGCTGAATCGGGCGTGCCGCTCCACCCATGGGTGTCGTTGGTAGCCGCGTTCCGGATGCAGCTTGGGCAATGGCATAGCTTCGACCGGAAAGCGCTCCAGATATTCGGGAGGCACGATCAGCGGAAAGTGCGGAGCAACCAGGCCGACAAACAGCACCCAGGGTGAAGCATCCTGCTCCTGGCCGCGTTCACGCAGCCAGCGTGCAGCTTCGCCCGCGACTGCACGGTCAAAACGGTTGTAGCTTGATTCCCCTGCGCCGATGTTCTTGAACAGCGCGAGAAAGCCGCCAAGCGTATCGGCCTTGGTCTCCGGAGATACTGCGAGGCCGAGCGTATAGGTCGCTATGCGTGCAATGGGCGTCAGATCCCGCTCAGGGTCGTACTTGAAGTGACGATTGGTATGCGGTGTCATCGTGATGCTGCCGCTGGGCAGGATGACCAGCATGGAATCGTCGCTCCTGGCATTGCGTACGGCGTCGATGGCAATGATGCCGCTGGCGCCGGGCCGGTTCTCCACGATGACTTTGTGGCTGCCTTCCTGATTGAGCGCGTTGGCCAGCGCACGGGCCACCGAATCTAGGCCGCCGCCGGCCTGGAAGCCGACAATCAGTCGGGTGACCGGCTCGGCTGCCTGGGCAGCTGTGATGGTACAGGCCGCCAGCACGACAGGCAGCGCGGCACGAATTAAAGCAAGGGGGATCATGTCTCTCTCCGTGGTTATTGTTGGTCCATCCAGAGGTGATGGCCTAGTATCCGTCTTCCAGCTTGCTTCTGAAAAGTGATATATATTAAGTTTGATATTACTGAATGGTTATGATTAAACAGTGGAAGCCTTAAGTACAAGCGCTCTGGAAAAGGCCTTTCGATCGGGGCTGAAGCTGGGCCATCTGCGCATTCTGTCGTCCCTGGCAAAGGTAGGGCGGGTCAGCCGGGTTGCGGAGCTCTTCAATGTGACGCAGCCTGCGATCTCCAAGCAGTTGGGAGAGCTGGAGTCTTTGCTGGGAACTCCTGTGGTCGCAAGGTCGGGGCGTCGTGTCGTGCTGACGCCGGCTGGCGAGATACTGGTCAAGCATGGCCGTCAGGTGCTCTATACGCTTGAAGCGGCGAGGCGAGAAATCGAAGACCTGCAGGAGGGGCTGGCAGGCACGGTGCGCGTGGGCGCGGTAGCCACTGTCATGCCTACGCTGGTAGCGTCGGGCGTCGTCCGGCTGCGTCAGCGCGCGCCCGCAGTGACTATCACGTTATTTGAAGCCACGACCGATAATCTGTTTCCATTGGTGCGTGAAGGCCGTCTGGATCTTGTTGTGTCGCGCACCCGCATGGATCGTATCAAGGCAGAGCAGGTGCCGCTTGAGGAGCGCCTGGTCGGCGTTGATCCGCTGGTGATCGTATGCGCAGGCCAGAATCCATTGGCGGGGCGCAAGTCGCTGCGTTGGACAGATCTTGCTTCACAGTCGTGGATACTGCCGCCGGAAGGTTCGGCTATCCATGACGGCCTGACACAGCTATTCGAGAAGCATGGCCTGAGGGTCGGACCCGGAGCCATCACGGCCAATTCCATCGCCGCGTTGCCTCGTCTGCTGGCAGACGGCCAGTTCATCGGGCTCATGCCACGCGCTTACGCACAGGAATACGTCGATCGCCGCGTGCTGGCCATTCTTCCTCTGGCTTTCTCGCGCACTGCCCAGGAGGTCAGGGCAGTATGGTGGCGGGAACAGGAAACCCCCGCGCTACGCCTCTTTCTGCAGAGCCTCGCGGAGGCAGCAGATTTTCCTGTGGATGCGGGATTTTGAAGATATCGCTGGGAACGGCTGCTCATAAGCACTCATAACCGCTTTCTGCTGGACAAGGCCGGCTACCCGGCTGTTTGCTGATTGCCGTATGGCACTGAGTGTTCGATAATAAATAAAAATTGTTCTCATTGTTAATGGTAATCTGCCGTTGGCTGGGCGGAAGATCGTCCAGCGAGCCATAGAGGCATTTCGGGCTGGCATCAGCGGCCATGGGCCCTGGAGAGCGCCGGATGGCAGGTGGCCGCACTCACTTGTAAGGAGACATTTGTGCATATATCCGTTCGAGCCCTCGCGGCGACTTTGGCCTTTTCCGCTTCTTTCGCTGTGGCGCCCAGCTGGGCCGCACCGTACGTATGGGTGACGGCAGAAGATGGGGCTGGTCAGGCCCATGTCGGAGAACTGCTCGAATCGGGCAAGCCTTCGTCTTTGCCCGAGCTGAAGGAGGCGCAAGCTGTATTGGCTGATGGCAAGGAGCAGCCGGTGCAGGCGGGGGACAATGGTTTTACCTTCACCTTGCCGCAAGATGCGTCAGGTGATGTGCGTTTCACAGCGAAATCTCTGGACAGCAAAGGCGTACTGACCATCTACGGTGCCAAGTATGGTCGCTCCGAAACCAAGGCGGTCAATGATCTGGAGTTGGTGCCGACCGAAGCCAACGGTAGCAAGTTTCATCTGGTCTGGAAAGGCAAACCTGTGACCAGCGCCGTCGTCAGCGCCCAGACCTCGGCTGGTTGGCGGCAAACCCTGCAAGCCGGCCCGGATGGCGTTATTTCCCTGACCATCCCGGAATTCCCCGATCTCTTCCCGTCCAGATACGTACTCAATGCCACAGTGAAACTGAATGGCGAGGCAATACTGGAAGGCAAAGCCTACGATCAGGTTCGCTACTCAGCGACCCTTACTTTTGATGTGCCGAAGTAGGAGGAGGTGTCGGCCGGCCCCTTGCTAGCACCTTCGATGAGTAGGCGGCTATCCTGCCTCTGGTCGGTTGACCTTGAGCGATCCACCTGTGGAATGCGGTAGGAGCTCCTGACATCGTGATAGAGCGGTGACAGCAGCACGCGAGTTCGTTATAACGCATGAAATTTCAATTGAATTTCATGCATTATGGGTTTTGCGAATCTTTCATCACCGCCATTGCGAGGTGCCGCTGCACATCTAGCAAATGAGTTACAGGCAGGCCGTGTTTATCGACGGGAAGAGCTTGCGCGCTTATCCTCTGCGGTAGACAGAAATCTACGCGAGCTGGTGCAGGCGGGTAAGCTCAAAAAACTTGCCCAAGGCCTGTATCATGCGCCGAAGCAATCCAGTTTTGGCCCATTACCGCCCACTGACGAGCAAGTCGTTGGTGGATTTTTGCGCGACAAAGACTTTCTGGTGTTCTCCCCCTCGGCATATAACTCAGTGGGGTTGGGAACGACTCAGTTATACAACCGTACGCTGGTATACAACCATAAGCGCCACGGCGTTTTTCAGTTGGGCAACCGGCTGTTTGAATTCCGTATGAAGCCGCGTTTTCCGAAGAAGTTAACTCCCGAATTCTTGTATGTTGATTTACTGAATAACCTGGACGGTCTGGCCGAGGATCGTGAAGCCATACTGCGCCAGGCGCATTGCCGATTCAGGTCATTTGATCCAGTGCGATTGCGGCGAGCAGTCGACAGCTTCGGTAATGTGGCTACACGAAAGCGTTTGCGGGAGTGGGGAGTTGGCTGAATTTCTCCACGATCGAAGCGATTTCGATCAACTGCTTGCTGTAGTGGCGGATGAGCAAAGGCTGGATCCGATGCTGGTCGAGAAGGATTATTGGATTATGCACTGCCTATGGGGGCTGCAGAATCAGGGCTTCCAGTTTGAATTAAAGGGCGGCACATCCCTATCAAAGGGGTATGGTGTTATCCATCGTTTTTCAGAGGATATCGATATCCGGATCGAGCCTCCCGAAGGCGTGCGGGTGAAGACGGGACGCAACCATGACAAGCCTGCGCATATTGATTCCCGGCGTGCTTACTACGATGAACTTGCAACACGCATTCGAATACCAGGTATTGAGCGCGTCGAGCGAGACACGCGATTTGACGATGAAAAGATGCGTAGCGCGGGCATACGTTTGGTTTATACATCACGTGTAGTGCCGCTGCCAGGCATCAAGGAAGGTGTTCTTTTTCCACCAAGTATCGTCGGCTGAACCAGACTCAAGCCTTTCCTGGCAATTTCTTGCGCCATTATCCATTATTACGATGTTTATTGCCTTCTGGGTCTGAAGGAGGTTCAAGATTATCTGCGGTTGCCCGCTTATCAAGAGCGCAAGGCGCAACGATTCCGTCAGGGTGATGAGCTAATAGTTGCAAAGAATCCTGCCTTTGTGCTTTCGGATCCCATACAACGAGAGCGGTTTGCTCAAGAGTATCGTAAGACTGAAGCGCTCTATTATCGTGGGCAAACGGATTTCGACGCATTGATAACACGGATTCATCAGTATCTCCACGTAATGTGAAATGAAAGAGGGCTGCTATTGCCGCATCGGCTGAATGTCGGCCTGTGTGCTCATGCAGCTTAGGACATTGAGAGTATCGCAGTCGTGCGGTATTCGAATGTATGCTTGGGTACGCCGCTCCGTGATTTATGTCGAAGAAAAACAAGGAATCACATGGACGAATTGATCATAAGGTCGGGAACGTGCCATGAGTATGCCTGGGCGCCATGGATAGCACTCATTCCCCATCTTATATGGGCCGCTGTCGTCATCCTGCTTGCGTGCTGGATAGGGCGGGACACAATCCGGTCCCTATTGCGGCGGGTGAGCAAGGTCAATATTGGGGGCGTTGAGCTGCAGCTTCTCGGGGAGCTGGAAGCAGCAGCGCGTGCCAGACACCTTCAGCCAGGCAGTGATGAACTGGGTGCGGCGGCGCGGCGGCTTGCGGATTCGGCCAAACTGATCAGTGGCGCCAGGCTGCTTTGGGTGGATGACAATCCGGCTTCCATTGTCAGGGAATCGCGCTTGTTCGAGCAGGCAGGCGCGCATATTACCCGCGCCTTGTCGACCACCGAGGCATTCCATGCGATAGATCGGAAGAATTTCGACCTGATTCTTTCCGACATTGCCCGAGGCGCGGACGGTCATGCGGGCATCGACTTTGCGGATCAGCTGGCGACACGGCAGAATGCGCCTCCGGTTGTGTTTTATGTCGGTAAAGTCGAAGGCCCGTGTCCATCCGGCGCGTTTGGCGTGGCAGACAGGCCCACCGAGCTGGTCCATCTCGTACTGGATTCACTCGCAAGAACCAGGAGCTGATCGATGTATATACAGAAATTTGTAAAAGGCATCATTGGCGAGAATCAAAACGGCATGAGCTGGGAGGACGCAAAATCCATATTGCGGACGCACCAGGGAATCTACTCAAACTGGTGGCGCCACAAAGGTCTGATCACGCCACTTGATGTTGCGCTGGTGCTTACAGATGCGAATCTGGATCGCCATCTCCATGACTACAGCAGCTTCGGCAAAGAAAGCCCATTCATATCGCTCGCGGCGGGTTGTGTTGAGCGGGATACGCTGCTCGAGCAGAACCACCTTTATTCGGCCAAGGACACGGCGCTGGATTTTGCCACCGGGGCGGGCAGCCACGCGGGGGTGCTGTTCTTTGGCTGGGTGGTCGTAGGTTTGAGTCCGGCGGTATGTATCGAATCTGTTGCGGAATCAGTGCGCGAGTTGAATGTGTATCACCGCTGGTCGCCCTATCAGCTTGAAGGTGAAATTACCGCGAAAGTCCATATCCCGGCCAATCAGCTAGAGCGCGCCGAATGGTGGGAGCCGGGTTCGACTGCCCCGTACGATGAATTCCCCAACCCGCATTACCAACCTCCGAGCGCGATACTCAATATCAGGGAGCTATTCTGATGTTTGAATACTTGGGGTTGGGCGAGGCAGCGCTTGCGCATATTGATCGCCGCATACAGTTCCTGCAACTATGCGCTGAGCGTCGTGAGTACACTGCGCAGGATCGTGAGCATGAGTCCGCCGCCGCGCATATGCAGAGAATAGGGCGTATAGGCACCCTGCAAAGAGATACGGCATGCCTGTTCATATTGCTTGAAAAATATGATCGGGCGATGGCGTACTTGCGGTTGTCGGGGCAAGCCTGGGCCGATATTGGCCTGTTTGCAGGCTATACGCTTCTTGGCCTGCGTGGCAATCCAGCATGGACGAAGGACTACGAGAACGATTTCGGGCAAGCCGCCACGCTGATGAGTTCAATGTATGGTGGCGGCGAACCATTGAATGAGCAGGAGCGAGATGCTTTTGATCGGGAGACAGATTTAACAGACATCCTCGGGCCGGATCAGGCGGAACCAGTCATAAAACCGTATCTGGCAAAGTCTGTCGCATCGAAACGGCAGTTGATCAATCTTGTGCAGGCTGGCGTGCTCAGTGGCTCTGATAGGCTGAACACCCTGACAGATCGTGCATGCGATTATTTTCTTGAGGCGCCGCCAAGCGTCATACAGGGTATTCAGCTTCAAAAGTATGTGCATTTATTGCGATCCCTGTCCTATGGGGATTTCGGCCACGATGGGCGCGAATGGCTGAAGCTGCTGTTGTCGAACAGGATGGAGCGCATCGAGATCGCGCAGCGCGATAGCTACCACTGGCAACGCCTGCTTAACCCCGAGTTCTTGATCGATATCGACTTGCTGGTATTGTGCGTCTGTGCCATCCAAGGCGACCGGACCAAAGAGCTGGAAGAAACAATGAGTGGCTACCCACCGATTGCTGTTTTACCCTGGACGATTGCAAACGGGTTTTATCGACAGAGAGGAGGGGAACAATGGTGAGTGCTATCTCCCTTAAGGAAGAATGGACCGTAAGCTCCTTCAACTAAAAACATCCCCCACCGCCGCACGCAGGAGCAACTGATTCAGTGGGCCTACCGGATGACTGTGCTGCAGGGTAATGGCATAAAAGTGCTCACTCAGCTGCGAGGACTGGCCAACGTGGACGAGTACGCCAGAGTGCAGCTCATCCTGCACGACCACCTCGGGCAGTACCGTAATCCAGCCGCTGTCGCGGGCGACCAGGCGGAGCATGGTCATGTCGTCAATCTCGGCACGTACCTTGGGCTGAACGCCTGCGGAAATGCACAGCGCGTCAAACTGTGCACGTACGCTGTGGCGCACGCTGGGCATGGCCATTTCGACATTGTCGAGATCCTGTGGGACTCGCAGTGATGTGCCCGACCAGCGGTCAGCGCGGCCCACCAGTGAGATGACCTGGCTGCCCAGAAAGCGCGATGACACGGGGCGCACCGGGTCGGACGGAAGCGGTTCATTGGCGAGCACCACGTCCAGCTGATGGCGCAGAAGACGCTCCACCAATGTCTGCAGCGATCCGGAATCCACCGACAGGTTGACGGAGGGTTCGCTGAATAGGGGGCGCAGCCAGTTGACCTGGAAGTTGCGCGACATGGTCGAGACGCTTCCCACGCGCACATGGGTCGTGCCTTCTTCGCGCCCGTCGAGCCATCCAAGCATCTGTTCGCTCAACCCGAAGATGCTGTCCGCATAGGCGAACACCTGCTGGCCTGTCGCGGTGAGCTCCAGGCGTCGTCCGCTGCGGACAAACAAATCCTTTTCCAGCCGGCTCTCCAGCTGCCTGATTTGCGTGGAGAGGGCGGATTGCGAAGTGTGGATCTCCTCGGCTGCGTGGGTCAGCGACCCATTCCTGGCTACGCGCCAGAAATAAAACAAGTGCCGGAAGTTGAGTTGGCTGATGTCCATTGTTCTCTTTTATGGAACGATTTAATATTATAAATGTAATTTACAGAATGAATAAAAACTCGAAGAATGTCGTTCGTGGACATTCGGAGAGAACGCGTTGAACTGGTTGTATAAGCTGAATTTTGCGCTGGCGATAGCGCCTGCAGTGCTGATGTCTGTTGCCGCACTATGGGCCTGGCATGGAAAAAAAACCGTACACGGCCTGTGGCAGCGATTCAATGTGCTCTCCTTTGCCGCACTGGCCTGCTCGCTGCCGGGTCCTGCCTGCCAGATTGCGCTCGGGTCAGGTGGAGGTCAGATCAGTCAAGGCCTGTGGCTTGCCACCAACCAGTTTGGTGCTTGGGTAAGCCTGCTGGTCCAGTTGCTCGGCACAGCCATAGGTATCTATTCATCCAAACATCTGGCGGGCGAGCCGCGTCAGCCCGTATATATTGCTGCCTTGGCTGCCGTGCTGGCTTCAGTCCATCTCCTGTTGCTGGCCAATCACTGGCTTATCCTCATCGGGGCCTGGGCAGCAATCGGCTGTGCAATGAACTTCCTGCTATGTTTCTACGACGACCGTCCCTTTGCATTGCTGGCTGCCCACAAGAAAATGGTGGCAGACCGCGCGGCAGATGTCCTTCTGCTTGTCGCCGCGGCCATCGCATGGTCGGAGGTCGGTAGCGGCTCGTTGTCTGCCTTGCGGGCATGGATTGATGCCGGCCATGCTTCACCCGCACTCGCCTGGAGCGGCATTTGCCTGGTGCTGGCAGTGATTGCGCGCACGGCGCTGATGCCAGTGCACGGATGGCTGGTGCAGGTCATGGAGGCGCCTACGCCCGTCTCAGCGTTGCTGCATGCCGGCGTCGTCAACCTGGGCGGCTACGTGCTCGTCCTGTTTGCGCCCTTGCTCGGCGTGTCGTTGGCGGCGCGCTGGCTGCTGGTCGTGTTCGGGCTGGTTTCTGCAATGGTAGCGGGGATGGTATTGCTCACTCGCGTCAGCCAGAAAGTACATCTGGCCTGGTCCACTATTGCCCAGATGGGTTTCATGCTGCTGGAATGCGGTCTTGGTCTATATCTTTTTGCGGCGCTGCATTTGCTGGGGCATTCGCTATACAAGGCCCACAATTTCCTGAGTGCTTCCAGCGCCGTGGACGAGTGCGAACGCAAGCTGCTCACTGGCATGGCCAGGAACTCGGGGGCCAGCATGCTTGCCGCAGGCCCTATAGCACTTGCCACGGTCCTGATGCTCCAGTCCCTGACAGGCAATCATGCATGGCCATGGTGGTGGAGCGCAGTGCTGGCACTCGCCTGGGCGCCGCTGCTTTGGATGCCCAAGCCACAAGCGGGTCGCTGCGGTGCTCTGTTTGTCCGTATGTCGACCGGCCTGGTGGCGGCCGCGTTCCTGACAATCGCAGCCCAGCTCATCGATCATGCTCCGATCGGCGTTGCCAATGATCCGTTTGATCTGGCCGGCATTGTCGCCTTGGCTGGAATGGGCATCATGTACGTGAGTATGTCGGTGATCCAATTGTGGCCGCAGTCAACCGTGGCCATTCGACGCTGGGTATACGCGGGCTTTTACATGGACGAGGGCTATACCCATTGGGTGCTGAAGGTATGGCCTGTACGCTGGGCCGGCTCGGGGCGGGAAACCATGCTGCCCCAGAAGGGGCAGCCAGAGCCGGCCTGCACATGGTCTGAAGCATGAGCCCGGCCATGCCAGACACAATTTCCCAGGAGCCCGCGATGTCCGCAACTGCGCTGGACCCGCAGGCCATACACAGCGCAGCAACGCGCGCATGCGGCAGCATCATGCCTGCCTGGCCACTGGATCAGGCAGTCGCGGTCAATCCGCACTGGCGGCGCATCGGCATGCCTATTCGCCATGTTGCGGCCCGCCTGGCTGTACTTGGCGATTTTCGTGTATTTCCGGCACGCGACTACATCAGGCAGGAATGGGAACAAGGCAGGATCACGCATGCCGACCTGGAAGCCGCACTAAAAATACATAGGGTCCATCAAACACATCTGATCACCGCCGGACAATGCATTGCCGAGCTAAGGCAAGCCCTCAATATTCGCCGTGTCCCGCTGCTGGTGGACCTGCTCGACGACGCGGCGCAAAGAAACCGGCGCTGGCCGTGGAAGGAAGCTATTGTCTTCCAGATAAGCCAGGCTTGCGCGACCTATTTTGATCGCCATCAGGCAGAATGGCGCGCCTCGGGCAGCGCCAGCCTGTATGGCTTCTGGCGCGAAAGCATGACTGGCGATCACGGGCTCGGCGCAAGGCTGGGCCTGCCAGGCTTCATGAAGCATATGCAAAAGCTGCCCTTGCGGGCTGAGGATGCAATGCGTTGGGCGCTGGACCGACTTTCGCTCCAGCCCGCAGCCTGTGCAGATTACTTCGAGGCGCTGTTGCTGTCGATCAATGGCTGGTCCGCATGGTGCGCCTACATCGGCTGGCAGAAAGAAGCCACCGGGCAGGAGGATCCGCGGTTGCGTGAGCTGCTTGCCTGTCGCCTTGCATGGGAAGCCTTGCTCGCCTGCGCCGTTGCGCCTGCCGAGAGGCAGGCAATCGCTTCTTTTGGCGCCAGCTGGCAGCAGTTCAATCGGTGGGTTGCCGAGGCAGAAAATACGCTGGCGGTGGATGAACTATGGCAGCAGGCATTGGAAGCGAGCTTTCAGCGCGGGTTTGCGCATACCTTGCGTCAGCCAGTGCAATCGGAAGTGCGGCAGGCGCCGGAGGTGCAGACGATTTTCTGTATCGATACCCGCAGCGAACTTATGCGGCGCGCCCTCGAATCCATATGGCAGGGTGTCCAGACACGGGCATATGCCGGCTCTTTTGGTCTTCCCATTCATTACTCACCGCTGGGAACCGCATTTCGCCGAGCCCAGACGCCGGGCCTGGGGCACCCAAGCCTTATGGTGCAGGACGTGATGACCGCAGCAGGCAGCGTTACAGCCGGTGACGCTGGCGGTACAGAGCAGGCCATCTGCACTCGCCAGCACCGGCTGGCCAGGCTTGACCAATGGCTGGGCGCAGTACACTGGCCAAATACGACGTTTTCCTTTGTGGAGACGGCCGGTATTGGTTACCTGGGGAAAATCGCCCGCTGGATCAGGCCCCCGGCGGCATTTCGAGCCAACGCCGATCATGCCGGACTGCCAGCCCGGCTTCTTGCATATTCCCGGCCAAAAATCATCGGTCTTGACGCCGAAAAGCAGGCCGACCTCGCCGCAGGCATACTGCGCACGATGGGGCTCGTCAATTGTTTTGCCCCGCTGGTGGTGTTGTGCGGACACACGGCGCAAACCGCCAACAATGCTCATGCCTCCACCCTCAAGTGCGGTGCCTGTGCAGGGCACTCCGGCGAAGCCAATGTCAGGGCGCTGGCCCTGATGCTTAATGACAGCCAAGTGCGTGCCAGCCTGAGCCGGCATCAGATCGACATTCCCGATGACACCATATTCATGGGAGCCCTGCACAATACAACGACAGACGAAGTCATGGGTTTCGACCTTGATCTGCTATCGCCTGTTGCGCTTGCGAGATGGAAGAAAATGGAGCGGGCCTTTGCGAAAGCGGGCGACCGTGTCCGCCGCGAGCGTGCGTCCGCACTCTGGATGGACCCCTCGCTTTCCCCTGAAGCCCTGCTCAAGTGCTTCCGGCGCAGAGCCAATGACGGTGCACAAACTCGCCCCGAATGGGGGCTTACCCGCAACGCCGCCTTCATCATCGGCCCGCGTGAACGCAGCCGAAACAGAGCGCTGAGCCGCGCCTACCTTCATGACTACGACCCGCTGTCCGATGACGACGGCAGCGTGCTCGAGCAGTTGATGATGGGGCCGATGCTGGTGACCCACTGGCTTTCCTGGCAGTATCACGCCTCGACCTGCGATCCGCTGCACTACGGCGCCGGCAACAAAGTGCTGCACAACGTGGTCGCGGGTCACATAGGCGTGTTCGAAGGAAACGGCGGCGACCTGCGCATCGGCCTTCCCAGGCAATCCCTGCATAACGGTCAGGGCTGGTACCACCAGCCTGTGCGGCTGACGGTCGTCATCGACGCACCCGCTGCGTCAATCGAACGCGCCATAAACCGCAACCCAGTTCTGCAGCAACTCTTCAACAACGGTTGGATGTTGCTGTGGCGGTACGAGGAGGATGGGTTGCTGCGGTATGAGGGCGGGAAGTGGGAGCGTATGGATCTTTAATCGTTGTGGGTAACAGCGTTCTGCTATTACCCCAATGCCGACGCTCAACCCTAAATGGAAGCTCTTCTGCCGCTTGGACAAGCGCATCAAAGTCTGCATGATTCGGGGTCGCCAAATATCGAGCCAGCCTTCAATCCGGTAAGGCATAGGCCACCAGATAGTCCCCCATCTTGGTGCCAAATGAGCCATGGCCCCCAGCCATGATCACCACATACTGCTTGTCGCCGACGGCGTAAGTCATTGGCGTGGCCTGGCCGCCTGCGGGCAGGCGTCCTTCCCAGAGCAGCTGCCCATTGCTTACGTCGAAGGCGCGCAGGTAGTTGTCTTGCGTGGCTGCGACGAACATCAGGTTGCCGGCAGTCGAGATGGGGCCGCCCAGCCCCGGGACGCCGATCTTCAGCGGCGGCAGTTGGAACAGTTGCGGCAGGCTGTCGCGGATGGTGCCGATGCGCTTTTTCCACACCACTTGGCTGGACTGTAGGTCAACCCCGGCCACATAGCCCCAGGCCGGAGCCTTGCATGGCAGCCCCAGCGGAGACAGAAAAGGATTCAGCTCCACGCCATACGGAACACCATACATAGGCTGCACGCCGCTTTCCGTTCCCGCTCCTTTTTCCGCCTGAGGACGGTCAGGGTCTTCGGGCACGAGCCTGGACACGAAGGGCAGGCCGATAGGGTTCATCAAGGCTACTTGTCGATCCTGGTTGACCGATATGCCTCCCCACTCGAACACGCCCAGGTTGCCCGGAAACACCAGCGTGCCATTCTCGGAGGGAGGGGTGTAGATGCCATCGTAGTTCAGTCGCTTGAAGATTACCCGACACATCAGCTGATCGAGCATCGTGGCGCCCCACATATCCCTGTCGGTCAGTTTCTCTTGTGGCGCCAGGTTCAGTGCCGAGAAAGGCTGGGTGGGCGCGTAATGCTCACCCCTGGTTTGCGGGCCACGCGCCACGCTTTGAGGAACGGCGCTTTCCGTCACAGGGACGATAGGTTCGCCATTACGACGATCCAGCACGAATACATTACCCGTCTTGGTTAGTACATAGATGGCCGGCACTGTCTTGCCGTTCGCCAGCGTTACGTCCATGAGCGAAGGCTGCGCCGGCACATCCATATCCCACAGGTCGTGGTGCGTGGTCTGAAAATGCCAGATAAGGCGGCCAGTGGTGGCGTTCAACGCCAGCATGGAATTGGCATAACGCTCTTTCAGCGGTTCGCGATCTCCGCCCCAGATGTCGGGCGTACCCACGCCAGTCGGTATATAGACTATGTCTGTCTGAGCGTCATAGGCCAGCGGAGCCCAGGCGTTGGGCGAATTATGAACAAACGCCGTATGCTCTCCGGGCATGGCGTTGGGGTCTTGCGCGCCGGTGTCGAATACCCATTTCAGCTCGCCGGTCTGCACATCGTAGCCACGAATGACACCGGATGGCTCTTTGTTGGAGAAGTTGTCGGTCACCGAGCCGCCTATGACAATGGTTGTCGCGGTCACCACGGGCGGTGACGTGGGGTTGTAACCTCCAGGGTAGGCGTGAGGCATGTTCTTCTGCAGGTCGATTTCGCCGTTGTCGCCGAAGCCGGTGCATTTCTGGCCGTTGTCGGCATTTACCGCGATCAGGCGGCCATCATTGGTAGGCAGCAGTACCTTGCGCGGGCATGTGGACGAGGGCAGGCCGTCTGCTACGGCCTGGCTGGCTGGAAACCGTTCTGTGTTGCTGGCGTCATGGTAAGCCACGCCGCGGCAGGTCAGATGCTGAAAGGTTTTGTCGGACTTCAGCTTGGGGTCGTAGCGCCATAGGCGCTTGCCGGTTGCGGGATCAAGTGCGTCTAGAAATTGGTGGGGCGTGCATAGGAACAGCTTGTCGCCAATCTTGATCGGCGTTACTTCGTTTGTGGTTTCGCCTGAGTCGTTGTCGGTGCGAAAATCGCCTGTGCGATAAGTCCACGCCACCTGTAAATCCTTGACGTTGCTGTCATTGATCTGCGCGAGCGGCGAGTAGCGTACGCCGCCTTCTGTGCGTCCATAGGCTGGCCAGTCGTCATCGGCAACGCCGGGCACCGCCTGCGCTTGAGCCGGCTGCGCACGAGCCAGCGTGCCCTGGATTTCCTGTGGATCATTGAATATTCCGTAGCCCAGCACCGCCAGCATCCCTGTCATTACAGCTGCCAGGGAAAGCTTGGCGGGGCGCGGCGCGGCAAAGCCACGCGTGGCCGGGGGCAGCAGCAGCCACAGGCCGAACAGGAAAAGAAGGTCGTAGCGTGGCGCCAGCGCCCAGAAATCGGTGCCGGCTTCCCACACCCCCCAAACGAGCGTAGCCGCGAGGACGAACGCGTAACACCACAACCCCGTCCTGGATTTTCGCCATAGACACACCGTAATTGCCAGCAGCGCCAACCCCAGCACGGCGTAATACCACGAGCCTCCAAGCGCCGCGAGCCATATGCCTCCAATTAGCGAATAAAGCGCAATCAGAAGCAAGACCACCAAACCGATGGTCTGGGCAACGCTTTGATGTTGATCGTTGGCATTCATGGACGTGATCCTTTCTGGACAAATCATTAATAAGACAGTATGCCGCGCCGACGGGCCATGCAAGCGCAACGAGGCTGACGGCACAGTGCAATAGTTTCACGCTATCAAAAATGAAGGGCAGATGAAAAATTTGCAGCCGCCAGACATTGTGCGCTCTCAGTGCTAACCCTAGTAGTCTTTATATAAATACAAAACTAAACTTTGCGTACATTAACGTGATTTTGTATACAAAATAGATGGATAGCACACCAAAGCGGCCGACAGCGCAATCTGTCTACGAGGATGTCAGTGCACTGCTGCGGGACATGATGACTGACATCAAGGAGCCCATCCGGGTTCGTGAGGAAGATCTCGCCAATCAATTGGGTGTGAGCCGCACACCTGTGCGTGAAGCGCTGATTCGCCTGGAGAGCACAGGGCTGGTAAGCCTGCGCCCAGGGCGGGGCGCATTGCTCAGCCCGGTCACTGACCAGCAATATATAGAGTGGCTTCAACTGCGAGAGGTGCTCGAGGGCTTTGCAGCCCATGAGGCAGCATTGAATGCTTCCCAGCGTGATGTCGAGCGCCTGAAAGCCATCTTTGCGCCTTTTCTAGGCGAGAAGGGGCCTGATGAAGACGCTAACGCCTATGCCCAGGCCAATGTCAATTTCCACAAAGAGATTGTCGCGCTGGCAAACAACAAGCTGCTTGAGCGGGTATGGGCTGCATTCGGGCACCGCCAGACAACCTATCGGCGACAGACCATCAAGCGTTTGCATCGCAGCGCCGATTCTCTGCGCGAGCACATGGCGATCATCGATGCCATTGCCCGGCGTGACGCCGATGCCGCCGAAGCCCTGGCGCGCGCCCATGTGCGGGCACTGCACGTGGCATTCAAGCAAGCCTCTGCAGATACGGCTGCGTCTGAGCAGTAGCAATTTCCTGTGTACCTGATAGTGAGTATGGCATGAGGTTTTTGAGTTTTAGTGAACAAGGTGATCCGCGTCTGGGATTGTTGATGGACGATGGCAAGGTCGTCGACCTTACCCGGGTCTTGCGCGAAGGCGCTGACGATAGCGTGTTGGCCATTCCCGTCAACGTCAGCGATTTAATCGCACAGGGCGAGAAAGGGGTCGACCGCATCCGGGGCCGCCTGGATAAAGGGTTGGATGGCCAGCCGCGCCTGTCGTTGGACGACATTGAAGTGCTGGCGCCGTTGCGGATGACCAAGAACGTCTTCTGTGTCGGCAGAAACTACCGGGAACACATCATCGAGGGCAATCTGGCACGAGGACGTCCGGCGGATGCATTTCCGGAAGCGATTGAATTCTTCTCCAAGCCGCCTACGGCGGTTGTGGGGCACCGCGCGCAGGTTCGCCGATATGCGGATTTGACTGACAGCCTGGATTACGAGGTCGAGCTGGCGATCGTGATTGGAAGGCGGGGCAGAGACATTGCGCGTGAAGATGCGCTGGACCACGTATTTGGCTACACCATCGTCAACGACATCACCGCGCGCAATCTGCAACAGCGCCACGGCCAGTGGCTCAAGGGCAAGGGTCTGGATACCACCTGTCCCATGGGGCCGGTCGTTGCGCACCGCTCCGCCATTGCGGATGCCAATAACCTGCAGGTGTCCTTGACGCTGAACGGCGAGCTGCGGCAGTCGGACAACACATCTTCCATGATTTTCAGTATCGAAGCCATCATCGAGCAGCTGTCTGCAGGCATGACGCTGGAGCCTGGAGACGTTATTGCGACGGGCACCCCGAAGGGCGTGGGGTATGCCATGACGCCGCCATCGTGCCTGGCGGTCGGCGATGTCGTATCCGCCACTGTGCAGCATATCGGCACGCTTACAAACACCATAACAGCCTGATGAAATCGGCTGTTGAATACAAGGAGAAGCATATGACTATGCCCGAAGGTCTTGCCAAGTACGCGACTGGAGAGCTTGCCTCCCGTTATGTTGATGTGGACTCGTTGCCGTGGAAGCCGACCCCGACGGAAGGCATAGACATGAAAGTACTGCTGGATGTCCCTGAAACCGGCCTGCTGACGGCGCTTTTTCGCTGGCAGCCGGGAACTGTGCTGCCGTTGCACGAGCACGTCGAGATCGAGCAGACCTATGTGCTGAGCGGAAGCATCGTCGATGACGAGGGCGAAGTACGTGAAGGGAACTACGTATGGCGTCCCAAAGGCAACCGGCATGTTGCACGTTCACCCAACGGTGCGCTGGTGCTTTCCTTCTTCCTGAAACCGAATAAATTCCTTGAGGGATCGCTTGCTGGCCAGGAACTCAAGTAGTCCGGTCGCCCAAGCCTGCATATCACAAACTAAACACAGGAGACAGCCAATGTCATTTCAGATCAAGGCCATCGTCAGCTGCGTGGCGGCCGCCGTTCTGGCAACTGCTGCCGGTACGGCCGCAGCGCAGATCAAGGAACGCCGAATCAAGTTCAGCTACCCGGTAAGCCAGACCAACCCCGTCGGGATGGCCACCAACAAGTTCATCGAGGTTGCCGATCAGAAGAGCGGCGGCAAGTTCAAGATCACTGGCTATGCCGATGCCCAGCTGGGCAATGAGATTCAGGCAATGTCTTCCGCGCAGGGAGGCATTATCGAACTGACGGTTGTGTCGACGGCAGGGGCCGCCAACAACGTCAAGGAACTGGGCATCTTTGACCTGCCATTCCTGTTCCAGACTGTCGAAGAGGCCGATGCGGTCGTAGATGGCCCAATCGGAAAGCAGTTGCTCGACAAGTTCTCCAGCAAAAACCTGGTGGGCTTGTGCTACTGGGATTATGGCTTCAGGCAGGTCAGCAACAGCAAGCACCCAATTCGCATGCTTGAGGACTTCGAGGGTTTGAAGCTGCGCGCCCTGCAGAACCGTATCTATATCGATACATTCAAGGCGCTGGGCGCCAACCCTTTGCCGCTGCCTTATCCGGAGACATACACCGCGCTTGAAAGCAAGGCGATAGACGGGCAGGAAAGCGCCTATCTGGTCACCAAAAGCAGCGGCTACCAGGAAATCCAGAAGTATCTGACAGAGACCAAGCATGTTTATCTGCCCGCAGTCGTCATGGCCAGCAAGCGGTTCTGGGATCGCTTGAGCCCGGAGGAGCAGGGTATATTGCGCGACGCGTGTGCGGAATCCCAGGCCTATCACCGCAAGGTCAGCCGTGAAATGGAAGAGGATGTCGTCAAGGAGCTGATTGCCGCCGGCATGCAGTTCAACAAGATCGAACCCGCGGAGCGGGCGCGCATGATCGAAGCTACAGCTCCGGTGACGGAACAGTACAAGGCTGAGTTGGGCGCCGAACTCGTCAATGAAACGTTTGCCGAAATCGAAAAGGTGCGCGGCAAGCAGCAATGATCTGCCGGATCCGGTCCAGCGCGCGTTTGTGCTGGGCCATGATCCGCATAGAGCATTGCTTTTTTTGAAAACGGTCATGGCCGGGGACATGCGCTTTTATGGTCTGCGGTCCCCAGCCTATCGCCTTCGATCTATCTCGACAGGACATCCATGATGTCAAAAATTACCCAGGCTTACTTCACGCTACTGAAGTTCATTATCGTCGCCTGCCTCGCCGCCATGGTCATCATGGTGTTCTCCAACGTCGTCATGCGATACGCTTTCAATACTGGCCTGCCTGTGTCGGAAGAGCTTGCGCGCTGGTGCTTCGTGTGGCTTACCTTTCTGGGATCAATTCTGGTGCTGCACGACAGGGCACATCTGGGCGTTGATATCGTCATACAGGTATTGAAGCCAGGCTTGCGAAAATTCTGCCTGATCGTCGCATCTCTACTGATGATCTACGCGACATGGCTGATTCTTCTGGGCAGCATCGACCAGACGCTGCTGAACATTGATGCAAGCGCGCCTGCCACAGGCATGTCTCAGGCATGGTTCTTTGGCGTGGGCATCATATTCGCAATATCCACCGGCATCATCCTGCTGCATCAGCTTTATGTTTTGGTCAGAACCCCGGCTGCCGAAATCGATGTAATTTCCGCCAACACGACATCGGGAGCAGACTGATGACGCTTGCGCTATTCATATTTGTGCTGTTTGCCGGTCTGGCAATCGGCTTGCCTGTTGCTTACGCCCTTATACTGACGGGCGTTGCCCTGATGTACCAGCTGGATTTCTATGATGCGCAGATTGTTGCGCAGAATCTGCTGAACGGTGCGGACAGCTTTCCGCTGATGGCTGTGCCATTCTTTATGCTGGCTGGCGCCATCATGAATGCGGGTGGGCTGTCTCAACGCATTGTCAACCTTGCACTTACCCTGGTTGGACATATAAAGGGCGGGCTCGGCTACGTCACGATTTTGGCGGCGTGCATTCTGGCAAGCCTCTCTGGGTCTGCCGCAGCCGACGCCGCTGCACTGTCAGCGCTTCTGGTTCCGATGATGATGAAAGCAGGCCATTCAAAAGGGCGTTCAGGCGGGCTTGTGGCGTCGTCCGGCATCATTGCGCTGGTGATACCGCCTTCCATCGGCCTGGTGCTGATCGGGGTGACAGGCAACATTTCCATTACAGGCTTGTTCATGGCGGGCATTGTGCCAGGGATTCTGATGGGACTATGCCTGGCAGGTACCTGGTTTGCGGTATCGCGCAGGGAGAATATCCAGCCGCTGCCCCGAGCGGAGACCAAGGTCATCCTGAAGACACTGGCGGAAAGCTTCTGGGCTTTGCTTCTGCCTGTCATCATCATCGTGGGCTTGCGCTTTGGCGTGTTTACGCCTACCGAGGCAGGCGTGGTGGCAGCCGTATATGCATTGCTGGTGGCAACATGCATCTATCGTGAGCTGTCGCTTGCCCAGCTTTACGAGGTCTTTCTGGAATCGGCCAAAATGAGTGCCATGGTCATGTTCCTGGTGGCCGCCGCGCTGGTTTCCGGCTGGATGATCACGGTCGCAGGCTTGCCTCAGCAGGTTACGACGATCGTCGAACCCTTCAAGGATTCACCAACCCTACTCATGCTGGTGATCGTCGGGCTCGTCATCGTCATTGGCACAGCCATGGACATGATTCCCATCATTCTTATCCTGATACCCGTGCTGCTGCCTTCTGTGGTCGCGGCAGGCATTGATCCGGTGTACTTCGGCATTGTGTTCATGCTCGCATGCTCTATCGGCCTGATCACGCCGCCTGTGGGCGCCGTGCTGAACGTCGTTGCAGGCGTGACTCGCGCTAGAATGGTTGAGCTCATCGCAGGCATATGGCCCTTTATCGTGGCCCAGTGTGTGACGCTCTTGCTGCTGGTGCTCTTCCCGCAACTGGTGCTTGTTCCTTACCGTCTGATCATGCACTAGCGGCGGCAGGTCTTTGAATCCCCCTCCACGCTGAGTGGAGGGATCTTCTTGCGAGGTATATGCAGATGAGCGTGAAAGATCTTCGAGTAATGGTGTCTGCGGGCGCGTCCGGCATCGGCCTGGCGATTTGCAAGGCATTTGCAGCCCAGGGCGCCCGCGTCCACCTCTGTGACGTGTCTGACGAGGCAATGGAAGCTGCACGGGCTTCACTGCCGGGCGAGGTGGGCATGTTCAAGGCTGATGTGTCTGACGTGGCTTGCGTGGATGCCTGGTTCGACCATGCGCTTGAAGAGCTGGGCGGGCTGGATGTGCTGGTCAATAATGCAGGCGTTGCCGGCCCGACTGCGGGCATTGACCAGATTGCGCTGGAAGACTGGGACAAGACAATGGCCGTCAACGTTCGCGGGCATTTTTTATGTACCCGTCGAGCGGTGCCGGCACTCAAGGCTTCTGGCTGCGGCGCGATTATTAATATCAGCTCTGTCGCGGGCCGCCTGGGCTACCCCTTTCGTTCTCCGTACGCGGCGTCGAAATGGGCAGTCATCGGCATGACACAAAGCCTGGCTATTGAGCTGGGAAGCGACAACATCACGGTCAACGCCATTTTGCCCGGCATTGTGGAAAGCCGGCGTGTGGCCGAGGTCGTCGCAGCCAAGGCGCAAATGCGAGGCATTGCAGAAAGCGAGATGCGCGAAGAGGTTCTGGCTCATGTCGCTCTGCACCGTACCGTTCCCATGGCGCATATTGCCGACACTGCGCTTTTTCTGGCTTCGTCCGCGGGCCGCAGTGTAACGGGCCAGAGCATGAACGTTTGCGCGGGTGTGCAAACGCTCAGGTGAGCGCAGCGGCCCCGGCGCACGTTGCGGTGGCGATCCAAACGACATAACCTCGGGAAAATCACGATGTCCGAATACTTGAATACCACTTTTGGCCTGGCCGGAAAAACCGCCTTGGTCACTGGCGCAGGCTCTGGCCTGGGCAACGCCATTGCGTATAGTCTGGGCCAGGCTGGCGCCCGGGTCATCATTAACGACCTCAGTGCGCAGCTGTGCGACCAGGCAGTGGAAGCAATGCGGGTGTTCGATATCGAAGCTCAAGCGGCGCCCTTCGATGTGTCCGATGCCGGGCAGGTGTCTCAGTCGGTGGAGCGTCTCGCACAAGAAGGCTGGCATGTGGATGTGCTGGTGAGCAATGCAGGGAACCAGAATCGCATGCCCGTTATCGAGCAAACCCAGGAGGCATGGCAGTCCCTGTTCAATGTCCATGTCAATGGTGCCTTCAACTGTGTGCGGGCGGTCCTGCCTCATATGATCGAAACTGGAAACGGGCGCATCATCCTGATGTCGTCCGTGGCCGCAATAGCCAGCATGCCGGGAATAGCAGCCTACTCGGCAGCCAAGGGTGCTTTGGCTGCCTTCACGCGTTCACTGGCAGTCGAGTATGGCGAGAAGGGGATTACCTGCAATGCGCTCGCCCCCGGGTTTGTGAAGACGCGCTTCACGTCCGCATTGCAGGAGCGTCAGCAATTCAACGACTTCCTGCAGGCCTCGGTGCCTTTGGGATGCTGGGCCGACCCCGAAGACATCGCCCCGGCCGTGACATATCTGGCCTCACGGGCAGGTGGTTTCGTCAACGGCCATGTGCTTGCCATTGATGGCGGCCTGCTGGCGAAGATGTGACCACGCGCCAAAGCGCAAGCCTCGCCGTTCACGGCGAGGTCGAGCGAGGCCCTATCAATGCGGCGCCAAAGGCGCCCCTGCATTGTGGCGGAGAAGCTCCGGCCACAAGGCCGGAGTTCTTCACATGAGCAAGAATCTTTCCGCACCCCGCGTTGGCGGTGCTCTATCAAATATCCGGTCCGGCATGTTCCTGCATGTCGTCATGATGCAGTTCAGCCATAGTGCGGATGCGAAATTCTTCGTACATGTTGCCGAGCTTGCGGAACGTGTCAGGCGAGAATGCGATGGTATTCTGATGTATCACTTCGGTGAAAACGTCGCGGATCGATCCCAGGGCTACACTCACGCAACCAGTGCGGCATTTGCCAGCGCCGATGCTCATGACATATACCAGGCCAGCCCCGCCCACACCGCCATGAAGGACTTCATGGGGCCCTACATCGAGCGAATCGTGGTGTACGACGGGATTATCTCGTAAGAGCCTGAGATGGCATTGGAGGTGCAGGTAGCTGTAGCTGTTTTCCCATTTGGCGGCTTGTATCCAGCATGACTGCCAATGCATCAATCATCTGAGGCAAGCGGGCGGGCCTGAAGCGGGGCTGTCGCTTCGCGGCCATGGCTCTCTCGGCCTAGGCGAAAACGTCTTCGATACGCCGGGCATCCAGCAAGCTTAACGACCATACCTGCAGTTGCTGCGCATCGGCATGTTCAAGCCGTGCCTGGAAGGACGGCGCCAGGGTGCCGAACTTGTGTTCCAGCAT
>Ga0180221_1000063_pt1 | contig 195046 bp, 199 predicted proteins | sample eDN5th37CKraftMG_FD_151339 | JGI IMG/M metagenome (GOLD analysis project Ga0180221, IMG submission 151339) | Enriched Miracle-Growth compost microbial communities from Emeryville, California, USA - eDNA 5th pass 37_C Kraft MG (version 2) (version 2) ... | reverse complement strand
ATGGTCGCGGCGCGCCGCAAGAAGACTGGATCGGCTATGGCGATGACGCCGCCGCCGCCGCCGGGATGTGTGTCGCGATGCGGGAAGCGGTGGGCGAACTGGTCTTTGCCGGAGACGCCATTGCCGATCCGCTGACCGGTATTCATGCGGCGCTGGCGGCATGGAAGGGCTGGATGGCGGGGGGCGGCATATTCGCGGCGCTGTCCTTAAGGGGGGTCGTATCCCATTGCCTGCATCGGGAAAGGGCGATGCGGGGCGATGCGATGCGGCTGGACCTTGCCCGCTGGCATGGCGCGGGCAGCGGCCAGGTGCCGCTTCGCGCTATCGATCGGCCGGTCGGGGCTGTGGGCGAGGATAATGACGCCCTGCTTTGCGCGGGTCTTCCATGCTGATCCGCGACGCGGAACTGGGCGGGCATGAAAACGGCGGCGGCCGCATTGTGGATGTGCGTCTTTCCGATGGCATCGTTGCCGGCATCGGATGCCTGACGCCCTTGCCGGGCGAGGTGGTGCTGGATGCGCGCGGGGGCGCTTTGCTGCCCGGTCTTCACGATCACCACATCCATCTGTTTGCGCTGGCCGCCGCCGGAGAGTCGATACGCTGCGGTCCTCCCGACGTGGTCGACGAGCATGGACTCGCGGCATGTCTCCAGAACGCGCCCGGACAAGGGTGGATACGCGGCATAGGCTATCATGAGCATATCGCCGGTGACATGGATCGCGCCTGGCTGGATCGCCATTGTCCCGACCGGCCTGTCCGTATCCAGCATCGCGGCGGACGGCGCTGGATTGTCAACAGCGCCGGTCTTGCGCTGCTGATGGCCGCCGGCGATGCGCCGCCGCCGGGCGTCGATGTTGCACGGGGGCATATCGACGATGCGGATGCATGGCTGCGGCAGCGGCTGTCCGCGACCTTTCCCGATCTCGCGGCGACCAGCGCAGTGCTTGCCTCTTATGGTGTCACCGGGCTGACGGAAATGACGCCGTCGAATGACGGGCACGCGATCGACTATCTCGCGTCGCAGCAGGCCAATGGCGCATTGCTCCAGCAGGTTCTGCTTGCGGGACGGGCGGACATGCCTTTCGCGGGCAGCATGGAGGTCCGCCCCATCCTCACGAAAATCCATCTGCATGAGGCGCGTTTGCCGTCGTTCGGGGATATATGCCGGACGATCGCGGACAGCCACGATTCCGGCCGGCCGGTCGCCGTCCATTGCGTGACGCGCACCGAACTTGTCTTTACGCTGGCGGCGCTCGGCGAGGCGGGCGTGCTGGCGGGCGACCGGATCGAACATGCCTCCGTCGCGCCCGATGAATTGGTCGCGCAGATGATGGCGCTGGGGATTCAGGTCGTGACCCAGCCTAATTTCATCCGGGAGCGGGGAGACGCCTATCTGCGCGATGTGGAGCCGGATGACCTTCCCTTTCTCTATCGCTGTGCCGGTCTCAAGCGGGCAGGTCTTGTGCTGGCGGGCGGCACCGACGCACCCTTTGGCCATGCCGATCCCTGGGCGGCGATGCAGGCCGCGGTGGAGCGCAGGACCATGGCGGGCGCCGTCGTCGGCGTAGAGGAACGCCTGTCGCCAGAAGATGCGCTGGGCCTTTTTCTGGCGCGGGGCGAGGCGCTGGGCACAAGCCGACATGTCGGGACAGGCGTTCCGGCGGACCTGTGCCTGCTGCGCGTGCCCTGGTCAAAAGCGCGCGCTCATCTGTGCAGCGACCTCGTTCGCGCCACGATCCGCGCGGGTGCGCTCATCTTCCAGCGTGTCGATGAGGCGCCATTTTAGCGCCGTCCATCCATCCAGACCGCACGCTGCGGGCTTCGGACCAAATCGCACCTTCGAGTCTGGTCTATCACGAACGCGATGAGATCGCGCGCTCGGGGCGACGCGCGCCGATGAAGAGGTTAGCAAGAGGCGAGACCCAGTGACGGGCCAAGGGAGAGGGAAATGGCTGGATCAAGCGCCTTGCAGGAATGGAAAAGCGGATGGCTCCTGGTGCTCGCGGCCGGTCTGGGAGTCTCGTTGGGCAGCATCCATATCTATGCCACCGGATTGTTCATCCAGCCGCTGGAAGCCGAATTCGGGTGGTCCCGCGCGCAGATCACGGGCGGATTGTCTTTGCTGGCCGTCTTCGGTGTGCTGTTTTCGCCGGTGGTGGGCGTGGCCGTCGATCGTTGGGGATCGCGCCGCATCGCCGTGCCCGGCTCTCTTTTCTTCTGCCTTTCCCTCATGGGGCTGTCGCTTGCGGGGCCCTCCATTTTAAGCTGGTGGCTGCTCTGGGGCGTGGTGGCGCTGGCTGCGGTTCCGCTGAAGCCCACGGTCTGGTCGACAGCGGTGTCCGCCAAGTTCACGGCAAGCCGAGGACTGGCCCTGGCAATCATGTTGTGTGGAACGGGCGTGGGATCGTCACTGATCCCGATAGTCACCCACTTCCTCATCGGCGCCCTTGGCTGGCGTGGCGCCTATGTCGCGCTCGGCAGCTTGTTCGCCGTCATTGTCGTTCCGGCGCTCTGGCTGTTTTTCGTGGACGTGCGGCATCAGGACAAGGGACAGCCTCAGCAGGCTCTGACCGGCTGGACCGCGCGCGAAGGGCTGCGTACGCGCCAGTTCCATCAGCTTTGGATTGCGGCGTTGCTGGTGACGACGATCATCGTCGGCTTCGTCGTCCATCTCGTGCCGATGCTGAACTGGGCCGGGCTGGATCGTGGAACGGCGGTCAGCATTGCCGGGATCGTGGGGGTGACGTCCGTGGCCGGGCGGTTGATCGTGGGCTTTCTGTTCGATCGCCAGGCGGGGCCGCCGCTGGGCATGGCCAGTGTCAGCCTGCCGGTGTTCACCGCCTTGCTGCTATTGCTGTTCCCGGGATCGATTCCCGTCATTCTCGTCGCCATCTTCCTCCTCGGCCTGTCGGTCGGCGGCGAATATGACGCGATCATTTATCTTTCGACGCGCTATTTCGGGATGCGCAACTTCGGAACGCTATTTGGTTTCGTGGCCGCGGCGCTGCTTGCGGGCGTGGGCTTGGGGCCGTTGATCGCCAGCCAACTTTACGACCAGACGGGATCCTATCAATCCTTCCTGCTCCTCGCCATTCCAGCAGGCGCGCTATGTGCCGTTCTGATCGGGACACTTGGCCGTTATCCCGATCATGAAGCCGCGCCTGCCGCAATGTGATCGTTACACTTCGATGAGCATCGCGCCGGCCCGGCGGCTGCGCGCATCGTTGCCTGAACGCAAAGGCCTCAAAGGCCGAGCGCGGCCTTGGTCAGCGAGGTGACGAGGTGACCGTCCACGTTGCTGATCGTCTGCACCGGCACGCGATAGATCTTCATCTGCGAGAGGAAAGTCACATAGTCCTTGCCGCTGTCCGCCTCGAAAATCTTGCCCAGGCGCCGGCCTTCGGCATCCGTCAGCGTCATGTTCTTCTTGATCACGACAGCTTGCGCGGGTGCGGCTTCCGTCTGGGCGGCCGCCGGAACGGAGATCGCGACGCTCGCGGTCGCACTCAAAAGCAAAGCAATAGTCTTGATGGTCATGCTGGAACTCCCTGTATCCGAAGTGAATTTCCTTCGCACATGCGCAGTCAGCCATCGCCAGTGCATGGTCAATGAATAAAATAGCATTTTGAAACTGTTCACGATTGCGATGGAGATGGGTATCGCCGCTTCAGATCGCGCCTGAGGCAACGACATGCCGATCCATCGCGTTGCGGACGAAAACAGCGCCCGCCGCTAACATGGCTTCCCTAGAGGGTCTGGCGATTCAGGAAATCGATCACTGCTTCGTTGAACATGTCGTTGCGGTCGCCAGCGACCATGTGATCCGCGCCCGCAATGTTGACGACTTCCCCGTGGGGGACGAGTTCACGGAATTGCGCGACGCTCTCTTCGCTCACGACCGCGCTCAGCGCGCCGCGTACAAGCAGCGTCGGGACAGTCAAGGCGCGAGCGGCGTTCTCAAGCCTGATGCCGTTTTGCGTGAATTCCGAAGATGATATCTCCCGGCCAATAAAGCGGGGATCCCAATGCCAGTGATAGCGGCCGTCATCCTTCAGGCGCAGGTTTTTGAGCAGGCCGCTCGTGTCCTTGGGACGAGGCCGGTGCGGCATATAGGCGGATACCGAATCCGCTGCCTCCTCCAGCGATGCGAACCCTTCAGGCTGCGCCCGCATGAAGGCGCCGATGCGTTCGGCGCCCTCCATCTCTATCCTCGGTGCGACGTCCACAAGGACGAGGCCCGCAACGGGAGCCCGCTTTTCGCCCGCCGTGACGAGCGAGGCAAGACCGCCCAGCGATGCGCCGACCAGGAAGGCGGGCCGGCCCAGGGTGGCGACGATCGCCGCCAGATCGTCGACGAAAGCATCGAGCCTGTAATTGCCGTCCTCGGCCCAGCCGCTTTCGCCATGGCCGCGCAGGTCGATGGAGATCGCGCGGTAGCCGCCCGCCGCGAGATGCCTTGTGGCGGCGCCCCAGGAAAAACGGGTCTGGCCGCCGCCATGGAGAAGCACGACCGGAACACCATCTGCCGGACCGCCTGTATCAGCCGCGATGTCGACGCCGGCGCCTTTGAACATGGTGCTTTCGAGTGCGGCTGTCGTCATGATTTGGCATTCCCTTCCAGTTGCCCGACATGTGGTTACGGGGCATCCACGGTGACAAGGGGATACAGGCCAAACATCGCATATGGGCTTTGAATCGGGCGCAGAAAAAAGGCGGGCCGGATGCTTCCGGCCCGCCTTTCAACTTGGCGGCGGAACCTAGAAGGTGATCTTGGCCTGCACGCCGTATGTCCACGGTTCGGCGTAGAAGAGCGAGCTGAAGCCCGCCGAACGCGCCGTGTTGGAACCGCCGCTTGCATAAACCTTGTCGAACAGGTTGCGGGCATAGACGCCCAGCGACACCGGCGACCCGCCGATATCCTTGAGGTCGATGCGCGCATTCACAAGCGTATAGGCAGGCTGGCTCAGCCCCTTGTCCGACTTGTAGGTGCCGAAATAGGTCCGCGACGCGCGATAGACGTCCGCGTTCAGCGCCAGCGATCCAAGATTGCCGATTTCAGTCTCGTAGGAAACATTGCCTCCCATCGTCCATTTGGGGGCGTAGGGGAACGCTGTGTCATCGGGATCGGCCGGGAATGCGCCGGTGCCGTTGAAGATCGCCGGAATGCCGCTGGAGGTGTAGACCGCGTCGGTGTAGGACAGGAAGGCCCCAAAGGTCAGGCCATGGAACGGACTGATCGTGCCTTCGAAGTCAAAGCCCTGAACCCTTGCGTTGCCGGCGTTGACGATGATCGTGCCCGCCGAAGGATCATTTGTCGAGTCGCCGTCGCCATCAAAGCCATTGAGGCCGTTAATGCCGCGCTGCGATCCCTTGTATACGCCGCGATACACGTCGAAGTTCACCGTGCCCCGAACGTCGCCCGCGCGCCAGCTCGCCTTTGCGCCGAGTTCGACATCGGTCACCTTTTCGGGCGCATAGGTCTGGAATGGCGCAAGGCTGTTCGGCGCGCTTGCATTGAACAGCGGCGTGTTGACGCCGCCGGCGCGATAGCCCCTGCGCACCGTTGCATAGAGGAACAGGTTGGGCATCGCCTGATAGTTGACGCCGAAGTTCCAGGTCAGCGCCTTCGACTTGTCGTTGGTCTGCGTGCCCTGGATGTCCACGGGCGCGCCGTTGATGGTGTAGGTCGCGCCGTTGACGCATTCGCTCAGCGTCGCGATCGGCGTCGTCTGGGGAACGAAAGGATAAGTGGCCGAATAGCCTGCGCCGCAGGCTTCGGTTTCGTCCCATGTGTGACGCAGGCCGGCGTCGACCTTCAATCCTTCCAGCAGATCGCTGAAATCATAGGTCGCCGCACCGAACAGCGCCTTGCTGGTCTGCGTGCGGTAGGCAATGATCATCGCGGGCCGCGACGGCGGCGAGAAGGTGGAGAGAGTCAGGCCCACCCTGCCATTGGGCTGGCTCTTGAGGTAGAAGGCGCCCACGATCGTATCCAGCTTGTCGTCGAGGAAGGAGCCCTGGAACTGGAGTTCGTCGGTATATTGCTTGTACCGCTGCGCCTGATCGGGGATGATGAGCGACAGGCTTGTGCCGTCCGTGTCGTTGACGTTGACGTTGGACGCACTGCGATAGCCGAAGATGTTTTTCAGCGTGATGCTGCCCAGGTCGATCGTCGTGGTGTTGGAAATGCCGATCGCCCGCGTCTTGAGGGTGGTGATGACATCGCTCCATGTCTTGCGGACGCCGGCCGCCTGCTGGCGCTCGAATTGCAGATCGATGTCGCACGCGATCGACGTGTTGCAATCATAGAAGCCGTTGAGCGGGGCGAAGCGTTCCGGGATGTTGCCGGGATAGACCTGATTGATGATCGCGGCATCCCCGGCGCGGTTCCATTTCACATAATCGTACACGAAGACGTTCTTGACGGTGTCGACCGGTTCGAGCAGCACGGAAACGCGGAAGGCGCTGTCATTGATATCGTCGCGGCGCTGGCCGGTGTTGACCACATGCGTATAGCCGTCGCGCTTTATCCGCTGGCCGGCGATCCGCACCGCGAGCTTGTCCGCGACGATGGGAATGTTGACCGCGCCTTCGGCTTCGCGGCGATCGAGATTGCCATAGCCGGCCATCATATAGCCTTCGAACTGATAGGTCGGCTCGGCGGGGTAGACCAGCACGGCGCCGCTGGTCGAATTGCGGCCGAACAGCGTGCCTTGCGGTCCTTTGAGCACCTGCACCGATCCAAGGTCATAGGTCGGCAGAATGCTGGAGAAATAGGGGAGGGGAACGTCCGCGAAATAGGTGAGCACGGGCTGGGCCGCGTCGCCGATGTTCGAACGGCTCTGGCCGCGGATCACGATCTGCGGATTGGCGCTGCCGCCCGAGCGGCCGAACGTCAGGCCCGGCGTTGCCTGCGCAATCTGGTCGATGCTCGAGATCGACTTGTCGGCAAGCGTGTCCTGCGAGAAGGCGCTGACGGAAATGGGCACGCGCGAGAGACTTTCTTCGCGGCGACGCGCCGTAATCACGATCTCATTCGTGTTCTGGGCCTCAGCCGGGGGAGCACTCTGCTGCGCCTCGGGAGCAGTGTCCTGGGCAAATGCCGTGAATGCCGGGGCAATGATCGTGGCACAGCTGGCTAGAAAAAACTGCTTGAAATTCAAAATGATCTCCTCTCCAAACGAGTTGACATAGCGCGGATATATTCGACGCGCCCTGAGTGCGGCGGGAACATACATTTTGTTCTTTCTTTATCTAGGCTCGCGCGACGAATGTCCGATTGAACATATCCGTGTTCAGTTATCGCATCCGTGCAGAAAAACGGCGCCGTGTTGCTCCGCCATCCCATTTCGAGCGACATTGCGCACAGGAAGGATGCATCATGACGGCAGGAACACGCCTGCGAGGCAGGCGAATCATTATTACGGGCGCTGCATCGGGTATCGGGCGGGCGACCGCCCGGCTTTTCTCTCAGGAGGGGGCGGCGCTGGCTCTGGTCGATCTACAGAAAGACAGTCTGGAGGAGATTGCGGCACAGACGGGCGGCCAGGCGCTGACGGTCGACTTGTCGGATCATGAGACGACGCGCACGGTCGTGGCGCAGGCGGCGCAACTGCTTGGCGGATTGGACGGCGTGGTCAACTGCGCCGGCATCAGCGGCTCCTGTCCGCTTGCGGATCTCGATCAGGCGGCGTGGGACCGGATGATGGCCATCAACCTGACCGCGCCTTATGTGGTCTGTCGCGCGGCGCTGCCCTTTCTGCGGGAAGCCGCCGCCGCCACCATCGTCAATGTCGCATCCGGGCAGGCGCTGTTGCCTACGGCGCACGGGATTTCCGCCTATTCCGCGTCGAAGGCGGGCCTCGCCGCCTTCACTAAGGCGCTGGCGTTCGAGCTTGCGCCGCGCATCCGCGCCAATGTGATTGCGCCGGGGATTGTGCAGACGCCCATGGTGGAGTCCGTTCTGGGCGGTTATTCCAATCCCGACGAAGCGCCCTTTGTTGCCCAATATGCGCTGAAGCGCGTGGCCAGGCCCAGCGAACTGGCGGATGCCATCCTGTTTCTGACGAGCGGGGAATCATCCTTCGTTACCGGCGCGCTATTGGCCGTGGACGGCGGCCGGACCTTTCATTGAGGACGGGACGGGGCGCGCCGTCCCGTCCCGTTGTCCTTGGTCATACCCGCGCTGAATATCGGTTGGGGTGGTGAACGGACATATCTATTCGTCATGCCAGCGAAGGCTGGCATCTCGCTTCCTGGGGCACGGCCAGGCCTAACGAGATCCCGGCTTTCGCCGGGATGACGATTTGGGAGAATGTCCGCAACCGGCCATTGCAGGATTTGGGTGTGCAAACTGCATAAACGCCTTTGACCCCGATATCCCTTCAACCAGCGATGCCGTGGTGGAAATCCTCCGCCTTCACGCCGAAAATCTGCTCGGCGCGCGCGCGCAGGTCGGGGATATAATCGGTCGGGAAACGGCCGGGTGCTGCCTGATAGTTTTTGAGGACGGCGCGGCCGGCGAACATCTGATGGATTTCCGTGGGGCCGTCGGCCATGCCCATCGCGAGCAGCGAAGACCACATGCGGGCCAGCGGGGTCTGATTGGAAACGCCCAGCGATCCCAGCATATGCATTGCCTTGAAGATCACATTATGACTGATCTGCGCGCAGGCGACCTTGCAGGCCGCGATCCACGGCAATGCTTCCTTTTCCATGTGATTATCGAACATCCACGCGGTTCGCATGACCAGCAGCTTGAACTGCTCGACCTCGATCCAGCACTGGCCGATATCGACCTGCACGAGTTGCTTGCGGGCCAGCGTTTCGCCTTGGGTGATGCGGGAATGCGCACGCTCGCCCATCATGTCGATCGCCTTGCGGCACATGCCGATCACACGCATCGCATGATGGATGCGTCCGCCGCCCAGACGGGCTTGCGCAACCTTGAAGCCGCCGCCCCGCTCGCCGAGCAGATTTTCCCGGGGCACGCGCACATTGTCGTAGCGTACATGGGAATGCGAACCGATGGGATAGGGTTCGCCAGCCATGCCGGGCTGGCTGACGAAGCTGATGCCCGGCGTGTCGTGCGGCACGATGATGGCGGAGAGACGTTCATAGCGCGGCGCGTCCGGCTCGGTGACGACCATGGCGATGAAGAATTCCGCCTGGGCGGCATTGGACGAGAACCATTTCTCGCCGTTAATGACCCACTCGTCGCCTTCCAGCACGGCGCTGCACCTGAACTGCGTCGGGTCGGAACCGCCCTCCACCTCGGTCATCGAGAAGCAGGAGACGATTTCATTGGCAAGCAAGGGTTCAAGGAAGCGCTTCTTGTGCTCCTCCGTGCCGAAGCGGGCCAGAATCTCGCTGTTGCCGCTGTCAGGCGCCTGGCAGCCGAAGATCGTGGGACCCCAATTCGTGCGGCCGAGGATTTCGTTGAGGTGACAGAGCTCGACCTGGCCGAAGCCGGGGCCGCCCAATTCCGGGGGCAGGTGCAGTCCCCAGAGACCCTGTGCGCGGACCTCCGCCTGGAGCGGGCGGACGACCGCCATCGCTTTCTTGTCCCGCGGATTCCACGGCGCGACATGCTCGTCGATCAGCGCGTCGAGCGGATCGATCTTTTCGCGCACGAATGTGCGCACCCATTCGAGCTTTTCCTCGAACGCGGGATCGAGACGGAAATCTATCATGGATCATGTCCTCATCTTGATTGGCTGGCCGTCATGTTCACGGCCCATTTCGGCGGCGGATCGCAGCAGTTCGAGGACCAGCGCGCCCATCTCCTCACCCTTGTCGCGCGGCAGGCGGCCATTGAGGCCGCGCGCATAATGGCGCTCCAGCAGCATCGCCAGCTTGAACTGGGCAAGGATCATATAATAGGTCAGGTGCGCAACCGGCCGCCCGCTGACAGCGGCATAGTGATCGACCAGTTCCTCGCGCTTGGGATAGGCGGGGTCCTGAAACAATTTCGGCGGTTCGACGGCGCTTCTTTCGGAAGGCACGCTGTACATCAGCCAACCAAGATCGATCAGCGGATCGCCGATCGTCGAAAGCTCCCAGTCGATCATCGCGGCGAGCCGGACAGGGAGGTCCGGCGCCATCAATGCATTGGGCCAGCCATAATCGCCATGGATGATGCCCGCGCGCGGCATGGCCGGGGTGTTCGCGCGCAACCAGCTCACCACTTCGTCCTTATGGGGGAGCGGCCGATAGCCATAGCCCTCGGACTCGGCATAGCTCGCATGCTGGTGCAGCCAGCGGTCGACCTGCCGTTCCAGAAAGCCGTCGGGTTTGCCGAAGCCCTCAAGACCGACAGCCTTGTAATCGACAGTGGAAAGCCTGGCGATGCCGCCGATCAGGGCAAAGGGCATCTGACGCCGTATTTCAGCCGGTTTGAATGCATCGGGCAGCGTCTTTTCGCCCAGCGCCAGCCAGCCGACGATATTTTCCATCAGATAGAAAGGGGCGCCGATGACGTCCTGCGTTTCGCACGCGGCATAGAAGCGCGGTGCGGGGACGCCCGTGCCATTCAGTGCGCTCAAAACGCGAGCCTCGCGGGAGAGGACCTTGGCGCTGTCGGGGCGGGGGGTCAGCGGCGGCCGGCGCAGCACGACGGGTATGCCGCCCCGTTCAATCCTCATAACGATATTCGTCGCGCCCCCGGTCAGGATCGTTGCCTGAATGGGGCCGTTGCCCGCTTCTGGAACATGCTGGTCCATCCATGGCGCAAGCCGCTCGGGGTTGCACATCTGGGCCGCATCCGGTTCAAGCATATTAACGCTCCCTTTGCTGACTGGACGATTGTCTAATTTAATGTCATATGTCCATAATCAATCCACAACCCGCTTGAGGTGATCACATATGCGCTACCATGGACAGTGGGCTGTTACATTTGAGAGGCTGGCTCGGCGATGACGGTCGTTCGCCCTTCCTTGCGCCAGGAACAGAAATACCTCACCCGCCGGCGTATCGCGGAGGCGGCGCGGACGTGTTTCTACGAAACCGGTATCGCAGAGACATCCATCGAGCAAATTGCGCGCGTGGCGGGCGTGGGGCGGGCTACGCTCTATCTGCATTTTCCCAATAAGGATGCCATCCTGCTGGAATTGCTATCGTCCAATTTGCGCGGTGTTCGGGGCATCTATCAGGAACTGGGCGAAATGGATGCGCCTGACGCCGCCGCGCTGCGGCGCTGGCTTGCCCGCTACGTCGGGACATTGCGCGAGCATCGCCTTGCGATGCGGCTGTTCCATGTGGGCCTGGCAAATGATCCGCAGGCCAGGGGCCTTGTCGACGATCATCGCGATGCGATCGTCGACATGCTGGCGGCGCGCTTTCCCCGTCTGGGCCTTGGGCCGGACCGCGATCCCCGGGCTCATGCGCACATCGTCCTGCTGCTTGCGCGAATCGATCATCTGGCGAGCGCCGCGGTGGAGGAGGAGCCGCGCATCGATCTGAATGCAGGACTGGATATCGTTGCGGAAGAAATGGCGCTGCTGCTTGCCCGGCAGTAAAGGGACCGGCGCTCGCCCATGAGCGCCGGCGTCAGGGCGCTATGTGCCTTCCCGGTCCGCCAAAGGAAGATGTCCATACCAGCAGATAGGCGATGCGTTGGACATTCGCGGAGATGAGCCTGTGTCCGCCGATCGGGCGGAAATGCTGGGCGGCGCGCCATGTCAGCAGGGAGATGATGATTGGGCGCTGGCATTGGTGCCGATCCGCCCAGGCTGTAGGCTGCCGGATAAAGTGGCGCACGATGCCTCAAAAGGAGATGGAATGCGGATAGGGTTTATCGGACTGGGGGACCAGGGCGGTCCTATGGCGCGCATGATCAAGGCGGGCGGTTTCGACCTGTCGATCTGGGCGCGTCGTGAAGAGGTGCGTGACGAATATGCGCGGGCGGGCGCGACGATAGCCGATGCGCCCGCCGGTCTTGCCGCGCGCAGCGACATGTTGTGCCTGTGCGTGACCGGTGACGAGGATGTGCGCGACCTGCTGGTCGAACAGGGAGCGCTGGCGGCTATGGGCCGGCGGTCCATTGTCGCGATCCATTCAACCATCCGTCCTTCCACCTGCATCGCGTTGCAGAAATATGCGGCCGAGCGTAACGTGATCCTGCTTGACCTGCCGGTGTCCGGTTCCGGCCATGCCGCGCTCGCCAAGACGCTGCTGGTGATGTGCGGCGGGGACAACCGCGCGATCGCCCGGATCGTTCCGGTTCTGGAATGCTATGCCGGCACGATCCTGCGCATGGGTGGCGCCGGCGCGGCGATGAGCGCGAAGCTGATCAACAATCTGATGGCGGTCGTGAACATCGGCCAGGCTTATCAGGCATTGCTGCTGGGCCGTGCGGCGGGTATAGATCCCGCAGCGCTGCGGCAGGCCGTTCTTGCCGGCACCGGGCGGACGTTCGCGATGGATCTGATCCAGCGGTTGCAGGTTCCCGATCGGGCCGCGCATGTGCTTGGCATATTGCGCAAGGACGTCGCCCTGGCGCTGGAGGCGCTGCCACGGCCGCAGGTGAACTGCTGGGTGCCGCTAGCCCAAGCGGGCCTGGAGGCGCTGGAGGTTCTCGTCACGGGCGGGGAAATGCTGCTGCCCTCGAAGAAGGAAGGAATGCTTCATGGCGAATTCGTCGTCTATGGCAACGCTTGATCCCGCCCGCGCCCGCGCCCGTTTCTATGCGCCCGAGGTCGCCTTCGACCGGCCTGTGCCGAAGGTGCCCGCCGCCGTTTTCTGGGCGGAACGGCAAAGGGCTTTCGCGCCCGACGCCCCGACCGGATTCGTGCCGCTCGACCAATCGTCCGCGCTTGGCAGTCCATGGCCGGCGACCACGCCAACGCTGCTCGCGCGCTACATCGTCGTCCGTGCGGGTGATCATTTCGCGCATCGGCTCGCATCGTCCGGCGAAGTTTATTATGTGATCCGCGGGAGCGGCGATACGCGTTGCAAGGATGAAGGATTCACCTGGGCGGCGGGCGACGCATTCTGCCTGCCGGGCGGTGAACGGGTCGAGCACAGGGCGCGGGATGCGGCCATCCTGATGCAGGTGACGAACGAGCCGGAGCTTTCCTATCTGCGCGCCGAGCCGGACATGGGGCTTGCGGCGGCGATCCAGCCTACGCTGTTTCCGGCCGAGGAGATCGACACTTATCTCCGCAATGTCCACGGCCGCAACGGTGAGCAGCTTGCGGCCGGCAAGTCGGTGGTCCTGCTTTCGGGCATGATGGAGGAACGCCGGCTCACGACGCCGACCATCCTTGCCGCCATCAACACGCTGGAAGCAGGTGCCGACCAGCGGCCCCACAAACACAGTTCCGTGGCGCTCACCCTGTCGATCATGGGGGAGGGCGTCTATTCGCAGGTGGATGGGCAGAAGGTCGACTGGCTGCCCGACACCATGTTCGTCACCCCGCCGGGGGCCGTCCATTCGCATCATAATCGCGGCGCGGACATGATGCGCAGCTTCGTCGCGCAGGATACGGGGCTCCACACCCAGTTGCGCACCACTAATTTCTCTTGGACGGACTGACGCCATGCCCGTGATCGCGCCTCTCCCGCTGGATGACATCGACGCTGAAAGCCGCGCCCGAATCGACGCCGGGCTGGCTACCGGCATGTACAGCCAAACCCTGCCGCTGCAGATCGTGGCGCGTGCGCCCGCGGCGCTCCGCGCGCTGGATGAGGGATATAAGGCGATGTTTCGCCGGTCCCTGCTGGATGATCGCCTGCGTGAATTGCTGCGTTTGCGCAGCGCGCAGATCAATTCCTGCGGCCCCTGCTCGCAATCGCGCAAGGAAGAGAGCGTGTCCGAGGAGGATGTGGCCTGTCTTGTCGATACAGATTCGGGCGGCCTGTCGCGCCGCGAGCGTCTGGCGCTGCGCTATATGTCCCTGATGTCGACGGATCATTATGCGATCACGCCCGACGTCTATCGCGAACTTGGCGAGGAATTTTCCGCCGCCGAAATCGTAGAGCTTGGCTGGACTTGCGCGCAGACCATCGGCGGGCATCGGTTCCTGCACAGCCTTGACATGCTGGGGACCGCGCCGCCTGTTGTCGCCTGATGGGAAGGCGGCATTGAAGATTGGGCTGCCCTCTTCGACCGTCAGTCCGTTGCGACGGGTGAAGCAAGCGGCCTGGTTTCATCATCCATGTGTTGCGTCGACAGTGACATGCGGAATTACGCCAATTGATGAATAATGGCCGCTATAGGCCGCGGCCGTATCTGCGCCGCGCATAAGTGCGGGGCAAACACTCACGACCGCCGCAACGGCTTTTCCAAAAGGGGGAGAGGACTTTGAAACTTCAGTATATTCAAGCAGCCATGCTCGTGGCGATAGGCGCCCAGCCGGCATATGCGCAGGAAACGGCGCCGCAGGATGCCGAGGCGGCCCAGCAACAGAATTTCGATATCGTCGTGACCGCCCGCCGGCGCGAGGAGCGGCTGCAGGACGTGCCGGTCGCCGTGACCGCCGTGACCGGGGAAGCGCTCCGTTCGGCAAACATCACGCAGGTCCAGGACATCCAGCAGAAAGTGCCTGGACTCACCATCCAGTCTTCGGCCTTCGGCTCCAACGTGCTGCAAGTCGCGATCCGCGGCCAGCGTCAGTTCGATCCCTATATCACCAAGGATCCGGCTGTGGCCGTCTATTTCGCGGATGTGGTGCAGAATCGGCCGCAAGGCTTGAATTCCGGCATGTTCGATCTGGATTCCGTGCAGGTGCTGAAAGGGCCTCAGGGTACGCTCTTTGGCCGCAACACGACCGGCGGCGCGATGATCATCACGCCGGCCGCGCCTACCGACAGGTTTGAAGGTTATGTGACGGGCGGCCTGGGCAATTATGATTCCTGGCGACTCGAGGGCGCGGTCAATTTCCCGCTGGCGGACTGGATTCAGGTGCGTGCGGCCGGCGCGCTCCAGCGGCGCGACGGCTTCACCAAGAACATTACAACGGGCCAGCGCCTTGACGACGAGCACAAGGACAACTGGCGCCTCTCGGTCAAGCTGACCCCCTTCGACGGTTTCGAGAACCGGACCGTCATCAACGGCTTCAAGGCGGATGAAAACGGTATCGGCTACAAGCTGCTCGGCAGCCTGCCGGGCATCGGTTTCGGGTCGTCGCCTACGGTGATCGACGAACTGGCGCGTCTTGCCGCCCTGCCATTCCACACGACAACCAGCGACCTCGTTCTGGAGACGAAGATCAAGACCTTCTCGCTCTCCAACGTGAGCGAATGGGACGTGGCGGACGGCGTCACGCTGAAGAACATCTTCGGCTATCGCTATGTCGATTCCCACATTCCGTTCGATCTCGACGGGTCGAGCATGACATTCACGGATGCCAACGGCAAAATCGTGCCCTTCTTCCCTTCGCGCGAAGACATGCGCGTGCGGCAGTACAGCAATGAACTGCAACTGCTCGGCACGGTCCTGGACGGCAGCCTCGATTATATTTTCGGCGGCTTCTATTTCCTGGAGAAAGGCCGGGATCGCCAGGCGAGCGGCGGTCATGGCGGCGTTTCTTCGGCAGGGGGCGTCTATCTGGGCGATCGCGTGACCTATTCCGATCCTGTCCGCAATGAAGCCTATTCGGCTTTCGCGCAGTTCACCTATCGGCTGCCCTTCCTGGAAGGCGTGTCGTTGACTGCCGGCGGCCGCCAGAACCATGACAAGCGCGAACTGACCTCGCGCAATCTGATCTCCGATGGAACCTGCCGTCTCGTCGATGACGCGGGGCAGCCGCTCAACCCGTGCCAGGCGTATCATGCCAAGAGCTACAACCGCTTTACCTACACGCTGAGCGCCGACTGGAAGGTGGTGCCCGGTGTGCTGGCTTATATCGCGCATCGGAAAGGGTATCGCACCGGCGGCTTCAACATATCGGCAACGACGCCCGCTCAGTTTACGCCTTTCAATCCCGAGAGCGTGAAGGATGTCGAACTGGGCGTGAAGACGGATTTCCACATGAGTGGCGGCCGCGGCCGGTTCAACCTCGCCTTCTATTCGCAGAACTACAAAAACATTCAGCGGAACCAGGGCAGCCTCATCAACGGCGTCTTCACCCAGACGATCGTCAATGCCGCCTCCGCCCGGATCAAGGGCTTTGAAGCGGAACTGGCGTTGCAGCCCGTCGATTTCATCGATTTCGGCGTGAACGTCGCGCATGTCCACGCGCGTTATACATCGTGGATGAGCAATGGGGTCGACATCGCCGCTTCGCAATTCGCGGGCACGCCGGCGTGGACCATCGGTTCCAATCTGGGCGTCAACATCCCGTTGGGCGATATCGGGGAACTGGGCCTGCGGGGCGACATCTATCACCAGACCAAGACGAACAATTCGGACAATAACTTCCTCTCGGCCTGGAACCGCATTTCGCCCACGTCGATCATGCCCGCATACACGCTGGTCAATGGCCGCATCGACCTGCGCAATATTGCCGGCTCGCGCATCACGGCCAGCCTGTGGGCGAAGAACCTGTTCGACGTCGATTATCTGGCGGGCGGCACGGAACTCGCCAATACCGGCCTCGGCTACACGGCGGGCTTTCTGGGCGCGCCCCGGACCTATGGCGCGGAACTGAACTTCCGCTTCTGATCCCCGGATCACCCGCGGCGCCATTCCGGCGTCGCGGGTGAATTTGGCTCGTCGGTGGCGGCGGTCGCCCGATCCACGGGACGCCGACAGCCGACGGGGCAACCGGATAGGCCGGATCAGGGCCTTATCAGCGCATCATCAGCGTGCCGCCATCCACCGGGATGATCTGGCCGGTGATGAAATGCGCGCCTTCCGATGCGAAGAACGCCACGACCGGCACGAAATCCCTGGCGATGTCGCCCAGCTTGCCGCCCAATGGGATGGCGACTTTCAAGGCGGCATCATGGGCTTCCAGTTCCTCCGGCGTCATGGACGCGCGGGTCTTGTCGTACATCGGCGTCCAGATCGCCGGCGCGATCCCGTTGACCCGGATGTTGTGGCATCCCCATTCGACCGCGATCGAGCGGGTCCATGCGACCACGGCGCCCTTGGCAGCGGCATAGGCGGCCTTGTTGGGATAGCCCTTCACCCCTGCCGCGGACGCGAAATTGAGGATCGCGCCGCCGCGGCCCTTCAAATGCGGGAAGACCGCCTGATTGGTCAGGAAGGTGCCTGTGGCGTTGACCGCCATGGCCTGATGCCATTGCTCAAGCGAGATGTCCTCCGCTCTGGCGCCCGGTGCGATGCCGGCGGCGTGGATGAGCACGTCCAGCCCGCCGAGGCGAGCGACGGCCTGATCGACGGCGTTCGTCACGGACGCCTTGTCCGTTACATCGACCTTGATGAAAGCCGCGCCCGATTCCTTCGCGATCCGCTCACCGCCGTCTTCATTCAGATCCAGCGATATGATCGAGGCGCCGCGCCGGGGCAGCGCCCGGACCAATCCTTCGCCCATGCCGCTTGCGCCGCCCGTCACGATGATGCGGCGTCCCTGCAATTCCCGGTCGCTCATTCTGTTCTCCTTGTTCGCTTGATATCAGCGCCAGATGCGGGACATTGTCCGCGAAAAGCGCGATCACTTATGGAGTCCGTCCATTCGCCGATACCGATGGGGACGCATGCTAAAGCCGGATCAGCCGTTTGCCGATGCCTTCGCCGCCGAGCATGGCAAGAAAGGTGTCGGCCGCATTGTCCAGACCGTCGATGATCGTTTCCTCGAACAGCAATCGCCCCGACAGGATGCCGTCGCGCAATTCCTCCAGGGCCGGTGCGAACAGATCGGGATAATTGGCGGTGATGAAGGCGCGCAGGGACAGTTCGCTGTAGAGCAGATATTTGAAATTGCGCAGCAGCATCGGGTCTTCCGTCAGATAATGCTGGGCGAGGCCGCAAAGCATGATCCGCCCGCGCGGCCGCATGAGGGGGAGCGCGGCGTCCAGGCTGGAAGCGCCGACATTCTCGAACAGCACGTCGACGCCCTCGCCCGCGGCCGCCTTCAACCTGTCTTCCAGATCGGCCGCGCCATGGTCGATGCAGGCGTCATACCCCAGAAGGTCGGTCGCGTGGCGGCATTTGGCTTCGCCGCCGGCGGTGCCGATGACATGGCACCCCCGCGCCTTGGCAAGCTGTGCCGCGACGCTGCCGACGGGGCCGGTGGCCGCCGAGATCAAAATCGTTTCGCCCGCTTTCAGGCCGGACAGGTGGAGGCCCACCCAGGCGGTGATGCCTGACCGGCCCAATGCGCCCAGGACGAGGCTGGGCGGATCGATATCGGGCGCAATAAGCTGAACCGCTTGTCCCGGCATCGCGTTGACCGGCTGCCAGCGGCCGATGCCAATCACGCGATCGCCGACCGACAGGCCGGGAAAGCGGGATTCGATCACCGTGCCGACGATCCGGCCATGGATCGTCCCGTCGGCCCAGCCGGGATGCTCGCCCTTCCAACTCTTCATTGCGCGGGAAAGATAGGGGTCGAGCGAGATATAATGCGTCTCGACGAGGATCTCGCCATCTCCGGCCTCGGGCGGCGGCATGTCGCGCAGCATGAAATCGTCGATGGTGAGGTTGGCCGTTGGCCGGCGCATGGCCCAGCTTTTCATAAGGCTTCCTTGGTCTGGGTGAAACCGGGTTCAGTCACGATAGGACGGATCGACACGATCGAGCTGGCGGAGCAGGGCTTCCCATTCAAGGCCGCCGCTCACCGAAACATCCGCGCTCCCGGTCGCCGGATTGAAAAGAGCCGCCGTCCGTTCCTGACTCGAGCGGCTGGGAAAGATCGGCGGGCCGCCGGCAAGGGCGGCGACCTGTATCTGGCAGGCCGTTTCCAGCCGCTGCATCAGCAGGAAGGCTTCGGCAACCGTTCGTCCCACGGTCAACAGGCCATGATTGCGCAGGATGAGCACATCGTTGCGGCCGAGCGCGGTGATCAGGCGGCTGCGTTCGCCATCGTCGATCGCCGGCCCCTCGAAATCATGATAGCCGACCCGGCCCATGAAGCGCAGCGCCGTCTGGCTGATCGGCAGCAGGCCGTCCGTCATGCAGGACACCGCGACTCCGGCGCGGGTATGGGTATGGATGACGCATTGCACATCCTCCCGCGCGGCGTGGACCGCGCTGTGGATCACATAGCCCGCGCGATTGACGCCGTAGCTGGTCGAACCGGGCGCGAGGACGTTGCCCTCAATGTCGATCTTGATGAGCGCGCTTGCCGTGATCTCCTCATAGAGCATTCCAAAAGGGTTGATCAGCAGTTCATGATCGCTGCCCGGAATACGCGCGGTGATATGGTTGTAGATAAGGTCCGTCATCCCGTACCGCGCGACGAGTCGATAGCAGGCGGCAAGGTCGTTGCGGGTCTTGCGTTCGGTCGCATCGATGGCGGAGAGGACGGCTGGACTGCTCATGCGCGGATGGTGCGCCCGCCAGCTCGCCAGTCAAGTCTCCTGCTGCCATCAAGCACATTGAGGATGTGATGATTATGCAGGAGGCTTTCCTCCGCGCGACGGGTGCGGCAAGCGAGGCGCAGCGAACAAGGAGACGGACGTGACACGGATATTCGGCGGACCCACCCGCTATGTGCAGGGGCCCGGGGCGATCGACGATCTTGGAGAACTGACCGCGGGGTTCGCCGGCCGGCCATTGCTGATTGCCGATGCGGATGTCCTGCCTTTCATCCAGGCGAGCCTCGACGCCTCTTTCGCGGATCGCCCGCATGCCGTCCTGTCATTCCGCGGCGAAGTGACGCAGGCCGCGATCGACTCGCTGGCGGCGAACGGCACCGCCTTGAACGCCGATCTTGTCATCGGCATCGGCGGCGGCAAGGGGCTGGACGCGGCGAAGGGCGTGGCGTTCCAGCTCGGCCTGCCTTTTGTGGCGGTGCCCTCGATCGCATCGAACGATTCGCCGACAGGCCGTTCCCTGGCGATCTACAATGACGAGCATATCTTGGTAGCGGTTGAAAACATCCCCGACAGTCCCTTGCTGGTGGTCGCCGATACGGCATTGATCGCCAATGCGCCGGCCCGTTTCCTGCGCACCGGCATGGGCGACGCGCTGGGCAAGAAGTTCGAGGCGGAGCGCGCCTTTGCCGATGGCGCCACCAATTTCTTCGGCACGCGCCCGCTGCGCACCGCGCTGGTGATTGCCGACGCCTGCTACGCGACGCTGCGCGAACATGGCGTGGCCGCGATGAAGGCCGCCGAAGCGCATACGCCCGATGAGGCGTTCGAAGCCGTGGTCGAGGCCAATGTGCTGATGGCCGGGCTTGCCTGGGAAAGCGGCGGCCTGTCCTATGCGCACGCCGTCGTCCGGGGATTGGTCAAGGCGAGGGGGGCCGCCTCTGCGCCCCATGGCGACCATGTCGCTTATGGCACGCTGGTCCAGCTCGCGATCGAGGGGCGCGATGATGCCTTCATCATCGACCTGATGGGCTGGTGCCGCAGCGTGGGCCTGCCGGCCTCGCTGGTGGAATTAGGCATGGAATCGCCTACGGAGGCGGATGTCGCCGAAATCGCGCGGCTGACGGCGATTGGCCCCAAGGGCGGCCGCATCATTGTAGCAGCGCCGCCGGAGGCAATCGCGGCGGCCATTCTTCGTGTGGAAAGGTTGGCAGCATGAGCAAGGCGGCTTTGGTGACGGGCGCGGCGGGCGGTATCGGGCGCGCCACGGCCATACGCTTCGCGCAGGCGGGCGCCCGCGTCATGGTGTCGGACGTCAATATGGAAGGGTTGGAAGAAACGGTCTCCATCATCGCCGGGCAAGGCGGCGCTGCCCGCCTTCATCGCGCCGATGTGAGCCAGGAGGCGGATGTGAGCGCGCTGGTCGAGGCGACGGTGGCGGCCTTTGGCGGGCTTGACTGGGCATTCAACAATGCGGGCATCATCGGTCCGCTCACCGGCCTTGGGGACACGTCGATCGAAGATTTCGACCGGGTGATTGCCGTGAACCTGCGCAGCATATTCCTGTGCATGAAGGCCGAACTGGCGGTCATGGGGCCAAAGGGCAGCGGATCGATCGTCAATACGGCGTCCGAAACGGTGCTCAAGGGCAATGCCGGACCTGCGGCCTATACCGCGTCGAAGCGCGGCGTTCAGGGGCTGACCGAGCATTGCGCGCTGGAATGGGCGACATCGGGCATCCGCATCAATTCCGTGGCCCCCGGCGCGATCGTCACGCCCATGACCCTGGCGATGCGCGCGCAGAAGGAGCGGCCCAGCCCCCAGCCCAATGGGCGGCGGGGTGAAGCGCATGAGATCGCGGAAGCGGTCTACTGGCTCTGTTCGGACGCGTCGTCGAACGTGATTGGTCATATGCTGGTGGTGGATGGCGGCTGGGCGATCAGCTGATCCCATCATCACATCGCGGGCTTTTGTAAAGGCGGTTATGCAGTTTGCAGACCTCCGCATGCAATGGTGGTTACGGGTGGGTTTCCGCCGCCTTTCGCCGGGATGACGGACATTGAATGGCGGAATGGTCGATAACAATCCTTGCATGAGCGCGGGTTTGCAAACTGAATAATCTCCTTTGCGAAGGGGTGGATCAAGACGCTATAGTCGTCGGCGATGTGTCGGGAATGGAGAATGGGAATGACCACGATTACCCAGGCCGGCAATGGCCTCGCGCTGCTGGGCGCCTGCGGCGAATATTATCGGGTCAATGGCTTCGGTGCTGAATAAATCCGGCCATTCCCCGGCCAGGTCCGTGGGAGCGGCGGAACGGTCCTCGCTGTTCTCCCCCTTCACGCTGCGGGGAGTGACGTTCCGCAACCGGATCGGCGTGTCGCCGATGTGCCAATATTCGGCTGTCGACGGCATGGCCGGCCCATGGCATCTGACCCATCTCGCCAGCCGTGCGGTCGGCGGCGCCGGCCTGGTTGTCACGGAAGCGGCGGCTGTTGTGTCGCAGGGGCGGATCAGCCCGGCGGATCTGGGCCTCTGGTCCGATGCCCAAAGGGACGCGCTAAGGCCCGTCGCGGCCGCCATCACCGATGCGGGGGCGGTGCCCGGCATCCAGCTCGCCCACGCCGGGCGCAAGGGCAGTACGCAGATACCCTGGATCGGCAGGGACGCCGTAGCCGAAGGCGGCTGGGCCGTTCCGGCGCCAAGCGCCCTGCCGTTCAACCGACGGTCCGCGCTGACATATACGATGGGCGCCGAAGAAATAGCGCGCACGATCATTGCCTTTGCCGAAGCCGCAAGACGGGCGGCGGATGCGGGATTCCGGTTCATCGAGTGCCATTTCGCGCATGGTTATCTCGTTCATCAATTCCTCTCGCCGCTGACCAACCTGCGCGACGATGCCTTTGGCGGCGACCTTGAGGGGCGGAGCCGGCTGGCATTGGAGATCGTCCGCGCCGTCCGGGCCGCCATCCCCGCGGAGATACCTCTCAGCGTCCGCCTGTCCTGCGTCGATTGGGTGGAAGGGGGATGGACGCTGGACAACAGCATCACCCTGGCGCGGCATCTGGGCGAAGAAGGCGTCGATATCGTCGATTGTTCCAGCGGCGCGCTGGTGCCGGGCGCGGCTCCGCCCGATGGCCCGGCCGTGCAACGCGATTTCGCGCGGGCGATCCGCGAGCGTGCCGGTCTTCCGACCGCCGCCGTGGGGGGCATCACCGGGGCGCGGGAAGCCGATGCGCTGATCGAGAGCGGAGGCGCGGACATGGTGCTCATCGCGCGGGCCATGCTGCGGGACCCCTATTGGGCGCTGCACGCAGCGGAGGCGCTTGGCGTTGAGGCGGCGTGGCCGCTTCCTTATAAAAGGGCGGTGACGTGAGTGAACATTCCCTGTCGGAACGGCTGGACCGGCTGGAATCGATCGAGGGCATCCGGCAATTGGCCTATGGCTATGCGCTGGCTGTCGATGCGCGTGATATCGATGCGGTCGTGGCGCTTTATGTCGATGATATCCGGGTGGGCGGCGGCCGCCAGGGCAGGGCGGCGTTGCGAGCGGTGTTCGATGCTTCTCTGCGCCAGTTCACGGCCAGCGCCCATCATGTAACCAACCATCTGATGGAATTTCTGGGACCCGACGATGCGATCGGGCTGGTGAGCTGCCGGATCGAACATGAGGTTGACGGAAGCTGGGTGACGGCCAGCCTTCTCTACCATGATCGCTATGTCCGGCGCGGCGGCATCTGGCTGATCCGCGGGCGAGTGCAGACGCGGCTTTACGCGACGGCGCATGATGATCCGCCCGTCGGCCCGAAGAAAGTCCGCTGGCCTGGCGCCCAACCGATGGAGAGCGGCTTTCACGATGCGTTGCCCGCCTGGGCCGAATTCTGGAACGATCGCGAAATGCCTCCTCGCGAGATGGAGGGAACGCAAAAGCTGGTCACGCGATTGCGCCGCGGCACGGGCTTGCCGCCACCCCCGGCGTATATCTTCACCGCCAAAAATTAAGGGACGCGTCCTGCTGTCGGTGGATGGGATAAAGCCGCGGCCATGCGCCTGTCTTCATGAGAACACATGGCTTGTGCATCATTGCGGGCGAAAATATCGAGCAGGTGAGCAATGGGAGACTGTTCTTGACGGGCGCAAGCAGACAGGTCTGCTTGCTGCCAGCCGCGCGGCTTTAGTGTCGCGGAGATAGAATTGGGCGTGGCTGGCCAATAGAGGCCAAAAGCAAGGAGAGATGCAGATGAGCGGTCATATCCTGGTGCAGCAGCACAATGTCGCGTCGGGACGGGAGCATGAAGCCTTTCGCTGGTTTCAGCAGGATCTCGCCCCGAAGCTCTTCGCGCAAGGTGTGGGCAGCGCCCGCCGGTACAAGCTGCTCGATCTTCAGCTTCAGCCTGAAAATCCCCAGCCGCACGCCTATTTGTCGGTGTTCGATTTCGATCCGCGAACGTCTCCCGGCGCGCTCGATGCGTTGTCGCATCTCGCCCGGGAAGAACCGCTTGCCGCCGGGTTGCTGACGGATGACGCGGCGCATGTCTACGAGATGACGCGCGATTGGGTGCCAAGCCCCAATCCGGCGGACATGCTGGCGCCCGAATATCTGTTGCTCGTCATGGCCAATTTCGTCGTCGAAATGGAGGACGAATATCACGATTGGTATGACAATGTGCACGGACCCGAAGTGCTCGACACCCCCGGCTTCACGGGCCTTCGCCGTGGCCGCCGCGCTGAAAGGCAGACGGCCCCCGTCAATGATTATCCTTCCAATGCCGTGGTTCTCTCCACCACGCGAACCAACGACATCATTGGTTCGCTGGATGAGTTCCGGGCACGTGCGAATGGCGAAAGCAAAACAGGCATCCACTGGAATTTCCGGTCGCCTTCCGCCTCGCTGGCCCGCACCACCCATATCTTCGCGCCGCTCACGCCGCGGCTGACGGCCTGAACAGGCGATCAGGTAGGAGAAAGCCGATGGACACCCTGTCGCGGATCGAGGCGGAGCGCGCCTGCGAACGCCTGGTCATGCGCTATGCGCTGGCGGTTAACGAGTGGGATCTCGACGCATTTGTTTCGCTGTTCACCCCCGACGCCATTTGGCAACGCCCCAATGTTCCGGCGTTGCGCGGGCATGAGGAAATCAGGAGCTTCATGTCGGGACAGCCTTCCGGGCGCACATTGAGGCATGTCAACGGCCTGTGCATGGTCACTGTGAATGACGACGGTGAAACGGCGGGCGCGATTTCCCAAACCACGGTCTACGACACGGCAGGCCACATGGCCGTGCCCGCTCCCTTCAGCGGGCCCGACATGGTCGTGGAATATCGCGACAGGCTGGTGAGGATCGAGGGCGACTGGTTGTTTGCACAGCGGGATACGACCGTGATCTTTTCCATTCGCGCATAGCCGCTGTGCATCGATTCATTCACTCATCACGAACGCGTTAAAGCAGCCTTTCGGCTTCAGAATGAGGCGGAGGGGCTTGCTTCGGTTTAAGATTGCTCTCTTTGTGTTAGTCATACTTACGTCAACCGTCGTTTCAGGACGGCGTAAAGACCGACAAAGGAGGGATGATGAACGAAGTGACAGGCATTTCCGGCCATAATCAGCCGGACTCAGAAACGCTTGTCGAGATTTTCTCGAAAGCGATGCTGATCAAACTATGCGATGATCGTATCCGCGCCGTGCTGCGGTCGGGCAAGATCGTCTCGCCGCATTATTCGCCTCGTGGTCAGGAAGTCGTGTCGGCGGCGATGGCGACGGCGTTGCGGCAGGGCGACTATCTCGTCACCATTTACCGCGGTTTGCATGACCATCTGGCCAAGGGCGTGCCGCTTCGCCAGCTCTGGGCGGAATATGCTGGGCGCGTGACCGGAAGCTGCAAGGGCAAGGGCGGGCCGATGCACATCACCCATCCGGAAGCGGGCGTCGTCGTCACCACCGGCATAGTGGGCAGCGGCATTCCCATTGCCAACGGCCTTGCACTGGCTTCGCAGGTCCGGGGAGAAGACAGGGTCACCGTCACGAATTTCGGCGACGGCGCGTCCAATATCGGCGCGTTTCATGAAGCGCTGAACATGGCCTCGGTCTGGAAATTGCCGGTCATTTTCCTGTGCCACAACAACCGCTATGCCGAACATACCAGATATGAGGATTGCACGGCCGTGGACAGCGTGGCGACACGCGGCATCGCCTACACCATGCCCGGCGTGTCGGTGGACGGCAACGATCCGGTCGAAATGTATCGCGCCGCAACCGCTGCGGTCGACCGGGCGCGCAGAGGGGAGGGACCGACGCTGATCGAAGCGCGGACCTTCCGCTTCGAAGGGCATAATTATGGCGATCCCGGCCATTATATCCCCAAGGATGTCTACGCGGCGGCATTGGCCGATGATCCGCTGCCGAAATTTCGCGCCAAGCTGGTGTCGGAGGGTCATGCCGACGAAGCGCGCGTTGCGGGCATCGAGGCGAAGATTCTGGCGGACATCGACGACGCGGTGGCGTTCGCCCTCGCTTCCGACTGGCCGGAAAAGGCGGAATTGCGCCGGGATGTCTTCGTACAGGAGTTGGCCGCATGAACGCGCTTGTCACGCCGAACAACAAGGGTGAGATCAGCTGCACACAGGCGTCGCTGATGGCGATGGATGAGGCGATGGAGCGCGATCCCACCGTGCTCGTCTTTGGCGAAGATGTTGCGGACCAGGAAGGCGGCGGCATCGTCGGCGCGACATCGGGGCTTTCGACCAAATATGGCAGCAGCCGCGTCCGCTCGACGCCCATCGCGGAACAGGCGATCGTGGGCGCAGCCGTCGGCGCGGCCATTGCGGGTATGCGTCCGGTCGCCGAAGTCATGATGATGAACTTCATGACCGTGGCGATGGATCAGATCGTCAACCATGCCGCCAAGATCCGCTTCATGTCTGGCGGCAAGACCGGAGTGCCGCTGACCATTCGCACGATGAGCGGCGTGGGCGGCGGCTTTGGCGGTCAGCATAGCGACATGTATGAGGCATGGCTTGCCCATGTGCCCGGCCTGAAGGTGGTGGTGCCTTCCAATCCGGCGGATCAGAAGGCCCTGCTCACCTCCTGCATTTTCGATGACGATCCATGCATTTTCATCGAATCCACGCTCCTCATGGGCACGCGCGGCCCCGCGCCCGAAGCGGACTACAGCGCGCCGCTCGGCAAGGCGAAGATCGTGCGCGAGGGCGGCGATGTCACCCTGATCGGCTATGGCCGTCCAATGGTGGACGCTGCCATGGCTGCCGAAGCGCTGAGTAAGGAAGGTGTGTCTGTCGAACTGATCGACCTGCGCTCGATCGTGCCGTTCGACCGGGATACGGTGATGAATTCGGTCGCGAAGACCGGGCGGGCGGTCATCCTGCATGAAGCGGTGCGCAGCTTCGGGGTAGGCGCGGAAATCTCCGCCCGGATCAACGAGGAACTGTTCGGCCAACTCAAGGCGCCGGTCCGCCGGATCGGCGGCCTCGACTGTCCGGTGCCCTTTTCGGCCGCGCTGGAACGCGAATATATGTGGAGCGTCGAGCGCATCGTGGACACGGTTCGCACCACGCTGGATTGATGGAAAGGCCCTTGTGCAAACAGCAAGCCTGTACCGAAATGGAGGATCGCGGGTTTGACGGATGATGGCGGGTTACGGGCACCGACCTCCGTTTGGAGCTGAGTTTGTCGACGCCCTGTTCTTCCTTCCCATGCTACTGCTTGGGAAGGAAGAACAGGCGTTCGACAGGCTCAAGCGACAGGTCGTCCAGGACGGATCGCCATTCAGGGATCGTCCCGTGCAGCCGACTATCTGATCGATTCACGCAGATGTGCGGAGACGCAGAGGACAAGGATGCGCCGAAGGCGTTTCTCGGCTTGCTGGCCGAATCCTCCGCGCGCTGATGGGGCGGGCCGCGCATCGTTGACTTGCGAATACCCTGCGTTTCCGCGCCTCCGCGTGGAAATGGTTCGATCTCATGAAGAGGAATGGATCGCCTGCGTTCGCTGAATGTCGATCGGTCCTGGTCCCGGAAAATAGCCTTATCTCTGCGCCGCGAGCCGGGTCATGCGTGATCCGCCTGCGTCCAGCACCGTTTCCATCGCCACATAGGTCGATGTGCTCGCGACATGGGGCAGGCTGGAGATCTTCTCGCCCAGAACCGCGCGGTAGCGGCGGATATCCGATGTCCGCACCTTGAGCAGATAGTCGAAGCTGCTCGCGATCATGTGGCACTCCTCGACTTCGGGGATGCGCCGGACCGCGGCGTTGAATTCGCGCAGGGCCTGTTCGCGGGTGTCGCTGAGCTTCACTTCGGCGAAGGCGACATGATCCATGCCCAGCTTCGCCGGATCGACGATGGCGCGGAATCCCTTGATGACGCCCGCCTCGGTCAGCCGCTTGAGGCGCACCTGGCAGGGCGTCTTCGACAGTCCCACCACGCGGGCGAGGCCGGTGACGGTCATGCGACCATCCTCGATCAGGGCGGCGATGATCTTGCGGTCGAACTCGTCCAGATGGACCGTTTGGAGTGGTTTATCCATTCATCTCGCCTAGTATATGGCCATAAATAAGTCATATTGCTTGGAAAAGGCCTTTTGAAAAGTCGGATCATAGGGCGTGCCGATGATATTATGCGGTCATGACGACGCAGCCCCCCTTTGCTGATTTCGCGCCCGCCATCCGGGACCAGTCCCCCCTCCGCCGCGCCATTACCGCCGCCTATCGCCGCGACGAGGCGGCCTGCCTCGCGCCGCTGATGGAGGCGGCGGCGCTGCCCGATGCGACGCGTGAAGCTGCGCGTGAAACGGCCCGGTCGCTCGTCATGGCGTTGCGGGCCAATCGCAAGGGCAACGGCGTCGAAGGGCTGGTGCAGGAATATTCGCTCTCCAGCCAGGAAGGCGTGGCGCTGATGTGTCTGGCCGAAGCGCTGCTGCGGATTCCCGACGATGCGACGCGCGACGCGCTGATCCGCGACAAGATCGCGGACGGGGATTGGAGCGCGCATATGGGCGGCGGCAAGTCGCTGTTCGTCAATGCCGCGACGTGGGGCCTTGTCGTCACCGGCAAGCTGGTCGGCAGCGTGGACGACAAGGGACTGGGCGCGGCGCTCGCCCGCCTGATCGCGCGCGCGGGCGAGCCGGTGATCCGGCGCGGCGTCGATCTCGCCATGCGGATGATGGGCGAGCAGTTCGTGACCGGCGAAACCATCGCCGAAGCGCTGAAGCGCGCCAGGGAGATGGAGGCCAAGGGCTTCCGCTACAGCTATGACATGCTGGGCGAGGCGGCGGCGACCGCTGCCGATGCCGCGCGCTATTATGAGGACTATGCGCGCGCCATCCACGCCATCGGCAAGGCGTCGAACGGGCGCGGAGTCTATGAAGGGCCGGGCATCTCCATCAAGCTGTCGGCGCTCCATCCGCGCTACGGCCGCGCGCAGGCGGACCGGGTGATGGGCGAACTGCTGCCCCGCGTGAAGGCTCTGGCCGTGCTGTCCAGGGACTATGACATCGGCCTCAATATCGACGCGGAGGAGGCGGACCGGCTCGAACTGTCGCTCGACCTGTTGGAAAGCCTGGCGCTGGACCCGGATCTTGCGGGCTGGAACGGGCTTGGCTTCGTGGTGCAGAGCTATGGCAAGCGGTGCCCCTTCGTCATCGACTGGATCATTGATCTTGCGCGGCGGGCGGGGCGGCGGATCATGGTGCGGCTGGTCAAGGGCGCTTATTGGGACGCGGAAATCAAGCGGGCGCAGGTCGACGGCCTTGCCGACTTCCCGGTCTATACGCGCAAGGTCCATACCGATGTCGCCTATATCGCCTGCGCGAAGAAGCTGCTGGCCGTACCGGATGCTGTCTTCCCGCAGTTCGCGACGCATAATGCCCAGACTCTGGCGACCGTCTATCATCTCGCCGGTCCCGATTTCGCCGTTGGTCGCTATGAGTTTCAGTGCCTGCACGGCATGGGCGAGTTGCTTTACGAGCAGGTGGTGGGCGCGAAGGGGCTGAACCGCCCTTGCCGCATCTATGCGCCTGTGGGGACGCATGAGACGCTGCTGGCCTATCTGGTGCGCCGCCTGCTGGAGAATGGCGCGAATTCCTCCTTTGTGAACCGCATCGCCGATCCGGCCGTGTCGGTCGATGAACTGACGGCCGATCCGGTGGAGATCGTGCGGGCCATGCCGCATCCGGGACATCGGCATGATCAGATCGCGCTGCCGTCGGCGCTTTATGCCGACCGGCGCAATTCGGACGGCATCGACCTCAGCGACGAGGAGGCGCTTGCGGCGCTGACCGTGGCGCTCAAGGAAAGCACGGCCATGGCCTGGGCTGCCGCGCCGGAGAGCGGGAAGGGGAGGGAGCGCCCGGTGCTCAATCCCGCCGACCATCGCGATATCGTCGGCGCCGTCACCGAAGCCTCGCCCGACCATGCCCGCGCCGCCGCCATCCGTGCCGCGCAAAGCCTGTGGGGCGATAGCCCCGTAGCCGACCGCGCCGCCACTTTGGAGCGCGCCGCCGACGCCATGCAGGCGCGGATGCCGATCCTGCTGGGCCTGATCGTGCGGGAGGCGGGCAAATCGCTGCCCAACGCCATCGCCGAAGTGCGCGAGGCCATCGACTTCCTGCGTTACTATGCGGCGCAGGCGCGCGCGACCTTCGGGCGGGAGCAGACGCCGCTGGGGCCGATCGTCTGCATCAGCCCGTGGAACTTTCCGCTCGCCATCTTCACGGGGCAGGTCGCCGCGGCGCTGGCCGCGGGCAACCCGGCGCTCGCCAAGCCCGCCGAGGAAACCCCGCTGATCGCCGCGGAAGCCGTCCGCATCCTCCACGAAGCGGGCGTGCCCGCCGATGCGCTGCAACTGATTCCCGGCGATGGCGCGATCGGCGCGGCCCTTGTCGCGGCGCCGGAAACGGCCGGCGTCATGTTCACCGGATCGACCGAGGTGGCGCGCCTTATCCAGCGGCAGCTTGCCAAGCGCCTTTCCCTGGCCGGCCGGCCCATTCCACTGATCGCCGAAACGGGCGGGCAGAATGCGATGATCGTCGATTCCTCCGCGCTGGCCGAGCAGGTGGTGGCCGACGTCATCGCCTCCGCCTTCGACAGCGCGGGACAGCGCTGTTCGGCGCTCCGCATCCTGTGCTTGCAGGACGAGATTGCGGACCGGACGCTCGCCATGCTCAAGGGCGCGCTCAGGGAATTGCGGATCGGCCGCACCGACCGGCTGGCTGTCGATACCGGCCCGGTCATCACCGCCGAAGCGAAGGACGGGATCGAAGCCCATATCGAAGCCATGCGGAAACTCGGCCGCAGGGTGGAGCAGCAGGCGCTGCCCGAAGAGGCCGCCCATGGCACTTTCGTCCCGCCGACGATCATCGAACTGGAAGACATCGCGGATCTGAAGCGGGAGGTGTTCGGACCGGTGCTGCATGTGATCCGCTTTTCGCGCGAGCGGCTCGACCGGTTGATCGACGATATCAACGCCACCGGCTATGGCCTGACCTTCGGTCTGCATACCCGGCTGGACCAGACCATCGCCCATGTGACGGAGCGGGTGAAGGCCGGCAATATCTATGTGAACCGCAATGTCATCGGCGCGGTCGTGGGGGTTCAGCCCTTTGGTGGGCGCGGCCTGTCGGGCACCGGGCCGAAGGCGGGCGGGCCGCTTTATCTGGGCCGCCTGACGGCAACCGCGCCGGTTGCGCTGCCGGATGCGGAGGGGATGGCCGTTCCGCTGAGCGCTTTCGTGCAGTGGCTCGAAGCGCAGGGCGATAGTGAAGCGGCGGTCCGCGCGCGCCGCTATGGGCGTCAGTCCGCGCTGGGCATCGAGCAGCTTTTGCAGGGGCCTGTGGGCGAGCGCAATCTTTATGCGCTGCATCCGCGCGGCGCTATCCTGATGCTGCCGGCCACGCGGGAGGGCCTGCTGGACCAGATGGCCGTGATCCTCGCTACGGGCAATCGGGGCTTTCTGGAAGGCATGGAGCTGCCCGCCGATCTGCCGCTAGCTGTCGCAAGCCGCTTTTCCAACGACCTCGCCGCGCCTGTCGCGGCCGCTTTGGTGGAAGGAAAGGCGGACAAGATCGCTGCAACCGCCCAGGCTCTTGCCGAGCGTCCGGGGCCGATCGTTCCGCTCCATGCCGCGCCCATGGGACGGGCGGGCTGCTATCCCGTCGTTCTGCTGCTGGAGGAAGTATCGACCTCCATCAACACGACGGCAGCGGGCGGCAATGCCAGCCTGATGATGATCGGGTGAGAGAGACGGCGCGCCGGGCCTCGGGACCGTCTTTGCTTGCCAGTTCAGCGAAAGAAGAAGAACCAGAGAATCAAGACCAGCGGGAGCGGCACCCCTAGCGCCCAAAGCAAGCATCCACGTCCCATTCATTCCTCCTGCCTGTCAGTCCCGCACCAACGTGCGGCGACGACGGCCGGTTCCCTCGGAGGGCCGTGGCAGACAACAATCATGCCGCTATCAGATTGAGGCTGGGGATTTCCCATGCAAGTGCGTCCAAAGCGCCCGTGAGTCGTCAATCCCCAAAAAGGGGATGCCTCATTGCAATGAATCGATGCCGCTCCAGCCGGGATCGCAAATGCGCGGCGGGGCCGCAGCCGCTATCCTGCAATGATCGTCAGCTGCTCGGGGAGTTGACGGTATCACGGAAGCCCCGCCCCCCGCGTGTATCCGTGATCCTTGGACCCGGCTGTCCCCGGCCATTGCCCAGGAATCGCAGCCGGGTCCGCCGCCTTCATCGTCCGGCGGGTGCTTGCCCTTCGCCATATCCTCGCCGATCCGTTCCGGAGCTCTCCGCATCATCGAGCGATGGGTAATGGAATGACGGAGATACACTATGGCGCTGCGACGACGGGCATTACCCAGTGGCCTCCAGCGCTATCGCACTGATTCACATCAACCCGATGAACCCGGCGAACCGTGGAGCGTTCAAGATGCTCCTCGATGAAAGACCAGTCTGATGTTTACGCAACTCAATCCGCCGATTCCCGTTAATGTCATCGGCAAAGGCGCGGGCTATGCGATCGGCGTTATCGACTATGGCCAGGAGCATAATCTGATCTGGGTAACCGCGATAAGCGAGACGGGTGAGATATGGTGCGCACCCAATCCGGTGGTACGTATGACGAAGAACTGGACGATGGACAGACCTGAGCCGACGCTCGCGGTGGTGGATGGTCAAGTGGTGAGCAGCAACGGGAGCGGCACAACAGATTGTGCGTGATAGCGGGCGCCCGAAATGGCAACGGATGCGCCTTGTCCAAAATCCCCGGACGGTGCGTTTGCGGATCACGTTCCCGGATACATCCACCCGAGAATTTACCCGCCCATGGAACGACTGCCGTCGAATACGGTTCATGCCCCGCACATGGACGCAGTCGATGCGCTCGCCCGGTGCAATAATCGGAGATCTAAAATGAAATTGATCATCGCTGCCGCCGCACTTTCAATGGCTCTTGGGAGCGCCGCCCTTGCTCAGCCTCGCCATGACCCGCACAGAGGCGCTTCGAACCATTCCCGTTACGCGCCGCCGAAGCACTGGAACCAGTCGCGCGATCATTGGGACCGCCACACCATTGCGTGTCAGAAGCGCTATCGCAGCTACAATCCGCGCACCGATCACTACACCATCAGTCGCGGCCGCACTGCAATCTGCCGCCTCTAATCCCGGCGTGACGTAACAGGATGGCGGGCGCTTCGGCGAGAAGCTCCCGCCTCTTGCGACAAGCCGCGCCGGAACTGGGGATCGCTCCCATTGGTTACGTTTCCATAAGGAGAACAGCGATGAAGACCCGTGGAATGACTATCGCGATGATCGCGGCGCTGGTGCTGACAGGCTTTTCCGTATCGGCCTGCCGTGATGGACGGCCGGGCTATAACAGCGACCGGCATCATGGCCGGGACCGCGATCACAGGCGTGATCGGCACGACCGTCATGATCGTCACGACCGGGGCGACAGGCAGAGGCCCCGTTAAGCGGGAAACATACCTCGCAATATGGGCCGGTTGCGATTTCCTCATGTCGCGTGCCCATTGAGGACTCCTTAGTCCTGCAAGAGGTCCGAAGCTGGTAGCATCATCATGCTTCAGGCATAGAAAAGCCCCGGAAACCACTTGGATTTCCGAGGCTTGTCATGGTGGGCGTGGCAAGGATTGAACTTGCGACCCCTGCGATGTCAACACAGTGCTCTACCACTGAGCTACACGCCCACGGGAGTTGCGCCAATAGCGGCGGCCGATTGGCTGCGCAAGCGGGAATTTGCGTTTTGGCCACCAAATATCTGGACAGCGTGGATGCGGCCCATATGTTTCACGGCTTTCACTCGGAACGCCCATAACGATGCTGTCATCCTCCCCGATCCAGACAACGGCGCGACTGCCTTTCCACCGGCAGCTTTATGTCCAGGTTCTGACCGCGATCGCTCTGGGTGTGCTCGTGGGATATGCCTGGCCTTCCGTCGGGATCGCGCTCAAGCCTCTGGGCGATGCGTTCATCAAGCTGGTCAAGATGATCATCGCGCCGGTAATCTTCCTGACGATCGTGACCGGGATCGCCGGGATGCGCGAATTGAGGGCGATCGGTCGGGTGGCGGCCAAGGCGTTCGGCTATTTCCTGTTCTTCTCCACTCTGGCGCTGATCCTGGGGCTGATCGTTGGCAATCTGATCCAGCCGGGGGCGGGACTGCATATCGATCCCGCGACGCTCGATAGCGGCAAGGTCGCCGACTATGCGTATCAGGCCCATGACCAGACGCTGACGGGCTTTCTGATGGCCATCATCCCGTCGACGCTGGTGTCCGCGATTGCCGACGGGGACATATTGCAGGTGCTGTTCGTGGCGATCCTTTTCGGCATTGCCCTGACGATGATCGGCGAAAAGGCCGCTCCTCTGCTGCATGTGCTGGATTCGGCGAGCCATGCGATTTTCCGTCTCGTCGCCTTGCTCATGAAAGCCGCGCCGATCGGAGCTTTCGGCGCCATCGCCTTCACCATAGGCCAATATGGCGTGGGAACGCTCGCCAATCTCGCGGGGCTGGTCGCGACCTTTTACCTGACGTCGCTGCTGTTCGTCCTTGTCGTGCTGGGAGCGGTGGCCCGGCTGGCCGGTTTCAACATCCTGCACCTGATCCGCTATCTCAAGGCGGAACTGCTGCTGGTGCTGGGCACGTCTTCATTCGAAGCGGCGCTGCCCAGCCTGATCGAGAAGATGGAGCGGGCGGGGTGCCGCAAATCCGTGGTCGGACTGGTCGTGCCGACGGGCTACAGCTTCAACCTGGACGGCACGAATATCTACATGACGCTGGCAGCACTGTTCATCGCGCAGGCAACGGACGTGCATCTGAGCCTGCAGGAACAGGTCCTGCTGTTGCTGGTCGCGATGATTTCCAGCAAGGGCGCGGCTGCCGTGACGGGCGCGGGCTTCATCACGCTGGCGGCGACCCTGTCGATCGTGCCGTCCGTGCCGGTCGCGGGCATGGCGCTGATCCTGGGTGTCGACCGTTTCATGAGCGAATGCCGCAGCCTCACCAATTTCATCGGCAATGCCGTCGCGACGATCATCGTGTCGGCCTGGGAAAAGGGGCTTGACCGGGAAAGGTTCGATGCGGCCATGGCGAACATCCCGCTCGATCCCACGCCCGACATGCAGGAAGTGGTGCCCGACTAGCGCCGTTGTTCAGGTGAGCCCCGTCAGGCTTTCCGTGCCGAACATGCGTTCGACCTCCAGCACCAGTTCGCGCAGGTGGAAGGGTTTGGACAGGACCTTGGCCTGAGGCACCGCCTGCCCCGCGCGCAGGGTGACGGCGGCAAAGCCGGTGATGAACATGATGCGCATGTCCGGCGCGGCCGACGCTGCGTGCTGGGCCAGTTCTATGCCGTCCATTTCCGGCATGACGATGTCGGTCAACAGCAGGTCGAAATTGTCCGTATCGATGTGCGGCACGGCCTGCGCGCCATTGGCGACGGCGACTACTTCATAGCCCGATTTTTCCAGCGCGCGCGAAAGATAGGCGCGCATGCTGTCATCGTCTTCCGCCAGCAGGATTCGGATCATGATCCCCAACTTTTCCCCGGTTCGCATCGCGCGGCCGCCCCGCAGTCAGGGTGGCATGAAGCAGACATATATGCGACAAGTCGTAAATATTATCCAGCCAGCCGACCAATTTTGGCGCATGGCGCAGAAAGGAGTCCCGTGGATCGCTTCACGCTGCCGCGCCCGGTGGAAAGCAGCCCCGCGTTCGACCGTTACGGGCCGGACGTGCCGGCGCATCCGGTCGTCTTGTCCATCCCCCATGCCGGCCGGCTCTACGATCCCGATCTGCTGGAGCGGGCGCGGGTGCGGCCGGAGATGCTGCGGCGGCTGGAGGATCGATGGACCGACCTGCTGGCGCTGCCGCTGGTCGAGCGGGGCCATAGCGTGCTGGTGGCGCGCGCGCCACGCGCGATGATCGACCTGAACCGTCATGAGCGGGAGATCGATCCCGCCATGGTGACGGGCCTGCCGCACGGCATGGCGCTGCGGACCAGCCAGAAACTGCGCGGGGGGCTGGGGCTGATCCCGCGGCGCCTGCCCGGCGCGCCGGACCTGTGGCGCGGGCCGATCCCCTGGGCGGAGGTGCAGCGGCGGATCGAGACGGTTCACCGGCCCTATCATGCGGCGCTGGATTGCCTGTTGAAGGCCGCGCGGGACGCGCATGGCCATGCGATCCTGGTCGACCTTCACTCCATGCCGCCGCTGCCTCCGGCAGGGGCCGGGCAGATGACGCCGTCGCTGGTTCTGGGCGACCGGTTCGGGCGGACGGCGTCCGGGCGTTTGACGACGCTGGCCGGCGACATCGCGGCGGCCCGGGGCTTCGTGGCCGCGCTGAACCACCCTTATGCGGGCGACCATATGATCGAACGGCACGGCAATCCGGCTCACGCGATTCATGCCTTGCAGGTGGAGATCGACCGGGCCTTCTATCTCGACATCGCACTGGAGGAGCCGGGGCCGGGGCTGGAACGGATGCAGGCGCTGGTGCGCGCGCTGGTGGAGGCGCTGGCCAATGCGCTGCCGCGCGCGGACTTCGCCATGGCCGCCGAATAGGGGCGTCCGCGTTCCCCGATGGCGGCGGCTGCGGAGACGCCCCAGCAATATTTTGTTACCTTCAGCATATCCCGCAGACATGTGGCGCGATTACAGACGGGAGCTTGTCCGGCGCCGCGAAAGGAGAAGCCCGCATGTCTGTTGTCATGGCGTTGGAGGTCGCCATGCTCCGCCTTCGCCTTGCATCCATGGCGGCCGGATGACTCATCCGCTGATCCTCATCGCCGAACAGCAGCCGAAATTGCGTCACGATCTGCACGCCTTTCTGGAACGGAGTGGATTCCGCGCGCTGCCAGCTTCCTGCGCCAGCGACATCTGGGATGCGATTGCCGCTGAGCCGGTCGATGCGCTGGTGCTGGACGCCGGCCTGCGCGAAGCCGACGGCGCGGATTTGTGCGGCGGCATCCGGGCGCGCAGCGACATGCCGATCATCCTGGTCGGCGCGAACAGCACCGAAGTCGACCGGGTTGTCGGGCTGGAGCTGGGCGCGGACGATTTCATCGCCAAACCTTATTCGACGCGGGAAGTGGCCGCGCGCCTGCGCGCTGTGCTGCGGCGCGGGAAAAGTGCGCGCATATTGGGCCAGAGGCGTCAGGCGGAGGCGCATTTCGACGGCTGGATCGTCAATTGCGCGCGGCGTGAAGTGCTCGATCCGGACGGCGCGCCCGTTGACCTCACGGCCGCCGAATTTTCCCTGCTCTCCCTGTTCCTGGACAATGCCCGGTCGGTCATTGCGCGCGCCAGGCTGCTGGAATTGAACGGAACGCGGGAAACGGGATCATCGCACCGCAGCATCGACGTGCTGGTCAGCCGATTGCGGCGCAAGCTCGATCACCCCTCACGCGCCGCGCCGATCGTGACGGTGCGGGGCGTCGGCTACATGCTCAGCGCTGTTGTGGACCGGCGCTAGAGGTCCAGACATAGTTTTTAACAGAAGCGCTGCGCCGCAGCAAAACGGCATCCCTATTCTTCCTTCCAAAGCCGGTCCGCTCCCCCGACCGGCGCACAGACAGGAAGGATAACGACATGAACGAGCTTATCGGTCGCGTCTTCAGTTTCGAAAGCCATGTCTTTCCGAACCAGAGCGTGCTCTATAACCGGCTTGCCAGCGACGGGCAGAGCCCCAAGGCGCTGATGATTTCCTGCGCCGATTCCCGCATCGTCCCCGAACATATCATGCAGGCCGACCCCGGCGACCTGTTCGTATGCCGCAATGCGGGCAATATCGTCCCGCCCTTCGCCACGCAGAATGGCGGCGTATCGTCGACCGTGGAATTTGCGGTCGTGGCGCTGGGCGTGCGCGACATCATCGTTTGCGGCCATAGCGACTGCGGCGCGATGAAGGCGCTGGTGCATGAAGAACTGCTGAGGCCGATGCCCAATGTCGCCGCCTGGCTGCGCCATTCCCACGCGGCGCAGCAGGTGGCGCGCGACAGCTATCCCGCCGATCTGAGCGACGCGGAGAAAATCCGCGCGGTGACGCTGGAGAATATCGTCGTCCAGCTTTCCCATCTGCGGACCCACCCTTCCGTGGCGTCGGGCATCGCGCGGGGCGAGATCGCGTTGCACGGCTGGTTCGTGGACATTCATGCAGGCCAGATCCTTGGCCTTGATAGCGAAACCGGCCGCTTCATGCCGTTGCGGGAAGGCACGCCGCTGCCCGTCGCGCTGCCGCACGCGCGGCGGCTGGCCGCCGAAGCGCCCTACGCGCAGGCCGCGGAGTAAGCCATGCTGAAAGCCTTTTCAGGCGGCACGCTGAGCCGCGACTTCACCGCATCCATCGTCGTTTTCCTGGTGGCGATGCCGCTCTGCATGGGCATTGCCATCGCGTCCGGCGTGCCGCCTGAAAAGGGGCTGGTTACCGGGATCATTGGCGGTATCGTCGTTGGCCTGCTGGCAGGATCGCCCCTGCAAGTCAGCGGCCCGGCGGCGGGTCTGGCCGTCATCGTCTTTGAGATCGTCCAGCAACAGGGCTTGTCGGCGCTGGGACCGATTCTGATCCTGGCGGGCGCGATTCAGGTGCTCGCGGGGCTGCTCAGGGTCGGTGGATGGTTCCGCGCCATTTCGCCCGCCGTGGTTCATGGCATGTTGGCGGGCATCGGCGTGCTGATCGTCGTCGGGCAATTCCATGTCCTGTTCGACGACAAGCCGCTGGCGAGCGGTCTGGCCAATCTGCTGGCGATGCCGGGCCAGCTTCTCGGCCTTACCAATCAGGATGCGGCGACGGCCTTCGCCGTCGGTCTTGTCACCATTGGCGGCATGATCGGTTGGGAAAAGGTCCGTCCCGCATCGATGAAATTGTTGCCGGGGGCGCTGGTCGGTGTGGTGCTGGCGACGCTGGTGGCCTTTTTCCTGGGTCTGCCGGTGGCCCGCGTGGTGGTGCCGGAATCGATCATGTCGGCGGTCTCCCTACCCGAAGGCAATCTGCTCGCCCAGCTGATGACCCCCTCCGTCATCACGACCGCCATCGCCATCGCCTTCATCGCCAGCGCCGAAACACTGCTGTCGGCGGCGGCGGTGGACCGGATGCATGACGGCGTTCGCACCAATTATAATCGCGAACTGAGCGCGCAGGGCGTGGGCAATCTGCTTTGCGGCTTTGCCGGCGCATTGCCGATGACCGGCGTGATCGTCCGCAGCTCCGCCAATGTGCAGGCGGGCGGCAAGACGCGCCTGTCCACCATCCTGCACGGAATCTGGATATTGGGCTTCGTCGCGCTGCTGCCCTGGCTGCTGCGGGAAATTCCGATGGCGGCGCTGGCAGGCATATTGGTGGTGACGGGCGTGCGCCTCGTCAGCCTCGACCATGCCAGGCATCTGCTGCACCGCTATGGGCCGCTTCCGGCGGTGGTGTGGGCCGCGACGCTGGTGATGGTGGTGACGACCGATCTGCTGACGGGCGTGTTGGTCGGCATTGGCCTGTCGTTGCTGGAAATGCTGCCCCATGTTCGCCGCCTCGGCCTCAAGATCGACGAGACGAGCTGGGACAACAAGCATGAAGTCGCGCTGGACGGCACGGCCAGTTTCGCCAGCCTGCCCGGCCTGTCCGCCCGGCTAGAAGCGTTGCCCGCAGGCCGTGCGATCGTGCTCAATGTCGAACGGCTCGGCCATATCGACCATACCTGCGCGGAAATGCTGCGGGAATGGATCGACCGCCGCCGGAACGCGGGGATGGAGGTCGAACTGTTCGGTGCGGCGGGACGATTGCGTCAGCTCGCCGCCTGATCGTTCTTCCCGAATCCCCCTTGGCCGTCGCGTCCTCCCCCCGGACGCGGCGGCCTTTTCATGTCTGGCGTGGAACGGGGCAGCAATGAAATGGCAACATAGGTTGCCAATTTGGAAAAGAACCGTGTTCTGCGGGCCACGGTTTACGCCCCGCCTTTCGCACCTGCACAAAATGCGGTTTGTATAGGACGGCGGGCGGCATAGCCCTGTGTCTGTCCGCACGTACCAAGGCGAACCGATCTTCGGACTGGCGGACGCAGGAAGGAACATTCTTTCGGAAAGGGGAATGTTCATGAAAAAATACCAGATCGCCTGTGCCGTTCTCACGCTGATATCCGCAGCGCCCGCCTTCGCGCAGGAGGCACCCACCAGTCCTGTCACGGTGTCCGGCAGCGTGGCCCTCGTTTCCGATTACCGCTTCCGCGGCGTGTCGCAGACCGACAAGGGCATGGCCGTGCAGGGCGGCGTCACGCTGACCCATGAAAGCGGCCTTTATGGCGGGACATGGGCGTCCAACCTGTCGGGATGGGGCACGTTCGGCGGCTCCAACATGGAACTGGACCTGTTCGCGGGCTATGCCATCCCGCTGGGCGGCGCGACGCTGGACGTAGGCCTTACCTGGTACATGTATCCAAGCGGCGCGGACACGACCGACTTCGCCGAACCCTATATCAAGCTGTCGGGTGATGTCGGCCCGGTTTCCGCCCTCGTCGGCGTCGCCTATGCGCCCAAGCAGAAGGCGCTGGGCAAGGTCTATAACAGCGCGGCGTCGGTTCTGCCCGACAATCCGGGCAAGAAGAACGACAATTTCTATGTCTGGAGCGATGTTAGCGGATCGATCCCCAATACGCCTGTGACGCTCAAGGCCCATCTGGGCTGGTCGAAGGGCAATTCGGGCCTTGGCCCCAACGGCACCAGCCTTGCCCCGACCGGCAAATATCTCGACTGGATGGTGGGCGCGGACGTGGCCGTTCCTAACACCCCGCTGACGCTCGGCGTTGCCTATGTCGATACCGACATCGCCCGGGTCGAGGAAAACTACATTCGCCCGAACTTCTCGGACGCGGACGGTTCGTCCATTGCGCGCGGGCGCGTGGTCTTCTCGCTCTCGGCGGCGTTCTGATCGAAGAGGACGGGGCGGATTCCCTCCGCCCCATCCCTCGGCCCTGAATGTCTCCATCATGACAAATTGTTGCTGACGGCCCGGCATCCCGCCGCAGCCCGGCGCTTTGGTTGACCGCCGACGGGCGCGGCCCTATCTCCGCCAGATGATCCATTTCCACTGTGCGAAGCCGCGATGACCGCTCCCTCGATCATCCTCGTGGAAGACGATCCGCCGCTTCGCACGTTGACCGCCCGTGCCTTGCAGGAAAATGGCTATCAGGTCCGCCCGGCATCCTCCGGCCCGGAAATGTGGGTGGCCTTCGACGCGGGACCGGTCGACCTCGTCGTGCTCGACGTCATGCTGCCGGGCACCAACGGCATCGACCTGTGCCGCCAGATCCGCCGCAAAAGCGACGTGCCGATCATCTTCATCAGCGCCAAGGGCAGCGAGACGGACCGCATCGTCGGGCTGGAACTGGGCGCGGACGATTATCTGCCCAAGCCCTTCGGCACGCGCGAGCTGATCGCCCGTATCCGCGCCATATTGCGCCGCGTCGGGGTGGAGCGCGGCCCGGACGAGCATCGCGACAATGAAGCCCGCTTCGACGGCTGGGTCGTCAACTTCCCCCGTCGCGAACTGCGTTCGCCCACGGGCGGCATCGTCGACCTGACCGGGGCGGAGTTCGACCTGCTCGGCTCTTTCCTCAGCCACCCCCAGCGCGTCATTGCGCGCGAACGGCTGATCGAATTGTCGCGCACCCGCATGGGCGACAGCAGCGACCGTAGCATCGACGTGCTGGTCAGCCGCCTGCGCCGCAAGCTCTCCACGCAGGACAAGGGCGCGCCCATCACCACCGTGCGCGGCGTCGGCTATATGTTCAATGCAGAGGTCAGCCGCGCTTGAAGGCCGGGATGAAGCGGCCGCTCGGCCTGGTCGGGCGGATCTTCGCGATATTGCTGCTGACGATGGTGCTGGAATTCGCGGTCGGCACGCTGATTTACGAGCGCGCCAGCCATTTGTCGCTTCAGGATGACGAGGCGCGCCGGCTGGCCGAACATCTCATCATTGCGCGCAAGCTGCTGAACGAACAGCCCGCCGAAGCGCGCCGTCCGCTCGCGGTGCAACTGACCACCGACCGCTACGACATCCATTGGACGCCGGCATCCCCGCCGCCGCCGCCGCTCGCGCCGGAGCTGGAGCGGATGCGGCGGCAGATCGTCGCTTGGGAACCGTCGCTGGAAAGGTCGCGCCTCTGGTTGCGGCTGGCCGCGCCGGGGCGCGTGTCGGAGATTAATGGCGGGCTGCTACTGTCCGACGGCAGCTGGCTCTATTTCGGGATGCACCATAGCGGGTCGAAATGGGAATTCACTATCGGCCGGGTCGGACTGGCGATCATTCCCGTGCTGGCGCTGCTCATCGTCGGCGGCATCATGATCCGCCGCACACTGGCCCCCTTGCGCGAACTGACGCAGGCGACCGAGCGCATTGGCCTGAGCGACGGGGTGATCGTGGAGGAGGGAGGTGGCAGCGACGTGCGCGACCTGATCCGCGCCTTCAACGCCATGCAGAAGCGCATCCACCGCCTGATCACCGAACGGACGGAGACGCTGGCGGCGGTGGGCCATGACCTGCGCACGCCGCTCTCCCGCCTGCAATTGCGGCTGGAAGGCGTGCCGGACGGCGAAGCGCGCGAGGCGATGGAGGGCGACCTTGCCGAAATGGGAGAGATGATCGATTCCCTGCTCGCTTTCCTGGGCGGAGAAAAGAATGGCGAGCCGCCCGAACGCACCGATATCGCGGTTCTGCTGGCGACGATAGCTGACGCCTTTCAAGACCAGGGCCGGGACGCTGCCTATGATGGCCCCGATCATCTTGAGATGGAGACGCGCCCGCTGTCGCTGCGCCGCGCGGTCGGGAATCTGGTGGAAAACGCCCTGCATTATGGCCAGCGCGCGCGGCTCAGCCTTTCGCGGCGGGATGGGGACGTGCTGATCCGCGTCGACGACGATGGACCCGGCATCCCCCGCGATCAACTGGAGGAGGCGCTGAAACCCTTCGCCCGGCTGGATCAGGCGCGCGGGCGCAACACGCGCGGCCTTGGCCTTGGCCTGGCCATCGTCGCCAAGGCGGTGGAGCGCGAAGGGGGAGAGCTGCTGCTCATCAACCGCCCCGAAGGTGGCCTGCGCGCCGAAATCCGCCTTCGCGCGCTTAATAGCTAGGGGAGGCTTGGAATTTTAAACCTGTGTCGGATGGCGGTTAACATTGGTTTGCAGTCATTCCCCGCAGTCGTCATGCCAGCGAAGATGGCCAAAAACCCCCATCCTCACGCCCGTGAATTTGCAGGCCGCACACTAACGCCCAGCGCAGCTATCCCCTTCGCCTGCGATCAGGTCCAGGCACCGCCCGTCGATCTCGCTCCTCGGCACCGGGAGGCCGATGAGCGCGGCGAGCGTGGGCAATATGTCCACCGTCTCCACGCCCAGCGGCTGCTCGAAAGGTCGCAGCCCCTTGCGCCAGAACAGGATCGGCACGCGGCGGTCGGTGTCCCACGGGCTGCCATGGGTGGCCACATAGCCCCTGGTGGGATCGACGATCGGCGTTATGCGGGGTTTCAGCAACAGCAGCAAGTCGCCCGACCGCTCCGGGTCGAAGCTCGCCCGCGCTTCCTGCAACAGGCTCCAGCTTTCCGGAGGGCCGGAGGGGGAGGGGGAAGCGGCGATCTCCGCCTTGGTGAAGACCGCCTGCACTTGTGAATGCGCGCGCAGAGTTCTGAGCGTCTCGGCCTCCACCGCGGCGCGTTGGCTGGGTGTCAGCGCGATATCGAAATACAGGTCGCCCATCGGCCCGTCGCCCCAGATCAGCTTGCGCCCCGCCAGCCCCGTCTTCGCGCCGACGGCGGCGGTCAGCGCCTTGGGCGTCAGAGCTTCATCGACGCGCTGCTCCATCGGCATGGCGTTCTCCCGATGCCGCTCCGGCAGGTCATGACCGCCATGATCGGCGGTCAGCACCACCGCATAGTCGATGCCGTCCTTGTCGAGCTGGGCGAAGAAAGCACCTAGTTCCTGATCCAGCCGGTCGATCTGGATGCAGCTTTCGGCGCCCTCCGTGCCAAAGGCGTGACCGACATAATCGGTCGCGGACAGGCCGATGGAGATGATGTCGGTCTGCGCCTGCTTGCCCAGCCCCATAGCCTCGATAACCGAAGCCGCTAGCGCCAGCGTCAGCGCGTCCTGCTCCGGCGAGGTGCGGAATATCCTGAAATCGCCCGCCTCGCGCGCGAAGCGGCCCGTGCCCACGGTCTGTCCCGCGCCGATGCCGACGGGGAAATCCTTTGCCACGCATTGCGGCGGCAGGTCGAAGCCGGGACTGGGCTGCGCCAGCCTCTGCGCGAAGACGGCGTTCACCTTCGCGATCAGCGGCGGCGTCGGCACGTCCTTGTAGCTTACATAGCCTTTGGGGCTGAGCCACCATGTCTGATCGGCGGTCGGCCCGCCCATCATGATCGCCGCGCGGTCCTTGCCCGCCACGGACACCACGCGGGTCGCCGGGTTCGCCGCCTTCATCCTCCCGCCCAGCGTCGGCACGCGCAGATGAACGGGGGAGGCGACATAAGCGCCGCTGCTCGTCCCCGGCTGCGTCTCATCCTCGGCGCAATAGATCGCCTTGTCCTCGCGCCCCGCTTTCAGGTCGAACCATGTGTTGGCGATGATGCCCGTGCGCGAAGGGCGGCTGCCGGTGAGGATGGTGCTGTGGCCGGGGCATGTTTCGGTCGCGGCATGGGATTGATAACCGCGCGGGAATACGATGCCGTCCGCCGTCAGCCGCTTGAGGCCGCCTTCATAATATCGCCGATATTCGCTGAAGAGGTCGGCGGAGAACTGGTCGACGGCAATCGCCACGATCAGCCTGGGCGCAGTCGCGGGCGCGCTCTGCGGAGCGGGGGCCGCGCCGGGCCGGGCGACGGCGGGCATCGCGCAGGTGGCGAGCAGCAGGGCGGCGGCGGCTTTCCTCAACATCATGCAACGACCTTCTCAACCTTGACGAGGGATGGTTGCGGACCTAGCCCGCTGATAGCCACCCGACCAGAGGCCCGATGCGGATTTTTCATGTCTTCCTGATGACCATGGCGCTTGTGCTGACGCCGGCGGTTGCGCGCGCGCAGGGCGCGTTCGGATCAGGCGCGCCGCACATCGCCGCGCGTCTGGCGTCTGAAAGCGCCATGCCCGCGCCGGGCAAGGACACCGCCATCGCCTTCGCCATGGAACCCGAGGCGGGCTGGCACGGCTATTGGGAAAATCCAGGCGACGCGGGCCTGGGCATGACGGTCAAATGGACCCTGCCCAAGGGCGTGAGCGTCGGCGCGCTGCGCTATCCGGTGCCTGAAACGCTGATGATCTCCGGCCTCATGAACCATGTCTATGAAGGCCCCTATGCAGTCCTTGCCCCGCTGACGGTCGCGGCGGATGTGCCCGCCGGCACGCGCCTGCCGATCCGCGTTCGTGCCGACTGGCTCGCCTGCACCGACAAAATCTGCGTGCCGGAAGGGGCGGACCTGACCCTCGACCTCGTGGCGGGGGACGGACAGGTCCAGCGCGCCGACCGCGCCCGGTTCGACGCATGGCGCACCCATATGCCCCGGCCGCTCGGCGCGCAGGCAAGCTATGCGATGACGAACGGCCGTTTGCATATGGCGATCCCCTTTCCGGCGAGGGCGCAGGCGAACGACGTGCATCTCTTCCCGCTGGCCGAAGGCTTGACCCGCTACGCCGCCCTCCAGAAAGCGCGGCGCGAAGGCGACCGCCTGCTGATCGAAACCGACGCCGCGCAGGGCTTCAGGGGCGGCCCGATGCAAGCCGTGCTGCGGACCGGCGATCATGTGGGCTTCCTCCTGACCGCCACGCCCGGACCGGTCCCTACGCCCCAGGATGGCGCGATGCGGACGGCCTTCATCGCACTGGCTGGAGCGATCCTTGGCGGACTGCTGCTCAACATCATGCCCTGCGTCTTCCCGATATTGGGTCTGAAAGCGCTCAGCCTTGCCCGCGCGGGCGGCAATGAACGCGAAGTGCGGCATGAGGCGCTCGCCTATGCGGCAGGCGTCATCGCAACCTGCCTCGCCTTGGGCGGCGCGCTGCTGGCGCTCCGGGGCGCGGGCGCGGCAGCGGGCTGGGCCTTCCAGTTGCAGGACCCGCGCATCATCCTGCTGCTGCTGCTGCTGGTGACGGCCATCGCTTTCAACCTTGCGGGCCTGTTCGACCTGCGCGGTTTCGGCGGGGGCGAGCGGCTCGCGGCAAGGGGCGGAACGATCGGCAGCTTCTGGACCGGGGCGCTGGTCGCCTTCGTCGCGACGCCTTGCACCGGTCCCTTCATGGGCGCGGCGATGGGGACGGCGCTGGTGCTGCCGGTCGGCGCCGCGCTCGCCATCTTCGCGGGGCTGGGTCTTGGCCTCGCGCTGCCCTTCGTCCTGCTCGCCTATCTGCCCGCCCTCCGCAGCCGCCTGCCGCGCCCCGGCCCGTGGATGGCGCGAGTGCAGCGCATCTTCGCCATCCCCATGTTCCTGACCGCGCTCGGCCTTGCATGGCTGCTGGGGCAGCAGCGGGGTGTTCCCGCCATGACGCTGGGCCTCGGCGCGGCGCTGCTGCTGGCGCTGCTCCTCTGGTGGCTGGGCCGCCGCCAGCACAGCGGCAGGGGCGGCGGGGGGCTGGTCCTGCTGGGCGCGCTCGCGCTGCTCGGCGGCGGCATGGCCCTGCTCCCCAAGCAGGCCCCGGCCGTTACACTGGCGTCCGGCGCGATCCCCTTCGACGAAGCCCGCCTCGCCAGCCTGCGCGCGGCGGGAAAGCCCGTCTTCCTCTACTTCACCGCCGACTGGTGCCTTACCTGCAAGGCGAACGAAGCCGCCGCCATCAACCGCGCCGAAACCCGCGCGGCTTTCGAAAAGGCCGGCGTCACGGTGATGGTCGGCGACTGGACCAATGCCGATCCCGCCATCACCCGCTTCCTGGAAGGGCAGGGGCGCTCGGGCGTGCCGCTCTATCTCTGGTATGCGCGGGGCGGGGAGGCGCGGGCGCTGTCCCAACTGCTCACCGTTTCCACCCTGACCGCTCTGGTGCCCTGATGGCGAAGGTGCGCGCCGACCAGCTTCTCGTCGACCTCGGTCTTGCCGAAAGCCGCGCCCGCGCGCAGGCGCTCATTCTTGCCGGCCATGTGTTCCTGAACGACAGGAAGGTCGAGAAAGCCGGGCAGCAGGTCGTCCCCGACGCCGCCCTCGATGTGCGCGGCCGCGACCATCCCTGGGTATCGCGCGGCGGCATCAAGCTTGCCCATGCGCTCGACCATTTCGGCATCGACGTGGCCGGCTTGGTCGCCATCGATGTGGGCAGTTCCACCGGCGGATTCACCGACGTGCTCCTGACGAAGGGCGCGGCGCGGGTCTATGCGGTGGACAGCGGCACCAACCAGCTCGCGTGGAAGCTGCGTTCCGACCCGCGCGTCATCGTGCATGAACAGACCAGCGCCCGCATCCTGACCGCCGACCACATTCCGGAACCCGTCCAGATCATCGTTTGCGACGCCAGTTTCATATCGCTTTCCAAGGTATTGGAAAGGCCCATGACTTTCGCGTCCCCCGGCGCAATGCTCGTTGCCCTCATCAAGCCGCAGTTCGAGGCGGGCCGCGAGGAAGTGGGCAAGGGCGGCGTCGTGCGCGACCCTGCCGTGCACGATCGCGTCTGCGCGCACGCCCGCGACTGGGTGAAAGCGCAGGGCTGGCGGGTCGAAGGCATCACGCCCAGCCCCATCACCGGCCCGCAGGGCAATGTAGAATTCCTTCTCCATGCCCGCAAATCGCGGGTTGCGGGACGAACCATTTCACCGCAAACCGTGGGACGGCGGCTGGATTCGGCGTTCAAGGATTCGCCCGACGCCGCTGAATGAGAGGCAGGGAGAATAAGTGCCGATGAATCAGATCGCGTCGCCCGGTCAGTTGCGCCTTGCCTATCTGCGCTGGGCGCTGGTGACGGTTCCCGCGATCCTCTTTCTCGGCTTCCTGTCGGGCAGGCTCGCCAATAGCGGCTATGGCAATCGCTGGTTTGCTGCGCTTGCCAAGCCCGAGCTGATCCCGCCCGGCTGGGTCTTCGGCGCGGCGTGGACGCTGCTCTATATCCTGATGGCGCTGGCCTTTGCGATGGTACTCCATGCGCGGGGCGCACGAGGGCGGGGCGTTGCCATCACCCTGTTTCTCGTCCAGTTCGCCTTGAACCTGATCTGGTCGCCGCTGTTCTTCCGCGCGCATCAGGTCGGCGACGCGCTGGTGCTGATCCTTGTCCTTACGGTGCTGGTGGCGGTCACGACGGCGCTTTTCCAGCGCATCCGCCGCGCGGCGGGATGGCTGCTGCTGCCCTATCTGCTCTGGCTGGCCTTCGCCGCTTACCTCAACTATGAGATCGACCGGCTGAACCCGGACGCGGAAACCCTTGTCGTCCCGGCGCTGCGCACCCAGATATGATTTTTGCCGCCCGACCGGAGGCGGCGCGAATGAGGACGACAGGATCATGCAGAGCGAAAACCGCTTTTTCGACGACCTTGCCAAGCTGGTGAACGGCGCCGCCGGGACCGTCGCCGGCATGAGCCGCGAGTTCGAGGCCAATGCGCGCGAAAAGGCGAAGCAGTGGATGGGCGGCATGGACTTCGTCAGCCGGGACGAGTTCGACGCCGTCAAGGCGCTGGCCGCCGCCGCCCGCGAAGAGGTGGAGCTTTTGAAAGCCCGCCTCGACGCGCTGGAAGGCAAAGCCCCCGAACCGGTGACAAAGACCGTCCGCGCGAACAAGGGCAAGGCGAAGGACGCCGGATAACGGCGTTTCGCGCCTGTCCTTTCCGCGCCGCCGGTGTTAAGGGCCGCATATGATGGACAGCGACGAATTTGAAAATGGCGGTCAGGAAGCGGCTCCGATCGACATGCTCGCCGCCTGGTTCGAGGCGCATGGCTGGAGCTTCGATCAGGTGGGCGAGGATGAGATCGTCGCCAGCACCCAGGGGTCATGGGCGCAATATGAGCTGCGTGGCATCTGGCGGGACGAGGATCAGGTGCTCCAGCTCCTTGCCCTGCCCGACATCCGCGTGGCGGAAGAAAAGCGCGCCGCGATCCACGAAACCCTCGCCCTCATCAACGAACAGCTTTGGCTCGGCCATTTCGAGCTGTGGTCGTCCAGCGGCATCGTTCTGTTCCGGCATGGCGCGCTGCTGGGCGCAGGCGGCACGCTGACGCTCGATCAGGCGCAGATACTCGTCGAAACCGCCCTCGACGAATGCGAGCGTTTCTATCCCGTCTTCCAGTTCGTCCTCTGGGGCGGCAAGACGCCGTCCGAAGCGATTTCCGCCAGCCTCATCGAAACCCGCGGCGAAGCCTGAGCATCTTACATGACCGACATTTTCTGGCCCGGCCATCTGTTCCTTGTCGGCTGCGGCAATATGGCGGGGCAGATGCTGGCGCGCTGGCTCGATTGTGGCCTCGACCCCGCCCGCGTCACCGTGCTGCGCCCCAGCGGAAAACCGGTGGCCGACGGCGTTCGGGTCGTGACCGGCTATCCTGTCGCGCTCCCCGCCGATACCACTGTCCTGCTCGGCATGAAGCCCTACCAGATCGCCGATGTCGCCGCTTCCCTCGCGCCGCTTTGCGGTGAGGATACGGACATCGTCTCGATTCTCGCGGGCACGCCGCTCGCCGGCCTGCGCGCCTATCTCCCAGCGCCGCGCGCCTTGATCCGCGCCATGCCGAACCTGCCTGTCGGCATAGGGCAGGGCGTGACGGCGCTTTACACCGACGCCGCCGCACCGGTGCAGGCCCGCGAAGCCGCTACCTCGCTCATCTCCCCGCTCGGCCTTGTCGAATGGATCGCCAACGAAGACTGGTTCAACGAAATCACCGCGCTGTCCGGCTGCGGCCCTGCCTTCCTGTTCCGCTTCATCGATGCGCTGGCGAGGGCAGGGGAGGCGCTTGGCCTGCCCGCCGATCAGGCCGCCCGCATGGCGCTCGCCACGGTGGAGGGGGCTGCCAGCATGGCCGCCCGCGCCAGCGACAGCCCCGGCGCGCTGGCCGACCGCGTTGCCAGCCCCGGCGGCATGACGCGGCAAGGCCTCAACGTGCTGGACGCCGACGACCGTTTGCTCAAGCTGCTCACCGACACCCTGAGCGCCGCTCGTGACAGGGGCGAGGAAATGGCGCGGGAGGGCTAAGGGATCATGCGGAGGTGGAAGCGGCGCTTCAATCCCCCCGGCATATCCTCTACAGCGCGCTCATAGCCTTTCCCCGGAGTCTCCCATGCTGCCCTCCGACACGCCTATCCTCGTCCTCACTACCGGCGGCACGATCGACAAGATCTATTTCGACGCCCTCTCCGACTATCAGGTGGGCGAAACGGTCGTCGCGAAGCTGCTTGAGATCGCCCGCGTCCAGCGCTCCTTCCGCATCGAGGAAGTAACCCGCAAGGACAGCCTGGAACTGGACGACGCCGATCGCGCCCTGATCCGCGCCCGCGTCGCCGCTGCCCGCGAAGGCCATATCGTCATCACGCACGGCACCGATACGATGACCGAAACGGCGAAGGTGCTGGCCGACATTCCCGGCAAGACGGTGGTGCTGGTCGGCGCGCTCGCCCCCGCCCGTTTCGGCGAGAGCGACGCCAGCTTCAACCTCGGCATGGCCTTCGCCACCGCGCAGGTCGCGCAGCCGGGTGTCTACATCACCATGAGCGGCTCCGTCTTCCCTGCCGCCCGCGTGGTAAAGGACCGCGAAAAAGGCGCTTTCGTCCCGGTGGAGTAGGGGAGCAGCCCCCTAAGTGCGATGGGGTCCCAGCAGGATAACCGCCGCGCCGATGAGGCAGAGCGCAGCACCGCTCAAATCCCAGCGATCCGGCCGCACGCCTTCCGCCATCCACAGCCACAGAAGCGCCGATGTGATGTAGATGCCACCATAAGCCGCATAGGCCCGGCCTGCATTGCTTGTATCCACCAGCGTCAGGAGCCAGGCGAAAAGGATGAGGGAGATGCAGCCGGGAACCAGCCACAGCGGCGACTTTGCCAGCCGCAGCCAGGCCCAGAAAGCGAAACAACCGGCAATCTCGGCGATGGCCGCTCCGATGTAGATGATCGCTGCGGTCATTCTCCACCCCTAATGCGCGAATTTGCGGCCATCCGACATTCCGTCATCCCAGCGAAAGCTGGGATGACGGAGAACGACCGCCTTCCGCCCTAATCGCCTTCAGGATAAGGGTCTGCAAGCCGCCCAATCCCAAAAAAGAAAAGGGCGGCGCCATGATGGCACCGCCCCGATTTTCTCCCCGCAAGGATGCGGAGCGAAAAGCTTACTTGAGTTCGACGGTCGCGCCGGCTTCTTCAAGCTGCTTCTTGAGCTTTTCGGCTTCGTCCTTGCTAACGCCTTCCTTGATCGCCTTCGGCGCGCCTTCGACGAGCGCCTTGGCTTCGGTCAGGCCCAGGCCCGTGATGGCGCGGACTTCCTTGATGACGTTGATCTTCTTGCCACCGTCGCCGGTGAGAACGACGTCGAATTCGCTCTGCTCTTCAGCAGCGGCGGCGGCCGGAGCACCAGCGGCCGGGCCGGCGACGGCGACGGCAGCGGCGGCCGAAACGCCCCACTTTTCTTCCAGAGCCTTCGACAGCTCGGCGGCTTCGAGGACGGTCAGGGCCGACAGCTGATCGACCAGTGCGTTAATGTCTGCCATATTACTTTACCTGTTCCCTTCTGGGCGGGGCGTTGAAAGGCCCCTTAAACTAGAGTTGAAACGGATGTCCGGCGGTCCTGAAGATCAGGCCGCGTTCTTTTCCGCATAGGCGTTGAAAACCCGCGCGAGCTGGGCAGCCGGTGCCTGGGTGACGGTCGCGAGCTTGGTCGCGGGCGCAACGAGCAGCCCGACGATCTTCGCACGCAGTTCATCCAGCGACGGCATCGAGGCGAGCGCCTTGACGCCCTCCGCGTTCAGCAGCACTTCGCCCATCGCGCCGCCAACGATCTCGATCTTGTCGTTGGTCTTCGCGAATTCGACCGCAACCTTGGCGGCTGCGACCGGATCGGCCGAGGAGGCAAGGGCGACGGGGCCGGTCAGCAGATCGCTGATGCCGGTATAGTCGGTGCCTTCAAGGGCGATCCTGGCGAGGCGGTTCTTCGTAACCTTGTAGGTTGCGCCGGCTGCGCGCATTTTCTGGCGCAGGTCCGTCGACTGAGCGACGGTCATGCCGAGGTTGCGGGTCACGACGACCACACCGACCTCTGCCAGATGTGCGTTCAGCGCGGAAACGACCTCAGCCTTCTGATTACGATCCATGCCATTCTCCACATATTCATGCGCCGGACGCTCCGGCGCACAACGAACCCATGCAAAGGCTTTCGCCGCCGCATGGGGCACTGGTCCGAATGGGGAGAGGTTGACTGGCCCGAATCGTTTCAACGGAAACAGGCAGACCCGGAACAGGGCCATGGCGGCCCGTCCGGCAAGAACTTTTCCCCGTCTAGGCTGGACATTAAGAAGGGCATATTCCCTTCACCAACTGTCTCGGACGGTGGACCCGCAAGGGTCCGGTGGCGGGCATCTATGGGATTTTCGCGTAATTGTCACGCGGAATCTCTCCTTCGTCCGTCCTGAGCGAAGTCGGACGGCTAGATTTGACCTAAACCCGATCCGCCTGCACCACCGCATCCAGCGCCCGCAGGGCCGACAGGATGCGGTTGAGGTGCTGCGCGTCGGCCACTTCCAGGTCGATGATGTCGGTATGAAACGGCCCTTCGCGATTCACCAGTTGCAGGTTGAGGATGTTCGCCTTGGTCGCGCCGAAGACATTGGCGACGGCGGCGAGCGCGCCCGGCTGGTTCTTGACGATCACCGTAAGGCGCGCCATGCCGCCCTTGGACTTGCTGTCCCAGGCAAGGTCGATCCAGTCGTCGTCCTGCCCGGCTTCCAGCGACCGGCAGTCGATTGTGTGCACCTCGATCGGCTCGCCCGTGCGGCGCACGCCGACGATCCGGTCGCCTGGAACCGGGTGGCAGCAGTCGCCCAGATTATAGGCGATGCCCGGCGTCAGGCCGCGAATGGACACCGGCTCATGCTGGCGCGGATGCGCTTCCTCCACGCCCTCCGCTTCGGTCGAGCCGGGGATGAGCGCTTCCATCACTTCCCTGTCGCGCAGGCGATGGGTCGCGATGGCGATCATCAGCGCCGCGCGATCCTCCAGCTTCAGCCGCTTGAGCGCGGCGGTCAGCGCCTTGTCGCCCAGCTCGCTCGCCAGTTCGAGCGGGAAACGGCCGACGATCTCCTCATACAGCTTTTCGCCCAGCGCGATTTCCTCGCCCCGCTGCTTCTGCCGGATATAGCGGCGGATGGCGGCGCGCGCCTTGCCGGTGACGGCGAAGGTGAGCCAGCCGGGCTGGGGCTGCTGCCCTTCGGATTTCAGGATTTCCACCTGATCGCCGTTTTCCAGCGCCGTCCGCAACGGCACGACCCGCCCATTGACCTTTGCGCCCACCGTCTGGTCACCCAATGTCGTGTGCACCGCATAGGCGAAGTCCACCGGCGTCGATCCCTTGGGTAACTGATGCAGCTCGCCCTTTGGGGAAAAGGCGAAGATGCGATCCTGATACATCGCCATGCGGGTATGTTCGAGCAGCTCGTCCGCGTCATGGCTCTGTTCCAGGATTTCGACCAGATCGCGCAGCCATGCCGCCTGATGATCTTTCGCATCGCCCTTCTGTTTATAAGCCCAGTGCGCCGCCAGCCCCAGTTCCGCGTCATGGTGCATGTCGCGGCTGCGGATCTGCACCTCGATGCGGGCATTGTCCTGATGGATGACCGTCGTGTGCAGCGAACGGTATCCGTTGCGTTTGGGGGTGGAGATATAATCCTTGAACCGGCCCGGCACCATCTTGAAGGTGCGGTGGATGACGCCCAGCGCCTTGTAGCAGTCATCGGCCGTCTCTGTGATGACGCGAAAGGCCATTACGTCGGTTAGCTGCTCGAAGCTGATGTGCCGTTCCTGCATCTTCTTCCAGATGGAATAGGGATGCTTTTCCCGCCCCGACACCGTGACGGGCAGGTCATGGCTGCCCAGCAGCAGTTGCAGTTCCGCGCCGATCCGGTCGACCTTGTCATGGCCGCCTTCCTTCAGTTGCTCCAGCCGCTTGGTGATGCTGTCATAGGCTTCCGGCTCGAGTTCGCGGAAGGCGAGCAGCTGCATCTCGCGCATGAAGTCGTACATGCCGATCCGTTCCGCCAGCGGCGCGTAGATGTCCATCGTTTCGCGCGCTATGCGGCGGCGCTTGGTTTCATTCTTGATGAAATGGAGCGTCCGCATATTGTGCAGCCGGTCGGCGAGCTTCACCAGCAGCACGCGGATATCGTCCGACATGGCGAGCAGGAATTTGCGGAGATTTTCCGCCGCCCGCTCATTTTCGCTCATCGCCTCGATCTTGCTGAGCTTGGTGACGCCGTCGACCATGCGCGCGACATCCTTGCCGAACGCGTGTTCTATCTCCTCATAGGTAACGAGCGTGTCCTCTATCGTGTCGTGCAGCAGCGCGGTCACGATGGTCTGGTCGTCCAGGTTGAAGTCGGTCAAAATGCCTGCGACTTCAATCGGATGGCTGAAATATGGGTCGCCGCTGGCGCGCTTTTGCGATCCATGTTTCTGGACGGAAAAGACATAGGCGCGGTTTATCATCGCTTCGTCCGCATCCGGATCGTAGCGCTTCACCCTTTCGACAAGTTCATACTGGCGTAACATCGTTTCCCGATTGTGTGGGAAGTGGGTTGTCGCGCAACAAAAAAATCCCATCTTGAGAGGAATTCTGCTGCGCTTTTGCAACGGAGGCCGCTTTACGCTATCGAGTCACACTCATGAAACACAGTCTGGCGCAGGATCTGGGACAATGCGCGCTGCCGAGCGCGCTGGAGATGATGGGCGAACGCTGGTCGTTCCTGATCTTGCGAGGAGCGATGGGGGGACTTCGGCATTTCGAGGAGTTCCAGTCCGTCCTTGGGATCGCCCGCAACATCCTCGCCAATCGTCTGACGCGCTTGGTCGAAAACGGCATCATGGCCCGCCAGCCGATGCAATGCGACCGGCGCAAGGTCGAATATCGCCTGACAGAAAAGGGGCTGGAGCTGGCCCCGGTCATGGTCGCGCTGCGCCAATGGGGCGAAAGATGGGGCTGCGGTCCGCAATTCTGTCAGGTGCTGGCCGACAGCCGTGACCGCCAGCCGATTCGCCGGATGACGATCCAGTCGCATGACGGCCGCGACCTGGCTGTGGAGGACCTGGTCTGGCTCTGCCCGGACGGCGCCAAGCCGGTGGTGCAGGAATCCGCCGCCGCCTGATATGCGTGCGTTGCGCAGCGGCTTCACCGGCGGCATGAAATCCCCTACGCTGCGCGCGATGTCACCGCCTCGTATCCAGCCGCAACCCTTTTTCGCGGACAAGAATCGCGCTTTCTGGAACCTCCAGTCGCTGGGCTGGGCAGGAGCCTTCCTGTTGCGCGGCTCCTCCACCATCGCCAACGGCCAGCCGCTTTCCAGTCTGATCCCGGTGCTGATCTCGACGGTCAGCGGCTATTCGGTCACATTGCTGATCGCGGTGATCTTCCGCTTTCTGCTGAAGCAGAAGCCGGTCGTCACCTGGGGCGTCTCGATCATCACGGTGCTGGCGGCGGCGGGGCTGGTCGCCTTTATCGACGCCTGGGTCTTCTCCACCCAGAACCGCGCGAGCGAGACGGCCGGCGTCCAGCTTTTCCTTGGTGCCTTCTATCTCTCGGTCACGCTGCTCGGCGCGTGGTCGGCGCTTTACTACGCCATCAATTTCTATCTCACGGTGGAGGAGCAGGCGGATCAGCTTCTACGCCTTGAAACCCAGGCATCCAGCGCGCAATTGGCCATGCTGCGCTATCAGCTCAATCCCCATTTCCTGTTCAATACGCTCAACAGCATCTCGACGCTGGTTCTGCTGAAACAGACCGACCGGGCCAATGCGATGCTTTCGCGCCTGTCGTCCTTCCTGCGCTATACCCTTATCAACGAACCCACCGCGCAGGTCACGATCGAGCAGGAGGTGGAGACGCTCAAACTCTATCTCGAAATCGAAAAGATGCGGTTCGAGGACCGGCTGCGCCCCGTCTTCACCATCGACCCGGCGGTCGCGCAGGCGCGGCTGCCCTCGCTGCTGCTGCAACCGCTGGTCGAAAACGCCATCAAATATGCCGTGACCCCCAAGGAGGAGGGGGCCGAAATCTCCGTCACGGCGCAGCCTGCCGGTGAAAACGTCCGGATCATCGTATCGGACAGCGGCCCGGGATTGAATGAAGGAGCCATGCGTCCGAACAATCCTGTGAGCGCGGGAACAGGCGTTGGGCTGGCGAACATCCGGGATCGGCTTATTCAGGCTTTCGGGGAACGACAGAGCTTCGAAACGCGTTCCACGCCAGGCGGTTTTTCGGTCATCATCGAAATGCCGCTTAATCTGGATGAACCATCGAAAGTGGCTGCATGACCATCAGAACGATCCTCGTCGACGACGAAAGCCTGGCTATTCAGGGCCTCAAGCTTCGTCTGGAAGCGCATGAGGATGTTGAAATCGTCGAAACCTGCTCCAATGGCCGCGAAGCCATTCGCGCCATAAAGACGCATAAACCCGATCTTGTGTTCCTTGATATTCAGATGCCGGGATTTGACGGCTTTTCCGTCGTCCAGGGCATGATGGAGGTCGAACCGCCGCTCTTCATCTTCGTGACCGCCTATAGCGACCATGCGATCCGCGCTTTCGAGGCGCAGGCGGTCGATTACCTGATGAAGCCGGTGGAGGAGGGCCGCCTTGCCGACGCGCTCGACCGCGTACGCCAGCGCCTGTCCGAAAAACGGCAGGTGCAGGAGGCGGAAAAGCTCCGCGAAGTGCTGGCCGAAGTCGCGCCCGACGCGATGAGCGAATGGCATAGCGAGGAAGGCGCGCCTGCCTCCAATCGTTTCGAAAAGCTCATCAATATCAAGGATCGCGGCCAGATCTTCCGCGTGGACGTGGATTCGATAGAGCGGATCGACGCGGCGGGCGACTATATGTGCATCTACACCGCCGACAATTCGCTGATCCTGCGGGAGACGATGAAGGATCTGGAAAAGCGCCTCGACCCCCGCAATTTCCAGCGCGTCCACCGCTCCACCATCGTAAACCTGTCGCAGGTGCGTCAGGTGAAGCCCCACACCAACGGCGAATGCTTCCTGGTGCTGGAAAGCGGCGCGCAGGTGAAGGTCAGCCGATCCTATCGCGACGTCGTGGCGCGTTTCGTCCACTAGGAGCTTATCGAAACACCCATTGCCGGTTGAGCAGGAACACCACTGCCGGCGTCACGAAGAGCATCGCCGGGATGGGCGACCATTCCGGCCATTGCATATGGGTGACGCACAGCCACACCCATAGCGCGTTGAGCGCATAGCTCACCAGCGACACCGCGACGAAGCGCGCCCCGCGCCCCGCATGGCCGCTTTCTCCGCCATGCCCGCGGAAGGTGAAGGCGTTGTGGGACACATAGCCGATCGCTACCGCCGCGGCATAGCCGATCCCGTTGGCGATCTGCGCATGCAGCCCCACAGGCGCGGCAAGCACCCAATAGATCGCCGCTTGGCAAGCCGTGACGAACAGGCCCGTCACGCCGTAGCGGACGATCTGCCACAACAAATCCTGCTGGTCGGCCGACAGTCGCTGGATGATTTTCATATGTCCCCGTTGCGCTTTGATGCGGAGCGTCTAATCCACCACCCATGAACTTGCAAAGCTGGCCAGTCCTGCGCGTCCGCGCAGTCACCATCGCGGCGGGATTTTCCGATTATGCGGCAAGGCACTGGAAATGGCTCACGCTCCTCCTGTGGATCGCCATAGCGGCGGGCTTCCTCGTCAATCGCTGGCCCGCGATCCACTGGTTGGTGCTCAGCGATACGGATGACAATATCCGCTATGTGCAGGTGAAGGACTGGCTGGCGGGGCAGGGCTGGTATGACCTGCGTCAATATCGGCTCGATCCGCCCAGGGGATTCGACATCCACTGGTCGCGGCTGGTGGATTTGCCGATTGCGGGGCTGATGCTGTTCTTCCGCGCGTTCCTGGATCAGGGCATGGCGGATCGTCTCGCCTGCGCCGTCGCGCCGCTGCTGCCCCTGCTGCTTCTGATGCTCAGCCTCGGCTTCATCGCCCGCCGTCTGGCCGGGGGTAATGCGTGGATCATCGCCGCGCTCGCGCCGCTCGCCGCGCAGATGGGCCTTGGCATGTTCGCGCCGATGCGGATTGACCATCATGGCTGGCAACTGGCGCTTGCCGTCACCATGCTGGCGGGGCTGGTCGACCGCAACTGGCTGCGCGGGGGCATCGTTGCGGGAATCAGCACCGCGCTGTCGCTGGCCATCGGGATGGAGATGATCGTCTATCTGGCGGCTGGCGGCGCGCTGATCGCCTTGCGCTGGGTGTTCAAGGAAGGCGCGGGCCGCCGGATGCTGCCCTATGCGCTCAGCCTGACCGGCGCGACGTCCCTGCTGTTCGTGCTGTTCGCCAGCTACGCAAACCGGCAGATGGTGTGCGATGCGATCTCGCCCATCTGGGTCGCCATCTTCGCGGCGGCTTCGGCCGGCATGGTGCTGCTCGCCCTTTTACCGCTGCGAAGCTGGCAGGCGCGGCTCGTGGCGGGGTTGGCCGTTGGCGCGGCGGTCGCGGCCTTCGCCTGGTTCAACTGGCCGCAATGCCTGAGCGGCGCCTATCAGATATCCCCCGAACTCCAGCGTCTCTGGCTCGCCAACATCCGCGAGGCGAAGCCCCTGACGGCGCAGACGCGCGATGTCGCCGTGCCGCTGATGGCGCTCCCGGTCGCGGGGCTCTTGGGCCTGCTCTGGGCCTTGTGGGATGCGCGCCGCGACGCGGATCGCCTGTGGGCATGGGTGACGGTCGGGCTGATGATGCTCTTTTCCACCGCCCTGCTGTTCTGGGCCTTGCGCGCTGGTCCGGCGGCGCAATTGATGGCGATCCCGCCCGCAGCCTGGGCCGCGCATCGCCTGCTCGTGCTCATGGCCACGGGCCGCCCCATGATAAGGGCGGCGGCATGGGCCGGGATGCTGCTGCTTGTCGCCTTTGCCTTCGCCTATCCGCTTTATCCGCAGATCAGGAGCGGGGTGGCCGCGATGACGGGCGAAAAGCCGAAGCCATGGCGTCCGCAGGCCAAGGCCCGCACCGACGCGATCAGGAAAGCCAATGGCCGTTGCCGCACCCTGCCTGCGCTGGAGGTGATGAACGACCTGCCGCCGGCCACCATCTTCACCATGGTCGACCTTGGCCCGCGCATCATCGCCACGACGCACCACAGCGCGGTCGCCGGACCCTATCATCGCAACGGCGCGGTGATACTGGACGTCCACCACGCCTTTGACGGGCCAGCCGACGCCTTCCGCCCCATCGCGGCAAAGCATCATGCGACCTATCTGCTGATCTGCCCCAATTTCCCCGAAGGCACCATCTATCAAGCGCGCAGCCCGCGCGGCTTCTACGCCGATTTGATGCGCGGCCATGTGCCGGGCTGGCTGCATCCCGTGACGATCAGGAGCGGGACGGAATTGCCCTACACGCTCTATCGGATCGACTATTCAGCGCCGGGCAGCGAAGAAGCCGCGCAAAAGCGCTGACGCCTCCGCCTCTGCCAGGCCGCCATAGACCTCAGGTCGGTGCAGGCATTGCGGCTGGGCGAAGAGGCGCGGTCCCTGCTCCAGCGCGCCGCCCTTCGGGTCCGACACGGCATAATAGAGCCGCGCGATCCGCGCATGGGAAATCGCGCCCGCGCACATCGGGCAAGGTTCCAGCGTCACCCAAAGGTCGCATCCGGTCAGGCGGAAGTCTCCGATCCGCCGCGCGGCTTCCCGGATCGCCACCATCTCGGCATGGGCGGTCGGATCCTTGTCGCGCCGGTTGCGGTTCTCGCCCTCGCCGATGATGCGTCCGCCCAGCGTCACCACCGCGCCGATCGGCACTTCGGCTGCCTGTTGCGCCGCATAAGCGAGATCGAGCGCGCGGCGCATCGGATCGGGCAGGGGAAAGGGCGACGCCATGGGCCGCCCTTATCACGGATGCCCTCGCTGGCGAAACGGTCAGGGTTTCTTCACGTCCACGGTCGGCACCTCGACCGTTTCGTTGCGGCTTCCCATTTCCACCTTGGCGACATTCGCATCATATTTGGGAAGCTGGCCGCCCTTGACGGAGATTTCCGGCAGGCTGCCTTCCCGCGTTTTTTGCAGGTCGATAAACCCCGTCGCAATTCCCGCCGCCAGAATCAGCAGCACGATCAGCAATAGCCCACCAATCACTCGCATTTCACCCTCCTATGGCATACGCGGCAAAGAACGCCCCGCCGGTGGGAAAGGTTGCGCTTGCGGCATGATCGCGCGGCGCGGGCGGCTTGACGGGAAAGGGGAATCCCGCTACTGGCGCCGCTTTCCGAACGAAACCGAACAGCAAGGTTGATTATATTATGTCGCGCATTTGCGAGCTGACCGGCAAGGGCCGCCAGGTGGGGCACAATGTTTCCCACGCCAACAACAAAACGAAGCGTGTGTTCCTGCCCAACCTGCAGAACGTCACCCTGATCTCCGAAGCGCTCGAAAAGGGCGTGAAGCTGCGCGTGTCGACGCATGGCCTGCGTTCGGTCGAACATAATGGCGGCTTGGACAACTGGCTGCTGAAAACCGGCGACGACAAGCTGTCGCTCAAGGCCCAGCGCCTGAAGCGCGACATCGTCAAGAAGAAGGCTGCCGCCGCAGCCTGATTTCTTCTGATTCGTTTCGGTAAAGGAGCGGTCTGGCGACAGGCCGCTTTTTTGCGTGAATCATCGCCCCTTCGCCGCACCTTCCCTATTGGCGCAGGGCGAATTTCAGCAGCAAGGTCCGCTGGAAGAATTCATGATTGTCGTCCGATACGACCCAAATCATGGTTTCGCCGCCCTCGCGCGTCACGGCCAGCCCTTCGAAATTGTCGGCCAGCAACGGCGGCGCGAGCCGCGCCAGCGGCTGCGCGCGTAATCGCGTGCCGGGTTCCAGCCGCTCGGGCAGTTCTACGATCGCGATGATGCCGGTGAACAATTCCTGCAAGGTCAGCCGCCGGTTCAACACCAGCAGCCGCCGTTCATCCAGCGCCACGGCATCGGTGGGGCGATAGCCCTGCGGCGGCGCATAGCGCAGATGGATCGGAGAGGGCGTGTCCGGGTCCGCCGGGTCGCCGGAAAAGAGCAGGGTGTCATGATGGCCGTCCGCCGTCATCCCCATCTCCGCTATGGCGATGAAGCGCCCATCGGGCAGCCGTGCGAGGGATTCGATGGAGCCGGTTTTCGGCCACGCCTCGATCTCCGGCCATGTCCGGCAAGCCTCTACCCGGGCAAAGCCGGAGGAATAGCGGCAGATCATCTGCTGCAATTCAAAGCCTACCCAATAGCGGTCCGTTGCGGGGTCATGCGTCATGGACTCTGAATCCCACGCCCACCACGGCTTTTCCTTGTCCTGCGGGCGGACGGGCAGGGGCGCGATGAAGGGGCGGCGCCGCGCTTCGCCGGGGCCGACGTGAAAGCCCATCAATATGCCCGCGTCGCTCAACCCCAATATCTGTCCCGCCGGTTCCACCAGCAGCGACGATATACCGCCGAAATTGGGGTTCCGGCTCGTCAATTCCCATCCCGCGATATAGTCGAGCCGGCCCACGCGCCGCATCGCCGGATCGCCCGCGTTCAGCGCCACGGCGCGCGCGGCCACGGGCAACATGCCGGGATGCAGCAATTGCGGCTTGTTCTTGTGGCCCGCCGGCAGCAGCAGAATGGCAAGGGCCAGGACGATCAGGATTCGGCGCATCGCGGGTTGCATAGGATAATATCGGGCGGCGCGCAGCATTCGCGTGATGGATCGACATAGCTGAACAGCGCCTGTCACGCTCATTCAGGCTCGGCTCAATGCGAATCGGGCATAAGAGGGATCAATCAGGGCGAATCCGTCTTTCGGCACTGCCCGCACGATGGCTTTTGGAGGAGCAACGCCATGAAGATGAAGTTTCTTGTGAATATGGGAGCTGCGCTGGCCATGGGCGTCGCTTCTCTCGCGGTGACCGCGACCCCTGCCATGGCTCGCGACGGCTGGGGCCGCCATTATGACCGCGGCCACTCCTATAGGGGTGATCGCGGCTACCGTGGCTATCGCGGTGATTATTATCGCGGCAATCGCGGCGACCGTTACTACCGCAACAACTATTATCGCGGCTATCGAGGCGGCTACCGCTGCCGCGACAGCGGCACCGGCGGCACGATCATCGGCGCGATCGCCGGCGGTCTGCTCGGCAATGAAGTAGGCAAGGGCAGCGGCCGCTATGGCAGTGGCGACGGCACCACGGGCGCTATTGTGGGCGCGGGCGTGGGAGCGCTTGCGGGCCGCGCGATCGACCGTGATTGCTAAGCTGACCGTCCTTATCGGACTCGATTGAGACAGGGCCGCTCCGCAAGGGGCGGCCTTGTCCGGTTGGTGTTCATGCGGTGGACACTCCGCGCATGGCTGGCTGTCATGGGGTGGATTCCCGCCATTCATCCGTCATCCCGGCTTTCGCTGGGACGACGGAGGTCGGATGACCGCAAATGGCCGCAAGCGGTCATTGCAAGTGCGTGGATTTACGGGATTTTCGCGCCAGAACCGTTTTCGTCGGCAGGCTCGGCCCGATCCCGGTCGGCGCGCAAGGCGGTCATCGCCGCGGGATTGAGGCCCGCTTCTTTGTCCCGTATCTGTCCCGCCCGCGTATCCAGCATTGCCGCTGCATCGTTGAGCGCGCTGGCTTCACTCGCGCTGACGCCGCCCACCCCATCCGCAGGCCCCGACCCGCAGGCCGTCAGGCATGCCAGTGCCGCCATGCTGGCAAGATAGCGGATCATCTCTATCCTCCTTCGCGCATAAGAAAAGGGCCGCTCCGTTTCCGGCGCGGCCCTTTCACAAAAACTTGCCCGAGACGGGATTACATCGCGTTCGAAGCGGTGTTCGCGGCGGCATTCGAAGCGTTGGCAGCCGCGTTCGATGCATCGTCAGCGGCGTTTAGCGCAGCGTTCATGGCGTTGTCAGCGGCGTTCGATGCGTTATCCGCGGCGTTCGCGGCGGCATTGGCGGCGTTGTCCGCACCGCCCGAGCAGGCGGCGAGGCCGAGCGACGCGGCGAGAACGAGCGAAAGAGCAATCGATTTGGTCATGGGCTAAACCCCTCTCTGAGAATAAAAAACGGTGCAGACCATCTCGGAGAAAAGCTCACCCCCCATTGCGTCTGCGGGGCGATTCGTAATGCGTTGAAGTTCGCAAGGCAATCCTCTTCATGTGGATTAAGGGCGGACTTTCAGCGATTTCATGTAAAATACCCAGCGAAAGAGCGCGATTGACGTATATAAAGTTTTCTTTATATAACCTTGTCATGAGCGCCGCACTCGACATTTTCCGTGCCCTTGGCGATCCCACGCGCCTGCGGATCATCCATTTGCTGCGCGCCATGGAACTGGCCGTGGGCGAAATCGCGCAGGTCGTGGGGCAAAGCCAGCCGCGCGTGTCCCGTCACGTCCGCATCCTCGCCGAAGCCGGTCTTGTCGAACGGCGCAAGGAAGGAAACTGGGTTTTCCTTCGCCTTGGCAAGGATGTCGCCCTCGCGCCCTATCTCGCTTTGTTCGACCGGATCGAACCGTCGCAGGCCGAACATCTGTGGCAGCAGGCGGACCTCGCCCGCCTGGCCGCCGTGCGGGCGGACCGTTCGCGGGCGGCGGAAAGCTATTTCGCCGAACACGCGGAGGAGTGGGACGCGATCCGCTCGCTCCACGTTGCCGAAGCCGATGTGGAAGCGGCCATGACCGCGTTGCTCGCGCAGGAGCCGATCGGCCATCTCCTCGATATCGGCACGGGGACGGGCCGCATGATCGAACTTTTCGGCCCCGACGCTGCGCAGGTGACCGCGCTCGACCGCAGCCCCGACATGCTCCGTCTCGCCCGCGCGAAGCTGCCGGAGGATGCGGGCGACAAATATGCGCTGGTGCTGGGCGATTTCGGCGAGTTGCCGATGGAGCGGGGCAGCGTCGATACGGTGGTCCTGCATCAGGTGCTGCATTACGCGCAGGCGCCCGAAGCCGTCATCGCCGAAGCGGCCCGCGTCACCGCCGCGCAGGGCCGGGTGCTGATCGCCGATTTCGCCGCTCATGAGCGCGAGGAACTGCGTCTGCGCGATCAACATGCGCGTCTGGGCTTTTCCGACGAGCAGATCGAAAACTGGTTCGCGCAGGCGGGCCTTGACCTGGAACGGGTGGAAAGCCTGCCCGGACAGGAACTTACCGTGCAACTCTGGCTGGGCCGCCGCCGTGGCGCGCGCGTCCTGCCGATCGAAGGACGCATTTCCGCATGACCCTCAGCTTCCCCTCCGTCGAAGAGGCGCGGCGCGCACTGGATGCGCCGCTCTATGCCGATCTGGCGGGCGACCTTAATGTCAGCTTCGAATTCTTCCCGCCCAAGACGGAGAAGATGGAGGAGCAGCTGTGGTCCGCGATCGAGACGCTGACGCCGCTGGGGCCGAAATTCGTTTCCGTCACCTATGGCGCAGGCGGTTCGACGCGGGAGCGCACGCACAACACGGTGGCGCGCATCGCGAAGGAAACGCCGCTCGCCGCCGCCGCGCACCTCACCTGCGTTGCGGCCAGCAAGGATGAGATCGCCGAGGTCGCCGATGCCTATTGGGACGCGGGCGTGCGCCACATCGTCGCCCTGCGCGGTGATCCGCCGGTGGCAGGCGCGAAGTTCGAGGCGCATCCGCAGGGCTATCAGGGCGCGGCCGAACTGGTCGATGGGCTGGTGAAACGCCATCCCTTCGAGATTTCCGTCGCCGCCTATCCCGAAACGCATCCCGATGCGGCGAGCGCCCAAGGCGACCTCGACAATCTCAAGCGCAAGCTGGACGCGGGCGCGACCCGCGCCATCACGCAATTCTTTTTCGAACCGGACACCTTCTTCCGCTTTCGCGATACGGCGGCGGCGGCGGGCATTTCGGCGGACATCATCCCCGGCATCATGCCCGTCAGCAATTTCGCCGCGGTTCAGCGCATGTCGGCCATGTGCAACACCGATGTGCCGCTTTGGATGGGCCGCCTGTTCGAGGGGCTGGACACGCTTCCCGCCGCACGGCAGCTTGTTTCCGCGACGCTGGCGGCGGAGCTTTGCCGCAAGCTTTATGCGGGCGGGGTGCGCGACTTCCATTTCTACACACTCAACCGTGCGGAACTCAGTTACGCCATCTGTCATCTGTTGGGCCTGCGACCGGAGAAAAGGGCATGACCGCCGAGGAACAATTCCGCGCCATCGCGGCGGAAAAGATCATGATATTCGACGGCGGCTATGGCACGTCGATCCAGAAGCATGGCCTGACCGAAGCGGACTATCGCGGCGATTTGGAGCTGCCCAAGGACCAGAAGGGCAATAACGATCTGCTCTGCCTGACCCGCCCCGACATCGTGGAGGGCATCCACGCCGCCTATCTGGAGGCGGGCGCGGACATGGTGGAAACCAACACCTTCTCCTCCACGAAGATCGCCATGGCCGACTATGGCTGTGAACATCTGGTGCGCGACATCAACATCGCCGCCGCGAAACTCGCGCGCAAGGCGTGTGATGCGGCGACCGCGAAGGATGGCCGCCCGCGCTTCGTGGCGGGGTCCATCGGCCCCACGAACAAGACGCTGTCGATCTCACCGGACGTGAACGACCCCGCTTACCGCGAGGTGGATTACGATACGCTGAAAGCGGACTATCGCGAACAATGCGATGCCCTGATCGAAGGCGGCGTCGATTTCCTGCTGGTCGAAACCTGCTTCGACACGCTCAATGCCAAGGCGGCGGGCATGGCTGCCCGCGAAGCCGAAGCGGCGGCGGGCCGTTCGGTGCCGCTGATGCTCAGCTTCACCATCACCGACATGTCGGGCCGTAACCTGTCGGGGCACACGATCAATGCCTTCTGGTATTCGCTGCGCCATCTGAAGCCGATCACCATCGGCGTGAACTGCGCGTTCGGCGCGGATCTGCTGCGGCCTTATCTCAGCGAACTGGCGAAGAATGCCGACACGCTGATCTTGGCCTATCCCAATGCGGGATTGCCCAACGAACTGGGGCAATATGACGAACTGCCTGAAACCACGGCCAGCCTCATCCGCCAATGGGTGGACGAAGGACTGGTCAACATGGTCGGCGGCTGCTGCGGCACCACGCCCGCGCATATCGGCGCGGTGGCGAAGGCGCTTGCGGGCCACAAGCCGCGCGTCGTGCCGGAACTGCCGGTCGTGACGCGCCTCGCGGGTCTTGAACCGATGCACATCGCGGCCTGATACCCACCTCCGTTCGTGTCGCGCGAAGTCGAGACACGAACGCAACCGCCTCTCGACTTCGCTCGAAGCGAACGGATTGACAGAATGACCACCCAACCTTCCGCCACCAACTTCGTCAACATCGGTGAGCGCACCAACGTCACCGGATCGGCCAAGTTCAAGAAGCTCATCATGGCGGGCGACTATGCCACCGCCATCGACATCGCACGCGAGCAGGTGGAGAACGGCGCGCAGGTGGTCGACGTCAACATGGACGAAGGGCTGCTTGACGCCATCGAGGCGATGACGACCTTCCTGAAACTCATGACGTCGGAACCCGACATCAGCCGCGTGCCGGTGATGATCGACAGTTCCAAATGGGAAGTGATCGAAGCGGGCCTCAAATGCGTGTCCGGCAAGCCCATCGTCAACTCGATCAGCATGAAGGAAGGGGAGGAAGCCTTCCTTGCTCATGCCCGAAAGGTTATGGCTTACGGCGCGGCGGTGGTCGTCATGGCCTTCGACGAAACGGGCCAGGCCGACACCAAGGAGCGCAAGGTCGAAATCTGCGCCCGCGCCTATGACCTGCTGGTCGGCATCGGTTTTCCGCCGGAAGACATCATCTTCGACCCCAATATCTTCGCCGTCGCGACGGGCATCGAGGAGCATAATAATTACGGCGTCGACTTCATCGAAGCCTGCAAGGAGATCAAGGCCCGCTGCCCGCATGTCCACATTTCGGGCGGCCTGTCGAATCTCAGCTTCTCCTTCCGCGGCAATGAGCCGGTGCGGCGGGCGATGCACTCCATTTTCCTGTATCACGCCATTCCGGCGGGCATGGACATGGGCATCGTCAATGCGGGCCAGCTCGACGTCTATGACGCCATCGATCCCGAACTGCGCGAAGCCTGTGAGGATGTGATCCTCAACCGCCCCCAGCGCGATCCCAGCGTCACGCCCACCGAGCGGCTGGTCGAACTTGCCGAAAAATTCCGGGGCACCGGCGGGGAAGTCGACAAGGCGGCCGAGGAATGGCGCGGCTGGCCGGTCGCCAAGCGCCTCGAACATGCGCTGGTCAAGGGCATCGACATGTATGTGGTCGAGGATACGGAGGAAGCCCGCCTTTCCGCAGACAAGCCCATCGAAGTGATCGAAGGCCCCCTGATGGACGGCATGAACGTGGTTGGCGATCTGTTCGGCGCGGGCAAGATGTTCCTGCCGCAAGTCGTGAAATCCGCCCGCGTCATGAAGAAGGCGGTGGCCCATCTCCTCCCCTATATCGAAGCCGCCAAGGAACCCGGCGCCAAGGGCAAGGGCAAGGTCGTCATGGCGACCGTCAAGGGCGACGTGCACGACATCGGCAAGAACATCGTCGGCGTCGTGCTCCAGTGCAATGGCTTCGAAGTAATCGACCTGGGCGTCATGGTGCCGTGGCAGGACATATTGAAGGCCGCGAACGAGAATGACGCCGACATGATCGGCCTGTCCGGCCTCATCACGCCCTCGCTGGACGAAATGGTGACGGTGGCGCAGGAAATGCAGCGCGCCGACATGTCGATGCCGCTGCTGATCGGCGGCGCCACCACGTCGCGGGTGCACACCGCGCTGCGTATCGACCCGGCCTTCACTGGCCCTGTCGTTCATGTGCTGGACGCCAGCCGGGCGGTGGGCGTGGCGACCGCGCTCGTCTCGCAAACGCAGAAGACCGATTTCGTCCAGAAGACCAAGGACGATTATGAGCATGTCCGCGCCGCCCGCGCCAATAAGGGGCAGAGCGCCCTCCTGTCGCTGGAGGACGCCCGCGCCAATGCCTTCGAGATCGACGAGAATCTGAAGCCGCCTCGTCCGCGCCTGCCCGGCGTTCATCGCTTCCCGGATTGGGATTTGAAGGATCTGCGCGACTATATCGACTGGACGCCTTTCTTCCGCGCCTGGGAACTGGCGGGCAATTATCCCGCGATCCTCACCGATGACATCGTCGGCGAAAGCGCCTCCAGCCTGTTTGCCGACGCGCAGAAGATGCTCGACCGCATCATCGACGAAAAATGGCTGACCGCGCGCGGCGTCGCGGGGCTGTGGCCCTGCGCCCGCGAAGGCGACGACATCATCGTCCACATGGAGGATGAAAGCCACGTCCGCTTGCCCATGCTGCGCCAGCAGATCGCCAAGCGGGAAGGACGGGCGAACATGTGCCTTGCCGACTTCATCAGCCCGGACGGCGACTGGATCGGCGGTTTCGCGGTGTCGCTCCACGGCATCGAGCCGCATCTGGCCCGCTTCAAGAACGCGATCGACGATTATTCGGACATATTGCTGAAGGCGCTGGCCGACCGCCTGGCCGAAGCCTTCGCCGAGCGACTCCACCATTATGTCCGCACCGCGCTCTGGGGCTATGCGGAGGGTGAGCAGCTTACCAACGAAGCGCTCATCAAGGAGCAATATCGCGGCATCCGTCCCGCGCCGGGTTATCCCGCCTGCCCGGAACATAGCCTGAAACCCTTGCTGTTCGACATGCTGGATGCCCATCACGCGACGGGTATCACGCTGACGGAAAGCTTCGCCATGCTCCCCACGGCGGCGGTTAGCGGCTTCTATTTCGGCCATCCGCAGGCGGAATATTTCGGCGTGGCGCGCATCGGCCGCGACCAGTTGGAGGATTACGCCCAGCGACGCGGCGTCGACGTGGAAACGGCGGAAAGGTGGCTGCGGCCCAATCTGGACTGACCGGATCGCCTTAACGACTATCATATATCCTGTGCCATAACGGGGCAGGAATCCGTTAACCACGTCCCTGCATTGGCCGCACGCCGGGCAAGGTCTACATATCGCTCATGCGTATCCTTTCCACGACCGTCCTCGTTTCCGCCGCCATAGCCGCCACCGCGCTGGCGCAGGTGGCGCCCGCGCCCTTCACCGTCGCGGAAACGGGCCAGGCTTTTCAGTCGCTCGCCGATGCCGTCAACGCCATCGGCGACCGCAAGGGCACAGTGGTCATCGCGCCCGGCACCTATCGCCAGTGCGCGGTGCAGCAGGGAGGAGACGTCACCTTCACCGCGGCGACCCCCGGCACGGCCATATTCGACGGCGCGATCTGCGAGGGCAAGGGCGCGCTCGTCCTGCGCGGCCGCGCGAGCAAGGTGGACGGCATCGTCTTTCAGAACCTGCACGTGCCCGACGGCAACGGTGCGGGCATCCGTCTGGAAAGCGGCAATCTCACCGTTACGAACAGCCTGTTCCGCAACAGCGAGCAAGGCATCCTCGCCGGCGACGCTCCGCAAAGCAGCGTCACCATCGACAAGTCGACCTTCCGCCATCTGGGCCGCTGCGACCGCGATCTGGATTGCGCGCACGGCGTCTATATCGGCCGCTATGGCAGCCTCACCGTCACCCGCTCGCGCTTCGATCAGGGCGATGGCGGCCATTATCTGAAAACCCGCACGCCGCGCGTCACGATCACCGACAACAGCTTCGACGATAGCGCCGGGCATCTCACCAACTATATGATCGACCTGTCAAACGGGGCGAGCGGCACGATCAGCGGCAATGAAATGGTGCAGGGCAAGGACAAGGACAATCACAGCGCCTTCATCACCGTCGCGCCCGAAGGACGGGAGCATGACAGTGCGGGCCTCACCATCGCGAACAACAGCGCATCCTTCGTGCCGGGCCTCCAGCGCAGCAGCAGCTTCGTCGCCAACTTCACCGACGATGCGGTGAAGATCGGCGCGAACAAGCTGGCGAGCGGCATCAAGGTTTCCGACCGCCGCTGATGGCTTGCCAGCGGGGCGCATGGGTCGGATAATCGGCCCCATGCGCACAACTTATGAATCCGCCACCGTCCGCCTCTATCACCTGAGCGACGCGCAGGAGGGCGGGGCGGCCACGACCCTTTTTTACGGCCCGCTGAACGACGCCCTTCTTATCGCCGAACGACAACCTGCCGATGTGCAGGACAGCCTGTTCCTGGCCACCGACAATGACGTCGTCGCCTATCTCGACCTGATCGGCGGGTGAGAGGATAGTCCCCCGCCTTCAGTCTGGTTTGGGCGGTTTGCGGAGGTTGTGCAGATTTTCTTCCGTCATCCCAGCCATTACCCGTCCGCAAAGCCAAACGGCGCATGGGTCCGCCGGAAATCGTCGGGCAGCACCTCGCGCCCGATGGGCGGGGCGGATCGGGCCATGCACTGACTGCGGTGGCACAGGCGGCAGGTGACGCCGATGGGGGTAGGCTCGCCTCGGGATTCTCCGGGTGCTTCGCCTTGCGTATAGATGAGCCGATGGGCGTGCTCCGCCGCGCAGCAGAGTGCAATCGCCCGGTCGACGCGCGGCGTCCCCCATCCGCCGCCGCCCGCCCGCACCGATCGCGCGATGGAAAAGAAGCGCTCGCCATCGGGCAGTTCCAGCCATTGCGTCACCACCTCGCGCGGCGTTTCGAACACCCGATGCACGGACCAGAGCGGACATGACCCGCCATGCCGCGCAAAGGGAAAGCCCGCCCCGTCCAGCCGCTTGCTGACATTGCCCGCCGGGTCGACCCGGATGAAGAAGAAGGGCACGCACTCCTGCCCCGGCTTCTGCAAGGTCGTCAGCCGGTGCGCCGTCTGCTCGAAACTGGTGCCGAACTGCCGCGCCAGCGCCTCCACATCGTAGCGCCGCGCTTCCACCGCCTTGGCAAAGACCGTGTAGGGCATCAGGATCGCCGCCGCGCCATAGCTTGCCAGCGCCCGCCGCGCGAGCCGCCGCCCGCTTTCGCCGGCGAATTGCCCTTCCTTGAGCAGCGTGTCGAACGCCTTGCGCATCTCCAGATAGGCGATCTGGAGCGCAAGCTGGAAATGGCTGCTCGCCCCGTCCAACGCGTCATCGATCAGCACCGCGTCGCGATGCCGGTCCAGCCGCCGCATCGACCCCGCCATCACCTCCGAAGGCAACCGCCGCACCCTGAGGCCATGCTTCGCCTTGAGCCAGCCCTGCAAGCCGCCCGCGCCTTCGATCTCCGCCGCCAGCGTTTCGCCCGCATCGTCCAGCAGCGGAAAGCTGTTCCGCCGCGCCGCCACGAAGCGCCGCGATTCCGCCACCGGATCGGGCGCGTCCCCGGCGTCAGCGCGTTCCGACTCCGCCCCCCTGTCGGCCAGCGCAAGCTGCTCCTCACGATAGGCGGTATAGAGCCGCAGCAGCGCCTCGGTCATGCCCGGATAGTTGACCGCCACATCCTGCGTCGCCAGCGCGGGCAGATCTATGTCCGCGAACATCGGGTCTTTCAGCACCGCCTGCAATCGCGCCCTCTGCTCCGCGCCGCCGTCGCCCGCCAGTTCGCTCATGTCCAGCCGATAGGTCCGCGCTAGCCGCAGCAGCATATCGGCGGTCAGCGGCCTCTGATTGCGTTCCAGCAGCGCGACATAGGATGCGGAAATCTCCAGATCCGCCGCCATGTCCGCTTGCGTCAGCCCCAATTCCCGCCGCAGCCTCCGCAGGCGCGGCCCCATGTAAACCGGACGATCCTTGGCCATTGTAAAGCGCTCCTGTGCAGGCTTTACAACTTTACACCAGATTTTTGTAAAGATCGACAACTGAACTTCGCAGGGGGTGCCGCCGATGCGCAGCCCCTCATAAAAGCGACGCCAGCTCAACATCATGGAAACGACGCACATGACCTATAACCAGGAAATCGCAAAGGCTGACGCGCTGATCGGCGGACAGGGGAATTGGGATGGCATCGCGCCTGAGTCCGTCGCCCGGATGCGCCTCCAGAATCGCTTTCACACCGGCCTCGACATCGCGCGCTACACCGCCGCGATCATGCGCCGCGACATGGCCGCCTACGACGCCGATCCGGCCGCCTACACCCAGTCGCTCGGCTGCTGGCACGGCTTCATCGGGCAGCAGAAGCTGATTTCCATCAAAAAGCATTTCGGATCGACCAAGGGCAAATATCTCTATCTCTCCGGCTGGATGGTCGCCGCGCTGCGTTCCGACTTCGGCCCGCTCCCCGACCAGTCGATGCATGAGAAGACCAGCGTTCCCGCCCTGATCGAGGAACTCTACACCTTCCTGCGCCAGGCCGACGCCCGCGAACTCAGCCTGCTGTTCCGCGATCTCGACAAAGCTCGTGAAACCGGCAATGCGGTCGAAATCCAGCGCCTGACCCACGCTATCGACACGTACGAAACCCATGTCGTTCCCATCATCGCGGATATCGACGCGGGCTTCGGCAATGCGGAGGCGACCTACCTGCTCGCCAAGAAGATGATCCAGGCGGGGGCCTGCGCGCTCCAGATCGAAAACCAGGTGTCCGACGAAAAGCAGTGCGGCCATCAGGACGGCAAGGTCACGGTCCCGCATGAGGACTTCCTGGCGAAGATCCGTGCCTGCCGCTATGCCTTCCTGGAGCTGGGCGTGGACGACGGCATCATCGTCGCCCGCACGGATTCGCTGGGCGCGGGCCTCACCAAGCAGATTGCCTACAGCCGCGAGCCGGGCGATATCGGCGACCAGTATAACAGCTTCCTCGACTGCGAAGAGGTCGACCTGACCGGGATCGGCAATGGCGACGTCATCATCAGCCGCGAAGGCAAGCTGCTGCGCCCCAAGCGCCTGCCGTCGAACCTGTTTCAGTTCCGCTCCGGCACGGGCGAAGACCGCTGCGTTCTCGACTGCATCACCTCGCTGCAAAATGGGGCGGACCTGCTGTGGATCGAGACGGAAAAGCCGCATGTCGAACAGATCGCCGGCATGGTCGACCGTATCCGCGAAGTCATCCCCAACGCCAAGCTGGTCTACAATAATTCGCCCAGCTTCAACTGGACGCTGAACTTCCGCCAGCAGATATTCGACCGCTGGAACGCGGAGGGCAAGGATGTGTCCGCCTATGACCGTGCAAAACTGATGAGCGCGGACTATGACGCGACCGACCTCGCTGCCGAGGCCGATGAGAAGATCCGCACCTTCCAGAAGGACGCGGCCGCGCGCGCGGGCATCTTCCACCACCTCATCACGCTGCCGACCTATCACACGGCGGCGCTCAGCACCGACAATCTGGCCAAGGATTATTTCGGCGAGGCCGGGATGCTCGGCTATGTCGCCGGGGTCCAGCGCAAGGAAATCCGCCAGGGCATCGCCTGCGTCAAGCATCAGAACATGTCGGGTTCGGACATCGGCGACGATCACAAGGAATATTTCGCCGGGGAAGCCGCGCTCAAAGCGGGCGGCGTCCACAACACGATGAACCAGTTCGCGGCCTGACTTCCGCGCGCGTGAATCCATAGTCGCGGGGGTATCGCTGCTCCTTGCGATAAGGGTGGAAAGACTGGCGGCCCGGTGCGCTCCTGCGCCGGGCCGTCTTTTTGCGGGAAAGGAAAAAGGTTGCGGTGTAACTTTCTTACCCGATGAAGCGATGAAACAGCAGATTCCGGTCCTTTTCCTCTTTCGTCCCGTGCCTGACGGGTCTAGGGGAAAAGGATCATGGTCAAGCCGAGCACTCTCTACGAAAAAATCTGGGACGCCCACGTCATCGAACGCCGTCCCGACGGAACCTGTCTGATCTATATCGACCGCCACCTTGTGCATGAGGTGACGAGTCCCCAGGCTTTCGAAGGACTACGCCTCGCCGGGCGCAAGGTGCGCCGTCCGGACCTGACGCTGGCGGTGCCGGATCACAACCTGCCTACCACGCCGCGCCGCGACGCGACGGGCAATCGCATCCCCATCGCCGATCCCGAAAGCGCGCAGCAGCTCGCCGCGCTGGAGCGGAACGCGCCTGAATTTGGCGTGCGCCTGTTCGGCGACACCGATCCGCAGCAGGGCATCGTCCATGTCGTCGGCCCTGAACAGGGCTTTACGCTGCCGGGCGCCACGCTGGTCTGCGGGGACAGCCACACCAGCTCGCACGGCGCGCTGGGCGCGCTGGCCTTCGGCATCGGCACCAGCGAGGTGGAGCATGTGCTCGCCACCCAGACGCTGCTGCTCAAGCAGTCGAAGACGATGGAAGTCCGCATCGACGGCGAACTGGGCTTCGGCGTCACGCCCAAGGATGTGGCGCTCGCCATCTGCGCCCGGATCGGTACGGCGGGCGGCACGGGCTATGTCATGGAATATCGCGGGTCCGTCTTCCGCGACATGTCGATCGAGGGCCGCCTGACCGTCGCCAATATGTCGATCGAGGCAGGCGCGCGATCCGGTCTGTTCGCGCCGGACGAAAAGACCTTCGCCTATCTGAAGGGCCGCCCGATGGCTCCCACGGGCGCGGCCTGGGACGCCGCTATCGCCTGGTGGAAGACGCTCAAGACCGACGAAGGCGCAGTTTTCGACAAGGTCGTGGCGATCGACGCTGCCGACATCGTGCCCAACGTCACCTGGGGCACCAGCCCCGAGGATGTGGTGGCCGTGACCGGCGTGGTGCCGGACCCGGAAAGCTTCGCCGACGCCTCCAAGCGCGCCGCCGCGCAGAAATCGCTCGACTATATGGGCCTGACTCCCGGTCAGCGGATGCAGGACGTACCGGTCGAACATATCTTCATCGGCAGTTGCACCAACAGCCGGATCGAGGATTTGCGCGCCGCCGCCGCCCTGCTCAAGGGGCGCCATATCGCCAGCGGCATCAAGCAGGCGATGGTCGTCCCCGGCTCCGGCCTCGTGAAGTTGCAGGCGGAGGCCGAAGGGCTGGACCGCGTCTTCAAGGAAGCGGGCTTCGAATGGCGCGAGCCGGGCTGTTCGGCCTGCCTCGGCATGAACCCGGACAAGGTGCCGGCGGGGGAACGCTGCGCGTCGACCAGCAACCGCAACTTCATGGGGCGGCAGGGTCCGGGGTCGCGCACGCATCTCGTCTCGCCGGTCATGGCGGCGGCGGCGGCGGTGACGGGCCGCCTGACCGATGTGCGCGAACTGTTGGATAAAAAGGTAGGGGCGGTCGCATGAAGAAGATTTTCTGGTTGCTCACGCTGGGCGCGCTGGCAAGCGCTGCCATGGCCGCGACGCTGGGCCGCGCCGAAGACGGCCCTGCCACGGAGACGAAGCAGGTCCGCTGATGGAAAAACTTACTGAAGTCGCAGGCCGGGCCTATCCGTTCGGCATGAAGAATGTCGACACCGACATCGTCATCCCCGCGCATTGGCTCAAGACGATCAGCCGTGCGGGGCTTGGCAAGGGCGCGTTCGAAGTGCTTCGCAAGGAACCGGGCAATGTCTTCGACGATCCGGAATATGCGGGCAGCCCGATCCTGATCGCGGGCGACAATTTCGGCTGCGGCTCCAGCCGCGAACATGCCGCCTGGGCGCTCGCCGACCTGGGCATCAAGGTCGTGATCGCGCCCAGTTTCTCGGATATTTTTTCCGGCAACGCCTTCAAGAACGGCATCCTGACCGTGGTGCTGCCGCAGGATGCCATCGACCGGCTGATGGAGGTCGCGAAGAGCGATCCAATCCATATCGATCTGGAACATCAGACGGTGACGACGCGGTTCCAGGACCGCTTCCAGTTCGAAATCGATCCTTTCCGCAAGCATTGCCTGCTGGGCGGTCTTGACGAGATCGGCCTGACGCTCGGCAACAAGGGCGAGATCGACCGTTTCGAGGACAAGTTGGCCGTCGAAAAGCCTTGGCTCGTTCCGACCGTTGCCTAAGCGCGCGGTTCGGCATATCTGCGATACTGACAACCGGGCTTTTGGACGGGGCATGACATGACCACTTTCGACGATCGTGAACGGGCTTTTGAAAATATGTTCGCGCATGATGCGGAAATGCAGTTCCGCATCCAGGCGCGCCGCAACCGCCTTGTGGGCGAATGGGCCGCGGCCCGCATGGGGCTGACGCCGGAAGAAACCGATGCTTATGCAAAGGCGGTGGTGCAGGCCAATTTCGAGGAAGCGGGCGACGAGGATGTGGTCCGCAAGCTGCTGGGCGACATGATCCAGGCGGGCGTCGACATCGACGAAGCGGGCGTGCGCGCGGCGCTGGATGAGCAGCAGGTCATCGCCCGCCGCCAGTTCATCGAAGCGCAGTAAGGACAGGAACGGGAAAGCCGCCATGCCGATGGCCTCCGATGAAATCGCCGACATGATCCGGGCCGCGATTCCGGATGCGCAGGTGGAGATCACCGACCTTGCCGGCGACGGCGACCATTATGCGGCGCGCGTCGTGTCGGAAAGTTTTCGCGGCCTGACCCGGGTGGCGCAGCAGCGCGCCGTCTATGCCGCGCTGGGCGGCCGGATGGGCGGCGTGCTCCACGCCTTGCAACTGACTACCGCCGTTCCCAACTAAAGCGACGGAAATATGTTCGCGCCGCGCACGATGCACGGCGCCAGACAGGAATGGACCCAATTACATGACCGACGCCGTGCAGCAGCGGATCGCGCAGATCGTCAACGGCAATGACGTGGTGCTCTTCATGAAAGGCACGCCGCTCTTTCCGCAATGCGGTTTTTCCAGCCGCGCCATCGCCATATTGGAGCATCTGGGTGTCGCCTATGAAAGCGTCGACGTGTTGCAGGATCAGGCGATCCGTCAGGGCATCAAAGCCTTCTCCGACTGGCCGACCATCCCCCAGCTTTATGTGAAGGGCGAATTCGTCGGCGGCAGCGACATCATGATGGAAATGTATGAAGCGGGCGAATTGCACCAATTGATGACCGATCAAGGCGTCGCTTCGGCCAACTGACCTGTTTGCGAGAGTTTCGGGAAGGCGGTCCGATAATGCGGGCCGCCTTTTTCGTGGGTCGCGCGGTTTGCAAGCAAGCATCGATGATGGTTAAGGATGGTTCGCGGACGTTGCAGAATCCCTCTTTCTTCCGTCATGCCAGCGGAAGCTGCCATCTCTCTTGCTTAGGACGCAGCCAAGTTTAAGTAAGATCCCAGCGTTGGCGTACGCCGCCCTTCGGCTCGCTGGGATGACGGACACTGAACGTCCGCTTCGGGGTAAAAACCGCTATCACAAGATCCTGGCTTCGCAATTCGGACAGGACCGGATGGGGGATGCGGCGGAGATCGGCCTGCATCCCCCCGGTAGTTGAACGGTCGGGAACGTCCTGCATGACGCAAACTCCGTGCCAGAGCCATCAAGCCGATGGAAAAGCGCTCCTCCAAAGGTTAACGCGCTTCCCCGGCAGCTATGAAATGTAAAATATCCCGACATTTCCGCGCTTCCGAAACCTATTGACTACATCTGTAATCAATGCGACTACATGTGTAGTTGAAGACTCGCAAGCGAAAGCGCATGATGGCCGTCAGTGAAAAGATCAGCGAAGCGGAACTGGTCGTGATGGAGGCGCTGTGGCAGCGCGCGCCGCTCACCGCCGCGGATGTTGCGGATCAGGTGGCGGCGGATCGCGGCTGGAGCGTCCAGACGGTCAAGACCCTGCTTTCCCGTCTGATGGCGAAGGACATCATCGCCGCCGACCAGGACGGCCGCCGTTTCCTCTACCGCCCGATGGTCGTGCGGGAGGAATATGTCGCAAGCGAATCGGGACGGCTGGTCAATCGCCTGTTCGGCGGGCGCATATCCCCGCTCGTGGCCCAACTCGCCGAGCAGGACCAGCTGACGGCCGACGACATAGCGGAACTGGAAGGGATATTGAAAGGGCTGAGATCATGAGCGTCTGGCTGGCCGAAACCCTGATCGCCACGACCCTGCTGATGGCGCTGGTCATGATGGTGCGCCGTCCCGCCGCCCGCTGGCTGGGGGCTGGGGTCGCCTATTGGCTCTGGGCGCTGCCCCTCGCGCGGATGCTGCTGCCCGCCTTGCCGCAGCAGGTCGTGGCGCCATCCCCGCTTCAGGCCGCCGTCAACCGATCCGGCATTCCCGATTTCATCACCGTTGCATCCGTCGCATCGCCTGCCGATGCCGTTTCCAGTCCGCCATGGCTGGAGATCGCAATAGCGGTCTGGCTGCTGGGCGTGGCCGCCTTCCTGACGGTGCAACTGGTCGGTTATATCCGTTTCCGCCAGCATATGTTGAAGGACGCGACCCTGATCGGGGAGGAAGAGCGCATCCGCATCGTCACCAGCCCGCAGGCCGGCGGCCCGCTCGCCTTTGGGGTGCTGCGTCCTTATATCGTGCTACCGGTCGATTTCGCGCTTCGCTTCGATGCGGAGGAACAGGCGATGGCCATCGCCCATGAACGCGCGCATCACGACCATGGCGACCTTGCCGCCAACATGGCCGCGCTTCTGTTGCTGGCGCTCCATTGGTGCAATCCCGTCGCCTGGATCGCCTATCGCGCCTATCGCGCCGATCAGGAGCAAGCCTGCCACGCGCGTGTGCTGGCGCTTTACGGGCAGGATCAGGCCCATGCCTATGGCCGCGCCATATTGAAGGCGGCGGGCGGGCGGCAGTTCGCCGGAGCCTGCCATCTCACCCATATCGCTGCCTTGAAGGGGAGGCTGATAATGCTTTCGAACCATGAAATGTCGCTCCGGCGGATAAGCTGGGGCATGGCCTTTGTGGGGCTGGTGACGGTCACTGGCCTTGCGCTGACCGCATCGGGCGGACGCGCCGCGCAGCAGGTCGCCGCGATCACGCAGCAGGTGGATGCCGTCAATCTGGGCCGGCTCGCCACCCTGGTGGCGCAGCCGGACAACGCAGACGAGCCAGTCGTCGCCGCTGCTTTGCAGGAACCTGCCGCGCCGCGCGAACCGGTTGCCCCGGTTTCCCTCACGCAGGCGGACGAGATCATTCCGCCCGCGCCGCCAGCTCCCTTGATTCCCCCGGCGCCCGTCGCCGACATGGTTCCGCCGGTTCCGCCAGTGCCCCCGGTTCCACCTGCCGTCCTGCACGGGTCCGGTGCCCGGATGGAAGCCCATGCCATCCCCAGCGAAGCCGATATCCGCCGCCGGGTGCCCGATGTGGACGTCCGCAACGGCTGCGAAGGTGACCGGACCGTCAGCCATCGCGACACCGTCGACGCCGATGGCCGCCGCCACATCCGTGTCCGCATCTGCGAACCGGCGATAAGGGCGCAGGCCAACACCGCCGTGCGCGCGGGCCTCGTCAAGGCGCGGGCGCAGGTCTCGCGCGCGGCCCGCATGGGCGATGCGATCAAGGCCGAAGTGCTGCGCGATCTGGATGAGGAGATCGCCCGGATCGACACCGGCGCGCCCGACTGACCTCCTTAAACGGCGACGATTTCCGGCAGGATCGCGTCCAGCAGCAGCATCCCCGCCGCCTCGATGCGCAGGTTTTGCCCCGATTGCGCGACAAGGCCATGGGCGGAAAGCCGCGCGACCGCATTCCCGTCGACCAGATCGGCCACCGCCAGCCCGGAAAGCGCCGCGATCCGCTCCAGATCCACGCCTTCCGCCAGACGCAGCCCCATCAGCAACGCCTCGCGCGCACGATCCTGACCGCCAAGCGCCTCTTCGCCGTGCGATCCGTGCCCGTTGCGCTGGACCGCGCTCATCCAGTTTTCCGGCTTCTTGTGGCGCAGCGTCGCCATGCCCAGCCGCCGCCCATGCGCGCCCGGTCCGATCCCGGCATAGTCGCCATAGCGCCAGTAGATGAGGTTATGGCGGCTTGCCTGCCCCGGCCGGGCGTGATTGCTGATCTCATAGGCAGGAATGCCCGCTGCCGTCGTCATCGCCTGCGTCTGTTCATAGAGCGTCGCGGCATGGTCGCTGTCCGCCGGCGTCAGCTTTCCTTGCGCCACCAGCGTCGCAAAGCGCGTCCCCGGCTCGATGGTCAGTTGATAGAGCGACAGATGATCCGTGCCGAAGGACAGACCGCGCGCCAGTTCCGTTTCCCAGTCGTCTTCGCTCTGCCCCGGCCGTGCATAGATGAGGTCGAAATTCACCCGCCTGAAAACGGACTGCGCGACGTCCAGCGCCGCAAGCCCCTCGCGCACGTCATGCGCGCGGCCTAGGAAGTGCAGCGCCTCATCCTCCAGCGCCTGTAGCCCCAGCGACACGCGATTGACCCCCGCAGCCGCCAGATCGACAAAGCGCGCCGCCTCGACCGAACTGGGATTGGCTTCCAGCGTGATCTCCAGGTCGGGAACGGGCCGCCAATATCCCGCCGCCGCTTCGATCAGCGCGGCGACGATGGCGGGCGGCATCAGCGAAGGCGTCCCGCCGCCGAAGAAGATGGACGACAGCGGCCGTCCGCCCGTCAGCGCCGCTTCATGCCGCAGGTCGGCCAGCAGCGCGTCCCGCCATGCGTCGGCATCCACCTGCTCCCGAACATGGCTGTTGAAATCGCAATAGGGGCATTTGGAAACGCAAAATGGCCAGTGCACATATAAGGCAAGCGGGTCGGCCGCAGCCGATGCGGGGATGATGGGGCGGGATGACATGGGCGTGGCGTTCTTAGACCGCTTTGCCAGGCGCGGCCAGCGATTGCGACTGCCGGGCGCGACCATGCGGCGTCGGGCTGCTAGGATTAGGGGATTATGCAGGTGCCGACCAAACGCGGTCATGCTGCGCGGGTTTGCAAACGGCGCCGTCCTGCTCCCGCGACGGCAGGGGCATGAATCACATATCCCCTAGAAAACCGCCGCGACCAGCTTCGCGAAGGCGTCCGCCCGGTGACTCATCGCGTGCTTCTTTTCCGGCTCCATCTCGCCGAAGCTGATTTCATGGCCCAGCGGCTGGAACATCGGGTCGTAGCCGAAGCCCTTGTCCCCGCGCGGCGGCCAGATCAGCGTGCCGTCGACACGCCCTTCGAACGCCTCGACATGCCCGTCGGGCCATGCCAGCGCCAGCGCGCAGACGAAATGCGCGTCATGGCCCGCATCCGGTCCCTTGGCTTCCACCGCGTCCCACACAGTCTGCATGGCCAGCCGGAAATCCTTGTCCGGACCCGCCCAGCGCGCCGAAAAGATGCCCGGATCGCCGTTCAGCGCGTCCACGCACAGGCCGCTGTCATCGGCCAGCGCGGGCAGGCCCGACAGGTCTGCCGCCTGCAAAGCCTTCAATTCGGCATTGGCGATGAAGGTCGTGCCGGTTTCATCCGGTTCGGGCAGGTCCAGCGCGCCCGCCGACACCGTATCGATGCCATAGGACATCAGCAGTTCGCCGATTTCCCGTACCTTGCCCGCATTATGGCTGGCGATCACCAGCTTGCCGGGCCCCAGCTTGCGGATGGCCTGTTCCTGTCCGAAATCGTCGCTCATGCTCGTTCCTAACGATTGGGGGGAAGGAAGGGGCGTATTTTATCGCCCCGTCGCCTTGTCCTGCGCCGCGAAGATCTTCGCGCAGCCGATCCGCGCCAGGCGCAGCAGCCGCAGCAGTTCTTCCTCGTCATAGGTCGCGCCTTCGGCCGTGGCCTGCACCTCGGCGAACTTGCCGTCGCCCGTCAGGATCAGGTTGGCGTCCGCTTCCGCATTGCTGTCCTCCGCATAATCGAGGTCCAGCACCGGCGTCCCCTTGTAGATGCCGCAACTGATCGCCGCGACCTTCTGCACGATGGGGTCTTCCTTCAAGGCGCCCGATGCGATCAGCTTGTCCACCGCGACCCGCAGCGCCACCCAGCTTCCAGAAATCGCAGCCGTGCGCGTGCCGCCATCGGCCTGGATCACGTCGCAATCGACGACGATCTGCCGCTCGCCCAGTTTCTGGAGGTCAACCACCGCGCGCAGCGAGCGCCCGATCAGCCGCTGAATCTCCTGCGTCCGGCCCGACTGCTTGCCCTTGGCGGCCTCGCGGCTGCCGCGCGTGTGAGTGGCGCGGGGCAACATGCCATATTCCGCCGTGACCCAGCCCGACCCCTTGCCGCGCAGGAAAGGCGGCACCTTCTCCTCCACCGAAGCGGTGCACAGCACGCGCGTATCGCCGAAGCTGATGAGACAGCTTCCTTCGGCATGGATGGTGAAACCGGGTTCCATGGTGATGTCGCGCATCTGGTCGGGCGCGCGGCCGGAAGGACGCATATATTTGTTACTCCGAAGCGTTCAGGGGTGGGGCTTAGCGTCCGTTGCGGCGTCATGCCAGTGCCGATAGAGGATAAGAGCGGGAAAAGGAGGTTCGCGATGCGGACGATCATGAGTTTGGCGGCGGTCGCGCTGCTTGCGGGCTGCGCCATGGATCGGGCGGAACTGGAAAAGCCGGTAAGGGCAGGGGACACGATTCGCTTTTCCGCCGGTCCCTGTTTCGGCGCGTGCCCCAGCTATACGCTGCGCGTCACGCCGGACGGATCGGGCCTGATCGAGCCGGAACGCTTCACCGCCGTCCCCGGGCCGACCCGCTTCACCGTCACTCCGGCGCAATATCGGCGTTTCCACAGCGCCCTTTCCGCCTATCGCCCAGCGCCAGGCACCACCAGGCGAATCACCCATGGCGAAAATTGCGATCGCTTCGCCACCGACATGCCCGGCTATGTCATCGAATGGACCCGTGGGGAGGATGCGCCCACGCGGCTGGAATATCAATCCGGCTGCATGGATGCGCGTTATGGCCGCCTGCGTACCATGATTGCGTCGGTTCCCAGGCTGCTGGGGCTGGAGGCCATGCTCAAGCCCACCCTGCCGCGCAAAGCCGGCACTTGAGCGGCGCGCCCGCCTTGCCTAGATAGGTGCCCATGGCGGTTACCCCGATCACGGAACTGAATGAACGCGCGCGCGACGTGTTCCGCCTGGTGGTGGAAAGCTATCTGGGCACCGGCCTGCCCGTGGGATCGCGCACGATCAGCCGCATGGCCTCGCTCAGCCTGTCGCCCGCTTCCATCCGCAATGTGATGCAGGATCTGGAGGAGCTTGGCCTGCTCGCCGCGCCGCATACCTCCGCGGGGCGGATGCCGACCGAAACGGGCCTGCGCCTGTTCGTGGACGGCATGATGCAGGCGGCCGAGCCTTCGCCGGAGGAACGCCGCGCCATAGAGGCGGGCCTGACCGAAAGCGGCCCGATCGAGGAAGCCCTGTCCGCCGCGACCGCCGCCCTGTCCGGCCTGTCCGCTTGCGCGGGCGTCGTCATGGTGCCCAAGCGGGAGCCGGTGCTGCGGCAATTCGGATTCGTGTCGCTCAATGACCGTCAGGCCCTGGCCGTGCTGGTGGGGCACGACGGATCCGTCGAAAACCGCATCCTCGACCTGCCCGAAGGCGTCACGCCCTCCCTGCTGGCGGAGGCTGCCAATTTCATGTCCGCCCGTTTTGCCGGGCTGACGCTCAACCAGGCGGGCGAAGCCCTACGGCAGGAGCTGGAAAACGAGCGCACCGCGCTTCAGGGGCTTGCGCGCGAACTGGTCGAGCGCGGCGTCGCCATCTGGTCGCAGGACGCTGATGAAAGACCCGTTCTGATCGTGCGCGGCCAATCGCATCTGCTGGATGACGGCACCGCCGCCGACCTTGAACGGGTGCGGCAGTTGCTGGAACAGCTTGAAGGCAAGCAGGAGATATTCGGCCTGCTGCAAGGCGCGCTGGCGGGAAACGCGACCAAAATCTTCATCGGGTCGGAAAACAAGCTCTTTTCCCTGTCCGGTTCTTCGGTCATAGCCGCCCCTTACCGAGGCGGGGACGGCCGGGTCGTCGGCGTGGTCGGCGTTATCGGTCCAACGCGCTTGAACTATGCGCGGGTGATCCCCATGGTGGACTTCACCGCCCAGACATTGTCGAGATTGATGAGATGAGCGAAGACAAAGAGAATATCGAAAATACCGAGGTTGTGGACCAGCTTCCCGAAGACATGGCGCCTGCCGGCGACACGGCGGAGGACCGCCTGACCGCCTTGGAAAACGAACTGGCGGCGGCGAAGCAGGACATCCTCTATGCCCATGCCGAAACCCAGAATGTGCGCCGCCGCCTGGAAAAGGAACTGGCCGACGCGCGCGCTTATGCGTCCACCTCCTTTGCCCGCGACATGCTGTCGGTGGCCGACAATCTGACCCGCGCGTTGCAGGCCATCCCCGCCGACCTGCGCGAGGATGAGAAGTTCAAGGGTCTGGTCGCCGGTCTGGAGGCCACGGGCCGCGAGCTGGAAAGCGTCTTCGGCCGTCACGGCATTCAGAAAGTGGAATCGATCGGCCAGCCGCTCGACCCCAACAAGCATCAGGCGATGATGGAAATGCCCTCCGCCGATGCGGAACCCGGCACCGTGCTGGTGGAAATGCAGGCAGGCTACACCATCAAGGACCGCTTGCTGCGTCCCGCGCTGGTCAGCGTGGCGAAGAAGCCGGATTGATTGCACCCCGTCACCGGGCGGTATCGGGATTTCAAGGAACGGCGCGGACATATGGTTCGCGCCGTTTTTTGTGGCCGTTGGAGCCGATGGGTCGGGGTCTGGCTCTTCCGTCCGCATCTTAAACATAAAAAGATATATCTTAACTCTTGCGTGGCGCGATTTTTAAGATATATCTGGATGCATCAAGAAATAGCAAAGAGGCTAAGATGCATTTCCACATTTCCCATCGCGGTCATGGAGGCCGCTCTTCTCACCATGACGGGCGCGGCCGGTTTGCCGGTCCCGATGGCTTCGGCCGGGCTTTTGGCGGCGGCGGCGGTTCCCGCTCCTTTGGTAACGAACCCTTCGGCGGAGACAGCCGAGGCGGGCGTGGCGGCGGGCGGCGGCGGCTTTTCACCAACGACATGCTGCAACTCATCCTGCTGCACCTGATCGCCGCCGCTCCGCGTCATGGCTACGACCTGATCCGCGAGATCGAAAGCCTGTCGGGACAGGTCTATGCGCCCAGTCCGGGCGTGGTCTATCCGACGCTCACTTTGCTGGCCGATATGGGCCTGATCGCCGAACAGCCCGGCGAAGGCAGCCGCAAGCTGTTCGCCGTCACCGATACCGGAACGGCGCGTCTGGCCGAAAATCAGGCTGAGGTGAAAGCCATCCTGGAACGGCTCGCCCATCTGGCGAAGAAGGCCGAGCGTAGCGACGGCGCGCCCGTCCGCCGGGCCATGCACAATCTGGCCATGGCCGTCCGAGGCCGCCTTGAAAAGGAAGGGGCCGATACCCAGACCATGTTCGACGCGGCGGCCCTGATCGATGAGGCCGCCCACAAGATCGAAAGGCTCTGAGGATGACGCTCACCGCCCATGTGCCGACCGGCCATGCCAGCCGCTATCTGCAACAGCTCTGCAAGCATTGGAGTCACAAGTTCGACACTGATTTCGACGCGGAACAGGGCCGGATCGCGTTCCCGATGGGACCGATCCGCATGACCGCTGCCCCCGACACGCTGACGGTCACGATCGAGCCGAACGGGGATGCGGATGTCGAACGCTTCAAGCAGGTGGTGGCCGATCATCTCGACCGCTTCGCCTTCCGCGAAGCCCCGCTGACTTTCGACTGGCAATAGGGGAGGGGCCTCCCTCTAGCGCGTAGGCATCCGCCGCGCGCTCGCCAGATGATGGGCATGTGTGATCGCGACGGCGAGTGCATCGGCGGCGTCGGTTCCCGCGATCTTCGCGCCGGGCAGCAGCCGCGCAACCATGGCGTGGACCTGATCCTTGGAGGCATTGCCCATGCCCACCACGGACTTCTTCACCAGCCGGGCGGCATATTCGCCCACCTCCATGCCGGATCGCGCCGCCGCCAGCAGGATGACGCCGCGCGCCTGCCCCAGTTTCAGCGTCGATTGCGGATTGACGTTGACGAACACCTCCTCGACCGCCGCGCCATCGGGTCGGTGCTCCAGGATCAGGTCGGTCAGCGCCATGTCCAGGGCCATCAGCCGCGTCGGCAGCGGCAGTTCCGAAGCCGTCTTGATCTGCCCATTGCCGATATGGCGCAGCCGGTTCCCGTCCGCCGCGATTAGCCCCCAGCCCGTCGTGCCGAGGCCGGGATCAAGGCCGAGCAGGATCATAAGATCGTCACGCGGAGACGCGGAGATCAGAGGCAGGCAAGGCCGTGCCCGCCGCCAGGCCGGGCCATTCAGCGGCCGTGGACTGCTCGACCGCTCCCTGCGCGTTTCCGCGTCTCCGCGCGCGCTTCACTATCCCAGCTTTTCCATCACCGCGTCGGACACTTCATAATTGCCCCACACGGTCTGGACGTCGTCATCGTCTTCCAGCGTGTCGACCAGCTTCATCAAGGTCGCGGCGTTGCCTTCGTCGACTTCCACCGTGGTCTGCGGCTTCCAAGCCAGCTTGGCGCTTTCCGCCGGGCCGAGCGAGGCTTCCAGCGCCTTCGCGACCTCATGCAGCGCGTCCATCGCGGTCCAGACTTCATGCTCGTCCTCGTTGGACGATACGTCCTCCGCGCCTGCCTCCAGCGCCGCCTCGAAGATCGCGTCGGCATCGCCCGCACCGGCAGGATAGGTGATGAGGCCCATGCGGTCGAAGCCATGGCTCACGGCGCCCGAAGCGCCCAGATTGCCGCCATTCTTGGAAAAGGCCGTGCGCACATTGGTCGCGGTGCGGTTGCGGTTGTCGGTCAGCGCCTCGACGATGATCGCCACGCCGCCGGGGCCATAGCCTTCATAGCGGACTTCCTCGTAATTCTCCATGTCGCCGCCCGCCGCCTTGTCGATGGCGCGCTGGATATTGTCCTTGGGCATGGATTGGGCCTTGGCCGCGTTGACGGCCAGGCGCAGACGGGGATTCATGTCCGGGTCGGGCATCCCCATCTTGGCCGCGACGGTGATTTCGCGGGACAGCTTGGAGAACATCGACGAGCGCTTCTTGTCCTGCGCGCCCTTGCGATGCATGATGTTCTTGAATTTGGAATGGCCGGCCACAGCCCGCTCCTGAAACTGTTGGTGCTAAGGAGCGCGCTCTAGCGTTCAGGACGCTTTCGCGCAACTCGGACGAGTATCGCCGTGCCCGAAGCCGCCGCACGCCGGCCCACGATATCGCGCACGCTGGCGAACAGGCCGCGGAACAGATGGGCGCCCACGATCACCTCCCCGGTGACGATGCCGAGATACTCCTTCGCCGGCAGCCCTTCCAGACGGCTGGTGGTACTGACGATGATCTCGGTCATGGGCGCTCTCCCGTTCGCGGGGCGCTATTCTATGCCAAGGGCCGACTTGTAGGTTTCCAGCAGGGCCTCCGCCTCCATGCGGGCGTTGCGTTCCATCTTGCGGAGGCGGACGATCGCCCGCATCGTCTTCACGTCATAGCCATTGGCCTTGGCTTCCAGATAGACGTCCTTGATGTCGTCTCCGATGCCCTTCTTTTCCTCTTCCAGGCGTTCGATGCGTTCGATGAAGAGGCGTAGCTGTTCGGCGGCGACATTGCCATCGCTCATGGGAATCTCCGTGTGAGTGTGAATCGGTTGACGCACGCTCCTAATGGCTGTCGGCGTTCTTCGCCACACTCTCCTTCATCTTCTCCAACTGCTCGGGCGTCGCTTCCGTCTGATAGCGGTCCTTCCATTCGGAAAAGGGCATTCCGTGGATGATTTCCCGCGCCTGTTCGCGGGTCAGATTACCGTCCGCCTCGGCGATCCAGTCGGCAAGGCAGTTGCGGCAGAAGCCGGCCATCCCCATCAGGTCGATATTCTGGACGTCGGTGCGATGTTGCAGATGCGCCACAAGCCGCCGGAAGGCGGTTGCGGCGACCGCGTCGTTGAGTATGGTGTCGTTCACGGCGAAGCCTTTCGCTGGTCTACACAATCCTGTCGTGCAGCACGGATAATCGATAACCGCGTCCTGGCAAGCCAGAGGCGATCATACGATCAGGAGATGATAATGATACGATTGCCGCCCCGCTCGCGAAAGGTCCGGATTCTCGCCACCCTCGGCCCGGCGAGCGACACGCCGGAGATGATCCGCGCGCTGTTCGTCGCCGGGGCCGACGCCTTTCGCATCAATATGAGCCATGGCGGTCATGAGGACCACGCCGCCCGTATCGCCACGATCCGCGCAATGGAAAAGGAATTCGGACGGCCGACCACAATCCTGGGCGATCTCCAAGGGCCGAAATTGCGCGTCGGCATCTTCGCGCGGGGCCTTGCCGTCCTGAAAACCGGCGCGCGCTTCATCCTGGATCGTGATGAAAAGCCCGGCGACGCGAAGCGGGTGAACCTGCCGCACCCCGAAATCTATGCCGCGCTGGTGCCCGAAACTCGGCTGCTGCTGGACGACGGCAAGCTGGTGCTGCGCGTCAAGAAAGTGCTGGACGACCGCATCGAAACGGTGGTGGAGGTCGGCGGCGCGCTCTCCAACCGCAAGGGCGTCAATGTGCCGGACGTAGTCGTTCCCGTGCCCGCGCTCACCGACAAGGATCGCCGCGACCTGGCTTTCGCGATCGAACAGGGGCTGGACTGGATCGCGCTCAGTTTCGTTCAGCGGCCGGAGGATCTGGCTGAGGCGCGGCGGCTGATGAGCGGTCATGGCGCGCTGATGGCGAAGATCGAAAAGCCCTCCGCCGTGCAGCGGCTGGAGGAAATCCTGGAGCTGGCCGACGGCGTCATGGTGGCGCGCGGCGACCTGGGCGTCGAACTGCCGCCGCAGGCCGTGCCGCCGCTCCAGAAGCAGATCGTGGCGACCGCGCGCCGCATGGGCCGCCCGGTCGTGGTCGCGACCCAAATGCTCGAATCGATGATAAAGGCGCCCATGCCCACCCGCGCGGAGGTGTCGGACGTCGCCACGGCGGTCTATGACGGGGCGGACGCGATCATGCTGTCGGCGGAAACCGCGGCAGGCGACTGGCCGGTCGAGGCGGTGGCGATGATGGACAGCATCGCGCACAGCGTGGAGCGCGACCCCGGCTACTTCGCCCGCCTGCATTTCACCGAGACGCAACCCGACGCCACCACCGCCGATGCGCTGGCGGAAGGTGCGGGGGGCATCGTTTCCGTTGTCGGGGCGAGCGCGATCACCTGCTACACCACATCGGGCAGCACGGTGCGGCGCGTGGCCCGCGAGCGGCCGCTGGTGTCGATATTGGCGCTGACGCCGCGCCTCGACACGGCGCGAAAGCTGGGCCTCACCTGGGGCGTCCATGCCGTGCGGACCAAGGATGTGGCCAATTTCGAGGAGATGGTCGGCAAGGCCCGTCGCATGGCGCTGCGTCATGGCATGGTGGACAAGGGCGGGAAGATCGTCGTGCTGGCAGGCGTTCCCTTCGGCACGCCGGGGTCGACCAATGTGCTGCACGTCGCCGCCATTCGCGGCGATGAGCTTAAGGGGCGGGAATAGGGGGGAGCAATCCCAGCGTGGTCAGCTCCTTCCGCAGCGTGCCCGCATCGCGGAAATGATGGCCGCGCATCCCCATGGCCCGCGCGCCCGCCACATTCTCCTCCCGGTCGTCGATGAAGAGGGTGGCCTTTGCCGCCACTCCGAATCGTTCCAGCGCCAGCCGGTAGATGGCGGCATCCGGCTTCACCAGCCCTTCCGCCCCGGACACGACGATATCGCGGAATGGTGCGAAGAAGGCCGCTTCCCGCGCATGAAAGGGGACCCAGAACTCCGCGCTGAAATTGGTGAGGGCGAATAGCGGCACGCTCGCCTCATGCAGTTCCGCGACGATCCGGGCCATGCCGTCCACGGCCGGAGTCACGCTGTCGATGAAACGTTCGCCCCACAGGCGGATCAGGTCCGCATGGCCGGGATGCCGCGCGATCAGTTCCGCGCTGGTTTGCGCGAAGGGGCGGCCCGCATCATGCTGGAAATGCCAGTCCGCCGTCACGACATCACGCAGAAACGCATCAAGCGCCTGATCGTCGGGGATCAGGCGCTCGTAAAGAATCCTGGGATTCCAGTGATAGAGGACATTGCCGACGTCGAAGATGACGGCGGCGACCTCCGCCACGGCTTCAGTCATCGCATCGCTGAAGCGGACAACCGGTGCCCACTTTTCCGCGCGATGCTTTGTTTAGCCCTGGCGGGCCTTGAAGCGGCGGTTGGTCTTGTTGATGACATAGGTGCGGCCGCGACGACGGATCACGCGGTTGTCCCGGTGACGGCCCTTGAGCGACTTGAGCGAATTGCGGATCTTCATGGAAGCCAGCCTCTGATGAATCTTTATGATCGGAAAATCGAAGCGCAGCCCCTATGGGCGGGGCAGGCGAAAGTCAAGGGCGAGGGCCGCTCTTTTCCCGCCGTTCATCCTATATGCAGCAAAGCCGTGGCTGATGCGTTAGGAAGGAATTGGCCGCATGGCAACGTGTCAGGGCATATCATCCCGGGAGTGCATCCATGTTGAAGAAGATCGTCCTTCCCTGCTGTCTCGCCCTTTCGCTCGCCGCTTGCGCGACGGCGGTGCCGCCGGTGGAGGTGACGCGCTTCCATGTCGGCGATCCGGCGCGCAGCGGCACCATCGCGGTGGAGGAGATGCCCGGCAATCCGGACGTCAGCCTGGAATACCGCACCTACTCCAATGCCGTGCAGCAGGAATTGCAGAAGGTGGGCTTCACCCCCACCGCCGAGGGCGCGAAGAGCGACTATGTCGCGCTGGTCGCTTTCCGCCGGGGTTTCCGCCCGACCGGCTATGGCCGTGACGGCAATCCCGTCAGCGTGGGCGTAGGCGGCGGCGTGGGCAGCGGCGGCTATTCGGGCCTTGGCGTGGGCATCGGCATCGATCTGTCGGGCAAGCCCAAGGATATCGTTTCCACCGAACTCCAGGTCCAGATTCGCCGCCGGTCCGATTCCACGACTGTCTGGGAAGGCCGCGCCATCACGCAGGCGCGCGAAGGATCGCCCGCCGCGCAGCCCGGCCTCGCCGCCGGAAAGCTCGCGACGGCGCTCATCCAGGGCTATCCGGGCGAGTCGGGGCGCACTATAACCGTCAAATGACCATCTCGATTTCCAGCGCTTTCGACAGCGGCAACATTCGCGTTCTTTCCATCGACGACACGCCCGCCGGCGTCCGCGCCGAGCTGGAGATCGTCCGCGACCATCAGAGCGATTTCTACCAATGGTTCCACTTCCGCGTGGCGGGCGTTGCCGGGCGGGACGTGGAGCTGGCGATCACCAATTGCGCCCATTCGGCCTATCCCGACGGCTGGCCTGGCTATCAGGCGCGCTATAGCGAGGATCGCGAGAACTGGCTGCTCGCCGACACGGATTATGCGGACGGCACGCTCACCATCCGCCTGTCGCCGGATATCAACGCGGTCTGGCTCGCCTATTTCGCGCCCTATTCGATGGAGCGCCACCATGACCTGATCGCCTGGGCCGCCTGTCAGCCGGGCGTCGTCCACCGCGAACTGGGGCTCACCCTCGACGGCCAGCCGCTCGATCTGCTGATGCTGGGGGAGGGGCGCAAACAGGTCTGGCTCTACGCCCGTCAGCATCCGGGCGAGAGCATGGCGGAATGGTGGATGGAAGGCGCGCTGGAACGCCTGACCGACGAGGAGGACGCCGTCGCCCGCCTGCTGCGGCAGAAAGCGACCTTCCACATCGTCCCCAACATGAACCCGGACGGCAGCCGCCGGGGGCATCTGCGCACCAATGCGGCGGGCGTGAACCTCAACCGCGAATGGCATGAACCCTCCATGGAGCGCGGCCCCGAAGTCTTCCTCGTCCGCGCGGCGATGGACGAAACGGGCGTCGACTTCGCGATGGACGTGCATGGCGACGAAGCCATTCCCGCCGTCTTCCTCGCGGGTTTCGAGGGTATTCCGTCGATCACGGACCGGCAGCTTGAGCTGTTCCATCGCTATCGCGACACGCTCGCCGCGCGCACGCCCGATTTCCAGACGAAGCGCGGCTATCCCGTGGCGGGGGAGGGGAAGGCGAACCTGTCCATGTCCACCAACCAGCTTGCCGAGCGTTTCGGCGCGGTGGCGATGACGCTGGAAATGCCGTTCAAGGACAATGAAGACCTGCCCGACTCTGACTATGGCTGGTCGCCCGCCCGCTCGATACAGTTGGGCAAGGACTGCCTCGCCGTGCTGGCCGAGATGATCGACGAGATTTGAGTTTGTCTGGTCTGGGTGGTTTGCGGACGTTTCAGCCGAACAGCTCGTCCAGGAAATCCGTCATCGCCCGGAAGCTCCGCCGGTCCGCGTCGGCACTGTAGAACATCCCCCTGTCGACCATGTTCGCCGACTTGTCGGTGAAGGCGTGGCCCGTGCGGCCATAGGCATGGATCTGCCAGTCGCATCCCGCCTCCGTCAGTTCCTCCGCCAGCGCGACGGTCGCCTTGGGCGGCGCGATGGGATCGTCCCACCCATGGCAGATCAGAAGCTTCGCGCGGATCGCGGCATTGGCGAAGGACGGCGCATCATAGACGCCATGAAAGCTCACCCCGCCCGATATGTCCGCCCCGCTCCGCGCCAGATCGAGCACGCACTTCCCGCCAAAGCAGAAGCCCAGCGCCGCCGTCCGTGCGCCGTCCGCCTCGTCTATCCCCTTAAGCACGTCATGCGCCGCGTTCACCCGTTCGCGCAGCAAGGCCCGGTCGCCGTTCAGCACATCCATATAGCGCCCGAAATCCGCATCCGACCGTTTCGCCCGCTTGCCCTGACCGAACACATCGGCGACCAGCACGGCGTATCCCAGCGCCGCGACCTGCTCCGCATAGGCGAAGTCCGTTTCCTTCGTTCCCAGCACATTGGGGAACAGCAGCACGCCCGGCCGCATGCCTGCCGCCGCATCATCCGATACGGCCATGCTTTCGAACAGGCCGCCCGGCCCTTCATGCATGATGATCCGGCGTTGAATTGTCATGATCAGATACTCCCAAATCCCCAGGCCTCGCCTCGTTCCGCGCTGTTGAACCGGCGCGGGCGTTTCCAGCCGATCCGCGGCCGCTTGCGGAGGCGCAGCGTCGGCCAGTCGCCCCGGTCGCTCCGTTCGGCGAGCCGCATCCCCTGCACGCGATAGGCCGCCAGCACCGCGTCCGCCTGTTCCTTAAGCAGCCCCGCCAGCACGATCGTCCCGCCTTCCTCCACCAACGCGCAAAGCGAAGGCGCCAGCTCAATCAGCGGCCCGGCCAGGATATTGGCGATCAGCAGGTCATAAGGCGCGCGTCCGACGATCGCGGGATGATCCGCCCCCGCCGCCGTGAACAGCGCCACCTGACCCGCGCCGGCGCCCAGCCGCACCCCATTGGCGCGCGCGTTGTCCGCGCTGATCTCCACCGCCACCGGATCGATATCCGAAGCGGTCGCCAGCGCCCGCGGCCAGAGGCGGAGCGCGGCGAAGGCCAGCAGCCCCGTGCCCGTCCCGATATCGGCGACGTTGCGGAACCGCATCCCCACGCGCCGCATCCGGTCCAGCATCATCAGGCAACCGGATGTGGTTTCATGCTGCCCGGTGCCGAAGGCGCGGCTCGCGCAGATCAGGAAATTGACATGATCCGGCTGTTCGGGATCGCCGGGCAAGTTGCGGACATGGAAACGCCCGGCGGTGACAGGCTCCAGCCCCTGCTGGCTCAGCGTCACCCAGTCCTCATCGGGAAGCTGTTCGACCACCGGCCTGACCTCTCCCGCGCTCGGCACCAGCGTCCGCAGCAGCTTGACGGCGGCGGGGCCGGGCCTGCCCTCGAAATAGGCTTCCAGCCGCCAGCTATTCTCATTGTCCGGCTCCGCCTCGCTGGTCATCAGCACGGGCGGCTTGTCCATCATCGCAAAGGCGGCGATGTCGCCCTCCAGCGCTTCGGCTTCGGCGCGGGTGCAGGGCAGGGTAACTTTCCAGCTTTGGACAGGAACGGCATCGGTCATGCCGCCGCCTTAAATCACCGGACGGGGAAGGGGAAGTATCAGCGCGCGCAGTGCGCCGCCGACGGCCCTGCGATGGCTGGTTGCGGCCGAAGGGGGCATTCAACATTGGGATGACGGATGAGTGGCGGGATCCGCCCGCAACCGCCATCGCCCCTTAAGCAACCTGCCGGCTGAAGTCCGAAGACGCCGCGCGCAGGCTGGACAATTGGCCTTCCACTGTCGTGAAGCCGCGCTCCAACTGATCGATTTCCGACGCCACCACTTCGGTATCCTGCCGTATGGCCGAGATGGTGGTCGACATCGAGTCGGCGGCCAGCGCCGTTTCGTCGACGGCCGCTGTGATCATCGTCACGGTCTGCGCCTGCTGGTCCATCGCGTGGCGGATGCGTTCGGCGCTGGTCTGCACTTCGCCCACCGTGTCGCGGATGCGTTCGTTGGTCTGGACGGACTGGCGGGTCGACGCCTGGATATCGGCGATCTTGCCCGCGATCTCGTCGGTCGCCCGCGCGGTCTGGTTGGCCAGGCTCTTCACTTCCTGCGCGACCACGGCGAAACCGCGCCCCGCATCGCCCGCGCGCGCCGCTTCGATGGTGGCGTTGAGCGCAAGAAGATTGGTCTGGCCCGCAATGTCGCGGATCAGGCCCAGGATCGATTCGATCGACTTGGCATGTTCGGACAGGGTGGTGGACATGGCGACGGCGTCGCTCGACTGCTCCGCCGCCCGATGCGCGACATCGGCGGCGCTTTCCACCTCGGCGCGCGCATCCTCGATCGCGCGGATCAGCCCGGCGGAGGTGCGCGCCGCGTCCCGCATGGCGAGGGCGGACTGCTCGGCGGCGGCGGCGACCTCGGACGCCTTGCCCAGCATCCCGCGCGTTGCGGCGGACGCATCCTTCGCCTGTTCGCGCAGCGATTCGCCCAGATGCGACGCGCCGTCGATCTCGGCCGCGATACGCTGTTCGAAGAGCGAACCGAAGCGCTGCCGTTCAGCGCGCTGGGCGTCGGCTATGTCCTGCGCCATGACGTTGCTCATTATGCCGATGCTGATCATGGATATGCGGTTGACCGTCCGCAGCAGCCGCTGGCAGCGCGGCCTGTCGTCCCAGATGCGGTCGCACAGAAGTTCCGCGATCTTCTCGTCGCCGCGCGCGACCGACGCCAGCACCGCCGCGCCCGACAGGCCGTGCTTGCCCGCGTGGCGGACGCAGGCGGTCGCCATATTGCCCCATTCCCCGGCGTCATAGCGCGACAGCTTTTCCCGCACATATTGACGTGCGCCGACTTCGATCTTGCGCAGCGCTTCGGATGACAGATAGCCGGCCAGCTTCGCTTCGGCCACATAGGTGTCGAAGAATGTCTGCCCGACGATATCGATGGAATCTTCGATCAGCCCAAATATTTCCAGCGCTTCCGGTCCGATCGTCGGATCGAACTCGGCCAGATTGTCGGCCCGGATGATCCAGTTGTTTGAAGAAGACTGCATAGGATAAGGTGTCCCCTGGATGGTGCGCGATCACATCCCGGCTTCAATAGCCTGCTTTGGTTAATCGATTCTTTATCCTGCCGTTCGCGCGACACTTTCCGCCGTGCCTTGCCCTTCGCCGCGTTCGCTCTTAAGGGGAGCGGAATCAGACAAGCATCAGGGACATGGGTAGATATGGCGCGATCCACCAGCCGGCCGCTCTCGCCGCATTTGACGATATGGAAATGGGGGCCTGCAATGGCCATCTCCATCCTGCACCGCATCACCGGCAACGGACTCGCCATCGTCGGCGCGCTGGGGCTGGTGTGGTGGCTGATGGCCGCCGCGGCCGGGCCGGAAGCCTATGCGACCTTCGTGAAGTGCGCGACCTCGCCCATCGGCTATATCGTCATGATCGGCCTCACCTGGGCTTTTTTCCAGCATCTCCTTTCCGGTCTTCGCCACTTCGTGCTCGACATGGGCGCCGGCTATGAGCTTCGGACCAACAAGACCTGGTCGATCGTCGTGATGATCGGGTCCGTGGTCGTCACGGCGCTTGTCTGGGCTATTATCTGCGGGGGTAAGTTCTGATGGGAACGGGAACCGGAATCGGCCGTGTCCGTGGCCTTGGATCGGCGCATCACGGCGCGCATCACTGGCTGGCGCAGCGTTATACCGCCGTCGGCAATCTGCTGCTCGTCCTCTGGCTGATCTTCAACCTGCTGACGCTGCCCGGCCTCGATTATGCAAGCGTGGTCGAATGGATCGCCAATCCGCTGGTGGCGGTGCCGATGATGCTGATGATCGTCAGTGTCTTCTGGCATCTGCGGCTGGGGATGCAGGTGATGCTGGAGGATTATGTCCATGACAAGGGCCTCAGCTTCTTCTCGATCCTTGTCCTGAACTTCTACGCCATCGGCGGCGCGGCCGCCGGCATCTTCGCCATCGCGAAGATCGCCTTCACCGGAGCTGCTTCCTGATGACCGAAGCCTATAAGATCATCGATCACACTTATGATACCGTGGTGGTGGGTGCGGGCGGTTCCGGCCTGCGCGCGACCATGGGCAGCGCCGAAGCGGGCCTCAAGACCGCCTGCATCACGAAGCTCTTCCCGACCCGCAGCCACACCGTGGCCGCGCAGGGCGGCATCGCGGCCAGCCTTGGCAACAACTCGCCCGATCACTGGACCTGGCACATGTACGACACTGTCAAGGGGTCGGACTGGCTGGGCGATCAGGACGCGATCGAATATATGGTACGCGAAGCGCCCGCCGCCGTGATCGAGCTGGAACATGCCGGTGTGCCGTTCAGCCGCAACGACAACGGCACCATCTATCAGCGGCCCTTCGGCGGCCACATGCAGAATATGGGCGAAGGCCCGCCGGTGCAGCGCACCTGCGCAGCCGCCGACCGCACAGGCCACGCCATGCTGCACGCGCTCTATCAGCAGTCGCTGAAATATGACGCGGATTTCTACATCGAATATTTCGCCATCGACCTTATCATGGAAGACGGTCCGAACGGCAAGGAATGCCGGGGCGTCATCGCCATCTGCATGGAAGACGGCTCCATCCACCGCTTCCGCAGCCATGCGGTCGTGCTGGCGACAGGCGGCTATGGGCGCGCCTATTTCTCCGCCACTTCGGCGCATAGCTGCACCGGCGACGGTGGCGGCATGGTGTTGCGCGCAGGCCTGCCCTTGCAGGATCTCGAGTTCGTGCAGTTCCACCCGACCGGCATCTACGGCGCGGGCGTGCTCATCACCGAAGGCGCGCGCGGCGAGGGCGGTTATCTCACCAATTCCGAAGGCGAGCGTTTCATGGAACGCTATGCCCCTTCGGCCAAGGACCTTGCCTCGCGCGACGTCGTGTCGCGCTCCATGGCGATGGAAATGCGCGAAGGGCGCGGCGTCGGCCCGAACAAGGACCATATCTTCCTCCACCTCGATCACATCGATCCCAAGGTGCTGGCGGAGCGCCTGCCGGGCATCACCGAAAGCGGCAAGATCTTCGCGGGCGTCGACCTGACCCGCCAGCCGCTGCCCGTGACCCCGACCGTCCATTATAATATGGGTGGCATTCCCTGCAATTATCATGGCCAGGTGGTGACGAAGGTCGGCGACGATCCCGAAGTCGTGGTGCCGGGCCTCTATGCCGTCGGCGAAGCGGCCTGCGTGTCGGTCCATGGCGCGAACCGCCTCGGCTCCAACTCGCTGATCGACCTTGTCGTCTTCGGCCGCGCGACCGGCCTGCACCTCAAGGACACGATAAAGCCCAACGGCGCGCATCGCCCGCTGCCCAAGGATTCGGCCGATCTGGCGCTAGGCCGCCTCGACCACTACCGCAATGCCAAGGGCGGATCGCCCACGGCGCAAATCCGTCTCGAAATGCAGCACACCATGCAGAAACATGCCGCCGTGTTCCGCGACAGCGCGCTTCTGGCCGAAGGCGTCGAGAAGATGGCGCAGGTCAACAAGCGGCTTCAGGACGTATCCATCGCCGACCGCTCGCTGATCTGGAACACCGACCTGATCGAGACGTTGGAGCTGGACAACCTGATGAGCCAGGCCGTCTGCACCATGGTCGGCGCGGAAAACCGCAAGGAAAGCCGGGGCGCCCACGCGCATGAGGATTATCCGAACCGCGACGACGAAAACTGGATGAAGCACACGGTCAGCTGGTTCGAAGGCTGGGGCGGCAACGGCGGCAAGGTCAGCCTCGATTATCGTCCGGTCCACGACTACACGCTCACCGACGAGGCCGAATATATCAAGCCCAAGGCGCGCGTGTACTGATCCGCCCGCATAGGCTGAAAAAACACAAGGGGCGGGCCGGAAGGCTCGCCCTTTTTGTTGATGCGCGGCTTTCGGGCAGGTGCAGCGATGACGGGTTTGGGCGGGGAGCGGCCATTCCTCACTCGTCATGCTAAGCGAGTTCAGGGCGGCGGTGGAGTTGAGGGTCGGAAAATGATCATTTCTTCCCACCGCACCCAATAACTTGCCCTGCAACCCCGTCAGGGTGTATCATACTGCTTGTTGGCCATAAGGCGGTCCTCATGTCGAGACTGCGCTTGCCCGGAGATGGATGGCCCGGCGCGTCCCGACCGAGACAGATATATCACGCCTTTCATGGGTCAGCCTTCGGGAGAGCGACCATGGCAATAGTGCATCCAACCCCTCTGGCATCCGCCGGCGAAGATTATGAAATCCGCGCCCTCGACTTCAACGACCTCCGCATCGCGCTGAGGCAGGGCTGGGAGGATTTTCAAGCCAAGCGCGGCGATCTAGTCTTTGTCGGCTTCATCTATCCCATCGTCGTCCTGCTGGCGATCTTCTCGGTCAGCCGCGTATCGATGTTGCCCTTCATCTTTCCGCTGGTGGCCGGAACGGTCATGCTGGGGCCGCTTTTTGCCAGCGGCTTCTATGAACTCGCGCGGCGCAGGGAAGCGGGCCTCGATGCGGGCTGGCGGCATTTCCTCGATGTCGTGCGCGGTCCGTCCGCGCCCGCGCTGCTCGACCTCGCCAGCGTCACCGCCGCATTGTATATGGCGTGGATTGGCGTGGCGTGGTTCATCTATCACGCGACCCTGTCGCGTCTGGGCCCGGAAGCGGTCGGTTCGGCCGGGGCCTTCCTGCGCTCGGTCTTCACCACTCCCGAAGGCTGGAGCATGATCGTCTTCGGCAATCTGGCGGGCCTCTGCTTCGCTATCGTCACGCTCGCGGTCAGCGCCGTCTCCTTCCCCATGGTGATCGACAAGCCGGTCAGTTGGGGCGTGGCGCTGCGAACCTCCGTCCGCGTCGCTCGGCGCAATCCGCTGACGATCACGATCTGGGGCCTGATCGTCGTCGCCCTGCTGGTGCTGGGGGCGCTCCCGGCGCTGGTCGGCCTTGCGGTGGTCCTGCCGGTGCTCGGCTATGCAACATGGCATCTCTACACGCGGGCGGTGGTCCGATAGGGGGGGAAGGATTTCGGAGCGAGGCCGCGGCCGGGAAAAGCGGATTCCATCCGGTTCGATGAGAATCGGACGGACTCTAGAGCGCCATGAGAATGGGGCGAGCTTCCTCCAGCGCCCTTTGCCCATCGCCCGGATTGCCGTCGAACAGGGCAACGACCACATGCTTGCCGCGTTTCAGCACGATGGCATAGTTGGCTTTGAACAAGCCGAAATGGGACAGGCCGTTGCGCGACACTTTCCATCCCAATCCATAATAGGCCGCGCCCGCATAGGGCGGCTTTTCCATGATACGCGGATCTGTCGGGCGGGCGGCGAAGCGCCAGTAGGTCATGGCCGTGCCGGACCAGCCGCCCGCCGGCCCCAGCCAGTCGTCATAGCGCATGTCGCGGGTCGCCGGGATCAACTTGCGCGCGGCGGCGTCGAAGGACATGCCGGTCCTGCGTTCCACCAGGGCGCCCAGGATGCAATAGCCGATATTGGAATAGGCCTGCCGCGTGCCCGGCTTGAATTGTTTGGGCTGTGGCGGAATATCGACGCAGCGGTCGTCGGTCTGCCGCTGGGTCACGGGATCGCCTGTTATGGACCGGTCCCACCCGCCCGCATGGTGCATCAGGTTTCGGGGCGATGTTCCCGCCACGCCCTCATCCAACGACAGGATGCGCAGATCGGCCAGTTCCATGACCATTGCCGCGGTGATGGGCTTGGACAGGCTGTAATAAGGATAGATTCTGGCCGGATCGGAATCGATGGTCAGCGTTCGCGGTATTTCATCCCGGTCGCCATAGACGATGCTGACCGATGTAAGCCCATGGCGGGCCATGAAGACCGTCAGCCGTTGCCGGGGATCGAAAGCGCCGGAAAGCAGAATGGCGGCATAGGCAAACAGAATCAGCAATAGCGACAGGAGGACGGGAAGGAATTTACCGCCCGACTGTCCGCCCCCGCGCATCATGGTTGCGGACAATCGAGGTCAGGGGTCGGGAAGTCAAATGGAAAGAGGGAGGGCGCAGCCGTCCGGCCACGCCCTCTATTGCCCGACAGCAATATTTGCGATCCGCGTCCGGTCAGACGGTCAGGAACATCTCCGGATCCAGTGCCATCAGGCTGTCCGCGCCGCCCTCGATCTTGCGGCGGAGCGCGCCTGCATCCGGCATGATCCGCTCAGCGAAGAAGCGCGCCGTCACCAGCTTGGCCTCCAGGAACGTCGCGTCCCCTTCGCCCGCGTCCAGCAAAGCCGCCGCCGCCTTGGCCATGCGCAGCCACATCAGCCCCGTCGCGACGATGCCCATGATGTGCATGTAATGATGCGCTGCCGCCCCGGCATTGTCGGGGTTTTTCATGGCGTTCTGCATCAACCACATGGTCGCGGCTTGAAGCTGCTGGGAAGCCTTCTCCAGCGCCTCGGCGAAGCGCGCGAGCTTCTCGATTTCCTTGGCTTCGGCGATTTCGGTGGCGACGATCTTGAGGAAAGCCTGCATCGCCCGGCCGCCGTTCATCGGCAGCTTGCGGCCCACAAGGTCCATTGCCTGAATGCCGTTGGTGCCTTCGTATATCTGGGCGATCCGGGCGTCGCGCACATATTGCTCGACCCCGTTTTCCCAGATGTAGCCATGGCCGCCGAACACCTGCTGACAGGCGACGGTCACGTCGAAGCCCTTGTCCGTGCCATAGCCCTTGATGACCGGGGTGAGCAGCCCGATCAGATCGTCGGCCAGTTGGCGTTCCTCTTCACTCGCGGCATTGTGGGACAGATCGACCTGCAACGCGCCCCACAGGATCAGCGCCCGCAGCCCTTCGGTCAGCGCCTTCGCCTCCATCAGCATCCGCCGCACATCGGGATGGACGAACAGCGTATCGGCCTTCTCATGCAAGTCTTTCGGCCCGGTCAGCGCCCGGCCCTGCCGCCGCTCCCGGGCATAATGCACGGCATTCTGGAAGGCGACCTCGCCTTGGGCCAGCCCTTGCAGCCCCACGCCCAGCCGCGCGGCGTTCATCATGATGAACATGGCGGCCAGACCCTTGTTCTCCTCGCCCACCAGCCATCCGGTCGCGCCGTCATAGTTCATGACGCAGGTGGCGTTGCCGTGAATGCCCATCTTGTGCTCGATCGAGCCGCAGGACACCGCATTCCGCTCGCCCAGCGATCCGTCATCCCGCACCATGAACTTGGGCACCACGAACAGGGAGATGCCCTTGGTCCCTTCCGGCGCGTCGGGTGTCTTGGCCAGCACCAGATGGATGATGTTGTCCGACAGGTCATGCTCGCCCGCCGAAATGAAGATCTTGGTGCCGGTGATCTGATAGCTGCCATCCGCACCCGGAACGGCCTTGGTCTTGATGAGGCCAAGATCGGTGCCGCATTGCGGTTCCGTCAGGTTCATCGTGCCGGTCCATGTGCCCGCCACCATGTTGGGCACATAGGTCGCCTTCTGCGCGTCGCTGCCCTTGGCCAGCAGCGCCGCGATCGCGCCCGTCGTCAGGCCATGATACATTTCGAAGGACTGGTTGGCCGACAGCACATATTCGTTGAACGCCGTCGCCAGCACCGTGGGCATCCCCTGACCGCCGAACTCGGCGGGCGCGTGCAGCGTCGTCCAGCCGCCCTCGACGAACTTCTCATAGCCTTCCTTGAAGCCGGTGGGCGTCGTCACGCTGCCGTCCGGATGCCGGGTGCAGCCTTCCTTGTCGCCTACCATGTTCAGGGGGAAAAGCACCTCCGCCGCCATCTTCCCGCCTTCGGTCAGGATCGCCTCGACCAGATCGGGCGTCACATTCTCGAAACCGGGCAGGTTGGCATGGCGGTCCAGCCCCACGACATGATCGAGAGCGAAACGGGTGTCGCGGACGGGCGCTGAATAGCTGGGCATGATCTTCTCCGAACGGTTCTGTTCTGTTTGGGGGTGGGGTCAGTTCTATTGGATGGCGGCGACGAAGTCCGACAGTTCCGCAATCGCCGCGTCGATATCGTCCTTCTGCCGGGTGAGCAGGTCGATACGCGCCCTGCACTTGGCTATGGTGACGCGCCGCTGCGCCTCATGTTCCTCGTCGGCGTCGTAAAGGTCGATCATCTCGCGGATGTCCGACAGACTGAAACCCACCCGCTTGCCACGCAATATCCACGCCAGCCGCGCCCGGTCGCGCCGAGAATAGATGCGGGCCAGCCCCTGCCGCTCCGGCGAGATCAGCCCTTCATCCTCATAGAAGCGCAGGGCGCGCGCGGTGACGCCGAATTCTTCCGACAGATCGGTGATGCTGTAGGTCTGCCGTTCGCTCTGATCCGGCAGTTCGATGCCGGCAATGCTGGTGCGTTGATCCATATCGGCTATTTAGAACTGCCTTACGTTTACGTCAAGGTCAGTCTGCTGCTCGCCTTGGACGCTTTGTCCTGATGACAGCGCTCCTCGTCTCCGCTAGGGCACTGGCCATGCTGGGGGCAATCAGACAGTCGGATAATGCGCGGGGCCTGTTGGCCGCGCTGGCTCTGCTCGTCCTTGCCATTCAGGTGCTGGCGCCTTCGGGCTTCATGCCGGTGCGGACGGAAAAGGGCGTCGTGGTGACGCTCTGTTCCGGCTTCGGCCCGGTCAAGGTCATGGTGGAGCGCGATTCCGTGGCGCAGGGCCGGATGAAGCAGCAGCATCACCAGCCCGCCGATGACGGCATGATGCAGCAGCATTGCGCCTTCGCTGGAGCCAACGCCACGCCGACGGTTCCGCCGCTTGCGCTGGCGGACGTCCCGCTGCCCGCGTGGCAACTGGCGTTCGGGCCGATCGCCTTCGCGCTCAAAACGGGTTTCATCGCCCGGCTGGCCGCGCCGCCACCGCCTTCTTCAGGACCGCCATCCATCCTCTGAAAATCCATGCCGTTGCGCGTTGGGCGATGACCTGACGCGCCGTTTTACGCACATGTTTTCAGAAGGTTTCCCTTTCCATGACCCTTTATTTCCGCGCCCGTGGCGCGTCGCTCTGCGCGATTGCCTGCGCTCTTTCCGCCGTTCCGGCTTTCGCCGATGAAGCTGATCAACGCATCATCGTCACCGCCAGCCCGATCATAGAAGAAGCCGCGGCCAAGGTTGCCCGCACCCCTGGCGGCGTGGATGTCATCGCGGCCGAAGACTATCAGGACAAGCTCGCCGTTTCCCTGCGCGATGCACTGAGTTTCTCGCCCGGCGTCTATACCCAGCCGCGCTTCGGGCAGGAGGTCCGCATCTCGATTCGCGGTTCCGGCATTTCGCGCGGCTATCATATGCGCGGCCTGACTCTGTTGCAGGACGGCATCCCGATCAACAGCGCCGACGACAATGGCGATTTCCAGGAACTCGACCCGCAGGTCTTCCAGCATATCGAGGTCTATCGCGGCGCTAACGCCTTGCGGTTTGGCGGATCGACGCTGGGCGGCGTGATCAACGCGGTGACGCCGACGGGGCAAAGCGCGCCGGGCATGGAGATGCGGATCGACGGCGGCTCCTTCGATACGGTGCGCGGCAAGCTGGCCTATGGCTATGCCGATGATCGCGCCGATGCATGGGCCGCCATCACCGCCGACCGATCCGATGGCGACCGCGATCATGGCAGGCGCAAGGCGCTGCGTTTCAACGGCAATGTCGGCTTTCGCCTCAGCGATACCGTGGAAACGCGCTTCTATGCCAGCGTCCAGAGCATCCGCCAGAAATTGTCCGGCGCATTGACGGAGGCGGATGCGCTCGACCATCCAGCCAAGGGCAATTTCACCGGCGATCAGGCGCGCAATATCGATTCGATCCGGCTCCAGAACCGCACCACCGTCCAGATCGATGGCGGCCTGATCGCGTTCGGCGCTTTTTACAACGCCAAGGAACTCTATCACCCCATATATCAGGTGATCGACCAGAACTCCGAAGATCGCGGCGTCTTTGCCAGCCTCGACTGGGCAGGCGACTTCGCTGGAATGCCGGTGGAAATGACGCTGGGCACTCAGGCGCGCTTCGGCAGGACCATCGCCAAGCAGTTCGTCAATAACTCCGGCAAGCGCGCCGCGCCGACCGCCTATGCGATCCAGAAGGCGCAGACGATCAACAGCTATGGCGAGTTGCGCGTCGCGCCTGTCGCGGACCTGTGGCTGATTGCGGGCGGCCTCTACACCCATGGCGCGCGCAAGATCGACAACAGTTTCCTGCCCGAACGCAGTGGCAAGGCAGATTTCGACACAATCGCCCCGAAATTCGGCCTGCTCTATGCGCCGGCGAGCACGGTGCAGGTCTATGCGAACTACAGCCGCTCGGTCGAACTGCCCGGCTTTGGCGAACTCAGCCAGACCCCCTTGGGCGGCGCGCCCGGCTTCACGCCGGTGGGCGCGCAAAAGGCATGGACGGCGGAGATCGGCACGCGCGGCCGCATCGGCATCGCGGCATGGGACATCAGCCTCTATCGCGCCACGTTGAAGGGCGAGATGCTGCAATATAATATGCAGGCGGGCACCTATCCCGCCGCGACCTTCAACGCCGACCGCACTCGGCATCAGGGTATCGAGGCGGGCCTGGACCTGACGCTCGCTTCATGGGCGACGCTGCGGCAGATGTATCAATATAGCGACTTCCGCTTCCGGCGTGACGCGACCTATGGCGACAATCGCCTGCCGGTGGTGCCGCGTCACTTCTACCGCGCCGAACTGCGGCTGGGCACGGATCGCGCCAGCATCTCCCCTTCGGTCGAATGGGCGCCGCAGGGCGCATGGGTCGACTATGCCAACACGAAGAAAGTTGACGGCTACGCCATGCTGAATCTCAGCGCGCAGGCGCAGGTGAAGGAGGGAGTGACCCTCTTCCTCGACGCCCGCAACCTGACGCAGAAGCGCGCTATCGGCGACATCAGCGCCGTGGTCCAATATACGGGTCAGGCGAGTTTCTATCCGCTGGAACGGCGCGCTTTCTATGGCGGCGTCCGCGCGCGCTTCTGATGCATGAGGGGGGCAGCCGGTTCCCTTTCCCGCGCGCATCCTTTAGGGGGCATCCCCATGTTGCGCCTTTCGGGACTGAAGCTGCCCCTCGACCACCCGGCCGAGGCGATGCCCGCCGCCATTTGCGAGCGCTTGCGGATTGCGCCCCACGAGTTGCTGAACCACGTCGTCGTCCGCCGCGGCAATGACGCCCGGCGCAAGAATGCGATCCAGCTCGTCTACACCATCGACGTCGAACTGGCCGACGAAGCTGTGGTGCTGGAGCGCCTTGCCAAGGATCATGATGTCCGTCTGCGCCCCGACACGGACTATAAATTCGTGGCCAAGGCGCCCGAAGGCTGGTCCGGCAAGCGCCCCGTCGTCATCGGCGCGGGGCCATGCGGGCTGTTCGCGGGCCTGATCCTCGCGCAGATGGGGTTCCGCCCGATCATTCTCGACCGGGGCAAGGTGGTGCGCGAACGCACCAGGGACACATGGGGCCTGTGGCGGCGCGGCGAACTCAATCCCGACAGCAACGTCCAGTTCGGCGAGGGCGGGGCGGGCACCTTCTCCGACGGCAAGCTCTATTGCCGGGTGAAAGACCCTCGCTTCCTTGGTCGCAAGGTGCTGGAGGAATTTGTCGCGGCGGGCGCTCCGTCAGATATTCTCACCGAAGCGCATCCCCATATCGGCACCTTCCGCCTCGTCACCATGGTGGAAGCGATGCGCCGCCAGATCGAGGCGCTGGGCGGAGAATATCGCTGGCAGCACCGCGTCGACGAACTCGAACTGGAGCGACAGGGCGACGGCACGCAGCGCCTGCGCGGCCTGCACCTTCACGACGGCGGTTTCATCGAAGCGGATCATGTCGTCATGGCGGTCGGCCACAGCGCGCGCCCCACTTTCGAGATGCTGCACCGGCGCGGCGTGCATATCGAACCCAAGCCCTTTTCCATCGGTGTCCGCATCGAACATCCCCAGAGCTGGATCGACCGCGCCCGCTTCGGCCCGTGCGCGGGGCATCCGGTGCTGGGCGCGGCGGCCTACAGCCTTGCCCATCACTGCGCCAATGACCGCACGGTCTACAGCTTCTGCATGTGTCCGGGCGGCCGCGTGGTCGCCGCCACGTCGGAGGAAGGGCGCGTCGTCACCAACGGCATGAGCCAATATTCGCGCGCCGAATTCAACGCCAATTCCGGCCTCGTCGTCGGCATCGACCCGCAGCGCGACTACCCCGAAGGCCCGCTGGCGGGCATCGACCTGCAACGGCGGCTGGAATCGCTCGCCTATGTCGCGGGCGGTTCCTCCTACCACGCGCCGGGGCAGACGGTCGGCGATTTCCTGGCGGGACGTCCCTCGACCCGCCTTGGCGAAGTCATTCCCTCCTACAAGCCGGGCGTCACCCTGACGGACCTGTCGCTCTGCCTGCCCGATTTCGTGCTGGAGGCGTTTCGCGAGGCGCTTCCCGTCTTCGGTCGCCAGATCGCCCATTACGACCATCCCGATGCCGTCATGACCGGCGTGGAAACCCGCACATCTTCCCCCATCCGCATTACGCGGGGCGGGGATTTCCAGAGCCTCAACGTCGCGGGCCTCTATCCGGCGGGCGAGGGGGCGGGCTATGCGGGCGGCATCCTCTCCGCCGCCATCGACGGCATCAAGGTCGCCGAAGCGGTCGCCCTGCGCATCGCGGCCGATCAATAGTCATAGACGGCGGTGCAGGGGATCTGGAAATAGTGGGCATCATCACCCGACGAGGATTCGGACCAGCCTCCAGCGCGGCCATATTCAAGGTAAGGAGTGGCGTTTGCGCGGCGTTCGACAGAGTGGTGGGATTTTGCTTGCCCGGACTGCGCGATAGAATTGATGCATGGGTAGCGTGGAATGGTTTCCAATCGAAGATATGCCGGTCGAGTTGAAGGACGGCCGCGATCTTCTGTTCTGGAAGGATGGTCATCCGGCCGTTGCTTCCTGGGATCGCTTTTTGGCGGATAACGGCAATTGGGAGTATGACTGGGCTACGCTGGAAGGCGATCACTTCGGCGGCGCTACCTATTTCGCTGAGATCAACAAACCTCAGCGAATGAAGATATCCCGGCGTTTTCGGGGAAGGCAACCCCGGTCCCGGCGCGAGATTGTAGAGAATGGCGGGAAGCAGCCATTCCGCCAGCGTCAGGGAAAAGGTCGATACCCCATCCGTTCGCCCCGTCCCTGAACTCTACGCCTTGCGATCGGCCCATGCGCCGCGCCCTAAGAGAATATTTTTATTGAGAAAGTTTTGGATGCCCGACGAGGATTCGAACCTCGATTGACGGAGTCAGAGTCCGGCAATACCCCTATATTTTCCATAGGTTTATGGCTTCATGTTGCATCCATGTTGCATCGGTCTAGCCGATCAGGTCGCGTTCAATCGCTGCGGCGACGGCGCTGTCCTGATCGGCCTGGTCGAAAAGATGGCCGTATGTGTCGAACGTGACCTGGATCGAACTGTGCCCCATCCATCGCTGCACGCGCTTGGGATTCACCCGTTGTTCGATCCAGAGGGAGGCAGCGGCGTGGCGGAAATCGTGCAGGCTATAGCGCGGATCCATTACCGGCTGATCGTGCTTGTCGAGCACTGGCTTGCCATCTTTGCCTATCGCGGCATCTGCAACCCCGGCGTCGATCTGGACGGCGGCCATGACTTTGCCGTTCATATATTGGTGGGTCATCACCCGTTTTGCGATGGAGGGAAACACCAGCCCGTCATCGCTGGCAGGGCAGGCGAGCTTCCACGCCTTCAAAGCGGTGATCGCGGAGGCGGGCAGGGGGATGGTGCGATAGCCTGCTTCTGACTTCGGCGGGCCAATGATGTTCTTGAGGTCGGCGCGCTGATCGACCGTGACCGTTCCCGCTTTGAGGTCGATGCACCGCCATGGCAAGCCGCGAAGCTCTGAGGCGCGCAATCCGGCGAAGATGACAATGAGGGCCAGCGGATGCGCCATAGGCTCGCTGGACGCCTTCGCAGCCTCCAATATGGCTTTTAGCTCTGCCTTGGTCGGGATGACGACTTTCGGCTTCTCGCGCTTCGCACGGCGCATCTTCACGCCAGCAATGACATTCTGCGCGACATAGCCGCGCCCCATCGCCTCATTCACAATGGCGGACAGGGAGCGAAGCACCCGCGTTGCCATGGGACGGGATAGCTTTTCCATAAGCTGGTCGCGCCAGCCTTCCGCTATGGGCCGCGTGATCTGTGACAGCTTCCTGTCACCGCACATGGGCACGATGTGGAGGCGCACGTGCTGCTCATAGGCGGCAAGGGTGGATGCCTCCAGCTTCTCACGCTGGCCGCGCTTGATCCACAGGTCGGCGGCCTTCGCTATGGTGATGGTCTGGCTATCGGGCGTGTGTGTGCCCTGGCTGACCTGGTAGGCCGCTGTCGTCGCCCATGCGTCCGCATCCTTTTTGCGGGCAAAGGATTTGGCGCGGCGCTTGCCGGCCTGATCTTTGTAATCGACAAGCCACGCCGTTTTTTCGCTGCCATCGGGAGCGGTCCAGCTACGCTTTCTTATTGAGGACATGGTTTGCCCGATCCATGAAGGCGATCATATCAGCATCTTCGGCTTGGAAGGCTTCCGCCCATTCGTGCATATCGGCGCTGATCTGATCGATCGTCGCGACCTTCTCGCGCTGAATATAGTCAATAATCTGCTGCAAAATTTTGGAAAGGTTCACCATTCCGGCGCGAGTGACCGCATTAAGGAATGCGCCTGACTCCGCCTCCGGGCTAATTTCGCTGATCCGGCAAGTAATGCTTCTAAGCCGATCGTGAGTTACATCGCCAATGGTGATCGTGGAGGTGGAGAAAAGATAATAAAGGTCATCTCCGCTCTCAGAGATTTCGGTGAAAGCCCGAGAAAATCCCCGCGCAAATGTCGAGCTGTCTTCGCCTATTATCTTATTGGCGATACGCTCTGGCGTGTTTCCAAGTTGCACCAAATCGGTTGCGACGGCCAAGTGTAACGTCATTCCGAGAGTGTAGGCTACTCGCTTGCCCGTGCCTGTGTTCGCGCCTTTCGGAAATCCTAAGCGTTGAAAATGTTTTAGCCTTGCTTTGAAGGCGACCCGCTTTTCGTCAGGAATGCGATGCATTTCGGCCAAGGCGGCCTCCACCTCGCCATATGTCATTTCAACCGGCATAAATCCCACCAAAGACGATCGTTACAATTCCCTCTTGCACGACAAGGAGGGAATGTCTAGGAAGACGAGGACGACAACTCGTCTAATAGGAGCAACGTGGAAATGCTAGGTAACGATTTGATCGTGGGCGCGAAGGCCGCGTCCGAGTTTATGGGCGGGATCGTCACGCCCCGAAACATCTACAATCTCGTGGAAAACGGCATGATCCCCGTGATCCGCAAGGGCAAACGCCTCTACTTCCGCAAGTCGGAACTGGAGGCGGCTTTCCGCTCGGAGGCGGCCAATGGCTGATCGGCGCGACCCCGACAAGAAGAAGCTGTTGCGGCACATTGAAGCGATGATGCGGCAGATAGAGCGCCTTCAGGCGCAGATGCAGGCGCTTGCCTCTGAGGTGGCCCCTGAGCGTGATGGCAAGAAGCCGAACCGCTTCGATGTTCTCTGAAAACAAGGCGGTCGAGGAGACGGCGGCAACCGTCTGCCCCGACCATGTTCAAAATGGAGCTTACCAATGAACACGGTTGATATAGCAAACAATTCGGGCGCTGTCGCGTCCATTCCCGCAACAGGCATGGTCGAAATCCTGCCCTACCGGATCGATGTGCACGACTTTGTGCGGTTCTGGCTGGTCGCACTTTGGCAGGGGCGGGCGCTGGTGAAGCAACGGGAGTTTATCGAACGGGATGCTGCTGACGCCTATGCAAGCGATCTGGCGCGCAAATATCATTGCTGCATCATTCGCCACGCTGATCGAGCGAGGGCATGACCATGGGAGCAATCAATCATCCCGCACGCCAGCCTGCGCCGTCTGCGGCTGTCTCTCGCGTTCTGTCACGCTTTACCCGTGCCGAGCTGGAGGGCTTTGTCGCGGTCGCCATCGACCTGATGGATGTTGCAGACGGCGACCCTGATCTGGAGATCGGTGACGATCTGGAGGACGACTTTCTGCTGTCCCCATACGCGCTGGCCTATAGCGAGGGGCGCGGCCCCGGCTGCGAGATCAGCGATGCGGGCGGCGGCAACGTGGATGACCAGGGCGAAGGCATAGACGAGCGCGAGCCGGATAATAACGAGGATCATTGCCAGCATTATGGCGTCGATCAAGACGCGCCTGTCGGTGATCGCAATCCGGTGATCTGCTGATGGCAGGGGGCGCCAAGAAAACCAGGCGGGGGCATGAACCCCGCCATATCCGCCTCTATCATTCTGTAACTGGCTGTGCGGCTTGGCGCGCTCTGTCGGGCAACGCGATTAAGGTGCTGGTCGCGCTTTTGCGCTTCGACAAGGGGGGCGACAATGGCGAGCTGTTCATGTCCGTTCGCACGGCGGCGGATGAAACAGGGCTGTCTGAGAACACGGCTTGGAAGGCGCTCCGCGATCTGGAAGAACACGGTTTCATCGCTGCGACGGATCGCGGGCACTTCAAGCGGAAGCATCGCCCCGCAACGCAATGGCGCGTCACTTGGCAGGCTGCGAACGGCAAAGCTCCCACCCGAGATTTTGAGAAATGGGAGCCAAGTGGAAACAAAACACGGTCGCAAAATTTGAGGTCCACGGTCGCAAAAATTGAGACAGTAGAGGAAACATCATCTGTCACGGTCGCAAAAATTGGGACCGCATCAACGGAAACGAGCCATTTTTCACGACCTAAGACTGTCTCAAATATTGCTACACAAGTAGTTAGCCATGGGCAGAGGATTAAACATGCCCATGCACGCACTGGAAACATGGCTGGCCCATCGCAGCCCGTGCCCCCCTCCAAAGGGGGCGACGGGCAGAGCGCAACGGTTATTCGGGACAAGCTGAAAAGCCTGCTGCAATCCAGCCCTGCGGGAACGCAGACACGGCTTGCCGAGGCTGCACGGATACCGGGCGGCACCCTCTCCAAATTCATCAACGAGGGCAAGGCGCTGTCGGCGGCCCATAGTGTGCGGCTGCAACTCACAATGGCGGAACTGGAAAAATCGGCGGGCGCATCGCGTGCCGCGTGATTAACGACGAAGGAGAATGCAAATGACGGGAATTGATATGGCTCACCGGCTGGCGATCATGGCAGTGGTCAATGGCTTGCGGAAAGGCGGCGATCTGAGTGAGGCGTCGATCAGTGCCATTGCTGGCGAACTGCGTGCGGCCACGGCGATCAGCATGGACTATAACCATCATGATACCACTGAGCATTTGAACATGCTGGCCGATGCGGTGGAGAACGGCGGCAACGGCAAATAAGTAGCTGCTGGCGTCCGTAGCGCTTTCTCCCCATGCGTGGGCATATCCTCATGGATGAGGCAGACGGCAGCATATTCGGATCGTGGCGGCAATGGATCGGAGGGGTCCGCCAATGTCGTTGCGCCAGTGCGGTCGGTGGGCAAATCTCCGAGCCTGCTGACCGCACGCCATCTCAAACCCGTCCCGCCTGCCTTCGCTGAGATATTCACCCGCTTTGGCTGGCGTGGCGTTGAGACGGTGTATGGCTCACGCACAAGCTGCAATGCGCGCTGGGTAGAGCAGTGCGGTGGCAAGGCGCTCAAGGCTGAGCGTTGGGATTACAGGCTGCGCCTGCAAGCCCTGCGACGGGCGAGGCGCTCATGCTAGTGGATGCCCGCTTTTACGATGCGCGCTGTCCCGGCAATCGCATCATCTTTGATCTGGCCGATGGCCGTTCGGTGGAAGTCCCTATCGAGTGGTTCCCGCTGTTGCAGGCTGCACCCAAGGATGCACGCGCTGCGTTCGAGATCGTGGACGATGGCAGGGTGATGGCATGGCCTGAGCTTGGCGAGCGCGTGAGTGTCGATGCCGTCATGCTGGCCCATTGGGGCACCCCTCTTGATTGGTCCCAATGCCGGGCACTGTCGGCGTGGGGAGGTGTCGCGGAGCGGGCTGAGGAAACCACACACACGGGCGCGCATGGCTAAGGCTGCGACCCTTGCGGCGCGGTTTATCCGGTCTCTCAAGGTGCCCACGGGCCGCCTTGCTGGCGAGCCGGTCAAGCTGGCCCCCTACCAAAAGCAATTTATCGATGGCGCTTTCGCGGATGGCATCAATGTCGGCGTGCTGTCTGTAGGTCGCGGCAATGGCAAGTCCACCTTGTCGGCTGCGCTGGCGCTGGGCGAACTGCTGGGCGCGTGGAGCGATGCGTGCGAGCGGGAAATCCTGATCGCGGCGAAAACCCAACAACAGGCACAAATCGCGTGGCACTATGTTGCCAGCTTCATCCGCACGCTGCCGGAAGAAACCCAGGCGGCTATCACGATCCGACGCCAGCCCCGGTTTGAAATCCAGTATGATGACGAACGCGGGCCGCATATCCTTCGCGCCATATCGGCGGACGGCAAGAGCGCGCTGGGCACAAGCCCGACGCTTTGCATTCTGGACGAGCGCGGGCACTGGCCGCTGGCGCAGGGCGATGAACTGGAGGCCGCGCTGCTGACCGGCCTGTCAAAGCGTGACGGCAAGGCGCTGATAATCTCCACTTCGGCATCATCGGATGCTCACCCTTTTTCGCTTTGGCTGGATAGGGATGCACCAGGCGTCTATCGGCAGGAGCATCGCCCCGATCCCGGCCTTGCGCCCGATGATGTGGCAAGCCTGATCGTCGCTAACCCCGGCACGAAATACGGCATCGGCCCAACGCTGGCACGCCTGAAAGCCGATGCTGCGCTGGCGCTGGAGCGTGGCGGTTCGGCCCTGTCACGGTTCCGGCTGCTGTCGCGCAATGAGCGCGTGCAGGAAGATAACCGCGACATTCTGCTGAGTCTGGATGACTGGCTGGCGTGCGAGACTCCCGATGTTCCGCCGCGCTCCGGTCGGTGCGTCGTCGGGCTGGACCTTGGCGGTTCTGCCTCCATGTCGGCGGCGTCCTACTACTGGCCCGATACTGGCAGGCTGGAATGTTATGGCACCTTCCCCGGCAATCCCGGCCTGGACGTGCGCGGCCAGAATGACGGCGTGGGCGATCTGTATTGCCAGATGAACCAGCGGCGCGAGCTATTCACCCTTGGCGACCGGACGGTGCCCATCGTGGAATGGATCGAAGGCGTGCTGCGGCGCGTCGTCGCTGAGAATGTCGTCGCTATCGTCGCGGATCGTTTCAAACATGCCGAGGTGGGCGAGGCGCTGGATAAGGCGGGCAATCGCTCCCCGGTCATCTGGCGCGGCATGGGTTTCAAGGACGGCTCTGAGGACGTGGAGCGGCTGCGGCGCTATGTCTTTGATGGTCGCGTGAAGTCGGCGGAAAGTTACCTCCTGCGTCATGCCTTCGCGGAAAGCGTCGTGCTCACCGATCCCGCTGGAAACTGCAAGCCAGCCAAGGGCCGCGCCATGGGCCGGATCGATGCGGCGTGCTCGACCATGCTGGCGGTGGCGGAAGGTGCGCGCATCCTTTCCCGTCCCGCACCGAAAGCCGCGAGGGTGGCATGGGCATGAAGTGGCAGCGCCACGGCACATGGGTCTACAAGGACCGGCGATGGCCTCCCCTGCGCCTCATGGCGAAGCGGCGCGATGGCTTTGCCTGCGTCAAGTGCGGTTCCCGGTATCGGCTGGAGGTGGATCATGTCGAGCCGGTGCGTGATGCGCCAGGCCGCGCCTTCGACCTCGACAATCTGCAAACCCTCTGTGGCCCCTGCCACGGCACCAAGACCCGCATTGAAGCTGGGCACCCTGAACTGTCACCCGAACGGAAGAAATGGCGCGATCTGCTGCGTCAAATGGAAGGAAAAAAGCATGTTGGACTCAATTAAAATCGCTCGCCGCCAATCGGAAATCAGGCAGGCTCTCGCTGGTCTGGCTGGCAAGGAAAACCCGACCGAGGACGAAACCCGCTCGATGGAAACGCTCGATGCGGAATATCGGAGCAATGAAACCCGCTATCGGGCTGCGCTGATCGCTGAGGATGGCGAGCGCCGCGAAGCCGGTGCGGAATTGGAAACCCGTTCGGATCGTGAGTTTGCCGATCTGGTCGCCGGTTTCGAGATGCGGCAAGTCGTCCTGGCGCTGGATGAGGGCCGCGCCCTGTCCGGTCGCACGGCTGAGGTGGTGCAGGAATTGCGGAGCGCAGGCGGCTATCGCGGTATGCCGGTTCCCCTGATGGCGCTGGAGGTGCGCGCTGGCGAAACTGTCGCCGCTGGCACGCCTGACCCGATCCAGACGCGGCCCATTATCGACCGCCTGTTCCCGGCATCGGTGGCGGCGCAAATGGGCGCTCAGCTTATCAGCATCGGTTCCGGTGCGGTTGAATGGCCCGTGACGACCTCCAGCGTGACGGCGGGCTGGGCCGATGGCGAGCTTGCCAATGTTCCCGGACCCACGACCTACGCCACGACCGACAAGGCGCTCAAGCCTGAGCAGACGTTGGGCATTCACATGCGTGTCAGCCGCAAGGCGATGCTGCAATCTGGCGATGCGCTGGAGCAGGCAATCCGCCGCGATATGAACGGCACGATGGCGACCGAACTGGACAAGGCGATTTTCCGGGGCACGGGCGCGAACGGCCAGCCCCTTGGCGTCATCCCCGGCGTGGCGACCTATGGCATCACCTCGACCGATGCGGCGGGCATGGCGTCGTGGGCAGCGCTGCGTGCTGCTGTCGTCCGGTTCATGACGGCCAATGCAGCCAGCGGCCCCGGCGCGGTCAAGGCGCTGGTGCGCCCCGAACTGTGGAACGTCATGGACGATCTTGAGGCGTTCACCGGCACGGGCATTACCGAGTGGGACCGCTTCGTGAAGAATATTCCGGCTCCGGTCATGACGACCAGCGCACTTGCGGCCCCTTCCGGTGACCCGCTGGAAACCCAAGTGCTGCTGACGACCAGCGCGGGCGGCGTGGCTCCGATCTTTGTCGGCCTGTGGGGCGCTGTCGATCTGATCCGTGATCCTTACTCCGATGCACAGTCTGGCGGGCTGCGGCTCACGGCGCTGACGACTGCGGACGTGACCGTTGCACGCGGCACGCAGCTTGAGCTTGTGACCGGGCTTGAACTGGCTGAGGCGGCATAATGTCCGCCCCCGTCTTTGATGGCGGGCTGGAGCTTAGGGCGGCGGGTGATGGCACCCGTCGCCTAAAGGGCCGCTTTCCATACAAAAAACGCGCTGTCATCGATTCAGGCGGCGGCGGTCGCAGGCCGAAGAAAGAGGAATTTGCCCCTAAGGCGTTCTCCTATGCGGTGGATGATCCCGATCGGGAAGTGCATCTGCTGATCGGGCATAGCTTCGACAAGCCGCTGGCGAGCAAAAAGGCGGGCACGCTGATCTTGCTGGATAATGCGGTGGAGCTTGCCTTTGAGGCTATTCTCACGCCTGATATTCAGCGCACGTCATGGGCGGCGGACTTCATCGCGTCATACTCCGCTGGGCTGGTGGGCGGTATCAGCCCCGGCTTTCGTGTCGCGCCCCCTGAGGTTGTCGATCTGCCAGAGGAAACGGTGGAGGAAGATCCAGAGGAAGGTGATGCGCTAATCCGCACGATCTTCGCGGCGATCCTGTTCGAGCTGTCGATGGTGACGCGCCCTGCCTATCATGAGACGGAAGCCAGCCTGCGATCCTTCGATCCTGCCAGCGAGCGTGGGGCATCTCGCTATCATCAAGCCCTGAATAGGTGGCGCGCATGATCGTGAAGCAAACCGAGGCTATCCCGGCGACCTACCCCGATGTTGAGGGCGTGACCGGCGATGCGCTGGCAATCGCTTGGCAGCGGGTGGAGCACTATATCGCCTGGCGCTATTCGCCCCGTGTGGTGGTCTGGCGCGTGGAAGCCGATGGCTGCGAGTGGCAAGCCCCGCTTGCGCCTGTCGTGTCTATCACGGTCCAGAAAGGCGATGAGACGCCATATGAGCCTGAAAGCGGCCCCTTGGGCGGCTGGATGCTTCCCTGCGGCACTGTGACGGTCACGGCAACGGTCGGCGCTGGTCCTGCCCCTGCGGCGGTCACTGAGGCGGTAAAGCGATATGCCGGTTTCATGGCATCGGTAGCGCAACTGCCTGCGGGAATCACGCGCATCGGTTCGGGCGAACTGAGCCTGTCCTATCGGGCTGAGCAAGTGAACCCGGCCATGGCGATGGTGAATAGCGGCGCTGCGGACCTCCTGCGCGCATATCGGAGGGCGTGACGTGAATTTGATCCAGCGCATATTCGGCAAGGCTGAAACTCGTTCGGCATCTGGCACCGGCTATACCTCTCAGGTCATGGCGGCGCGAGAGGCATATATCGCTGGCCGCATGGGCCTTGGCGACCTCACCGCGACCGTGCAGACGTGTGTGTCGCTATGGGAGAGCGGGCTGTCACTCGCGGACGTGCAGGGGACCAATCTGCTGAGCCGCTTTCATATGGCGATTGCTGCAAGGGCGCTGGCCCTGCGTGGCGAATCGCTGTTCCTGATCCGGGACCGGCTTATTCCCATCATCGATTGGGATTTGAGCACCCGCAACGGCGAGCCTCGCGCCTATCGCATCGGCATCCCCGACATAGGCGGCGGGCGGAATGAAACCGTGCTGGCGCAAGAGGTGCTGCATTTCAGGATCGCACCCGATCCCGGCGCGCCCTGGTCTGGGCAAGCGCCCCTGAAACGCGCTCAGCTTACCGCTGGCCTACTGCACACGCTGGAAACGGCGCTGGCTGAGATTTACGAAAATGCCCCGCTTGGCTCGCAAGTCGTGCCGTTCCCGGAAAGCCCCGATGTCGATATGGCCGCGATGGGCAACAGCTTTCGCGGTCGGCGGGGGCGCGTGATGCTGCGCGAGTCAGTGAACGTCACGGCAGCGGGTGGACCCGTCCCGGCGCAGGACTGGCGGGCGCAGGGCGTGACGCCAGATATTCAGCCGTCCCAGGCCGTGCAGTCGCTTGCCGAGGCACGCAGCGCGATCTTTGCCGCGTTCGGCGTCCTGCCAGCCATGTTTGCCAATAATGCCCAAGGGCCGCTTGTGCGGGAGGCTCAGCGGCATTTGGCGCAATGGATACTCCAGCCCATCGCGGCGGTGATGGCCGATGAGGCAAGCGCCAAGCTGGGCAGCGCGGTGGCGATCGATGTTGTGCGACCGGCGCAGGCGTTCGATGCTGGCGGGCGTGCCCGTGCCTTCGGTGCGATGGTGCAGGCGCTTACTCAAGCAAAGGAGGCGGGGCTTGATCCCCAGGCGGTTGAGGATGCGCTGAGCTTTATTGATTGGGCGGATTGAGAATGGATGACAGTGGACTGGCTGAGGCTGCGTCGAGCATGGCCTTTCGCATGTGGCACGCTGAACATGGCGGCCATCCCAAGGTATCGGACAAGGCCGAGTTTCTCGCGCTGGTTGATCTGTGCGTGAAGGCGCTTAGCGGGAAATCGCAAACCCGATGGGACTGCCTTTAAGGGGCGTTCTCATGTTGCATCCCTGTTGCATGGAGCTGCCGCTAGGTCGCGGAAAACGGCGGAAAAGCTGGGAAAACCGTGCAACAGCGATGCAACATGAAATCAGGGCACGACTCATCCGCGGCTGATGCTAATGCGCTGACTTTGCTTGGAAAAGTCTGGATGCCCGATGAGGATTCGAACCTCAATTGACGGAGTCAGAGTCCGTAGTCTTACCTTTAGACGATCGGGCATCAAAGGCGGAATAGTCTCCGCTTGGGAGGCCGCAAATAAGCGCGGTTTCAGAAGCGGTCAAGGGACTTTCGCACCCGCATGTGGGGGTCAATCGTCAAAATGACTATCGCGATTTAAAGGCAAGGACGCTGCCGGGTAGATAAAATCGATCCTCGGGAACCAAGCAAGGGGGCCGCTTCCTCGTGGGAAGCGGCCCCTCCTGACAATTCAATCCAGGTCCTGCGTGGTGAAGTCCTCACCCTGGACAACGCCCAGCGGATCGTCGCCGATCGCCGCTTCCGGGCCTTGCGCCAGTTCAGCGGCATGTTCCTCGGCAGCCGATTTGGGCGCGATCAGGTCGACCTGGCTCGACGCCCGCAGAGCGGCCCGCAGCGCAGCGTCGCGTGACGAGGCGGCGACGCGCATCCGGTTCATGCCGGCGCCCGTGCCCGCCGGGATCAGGCGGCCGACGATGACGTTTTCCTTGAGGCCGACCAGCGTGTCCTTCTTGCCCTGAACCGCCGCTTCCGTGAGGACGCGGGTCGTTTCCTGGAAGGACGCGGCCGAGATGAAGGAACGGGTCTGAAGCGAGGCCTTGGTGATGCCCAGCAGCACCGGCTTGCCGGCGGCGGGCTGGAAACCCGGCGCGAGCTTGCTGTTGATCTCGTCCATTTCCTCGCGGTCGACCTGCTCGCCCACCAGAAGCGTGGTGTCGCCGGATTCGATGATCTCGACCTTTTGCAGCATCTGGCGAACGATCGTTTCGATGTGCTTGTCGTTGATCTTCACGCCCTGCAAGCGATAGACTTCCTGGATTTCCGCAACCAGATATTCGGCCAGCGGCTCGATGCCGAGTACTTCCAGAATGTCATGCGGGTCGGGCGAACCGCCGATCAGGTTGTCGCCGCGCTTCACATAGTCGCCTTCCTGAACGTCGATCACCTTGCTCTTGGGGATCAGATATTCGACCGGCTCGCCGCCATCCTCGGGGACGATGGCGATCTTGCGCTTCGCCTTATAGTCCTTGAGGAACTGGACGCGGCCCGACACCTTGGCAATGATCGCATTGTCCTTGGGCTTGCGGGCTTCGAACAGTTCGGCGACGCGCGGCAGACCGCCGGTGATATCGCGGGTCTTGGCCGCTTCACGGCTGACGCGCGCCAGCACGTCACCGGCCTGCACCTGCGCTCCGTCATCGACCGACAGGGTGGCGCCCACCGCCAGCATGTAGCGGGCGGCCTCGCCGGATTCGTCGTCCAGCAGGGTGAGACGCGGACGCAGATCCTCCTTCGTGCGGGCGGAACCGCGATGCTCGGTGACGACGCGCTGGGCGATGCCGGTGGCTTCGTCGGTCTGTTCGGTCAGCGTCTTGCCGTCGATCAGGTCCTGATACTTCACGATGCCCGGTTTTTCGGTGATGACCGGCATGGTGAAGGGGTCCCATTCCGCGATGCGGTCACCCTGCTTCACCGGGGCGCCGTCCGCGAACAGCACGGTCGCGCCATAGGGCAGGCGATGGGTCGCGCGTTCGCGGCCCTCGCTGTCGATGATCGCGATCTCGCCGTTGCGGGCGAGCGACAGGCGACGGCCGTTCTTGTCGGTGATCGTCGGCATGTCGCGCAGTTCCAGCGTACCGTCGGACACGGCTTCCAGGTTCGACGTTTCGTTGAAGTTCGCCGCGCCGCCGATGTGGAAGGTCCGCATGGTGAGCTGCGTGCCCGGTTCGCCGATGGACTGCGCCGCGATGACGCCGACCGCTTCACCGATGTTGACCGGCGTGCCGCGAGCCAGGTCGCGGCCGTAGCACTTGGCGCAAACGCCCATCTTGCTTTCGCAGATCAGCGGACTGCGGATCTTCACCGCCTGCGTGCCGATGGCTTCGATCTCGGCCACCAGAGCTTCGTCCAGCAGGGTGCCGACCGGAACCACGACGCTGCCGTCCTTCGTGTCGACGATATCCTGCGCCGTGGTGCGGCCCAGGATGCGCTCGCCCAGCGATGCGATGACGGAGCCGCCCTGGATGATGGCCTTCATCTCCAGCGCCTTTTCGGTGCCGCAATCTTCCTCGACAACGGTACAGTCCTGCGACACGTCGACCAGACGACGGGTCAGGTAGCCCGAGTTCGCCGTCTTGAGCGCAGTGTCGGCCAGACCCTTGCGGGCGCCGTGGGTGGAGTTGAAATATTCAAGGACGGTGAGGCCCTCCTTGAAGTTCGAGATGATCGGCGTTTCGATGATCTCGCCGCTCGGCTTGGCCATCAGACCGCGCATACCGGCAAGCTGCTTCATCTGGGCCTGCGAACCACGGGCACCCGAATGCGCCATCATGTAGATGGAGTTGATCGGGGCCAGACGGCCGGTCTGCGGGTCCTTGGGCTGGGCGCGGATTTCGTCCATCATGGCGTTCGCGACCACGTCGCCGCAACGGCTCCAGGCATCGATCACCTTGTTGTATTTTTCCTGCTGGGTGATCAGGCCATCCTGATATTGCTGTTCATAATCAGCCACCAGCGCCTTGGTTTCCGCAACGGTTCCTTCCTTGGAATCGGGGATGACCATGTCGTCCTTGCCGAACGAAATGCCCGCCTGGAACGCATGGCGGAAGCCCAGCGCCATGATAGCGTCGGCGAACAGCACCGTGTCCTTCTGGCCGGTGTGGCGATAGACCTGATCGATGACGTCCCCGATTTCCTTCTTGGTGAGAAGGCGGTTGACGACGTCGAAGGGCACCTTGTGGCTTTTGGGCAGGCACTCGCCCAGCAGCATGCGGCCGGGCGTCGTCTCGAAGCGCTTCATATACTGATTGCCGGCCTCGTCCGTCTGCGGCACGCGGCTGATGATCTTCGTGTGCAGCGTCACCGCCTTGGCGAAGAGGGCCTGATGGACCTCCTGCATGTCGGCCAGCAGCATGCCTTCGCCCGGCTCGCCTTCACGCTCCATGGACAGGTAATAGATACCCAGAACCATGTCCTGCGAGGGCACGATGATCGGCTTGCCATTCGCGGGCGAGAGGATGTTGTTGGTCGACATCATCAGCACGCGCGCCTCAAGCTGGGCTTCCAGCGAGAGGGGAACGTGCACGGCCATCTGGTCGCCGTCGAAGTCCGCGTTGAACGCCGAGCAGACCAGCGGGTGAAGCTGGATCGCCTTGCCTTCGATCAGCACCGGCTCGAACGCTTGGATGCCCAGACGGTGCAGCGTCGGCGCGCGGTTCAGCATGACCGGATGCTCGCGGATCACTTCGTCCAGGATGTCCCAGACTTCCTTGCGTTCCTTCTCGACCCACTTCTTCGCCTGCTTGAGGGTCATGGACAGACCCTTGGCGTCAAGCCGCGCGTAGATGAAGGGCTTGAACAGCTCGAGCGCCATCTTCTTGGGCAGGCCGCACTGGTGCAGCTTGAGTTCCGGGCCGGTCACGATGACCGAACGACCCGAATAGTCGACGCGCTTGCCGAGCAGGTTCTGACGGAAGCGGCCCTGCTTGCCCTTGAGCATGTCGGACAGCGATTTGAGCGGACGCTTGTTCGCGCCGGTGATGACGCGGCCACGGCGGCCATTGTCGAACAGGGCGTCGACGGCTTCCTGCAACATGCGCTTTTCGTTGCGGACGATGATGTCCGGCGCGCGCAGTTCCATCAGCCGCTTCAGGCGGTTGTTACGGTTGATGACGCGGCGGTAGAGGTCATTGAGGTCCGACGTCGCGAAGCGGCCGCCGTCCAGCGGCACCAACGGGCGCAGTTCCGGCGGAATGACCGGCACCACGTCCAGGATCATCCACTCCGGGCGGTTGCCCGATTCCAGGAAGCTCTCCACGACCTTGAGCCGCTTGATGATCTTCTTGGGCTTGAGTTCCGACTTGGTGGTGGCAAGCTCGTCGAGCAGCGCGACCTTCTCGCCTTCCAGGTCGAGATCCATCAGCATCTGCTTGACCGCTTCCGCGCCGATCCCGGCGGTGAAGGCGTCCTCGCCATATTCGTCCTGCGCGTCGAGCAGTTCGTCCTCGGTCAGAAGCTGGAACTTCTCCAGCGGGGTCAGGCCCGGCTCGGTGACGATGTAGCTTTCGAAATAGAGCACGCGCTCAAGCTGCTTCAACTGCATGTCGAGCAGCAGGCCGATGCGGCTGGGCAGCGACTTCAGGAACCAGATATGCGCGACCGGCGCGGCCAGTTCGATATGCCCCATCCGCTCGCGGCGGACCTTCGACACCGTGACTTCGACACCGCACTTTTCGCAGACGATGCCCTTGTACTTCATGCGCTTATACTTGCCGCACAGGCACTCGTAATCCTTGATCGGACCGAAGATGCGGGCGCAGAACAGGCCATCGCGTTCGGGCTTGAACGTGCGGTAGTTGATGGTTTCCGGCTTCTTGATCTCGCCGAAGGACCAGGACCGGATACGCTCGGGCGAGGCAAGGCCGATCTGGATCTGGTCGAAGGTCTCCGCCTTCTGGACGGGGTTCGCGAAGTTGGTCAGTTCGTTCATAATTCAAGTCCCTCTAGAGGGTAAATTTGGGAGCTGCGAAGGAGGGAAGGGGCACTGCCTTTGGGAGACAGTGCCCGCAGGTTCCCTTATTCCGCCGCCTGCGCGAAGCCGTCGCCGTCTTCCTCGATCTCGTCCATCGCGGCGAGTTCGACATTGAGGCCCAGCGAGCGCATTTCCTTGACGAGCACGTTGAAGCTTTCGGGGATACCGGCCTCGAAGGTGTCGTCGCCCTTGACGATCGCTTCGTAGACCTTGGTGCGGCCGACCACGTCGTCCGACTTCACCGTCAGCATTTCCTGCAAGGTGTAGGCGGCGCCATAGGCCTGGAGCGCCCACACCTCCATTTCACCGAAGCGCTGGCCGCCGAACTGCGCCTTGCCGCCCAGCGGCTGCTGGGTGACGAGACTGTAGGGGCCGATGGAACGGGCGTGGATCTTGTCATCGACCAAGTGGTGCAGCTTGAGCATGTAAATGATGCCCACCGTCACCTTACGGTCGAACTTGTCGCCCGTGCGGCCGTCATACAGGTCGCTCTGACCCGACGAGTTCAGCCCCGCCAGTTCCAGCATCGCCGACACGTCCGCTTCGCGCGCACCGTCGAACACCGGCGTCGCCATCGGCACGCCGCGTTCCAGATGCTGCGCCAGATCGACGATCTGGTCCGCGGTCCGCCCATTGATCTGGTCCGCATATTGCGGGCCGTATGTTTCGAGCAGGCGCGTCTTGACCGCATCCGGCATGTCGCCAGCCTGCGCGTTCGGATTGGCTTCCCGCCAATCTTCCAGCGCGTGCTTGAGCTGCTGGCCCAGACCGCGCGCGGCCCAGCCCAGATGCGTTTCGAAGATCTGCCCGACGTTCATGCGCGACGGCACGCCCAGCGGGTTGAGCACGATGTCGACATGCGTGCCGTCCTCCAGGAACGGCATGTCCTCGATCGGCAGGATGCGCGAGATCACGCCCTTGTTGCCGTGACGGCCGGCCATCTTGTCGCCCGGCTGCAGCTTGCGCTTCACCGCGACGAAGACCTTGACCATCTTGAGCACGCCCGGGGGCAGTTCGTCGCCGCGCTGCAGCTTGTCGACGCGGTCCTCGAACTTGTCGACAATCGAGCGGACGGCTTCGTCATACTGCGCCTTGACGGCTTCCAGATCGCTTTGGACCTTGTCGTCCTCGACCGCGAACTTCCACCATTCGTGGCGCTCGACCTCGTTCAGCAGGGCCTCGTCGATCGCCACGCCCTTGCGGATGCCCTTGGGCGCGGCCGTGGCGGTCTGGCCCAGCAGCATTTCGCGCAGGCGGTTGAAGGTCGCGCGGTTGAGGATCGCGCGTTCGTCCTCGCGGTCCTTCGCCAGACGATCGATCTCCTCGCGCTCGATCGCCATGGCGCGCTCATCCTTGTCGATGCCGTGGCGGTTGAACACCCGCACCTCGACGACCGTGCCGGCAACGCCCGGCGGCAGGCGCAGGGACGTATCGCGCACATCGCTCGCCTTTTCGCCGAAGATCGCGCGCAGCAGCTTTTCTTCCGGCGTCATCGGGCTTTCGCCCTTGGGCGTGATCTTGCCGACCAATATGTCGCCCGGCTCGACCTCGGCGCCGATATAGACGATGCCCGCCTCGTCGAGGTTCCGCAGGGCCTCTTCCCCGACGTTCGGAATGTCGCGGGTGATGTCTTCCGGCCCCAGCTTGGTATCGCGGGCCATGACTTCGAACTCCTCGATATGGATCGAGGTGAAGACGTCATCCTTCACGATGCGTTCGCTGATGAGGATGGAATCCTCATAGTTGTAGCCGTTCCACGGCATGAACGCGACCAGCGTGTTCCGCCCCAGCGCCAGTTCGCCGAACTCGGTCGACGGGCCGTCGGCGATCACGTCGCCGGCTTCAATGAGGTCGCCCACCTTCACCAGCGGACGCTGGTTGATGCAGGTGTCCTGATTGGACCGCTGGAACTTCTGGAGCGTGTAGATGTCGACGCCCGACTGTCCGGCGGCAATGTCGCCGGTCACGCGGATGACGATACGGGCCGCGTCGACCTGATCGACGATGCCCGCGCGCTTGGCGGCGATGGCCGCGCCGGAATCGCGCGCGACCGTGCCTTCCATGCCGGTGCCGACGAACGGCGCTTCGGCCTGGACCAGCGGCACTGCCTGACGCTGCATGTTCGATCCCATCAGCGCGCGGTTGGCGTCATCGTTTTCCAGGAACGGAATGAGCGAGGCCGCGACCGACACGAGCTGCTTGGGGCTGACGTCCATCAGCGTGATGTGGTCCTTGGGCGCCATCAGGAACTCGCCCGCTTCCCGCGCGGAGATCAGGTCTTCGGCTAGCGATCCATCGGCGTTCACTTCGGCGTTCGCCTGCGCGATGGTGTGCTTGGCTTCTTCCATGGCCGACAGATAGACGACGTCGTTCGTCACCTTGCCGTCGATCACCTTGCGATAGGGCGTCTCGATGAAACCATATTTGTTCACGCGGCTGAACGTCGCGAGGCTGTTGATCAGACCGATGTTCGGGCCTTCCGGCGTCTCGATCGGGCAGATGCGGCCATAGTGGGTCGGGTGAACGTCGCGCACTTCGAAGCCCGCGCGCTCGCGGGTCAGACCGCCCGGCCCAAGCGCCGACACGCGGCGCTTGTGGGTGACTTCCGACAGCGGGTTGGTCTGGTCCATGAACTGCGAAAGCTGCGAGGAACCGAAGAACTCGCGCACTGCGGCCACGGCGGGCTTCGCGTTGATGAGGTCGTTCGGCATCACGGTCGACACGTCGACGCTCGACATCCGCTCCTTGACCGCGCGTTCCATGCGCAGCAGGCCGACGCGATACTGGTTCTCCAGCAGTTCGCCGACCGAACGCACGCGGCGGTTGCCGAGATTGTCGATATCGTCGATCTCGCCCTTGCCGTCCTTGAGGTTCACCAGTTCCTTGACCACGGCGAGGATGTCCTCGACCCGCAGCGTCGTAACCGTGTCCTCCGCGTCCAGATCAAGGCGCATGTTGAGCTTCACGCGGCCGACCGCCGACAGGTCATAGCGTTCCGGATCAAAGAACAGGCCAGCGAACAGCGCCTCGGCGGTTTCCTTCGTCGGCGGTTCGCCGGGGCGCATGACGCGATAGATGTCGGAGAGCGCCTGATCGCGTTCCTCGGCCTTGTCGGCCTTCAGCGTGTTGCGGATCCACGGACCGGTGGTCACATGGTCGATGTCCAGCAGTTCGAGACGGTCGATGCCCGCCTTGTCCAGCTTCTCAAGGTTCTCCGGCGACACTTCGTCGCCCGCCTCGATATAGATTTCGCCGGTCTTCTCGTTGATAAGGTCATAGGCGCTGTAGCGGCCATAGACTTCCTCGGTCGGGATCAGCAGCGTCTCAAGCCCGTCCTTCTCCGCCTTGTTGGCGGCGCGGGGCGAAATCTTGTGGCCCGCCGCGAAGACGACTTCGCCCGACTTGGCGTCGACGATGTCGAAAGCGGGCTTCTGGCCGCGCCATGCTTCGGCGACATAGGGAATCTGCCAGCCGCCTTCGCCACGGACGAAAACGACCTTGTTGTAGAAATAGCCGAGGATATCCTCCGCCGTCAGGCCCAGTGCATAGAGCAGCGCCGTGACCGGCAGTTTGCGCTTGCGGTCGATGCGGACGTTGACGATGTCCTTGGCGTCGAACTCGAAGTCCAGCCATGAACCGCGATAGGGGATGACGCGCGCGGCGAACAGATATTTGCCCGAAGAGTGGGTCTTGCCCCGGTCATGGTCGAACAGCACGCCCGGCGAGCGGTGCATCTGCGACACGATGACGCGCTCGGTTCCGTTGACGATGAAGGTGCCGTTGCCGGTCATGAGCGGCATGTCGCCCATGTAGACATCCTGCTCCTTGATATCGAGCACGGAACGGGTTTCGGTGTCCTGGTCGACTTCGAACACGATCAGGCGCAGCGTGACGCGCATTGGCGCGGCGTAGGTGATGCCGCGCTGGCGGCATTCTTCCACGTCATATTTCGGGTCTTCCAGCTCATAATGGACGAAGTCCATTTCCGCCGTGCCCGCAAAGTCGCGGATCGGGAAGACGGAGCGCAGCGTCTTTTCCAAGCCCGAAACATAGCCGATCTTGGGATCGGACCGCAGAAATTGCTCGTAGCTCTCCCTCTGGACCTCGATCAGGTTCGGCATCTGCACCACTTCGTGGATGTCGCCGAACACCTTGCGGATGCGCTTCTTCGCGCCGGTGTTGCTGATGGGGGGAAGAGCTTTGGTCGCCATGCGTTTCCTGCCTTTTGTTCGTCGCATTTTTTCGCATCGCAGCGAAAATTCAGCCTGAGCATGAGCGGTTTCGGGCCAGATTCGACTCGATTCGCCACGCAAAAAAGTGCGGGCCGGGACTGTCCGATCCGCACTGGCAGCGTCTTGTGCACCCATCAAACCCACCCAATTCCGCCGAAAACCGCGCGCTACCCGATTTCGGACCCCGGTGGGATCAAGGGCCGGTCAATCTCCACAGGGCGGTGGATCGACCGGATTTCATGAAAGCCATATAGGACGCGCTGTAGGATTTGTGAAGGGTAGGGGGAAGGGCTTTTTTCTCCGCCCCACGCAAATCGCATCGCTGCCTTTATGGCTTTACCATAGGTCCCGCGGCGACCGGCAAGGTTGGCGGCGCGATCTTCAAGGTTTCAAAGCGCTCTTTTCGCCGAACGCCGATCAGGGGAGGGGTGGATTTCGGAGCATCCGCCGCCGCGCCCGGCCCCTCTGCGATGACGGGCTCGCGCTGGCGCATGCATTCATTGCGGTTGGCGCGGGGAAACTGCGCGCAGTTCCATAAGGACCGCTGCAATCCCGTCGCCGCATTGTGGATATAGGCGAAGGTCATGTTTTCCATCTGTTCACCCGACAGAGGCACGCTGGAAGGAGTGTTCCCCGCGCGCCAGCCCATGATGCGGCATTCCCGCCGCCCGGCGCAGAAAGTGCGCGCCATGGCAGGCCAGTTGTCCGGCATGCTCTCGCTTGCCAGTTCGACCAGAAAGCTCTTGGCGCCCGGAACCATCACGACCAGCCGCGCTCCGGCGATGGCATTGGCCTCCACCGGCTGTTGCGGTTTGCCTGCCAGTTCGGTCGCCGTGCCGCCGGCCAGCATCGATGGCGACATTCCGGGTGTCAGGCCGGGCAGGCCCTGATGCGCCGGAGACAGGCGGGCGATTCGGCTGATGATCGGCTCGTCCATGTCTTGCGCTTTCCGAAAGGCAGGCGGTGTCCCCCACCATCCCCGCCAGCGGAAGAACAGATGCGTGCCCACCGCCGTCACCTTGTCCAGGCTGCCGCTCCAATAAGGCACCACCCAGTCGGTATGGTAATGCGTGGCATGACCCACCGGCTTGAACACCTTGCCCGCCAGCGCCTGCTTCGCGATGGCGCGCGCCCGTTCCCATGCCGCCTGCCCCGGCGTGCGCGCCAGCGCCCCGTCGCAGGTGAAGGTGAACTGACAACCGGTCGTGCGTTCCTGCCCCTGAAAGACCACGCCGCACACTGTCTTGGGGAAGGCGGGATGCCGCACGCGGTTGAGCACCACCTGCGCCACCGCCCTTTCGCCCGCCATGTCGTCGCCCGCCTCATAGAGTTGTGCCGCCGCGAGGCAATCGGTCGCGCGCGCCAGAGCCGCCTCCGACCCGGCGAATACAAAGGGCCGCGCCGCCGGATTGGCCGCTTTCGAAAAGGGAATGGCGGCATTGAGCGCCCGCGCCTGATCGCGTTCAAGCGCATAGACCTCCAGCGGCTCGACCGGAGGCGGTAGGCTGGGCGGGCGGACCGCATCCGCCGCGCCTGTCCCAACCAGGCGCGGCGGGGCGGCGGAGCGATTCCCCGCTTCCCAGCTTGCTATCGCGATCGGCAGTCCGACGAACAGCACAAGCCAGAGCAGCCACATCGCCGGACGCGGCTCTCCTGGATAAGTCCTGTCCGTCACGCCGATTTCGGCCCGGCCTTATTCGGGCAGGAAATCGGGCACGGAAAGATAGCGTTCGCCCGTGTCATAGTTGAAGCCCAGAACGCGGCTTCCTGCGGGCAGTTCCTTGATCTTCTGGGCGATGGCCGCCAGCGTCGCGCCGGAGGAGATGCCGACCAGCATCCCTTCTTCGCTTGCCGCGCGCCGCGCATAGTCCTTGGCATCGGCGGGATCGACCTGGATCACGCCGTCCAGCAATTGGGTATGGAGATTGGCCGGGATGAAACCCGCGCCGATTCCCTGAATCGAATGCGGTCCGGGCTGTCCGCCGCTGATGACGGGGGAAAGGGTGGGTTCCACCGCATAGACCTTCAGATTCGGCCACAGCTTCTTGAGCACTTCGGCGACGCCCGTGATATGCCCGCCGGTGCCGACGCCCGTGATCAGCGCATCGATCGGCGTATCGGCGAAATCGTTCGCGATCTCCTGCGCGGTGGTGCGGACATGCACGTCGATATTGGCGGGGTTTTCGAACTGCTGGGGCATCCATGAACCCGGCGTCTGGTCGATCAGCTCCAGCGCGCGCTCGATGGCGCCCTTCATGCCCTTTTCGCGCGGCGTCAGATCGAAGCTCGCGCCATAGGCCAGCATCAGGCGGCGTCGCTCTATCGACATGCTTTCCGGCATGACCAGGATCAGCTTGTATCCCTTGACCGCCGCGACCATGGCAAGGCCCACGCCGGTATTGCCTGACGTCGGCTCGACGATGGTGCCCCCGGGCTTCAATTCGCCCGAAGCTTCCGCCGCCTCGATCATGGCCAGGGCGATGCGGTCCTTGATCGACCCGGCGGGGTTGGATCGTTCGGACTTGATCCAGACCTCGGCGTCTCCGAACAGCTTGTTGATGCGGATATGCGGCGTATTGCCGATGGTTTCGAGAATATTGGCAGCTTTCATGAGGACTTCTCCTGGCTGATGTCCGCCTCCCTTATGTCGGGTGGGTCGAAGGTGCGTGCAAGGCGCAGTTCGGGAAAGAACCGGGCCCAGACAAGGGTGATGACAATAGCGCCGATTCCTCCGCCGATCACGGCCGCAATCGGCCCGACCAGCGCGGCGAGGAAACCGGACTCCGCTTCTCCCAGTTCATTGGAGGCGGAGATGGTGAGTTGCGACAGACTCGACACCCGGCCCCGCATGGCGTCGGGCGTGTGGAGTTGGATCAGCGATTGCCGGACATAGACCGACACCATGTCGGCGCTGCCCAGCACGATGAGGGCCGCGATCCCCGCTTCGACGGCAATAGCGCGCGGGAGGAAGGCGGTGCAGCCGAAGGCGATAGTGGCGAGGCCGAAGAGGACCACCGCGCCCAGCATCTTCAGTCCCACCTCCTTCTTCATCGGCCGGAAGGAGAAATAGAGCGCCGTTATTCCCGCGCCGATGCCGGGGGCGGCGGCCAGATGCCCCAGCCCCGCCGATCCCACATGCAATATGTCGCGCGCATAGACCGGCAGCAGCGCCGTCGCCCCGGCGAGCAGCACCGCGAACAGGTCCAGCGTGATCGTGGCGAGCACCAGCCGGTTGGTGCGGACATAGGCGAAGCCGTCCACCATCTGCCGGATCGGGTGGCGGCTGGTGTCGCGCGGCGGCTGGGGCACCGGGCCGATCAGCATCATGCCGATCAGCGAGCAGGCGAACAGCCCCGACGCCAGCGCATAGGCCCCCCACGGCTCAACGGCATAGGCATAGCCGCCCAGCGCCGGCCCCGCGATCATGCCGGTCTGCCAGACGACGCTGGAAATGGCGATGGCGTTGGGCAGCACTTCGCGCGGCACCAGATTGGGTGCCAGCGCGCTATAGGCGGGGCCGTTGAAGGCCCGCGCGATGCCCACGATGGCCGCTATGCCGAAGATCAACGGCAGGCTGACCCATCCCTCCCATGTCGCGAAGGCCAGCAGGCCCGACGACAATGTCAGCAGGAACAATGTGATCCGCGTTATCATGCGCCGGTCGAAATGGTCCGCGACCCATCCCGTCACCGGCGTCAGGAAGAACAGCGGGAGGAACTGCGCCAGTCCGATCAGCCCCAACTGCGCGGCCGCGCCCGACGGACTCATCGTTTCCCGCGCGATATTATAGGCTTGCCACCCCAGCACGATCATCATGCCATATTGCGCCAGCACGGCCGCAAAGCGCCCCGCCAGATAAGCCCGGAAATTGGAATAGCGCAAAGGATGATGGGCAGCGGAGGAGGGCGTCATGCGCTCTCCTTAGCCGCGCCGCGTTGCAAACAGCAATGGGGCGGGGCGGGAAGCGGCCATTTCCCCAATTCGTCATCCCAGCGAAAGCTGGGATCTCATGTGGCCTGGTTGTGCCCTAAGAAGAGAGATGCCAGCTTTCGTTGGCATGACGGAATGTTCCTCTTACCCTTCCCCCTGGGGCGCAGTTGGAGGAGGGGGAGAGGCTACAGAGCCGCGATCCTGCGGATCGCTAACTCCTCACCCAGCTACGACCAGGCTTCGCAAACCTCTCCCCAAAAGCGAGGGGTAAGCAACGTCCGCCCTCCACCTATCATCGCCGCGTCACGCGTCCTATCCGGTGCGAGGAGGAGGGGGGCATGGAAGGGGATATGGGCATCCCTCCGAAAAGGTCCCGTCCCGCTCTATTCACCCGAGCGAAGCAGGATGCCCGTCACCGACCCGTTCCGCACGGAGCAGACGAAAGGCACGGCAGGCCCGTTCGCCTGACCGACGACGCCTTCGACTTCCCATCCGGCGGCCATGCTGCTCGCGCCGGGCGTGCCAATGATCTTCGCCCCGAAACCGGCCTGCTCGCGCGCCTTGGCCCCGCAGGCGTCCCTTGCCGCGCCCGCCGTCGCGATGGAGCCTTGGCCCGGCGAGGCATAGGGCTGGCGCTTCGCATCCCGTTCTGCCTGCCGGTCCTTGGAAATATCGCTCAGGATCGCGGCGTCGACGGCGCGGTGCAGGTCGCCATGGCCCTGCGCGAGAACAGCCGTCCCGCCCGTCAGGCCCAGTCCCAATGCCGCCATTATGAACGCCTGTCTCATGCTGTTCTCCCTGTTTCCTCGGATCATGATACCGCCATCCGCGATCCGGGAAAAGCGATGAGAAACCTATTTGAACAGGCCCCCCAATATGCCCCGGACCAGCCTGCCCGCGATCCCGCCGGAGGAACGGCGGCTCGATCCGCCGAACACTGCGCGGCCCAGTTCATTGGCGACCTGCCGCCCGACCGAGGAAGCGGCGGAACGGGTCGCCGACTGAACCGCTTGGTCGAAGGCGCCGGGCTTGGCCGCTTCCCGCGCGGCGGCGGCTTCGCGGCGGGCCTGTTCCTTCAGCTCCTGCTCGCGCTGTTTCGCCTCCACCTTGGCCTGAGCGGCGGCGGCTTTGTCGGCTTCCTCCTTCGCCTTGGCCGCTTCGGCCGCGGCAGCGGCGGCCTGGCCCCGCGCGGCAAGGATTTCCTGCGCAGACTCCCGGTTGACCGCCGTGTCATATTTGCCCGTGCAGGGGGAAATGGACTTAATGATCGCGCGCTCCTTCGCATCCACCGGCCCCAGCCGAGAGCGGGGCGGGGCGATCAGGGTGCGCTGAACGATGCCGGGCGATCCGTCCTCCTGCAGCAGCGAAACCAGCGCCTCGCCGACCTTGAGTTCCGTGATCGCCGTTTCGACATTGAGGTCGGGGTTGATGCGGAACGTCTCCGCCGCCGCCTTGATCGCCCGCTGGTCGCGGGGCGTGAAAGCGCGCAAGGCATGCTGCACGCGATTGCCGAGCTGCCCCGCCACCGCTTCGGGAATGTCGATCGGGTTTTGCGTCACGAAATAGACGCCCACGCCCTTGGACCGGATCAGGCGCACGACCTGCTCGATCTTGTCCTCCAGCGCCGGCGGCACATCGTCGAACAGCAGATGCGCCTCGTCGAAGAAGAAGACCAGCACCGGCTTATCCGGGTCGCCCACCTCCGGCAGCGTTTCGAACAGTTCGGAGAGCAGCCACAGCAGGAACGTCGCGTAGAGCTTCGGGCTTTGCATCAGCTTGTCGGCGGCGAGGATATTGACATAGCCCCGTCCCTTGTCATCCACCTTCAGGAAGTCATGGATGTCGAGCGCCGGTTCCCCGAAGAAATGCGCGCCGCCCTGGCTTTCGAGCTGGAGGAGCTGCCGCTGGATGGCGCCCACGCTCGCCTTGGTGACATTGCCGTAGCGCGAGGAAAGGCTGTCCGCATTGTCCGCGCAATAGGCCAGCATGGATTGCAGGTCGGCCAGGTCGAGCAGCAGCAGCCCTTCCTCATCGGCATATTTGAAGGCGATGGACAGCACGCCTTCCTGCGTTTCGTTAAGGCCCATCAGCCGGGCGAGCAGCAGCGGCCCCATTTCGCTGACGGTGGTGCGGATCGGGTGGCCCTGCTCGCCATAGAGGTCCCAGAAGATGGCCGGATTGTCGGCATAGCTGTAATTTTCGATCCCGATTTCCCTGGCTCGCTCGACCAGTTTGTCGGCATTCTTCGCGGTAGGCGATCCGGCCATGGAGATGCCCGACAGATCGCCCTTCACATCGGCGACGAACACCGGCACGCCCAGCGCGGAAAAGCTTTCGGCAATCCCTTGCAGCGTCACCGTTTTGCCCGTGCCGGTCGCGCCCGCGATCAGGCCGTGGCGATTGGCACGCCGCAGATTCAGGTTCTGCGGAATGCCGCCATCCTTTTCCGGTGCGCCCAATCCGATGAAAATGCCGTCGCTCATTGATTCCCGCTCCTCAAAAAGCATCGGGCCGCGCCCATCGGATCGGCCTGTTCCCATTTACGGGAAATCGCACCGATCCGACAAGCGCGGCCTGTTATGATTCGATTGTTCCTCCGGCCTTATTTGTCGCGCAGCCGCACCGGAAGGAAGATCGGCGGCTGTCCGCGACGCAGAACCTGCAACAGGATCGCGCTGCGGCCCTGCGACGACACCTGCTTCACCGCCGCGTCCAGATCGCCCTGGCTGGCTACCGGGCGGTTGTTCGCGCTGATGATGACATCGCCGCGGCGCAGGCCCTTGGCCCCCGCATCGGTGGAAGCGTCGATCGCCGTGATGACGATGCCGCGCGTGTCGACCGGAATGCCCAACTGCCGGACGATGCCAGGGGTGAGCGGAATAGCGGAAATGCCGAGCGACTTCTGTGCCGCCTGGCCGTTGTCCGACTGGCTGTCCTGCTGGCCGAGCGCATCATCATCCTGCTGCGCGAAGCTGTTGAGCTGGTCTTCGGGCGGGCGTTCGCCGACGACCGCGGTGACGGTCTGGCGCTGGCCGTTGCGGATGAGGACGATGGGCACGCGCGCGCCGATGGCCTGGTTCGCGACGATGGAGGACAGGTTCTGATCCGGCGTCACTTCTTGGCCCGCGACGCTGACGATCACGTCGCCCGCCCTGATTCCGGCCTTTTCCGCGCCCTTGCCCGGCTCTACGCCTTGCACGAACTCACCGCGATTCTTCGCGAGTCCGAGGGAATCGGCCATGTCTTCGCCCAGCGGCGTGATCTGGATGCCCAGATAGCCGCGCTTGACCGCCTGTCCCTTGCGGAGCGTCTCGACGATGGGCGCCGCCTGTTCCGACGGGATCGCGAAGCCGATGCCGACATTGCCGCCCGACGGGGACAGTATCTGGCTGTTGATGCCGATCACATTGCCGCGCATGTCGAACATCGGGCCGCCGCTATTGCCCTGATTGATCGACGCGTCGGTCTGGATGAACTTGTCATAGGTGCCGCCGGTGCCGCGATGCAGGGCGGAGATGATGCCCGCCGTCACCGTGCCGGAAAGCGCGAAGGGATTGCCGATGGCCACCACCCAGTCGCCCACGCGGGCGCGGGTGCTGTCGCCGAACTTGACGAAGGGCATGGGCTTCTTCGCATCGATCTTCAGCACGGCGATGTCGGTAGCGGGATCGCGGCCCACCAGCTTGGCCGGATATTCCTCGCGGTTGGTGAGCGTCACTGTGATGGAATCGACGGTCGCGCCTTCCGCGCCCGCGGACACCACATGGTTGTTGGTGACGATATATCCGTCCGGCGAGATGATGAAGCCCGACCCCAGCGACTGCGCCTGCCGGGTCTGGGGCTGACCGCCGCCCTGGCCGAAACCGAACAGGTCGCCGAAGGGCGTGCCCGCGAAGGGATTCTGCACCTGCACGCGCTGCTTGGTCGAGATGTTGACGACGGCGGGTTGCAGCTTTTCCACCATGTCGGCGAGGCTGGCGGGCGCTCCGGCGGGCGCGGCGGCCTGTATCCCTTCATTCTGCGCGGTCTGCGCGCCGACATTGGAGCTGGAGGTGACAGCGATGGCGGTGCCGCCAAGCAGCAGGGCGCCGGTAATGGCATAAGCGTAACGCACTCGTGACGGTCCTCTCATGATCTTCGGGAGTGGAAGGGCGGACTCTAGGCTAGTTCTGGATGCACCGCCCCGCCTTAACCCACATTGAATGACTCTGGTTCCGTAATGACCTCATCGTCCCTGGAATTGCCGCAGGAATTCGTTGTCGCGTGACAGGATCATGTTGGTCTGCCCCTGCTTGTCGGGCGCGAAGGTGAAGCGATAGGACTGCATCGCTCGATAGAAGTCGTAGAATTGCGGGTCCTTGCCGAAGCTGTCGGAATAGATGCGCGCGGCGTTCGCGTCCGCTTCGGCGCGGATGATCTGGGCCTGCTTGGCGCCTTGGGCGCGGATGGTGAGCGCTTCCTGCTCGCGCGCGGTCCGCATCCGGGTGAAGGCGCTTTCCAGCGGCGTGCCGTCGGGCAGGTCGGCGCGCTTGATGCGGACATCGACGATTTCCGCGCCATATTGCCGCGCCACGCGGTCGAGGCCTGCTTCGATATTCTGCATCACCTGGCCCCGCTCCGGGCTGAGCAGCGCCGCGAAGGGCCGCTTGCCCAGTTCGTTGCGAAGCGCCGATCCCAGGATCGGGCGCAGCGCGTCGGAAACCCGCTCCTCGCTTCCCGCTGCGATATACATGCGGAGCGGATCGACGATGCGGTAACGGGCAAAGGCGTCCACCTGCAACCGAAGCTGATCGGTCGAAAGCACCTGCTGCCGCTCCATTTCGACCGACAGGACGCGCTTGTCGATCCACACGATCTGGTCGATGAACGGCCAGCGCAGGATGACGCCCGCGCCGGTCTTGCCGAACGTCTCATTGGCGCGATAGCGGTTGATGATCGCCTTGGGATCGCCGAAGCGGACGACAACGCCCTGCTTGGTTTCCGGCACGATGGCGACGGTGCTGCCGATCAGCAGCAGCAGGGCGATGGCGATCAGCGCGATGGCGATGGGATGGCGTTGGATGGCGGGCATCACTGATTCCCCTCGGCCTGGGCCGCATTGCCCTGCGCGGTCGCGGGCGCGGCCTGCGCCCGGCGCTTGAGTTCGGGCAGCGGCAGATAGGGGGTTACGCCGCCGCTCTCCACGATCGTCTTGTCGACGTTGGACAGAACGCCCTCCATGGTTTCATAATACATGCGGCGGCGGGTCACTTCGGGCGAGAGCCTGTATTGTTCATACACCTTGTCGAAGGCCGCGGCCTCGCCCTGTGCCTTGGCCGTCACCTGCTGCGCCGCGGCGCGCGCTTCGTTGAGGTAGGTCTGCGCGGTCTGCTGCGCGGCGGACACCGCCTTGAACGCGTCGTTGACGGCGGTTGGCGGGTCGGCCTGCTTGATCGCGACGCCCTGAACCCGAATGCCGGATTTGTAGCCGTCGAGTATCTCCTGCATCCGCAGTTCGACCTGCTGTTCGATCTCCGTGCGGCCCGCGCCCAGCGCGTCATCCAGGCTGACGCTGGCGACGACCGAGCGCATCGCGCTTTCGGCGACTTCGCGGACGGATGTGTCGGGGTCGGAAAGCTGGAATAGATAGAGTTCGGGATTACGGATGTTCCAGCGTACCGAATAGGCGAGGTCGATGATGTTCTGGTCGCCCGTCAGCACCAGATTCTCGCTCTCGGCGGCGGCCGATCCGATGTCGATGGTGCGGATTTCCTCCACGTCCACGGTCGTCACGCTCTCGAACGGCGCGGGCAGCGTCAGGCTGATACCCGGTGTCAGCGTCCGGCTGTATTTGCCCAGCAGCGTGACGACGCCGCGCTCCTGCGGCCCGACGCGGTGAAAGCAGGTGAGCGCCAGCCACAGCAGAATGAGAATGCCGATGGCGATCGGCCACAACGCCTTGCCGCTGGCGCGCGGAGGCAGGTTGCCGAAGCCGCCGTTACCGCCGCCGCCAAAACTCTCGCGGCTGCGGCGCAGCAGCTCCTCGATCGCGGAGGGGCCTTTCTGCCCGCCCGGCTTGCCAGGCTGAGTCCATGGATTGCGCGGTCCACCCTCGCCCCCGTCTTGGCCCTTGCCCGGTCCGTCATTGCCATCCGGCCCTTCGCTCTTGCCGCCCCACGGCCCTTGGACCATGGCGCTCGCGATGCCGGGCATCCACCCGAAAATTCTCTTCATCTGGCCTCTATAGGAAGGGTGGGCTGCGAAAAACAGTGCCCTTTGACGGGAATATTGTTTGAAAGCATTTCCGGACGGCGCGCGAAGCGGAAAATGCGTCAGCCGGGCAAAGCCTCTTTCCCCACCATGCCGAAACGCTCTAGAGGGCAGCCATGACCGATCTCGACAGCTTTGCCGCACGCCTCAAGACCCTCACCGGCGGCCGCGCCAGCACGCCGCGCGTCAAGGACGGCGTCATGACCCTCGCGCTGGAAGTGGGCGGCCTGACCGCCGATCAGCGCGACGCCATCGCCGCCGCCATTCGCGAAGGCGCGCTGACCGTTCCGGGCGTGAGCGATGTCCGCATCGCCATGACCGCCGAACGCAAGGAATTGCGGATCATCGCGGTCGGGTCGGGAAAAGGGGGCGTCGGCAAATCCACGCTGTCGGCCAATCTGGCCGTCGCCCTGAAACGGTTGGGCCATCGCGTGGGCCTTGTCGATGCCGACATCTATGGCCCGTCGCAGGCCCGCCTGATGGCGAGCGAGGATCAAAAGCCGCAGGCGCGCGACAAGCATCTGATCCCCGTGCAAAGCCCGGTGGGTGTGCCGATGCTGTCCATGGCGCATCTGGTGGAGCTGGGCCGGGCGCTGGCGTGGCGCGGGCCGATGGTCAGCAATGCGCTGGGGCAATTGATCGACGCCGAATGGGGCGACGTGGAAACGCTCATCGTCGACATGCCGCCGGGCACCGGCGACATCCAGCTTTCGATGATCCAGAAGCACAAGCCCGCCGGCGTGGTGATCGTTTCCACGCCGCAGGATCTCGCGCTGATCGACGCCACCCGCGCCGTCAACCTGTTCGAGCAGGCGCATGTGCCGCTGATCGGTTTGGTCGAGAATATGGCGGGCTATGCCTGTCCCCATTGCGGCGAGATATCCGATCCCTTCGGCGCGGGCGGCGCGGAAGCGGCGGCGAAGGAGATGGGCATGGCCTTTCTGGGCCGCATCCCGCTCGCCATCGACATCCGCCGCCGCTCGGACGCGGGCGATCCTCCCGCGGCGGGCGACGATGTGCATGGGCAGGCGTTTCGCGCCATCGCGGAAAAGGTCGCGGAATACGTCGCGCGATAAGGGTAGGGCGGGGCTGCAGGACAGCGGATCGCGTGATCCCGCCCTCTCTCCCAAGCACGCATAAATGGGAACGTCTTGCTTTACGCCGCGTCTCTCCCATCTGGGAATCTGAACCAAGGAGGCCGCCATGCCATTGACCGAGCCGCAGGATATCGCCGATCTGCTGGGCGAAACCCGCACAATTGCGCTGATCGGCATTTCCGATCGTCCCGACCGCCCCAGCTATGGCGTCATGAAGGCGCTTCAGGACCATGGCTATCGCGTCCTGCCGGTCAATCCCCAGATCGCGGGAGAGCATGTGCATGGCGAGTTCGTCTGGGACCGGCTGTCCGACATTGGCGTGTCCATCGACATGGTCGACATCTTCCGCCGCAGCGAGGCGGCGGGCGAGGCAGTGGACGACGCCATCGCCGCCGGGGCAAAGGCGGTCTGGATGCAGCTCGGCGTCATCAACCCGCAAGCGGCGGCACGCGCGGAAGCCGCTGGCCTCAAGGTCGTGATGGACCGTTGCCCCGCAATCGAAATCCCGCGCCTCGGCCTTGCGCCCATCCGTGCCGAATAAGGCTATGCAGCGCCTTTGCCGCTCTCTATCAGTCAGGATATGGGGCGAGTACCGCTAAGGCAGAAGGGTAGAGGCAGGCAGGGAATCGACCGCCGCGCCCTGCTTGTCGGGGGAGGCGTCGGCGCGGGGCTGCTGCTCGCATGGGCCGTCTGGCCGCGCAGCTACAAGCCCAATCTCAACGCCGCGCCGGGGGAGTTCGTCTTCAACGCCTTCCTCAAGATCGACCGGGCGGGGCAGGTGATCGTCATCGTGCCGCAACTGGAAATGGGGCAGGGGATAACGACCTTGCTGCCCCAGATTCTCGCGGACGAACTGGGCGCCGACTGGCGCACCATCGCGGTGCAAAGCGCGCCGGAAAGCCCCCTTTATGCGAACACCCTTCTGGCGCGTGAGTGGCTGGCGAGCGACTGGACCCGCGTCGGCGGCGAGGCGGGCGACTGGGCGCTCGATCAATATGCGACGCGCAAGGCGCTGATGCTGACGGGTGGCGGAACCTCCGTGCCGATGTTCCACGATGCCTATCGCGATGCCGGGGCCGCGGCGCGCATCCTGCTGTGCAAGGCGGCGGCGAAGCGCTGGAACGTGCCGTGGGAAAGCTGCGACATTCAGGAAGGTCTGATTTCCGACGGCGGCCAGCGGACGCTGCGCTTTGGAGATGTGGTTGAGGAGGCGGCGGCGTTCGACCTTCCCGAGATCCTGCCCCTGCGGCAGGGGATGGAGGGGCGGTTGGCGGGACAGGATTTGCCCCGGCTCGACACGCCTTCCAAGCTCGACGGCAGCCATAATTTCGCCGCCGACATCCGCCTGCCCGACATGGTCTTCGCGTCGATCCGCCAAGGGCCGATCGGTGATGCGCGGCTGGAAAGCGTGAACGAGGGCGCGGCCAGGAGCGTCACCGGCTTCCTGAAGCTGGTCCGGTCGGAACGCTGGGTCGCCGCGGTTGGAACCAACTGGTGGGCGGCGAACAAGGCGCTCGATCTGGCCGATCCCGTATTCATGCTGGATGGGCCGCCCGTCAGCGACGAACGCATCGACGCCGCGCTGGAGGATGCCTTTTCCGGTTCCCATGGCCGCCGTCTTTATACGCAGGGCGACCTGTTGCCGGTGTTCGAGGGCGCGACGATTCTGGCCAGCGAATATCGGGTGGACCCGGGCCTGCACCTCGCGCTGGAACCGATGTGCGCCACCGCGCGCGTCACCGACGCCGGGGCTGAGGTGTGGACCGCCACGCAGGCCCCAGGTCTCGCCCGCACGGCCATTGCCGACGCGCTGGGGATCGACCGGGCTTCCGTGACGCTTTACCCCGTGCACGCGGGCGGCTCTTTCGGGCGCAAGATGGATTTCGAGGCAGCGGTGCAGGCCGCGCTGATCGCGCGGGACATGGGGCGTCCCGTCCAATTGCTCTGGTCGCGGCTGGAAGATGTCATTCATGACCGGCCAAGCCCGCCCGCCCATGCCCGCATGGCGGCAAAGCTTGGCCGCAGCGGCGTGATAGAGGGCTGGCTGGCGAAAGTCGCCGCCCCCTGCGCGATGAGCCAGACCTGGGCGCGTATTGCGAACGGCGCCTTGCCCCACGAAGCGGCGGCCCAGACGGCGGACAAGGCGACAAGACTCGCGATCGCTGGTATGGAGATACCCTATGCCGTCTCCAACTGGGCCATCGACCACTATCCGTCAGATGTATATCTGCCTCTTGGTTTCGTGCCCGGCAACGCTCATCTCCACAGCACCTTCTTCACCGAAAGCTTCATGGACGAACTCGCCCATCTGGCGCAGATGGAGGCCATGTCTTTTCGCATCCAGATGCTGGGAGGCAATCCGCGTCTCGCCCACTGCCTTTCGACCGCCGCCGCCATGGGGGGATGGCAGGGCGGCATTGCGGGCAGCGGGCAGGGGATCGCCACGCATCGGATCGGCGATGCATTCGGCGCGGTGCTGGTGGAAGCCGCGATTACCGGCGGCAAGCTGATGGTGGGCCGGATGGTCGCGGCGGTCGACTGCGGCGATCAGGTCAATCCCGATATCGCCCGGCAACAGGTGGAAAGCGGTCTGATCTACGGCCTTGCCTGTGCGATGGGGGCTTCGGTTCCCTATGACAAGGCCATGCCCGGACGCGCCATTCTGGGCCGCATGAACCTTCCGCGCCTCAGCGACATAGGGGAGATCACGGTCGAATTGATCCGCAGCACGGCGAAACCGGCCGGCGCGACGGAAATCGCTGCGCCCATGGTGGCTCCCGCCGTCGCCAACGCCTTATTCACCGTTACCGGCCAGAGGTTCCGAAGCCTGCCGCTCTTGTCTCAGGATTGAATATGCCCCGCATCGGCGTTCTCCTCATCAATCTCGGCACACCCGATGCGCCCGATGCGCCCTCCGTCCGACGCTATCTGGCCGAGTTTCTGTCGGACCCCCGCGTGGTGGAAATCCCGCAATGGCTCTGGCAACCGATCCTGCGGGGGCCGATCCTTATCGCCCGCCCGCGCAAGTCGGCCCATGCCTATGCCCAGATCTGGACGAAGGACGGCTCTCCCCTTGCGGTGAATACGCGCGACACGGCGACTGCCCTGGCCGGACGTTTCGGTCCCGGCGTCACGGTCGACTGGGCCATGCGTTATGGCAATCCTTCGATTGCCACGCGGTTGGACGCGTTGAGGGAAGCGGGGTGCGACCGCATCCTGCTGGCTCCCCTGTATCCGCAATATTGCGCAGCCACGACCGCTACCGCCATCGATTGCGCGGCAGAAGCGCTGTCGAAGGTCCGTGCCCAGCCCGCGATCCGAACCCTGCCGCCCTATTTCGATGATCGTGCTTATATCGAAGCGCTGAGGGCGTCGACGCAGCGGCAACTGGCCGCGCTGGATTTCGAGCCCGATCTCCTTCTCGCCAGCTTCCACGGAATGCCGGAGCGGACCCGGACGCTGGGCGATCCCTATCATGCCCAGTCGCTTGAGACGGCGCGCCTGCTGGCGCAGGCATTGGATCGCGAAGTCCGAATCACTTTCCAGTCGCGTTTCGGACCCGCGAAATGGCTCGGACCGGCCACTGACGAGACGCTGAAGACGCTCCCATCGGACGGCGTCCGCATGGTAGCGGTTCTTACCCCCGGCTTTTCCGCTGACTGCCTCGAAACCCTTGAAGAGATCGGCATGCGAGGGCGGGAGGATTTTCTTGCCTCAGGAGGGCGGAAATTCGCACATCTGGCTTGTTTGAACGCCTCTGCGGAGGCTATCAACTTGTATGAGAATCTGATCGGTCGGGAACTGGCCGGCTGGTGAATTTAAGTGAGGTTGTTCGACTGGAAGTTATAGGAGGGCTTATGAGCAAGGTTGCTGTCGTCACTGGCGGAACACGCGGAATTGGCGAGGCGATCAGCCTGGCCCTCAAGGATCTCGGCTACACCATCGCGGCCAACTATGCCGGTAATGAGGAAAAGGCACGCGCCTTTACCGACAGGACCGGCATCGCGGCCTTCAAATGGGATGTCGGCGATCATCAGGCCTGCCTTGACGGATGCGCGCAGGTGGCTGAAAAGCTCGGTCCTGTCGACATTGTGGTCAACAATGCGGGTATCACCCGCGATGGCGTGCTCGCGCGGATGAGCTTTGAAGACTGGAACGATGTGATGCGCATCAATCTGGGCGGCTGTTTCAACATGGCCAAGGCGACGTTCGGCGGCATGCGCGAACGCGGCTGGGGCCGCATCGTCAATATCGGTTCGGTCAACGGGCAGGCGGGCCAATATGGCCAGGTGAACTATGCCGCGGCCAAATCCGGCATCCATGGCTTCACCAAGGCGCTGGCGCAGGAGGGCGCGAAATACGGCATCACCGTCAACGCGATCGCGCCCGGCTATATCGACACCGACATGGTGGCCGCCGTGCCTGCGCCGGTGCTGGAAAAGATCGTGGCGAAGATTCCAGTGGGGCGTCTCGGCCATGCCCATGAAATCGCGCGGGGCGTGGCGTTCCTGTGCAGCGAGGACGCGGCCTTCATCACCGGCAGCACGCTTTCGATCAACGGCGGGCAGCACATGTATTGATGGAATGGGATGAGGCTCCTTCGGCCCGGTCCGCCGGAGCCTCTCCCTTTGCGCCGCCCGCGAAGCGGAGTGTGACGATCGCCGGTCATCAGACGGCGGTCAGCCTTGAGCCGATCTTCTGGGACGCCCTTTGCGCGCAAGCCGCGCGGGAGGAGGTTCCGGTCAATGCCCTTATCGCCCGGATCGATGTGGAGCGTCTGGCGGCGGCGCAACCGCCTAACCTCGCCAGCGCCATCCGCTGCTGGCTTTTCGAAAGGACGCTGTCTTCGTAAGATAAGAATTATTCGCAATAGTGACTCTGATAATGGATCGCAATAGCGGAAACGACGCGACCTACCTTGATCCGAATGCCGGCAACCATTGCAGAACACGCCGAAACATTCGGGTAGCCTGTTCACGATCTATCGCTTCGATTTCGGATTGGAGTTGGGTTACGGGTTGACCTATCAGGGCAAATTCCTGCTCAACTATCCGACGCTCGCGCAGTTGCAGACAGACAGTTATGTACCCTATCGCGTGCCGAGCTACACGATCCATCGTTTCATGGTGAACTATCCGATCACGGAAAATCTGACGGCGCAGGTCAATGTCCAGAACTTCACCAACAAGAAATATGTGACCACCGGTAAGGAATAGGACAGGCGGCAACTGGGCGCAGCCCGCACCGACACGTTCGGTGTTCAGCCTGAACTACAAGTTCTGATCCCAAAAATCTCCCCGGCTTGTCCCGGCCGGGGAAGGGGCGGGCAGCGGTGCACTCCTTTCTCCTCGGGCCGCTGCCTGCCCGCATTTTGGTCCATCACAGGAATCTGGTGCATGAGTATGCAATTGATTCGCATTATGGTTCGCGATATGGCCCTTTGCTGGCTCGCTGATGGAAGGAGGGGGCGATCATGCTATCGGTAGCGGAAGACAGGATCGACGATACGTTGGACTTGCCGGCATCTCGGCAGTTTCCCGATCCCCGTCGGCCCGGCCAGGATACGCGCGCGTCTCAGCCTTTGCGGGCGGCGGAAGCAGGGCGCTTCGGCCAGCGGCGCGGTCCCAATCTGCCCGCCATCCTCCTCATCGTTGCTGTCCATGCAGCGCTGATCTTCGCCATGATGCAGGTCCGTCAGCATGTGATCGCCGTGCGTGAGGCCAGGCTGACCGTCGTTAATCTGACGCCGCCCGCACCGCCGCCGCCGTCGGAAGAAACGCCTCCGCCTCCGCCTTCCAAGCCTGAAATCGTAGCGCCGGCGCCCCTGGTGCAGATGCCGGTGCGGCCGGTTCAACTCGTGGCGACCACGCCGATCCCTGTTCCTGTGCCATCACCCGTTCCGGTCAAGGCCGCCCCGGCTCCGCCCGCACCGCCCGCGCCCCCCAGCACGGTGCAGGGCGGCGATCTCGCGACCCAGATGGTGTCCGGCAAGCCGCCCCGCTATCCGATAGAAAGCCGCCGCAAGCGGGAGCAGGGCACGGTCGTCCTTTCGCTGACGCTGGGCATCGACGGCGCGGTCGAAAGCGTCGCCGTCGCGCAAAGCAGCGGCTTCAAGCGGCTGGACGATGCCGCCCGCGACGCCGTGCGCGGATGGCGCTGGCGGCCCACCGTGCGCGACGGCCAGCCGGTGCGCGTCAGGGGCGTGGTCGAAATCCCCTTTGTGCTGCGCGTGGACGCCGCCTGACGGGCGCGCTATTTTCGAGTTTCCAGACCATGCTGATCGCCGTTCCCCAATTGCTCGATGCGGCGGCCGTGCATGCCGTCCGCACCCTGATCGATGGGGCGCAGTGGGTCGACGGCAACGTCACATCCGGCCATCAGTCGGCGCTCGCCAAACGGAATCTGCAATTGCCGGAGGACGCGCCCGAAGCGAAGCAGGCCGGGCAGATGGTGTTGGACGCGGTCGGCAGGTCGCCGCTGTTCATCGCCGCCGCGCTTCCGCTCAAGATATTTCCGCCTTTGTTCAACAGCTATGCGGACAGGCAGGCGTTCGGCACCCATGTCGACAATGCCGTGCGGATTCAGGCAGGCACGGGGTTTCGCGTCCGGTCGGACCTTTCCATCACCATCTTTCTGGAAGAGCCGGACGCCTATGACGGCGGCGAACTGACCATCGAAACCCATTTCGGCGTGCAGCAGGTCAAGTTGGCGGCGGGCGACGCGGTGCTCTATCCGTCATCCTCCCTGCATCGCGTAGAGCCGGTCACGCGCGGGCGGCGCGTGGCGAGCTTCTTCTGGATGCAATCCATGATCCGCGACGATGCCGCGCGGCAGATGCTGTTCGATCTCGACAGCAGCATCCAGGCCCTAGCCGCCGATCTGGGCCACGGCCATGCCCAGATAATCCGTCTGACCGGCGTGTATCACAATCTGCTCCGGCGCTGGTCGGAAGCGTAATCAGACAATCACTGATTGGTCTTGGCGGCGACAGCGCTATAAGCGTTGGGCGCGTATCGCGCTTTCAGAAGAAAGAGCCATCCAGAATGCAGCCATCCAACCAGCCGGTGAACATCACGCGGATCGCCGATGCCCTCGTTGCCGCGGCCATCGATGCGGGACAGGCGATCATGGCCATCTATGACGCCGGCTTCTCGGTGGAAACCAAGTCGGACAACAGTCCCGTGACGCAGGCGGACGCCGCCGGGGAGAAGATCATCCTCGAAGCGCTGGCGCGGGTCGCGGGCGATATCCCCGTGATCGCGGAAGAGGAGGTGGCCGCGGGCCGCGTGCCCCGGACAGAGGGCACCTTCTTTCTCGTCGATCCGCTTGACGGGACCAAGGAGTTTATCGAGCGGCGCGGTGACTTCACCGTCAACATCGCGCTGATCGAAGCGCGCCAGCCCGTCTTCGGCATTGTCTACGCGCCGGCCAAGGGCCGCCTCTTCGTGGGCGACGTGCAAAGCGGGGCGGCGTGGAGCGCCCCTGTATCGCGCGAAGGCGAAATCGGTGATCGGGCGCCGATCCATGTGCGCGACCTACCCGGCGGGGGCCTGTCGGTGGTCGCCTCGAAATCGCACAATACGCCCGAAACCGATGCCTATCTTGGCCAGTTCGACGTGGCGGAACGGGTGTCCTTCGGCTCCTCGCTCAAGATCTGCATGGTCGCGGCGGGGGAGGCGGACCTCTATCCCCGCCTTGCCCCGACCTGCGAATGGGACATCGGCGCGGGGGACGCCGTGCTGCGTGCCGCCGGGGGCAAGCTGCTCGCGCCCGATGGCGCGCCCATGGCCTATGGCAAGGCGCGCTTCTTCAACCCCGGTTTCGTCGCGGCGGGAGATATCGACCCGCCGCCCATCGCGCCTTTCATGACGGAGTAAGGGAAAAGCCCTTCAACGGGATGTGGGCAGCTCTGTCCCGTCGAGCCGACGCTGCGGCGACGCGTTCCTGCAACCATGCGCCGACCGCCGCGATGCGGGCGACCTTGCGTAAGTCCTCATGCGTCACCAGCCAGAAATGACGCACGATCTCCACCCTGTCCGCCATCAGTTCGATCAGATTCGGATCGCTCCGCGCGATGAAATCGGGCAGCACGCCGATGCCGCTGCCGTCGCGGATCATGCGATATTGCATGTTGATGCTGGTCGCGCGCAGATGCGCCTCCAGCCCCGTCTCCACTTCGTCGAGATAATCGAGCTCCGGGGAAAAGATGAACTCCGGCACATAGCCGACCAGCACATGCTCGCGCAGTCGGGAGGGGTGCTCCGGCCGTCCCGCCCGCTTCAGATAATCGGCGGACGCGTAAAGATGCAGCCGATATTCCCCCAGCCGCTTGACCGATAGTCGCCCGCGCTGCGGCCGCGCCAGCATCAGCGCCATGTCCGCCTCGCGTTTCGAAGGGTTGAGGAAGCCCGAAGCGGTGATGAGGTCCAGCCTGATGCCCGGATGCCGCTGGCTGAACTCGGCAAGGCCGGGCGCCAGCACCCATGTCCCGAAGCCCTCCGCCACCGACAGCCGCACCTGTCCCGCAAGCTGCTGTTCTTGCCCCGCCACATCCTCGATTGCCGACATGGCCGCGCTTTCGACCGTTTCGGCATGGCGCAGCAAAGCCTGTCCCCTGACGGTCAGCGCCCGCTCGCCCGAGGCCATCTCGAATAGTTCCGCGCCCAGCGCCTTTTCCAGACGTGTAAGCCGCCGCATGATCGTGGTCCCGTCGATTCCCAGCGTCCGCGCCGCCGGAGCGATCTTCCGCGCCCGCGCCACGGCCAGAAACACGCGCAGGTCGTCCCAGTCGAACATCATTCCCTCGGCTGCATTCTTGCAGTATAGACATGCGAAACTTCGTCGTTGCTTGCAATTACACGCTATTGCTAGAGCCGCGTCAACCTGAAGGAAAAGGATGCCGCCATGCGTGAGATTTCCCACAAACTCGCCTTCGCCCATGACGCGGCACCTGCGCGCTATGGCGAAATTTTCGATCCCAATAAGGGCGGCGTGCAGGCCCGTGTCGCGCTGGGCGACGCCGCCTTGCTCGACCGCATGGTCGAAGCCGCGCGCAAGGTGCAGCCCGCATGGGCCGCCGTCAACCCGCAGCGCCGCGCCCGCATCATGTTCCGCTTCAAGGAACTGGTGGAGCGGAACATGGACGAGCTCGCCCATCTGCTCAGTTCCGAACATGGCAAGGTGATCGCCGATGCGAAGGGCGACATCCAGCGCGGACTTGAAGTCGTCGAATTTGCCTGTGGCATCCCCCATGTGCTTAAGGGCGAGTTCACGCAGGGCGCGGGGCCGGGGATCGACGTCTTTTCCATGCGTCAGCCTGTCGGCATCGGCGCGGGTATCACCCCCTTCAACTTCCCGGCGATGATCCCGCTCTGGATGTCCGCCGTCGCCATCGCGACCGGCAACGCCTTCATCCTCAAGCCTTCGGAACGCGATCCGTCCGTGCCCGTGCGCCTGGGCGAACTCTTCCTTGAAGCGGGTCTGCCCGAGGGCATTTTTCAGGTCGTCCATGGCGACAAGGAAATGGTGGACGCGATCCTCGACCATCCCGGCATCGGCGCGGTCAGCTTCGTCGGATCGTCGGACATCGCCCATTATGTCTACAATCGCGGCGTCGCGGCGGGCAAGCGTGTGCAGGCCATGGGCGGTGCGAAGAATCACGGCATCGTCATGCCGGATGCCGATCTCGATCAGGTGGTCAATGACCTCACCGGCGCGGCCTTCGGTTCGGCGGGCGAGCGGTGCATGGCGCTTCCCGTCGTTGTACCGGTAGGCGAGAAAACCGCCGTTGCCCTCCGCCAGAAGCTGATCCCCGCCATCCAAGCCCTGCGCGTCGGCATCTCCACCGATGCGGAGGCGCATTACGGCCCCGTCATCAACGCCCAGCACAAGGCGAAGATCGAACAGTGGATTCAGACCGGAGTGGATGAAGGCGCCGAACTGGTGGTGGACGGTCGCGGCTTTACATTGCAGGGATATGAGGAGGGCTTCTTCGTCGGCCCGACGCTGTTCGACCATGTGACGCCCGATATGTCCGCCTACAAGGAGGAGATTTTCGGCCCCGTCCTCCAGATGGTCCGCGCGGAAAACTTCGAGGAGGCGCTGGCGCTCCCCAGCAAGCACCAATATGGCAATGGCGTTGCCATCTTCACCCGCAACGGCCACGCCGCGCGTGAATTCGCCGCGCGGGTCGATGTCGGCATGGTCGGCATCAACGTGCCGATCCCGGTGCCGGTCGCCTATCACAGCTTCGGCGGCTGGAAGCGCTCAGCCTTCGGCGACACCAACCAGCACGGCATGGAAGGCGTCAAATTCTGGACCAAGGTGAAGACCGTCACCCAGCGCTGGCCCGATGGCGGGGGTAGCGGCGACAGCGCCTTCGTCATCCCCACCATGGGCTGAGGCATGTCGTGAGCCAGTTCGACCTTACCGATGAGCAGCGCGAGATTCAGGATCTTGCGCGCCGCTTCACCGCCGACGCGATCACGCCTCACGCGGCGGAGTGGGATGAAAAGCACATCTTCCCCCGCGACACGATCCGCGCGGCGGCGGCGCTGGGCTTCGGCGGCATCTATGTGTCCGAAGCGTCCGGCGGCATCGGGCTTGGCCGTCTGGAAGCCGCGCTCATCATGGAGGCGATGGCCTATGGTTGTCCTTCTACCAGCGCCTTCCTGTCGATCCACAACATGGCGTCGTGGATGATCGACCGCTTCGGCAGTCAGGCGCTCAGGGACAAATACCTGCCCTCCATGGTGCCGATGGAGCGCATGGGCAGCTATTGCCTGACCGAAGCGGGATCGGGTTCGGACGCCGCCGCGCTCAAGACCCGTGCCGTGCGGGACGGCGACCATTATGTCGTCACCGGCTCCAAGCAGTTCATCTCCGGCGGCGGCGAGAACGACATTTATGTCACCATGGTCCGAACCGGCGAGGAGGGTCCCAAGGGTATAAGCTGCCTCGTCATCGAAAAGGATATGGAGGGCGTCAGCTTCGGTGCGCGGGAACGCAAGCTCGGCTGGCATTCGCAGCCTACCGCGCAGGTCAATTTCGACGGGGTGCGCGTGCCGGCCGAAAATCTGGTCGGCGGGGAAGGGGAAGGCTTCCGCATCGCGATGATGGGGCTGGACGGGGGACGGCTCAATATCGGGGCCTGCTCGCTGGGCGGCGCGCAGCGCTGCATCGACGAAGCGGTCGCCTATACCAGGGACCGCAAGCAGTTCGGTCAGGCCATCGCCGATTTCCAGAATACCCAGTTCATGCTGGCCGACATGGAGACAGAGCTTCAGGCCGCCCGCACGCTGCTCTACGCCGCCGCTGTCAAGGTGACGGAGAACGCGCCCGACAAGACCCGCTTCGCCGCCATGGCCAAGCGCTTCGCGACGGACACCGGCTCTTCCGTGGTCGACCGGGCGCTGCAATTGCATGGCGGTTATGGCTATCTGATGGACTATCCGGTCGAACGCTTCTGGCGCGACCTGCGCGTCCATTCGATTCTGGAAGGCACCAATCAGATCATGCGGATGATCGTCGCCCGCGACATGCTGCGGCAGTAAATAATCTCTTGTCCTTTGGGGGAGGGTTTAAGACTCGGTGCCTGGTCGAAGCGGGGTGAGGGGGCGATCCCGTCGCAATCCTCCTCTTCAACTCCGCTTGGGCATGTCCGCGCCGAAGCTGTATATTCTCTCCCATCAGGGGCGAGGAAGGAGAGATGAATGACCGACCAAGTCCTGACCCTCATCGAAAACGGCATCGGCCGCATCCGCCTCAACCGGCCCAAGGCGCTTCATGCCCTGACGCCGGAAATGTGCGAGGCGATCAACGAAGCGCTGCTTGCATGGCGCAAGGATGATGCCGTGGCCGCGATCATGATCGACCATGCCGAAGGACGCGGCTTCTGCGCGGGCGGCGACATTGCGCTCATCGCCAACAGCGCAAAGGCCGATTGCGTCGAGGCGGAGCATTTCTTCTTCGTCGAATATCGGATGAACCATCTGCTGTTCGTCTATGAAAAGCCGATCGTCGCCTTCATGGACGGCATCGTCATGGGCGGCGGCGTCGGCATCTCGCTCCCCGCGCGCTACCGTGTCGCGACGGAGCACACCGTTTTCGCCATGCCCGAAACCGGCATCGGTCTGTTCCCCGATGTGGGCGGCGGCTGGTTCCTGCCGCGCCTGCCGGGGCGGACCGGCGCATGGCTCGCGGCCACAGGCGCGCGTATTGACGGAGCCGACTGCCGCGTCATCGGGATTGCCACGCATTATATGTCCTCGGACAGGCTGGAAGCGGTCAAGGACGCTATCCTCGCCGATCCGCAAAACCTGTCCGCCATCCTCAACGACAATGCCGAAACGCCGCCGCCCTCGAAGCTGGAAGCGATGCGCCCCGATATCGACCGTCTCTTCGCCTCCGACCGGCTGGAGGATGTCCTCGCCGCGCTCGGTGCGGACGGTGGCGAATGGGCGGCGAAGCAGCGCGCCGTGCTGAACGGCAAATCTCCCCAGACGATCAAGGTCGCTCTCCGCCAGCTTGCCGAGGGCGCGGCGATGACCGACTTCGCCGAGAATATGCGGATGGAATATGACCTCGCCTGTCATGTGATCCGCCGCCCCGATCTGGTCGAAGGGGTGCGCGCGGTGATCTTCGACAAGGACAATGCGCCAAAGTGGAACCCGGCGACGCCCGAAGGCGTGACGGATGCGATGATCGACGCGATCTTCGCGCCCCTGCCGCCAGACAGGCAATGGACCCCGCTGCCGGACCTTCAGGGGTGAAGGAAGAGCTGTCCCATGCGACGTCAAGAGTTGAAAGGAGCCTGACATGAGTCTCACCATCGCCTTCATCGGCCTGGGAAATATGGGCGGCGGCATGGCCGCGAACCTGTTGAAGAACGGCTATGCCGTGCGTGCTTTCGACCTGTCCGAAGATGCGCTTGCCCGTGCCGAGACAGCAGGGGCCGTGCGCGCCGCCAGCGCCGCCGAAGCCGCCACCGGCGCGGATGCCGTCGTCACCATGCTTCCCACCGGCAAGCATGTCGAAGGTGTCTATACCGGCGAAGTCTTCGGCGCGGCAAAGGCGGGCGCCCTGTTCCTCGACTGCTCGACCATCGATGTGACGACTGCCCGCCGGGTCATCGAAGCCGCGGCGGCGAAGGGTTTCGACATGGTCGACGCGCCCGTCTCCGGCGGCATCGCGGCGGCCAATGGCGGTACGCTCACCTTCATGGTCGGCGGCACGGACGCGGCTTTCGCCAAGGCGAAGCGGATACTCTCCGCCATGGGCAAAGCCGTCATCCACGCGGGCGGCGCGGGCAATGGTCAGGCGGCGAAAATTTGCAATAACATGCTGCTGGGCGCAACCATGATCGCGACTTGCGAAAGTTTCGCCATGGCGCGGAAGCTGGGCCTGGACCCGCAGACCTTCTACGACATCTCCAGTGTCTCGTCCGGCCAGAGCTGGTCGATGACCAGCTATTGCCCCATCCCTGGCGTCGGCCCGCAAAGTCCTTCGGACAATGACTATCAGGGCGGCTTCGCGGTCGGCCTGATGCTCAAGGACCTGAAGCTCGCGACGGAAGCCGCCGCCTCCGTCAACGCCAGCGTCCCCATGGGCAACGCCGCCGAAGCGCTCTACCAGCTTCTCGCCAATCAGGGGAAGGCGACCCGCGACTTCTCCATCATGATCGAGATGCTGGAGGGCAATTAGGCGCTAGCCATCCTCCAGCATTCGCCGCAGATCGGGCATGGCGTCGGCCTGTCCCATGCCATGCCGCTCCATTTCCCGCAGCGTCGCCAGTGCCATGGCCCGATAATCCGGCAGCACATCGGGGCAATATCGATCAAAGGCGTCCAGATGGTCCCCGATGGTGCCCCGGTCTCCCCGCAGCAAGGGGCCGGACAAGGCTGCGAACCCGCTCGCCAGGCTGTTCTCCATGGCCGCCCGCACCAGCGGTCCCAGCACGGCGGCGGGATCGCCCACATCCGCCGCTTCCAGCGTCCGCGCCGCTCCAGCCATCAGCGTCACCAGGTGGTTCGCCGCATGGCTGAGCGCGGCGTGATAGAGCGATCGCTTCTCCTCCGCGATGACGAACGCCCGGCCGCCTAGCAACTGCACGACCGCCATTGCCCGGACGATGGCTTCGGCTGAACTGCCCGTCACGCCAAAGGGCATGCGCGCCATGCGCCGGACTTCGCTTTCGGGATCGCCGGTGAAAGTCATCACCGGATGGACAGCCGCCGTCACAGCCCCTTGCTCCCGCAACGGTTCCAGCAGGGCAGCGCCGCATCGTCCGCTAAGGTGGAACAGGAAGGGGCGGGGATCGCCTGATGCTTGTTGCGACAGCCGCTCCGCCATGTCCGCCACGGCGTCGTCCGAAACCGCCATGACGATGAGATCGCAGGCTTGCCATATATCCTCCGCCCGCTCGGCAGGCCGGACGTTCGGCAATTTGGCCAGCGCTTCGGCGAGCCGTGCGGGCGAACGGTTGTAAAGCAGCGGAGCGGCCCGCGAAAATGGGGCGAGGGCCTTCGCGAAAGCCTGGCCGGTCCGGCCCGCGCCGATGATGCCCAGCCGCTTGTAGGGGAATGACGGTTGCAGCGTCCTGTCCTTTCTTCGCCGGCGCGGATCAGATCCGGCGCGCTATTGCTCCGGCCGCCCACCCCATGCCGACGGCAATGACAATGGCCGTCAGGCCGTAAGGGAAAGACCAATGCTCCGCCGCCATGGCCATGAACTGCTCAAGGCCCGATTTGCGGACGGTGATGTCACGGATCGCCGCCGCCACCACGCGCCCGTCCTGAACCAGGAAAGTCTCTGCCGTATAGTCGCCTATCGTGACCCGGGCCGACAGCGGCAACCGCGCGCGATACAGCACGCCGTCGGTGATCTCCACCGTGCCCGGCTTTTCGACATAGAGACCAGCCCGCCTGCGCAAATCCACCAGACCAGCCTGAAACCGCTCAAGCTCCGCGCTGTCATTGAGCGAGGATGGCGACAATTGCAGTTTGTCCACGCCCAGTTCGTAAATGGCGGCAGTCTTGTCATCGACGATCTTATCGATGGGCCGGGACGACGCCATGGCGTAGAAACTGGGCGCGGAGCGGAAACGCGCGCGGTCGGCATTCACCCAGATGCCCGCCACCTTCTCCTTCTCGCGCATCAGGATGGATTGGTCGGGGCCTTTGAGGATCACGACGATATCCGCCGGTTTCGTGGGGCGTCGGCCATCGGGATAGACGATCGCGCCGAACAGCAGCAGGTCCGCGCCCGTGAAGCTGTACTGGATTTCGACGGTGCGTTGCGACACGTCGGGCACCAGTTGGGGTTCGTCGGCGGCGCCCAGGAACAGGATGAGCGCGGGCGCCAACAGGCAAGGGATGAAGGCGCGCCTCACTGGACTTCTATCGTATAGATTTCGTCCGGCCGCCATCCCAGGCCGAGCGCCATCCGGGCCGCGACAAGCAGGACGATCGCGGCCAGCAGGATGCGCAGATATTCGGGGCGGAGCGTCATCGATATGCGTGTCCCGACCTGCGCGCCGGTCACGCTGCCGATGAGGAGCAGTATGGCAAGGACCAGATCCACTGCCTTCGTCGTCATGGCGTGCATCATCGTGGTCGCCATGGTGACGAACAGGATCTGGAAAAGGGAGGTGCCGACCACCGATTGAGTCGTCATGCCCAGCAGGTACAGCATCGCGGGCACGAGGATGAAGCCGCCCCCCACGCCAAGCAGCATGGTGAGGATGCCGGTCGCCATGCCCAGAAGCAGAGGCGCGAGCGGGGAAATGTACAGTCCCGAGCGGTAGAAGCGCCAGCGCATCGGCAATGCCGCGACGAGCGGATGGTGGCGGCGCTTGCGCGCCTGGATTCGTTTGCCGCTCTTGAGAGCGATCAAGGCCTGGATCGATTCCTTGGCCATCAATGTTCCGATGCCGCCCAGCATCAGCACGTAAAGGATGCCGATCACCGTATCGATCTGACCCAGCGCCTGGAGCAGCCTGAACAGCAGGACGCCGATGCCCGCGCCCAGTACGCCGCCCGCGATCAGGACGCCGCCCATGCGGAAATCGACCGTGCCGCGCTCCATATGCGTGACAACGCCCGAAACGCTGGCGCCCGTCACCTGGGATGCCGCCGACGCAGCCGCCACGGTAGGCGGGATGCCGTAGAAGATGAGCAGAGGCGTCGTCAGGAAACCGCCTCCCACGCCGAACATGCCGGACAACAGGCCGACGACGCCGCCCAGCCCGATAATGACGAGGGCGTTCACCGACAGATTGGCGATGGGCAGGTAAAGATCCATGTCTCCACGGGTTAGTGCCAAAGCGTCCACATATAAAGGTGCGCGATGCTGAACCGGCTAAAAATCCGCGGCCAGCGTCACCGCCAGCCCGGAGGGAGGGAACGTCCCACCGGCGATGCGTTCACGCCATTCCACCGCAAGGCGGGCATTCGCATTGGGAAGAGGGAAACGCCACTGCAATTCGGGGCCGATGTCCAGGCGGTTCAGATCGGGCTGCGCCCCGCCCGACAGACTGCCTCCGATATGGATTGGGGTTTTGCCGACAGGCGAAAGGACCGACAGTTTGCCGTCGATGAACATGTCGCGGCTATGCAGCCCGACAACCCCCATCTGGGTATAGCCTTCCGTTCCGATATCGCTGGTGAGGGCAGTCGGGCCAAATCCTCCCACGATCAGGACCGCATTCGCGTTCCTTCCTCCCTTGCCCAACGCCATGCGGCGTTCCAGTCCGATGCTCACGGGAATGTGCGGCATGGGTTGGGCGGAAAACCCTAGCGCCGCCTCCGGAGCAATCGGGTGATCGAGCGCACCGGTTATCCGTCCATATGCCGTGACTCGCGGTTGAATGGATGGCGCAGGAAGGAAGTCGACTCGCATTCCCGCTTGAGAAGCGCCTAGCCGACCGGGTGAAAGGGCATTTGGAACAGCGCTGCCATTTCTCCAGAACAGCCAGGCGCTTGCGCGCCAGCGGCTTGGCGACGGATAGAGAGGAACAAGTCCCGCCCGGGACGTCGGATCGGAGGCATAGTGGTCTTCGGGCCGATATTCCGATTGAACGATGCCATAGGAAAAGGACGTCAATTCAGCAGGAACGGTCGGGATGTTGCTTTCGGCTCGAAGCGGGCGATGGCGAAAGACATGGGTCTTCGCCCTGGCTCGCGTCCGCGCCGACGGTCGAGCAGACGGGTTGGGCCGCATCGCGAAGGATGGAGGGGACGACGGCGCACTGCGCGGCGAGAGCGGCGGCGGATGCATCGGCCCGTCCATCTGCACGGCGACGATGCGCAAGGCGATCCATCCCAAAATCAGCAACCCGAAAAAGCGAAGCGGACGCCCGCTGGCTGTGGGCGTCATTCCTGCGACCGCAATTCGGGAAAGCGATGTTCAGTCTTGTCCCACGTCAACGGCCTGCCCAGCAGCGACCGGACATAGAGGAAGATAGCGCGGCGTGCCGCCATGATCGCAATCAGATTGGCGATGCATATCCGCGGGATCGAGGCGATCCCATGACGCCAGCCATAGCTATGCGCTGCAAATATCGCGCGCAGGATTGCGCGCCAGATCATCAATCCCCCATTCAGAAGCAACAATGCGTGGATTATTCGGGGATAAGGCGGCGGCGTGTAGGCAAAGAAAAACCCGATGACCAGCAGCGCGGCCCACAGCAAGAGGGATAGATAGGCCGCGAACAGCACGAGCGCTGCCAGCGCGGCGCGACGGTCGCGGATGCGCATCCACCATTCCGACACGCCGCCATGCCACCCCAGCCGGTCCCATCCTGCAAGCGATATGCCGATGATCCAGCGGGCCTTCTGCCTGATGGCCGCGTCCAGAGTGTCCGGGAAATATTCCCGAGTCGCGACCAACGCGCCTTTTTCGTCGCGCATCCGAACGAATATGCCCCGGCCGCCCATTTCGCCGACGCGGAGGCCGGCTTCATAATCTTCGGTCAGGGAGTCGGGATCGAACGGGCCTTCCGCCCTGTCCTCGGTCAGGCGACCCAGCATCTGCCTTTCGAAGGCGCAGGCGACGCCTGCGGAAGGAATGGATGCGCCCAGGGCTTCCCGCATGGTCAGGAATTTGGCGTGGCTTTCGGCAAATTCGTCGCAATAATGATTGGTGACCGCGCGGGCGAGCCATCCGCCTTTGCCTGGCAGAGGCAGAACCGGCAGTTGAACGAGGTCAAAGCGATCCATCATGAAGTCGAACAGCCGGATTTCATCGCGATGGACGACATCTTCGGCATCATGGAGCAGCACGGCCTTGAACCTGAAGCCGCCTTTGCGCTCCTCAGCCTCCATCGCGCGCCATAGGAGGTTGAGGCAATCGGCTTTCGTGGTTGGGCCAGGCCGGGAATTGATCGCCAGCATCACCCGCGGTTCACGGGCCGCGATGCTGCTCACCACATCGATCGTCGTCAGGTCGTTCGGATAGGCGCCCACGAAAATCCTGTAGTCGGCATCCTGCCAGCGGCGGAGCGCGTTTCCGATCATCGGCCCGATCACCCGTCCCTCGTCCCATGCCGGCACGAAAACGGCGATAGGGCCCGGCGCCGCAGAGCGAGGCAATGTGGCTGTCGTCATGCGCGGGTGGCGCGAATAGATGGTGAGATTGCGCCAAAGGCGGCGGCAGAGAAACAGGATATCTATGAGCAGATCGTCGATACCGCCCATCAGAAGCCCCGCCACCGCAAATAGCAGGATTTCACGATGAGCGATCGCCAGCATGGCGACCAGCGCTTCCCCCAAAATGTCGACCCCCTTGTTCTTATGGGACGGGGTGATGCCATGGAGGAATGTATTTTCCAAGCGTTTCCAGCATCATGCCTGCAAAATCGCGTAAGTTCCTAGCCGGCGCGCTCGGGGATGCGCAGCCCATTGCGACCAGTGACGGGATGGACATGCGCGGCGGACCGCCTCCCCGATGGGGCGGATGGATTTGTTGGACGGAAACAAGAAGAGTAAAAGGACATGGCGGTTGCATAAACCGCTTGGCCAATGCGCATAACCGATGATGCCGAGGAGAGGCCGATGAACATGGAGGTGGATGTCAACTATCTGCTGCATCGTCAGCAGGTTTCCCTGATCCGCGCGGAAAAGAGTCGGTCGGCGGCCGGAAGGGCGGCCTATGAAGATCTCGCGCGGAGCTATGGCGAACGCGTGGCTGCGTATCGCGAGGAAAATTTCCGGACCGGCCCCGTCGCCCATTGAGGATGGTTGCCCGTTAAGGGTGGCGGTCAGCGCCGCGCAATCAATCTTTCAAAGGCGATGCGGTGCGCTTCGTCCCCCTCGCATTCCCTTTCAAGCATGATCTTTATCCGTTCAAGTTCCGCTTCGGTCAGATGCTCTATTCCGGTAAAGTCGTTGCGCGCCGTTTCCATCGCGCGGATGAGTTCGTCGAGTTTGGCCTGTATCGCGGAGCCGTCCCGATTCTGGGCATTTTGTATCAGGAAGACCATGACAAAGGTGACGATGGTGGTGCCTGTATTGATGACCAGTTGCCACGTATCGGAATAATGGAAAAGGGGGCCGGTAAGAACCCAAAGCAGGACTATGGTGATAGAGAGCATGAAGGCCAGCGGCTGTCCCGACCAGCGTGCAACACGATGTGAAAAGGCTGCGAAAATCCGATCCATTCTGTTTTCTCCACTGACCTTCCCGGCCTGCTTAGATTTCGTTCGGCACCATGTCGCTATTAATTCCGGCATGAAGTGCTCTAACCTTTCGATCTTGTCCCGCATTTCCTTCGCCCTTGCGGTTCCCGCGCTGCTCTCGTCCTGTGCGACCGCTTCGCCTGAGTCGCGCCTGCGGAACCGTTTGATGGAAGCGGGGCTGCCGCCTCGCATGGCGGCCTGCATGTCCGGCAGGATGGTGGACAAGCTGACCCTGGCGCAACTTCGCAAGCTTCAATCCCTTGCCTCGCTCCGCCGGGCGGAGATGGCAGACATCACGCTTGACGTCTTTCTCCACAATATCCGGGCCTTGGAAGATTCTGATATTTTCGTCGTCACCAGCAAGGCGGCGATTTCCTGCTCTCTTTAGGAGATTCTCGCTTTGCAATTTTGCAAAGTGATTTTGCAAAATCATCTGGCTTGGCGCCGGCACCTATGCTTTAGCCGCTCGCGACAGGTTTACTGCGAAAAGGACGGGCCGGACACATGAACATCCACGAATATCAGGCCAAGGAACTGCTGGCGAAATATGGCGCGCCGATTGCTGCGGGCCATGCGGCCTTTACCGTTGAAGAGGCTGTCGAGGCCGCCAGAAAGCTGCCTGGGCCGCTTTATGTCGTAAAGTCGCAGATTCACGCGGGCGGCCGCGGCAAGGGCAAGTTCAAGGAGCTGGGTCCCGATGCAAAGGGCGGCGTCCGTCTTGCCAAGACGCTGGATGAAGTGAAGACGCACGCCACCGACATGCTGGGCAACACGCTCGTCACCGTGCAGACGGGCGAAGCGGGCAAGCAGGTCAACCGCCTCTACGTCACCGATGGCGCCGATATCGCGAAGGAATTCTATCTCGCCCTGCTGGTGGATCGCGCTACCGGGCGGGTCGCGTTCGTCGTGTCGACCGAAGGCGGCATGGATATCGAGGAAGTCGCGCATTCGACCCCTGAAAAGATTCACACCTTCGCCGTCGATCCGGCCACCGGCTTCATGCCGCATCACGGCCGCGCCGTCGCCGCCGCGCTGGAACTGACCGGCGATCAGGCGAAGCAGGCCGCAAAGGTCGCCTCGTCGCTCTATGCCGCGTTCCTCGACACGGACGCCTCGCAGATCGAGATCAACCCGCTGGCCGTGACCGAGCAGGGCAATCTGCTGGTGCTCGACGCCAAGGTCGGCTTCGACAGCAACGCGATGTTCCGGCACAAGGATATCGCGGAATTGCGCGACCTGACGGAGGAAGACCCGGCCGAAGTCGAAGCTTCGGAATATGACCTCGCCTATATCAAGCTGGACGGCAACATCGGCTGCATGGTGAACGGTGCGGGCCTGGCCATGGCGACGATGGACATCATCAAGCTGAACGGTGAATTCCCCGCCAACTTCCTGGACGTCGGCGGCGGCGCTTCCAAGGAGAAGGTGACGGCGGCCTTCAAGATCATCCTGAAGGACCCGGCGGTGAAGGGCATTCTCGTCAACATCTTCGGCGGCATCATGCGCTGCGACATCATCGCGGAAGGCATCGTCGCGGCCGCCAAGGATGTGAACCTGTCGGTCCCGCTGGTCGTCCGCCTGGAAGGCACGAACGTCCAGCAGGGCAAGGACATATTGGCGCAGTCGGGCCTGGCCATCGTCCCCGCGGACGATCTGGGCGACGCGGCCAAGAAGATCGTGGCGGAAGTGAGGAAGGCAGCCTGATCCACTCGGCCACTTGAACGAACGCCGTGGGGCGCGGGGGGTCTGGAAACGGATTGTCCGCGTCCTTGTCCGCATTTCCGGGCCATGGCATGACAATGGAAGGATGTTAAGATGAAGATCCTTGTGCCCGTGAAGCGGGTGATTGACTATAATGTGAAGCCGCGCGTGAAGGCGGATGGTACGGGTGTCGATCTTGCGAACGTCAAGATGAGCATGAACCCGTTCGACGAGATCGCGGTCGAGGAAGCGATCCGCCTGAAGGAGAAGGGCGTCGCGACCGAGGTGGTCGCGGTGTCGATCGGCGTCGCCAAGGCGCAGGAGACGTTGCGGACGGCGCTGGCGATGGGTGCAGACCGGGCGATCCTGATCGAGGCGGAAGGCGATGTGGAGCCGCTGGGCGTGGCGAAGCTGCTGGCCAAGGTGCAGGAAGAGGAAGGCGCTGGCCTGATCATCCTGGGCAAGCAGGCGATCGACGACGACAGCAACCAGACCGGGCAGATGCTCGCCGCGCTGCTGAACCTGCCGCAGGGCACCTTCGCCAGCAAGGTCGAGGTCGAAGGCGACAAGGTCAGCGTGACCCGCGAGGTCGATGGCGGGCTTGAGACGGTGAAGCTCAGCGTTCCCGCGATCATCACCACCGACCTGCGCCTCAATGAACCGCGCTATGCCTCGCTCCCCAACATCATGAAGGCGAAGTCCAAGCCGCTCGCGACCAAGACGCCGGCGGATTATGGCGTGGACATCTCGCCGCGTCTGGAGACGCTCACCGTCGCCGAGCCGCCCAAGCGGTCGGCGGGGATCAAGGTTGCCGATGTCGATGAACTGGTGACGAAACTGAAGGCTCTGGGAGTTGCCGCATGAAGACGCTTGTATGGGTTGAGCATGAAGGCGGCGCCGTCAAGGACGCAACCCTTTCCGCCGTCACCGCCGCCGCCAAACTGGGCGAGGTGCATCTGCTGGTCGCCGGGCAGGGCGTGGACGGCGTCGCCGCCGAAGCCGCCAAGATCGCGGGTGTGGGCAAGGTCCATGTCGCCGATGACGCGGCCTTCGGCCATGCCTTGCCTGAGAATGTCGCCCCGCTGGTCGTCGAGCTGATGGGCAGCCACGACGCCTTCGTCGCGCCGGCGACCTCCAACGGCAAGAACATCGCGCCGCGCGTCGCGGCTCTGCTCGACGTGATGCAGATCAGCGACATCCTCTCGGTCGAAGGCGAGGATACGTTCACGCGGCCGATCTATGCGGGCAACGCCATCGCGACGGTCAAGTCCAAGGACGCCAAGAAGGTCATCACCGTGCGCGGCACGGCGTTCGAGAAGGCGGACCGGACAAGCGGCAGCGGCACCGTGGAAGCGGTGTCCTCGACCGGGGACAAGGGCCTTTCCAGCTTCGTGGGCGCGGAAATCGCCAAGTCGGAGCGTCCCGAACTGACCAGCGCCAAGATCATCGTATCGGGCGGCCGTGCGCTCAAGGACGGCGCGACGTTCGAGGAAGTGATCTTCCCGCTGGCGGACAAGCTGGGCGCGGCGGTGGGCGCAAGCCGGGCCGCGGTGGATGCGGGCTATGTACCCAACGACTATCAGGTCGGCCAGACCGGCAAGATCGTGGCCCCCGAAGTCTATGTTGCGGTCGGCATCTCCGGCGCGATCCAGCATCTAGCCGGCATGAAGGACAGCAAGACCATCATCGCCATCAACAAGGATGAGGATGCGCCCATCTTCCAGGTCGCTGACTTCGGCCTCGTCGGCGACCTCTTCAAGATCGTCCCCGAACTGACCAGCAAGCTCTGAGCCGGTTCCGATGGATAAGAAAAAGGCGCGGTCCGGTGGGCCGCGCCTTTTTCCTTTTGGGACTGCCTAGCTTGTAGATCTGCGCTGAACGGCGGGGTGGAAGGACGCCGCTTTCCTCCGTCATGCCAGCGAAAGCTGGCATCTCTCTTTTTCATAGGCATGAGATCCCTGCTTTCGCTGGGATGACGGATTTTGGAGCGTCCGCTCCTCACCGCAAACGACCATCGGAAGATCGGGCGCAAGATCGGAACCTGCAAGCTGTCCTTTCCTTTTCCTTTCAGCCTATTCGCAACTGATGTCGTTGCGGTCTATGGCGCGGCCCGCCAATGCGCCGCCTGCACCGCCCAGGATCGTGCCCAGCGTCTTGGAGCCGCCTGGCGCGATCACATTGCCCAGCACACCGCCAGCAAGGGCGCCGACGATAGTGCCGGTCGTGCCGTCGTCACGCTTGCAATAATAGCGGCCGTCGCGGTCGCGGTAGATCGCGTCGTTGTCACCGAGCTGGCGGCGGTGGCGGGGGCCGTCACGTCGGTCGCCGCCGCGATGGGGGCGATCATAGCCGCCGGGCCGGTCATAACCGTAACGGCCGCCATAGCCGTCCGAGGCGCAAGCGCCCAACGGCAACATGGCGATCAGGGCGACGGCAAGAACAGGGGTGCGCATATATGTTCCTCCTTATGTGCCCTTTTCAAACCCTTGGGAACGAGGAAGGTTGCGTTGCCCGCAAAGCGTCAGGACACGGTAGGACGGACAGGCGCCGCAGTGGTCGCTGGGGCCGTGCTCGACGTCGGCTCGTCCGCGCGCTGGGTTGCGATGTCGGCTTTCGCCTGGTTGTAGCGAGCGGTGAGGTCATTCTTGAATTCGGTCAGCTTGCCTTGGTCATACAGCTTCTTGCCGACGTAACCGGCGATGGCGCCGAAGATGAGGGTGCGGATCATGGGGAACTCCTTGATGCGTTGAACGGGATCGAGCCGGACAACGGGCGGCCGCCTCTCCGGTTCCGGATCGGGCAAGGCCGCGCGGCGAGCGGAGGAGGAGAAACGGCGGATCGCCTTCATGCGGCGCGGGAAAAGAAAGGAAGATCACACCTTGCGCGGGATAACGAACGGGATTGATATTGCTGGCGGGGGCGAAGTCCGGCCCCGCTTGCCTACTCGGCCGCCACGGCTTCCATCCCCAGCAATGGCGCAAGATAGCGCCCGGTAAAGCTCCGTGGTTTCCCTGCGGCACTTTCAGTCGCCATCTTCGCCACCTTTTCCGGCGTGCCTTCGGCGACGACTTCGCCGCCCTTCACGCCGCCTTCCGGTCCCATGTCGATGATCCAGTCGGCGGTCTTGATGACGTCGAGATTATGTTCGATCACGACCACGCTGTTGCCTTGGTCGACAAGAGCGTGGAGGACTTCGAGCAGTTTACGGACGTCCTCGAAATGCAGGCCGGTGGTGGGTTCGTCCAATATGTAGAGCGTGTTGCCGGTGGCCCGGCGGGAAAGTTCCTTGGCGAGCTTGACGCGCTGGGCTTCGCCGCCCGACAGGGTCGTCGCCTGCTGGCCGACCTTGACATAGCCCAGACCCACTTCGGCCAGCATCGCCATCTTGTCGCGGATGGGCGGCACGGCCTTGAAGAACTCCACCGCGTCCTCGACCGTCATGTCGAGCACGTCGGCGATGGACTTGCCCTTGAACTTCACTTCGAGAGTCTCGCGATTGTAGCGGGCGCCGTGGCAGACATCGCAGGTGACATAGACGTCGGGGAGGAAGTGCATTTCGATCTTGAGCACGCCGTCGCCCTGACAGGCTTCGCAGCGGCCGCCCTTGACGTTGAAGCTGAAACGGCCGGGCTTGTAGCCGCGCGCCTGCGCTTCGGGCAGGCCCGCGAACCAGTCGCGGATGTTGGTGAAAGCCCCTGTATAGGTCGCGGGGTTGGAACGCGGCGTGCGGCCGATGGGCGACTGGTCGATGTCGATGACCTTGTCGCAATGTTCCAGGCCCGTCACCTTGTCATGCGCGCCCGCGACGATGCGCGCGCCGTTGAGGGCGCGGGCGGAGGCGGCGTAGAGGGTATCGATGGTAAAGCTGGACTTGCCGGAGCCGGAAACACCGGTGATGCAGGTGAAGGTGCCGAGCGGGATCGACGCCGTGACGCCGCGCAGGTTGTTGGCGCGGGCATTGTGGACGGTGAGCTTCTTGCCCGTGCCCTTGCGGCGCTTGACGGGCACTTCGATGCGGCGGGTGCCGTTGAGGTAATCGGCCGTGAGGCTGTCGCGATGGGCGAGGAGTTGGTTGAGGTCGCCCTGCGCCACGATCCGGCCGCCATGGACGCCCGCGCCCGGACCCATGTCGACGATATAATCGGCGGCGCGGATCGCATCCTCGTCATGTTCCACGACGATGACGGTATTGCCGAGGTCACGCAGGCGCTTCAAGGTGATGAGCAGGCGGTCATTGTCGCGCTGGTGCAGGCCGATGGAGGGTTCGTCGAGGACATAGAGAACGCCCGACAAACCGCTGCCGATCTGCGAGGCGAGGCGGATGCGCTGGGACTCGCCGCCCGACAGCGTGCCGCTGGTGCGGTCGAGGTTCAGATAGTCGAGGCCGACATTGTTGAGGAAGCCGAGACGCTCGACGATTTCCTTGAGGATGGCGCGGGCGATCTGGTTCTGCTGGTCGGTGAGCTTGTCGGGGAGGGTGGAGAAGAAGGCGAGCGCGTCGACCACGCTGCGGCGGGTGGACATGGAAATGTCCTCACCGGCGATCTTGACCGCGAGAGCTTCGGGCTTGAGGCGCGCGCCGTCACATGTCTCGCAGGGCATGGCGGTCTGATATTTGCTTAGTTCCTCGCGCATCCAGGCGGATTCGGTCTGGAGCAGGCGGCGGTTGAGATTGCCGATCACGCCTTCGAAGGGCTTGCGGACTTCGTAGCTTTTCTTGCCGTCGACGAAGCGCAGGGTGACGGGCTTGCCGCCGGTGCCGTGGAGAATGACGAGTTTCGCCTCGCCGGGGAGGTCTTGCCACGGCGTTTCGAGGGAGAAGCCGAACTCCTTCGCCAAGGAGCCAAGCACCTGCATATAATAGGGGCTGGGCGGATTGGACTTCGCCCAGGGGACGACCGCGCCTTTTTTGAGGGAGAGGGCTTCGTTGGGGACGACCAGTTCGGGGTCGAACTCCTGCCGCTCGCCCAGGCCGTCGCAGGCGGGGCACGCGCCTTGGGGGGCGTTGAAGGAGAAGAGGCGGGGTTCGATTTCGGGAATGGTGAAGCCGCTGACGGGGCAGGCGAATTTTTCGGAGAAGACGATGCGGTTGGCGGGGATGCCGCTGTTCTTCATCTTGCCGGAGGATTGCGCTTCGTCCTCGCGCCCGGGGACAGTGCCGTCCGCCAGGTCCACATAGGCAAGGCCGTCCGCCAGCTTGAGCGCGGTTTCGAAGCTGTCGGCAAGGCGCGTCGACATGTCCGATGCAACGGCGAGGCGGTCGACCACGACTTCGATGTCATGCTTGTATTTCTTGTCGAGGACGGGAGCTTCCTCGATCGGGTAGAGTTCGCCGTCGATGCGGACGCGGGTGAAGCCTGCCTTCTGCCACTCCGCCAGTTCCTTGCGATATTCGCCCTTGCGGCCGCGCACGACGGGGGCGAGCAGGTAGAAGCGGGTGCCGTCCGGGAGCTGCGTCACGCGGTCGACCATCTGGCTGACGGTTTGGGCGGCGATGGGGAGGCCGGTGGCAGGCGAATAGGGGACGCCGACGCGCGCCCAGAGCAGGCGCATATAGTCGTAGATTTCCGTGACCGTGGCGACGGTGGAGCGCGGGTTGCGGCTGGTCGTCTTCTGCTCGATGGAGATCGCGGGGGAAAGCCCCTCGATATGCTCGACATCGGGCTTTTGCATCATCTCCAGGAACTGGCGGGCATAGGCGGAGAGCGACTCCACATAGCGGCGTTGCCCTTCGGCATAGATGGTATCGAAGGCGAGGGAAGACTTGCCCGAACCCGACAGGCCGGTGATGACCACCAGCGCGTCGCGGGGCAGGTCGACATCCACGCCCTTGAGGTTGTGCTCGCGCGCGCCGCGCACGGAAATATGCGTGAGACTCATGAGGTCTGCTTGTTCCAGATTTGTTCTAATTGGGCAAGTGCGCGTTTCGCATCTCGCCGCCCAAGATAGGATCGGCGCGACGAAAGGAAAGGGCGCAGGGTTCCATCGCGCCGCGCGCCGCATTAGGATCAGGCCCCATGAGCGGTGGAATGGCGAAAGGGATGCGCGGCGGCGTACTGGCGGCGACGGTGCTGCTGGCGGCCTGCGGCGGGGGCGTGCGATACAGGCCGGTGAGCGACGTGCCGGTGAAGATCGGCAAGCCCTATAGCGTGCGGGGCGTGACCTATGTGCCCGCGGCCGATCCAACCTATGACTATCTGGGCTATGCGAGCTGGTATGGCAGCGAATCGGGCAATCAAACCGCCAATGGGGAGCGCTTCCGGCCCAAGGCTGTGACGGGCGCGCATACGACCCTGCCGCTGCCCAGCTATGTCGAGGTGACGTCGCTGGAGAGCGGGCGCACGATTTTGGTGCGGATAAACGATCGCGGGCCTTTTGCCAGAAATGGCAGGATAATTGACCTATCAAAGGGTGCGGCGGCGCAATTGGGGGTTCAGGCCGCCGGCGTGGCGCCGGTCAGGGTGCGGGTGGTCAATCCCCCGGAAAAAGATCGAAAAAGGCTGAGGGACGGCCGCGCTGCGCCGGAGCGGTCACGGGTTCCGGGTCAGGTCTTGGCGAAGCTGCGGGCGCAGTTGGCTGCTGGTGAATAGGTCAGCACGACTATCCTTTTTCCCGAATTGAGACATAAAGGCGATTGACGTTACGGAAGCGTAGCATTATCAGTCCTGCCGCCGGATGTCGTTGATGGCTGTTCATGAGCGGTTCGTCGATCAGGACGCCGCCGGACGGGTATTGGGGACGGATTGTCGAATGGCGCAGCGTGGTTTGGTGCTTCTCGACTATCATTGGCATTGATCGTGGGGTTTCCCACATCTGACGAGACGGGAACCGGGACCGCCTGCCGTCTTGCAGACAAGAGTTTCGATGAATCCAGGAGTGCCCGACAGCATCCCGGATACGCCCCCGGCCTTCCCTTGCGCCGGGGGCGTTTTTCGTGGTCTTGGGAGACATCCGCGTTCCGCTTCTCTTTTATCTCGCAATTTCCGCCAGAATCGTTTCGATCTCATCTTTCCCATACGGAAATGTCGCTTATCGGGGCGGACATGTCGTTCGTCATGTCTTTTGTCCGTGCGCATGGGCGCTTTGTCGACGGATGTGCCGTTGGACGATGGAGCGAGCCATCCATCGAAGGGGACGGGCATCGCTCCCGACGTCGCCGTAAAAGGGAGGGGCAACGGCGGCGGGGCTTCCCCTGGTCCCAGCCTCCGTTTTTGATGCCGGCACCGTCACTCACCCCCTTGGGCGGCGATCCGGGAAAACCAGCAGTTGAGGAGACTTTGCCATGTTTGCCCCCTTGAAGACCCTTTCCATCGCCGCTTTCGCCGCCGCATCGCTGATCGCGGGCAGCGCCGGCGCGGAAACTTTCGTATCCAACGGCCGTACTTTCAAAGTCCGTTTCAACGATCTGGACCTGTCGCAGAGGGCCGATCAGAAGGAATTGCAGAGCCGCATCGACCGGGCGGCCAGCCGGGTGTGCAGCAGCAGCAATCTGGCCGAAGCCAGCCGTTGCCGCGCCGCCGCGCTCACCCATGTGAAAGCGCCGGTCGCCGCCGCCATCGCGCGGGCGGAAAGCAGGGAACGCTATGCCGAGGCAGGCAAGGATGCGCGTCCCGCCCTTGTCAACTGAGTGCGCGTCGCGCCGCGGAGAAGGGCCCGGTGAATGCCGGGCCTTTTCGCGTGCGGCGTCTTAGAGGATGATCCGGTGAGATTGAATCGGATCATGCTCTATATTGTCTTTGTTTTCCGCATTTTCCGAGTCGTCGGCTGATCCCGCCCGACTTGAAGATGCGCTAGCGTCCCGTCATCGTCCGCGCATTGGCGAGATAGGTGCGGCCGATGCGGATTTCGCCACCGCCGGCCAGGCAGGCGAACCAGACGCCGCTGCCGTCGTGGCGCAGGCGGGCGATATGATCCCGCCGGACGATGTGCGACCGATGGAGCCGGACGAAATGCTGCGGGTCGAGCCGTTCCTCCAGCGAGCTGATGGTCTGGTGCAGCAGATAGCTGTGCGACCCGACATGCAGGCGCATATAGTCGCGCTCCGCCTCGATCCGGTCGATCTGTCCGGCGGCGATGCGGATCAGTTCGGAACGGTGCGGCACCCAGAATTCCTCCGCCCATTCCGGTTCCGGCTCGGCGGGGGACAGGGGGCTGGCCAGCGCCCGGCCTTGCAACGCCAGTTCGACGCGGTCGATGGCGCGGGCGAGCCGTTCATGCGCCACGGGTTTCAGCAGATAATCGACGGCGGCGAGGTCGAACGCCTCGACCGCGAATCCTTCGAAGGCCGTCACGAAGATCACCGCGGGCCGCAGCCCCATGCGGCCGACCGCCCGCGCCACGCCGATGCCGTCGAGCAGAGGCATGGCGATGTCCAGCATCACCAGATCGGGTTCCAGCCCCTCTATCATGCGCAGCGCGGCCTCGCCGTCATTGGCGGTGCCCGCGAGCGCGATGCGCGGCTCGCGCGCGCAGAGCATCTGGAGGCGTTCGACGGCCAGCGGCTCGTCGTCGACGATCATCGTGCGGATGCTTGTCATGCGTGTCAGCAGCCTCGTCGGATCAGCGGAAGGACAAGTTCGACGGCAAAACCGCCCTCTGGGCGCGGACCATAGACGATGCGGCCCTGATCGCCAAAACGCGCCGCCAGCCGGTCCCGCACATTGGCGAGGCCGATGCCGTTGCCGCCGTCCGACGCGGCGGGCGGCTTGTCGCCATTGTCCGTGACGGTGATGTGGAGCATGCCGCCTTCCTCCCGCGCGGCGATGGCGATCGTCACGGGCGCTGCGGTGCGCGATACGCCATATTTGATCGCATTTTCCACCAGCGGCTGAAGGATGAGGCCGGGGACGCAGGCGTCGAGCAGGCTTTCGGGGATGTCTATGCGCGTGCTGAGGCGGTCCGGGAAGCGGACGCCCTCAATATCCAGATAAAGCTTCTGGAGATGCACTTCCTCCTCCAGCGGCACGTCCTCCAGCGGATCGCCGGTCAGGCTGGTGCGATAGAAGTTTGAGAGGGAAAGGATCATCTGTTCGGCTTCGTCGCGCCGGTCCTTCATGACGAGGGACGAGAGCGAATTGAGCGTGTTGAACAGGAAATGCGGATTCACCTGATACCGCAGCGATCGCAGCTCCGCCTGTTGCGCGGCGCGTTCGAGGCGGGCGGCGCGGCGTTCGACGCGATGCGCTTCGCTGGCATAGGAGAGGGCGAGGTAAAGCCCTGCCCAGGCGGCGAGGAAGAAATAGCGGCTGATCGCGTCTTCGGCGATCGACATCAGCGCATAGCCGGGCTTTGCATATTTTTCCGGGTCGGCATCCGTCAGCATCCCCGCCGGGTCGTAGACGTTGAAGATGTAGAAATTGGCCGCCGCCATCGCCAGCGCGAAGGGCGCCGCGAGCGAGAAGGCCGCGACGATGCGGACGCTGAGCGGTTTATGGTCGAAGCGGCGCAGCGCCAGATAGAGAACCCAGGTGGCGATGACGCCGATCACCGTCACCACCATGCGGCGGACGGCCAGTTCATCCTGCGCCGCGAATCCCATGACGGCGGCGCGCAGCGTCACGAGAATGGCGTAGAAGAACCAGAAGCCGAGAATGGAATACAGCGCCATGGCGGGCGGCACGCCGCGTTCGCCGTCTTCGGGAAGAAATGTCATGCATCCTTCTCTACGCCAGAGCGGCGGAAATGTCCCGCTTTGGCCGCGTGGCTGGTCGAAACAGGCTGGCCGTTGGTCGAAGCATCGGCGGAACCGCTCCGGCAGGTCGCCCGTTTATGCAGGGAATGCGCCATGAGGAGAAGGCCATGTCCGACAAGACCGATATCCGACCCCACAGCCGTGAGGAGGCGGGCGACAAGCGGCCCACCGACAAGCAGGACCATGCCGTTTCGACGGAAGAGAAGCTGGAGGAGGGCCTCAAGGATTCGATGGACGCGTCCGACCCGCCGGCCGTCACCATGCCGGGCGACGATGGGGAACCCAAACCTTCTTCGGGTTTCAAGGAGGAGCGTGACCGATAGCTCCCCGGCCGCAAACATGCTAACAATGAGCGGGCGGCGGCTTTCAAGGCGAAAAGGGACCATCGGGCCGCCGCTTTGAAGGAGAGCCATTCATGCCCACTTCCGCCACGCCCGCGATTGAACGTATCGCCCGCGTTCTTGCCGGACGCCACCTCAGCCTTAACGGTCAAGGGGACGATCCGCACGCGGCGGAGGCTGTCGACGCGACGTGGCATCGGCATGTGGACGACGCCTATGCCATCCTGCATACGCTGCGCGAACCCGATGCCCAGATGGCAAAGGCCGGAGACGTGGCGGTGTGGCGCAGCATGATCGGCGCGGTGCTGGAACGCCGGGCGGAATGACCCCCCTTGCGGACATGGGCGCGCGATCCCCATGGCTCCGTCCGTCTCATCCCTGAAAAAATGATGTTGCGCCGCAAAAAGAAATCTGATTCCTTGTGAATGTCGGTGGAACAGGCGCTTAAGCCTTCAGTAACCATAGAGCGCGCATGTTCTGCATGACGACTTGAAGTCGGAGGGCAAGAGCATGGGCACGAGTGCAAGACCTGCGGACGGCGCCGTCACATTGGCGGAATTGCGGGAGTTCGCGAGCTTTACCAGCGCGACGCAACGCTATATCAGACGATCCTTGGATATCGGGCTGCATCGCCGCGATGCGATGAAGCTGTGGTCCCGCGACATGGTGGAGGAAGCTTCCATCCGCGCGCAGGCCCGCATCTATGGCCGGCTGGACGAGATTAAGGCGCGGGTGCCTGACGACAGCGGCCTGGATCAGGTGGAGCCGTTCATGGCGCCGCTGGTGATCGTGTCGGCTTTCGACCTGGGGCAGGACCGGCTGGGGAGTTTTTCGGCCTATCGCTTCCTGTATGAGCGGCTGCTGGGGGCAGGGGCGCGGCCCTGGTTGCCAGGCGCTTTCTGCGCGGCGGCGAGCCTGCCGCATCTGCATCCCGACAAGCGGCGCGCGCTGCTCCAGTCGATCAGCGAGGCGGCGGCGACGGCGATCGGATGGTCCAATCGCGAGCCGACCTTCTATCCCGAATGGGTCGACAAGGTGGACATGAGCAAGGCGAACTGAAGATTCGACGATCCGCTTCGGGGGAAGCGGATCGATCGACCGCTATCCTCACCCGACGAGCAGCCCGAAAGGGCAGAACTACGCGATTTCGATAAGCTGAATTGGTCGGGGAGAGAGGATTCGAACCTCCGGCCCCTGCCTCCCGAAGACAGTGCTCTACCAGGCTGAGCTACTCCCCGACCGTCGGCGGGATCGCTGTGCGAACCCGCTGGGCAGGCCGCAGCCTATAGAGGTGGCTTTTCAGGCTGGCAAGCGGCTGGGCACGCTTTTTTTGCCGGCTACAACAAGCCCGCCGCCCGAAAGGAGAAGCGGTCGTTCCGCGCGTCGATCACATGATCCGCCAATATGATGTCGAGCGGGCGGAGATGGCGGTAGAGCGAGCGCGTCAATGCGATGTCGGACGGGCGAGGGGTGGCCATCCTGTCCTTCCTGCGTCGCTGATGGAGCGCCAGCCAGCGGCTCTTGAATTGCAGCAGCTGCCGGACGGTGGCGCGCCAGTCCTCCGCCGGCCGCAGGCGGTGCAGCGAACGCCAATGTTCATCCAGAATCACGATTTCGATTTCGATATCCTCCATGCCTGCACAGTGCCGCGAGCGGCCGGGCGGGAGCCATGGCAATCTTGTCCGCTCCGCTCGCAAACTATCGCCATTTTGGCGCATTTTCCTTCATGGGCGCGATTCGATTGGCGGATGCGGTCCGCTGGGTTAGAGGCGGATGATGAGATTCACCGATCCGTCAGGAAGGCTGCTGCATTGACCGATCATTCCGCCTCGCCCGCTCCGCATTATGAGCGGCAATATCTGGACCTGATGCGCCGGATCTGGACGGAAGGGGACGAGCGGATCGACCGCACGGGTGTCGGCACGCGATCCATATTGGGCGCGATGATGCGCTTTTCGCTGGCGGGGGGGCATGTGCCCTTGCTCACCACCAAGCGGGTCTATTGGAAGGTCGCCGCGCGGGAGATGCTCTGGTTCCTGACGGGGGACACCAATATCCGCGAACTGGTGCGGCAAGGCGTGCATATCTGGACCGACTGGCCGCTCGACGCCTATCGCAAGGCGAGCGGCGAGAAGATCGATCGCGACACCTTCGAACGGCGAATCGTCGAGGACGCCGATTTCGCCGCGCGCTGGGGCGATCTCGGTCCCGTCTATGGCGCGCAATGGGTGAACTGGCCGCTTTACGAGTCCGCCGGGGACGGCCTCTATCGCCGCGCGGAGAAGGGGCGCAACCAGATCGCCGAACTGGTCGACGCGATTCGCCGGACGCCTGGCTCGCGCCGCCTGCTCTTCACCGGCTGGAATGTCGCGGAAGTGCCGCGCATGGCGCTGCCGCCCTGCCACATGACCTACCAGTTCCAGGTGGCGAACGGCCGCCTCAACGGCCTTCTGTTCCAGCGCAGTTGCGATCTGGGCCTGGGCTTTGCCTTCAATATCTTCGGCCTGTCGATGATGACCCGGATGCTGGCGCAGCAATGCGATCTGGAGCCGGGCGAGGTGGTCTGGCAGGGCGGGGACGTGCACCTCTACCTCAACCATGCCGGACTGGTGGAGGAGCAGTTGAGCCGTACCCCGTCGGGCGCGCCGAAGCTGCGGATCAATCGACGGCCTTCGAGCATTTTCGACTATAGGATAGAGGACTTCGAAGTGCTGGATTACGCGCCGCAATCGCACATCGCCGCGCCGGTGGCGGTGTGAGGGGGCGAGGGTCGGCTTTATAGGGTAAGGCGCCCTTGCCTTGCGCGGCGTTGAAATATAATAATTACCGTCAGTAATTTTATTGCAACGTGCAAGAGGAGGCGGGATGAGCGACCGGACAGGATCTGGCCCGTACGAAGGCATGGCGGGGCGCAACCTGCCGACCCTTGAACTGCATGTGCCCGAGCCGAAATTCCGGCCCGGCGACAGCGTCGATTTCTCCCATTTCGATATCCCGGCGGCGGACGCCACGCCGCGCCCGGACGAGGCGGTCCGGCCCGCCCAGATCCGCGACCTCGCCTATGGCCTGATTCGCGTCCTGGATGAGGATGGGGCGGCGGTCGGCCAGTGGAATCCCAACCTGCCGCCCGAAACGCTGCTGCGGATGCTGCGCTATATGGCGCTGACCCGCGCCTTCGACGCGCGCATGTTCCGCGCCCAGCGACAGGGCAAGACCAGCTTCTACATGAAGTCGACTGGCGAGGAGGCGGTTTCCATCGGCGCGGCGCTGGCGCTGGCGCGCGACGACATGTGTTTTCCCAGCTATCGCCAGCAGGGCATTTTGATCGCGCGCGACTGGCCTCTCATCGACATGATGAACCAGATTTATTCCAATACTGGCGACCGGCTGAAAGGACGCCAGCTTCCCATCATGTATTCGGCGCGGGAGGCCGGTTTCTTCTCGATCTCCGGCAACCTCACCACGCAATATCCGCAGGCGGTGGGCTGGGCGATGGCGAGCGCGGCCAAGGGCGACACGCGCATTGCCGCGACCTGGTGCGGCGAAGGCTCCACGGCGGAAGGCGACTTCCATTCCGCCTGCACCTTCGCCAGTGTCTATCGCGCGCCGGTCATCATGAATATCGTGAATAACCAGTGGGCTATCAGCAGCTTTTCAGGTTTTGCGGGAGCAGAGGCGACGACCTTCGCGGCGCGGGCCGTGGGCTATGGCATTGCGGGCCTGCGCGTCGACGGCAATGACGTGCTGGCGGTCTATGCCGCGACCCGCTGGGCCGCCGACCGGGCGCGCTCCAATGCCGGGCCGACGCTGATCGAGCATTTCACCTATCGCGTGGAAGGGCACAGCACCTCCGACGATCCCAGCGCCTATCGCTCGGCGGAGGAAAGCAGCCTCTGGCCGCTGGGCGATCCGATCGCGCGGTTGAAACAGCATTGCATCCGCCTGGGCATCTGGGACGAGGAGCGCCACGCCGCGATGGACAAGGAGCTTGCCGAAATGGTCCGCGATGCCGCGCGCGCGGCGGAGAAGAACGGCATATTGGGCCATGGCCTGCATCACCCGATGGAATCCCTGTTCGAGGACGTGTTCGAGGAGATGCCCTGGCACCTCAAGGAACAGCAGCAGCAGATGCTCGACGAATGGAAGGCGGCGGGGCTGTGAGCGAGGACATGACGCAGAAGGCGCGCGCCGACGCGCAGCAGATGAACATGATCCAGGCGATCAACAGCGCGCTGGACGTGATGATGGAGCGCGACGCGCAAGTGGTCGTGATGGGCGAGGATGTCGGCTATTTCGGCGGCGTCTTCCGCGCCACGGCGGGTCTTCAGCAGAAATATGGCAAGAACCGCGTGTTCGACACGCCGATCACCGAATGCGGCATCATCGGCGTGGCGGTGGGCATGGGCGCCTATGGCCTGCGCCCGGTGCCGGAAATCCAGTTCGCCGACTATATCTATCCCGCGCTGGACCAGCTCGTCTCCGAAGCCGCGCGCCTGCGCTATCGTTCGGCGGGAGAGTTCATCGCGCCGATGACGGTGCGTTCGCCCTTTGGCGGCGGCATCTTCGGCGGCCAGACGCACAGCCAGTCGCCCGAAGGCATCTTCACCCATGTGTCCGGCGTCAAGACGGTGATTCCCGCAACACCCTATGACGCCAAAGGGCTGCTGATCGCGGCCATCGAGGATAATGATCCGACGATCTTCTTCGAGCCGAAGCGCATCTATAACGGCCCGTTCGACGGGCATTACGACACGCCGGCGAAAAGCTGGGCCGGCCACCCGCAAGCGCAGGTGCCGACCGGTTATTACCGCGTGCCGCTGGGGCAGGCGCGGACGGTGCGGGCCGGGGAGGCGCTGAGCATCCTCTGCTATGGCACGATGGTTCATGTGGTCGAGAACACCGTCGCGGCCATGGGGCTGGATGCGGAGATCGTCGACCTCCGCACGCTCGTTCCCCTTGATATCGACGCCGTAGAGGCGTCGGTGAAGAAGACCGGCCGCTGCCTGATCGTCCATGAAGCGACGCGGACTAGCGGCTTCGGCGCCGAGCTTTCAGCGCTGGTGCAGGAACGCTGCTTCTACCATCTCGAAGCGCCGATCGAGCGCGTCACCGGCTTTGACACGCCCTATCCGCACAGCCTGGAATGGGCCTATTTCCCCGGCCCGGTGCGGATCCGCGAAGCCATCGCCAAGATCATGAAGGACTGATCATGTCCAACCCCTTCCGTTGGTTTCGAGCGAAGTCGAGAAATGGAAGCGTGTTCACCTTGCCTCGTGCCTCGACTTCGCTCGACACGAACGGAGTTGTGTAATGGCGCTATTCACATTCAAGCTGCCGGACATCGGCGAGGGCATTTCCGAGGCGGAGATCGTCGGCTGGCACGTCAAGGTCGGCGACCGGGTGGAGGAAGACCAGCCCATCGCCGACATGATGACCGACAAGGCGACCGTGGAAATGGAAAGCCCCGTCGCGGGAACGGTTGTGCGCCTTGCGGGCGAACCGGGCGATCAGGTGCCCATCGGCTCGATGCTGGTGGAGATCGAGACGGAAGGAGAGGGCGAAGTCGTCCCCGCCGCCGAAGCGCCGCCGCCCTCGGAAGAAACCATCGCTGCGGAAACGCCCGGTGAGGCGATGATCGAGGCAGAACCCTCCGTTCGCCCCGAGCCGGTTGCTCCGCCTGTCCCGAAAGCGGAAGAACGGAGCTTGGACACCGGAACGCGGCAGGAGATTCCCGCACATGCCGCACCCATCCCCGCATCCCCCGCCGTCCGCGCGCGCGCCAGGGAGCTGGGCATCGATCTCGCGCAGGTGAAGCACGCCGGCGAGCGCATCCGCCATGCCGATCTCGACGCCTACCTGCTCTATGGGGCCGGGCAAGGCTATCATCCGGCTGGCCGCCCGGCGAAGCGTCCGGACGAGGCGGTCAAGGTCATCGGGATGCGCCGCCGCATCGCGGAGAACATGGCGGCGTCGAAGCGCCACATCCCGCATTTCACCTATGTCGAGGAAATCGACGTCACCGAACTGGAGGCCCTGCGCGAGCAATTGAACGCAAGCCGGGGCGACCGCCCCAAGCTCACCCTGTTGCCGCTGCTGATCGCGGGCATATGCCGCACCCTGCCGGAATTTCCGATGCTGAACGCCCGCTATGACGACGAGGCGGGCGTGGTGACTCGCTATGGCGCGGTGCATCTGGGCATGGCGACGCAGACCGATGCGGGCCTGATGGTCCCCGTCATCCGCGACGCGCAGGACCGCAATATCTGGCAGCTCGCTTCGGAAATCCGCCGCCTCGCCGAAGCCGCCCGCACCGGCAAGGCGAAGTCGGAGGAGCTGTCCGGCTCGACGCTCACCATCACATCGCTGGGCACGCTGGGCGGCATCGCCACCACGCCGGTCATCAACCGGCCCGAAGTCGCGATCATCGGTCCCAACCGCGTGATCGAGCGGCCCATCTTCCGGGGCAGGGAGGTCGTGGCGGCCAAGCTCATGAACATGTCGGTAAGCTGCGACCACCGCGTCGTCGACGGGTGGGACGCGGCGAGCTTCGTCCAGGCGCTCAAGAAGCGTCTGGAAACGCCCGCGCTGCTGTTCGTGGACTGAGGGTAAAGGGAAGGGCTATCGCGCGACGGCGCGGTAGCTCAGCCGGCCGCTTTCGCCGGGCAGGGCGCTGCGGGGCAGCGTCCAGCGCACATGCGTCACATCTTCCGGTCCGGCGCGGCGCACGCCGCCCAAAGGCGTCGGCAGCCAGAACTGGTCCAGCCGTCCCCAATGCGCGCCGCCATCGACCGACACGTCCATCCCGGGGTCGCTGGCGTCGACCCGCGCGCCGCGCGGCACCGCTTTGGTGATCGCGAAACCTTTTGCCGGGTTGCTTCCTTCATTGCGCCAATGGACCACGAACACGAGTTGATCGCCCGGCGCTATGCGGTCGGCGTTGGAAAGAACGCGGCGCTCGCGTCCGTTGATATCGGTCGTGACCCGCTCCACGAACATCCGGGTGTCGAGCCGCATGTCCTGTTGCGCGATGGCAACCGACGGCGCGGTCAGGGTCGCCAGCGCGCAAAGCCAGCGTGCGATCGTCATGTGTAGCCTCGTTCCTTCCTCTTCGGGCCGGAATGTGCCGCGCAGAAGCGAATATTCGGTTAAGGCGGCGTTTTCCTTCCCGCCGCCGTCCTGCGGCCCAAATCGAAATTGACGCCTTCTTTCTACGGGCGCACAGCATTTCTCCGAAGCTGGGGCAAGGACGGATTGGCGATGATACCAACGGACGAGCAGGAGGTCATCAGGCGACGCGACCGGCTGCTGGCGTCCATCGCGCTCTGCACGGGGCTGGGGTTGCTGCTGGCCTTGCCTTTCGCGCTGAGCGCGGGCGCGGAATTCTTCCTGCCGCTGACCGCCGCGCTGGTCGTCGCCATCGCGTTGGTGCCCTTTCTGGAGTGGATGGAGCGGCGGCGCGTTCCTCCGGCGCTGGCCGCGCTGATCGCCGTTATCGCTTTCCTGCTGGTGGCCAACACCGCGCTGGTGTTGATTATCGTTCCCGCGACGGACTGGTTCAGCATATTGCCGCAGCGATTGCCCCGGATTCAGTCCAACCTCGCGCCGCTGATCGATTATTATTCCCAGTTGCAGCGCTTCGTCGACGAAACCGTTCAGATGCTGGCGAGCGGCCCCGTGGCGGCGGCCCAGACCGCCGCGGTCGATGCCCCCCGCTCGCTGCTGCAATTCGCGGCGACGTCGGCGCCGTCCGCGATCATCCAGATGGTGTTCGGCCTGCTCATCATCTATTTCTTCCTCGCGGGCTGGACGAAGCTGCGGCGGCGCACGATCAACAGCCGGGACAGTTTCGACGGAGCCATGGCCGTGGCGCGCGTCATCCAGAATGTCGTGGACGCGACGTCCGCCTATGTGCTGACCATCGCGACCGTGAACCTGTGCCTGGGCGCGGCGGTCGCGCTGTCCCTGTGGCTGGTGGGAATGCCTTCGCCGCTGATGTGGGGCGGCATCGTCGCGCTGCTCAACTTCATCCCCTATTTCGGGCCGATGCTGGCGGCCGTGCTGCTGGCGCTGGGCGGATTGATGGTGTTCGACGATCCATGGTGGGCGTTGCTGCCCTCCGCCTTGCAGGTCGGCTTTCATCTGGTCGAGGCCAATATCGTGACGCCGATGATTCTGGGGCGGCGGCTGACGATGAATCCGCTGCTGATTCTGGTGTCGCTGGCCTTTTGGGGGTGGGTGTGGGGAACGCCCGGCGCGTTGTTGGGCGTGCCGCTGCTCATCATCATCCAGACCGTCGTTTCGGCCGCCGGAACCCCGGATATTGCCGGTTTCCTGTTCGAGCGCGGCACGTTGGTCGTCTCCCCGCGCAAAGAAAATGGAGAGAAAGAAGAAACTCCTGTTGCGGACGGTTGACAGGCGAAGCGCGCCCGCATAGATGCCCGCCCACACCAAACGCGGGTGTAGCTCAGTTGGTTAGAGCGCCGGCCTGTCACGCCGGAGGTCGCGGGTTCGAGCCCCGTCACTCGCGCCATCTTTCACGAAGGATGGCCCGGATTTCCCCGCTTCATGGAACCGCAATCAGGGCCGACGCCGAAGCATCGGCCCCGTGCCCTTCCTTTACAGATTATCGCCCACGACCGGCGCTTTGTCCTCCGCCGCGAGCCAGCGATAGACGCCGCCGGCGATTACCGCGCCGGCAATCGGCGCGACCCAGAACAGCCAGAGCTGTTGCAGGGCTATCCCTCCGACCAGCAATGCCGGACCCGTGCTGCGCGCGGGATTGACCGACGTGTTGGTGACCGGAATGCTGATGAGGTGGATCAGCGTCAGCGCGAGGCCGATGGCGATCGGCGCGAAACCGGCGGGTGCGCGGTTGTCGGTGGACCCCAGGATCACGCTCAGGAAGCCGAAAGTCAGCACGACTTCGATGGCGAAGGCCGACGACAGCATATAGCCGCCCGGCGAATTGGCGCCATAGCCGTTCACGGCCAGGCCATTGCCCATCAGCACGAAGTCCGGCTCCCCGCTCGCGATATAGAGCAGCAGCGCGGCGGCGATCACGGCCCCCACCAGTTGCGCGACGATATAGGGCGCGATGTCCCGCGTGGGAAAGCGCCCGCCCGCCCACAGGCCGATGGTCACGGCGGGATTGAGGTGGCATCCCGATATGTGGCCGATGGAATAGGCCATGGTCAGCAATGTCAGGCCGAAAGCCAGGCTGACGCCCAGCAGACCGATGCCCACATCGGGAAAGGCCGCCGCCAGCACGGCGCTGCCGCATCCGCCGAAAACAAGCCAGAATGTACCGAAGGTTTCCGCAAACAATCTCTTGCTCATTGGCACCATCTTGTCCTCCTGTTGCGCTGCGCCACCATCATGTCGGGTGTCGTGGCGGGGTGGCTCCGCCCGTGAAGCTGGGAGAAAGAGCGCGCGGGAGAGGGGCGCCGTCGTGGGCGCTTTGCGGATCGCCATGATGGGTCGATGGCCATGCCTTCGCCTCCCCCTGCGGCGGGGCGATGGCGGTCCGTCTAATGCGGCTATCCGTTACGACCCCTTAACGGTTTGGGAGATATACCGAAAAGGAAGGGCTGTCACGGTTTATCCGCGCCGCCAGCGGCCCGTCTCCATCCAGGCCAGCAGGCGCTTCAAGGGCAGGACCCATATCCAGATAAGGCCAAGGAAGATATAGACCGGCACCTGCGCGATCATCGGCAGTCGCCCGATCAGGCCGGAAAGGCTGCCCACCAGCACAGCCCAGAGCAGGATGAGCGCCAGGATGATGAACATGCCCGCGGGCTTGCGCCAGCTCGGTTCATATTGCTTCACGGCTCATTCCCCTCGATCAGTTCCACTTCGGTCAGGACCATGTGCAGCGGCAGATCCCACGGATCGGCGGGGATCGCCTCCTGCTCCTGCGCCGACCATGCCAGCCCTATGCGCAGAGCGTCCGGGTGGCGCGCAAAGGCCCGGTCGTAATAGCCGCCCCCTTGACCCAGCCGGTTCATCGCCCGGTCGAATCCCAGCAGCGGCGCGATGATGGCGTCGGGCGCCATCGGCCCGTCGCCCGGTTCGGGATGGCTGGTGCCGAAGGGACCGGGTAGCAACTGCGCGTGCGGATGCCAGGACAGGAACTCCATGCTCCCGATCCGGTCGATCACGCGCGGCAGGACCACGACCTTTCCCATGTCGATCAGCTTTGCGGCCAGCCGTTGCGCGGGCGCTTCATCCTCGATCCCGATATAGAGCGCTACCGTCCGCGCATCCTCCAGCCGCTTCGCCAGCGGAGAGGGCAGCGCCTTGAACGCCAGCCGGTGCGCCAGCGGGTCCAGTCCCGCCACAAAGGCGCGCCGCCGCTGCCGCGCAAGGGCGCGCAATGTAGGTTTGCCCGGCGTGTCGCTATGCTCGTCGCTCATATGCTGGCCCTTTGCGTCAGGGCGGCGGCGAAGGGAAGGGAAAAGGGGTGACGGGACCGCCTCGGCCGTTTGCTGGAAAATCCTCTGACGCCTCAACGTCAGGTGGGGACCATGTAGATCGGGCCAGGGCCCGCCCAGGGACAGCCCCCGTGGATGTGATTATCGCCTCAGGGATGTTCGCTAAAGCTCGTACCAGGCAGTACCCGTCACCTCCTATTTAGGCGTCCGCGGCCGGGGCGGCAAGTCCATCGCTCAGCTTTTCCAGCCGGGCCGTCAGAGCTTCTATCGCCAGCACCGCCGGATCGTCTTCGCCGCCCAGCGGCAAGGCTTCCTGCCGCCCGGCGACTTCGCGCTTCATGTCGTTGAGTTCGTCGGCCAGGAACAGCGCCGCGAACAGCAATGTCCGCACCTCCGTCAGTCCCGGAGTCGATTGCTGCGCCATCCGCGCCTTGCGCTCGATCAGGCCGGCGAGATGCGCCAGATGCGTTTCCTCGCCGTCGCGGCAGCGCAGGTCATATTGCCGCCCGGCGATAGTGAGCGTGGTTTCAGCCATGCGCGCCTTCCTTGAGTTCGCCGATCAGCGCGTCCAGCGACTTGAGCGCGGCGCGCGCCGCCGCCGCATCGACGCTGGAAGAGGGGGAAGGGGAAACGGACGGCCCCAGCCTGTCCATATTCTGTTCCAGACGGTCGATTGCGCGTTCCAGCGCGTTGATCGCCTGCTTCATGCGGTCGCTTGCCATGGCCCTGCATAGCGAAACTTGCCGCCGCGAAAAAGCCGTGATTGAACGGTCCGGCGCGGCGGCGATCCCGCCCATGGTTGACGCATGGGGCTTGACGGGACAAAGGAAGCCCGATTCCGACTCGCCTGCATGATGCGGGCATCTCGCCAGACAGGAAAGACGCCCGCCCCCGATGACCGTTTCCGAAAAAACGCTCGCCAATGCCATTCGCGCCCTCTCCATGGACGCGGTTCAGGCTGCCAATAGCGGGCATCCGGGTATGCCGATGGGCATGGCCGATGTCGCCACGGTTCTCTTTTCCGATTATCTGAAGTTCGATCCGGGCCAGCCCAAATGGGCCGACCGCGACCGCTTCGTGCTGTCGGCGGGGCATGGGTCGATGCTGATCTACTCGCTGCTGCACCTGACCGGCTATGCGCGCCCGACCATTGAGGACATCCGCAATTTCCGCCAGTTGAACAGTCCTTGCGCCGGCCACCCGGAAAATTTCGAGCTGGCGGGGGTCGAGGCGACCACCGGGCCGCTCGGCTCCGGCCTCGCCACCGCCGTCGGCATGGCGATTGCGGAACGGCACCTGAATGCCCAGTTCGGCGACGATCTGGTCGACCATCGGACATGGGTGATCGCGGGCGACGGTTGCCTGATGGAAGGCATCAACCATGAAGCCATCGGTCTGGCGGGGCATCTGAACCTTGGCCGCCTGATCGTGCTGTGGGACGATAACAAGATCACCATCGACGGCGCGGTGGACCTGTCCTCCAACGAAGACGTTCGCGCCCGCTATGCCGCGACCGGCTGGCATGTCGTGTCCTGCGACGGCCATGACACGGCCGATGTGCGCCGCGCCATCGACGAGGCGCTGGCCGATCCCCGTCCCTCGTTGATCGCCTGCTCCACCAAGATCGGTTATGGCGCGCCCAACAAGGCGGGCACGTCCGGCGTCCACGGCTCTGCGCTGGGCGAAGCGGAAGTCGCCGCCGCGCGCGAATTTCTCGGCTGGGCAGCCGAACCGTTCGTCATCCCCGAAGATGTCGCCGCCGGATGGCGCGAGATCGGCGCGAGGGGCGCACCTGTTCGCGCCGAATGGGAAGGCCGTCTCGCAAGCAACGGACAAAAGGCGGAATTCGAGCGCCGCATGGCGGGGGAACTGCCCGCCGGTTTCTCGCTCGATGCCTATATCGACAGCCTGATCGCTGCGCCGCAGAAGGTGGCGACCCGCAAGGCCAGCGAACTGGCTCTGGGCGCGATCAACGACCTGCTGCCGGAAACCGTGGGCGGATCGGCCGACCTCACCGGCTCCAACAACACCAAGACCAAGTCCACCGGGCCGCTGAACCGCGACGATTATGCGGGCCGCTACATCTATTACGGCATCCGCGAATTCGGCATGGCCTGCGCGATGAACGGCATGGCGCTGCACGGTGGCGTCATCCCCTATGGCGGCACATTCCTCGTCTTCTCCGACTATATGCGCGGCGGCATCCGTCTGGCCGCGCTCCAGCAGCAGCGAGTGATCCACGTTCTGACGCATGATTCCATCGGCCTTGGCGAAGACGGCCCGACGCATCAGCCGATCGAGCATGTCATGTCGCTCCGCATGATCCCCAATCTCGACGTTTACCGCCCGGCCGACGTGGTCGAGACGGCGGAATGCTGGGAATTGGCGCTCAAGGATGCGACTGGTCCCTCCGTATTGGCGCTCACCCGCCAGAACCTGCCGCAGCTCCGCACCGAAAAGGCGGGCGAAAATCTGTCGGCCAAGGGCGCCTACCGCCTGCGCGCGGCCAAGGCGGACCGCAAGGTCGTGCTGATCGCCACCGGCTCCGAAGTGGAGATCGCCGCCGCCACCGCCGATGCGCTCGAAGCGCAGGGCATCGGCGCGGATGTCGTCTCCATGCCGAGCTGGGCACATTTCGAGGCGCAGCCGCAGTCGTACAAGGACGACATCCTGCCGCAGGGCGTCTTGCGCGTATCCATCGAGGCGGGCACGACCTTCGGCTGGGAACGCTATGCCTCGCTGCGTTTCGGTATCGACAGCTTTGGCGCATCGGCTCCGGCCGAAGTGCTCTACGACCATTTCGGCCTCACCGCCGCGAAGATCGCGCCGCAGATCGCGGCCGCGCTCGCCTGAACATCCAAGCCAACACGCAAAACGGGAGTCAATTGCAGTGGCAACGAAGGTAGCAATCAACGGTTTCGGGCGCATCGGCCGCCTTGTCGCGCGCGCCATCCTGGAGCGTAACGATCATGACCTCGAACTGGTCAGCATCAACGACCTGGGCGATGCCAAGTCCAACGCCCTGCTGTTCAAGCGCGACAGCGTCCACGGCAATTTCCCCGGCGAAGTGAGCGTCGACGGCGACGCCCTCGTCATCAACGGCAAGCGGATCGCGGTCACCGCCGAACGCGATCCGGCCAAGCTGCCCCATGCCGCGCAGGGCGTGGACATCGCCCTCGAATGCACCGGCATCTTCGCCGACAAGGCGAAGGCGAGCGCGCACCTGACCGCAGGCGCGAAGCGCGTCGTCATCTCCGCCCCCGCGACGGGCGTGGACAAGACGGTCGTTTACGGCGTCAACCATGACTCGCTGAGCGCCGACGACGTGGTGATCTCCAACGCCAGCTGCACCACCAACTGCCTCGCCCCGCTCGCCAAGGTGCTGCACGACGCCATCGGCATCGAAAGCGGCTTCATGACGACGATCCACAGCTACACCAACGACCAGAACACGCTGGACCAGATTCACAAGGACATGCGCCGCGCCCGTGCCGCCGCCCTGTCGATGATCCCGACGACCACCGGCGCCGCCCGCGCGGTGGGTGAAGTGCTGCCTGATCTCAAGGGCAAGCTGGACGGCTCCTCGGTCCGCGTGCCGACCCCGAACGTCTCGGTTGTCGACCTCAAGTTCATCGCCAGGCGCGACACGACTGTCGAGGAAGTCAACGGCCTGCTGAAGGCCGCATCGGAATCCGGCCCGCTCAAGGGCATCCTCGGCTATTCGGACGAACCGCTGGTGTCGATCGACTATAATGGCGATCCGCGCAGCTCCACCGTCGACAGCCTGGAAACGGCGGTCATCGACGGCAAGCTGGTCCGCGTGCTGAGCTGGTATGACAATGAATGGGGTTTCTCGAACCGCATGATCGACACGACCGGCGTGGTTGCGAAGTATCTTTAATATCTTTGCCGCCGCCGGTCCCCGTGACCGGCGGCGGCTTTCCTTGCAGCAGGGGAGTGCGGCGTGAAGCCCTTCAAGACGCTTGACGATATGGGCGACATCCACGGCAAGGCCGTGCTGGTGCGCGAGGATCTGAACGTGCCGATGCAGGACGGTTCGGTCAGCGACGACACCCGCCTGCGCGCCGCGATGCCCACGATCCTCGAACTGGCCGACCGCGGCGCGAAGGTGCTGATCCTCGCCCATTTCGGCCGTCCCAAGGGGCAGAAGAACCCTGAGTTCTCGCTGAGCAAGATCACGCGCCCGCTGTCGCAGGTGCTGGGCCGCGAAGTGCAATTCATCCCCGATTGCGCGGGACAGGCGGCGGTCGACGGCATCGCGGTGATGCGCCCCGGCGACATCGCGATCCTGGAAAACACCCGCTTCCACCCCGGCGAGGAAAAGAACGATCCCGCGCTGGCGGACGCGATGGCCGCCATCGGCGACCTCTATGTGAACGACGCCTTCTCCGCCGCGCACCGCGCCCATGCCTCGACCGAGGGGGTGGCGCACAAACTGCCTGCTTTTGCCGGACGCTCGATGGAAAAGGAACTGAACGCCCTCCAGGCCGCGCTCGGCCAGCCGGTGAAGCCGGTCGCGGCGGTCGTCGGCGGAGCCAAGGTTTCGACCAAGCTGGATGTGCTCAACAACCTCGTCGCGAAGGTCGATCATCTCATTATCGGCGGCGGTATGGCGAACACCTTCCTCCATGCGCGCGGCGTCGATGTCGGCAAGTCGCTGTGCGAGAAGGATCTGGCGGATACCGCCGAAGCGATTTTCGAAGCCGCCGACCGTGCCGGCTGCACCATCCATCTGCCCTATGACGTGGCGGTGGCAAAGGAATTCGCGGCCAATCCGCCCTCGCTCCGCATCTGCAACGTCCATGAAGTCGCGGCGGACGAAATGATCCTAGATGTCGGTCCCGCCGCTGTCGAGGCGCTGGGCGATGTGCTCAAAAATTGCCGCACGCTGGTCTGGAACGGTCCGCTCGGCGCGTTCGAGATCGCGCCTTTCGACAAGGCGACCGTGGCGCTGGCCAGGACCGCCGCCGCGCTCACCCGGGAAGGCCAGCTTATATCCGTCGCAGGCGGAGGCGACACCGTCGCCGCGCTCAACCATGCGGGCGTTGCGGGTGACTTCACCTTCGTCTCCACGGCGGGCGGCGCCTTCCTCGAGTGGATGGAAGGCAAGGAACTGCCGGGCGTCAAGGCGCTGATGGCCTGAATATTCACCGCGCGGCCGGAGGGGCGGCGCGACCAATCGAGAAGGTATGTGCAGATGCTGGATCAGGAAATGACCAACAAGATCGCGGACGGCAACGGTTTTATCGCCGCGCTCGACCAGAGCGGCGGCTCCACGCCCAAGGCGCTCAAGGGCTATGGCGTCGAGGAAGACGCCTGGACGACCGAAGAGGAGATGTTCGGCCTGATCCACGCCATGCGGAGCCGCATCATCACCTCGCCCGCCTTCACCGGCGACAAGGTGCTGGGCGCGATCCTGTTCGAGCGGACCATGGACGGACAGGCGGGCGGCAAGCCCGTGCCGCAGGCGCTGATCGAGCGCGGCGTCGTCCCCTTCATCAAGATCGACAAGGGCCTTGAGGACGAAGCGAACGGTGTCCAGCTCATGAAGCCGATGCCGGAACTGGATGCGCTCTTGAAGCGTGCCAAGGCGCTGGGCGTCTACGGCACCAAGGAACGCTCGGTCATCAATCTCGCCAACCGCGAGGGCATCGCCGCCATCGTGAAGCAGCAGTTCGAAATCGGCCAACAGGTGCTTGCCGCCGGTCTGATGCCGATCATCGAGCCGGAAGTGAACATCAAGTCGCCCGAACGGGCCGAAGCCGACCAGATATTGCTGGAGGAAATCCTCAAGAATCTCGACGCGCTGCCGGGCGATGACAAGGTGATGCTCAAGCTTTCGCTCCCCGCCAAGTCCGGCTTGTTCGATCCGCTGGTCGACCATCCCCGCGTGTTGCGCGTCGTGGCGCTGTCGGGCGGCTTCAAGCGCCCCGAAGCCTGCGTCGAACTCGCCAAGAACCGGGGCATCATCGCCAGCTTCAGCCGCGCGCTGCTGGAAGACCTGCGCCACCAGATGAGCGACGATGAATTCAACGCCTCGCTGGGCGGGGCGATCGACGAGATCTACAACGCCTCGACCGCCAAGACCCCGGTCGCGGCCTGATCCGAACATCCAGAACGCCGGGTGCGGAGCCGATCGGTTCCGTCAGCGCCCGGCGTTCTGGCCCAGCATATCCTTCAACAAGCGCGCGTCCTTGATGGCCTGCGCATTATAATCGTTGTTGAAATAGGCCCAGACGGAGCGGCCCTTTCGGCCCTGCCCAGCCATCCATTCGGCCCAGCCGGCCAGTTTCCTTTCGCCATAGCGGCCATGATATTTGCCCTCCGCGCCGTGGAAACGGACATAGGCGGTCGATCCCATGGCCAGGCGCGGGCTTGCCGATCCGGACATGTCGTGAACGCACAAGGCTGCGCCGTGGCGGTCCAGCAGCGTATAAACCTCCTCCACATACCAGCTTGCATGTCGAAATTCGAAGACAGGCACCGGATCGCGGGGACAGATGCAGAGGAAATTTTCCAGCCTGTCGATGTCCAGCGGAAAATGCGGCGGCAACTGGTAGAGAACCGGCCCCAGCGTGGTGGAGAAATGGCGGAATGACGCCATCATTCTTTCCAGCGGTTCCTCGCAGTCCCTGAGCTTCTTCATCTGCGTGAGGTAACGGTTCGCCTTCACCGCATAGCAAAAGCCCGGAGGCGCCTGTGCCCGCCAGCGGTCCACCAGTTCGGGGCCGGGCAGGCGATAGAAGCTGTTGTTGATTTCCACCGTATCGAATTGCTCGGCATAGAAAGCGAACCAGTGCTTCGCCGCCAGTTTCTCCGGGTAGAAACGGCCGCGCCAATCGCGATAATTCCACCCTGAACAACCGATCCGGATCATCCCGCAAGAACGCGGCGGCAGCGGAAACGGGTCCACTCTTCCCCAGCATGGGCAAAAGCGGCTAAAGGCAGGGCCATGACTGACTTCACCGAAGAAGAACTGGCCCTCGACCCCGGTTTCGCGGCCCGTTTCGAGCGCGACAAACGCCGCCCGCCCTGCCAGCTTTACCTGATCTCGCCGCCCCTGATCGACGCGCCCTTCACCGACCGCCTCGCCGCCGCGCTGGACGGAGGGGAGGTCGCCGCCTTCCAGCTTCGGCTGAAAGGGATCGATGACCATGCCATTGCCCGCGCCGCCGAGCCGCTGCAAAAACTCTGCGCCGATCGCGAAGTCGCCTTCATCGTCAATGACAGCATCGCGCTCGCCAAGCGCCTTGGAGCGGACGGCGTGCATCTGGGGCAGTCCGACGGCGACCCGCGCGAGGCCCGCCAGCTCCTTGGCCCTTCGGCCCAGATCGGCGTCACCTGCCATGACAGCCGCCACCTCGCGATGGAAGCGGGGGAGGCGGGGGCGGATTATGTCGCCTTCGGTGCCTTCTACCCCACCACGACCAAGGAAACGCGTCATCGGCCGGAGCCGTCTATCCTGAGCTGGTGGGTCACGCTGTTTGAACTGCCCTGCGTCGCCATTGGCGGCATTACGGCGGCCAACGCGGCCCCGCTGGTCGCGGCGGGCGCGGATTTCCTCGCGGTCAGCGGCGCGGTCTGGAACCATGCGGAAGGACCGCGCGCGGGCGTCGCCGCCTTCGCTCCGGCGCTGACGCGCGTGGCCTGACGCATCCTTTCAAGGCCCCCGGCGTTTCTTCTGGACAATCAGGAGAATGCCGTGCGTCCTTATGTCCTGTCCGCCCTGATCGCCCTCTGCGCGACCGCCTGCAACAGCCAGCCGTCCTCACCCGCTTCCCGCGAAAATCCGCAGCCTCAACAACCGCAGGCCGTTCGGCAGGCCGAACCCTACGCCTTCGCGATCCAGCCGGAACCGGCGGGGCAGCCTCCGCGCGCCGAGTCGGTCCTTCAGGCACAGGTCGCGCTCGACCGGGCGGGATTTTCGCCCGGCGTGATCGACGGGAAGGAAGGCATGTCATTCACCGATGCCGTGCGCGGTTTCCAGCAGTCCCGCGATCTCCCCGAAACCGGCAAATATGACGAAGCCACGGCCAGGGCGCTGCTGGGCGGCAATCCCCAGCCCGCCACATGGCTCGTCCGCATTCCCGACGGCTTTGCAAAGGGGCCGTTCTTCGCCATTCCCAAGGATTTGAACGAACAGGCCAAGCTCCCCGCGCTGGGTTATCGCAACCTGTTGGAAAAGCTGGCCGAACGCTTCCACACCCGGCCCGAGGCGCTGGTCGCGCTCAATCCGCCCAACACCAAGATCGGTCCCGGCGCGGTTATCCGCGTGCCCGCCATCGCCAACCAGCCGGTCGCCCGCATCGAAGGCGACGATCGCGGCTGGGGTGAGACGCTCGCCAGCCTCGCGGTGGCCGCCGACCAGACGCAGGCCGATCATATCGTCGTCGACAAATCCGAAGGACTGCTCAAGGTTTATGATGAAAAGGACAAGCTGATCGCGCAGTTCCCCGCCACCATGGGGTCGGGACACGATCCGTTGCCCATCGGCGACTGGACCATCAAGGGGATCAGCCGCAATCCCGACTTCCACTATAATCCCGCCCTGTTCTGGGACGCGGACAAATCGGACGGGAAGGCGCTCCTGAAACCCGGCCCCAACGGGCCGGTCGGCGTCGTGTGGATCGACCTGTCAAAGCCGCATTACGGCATTCACGGCACGCCGGAGCCGCAGAATATCGGCCGCACCGAAAGCCATGGCTGCATCCGCCTCACCAACTGGGACGCCGCCCGGCTCGCCCAGATGGTCAAGACCGGCGTGAAGGCGCATTTCCAGCCGTGAGCGCAGGATGAGGATGGGCGCGCGGGGCTGGGCCGGGATTGCGCTGGCGGTCCTGCTCTGCGTGCTGTTCCTGTCGCTTTGCGTGCGGATCATGCCCGGCGGCGCGCCTGAGGCCCCTCCACCGGAACCTTCCGCCCCCGTTTCCGATAATGCGAGCCTGCTGATTCCCGTGGAAGGCGTGGCCATCGACGCCCTGACCGACACCTTCACCCAGTCGCGCGCCCAGGGCGCTCGCCCGCACGATGCCATCGACATCATGGCGGCGCGGGGCGCGGCGGTGCTCGCCGCTGCCGATGGCCGCATCGAAAAGCTGTTCTGGAGCGGGGAAGGCGGGCGGACCATTTATGAACGCTCGCCCGACGGCCGGCGCATTTATTATTACGCGCATCTGGACGGCTATGCGCCGGGCCTGCGCGAAGGGCAGACGGTCCGGCGCGGCCAGCGCATCGCCATTGTCGGCAGCACGGGCAACGCCGATCCGTCGGCCCCGCATCTCCATTTCGCCGTACATGTCGCGCAACCGGGCGAACCCTGGCATGGCGGGCGGCCCGTCAATCCCTATCCGCTGCTCACGGGCGGGCGTTGAACCGCCGGAAGTCGCTTCCGGCCCTTGCCCTGCGGCCCGTCTGGATGTAGAGGCGCGCCCAGCCTCTCAAAGGCCGGCTCTTTTCCATCCACAGACATATAGGCAGGCTCTTCCCATGAAGATCAGCGGCGTGGACATCCGTCCCGGCAACAATATCGAATATGAAGGTGGCCTGTGGCGCGCCGTCAAGATCCAGCACACCCAGCCCGGCAAGGGCGGCGCCTATATGCAGGTGGAACTCAAGAACCTGATCGACGGGCGCAAGAACAACGTCCGTTTCCGCTCCGCCGAAACGGTCGAGCGCATCCGGCTCGACACCAAGGATTTCCAGTATCTCTATGCGGAAGGCGACATGCTCGTCTTCATGGATACCGAAACCTATGAGCAGATCAACCTGCCGCTCGACCTGGTCGGCGACGCCGCCGCCTTCCTTCAGGACGGCATGATGGTCATGCTTGAAATGTATGAGGAACGCCCCATCTCCGTGCAGCTTCCCGAAACGGTCGAAGCGACCGTGGTGGAGGCCGATGCCGTGGTGAAGGGCCAGACCGCCTCGGCCAGCTACAAGCCCGCGATCCTCGACAACGGCGTGCGCGTCATGGTGCCGCCGCATATCGTTTCCGGCACGCGGATCATCGTCGACGTCTACGAACGCGAATATGTAAAGCGCGCGGACTGATTGCATAATCGCCCTTCCGCCTGCGGAAGGGACAGGGGGGTGGGTGGCGAGCGTAAGCGAGCCTTCCGCCTTTTCCTTTTCAGGGCGTCTCCAAACCCCGCACCCATATCCCTCCGTTGGTGGAGGGAGGAGAAAAGAACATGGTATCGCACTCCGGCCTTCTCACCGTCATGGAACGCGCTGTCCGCAAGGCAGGCTCCAAGCTGCGCCGCGATTTCGGCGAGGTCGAGCATCTCCAGGTCAGCCGCAAGGGGCCGGCGGACTTCGTGTCTCTGGCCGACAAACGCTGCGAGGAAACGCTGGTCGAGGAATTGCAGCGAGCGCGCCCCGACTGGGGTTTCCTGTTGGAAGAGGGCGGCATGATCGAGGGCGATCCCACCAAGCCGCGCTGGATCATCGACCCGCTCGACGGCACCACCAACTTTCTGCACGGGATTCCGCATTTCGCGATCTCGATCGCAGTGGAAGAGCCGCTTTACGGGGGCAGGAAGGAAATCACCACCGGCCTGGTCTATCAGCCGATCACCGACGAAAGCTATTGGGCGGAAAAGAACCGGGGCGCATGGCGACATGATCAGCGCCTGCGAGTCTCGGCCCGCCGCGACATGGGCGAATGCCTGATCGCGACCGGAATCCCCTTTATGGGCCATGGCGACTTTGCCCAGTGGACCCGCATCTTCGGCGCGGTGGCGCCTTCCGTCGCAGGCATCCGCCGTTTCGGCGCCGCCTCGCTCGACCTCGCCCATGTCGCGTCGGGCCGTTATGACGGCTTCTGGGAGAGCGGCCTGCAACCCTGGGATGTCGCAGCCGGCATCCTGATGGTGCGTGAAGCAGGCGGCTTCGTCACGGATTTTCGCGGCGGCGATCAACCGATCGAGCGGCGGGAGATTATCGCTGGCAATGATGCCATCCACAGCAAGCTGCATAAGCTGCTCGCTGGAGCGTTGCGCTAGGGGGCGTTTGAGCCAGGCACTTCGAGCGCTTGGGCTTTTTGCGATTCATTCTCAAGGGCCTGCCCCCTTGCTTCGCATATGCAGCAGTCCTAAAGCGCGCCCATAGTCATTTTCGCCCAGGGGATTCCGTTGGTCGATCTCGCCCAATATCTTCCGATCCTGATCTTTCTTGGGATCGCCTTGCTGCTCTCCAGCGCCTTCGTCTTTCTGCCGATGCTGGTGGGACGCCTGACCGGCGCGCACAAGCCCGATCCGGCAAAGCTCTCGGAATATGAATGCGGCTTTCCCGCTTTCGAAGAGCCGCGCAGCCAGTTCGACGTGCGCTTCTACCTCGTCGCGATCCTGTTCATCATCTTCGATCTGGAAGCGGCGTTTCTCTTTCCCTGGGCGGTCAGTCTCGAACAGATCGGCTGGGCCGGATGGGCGACGATGATGGTGTTCATAGGCGAACTGGTGCTCGGCCTTGTCTATGCGTGGAAGAAGGGAGCACTCGATTGGGAGTAGAACTGACAGGTCCCGCCCCCGGCACCATGCCGCCGGTGGGGACTCAGCCCGACCAGGATTTCTTCAACGCGCTGAACACCGAAGTCAGCGACAAGGGCTTCCTTGTCACGTCGACCGAGGACCTGTTCACCTGGGCGCGCACCGGCTCGCTGTGGTGGATGACCTTCGGCCTTGCCTGCTGCGCGGTGGAGATGATCCACGTCAACATGCCGCGCTACGACATGGAGCGTTTCGGCGCGGCCCCGCGCGCGTCCCCGCGCCAGTCGGACGTCATGATCGTCGCGGGCACGCTCTGTAACAAGATGGCTCCGGCGTTGCGGAAGGTTTACGACCAGATGTCGGAACCGAAATATGTCATTTCCATGGGGTCGTGCGCCAATGGCGGCGGCTATTATCACTATAGCTATTCCGTCGTGCGCGGCTGCGACCGGATCGTACCGGTGGACATCTATGTCCCCGGTTGCCCGCCGACCGCCGAAGCGCTGCTTTACGGTGTGATGCAGCTACAGCGGAAGATCCGCCGCATTGGGACTTTCGAACGTTGAGGGACTCGCGCTGATATGGGACATTCCGCTCCAAAGATCGCGGCCATCCCCGGCATCGCGGAAGAGATTGCCGGACTGCTGGGTCCGATGCTGATCGAAACCGTCGATCATGTAGGCGAACTGAGCTTCACCGTCGTTCGCGAAAAGCTGGCCGACGCGATGGAAGTGCTGCGCGACCGCGCGCACTATCAGCAGCTCATGGAAGTGGCGGGCGTCGATTATCCCGAACGGCCGGAACGCTTCGAGGTCTGCTATCATCTGCTGTCCGTCACCCGCAACCACCGCGTCCGCGTCAAGGTTTCGACCGACGAGGACAAGCCGGTTCCGAGCGTCACGCACATCTGGCCCGTCGCGGGCTGGCTGGAGCGCGAGGTGTTCGACATGTATGGGGTGATTTTTTCCGGCAATCCCGACCTGCGCCGTATCCTGACCGACTATGGGTTCAAGGGGTATCCGCAGCGCAAGGACTTTCCGCTGACCGGCTATGTCGAGCTGCGCTATTCCGAAGAGGACAAGCGCGTCGTCTATGAGCCGGTTCGCCTCGCGCAGGATTTCCGCAGCTTCGATTTCATGAGTCCCTGGGAAGGCGCGCAATATGTGCTGCCGGGCGATGAGAAGGCGCCGCAGGCGCCCGGCGCGCCGTCACCCGCGCCTGCTCCTCCTCCGCCGCCCGCCGCCCCCAAGGGCGAGGAGAAGGGCGACAAGCCGAAGGTAACGGAAAAGTCCGGCGATAGCGGAGCCGGCGAGCCGACCGACAGCAAGGCGAACGCGAAGTCCCCTGAAGCGCCGGCCAAGCCCGCCGCCGACACCGATGAAGGCAAAGGCGCTGCCAAGCCCGAGGACAAGGCCTGATGTCCGATTATATCGAAAAACTGGATCATGAGATCAACGCCGACGATCCGACGCTCGGCGATACGGAGATTCAGAACTACACCATCAACTTCGGCCCGCAGCATCCCGCGGCACACGGCGTGTTGCGCCTTGTCATGGAACTGGACGGCGAGATCGTGGAACGCTGCGATCCGCATGTCGGCCTGCTCCATCGCGGCACCGAGAAGCTGATCGAATATAAGACCTATTTGCAGGCGCTGCCTTATTTCGACCGGCTGGACTATTGCTCGCCGCTCGGCATGGAGCATAGCTATGTGTTGGCGATCGAGAAGCTGCTGAACCTCGAAGTGCCGCTGCGCGCTCAATATCTGCGCGTGTTCTTCGCGGAGCTGACCCGCATCAGCAACCACATGTTGAACCTTGGCTCGCACGTCATGGACGTCGGCGCGATGACGCCGAACCTGTGGCTGTTCGAAATCCGGGAGGACTGCCTCAACTTCTTCGAACGCGCGTCTGGCGCTCGGATGCATTCGGCCTATTTCCGGCCGGGCGGCGTGCATCAGGATGTGCCGCTCAAGCTGCTCACCGACATCGCCGACTGGCTCGACACGCGCCTGCCGCGCCTGTTCGAGGACGCGATCTCGCTGGTGGCGGACAACCGCATCTTCAAGCAGCGCAATGTCGACATCGCCGTTGTCAGCAAGGAAGATGCGCTGAAATGGGGTTTCTCCGGGCCGATGATCCGGGGCAGCGGCATTGCATGGGACATCCGCAAGTCGCAGCCCTATGATGTCTATGACCGGATGGAGTTCGACGTGCCGGTCGGCACCAATTACGACTGCTACGACCGCTTCATGGTCCGCGTCGAGGAAGTCCGTCAGTCCGCACGGATCATGAAGCAGTGCTTGCAGGAAATGCCGGAAGGGCCGATCGCCAGTTTCGACCGCAAGGTCTCCCCGCCCAAGCGCGGCGAGATGAAGCAGTCGATGGAAGCGCTGATCCACCATTTCAAGCTCTATACCGAGGGCTTCCATGTGCCCGCGGGCGAGGTCTATGTGGCCACCGAAAGCCCCAAGGGGGAGTTCGGCGTCTATCTGGTCGCGGACGGCAGCAACAAGCCTTACCGTTGCAAGATCCGCCCGACCGCTTTCTCGCATTTGCAAGCGATGGATTTCATGCTGAAGGGCCACATGCTGGCCGACACCACCGCCGTCCTCGGCGCGATGGACATCGTGTTTGGGGAGTGTGATCGCTAATGGCTGACGCAGTTCATATCCCGGACGAGGCCGAGACCCGCGCGCGCTGGGGCACCTTCGCGTGGACGGCCGAAAATGCCGAACAGGCGAAGAAGGTCATCGCCCGCTATCCGGCGGGCCGTCAGCAGTCGGCGGTGATGCCGCTGCTCGACCTTGCCCAGCGGCAGGTCGGCGCGGAGACGCAGACGCAAGGCTGGCTGCCGGTGCCGGTGATGGAATATATCGCCGACCAGCTCGAAATGCCCTATATGCGCGTCTACGAAGTCGCGACCTTCTACACCATGTATAACCTCGCGCCGGTCGGCCGCTATCATGTGCAGGTCTGCGGCACGACGCCTTGCATGTTGCGTGGCTCCGACGATGTGTTCTCGGCCTGCAAGAACAAGGGGCTGGTGAAAGGCGGGACCACGCCTGACGGCCTGTTCACGCTGACCGAAGTCGAGTGCCTGGGCGCTTGCGCCAATGCGCCGATGGTCCAGATCAACGACGATAATTTCGAAGACCTGACCTATGACAGCATGAGCGCGATCCTCGACGATCTCGCCGCTGGCAAGCAGCCCAAGATCGGGCCGCAGATCGAGCGTCAGACGAGCTGCCCCGAAGGCGGGCCGACCAGCCTCAAGGAGATGGTCACCGAAAATCACGACTATCGCGGCCAATGGAATGAGGGAGCGCGGGCATGAGCGATGTGATTGCGCCTCTGCGCGACAAGGATCGCATCTTCACCAACGTCTATGGCTTCCAGGATTGGGGCATAGACGCGGCGATGAAGCGCGGCGACTGGGACAATACCAAGGCGCTTCTGGAATTGGGCCAGGACAGCATCATCGAGAAGATCAAGGCGTCGGGCCTGCGCGGCCGTGGCGGCGCTGGCTTTCCCACCGGCATGAAGTGGAGCTTCATGCCCAAGGAAAGCAAGGATGGCCGCCCGAGCTTCCTCGTCATCAACGCCGACGAATCCGAACCGGGTTCGTGCAAGGACCGGGAGATCATCCGCCACGATCCGCACAAGCTGATCGAAGGCGCGCTGGTCGCCGGTTTCGCGATGCGGGCGCGCGCCGCCTATATCTACATTCGCGGCGAGTTCATCTATGAGGCGAAGGTGCTGTTCGCCGCTGTCGAGCAGGCTTATGAAAAGGGCTTCCTCGGCAAGAATGCCTGCGGGTCGGGCTATGATTTCGACGTCTTCGTCCATCGCGGCGCGGGCGCTTATATCTGCGGCGAGGAAACCGCGCAGATCGAGAGCCTTGAGGGCAAGAAGGGCCAGCCGCGCCTGAAGCCGCCT